>CEAA01016707.1_pt1 | contig 272339 bp, 224 predicted proteins | sample 557551 | NCBI WGS metagenome assembly CEAA01 (sample SAMEA3182115, study PRJEB8094) | gut metagenome | biome: human; feature: gut; material: Stool; isolation source: human stools | place: Canada | collected 2013-06-11
CGAAAACGGTTGATGGTAATAAAATCCGGATGTTCATTACCGGAAAGCCAGATATAATGAATATCACGTAGGAGAAGCTTCTCTATTTTGCGGCACGAATAGATATTGTTCATGTAGGCGTAGATAATCACCTTAAGCATCATTTTAGGATGATAAGGACAACGACCGGTTGCTTTATAAAGCTTCTTGAAATTGTCAAGATTGAGATTATCAACAACAGTATTAACTATGCGAACCGGATCGTTCGCTGCTATGTTTTCATCAATTCTTCCGGGAAAAAGAACTGTTTGGTTGGGAAGGTAAGGACGAAAATGTAACTTTGCCATAACGAAAAACTTTATGCCTAAAGATACAAAAACTTTGGGTAATAACAAAGCCCGGGCTTGTGAAAGTCTGGGCTTTGTGCATAAAAAAAGGTTGTGCCAGCGTTTTGACACAACCTCTTTTATTATATCTGTGTGGCAGGCTATTATCTCTTAAAGAAGAAAGCCTAGTCAAAGAAACTCTTGAACTTTTTGAAGATCTTCTCCTTCACCGACGTGCTCGGTTTGAAGTTATCCGAAGCCTCCATTTTTTCCAGCGTATTCTTTTCCTCCTTATTCAATGTTTCCGGCACATAAATACTGATGTTCACCAGCAAATCACCTGTACCGTATCCATTGACATTCGGCAAACCTTTTCCGCGCAGGCGGAGCACTTTGCCCGGCTGTGTACCCGAGTCGATCTTCACTTTCACCTTACCGTCGATAGTCGGAATTTCCACAGCACCACCCAGCGCAGCCGTCGGGAAACTCAGCAGCAAGTTATAGATCAGATCATTTTCGTCGCGGATTAAGTCCGGATGCGGTTCTTCCTCAACGAGAATCAGCAAGTCGCCCGGCACGCCATTATGCTTTCCGGCATTACCCTTGCCGCCCATTGAGAGCTGCATACCTTCTGCCACTCCGGCAGGAATCTTCACCGTCACTACCTCTTCGCCGTATACGATACCGTCTCCGGCACACTCCTTACACTTGTTTTTGATGATTTTGCCTTCACCATTACAGGTAGGACAGGTGGCACGGGTCTGCATTGTACCCAGTATCGTCTGCTGGTTGCGGATCACCGAGCCGCTTCCTTTACAGGTCGGACAAGTCTCCGAACCGCCGTCGCCTTCGGCACCCGTACCATGACAGTGACTACACGGCACATATTTCTTCAGTTTGAACTTCTTTTCTACTCCTGTCGAGATTTCTTTCAAAGACATCTTTACCTTGACGCGAAGATCGCTGCCACGATAACGACGCTGCTGTGAACCACCGCCACCGCCAAAACCGCTGAAACCTCCAAAGCCACCTCCGAAACCGCCGCCGCGACCTCCGAAGATGTCACCGAACATGGAGAAGATATCATCCATAGACATACCTTCGCCACCGAAACCACCGAACGGGCCTCCGTTGCCGGCTGCACCGCTCACTCCTGCGTGCCCGAACTGGTCGTAACGCGAACGCTTGTCCGGATTGCTCAGTACGTCATACGCTTCGGCAGCCTCTTTGAATTTTTCTTCCGCTTCCTTGTCACCCGGATTCTTGTCGGGGTGGTATTGGATTGCCTTTTTGCGGTAAGCCTTTTTAATCTCTTCTACTGTGGCGGTTTTTGCCACCTCCAGCACTTCATAATAGTCTCTTTTTTCTGCCATGCTTCCTAACTAACTTTTGTATTTACTCCCCAACTACCACTTTAGCGTGACGAATCACTTTGTCGTTCAGCGTATAACCCGTCTGTACGCAGTCCAGAATCTTACCTTTCTGTTCTTCCGACGGGGCAGGGATCACAGCGATGGCTTCGTGATAATCCGTATCCAGCGGCTGGTCTTTCGTTTCGATGACCTTCACGCCATTCTGTGCCAGGACAGCCATAAACTTATTATAAATCAATTCTACACCTTCCTTCACGGCGCTCACGTCTTTGGCAGTCTCCATCGTTTTGATGGCACGCTCAAAGTCGTCGATCACCGGCAGAATGCTGCTGATACTTTTTTCGCCACCATTCAGAATCAGTTCCGCCTTCTCCTTGATGGTACGTTTGCGGTAATTGTCAAACTCGGCAGACAGGCGCAGATACTTGTCCTTCTGCTCTTCGATGGCAGTCTGTGCCTCTTCCAGCTCCTTTTCCAACTGCTCCTCATGAGTCAGGGGAGCGGCCTCTTCTGCCTGATCGTTTTGCGGTTGCTCTTCCGCAGTATTCTGAGTTTCTTCCACATTCAGCTCTTCAGCCTTCATTTCTTTTTCTTTTGGATCCATCTTATTATTTATGATTTTATTATTTACGATCTATGATTTAAAATTTTCATCTGCAAAAACTTTGCCAATATGGTCATTTTGCCAAAAACGCTGCAAAGGTAATATATTTATGCCAGATTGACACATTCCGGATAGCTCATAATTCATTTTAAATGCCTACCTTTGCACACTCAAAAAAATAGTAGATAGCAAATAGTAAATAGTAAAATAGTAAATATCAAGATGATTACAGTTTCAAACGTTTCGGTGCAGTTTGGTAAAAGAGTATTGTTTAATGACGTAAACCTGAAATTTACAAGTGGTAACTGTTATGGCATTATCGGTGCGAACGGTGCGGGAAAATCTACATTCCTCCGTACGATCTACGGAGATCTCGACCCTACTACCGGTACGATTGCCCTGGGACCGGGCGAACGCCTGTCGGTATTGAGCCAGGACCACTTCAAATGGGATGCTTACACGGTAATGGATACTGTAATGATGGGACACACCGTGTTGTGGGACATCATGAAGCAACGCGAAGTATTGTATGCCAAAGAAGACTTCACGGACGAAGACGGACTGAAAGTGTCCGAACTGGAAGAGAAATTTGCCGAGCTGGACGGATGGAATGCAGAGAGTGACGCAGCCATGCTGTTGAGCGGTCTGGGCATCAAGGAAGACAAGCATTATACATTGATGGGTGAACTGAGCGGTAAGGAAAAGGTGCGCGTGATGCTTGCGCAAGCATTGTACGGCAACCCCGACAACCTTCTGCTGGACGAGCCTACCAATGACCTGGACATGGAGACAGTGACCTGGCTGGAAGAATATCTTTCCAATTTCGAGCACACCGTGCTGGTGGTAAGCCACGACCGTCACTTCCTCGACTCCGTATGTACGCACACCGTAGACATCGACTACGGAAAGATCAATATGTTTGCCGGTAACTACAGTTTCTGGTACGAATCGAGCCAGCTGGCACTCCGTCAGCAGCAGAACCAGAAGGCGAAGGCTGAGGAGAAGAAGAAAGAACTGGAGGAATTTATCCGCCGTTTCAGTGCCAATGTAGCGAAGAGCAAGCAGACTACAAGCCGCAAGAAGATGCTGGAAAAACTGAACGTAGAAGAAATCAAACCTTCTTCCCGCAAGTATCCGGGCATCATCTTCACTCCCGAACGTGAACCGGGCAACCAGATTCTCGAAGTTTCCGGACTGAGCAAGAAGACGGAAGAAGGCGTAGTGCTTTTCAACGACGTGAACTTCAACGTCGAAAAAGGCGACAAAGTGGTATTCCTTTCACGCAATCCGCGTGCGATGACTGCCTTCTTCGAAATCATCAACGGAAACATGAAGCCGGATGCCGGCCAGTTCAACTGGGGGGTGACCATCACAACGGCCTACCTGCCTCTTGACAATACGGACTTCTTCAACACAGACCTCAACCTGGTGGACTGGCTGAGTCAGTTTGGTGAAGGCAACGAAGTGTACATGAAGGGTTTCCTCGGACGTATGCTCTTCTCCGGCGAAGAAGTGCTGAAGAAAGTAAGTGTACTTTCCGGAGGTGAAAAGATGCGTTGTATGATTGCCCGTATGCAGCTCCGCAATGCGAACTGCCTGATTCTGGATACTCCGACCAACCACCTCGACTTGGAATCTATCCAGGCTTTCAACAATAACCTGAAGACGTATAAAGGAAATATCCTCTTCTCGTCTCATGACCACGAGTTCATTCAGACGGTTGCCAACCGCATTATCGAGCTGACACCGAACGGTATCATCGACAAGATGATGGAATATGACGAATACATCACTTCCGACCATATCAAGGAGTTGAGAGCCAAGATGTACGGTGACAAGTAATGTGCTTCATCCGTCAGATACGCTGAATATGCATAGAAGGTAATACTGATAATTACCTTACTGTTAAATAAAGGGAAATGCTTGTTGACTGTCGTCACATTGCTTTTCCCTTTCCTTTTCATTGCTTGTCAGCTGTCGTAGTATCCTGTCCGGCATTCACGGCTGGCTCATCACTCACCGCTCAGAGGTCATGATTCGAAAAGCTCTTCATCTACAAGTCAAAATTCCCCTGTTTAGGAATCTGCGGCAACGTCGAATTAGCTTCTCGTTCTTCCGGTGTGTATTCCACTACCTTATATTCCGTCACTCCGTAATTGCCGTTCCGATTGATAAAATGGTTCTTTTCGAGCACCGTCACCAATGTTTTCTGTGTCTGGGGATTGGACTGAGTACGCCCGTTCAGACTCAGGATAGAGAGCAGATAAGAGGCAGGATACCATTTCGCTTGTATCTCTCCGCCTTTAGCCGCACGGAAATAGAAAAACAGGTTTTCTTCTACCGGGTCTTTCTGGCGAAAACTTTCGTTGCGCTTGTTCAAGAAGGTTACCTCCTCCTTTTCGTACCAGTATCGGTAGCCTTGCCGGTAGAGGGCCAGTGCCTGCGCATAGATGCCTTGGTGATTGACCGGACCGCTGTTGTCAATGCTCAAAATGGTGTTGATCAGGTAACGTCTGTTTTCGAGGATATCCACCAGGAAGTGCTGGTCGTTGGTGCTGGCTATAAACGAGGCGCGGCGGATGAAGTTATTCATCTGTAGGTCGAACACTTTGCGTTCCGTCACCACGCCTTGTACGATCAGCCGCTTCAGGCTTTGCATTTGCCAGGAAGGAAGGGTGTCGAACTCGTCCAGGTCGATGATGAGACTGGAGGAGAGTTGCAGCAGATGGTCTTTGTTTTCGGGTATAATCATGCCGCAACGGTAGTAGGTGTCCAGTTCCGGTGGGAGAAGTTTCCGGATAAAGGTGCTTTTTCCGCTTCCCTGTCCGCCGTGGAGCAGCAGTAACTGCTGGTTCTGCACTTTATCGTCGATGGCGCAGGCCACCATTCCCACCAGCCAGTGGCGGAGGCTGTCTATGAAGAAAGCCGGGTCGGTGGTTTTGACCCTCTGTGCCAGTTGGGCGATATAATCGGTTTTGCCGTTCCAGGTCGGGAGAGAAAAGAAATAGTGGGTGAAGGGATTGAACGGTTTGGCGTAATCAGAGTCTACCAGTGCCTTGAGGCTGTTTTGCGAGCAAGAGATTCCTTTCATTTGCGCGTTGATGTAGAACGTATTGACGTCTTTGGCACGCAGGATGGCGAAGTCGGAAGACGCCTTTTCATCGGTTGTCGTCGGTTTGCGGCGGAACTCGATCAGTTCTTTCACGATGTTTCTGCGGATTTCGTAATACTCATCCATGAATCTGATCATCTTGCAGATTTTCGGTTCATGGCTTTCCTTTTCTTCCCGGTCCGTCTTCGAAGTATATTGGTAGGCATTGCGCAGGGGCTGTTCGAGATCGAAGTCGGGGATATCGCCGAAGCTGCTGCGTGTCAGGCTGACGGCTTCTTCTTCCGTGATGTGGCGACGGTAGCACTGGTTGCCGAGGCAGTAAAAGAAATTGTCCCGGTTTCCGGTTTCAAGGCGTTCTTTCCGTCGGGTGTATTCCATGGCTTTGCGGAAGTCTAGCTGCACCTGCAGGTCGATCGGAGCCGCGTTCTCCTGTGTGGGGAGGAGCGGAGGCTGTGGGGTGGATTTCCTGCGTTTCTTGTTTTTACATTCTTCTTCGGTCGGCAACGTCACTCGTACGGTCAGCGGCTTTACATTCTCCAGTCGTTCGGGAGAAAGGAAAGCCTCCGGATCGTGTGAGGCGAAGAATCCGCGGCTAAGGTCGCTTCCGCTGGTGTCGACCTTCGTATGGAGTAGTTCTTCGTACTTCTGGCTTGCCAGGGCGTACATGCGGTGGTGGTAACGTTCCAGTGTGGGGAGGTCGATGGTTCCGAGCGCATTCAGTTCGGCGCGCAATGCTTCCGGTTCTTCACCGGTGAGATAGACGAAGATTTTCAGCCCGTGCATGCGGGGGCTGATGAAATCTCCCAACGTGTCGGGGCAGTCGTTCACCAGTTGGCGGTATCCCGGAATCTTTTCTGCCGGCATGTCATCGCAGTCGAGTATGATGATATCCTGATACGTGACGAGGCTGTAAGCCAGTCTTTCCATAGCGTAGGTAGCCGTGACGGTGTAGTAGGGCAGTTGCTTCTTCATCCGGTCTGCTTTCGCCGTGTCTCCCGTTTCCATTGTCTCCCGGAGTCTCCGGATTTTGTCCCGATAAACACTTCCCCGAATAAATTCGAACAACTTCCGGATATCTATACTCCCTGACACAACTGATAACCCCCGGTAGGCGGTTATGGTAATAATTTCCATTTTTTTTGATAAGTTTTAATTGCTGTCGTTATTAACAGGCTGCAAAGGAATAGCTTTTTGTCGGATTAAAGAAACTGTTTTTAGGAAGCTAAAAACAGTTTTTTAACGTAATCTTCGAAATGTTAATCGTTAAGCAGAAGCCTTTTCAGCTTTTGTATCTCATAATCAATTTCTTCTATGCTCAGAGACTCATCCGGGTGATCGTTCTTCCGGAAATTTACTGTCAGAAACAGCAACTGTGCGAAGAATTTGGGACCTTTAATGTTAAATGGAGAGGAGGGGTCGTAGCAGAGGTGGACGATCGGTGTGAGAAATTTCTTTCTGTCAGATGGTTTTACCTCTATTCGGTTGAGGTACATGCTGTTGACATTATCCAGCAGTTGGGTGATGAACGGTGAGATAGCAGGGAATTCTCCCTTTTCGAGTGTTACAGCCTGCTTGTTTTGGTAAATGAAGCCTTCGGAGAAAATGTCTTTTTACTCATGTTTTTAATAATTAGTACTTATTGTTAAAAGATGTTTCGTTTAAAAATGTCGCAAAGATACAACTTCTTTTTGTGTCTTCATCATCTCTGTTGTTTATTCTTTTTATATACTATTTAATACAGAAAAAAGCGTGTAACGGAGGGGTAAGTCCTACCCCTCCGTTACACGCTTTTTTTCTATAAAAATAAAATACTCTTTCGCGCCTGCGCGTATATAGTAATGTGTAAATCTCCGCATGGGGAGGAAGAGGTGCTTATGGAGTATCCAGGTACCTCACTAAAACAGCCACCTGCCTTTTGCTGTATGCCAGTTCATTCTTTCCTTCCGTGCCGGCATACAGTTCGTGGTAGAGCTCGGGGTTCCGGTGGATCCATTTTCGCATCTTCCTCAATGCGGCTTCGGGATTCAGATGGGGTGCATACAGTTGTGCCAGTTCCGTTTTCAGGTAGACCCGGACTTGAAATTCTTCTTGTGTAGTTTCCATAATCGGTGTTCTTTATATCGGCTGTTCGCCTGATTATTATACTGTAAAGGTATGTATTTATTCTGACAAAACAAAGCGGATGAGCGGAATAATCACTTTGAACGGGAAAGAAAAAGATACCGTTGTCTGTCAGTAAAGAACAGTGAGAGTCAGTGTGTCAAAGTACGTGCCGCTGCACATCGCTACGTGTCGGTACGAACTTGTATGTAATCCCGTAGAAGGGCTATTCCCTATCTTTGTCGTGTTCCTGAGAGGAGAAGCCGGAAGACGTCACCGCTACCTTCACCCGGGCAACAGAGAGAAAATAACTGGAAATTCATTCATTAAAAAGAGAAGAAGAAAATTATGTCTGTGACATTTAAAAAGATTTTACGTAAGTCTCCTTTCGACAAAGAAGGTACGGGCAAATTCTATCCGCAGCTGATCACGTGGGGAAAGCCCGCCACTCTGGATACCATTGCCAAACAGATGAAGGAGAAGAGTTCGCTCACGCTGGGCGATATCAAGAGTGTACTAACAAACTTCGTGGAGGTGATGCGCAGTGAGTTGTACAACGGCCATGCCGTGAACATTGAGAATTTTGGAGTATTCAGCCTGTCCGCCACTACGGTGGGGACTGATACCAAGAAGGCTTGTCTGCCGGAGAACATCCACTGGGTCCGTATCAATTTCCGGGCATCCGCCAGTGTACGTCCCAATCTTGCCGCTACCCGTGCGGAAGACCGTCTGGATTTTGTAGACTTGGAACAGCAACTGAAGGCGCTGAATGGTGGTGAAGGCGGAAGTGAGGTTCCCGATCCTAACCCGGGCGGTGGGAGCGGAGGCGACGGCGGTGACGAGGAAGCTCCGGACCCGACTGTCTAGAAGCAACCGATCATGAACCGTACAACAGGTATGAGAAAGATCAGTCTGATCGTGATTCACTGTTCCGCCACCCGTGAAGACAAGGAACTGACAGCTTTTGATTTGGACACGATGCACCGTCGGCGTGGATTCAACGGTACCGGTTATCACTACTATATCCGCAGGGACGGTACAACGCTTCTTACCCGTCCTGTCGAGCGGATCGGTGCGCACGCACGTGGATTTAATGCGGAGAGTATCGGAATTTGCTACGAAGGCGGTCTGGACTGCTGGGGACGCCCGGCGGACACCCGGACGCCGGAGCAACGGGCAGCACTCCGGCTGCTGGTGCATCAGTTGCAAGTGAAATTCCCCGGTTGCCGGGTGTGCGGCCATCGTGACCTGTCACCGGACCGCAACGTGAATGGAGAGATTGAGCCGGAGGAGTGGATCAAGGCATGTCCGTGCTTTGAGGTAAAGGAGGAAAGTTTTCAGGAGTAATCAATCATTTAGTGATGATTGCCTAGTAATCAATCATGTAAAGAGTCGGAAAGGAGGTGTGTAAAGTTATGGCAGTCAAAAGATCCCTCTGGGATACCATTTTGAAAGTAGTCATCGCGGTGGCTTCGGCAGTGCTGGGAGCGCTGGGCGGTAATGCGATGAATCTGTAAGTTCTTTTAAGCGCAGACTGGCGCAGATTTTCTTAATCATTTATTTTATAGATAATAACTGGTGAAGTCTGTGTACGTCCTGCGCTTTTTTATTAATTAAAATATATTCGACAATGAAACGAAATACAATAATACATTTATATACAGCATTGATCTGTTTACTGTTTGCAGGCACTCCGGTATACGCTGCTGATGATATACCTCCTTTTATTCCTGCTTCCACACATGATCCGTCTGTATGTTCCCCGCAGGTAGCAGCTTTTATCAGGCACGACAATCTGCCGGTAAATCTGAATACGGGAGCTTTAAACTTGGAAATCCCCTTGGTAGACTGGAAAGATAAGGACTTTGACTGTCCGATCTCTCTTTCATATAATTCTTCTGGCTTTCGTCCCAGGGAACAGGACAACTATGTGGGCAGAAACTGGATGTTGAATGTAGGAGGCATCATCTATCGGCAAGTGAACGGTGTGCCCGATGATGTTGACGGAAGCTTAATTCCCATATCAGGTGATGCAGGGCCAGCGCATTACAAATATGCCAATGGCTTCCTCAATATGTTGAACAAGCATCAGTTCAACCGCGATGAAATGTTGCAGAACTATCGTACAAATCCTTATAAATATGCGGCGTATAAAAATGATGAAGCCTGCCTGCCGTTTATTCCCGGAACGACGGATGTTGAAGCGTCAGCAGACATCTTTTACTTTTCGTTTGGTAAGCATTCGGGCAAATTTATGATCAATTTTGACGGTAGTGTCATTGTATCGGGCAACAACGGTGGAAAATATAAGGTAGATTTGAGTGACATGGCGATTTTTAATTCTACTGCACCCCGGGAAACACGGATAAGAATCATGACTGATGATGGGTATGTGTATACTTTCGGAGGAGGAGGCTATTCTTCGTTGGAATATAATGCGCTTGCCTGGAAAGATTTTTTCTACAATGGAGATACGGGCAAAGCAACCGAACGGAATGAAATCACTGCTTACTGTCTGACGGAAATACAAGCACCTAATGGGCGAAGACTGACCATTAAGTATAAAGATGATATAGACGAAAGATACCACAAGAATTCGAAGGAACTGAATACTATAAAGAATGATAATCCGGCTTCTGTGGTAAAGAAGGCTGCTTTGCAATATTCGCTTTCAGGTATGTCAAAATATCAAGCCTACCGGGTTGCTCCGTCGCATATGTTTGATGAAAATCCGGCATTACCTCCGGAGGTTTCCGCAAGCTATGCACTTACCAAAATCGCATTGATAGACTACATATCAACAGATAATTGCAGGATCAACTTCACTTATTCTGCTCGTGAAAAATTAGTCGATTTTGCAGGTAATGTAGTGGATAAGGAGAGCTTTTCGCATATTTGCGGAGCCAAACTGGATGAAGTGACATTGACATGCCGTTCATATACCGAGACAGCACAGCTCATCTATTCTTATATGTGCGGCAACCGGATGTTTCTGGATACAGTGAAGAACAGAGAAGGGAAATATTCCTTTCAATATAAGCTGGACAATGGCATCACTCCACCTACTCCGCTGACTTACAACATTGATCACTGGGGATTCTGGCGGGGAACACGAAGTAATTCGGGAATTATTCCCAAAATGAAGCCGGGCACATCTTACGATCAAGACTATAGTATTACCAGCAACGACCGGGATGCCACAGGAGAATATTACGACTATACTCTGCTCCGGGAAATGACATATCCCACCGGTGGATGTACTCGTTTTGAATATGAGCCGCACCGATATTCCAGCATTCCTGAGCGTATATTTACCACTGACTACTATGCAGGGCGAGGATATCCGGCGGGAGTACAAGACGCTTTGGCAGGCGGGGCCCGGGTGAAGTCTGTTATTCACTACGAACAAGGCAAGGCAGTAAAAAAGACAATCTATACTTATGGTTACACTACGCTGATGGGCGAACTAATGTATATACCTTATTATAGATATCTCGCTCATTTTATCTCCAATGGGGAGAATATCGTTGACTACATTAGCTTTGACAGTGAGGGTATTACTGATATTCCTTACCCTTCGGTACATATACGCTATCCGGAGGTGACGGAACATTATGTAGATCCTGCTGCGAATGATTTATCAGAGAAGCACCCTTATAAAACGACGGAATTTGTACATGGATTGTCGAATAAGAATAACTTCCGGAACGACTTTTCATACGCTACGGCTCCTTCTTTCTCGCTTCTCAATCCTGACGACTATTTCAAATATGCAGATATCCAACGGTATAATCGTAATTTACTGGCACATCCTACCATCGATGTTTCCTTGAAATATGGTAAAATACAGAAAGAGAGTTTTTATGATGAAGAAAAAAGACTGGTACAGCGGATGGATTACGAATACGATTATCTGAATGAGGATAAATGTGCACTCCGGGAGTATTCGCCGGCACCTCATTTCGGGCTGCGTACAGGATTGTACAGCCACATCATCAAGGAACCTTTCTATGAGTATCTGCCAGTGAAGAAGACAACTTCCCGCTATACGCCGGGCGACGACAGGGCGATAAGGAAAATTCCGGAATGGTTTGAATATGAAGGGGATGGCTACTTGTCCCGACATTCCACACTCGAAAGTAACGGAGACTCACTGGTGGATAGCTATGCTCGCATTTACGAGTTGTCCGGTTCGCGTATGCAGGTACTTCCTGCAAGGCATTCTCTCAGTATTGTCGGTTCGGACAAGAATTTGCTGATAAAGCAGGATACAGTGAGTTACATCGCTTGTCAGTCTCCCGTCATTTCGGGACGGTGGTACGTTCCTGCTACTGTCACTTCACATGACGGAGGGGGACGGGTACAGAGCACTAAAGAAATTCTCATACGTGATGACTACGGCAATCCGATAGAGATAGTGACGAATCATTCGGAACATGTCATTTATCTCTGGGGATATTACGGGCAGCGTCTGGTGGCACAAATAAAGGGTGCTACTTATGTGGAAGTAGAAAATGCACTGGGCACATCTCCTGTCAGTTTATCTCAGCTATTTTCTCCTGTTTCTACTATTTCAGGTTTACAGGCAAGGCTTCCCGGAGCACAAGTGTACACCTATACTTATCATCCTTATGCAGGAGTAGATAGCGAAACAGCTCCTAATGGGCAAACGACTTGTTACGATTACGACGCGAAAGGACGGCTGGTGAAATCTTACCGGACCGGAGAAAACGGGAAGCAGGAGATTCTCCAATTAAACAATTATCATATTATAAATGAATAAACATCTATCGGAAATATGAAAACAAAAATTTCAAGATTGATACTGGCACTTGTCTGCCTGATGACTGCAAGTACAGCTTTGGCGGAGGGAATAGACCTGAAAGAATTGCGCTACATGTTTGAAAACCATTTGGAGACTAACGATGGTACAACGGAATATCTTTTCCATTTGGAATATCCGATGGTAGTGACGATAAACCATGCCGGATCTCAAGCAGACAGCACAGTTCTTCGCTTATGGGAGAAGATAGAGGACGAGACAGAATATGCTTTGACAGCAGAGGCTTACGACAATAGCCGTGCTTTTCGCACCGCTTATTTATGGAACCGCACCAGTGCGGTAAACAAAGTAAGGGGGGATACATTGAATCTGACGGATGCACAAGCATTCTTGTGTCTGTCGTTACCGGCCGGACACTATAAACTGACGAGTTCTGGAAAAGGAGAAAGAATCCATACAAGTTGTCTGCCGGAGTTGAAAACTAATATTTATGCGCAAACGGCATCGGCTTCACAAGATAATCCGATCGTAGTTCCGCTGTATCGGTCGGGCACTTCTAACTGGAATGCTGTTTATCAGGGAAAGCGCACCTTGTACTATCAACTTTCTGTTCAGTGCAATATGACTGTAGATATTGAAGCATGTGAAACAGGAAGCAATATGTTGACTTTGAAGAATTCAAAGGGAGTGACAATAACAGAGGGTGTAGATAATAAGATTAGACAGCAGTCATTGACGCCGGGGAATTATACTGTAAGTATTCTTGCAGAAGAAGGATATTGTAAGGCAGGTATATGCATAACGGCAACGGATGAGATCGGCAATACGATAGATTGCCCTATCCCAATAGAGTATCCTGGAATTAGCTACTCTAGAACTGAAATATCTCAACTGGCGGATACCTATGGGGAAAAAGAGAAAGATGTCTTCTATTCTTTCAATTTGGAGGAAAACATGATATGTCATTTTTCTGCTTATTATTCATCTATGTCAGAGAGCAGCCGGGTATTCCTGACTGTGCTCAATGAGAAAAAAGAGATTATATCGAAAACTTTACCTCACATCTATAGTAACGATCTGCTTTGTAAACTCGCCCCCGGAGCATATTATTTGGTATGCGAAGGAGGCGAAAGGCTCGATGGTGCTTTGGTTGTTGATGTAAAATTCAGACCCATGAGTCCTACGCCTCCTGATCCCGAACCTGAACCTGAAAATCCGACTATCCCCGAACAGCCGGAAAGCTATACTCCTTCTGATAACCGGAACTATATTAATACCATTGTTCCTACTATCGGCAGTGACACTGTGGCTAACTTTTCATACTTGAGCAAGGCCCGGCATCAGATTTGGTATTACGATGATTTGGGGCGTCCTGTACAAGAAATAGAGTTTAAAGCCTCGCCTGTAAAGAAAGATTTGATGACACATCGTGAATATGACGAGCTGGGACGAGATAGCCGCCAATGGTTGACTATCGAGCGCAGCGAAGGTACTCCGGGGACATGGGTGATGCCGGATACCTTCATCTCGGATGCCGGAAAACTTTATGGTGACAAATGTGCCTGTAGTCTTATCGTTTATGACGGTTCGCCGTTGAATCTCATAAAAGAAGAGTACGGTCCAGGAGAGAAATGGCAAACTACCGGACACGGTAACAAACATGATTATCGTGTTAATACAGGTGATGATCTTTGTCGATGGTTGAATAGTGGGGGAGCAAGAGAGCTCCCTCAGCTCTTGCAACGGGGCATGTACCCTTCTTACGAGCTGATAGTAGAGTCTGCAGAAGATGAAGACGGCCATATAATATATAGTTTTACTGACAAACAGGGTCGCATGATCTTGAACCGGAGCATTGCCGACAATGATACATTGGACACTTACTATGTGTATGACGACTACAGCAACCTATGCTTTGTTTTGCCGCCTGCTGCTTCTGAAAATCTGTCATCGCTTTCCCTTACCGGAGCACTCCCGGAAAGTGAAGCGTATCAGGATATACTGAATAAATATGCCTATCAATACCGCTATGATTATAGAAACCGCTGTATCGGAAAGAAACTTCCGGGGTGTGACTGGATAGAAATGATTTATGATACAGCGAATCATCTGCTTTTTATACGCGATGGCAATCAGAGAAAACGCGGTGAATGGAGCTTTCAGCTTTCCGATTTGTGGGGACGGTCAGTATTGTCAGGGCTTTATCACGGAACAGTAAATGCACAAAGTTTTGATGCTTCAAACGTGTATGCAAGTTTTGAGCCGGAAAATATTTCTGCTATTTATGGATACGTGTCCCACTATCCGGTGGAAATCGAGCAGAACAGCATTGAAGTATTGAAAGCAAACTATTATGATATGTATGACTACAAAAAACATTTGTCTGTTTTCAATACGTCGCTCGACTATGTGCCCGACAAGAATTACGGTAAACAATATATCGATGCCACTGATGTGCATTGCAAGGATTTGCTGACCGGTAGCATGACGCGTGTATTGGAAAATAGCAGTGAAGTTTATGTTTGCTATTATTACGATTATGATCGGAATTTAATCCAATCCCGTCGTACAACTTTAAAGGGTACTATTATAGTAAACAAGTCTGCTTTCAACTTTAGCGGGAAGCCTACTGCTGCTTGCGAAGAATATGGTGATAATGTGATCTTACGCAAAGATTATACCTATGATCATGTGGGGAGACTGATACAAGAGAGGCATGTAATCGGAAAAGATAGTACTTGCTTTGCATATGCATTAGACGCGATAGGCAGAATCAAAAAACTTACCCGCATCAACGGAAAAGATTCTCTGACGACAACCAACAGCTACAACATCCGTGACTGGCTGACAGCTATTGACAGCCCGAATTTCAAACAGGCACTGCATTACACGGATGGCACCGGTACTCCCTGTTACAATGGAAACGTCGGTAGCATGACATGGCAGACTGACACCTCTACAACACGTGACTATCAATTCTCTTACGACGGACTTTCACGGCTGAAAGACGCTGTTTATGGCGAAGGAGACGGTTTGACAAAGAATCGTAACCGCTTCAACGAGCAAGTGACCGGCTATGATAAGATGGGAAATATAGTAGGTCTCAAGCGTTACGGACAGATTGCAGAAAACAGCTATGATCTGATTGACAATCTCTCTCTGACTTACAACGGTAATCAGTTGCTAGCTGTAAACGATGATGCAACGAATGCTGCCTACAGTAATAATTTTGAATTTAAGGATGGAGCAAAGCTGTCTGTAGAATACTCTTATGACTCCAACGGGAATTTAACACAAGATTTAAACAAAAAGATTACTGATATTAAGTATAATTGTTTAAATTTACCCAGTCGAATACAGTTTGAAGATGGAAACAGTATCGCCTTTCTTTATGATGCAAACGGAACAAAACTTCGTACTACACACATAATAGATGGAGCCACTACTACAACCGACTACTGTGACAATGCGGTCTATGAAAACGGAGTGCTCGGCAAGCTCTTGACCGGAGAAGGATATATTACTCTTTCGGATACTACTTATCATTACTTTCTGCGTGATTATCAAGGGAATAATCGTGTGGTTATCTGCCCGAATGGAACAGTAGAAGAAGTGAATCATTATTATCCGTTCGGAGGAGTGTTTGCTTCGACTTCATCTGCTCAGCCTTATAAGTATAATGGTAAGGAAGTGGATAGAAGGAACGGTTTGGATTGGTATGATTACGGGGCTAGAATGTATGATGCGGCAATAGGGAGATGGCATGTGGTTGATCAGTCAGCTGAGAAATTTTATCCATTTAGCCCATACAATTATTGTCTTGATAATCCGATAAAGCATGTGGACCCGGATGGAAATCAACCTCAGTCCAGACCAACAAGGCCGGTAAGAAGAGGATACAGGAATGGAGGCAGACCTAATCCTTATGCGTTCTATCCCAGACAAATGAGACCACAATCTTATACGCAAAAGACTTCTATGACTTATCGGGGGAATGGAACGAGGCAGATCGTGGCTATGGAACCTCCGACTATATTGCATACGGTTAATACTCCCGGAGGAAATGAAGTGCAGATGAGTGGGAATAATAAATGGGGAACTTTATTATCTGGTATGTTAGATCTTTCTGATAAATACAAAGAATATAAGGATTTATTGGTTAGCCTTGTCACTACAGTAAACTACGGAGAAAGTGGCATTGTAAATAATAAAACTGAAATTGTAATTGATGATCCCCAATTGGCAATGTTGCAACTTGAATATGAGGCTCAGGCTAGAGAAATTGAAAAGAGTTTAGGAGAAGTTGATATTAAAGGTAAATCAATGATGGAAATAATTGAAATACTTGCAGAACGCAAAAAAATGATAGAAGATAAAATAGGTTTATCTCCCAAAGCTGTAATGGAGACGATGTTTTATCTTTATCCTGAAAGATTTCAACCAGGGGCAACTGTAAGACAAACTTTACCGGAATTTATACAACATCATTAAATATGAAGAAAAATAAGAAAAAGTGGACAACAAAGAATACTCACATAAAGAAAAGTAATAAGAAAGGAATCGAAGCTGAACCTAAAGATTGGAAGTTGATATTAGGGGTTTGGATAGCTATTGCTGCAACAATATTATTTATTATATTAGTTGCACTGAACAATCATATTGTAGGCTATGATGATTTTATTGGCATCCCTCGTGAATGGGTACGTTCGTTGTTGAAGTAATAATGAATATCCCCGATATAAGTTGATATTAAAGCAACTTATATTGGGGTATCTACATTATAATCAATGATCACATATAAAAATCATACAAAATGTATCAACTTTCGATATATTTACCTACCTTTACCAAGCCAAACCTAATCTCTAGGATAGAAAGCACACAACATTGCAATGTACCCTCCTGATTAATGATGTAATAATCTGATACATTCACTAAAAAAAACATTGTATGACACACAAATTTCTTTTGGTAGGGTTATTGATCTTTTCTCTTTTCTCCTGTAAATCCGAAGGTGTATGGATAGAATTTGAAGACCCCATTTTTATCACTTATCTGCATGACTATTGCGACATTCCCATCACAGAGAAAGGGCGTATTGATATGGAAGATGAAGCTACATGTATAGCATTGGGAAAAATTACCGACTTAAACTTGGATGATATCAAATGCTCTAATTTGGTAGGTATTAAGCATTTGGTTAGCCTTGTCAATTTGTCTTGTAATAATAATCGGTTGACTGCTCTTGATGTGAGTGGAATGAACAGGCTGCGAACTTTATCTTGTAGAAAGAACCAGATAAAGACTACTAATATAAAGGAGTGTGTAAGTTTACAATCTTTTGATTGTAGTGACAATCAGATAGAAACCTTAGAACTTAAAGGACAAATAGCGTTAGATTTTTTGTTTTGTAAAAGGAATAGACTTAGTCAACTGGATGTATGTGAATGTAAATCACTACAATATTTATCTTGTGAAAATCAAACGGATGACAAGAATAATAGTCGGCAAATGACATTAATAATGCCTGCTGACATGCAAAAGATCTGGGAAGATATCTGGGAGAAAAATAACCCAAATGTTATGGCAGTTTTTAAATAAAAAGAATGTATGAAAACAAAACTAGTATATTTGATAACCAGCCTGTGGCTATGTATTGCCTGTTCGAAAGACGACATGCCTGCACGGGATGAATTCACAGATCATAACTTTATTGAGTTCTTGCATATGAAACATAAAATACCAGTAACACAAGATGGAAAAATAAACTTGGATGACGAGATGACACAACTACGTCTGCAATCTATTGTAGAACTCCGAATAAATCCTAATGATCCTATTTATAAACCTATTTATGATGTAACAGGAATCCGTAATCTTGTCAACCTGGACTACTTGTCTATTTATTGTGAGTTTAAAGATTTGGATGTAAGCAACCTGAAATATCTGACAGTTTTAACATGTTGGGGAAAATCAATTACTCATCTCAATATCCATAATACACCATCATTAGAAAGTTTAGGCTTGGTAGGTGTTGATCAGGTGACTTCTCTAGACTTATCAGGACATCCTCGGTTAAAAATGCTCAATTGTCCTAATTGTAAACTGAGTACTTTAGATTTAAAAGATTTACCTGAACTTTCCTATTTGGATTGTAGTGACAATCATCTCAGTACGCTCGACGCTTCCGGAATGAAGTTAAATGAGATGAATTCTAAGTTGGAATGCGGAAGACAAACTGATGAAAATGGAAAGGCGCAAGCCCTATATTTGATTTTATCCGAGAGTCAAAGGGAAGCTTGGGAAGATATGTCCTCATCGCCATACAATGAAAAGGTTATAGTAACATTTAAACCATAAACATATTAGTCTGGCGGATATAATATTCTCGGGATTGGCATTTAAAGCCAATTCCGAGAAGAGTTGCTTTTTATTTCTTATAAATCAACTTGCTTGGCACCCCGTTTCCGAAGAGTTCATCGCCTAGTGTTGTAATCTTATCACCTGTAGCGAGCACAAAGCGTAGATTATCGCATCCCATGAACGCTCCGAACTCGATAGCCGTCACGCTGGCAGGCAACTCAAGTGTTCCGGCAAGTCGTCCGCAGTTGCTGAATACCCGTTGGCCGATAGTCTTGAGGTTATGTGGCAGCTTGATCTTCAGGAGATACTTTTTCTGAGAGAAAGTAAAGTCGGGGATAGAGGTGGCATTGGTCTTTGAAATGTCGAGAGACACAAGGTTCGGCATATAGTCGCGAAGCAGTTTGAAATCGGCATTATCCAGTTTTCCTTCAATAGTCAGGAAGTTAATATCTCTGGGTTGCAGTCCGGCTTTCATAATCTCATCTTCCAGCTTGCCCATAGCACCCACTTGGATCGTGGCTTCCAGCGGTTCGCCTTCGATAAATGCAAAGTTCTCCCATCTGTTTTTAAAACGGTAGGCGTCGCTGCTGCCCAATGGAACGAAAATAGCCGTCACACTGTCGGCCAGAGCTTCCGGCAACAGGTTAGGAGCTGTCTTCTTGCGTATCTGACAGATTTTCAGGTTGTCACATCCTTTGAAGGCGGCATCTTCGATATTCTTTATCTTTTCGGAAAGAATCACTTTTTCCAGTGTCTGCTTACCTTTGGTCATTCCGTTTACCACATTCGAGAAGGCGTAGGCGGGGACAAAATTGGCCATATAGATGTAGAACTTTCCGTTAGGATACGTTCCGGCCTTGCCGCTGTACATCTTGATTTCGGCATTGGAAATATCGAGCACCTTCAGGCTGGGAAATTCATCGCGGAGATGTCTGAAGTCTTCCGCATTCAGTTTTCCTGTCAGTGTAAGGTGGGTGATGCTGTTGGCTTCCTCTTCGGTCATCATCGAGATCAATGTGCCGGGCTTGCTGACATAATACGTTTTGCTTACTTGTGCGGTTGCTCCCAAAGTACTGGCAACCAATAAAAAACTTATCAGTAGTTGTCTTATTTTCATAATTATGCAGATTTGTTCTGACAAATATAGGAAAAATAGGTAAGACACGATGTTTTTTTATGTTTTATATCTAATTTTGTAGCGTGATTAACAAAAAGTAAAAATGGAGACAGAAGAAATCAGAGAAAAGAAAGAACCGAAAAGACTTCCCGTATGGGCGTGTATCCTGTTGTTTGCACTGGGGCTTTTCGTATGTATGGGACTGTATGGTACAATAGGATTCGGATTATTGTCTCTGATTCTTGGCGATGAGGCGCGGCACCCCGGATTGTTGGTGTACACTGTGACGGAAGCCAGTATGCTGCTGTCCGTGTTGACTCCGGCTGTGATTCTGCTTTATTTTGAACGCCGCCCCTTTTCTGACTTGGGGCTGACACTGAAAGGGCATGTCCGGGGACTGTGGTATGGACTGCTGGTGGCGATGTTGCTCTACCTGATCGGCTTCGGGCTTTCGCTGGCTATAGGTGAAGTAGAAGTAACAGGCTTTCAGTTCGATCCTTTAAATCTGCTCGGCACTTTTGTGTTCTGCCTGCTGGTGGCCTTGACTGAAGAGATCATGATGCGCGGCTACATACTCGGACGTCTGCTGCATACCCGGATGAATAAATTCCTGGCTCTTTTCGTTTCTGCACTGCTGTTTGCATTGCTGCATATCTTCAACCCGAATGTGGCTTTTCTGCCGATGCTGAACCTGGTGCTTGCGGGTATGTTGATCGGTGCTTCCTATTTATATACACGGAATCTTTGTTTCCCCATTTCCCTCCATCTTTTTTGGAACTGGATTCAAGGCCCGATATTGGGATATCAAGTAAGTGGAAATGATCTGGGAACATCGCTGCTGACGCTGCATCTGCCCGAAGAAAACGTACTGAATGGCGGAGCCTTCGGTTTTGAAGGCTCGCTCATTTGTACAGTACTTATGATAATCTTTACGATTTTAATTGTGTGGTGGGGCGAAAAGCGGGAGGCAATCAGTCTTGCTGTACCCCGATCATGCTAAGCTGAATCCGCTTCCGGTCGGTATCTACATTCATCACTCTAACCATGACGTGCTGGTGGATGGATACGATTTCCGTAGGGTCGGATATATATCGCTCGGCTAACTGGGAAAGATGTACAAGTCCGTTTTCCTTGATACCTATATCGACGAAAGCTCCGAAATTCGTAATGTTGCCTACGATGCCCGGCAGGATCATGCCTTCGCGCAAGTCTGCGATGGTGCGCACGTTCTTGTCGAATTCAAATACCTTGATCGCTTTACGCGGGTCGCGTCCCGGTTTGTCGAGCTCCTGCATGATGTCCTGTAAAGTCGGCAGGCCCACAGTCGGCGTGATATAGTCCGATATCTTGATTTTCTGGCGTAGTTCTTTATTCGCAATCAGTTCGTTGACGGTACATTTCAGGTCTTTCGCCATTTGCTCTACGATGTGGTAGCTTTCCGGATGCACTGCTGTGTTGTCCAGCGGGTTCTTTGCTCCGGGGATACGGAGGAATCCGGCACACTGTTCGAAGGCTTTGGCACCCATGCGGGGGACTTTCATCAATTCCTTACGCGAATTGAAAGCTCCGTTCTCGGCGCGGAAGTTGACAATATTTTGTGCCAGCTGCGGACCCAGTCCGGAGATGTACGTCAGCAGATGGCTGCTTGCGGTATTCAGATTCACACCTACCAGATTCACACAGTTTTCTACAGTCTGGTCGAGGGCTTTTTTCAATTTCGTCTGGTCTACATCATGCTGGTATTGTCCGACGCCGATGGATTTAGGGTCGATCTTTACCAGTTCTGCCAACGGGTCCATCAGCCGGCGACCGATAGAGACTGCTCCACGCACCGTTACGTCATAATCGGGAAATTCATCGCGGGCGATCTTGGATGCCGAATAAATGGAAGCTCCCTGCTCGCTGACTACGAAGACAGGAATTTGCCGGTCGAAAGTCTGGTGATTGATGAAGTCTTCCGTCTCGCGGCTGGCTGTTCCGTTGCCGATAGAGATGGCTTCAATCTCATAGGCTTCTATCATTTTGCGGAGTTTGGAAGCCGCTTCGCCGGTTTTATTGACCGGAGGGTGGGGATAGATGTTTTCATTGTGCAACAAATTGCCCTGCGCATCCAGACAGACTACTTTACAGCCTGTGCGGAAGCCAGGATCGATAGCGAGTACCCGTTTCTGTCCGAGCGGAGGAGAGAGGAGCAATTGGCGGAGATTCTCCGTAAACACGCGGATAGCTTCGTCATCAGCCTTTTCTTTGGATTGTGCAGCAAACTCTGTTTCAATGGAAGGTTTGAGCAGACGCTTGTAGGCATCGGCAGTGGCTTCGCTTACCTGACGGCTGCATTCATTGTTGCCGTGTACGAACTGGCGGTCGAGGCGTTCCAGACAGGCTTCGTCATCCGGACTGATGGATACTTTCAGCAATCCTTCGGATTCTGCGCGGCGAATGGCGAGGAGACGATGGGAGGTGCAGCGTTTCAGTGATTCGGAGAAATCGAAATAATCACGGTATTTGGCAGCTTCTTCTTCCTTGCCTTTCACTACTTTGGCAGTGATCGTTGCCTGACGGGCGAATTGGTTACGTATGGCATTACGGGCGCGTTCGTCCTCATTCACTTGCTCAGCGATGATGTCACGGGCGCCTTTCAGTGCATCTTCTGTGTCCTTAACTTCACCTTTGACGAAGGCGGAGGCTTTGGCGCTGAGATTGTTCTCTCTTTGCAGCATCAGGATCATGGCAAGCGGTTCCAGCCCTTTCTGTCGGGCTGCTTCGGCACGGGTCTTCCGTTTGGGCTTGTAGGGCAGGTAGATGTCCTCCAGCTCCGTAGGATTCCAGGTGTCGTTGATACGCTTTTCGAGTTCGGGAGTGAGTTTGCCTTGCTCGTTGATGGTATTAAGAATCGTTTCCTTCCGTTTGGCTATGTCGCACAACTTGTCATGTTGCTCCTTGATGTTCTCTATCTGTACTTCGTCCAGTCCGCCTGTGGCTTCTTTACGGTAACGGCTGATGAAAGGGATGGTGGCACCTTCTCCCAATAAATGGAGAGTACTGCTGATTTGTCTTTCCGGTATTCCCAGTAATCCGGAAATCATTTGGTGAAATAGTTCCATATACAATTTTTTTGCGAATGAATGAGCGACAAAAATACACATAAATCTGTTATAGCCGACAAGTTTTAGTATATTTGCAGGCTAAAACGAGATAGTAACACTTCAAAACTTACAAGTATGATGAGATATATAGGATACCTGTTTATCTGTTTGCTATGGCTTTTTCAGGTCACAGAGTTATTTGCTGTCTCTAATGATAAAAAGCCGATCTTAATTATCTGTTCCTATAATCCCGCCGCGCATCAAACTTCAGTAACGATTTCCGACTACATGGAAGAATATAGTAAACTGGGAGGAAAACGTGATATTGTCATTGAAAACATGAACTGCAAAAGTTTCTCCGAAGCCCCGCTCTGGAGCGGCATGATGACGCAGATTCTTTCTAAATACCAGGGAGAAAAGCATCCGGCACAAATCATTCTGCTGGGACAGGAGGCCTGGGCAGCGTATCTGTCTCAACGGGATTCCATACAGGTGAAGGTACCGGTGATGTGCAGCCTTGCCAGCAGCAACATCGTCATACTGCCTAAGGATACGGTTGCCGGACTGGACACATGGATGCCGGAATCGGCCGATCTGTTTGCCGATCAAATGGATATACCGGAATTGAAGTCGGGATTTATCAACCAATATAATATAGAAGATAATGTCCGTATGATTAAGGCGTTTTATCCGAATACGGAACATATCGCCTTTATTTCGGACAATACTTACGGTGGTGTCACGATGCAGGCACTGGTGCGGAAGGAAATGAAGAAGTTTCCCGAACTTGACCTGATCTTGATGGATGGCCGTCGGCATACAATTTATACGATTGTAGAAGAGTTGCGCCATTTGCCGGAGAATACGGTGATTATGGTAGGTACTTGGCGGGTAGACATGAACGAGGGTTATTTCATGCGGAATGCGACTTATGCCATGATGGAGGCTACTCCGACCATTCCCGCTTTTACTCCGTCCTCTGTGAGTCTGGGATACTGGGCCATCGGCGGAGTGTTGCCCGACTACAGGAAACTGGGAAAAGACATGGCATTGTCGTCTGTGCAGATAGATCAATATCCGGAGGATGACCGGCAACATCTTTCCGTTATCGGCTGCAAAGCCGTACTCGACAGCCGGAAAGTGAAGGAGTGGAACTTGAATCCGCAGGTTCTTCCTTTTGATGTGCAGATTATCAATCAGTCGGTTTCATTTTATCAGCAATATACTTATCAGATTTGGTCGGCATGTGCGCTATTCGTCATTCTGGTGCTGGGCCTGTGTATCTCGCTCTTCTATTATTTCCGTACCAAGCGTCTGAGGGATGAACTGCTGAAATCCGAAAAAGACCTGCGGGTGGCAAAAGACAGGGCGGAAGAATCGAACCGTCTCAAAAGTGCTTTCCTCGCTAATATGAGTCATGAGATACGTACTCCTTTAAACTCGATTGTGGGTTTCTCGGATGTGCTCGCTGTAGGCGGCAGCACGGAGGAGGAGCAACAGACTTATTATCAGATCATCAAGACGAACTCGGATTTGTTGCTTCGCCTGATTAATGATATTCTGGATCTCTCACGTCTGGAGGCGAATAGGGTGACTTTGACTTGGGAAGAGTGTGATGTGGTGCAGGTATGCAGGCAGGTGGTAGCATCGGTCAGTGTTTCGCGGCAGTCCGGCAATCAGTTTCTGTTTGCCAGCGATTACGAGTCATTCGATATGGTGACGGATATACAGCGTATGCAGCAGGTGATTATCAACCTGATGTCTAATGCGGATAAGTTCACCAAAAAAGGAAAGATCACACTGGAATTCTCGGTGAATAAGGCGACAGGTATGGCCGTGTTTTCGGTGACGGATACGGGGTGTGGCATCCCGAAGGAGAAACAGAAACTGGTATTCGAACGTTTCGAGAAACTGAACGAATATGCCCAGGGAACAGGTCTGGGATTGTCTATCTGTAAATTGATTGTCCACAAATGGAAAGGTGATATATGGATCGACTCCGAATATACGGGAGGAGCACGGTTCATGTTCTCACATCCGCTTAAAATAGAAAAAGAATGAAACGATTTGCATGTATCTACGTATGGCTTCTTTGCCTCGTGCTCTCGGTTGCGGCACAGGAGAAAGTTGTGAAGCTGAAAATTGTACAGACAAGTGATGTACATGGTAATTATTATCCTTATAATTTTATTACCCGTAAGGATTGGCAGGGCAGTCTGGCGCGAATATATGCTTTTGTGCAGAAAGAGCGCGAACAGTATAAGGAAAATCTTATCTTGCTCGACAACGGCGATATACTGCAAGGGCAACCTACCGCCTATTACTATAATTATATAGATACGGTTTCTCCTCATCTCTGCGCGGAAATGATGAACTATATGAAGTATGATGCCGGAAATATGGGAAATCATGACGTGGAAACCGGGCGTGCCGTATTCGACCGCTGGATAAATACCTGTGACTTTCCGGTGTTAGGAGCTAACATCATCGATACATCGACCGGAGAACCTCATCTCCCTCCTTATAAGGTGATGGAGCGTGACGGAGTGAAAATCGTCATTTTGGGAATGATCACTCCTGCTATCCCTGCATGGCTCTCCGAGAATCTGTGGAAGGGGCTGCGCTTTGACGATATGGAAGAGACAGCACGCAAATGGATGAAGATCATCCGTGAAAAAGAGAATCCGGACTTGATGATCGGTTTGTTTCATGCGGGGCAGGAAGCTTTCAAAATGTCCGGTAAGTACAATGAAAACGCTTCTCTGAACGTTGCAAAGAATGTTCCCGGTTTTGACATTGTACTGATGGGGCACGATCATGCACGTGAATGTAAGAAGGTAATGAATGTGGCAGGAGATTCAGTACTGGTTATCGATCCGGCAAGTAACGGAATCGTTTTGTCCAATATCGATGTAACCTTAAAGTTGAAAGACGGAAAGGTGCGCAGCAAAGATATCCGGGGAGTATTGTCCGCGACAAAAGATTACGGAACCAGTGAGGATTTTATGAAGCATTTTGCTTCCCAATACGACACTGTCCGCAACTTTGTTTCTAAAAAGATCGGTACATTCACCGAGAGCATCTCGACCCGTCCGTCTTTCTTCGGGCCGTCTGCTTTTATCGACCTGATTCATACCTTGCAGCTTGATATCACCGGCGCGGAGATTTCTTTTGCTGCACCGCTTTCATTCGATGCGAAGATTAATAAAGGGGATGTGTATGTCAGCGATATGTTCAATCTGTATAAGTATGAGAATATGTTGTATATGATGACCTTATCCGGGAAAGAAATCAAGGATTATCTGGAAATGTCTTATTTCATGTGGACCAACCGGATGAAGTCTCCGGACGATCATTTGCTTTGGTTCAAAGAGAAACGCCGCGAAGGTGCGGAAGACAGAGCTTCTTTCCAGAATTTCAGTTTCAATTTTGATTCGGCATCGGGTATTATCTATACTGTGGACGTCTCCAAGCCGCAAGGAGAGAAGATAACCATTATCAGCATGGCGGACGGCAGCCCTTTCCTTATGGATAAGATTTATAAAGTGGCTTTGAACTCTTATCGGGGCAATGGCGGCGGTGAATTACTGACTAGAGGTGCAGGTATTCCACAGGAGAAACTGAAAGAACGTATTATCTTCTCTACGGATAAGGACCTTCGTTTTTATCTGATGAATTATATAGAAAAGAAAGGTGCGATGGACCCGAAGGCACTGAACCAGTGGAAATTCATTCCGGAGAAGTGGACTGTTCCGGCTGCCAAACGCGATTATGAGTTTTTGTTCGGAGATAGTCAATAAGTGGGGAAAAAATGTTCTATTTGACTGATAATATCTGACCTTAGGTTGAATGTCTGATTATTACTGGTATCTTTGTCGCAAATAAAAAGAGAAAGTATGGATATTCAAGGTGTTCCTAAGATAAGTATTTCTTCGGTAGTTCATTCTAAGCATATAGATCCTAATAGTATTGATGTTGTCGATAATGATATAGCGCTTTTCGATACGGAAAGCGTTACTTCCCTTTATAATGGTCCCAGCAAACTGGAAGTGGTAAGCATCGGACTTTGTCTGGAAGGCTCCACCCGTTTCAATATCAGTCTGCGTGAGTTTGAGCTGATTCCGGGAAGAATGGTTATTGCGTTGCCCAACCAGATCATCGAGCATCGTCAGTTTAGTGCTAACTTTAGGGGGATTTTCTTTGCTGTATCAAAGAATCTGCTGGAATCATTGCCCAAAGTCGGAAATGTGCTCTCATTCTTTTTCTTTCTGAAAGATTATCCTTGCTTTGATCTCAACCTGCATGAACAGGAAATGATTAAAGAGTATCATGCTTTCATCAGGAAGAGATTGAGGAATAAGGAAGATATGTATCGCAGGGAGGTAGTAATGGGATTGATGCAGGGGTTCTTCTTTGAACTTTGCAACATATTCAACAGTTATGCACCGGATTCTTCTGCTGTTGTCAAAAGTAAAAGCCGTAAGGAATACATATTTGAACGCTTCTATGAATCTTTGATTCAGTCTTATCAGTCGGAGCGTAGCGTGAAGTTTTATGCCGATCAATTATGCCTGACACCGAAACATCTGTCCGGTGTTGTGAAGGAAATCAGCGGAAAGACAGTAGGGGAGTGGATTGATGAATTAGTGATTCTGGAAGCAAAGGCACTCCTGAATTCTTCGAGCATGAACATACAAGAGATAGCTGACCGGCTAAACTTTGCCAACCAGTCATTCTTCGGTAAGTACTTCAAGCATTACACCGGCATGTCTCCCAAAGAATACCGGAAAAGCAGATAGCTGAGAAATGGTGAATGACTACGGCAGCGATAACGGGAGATTTTCATCGCTGGGACCGGCATTCTACAGGACACCTGAGCGTACGCGGCTCAATGTTTCCGGTGTCATCAGCAAGTAGGAAGCGATATCTGCCAGGGGAGCCCGCTTGATGATTTCCGGATGGGTCTCGAGCAACAGGTTATAACGTTCGCGGGCGGATTCGAAACGCCAGGAGTCAGCCTTGGTTTGCGATACAATCAGGGAATATTCCAGTATTTTCCGGTAGAACATGTTGATTTCCCAGTTTTGTTTTGCCAACTGCAGCATCTTGTCATAAGGACACAGGTAAATGATAGCAGGTTCCAGCGTCTCTATAATCAACCGTGTAGGAACCTGTTTTAGTAAGCTTTCGATACACATCACGATACATCCCTCGTATGAAAAGTGTTCGGTGACATCTTTCCCGTTTTTATAGTAATATTGCCGGAGCATCCCTTTCCCGACAAAAACTAATTCATGGGCTACTTCTCCTTCATTGAGTGCAATCACTCCTTTGGGAAATTCTTCACGTATCAGGATGCTTTCTATCTGCCGGCATCCCTCTATACTCATCTCAGGGAAGCGGGAATTTACGACGGCATTTACTGTTTCTCTTAGTAGTGTATCCATGTCATTAATAGTCTTGTTATGTGCAAAAGTACTAAAAACGGTTGATATAAATCGGGTTGATTCAAAAAAGATGTATCTTTGTCTCCAAAATAAGGATGTGTATGATGATGAATAAGATAATAGGATTGGCAGTTCTACTGCTTTGTATGTCAGGTTGTGTCAGAGATAATGATGCTATATATTACCCCGTAGGCGATGTGGATATTGAAAGAGGAGGTCCGGCACTGGAAGTCGGAGAGGGGGATGTCTTGGTGGTGCGAAGCTATAATGAAGAAGATTATGTATTGGATACGATAGCTCAATACCCGAATGACCCGACTTTGGGTAAACTGACGTTTATGATTGATCTGAAAAACCAACAGAAGGATCAGAATGTTGCCAGTTTTAACGGAGCTGGTAAATCAAAACTGACCATGAGCCTTGGATATAAGGATGGCAATTACCCTGCGGAAAGCCAGGTTCCTATATACACTTCGCAGGATATTACCGCTAAATATGCAATCAAACTTCGTCTGAAAGGAGAACTGACTGTATCCGGTGATGAATGGATGATAGATTATGTATATGCCCAACTGGCTAGCCTGTTCCAGCCTTATCCTCCGACAAGCTTTCCTGAAGTCTTTATGTGCAAGGGAGGGATGAAACTGGGAACTTTCGACTCCTTCCGCAGAACCTGTACTTTTGATATCGTTTATGATCGTTCCGACCTCTCTTTTAGTCAGTTATACTTCAATTTATTTATCAATTTAGCCGGTCAGAAGCGGGAAAACAGGGTCAAACTGCGGATTGATAAGGAATCTTACTTCGAACTGTATGAGCAGAGTGAAGAACTGTAACTAGATAGGCGTTTCTTCAATTATAGACAGGTTTCTACGTGAAAGATGGCAGTTTTGACTGGATATAACATTCTTTTACAGAAAAAACTTTGAATGTTCAAATAATTATTAAATTTTATAATGTCCTAATACTACACTAATAAGCATCACTTTCTTTTTTAAATTACGCTTATTTTACCTCTTCTACTTCATATCCATCCTCTGCTTTCTTGCATTTGAAAACGCAGTAATCCGGATTACTTAAAGCATTATCAAGGCTTTGGGGCAGAACGATCTCTTTCGTCTGTTTGTCGATTGCTATCAATGCGTAATATATACCTTCTTCTTTACATTGCTCAATCAATACCTTTTTCAATTCTTCTACGTTATATTCCATTTTTTGAGATATGAACACAATAAAAAAGCCTCTTACTTCGATGTAAGAGGCTAACTAAAATTGAGTAGTGGGTACGAGAATCGAACTCGTATTACATGCGTGAGAGGCATGTGTCCTAACCGTTAGACGAACCCACCGTTTGTTGATGAATTTAAAAAGAGCCAAGTCTATAAAACTTAGCTCTTTTTATTTAGAGAATTTTGCGGAAGCTGGGGGATTCGAACCCCCGGTACGGTTACCCGTACGTCAGTTTAGCAAACTGGTGGTTTCAGCCACTCACCCAAACTTCCTTGAACCCGCATTCTCTCTCAAATGCGGTGCAAATATAGGGGGAACTTTTGGACTACGCAAATCTTTTAGCAAGATTTTTTTTACCTGTTTTATGATTAAAGAGATAACTTGCTATGTTTCAAATGTTAAACGGATTATTTTTTTTGAAAATATTTTTTCTCGCTATTTATAGGGGAGAGTGGTTACCTTTTTAATTATTAGATAGGGGGCGTTGTACCATCAGAACATTTACATTAACATTCGTTATTTTGGGGAATGAAGTATGATTTATGGGGGATGATAACAGGAAATAAGTGAATGACAAAAGGCATTGGCCAATCAGATATTTTGTGGATGATTTCGTATCTTGGAGGATTTATAAAAAAAAGAGCATAAAAAAAGGCTATCTATCCCAGACAGCCAATCTTTTTGTTAACCTTAAATCTAATACTATGAAAAACACATTGCAAATATACGGAGTTTTACGATATCTGCAAATAAATCAGGTAAAACGGGGCGATTTATAACATTGATTAAATAATTAAATCTTTGATTCAATCTTTATTAAGGTTTCAGAGGGCGGTAGAGTGTCTTTTTAATCTGTATTTTGATAAATCAGGTTATTTATTTCAATTGTTTTTTGGGGGGGCACGGTGGTTGCTTTGGAGGGCTATGGAATTCATAGATATCCTGTGTGTTGGGGGATTTACCTCTTCCATTAGGTGAATTCCCCTAAATAAGTAGGAATTTTCAATTTCATAAGGAAAATTCATTCTATACTTTTGTGATATCGAAAGATAAATGATAGGATTAATAAAGGAACCATTAAAAATAAAGGAATATGAAAACGAACGCATTTAGATACTTAGGACTGGCTTTAATGGCTGTATTAACGTTGAGTCTGACTTCTTGTGAAGTAGAAATCGATAGTTTTTATGATGATGATAATATCGGTGGTGGTTACTACAATCGTTCTGCTGATTTATGTAGCCGTACATGGGTAAGCTTTTATCGGGATATGGACGGTAACCGTTGCCGTCAGGAACTCGACTTTTATTTGGACCGGACAGGTGTTGATTTTATACGGGTTGAATATCCTAATGGACGTGTGGAAACCTTTGAATATAATTTCCGCTGGAACTGGGAGAATTATGCACAGACTTCCATTCGTATGGATTACGGTCGCAATGATGTATCCTATCTGGATGATGTATATATCGGCGGAAATAGGTTGAGCGGTTATCTGGACGGTCGGAATAACTTCGTGGAATATACAGGTCGGTGAGAGATGCAGCCGGTAGGTGGAAAGGCCGGCAGATGGAAAGAAAATGATTACACAAAAGATAGCAGGTAGAAAGATCCCGGATAACAACAGGTAGAAAGATTACTCAAGGAATAGGTTGAAAAGGTAAAAGGCGATAGGTAGAGGTGACAGGTAAGAAGATTATGGATAACAGATAAATAATTTAAGGGATAACATATAAGATTTCAGGATATTAATAATTTAGAGAAGGGATAGGGCGCGAAATGAAAGCTTAAAAGTTTTGAATGGGACTAAATAGTTTTTATCTTTGCGCCCTATTAGTATGCTTAATTCATGGAGTGGTTATATAATCTGTTTCTCGAACATTCTGCCTTACAGGCTGTTGTGGTACTTTCGCTGATTTCTGCGATTGGACTGGGGCTGGGAAGAGTGCATTTCTGGGGAGTATCCCTGGGGGTCACTTTTGTTTTTTTTGCAGGTATCCTTGCCGGACACTTCGGGCTTTCGGTTGATCCACAGATGCTGAATTATGCGGAAAGTTTCGGTCTGGTTATTTTTGTGTATTCTCTCGGACTACAGGTAGGGCCCGGTTTCTTCAGTTCTTTCCGAAAGGGAGGAGTGACGCTGAATATGTTGGCGTTGGCAGTAGTCTTGCTGGGTACTTTGCTGACTGTTGTTGCCAGTTATGCGACAGGCGTGTCGCTTCCTGATATGGTGGGTATCCTTTGCGGAGCCACGACCAATACTCCTGCGTTGGGAGCTGCACAGCAGACATTGAAGCAAATGGGCATAGAAAGCAGTACTCCGGCTTTAGGATGTGCGGTTGCTTATCCGATGGGAGTTGTCGGTGTGATTCTTGCTGTATTGCTGATCCGTAAATTCCTGGTTCATAAAGAAGACTTGGAAATCAAAGAAAAGGACGATGCCAATAAAACTTTTATCGCAGCCTTTCAGGTACATAACCCTGCCATTTTTGATAAAAGCATCAAGGATATAGCCCACATGAGCTATCCGAAGTTTGTCATTTCCCGTTTGTGGCGTGACGGTCATGTCAGTATTCCTACTTCCGATAAGGTGTTGAAGGAAGGCGACCGTCTGCTGGTGATTACAGCAGAGAAGAACGTGATGGCTCTGACGGTACTTTTCGGCGAACAGGAAAACACGGACTGGAATAAGGAAGATATAGACTGGAACGCGATCGACAGCGAATTGATCTCCCAGCGTATTGTCGTAACCCGCCCCGAACTGAATGGAAAGAAGCTTGGCTCATTGAGGCTGAGAAACCATTATGGAATCAATATCAGCCGTGTTTACCGTTCGGGAGTACAACTGCTTGCTACTCCGGAACTGGTTCTCCAGCTGGGTGACCGCCTGACAGTAGTAGGTGAGGCGGCAGCTATTCAGAATGTAGAAAAAGTATTGGGAAATGCGGTGAAAAGTCTGAAAGAACCTAATCTCGTTGTCATATTCATAGGTATCGTACTGGGATTGGCGTTGGGAGCGATTCCGTTCTCTATTCCGGGAATCAGTACCCCTGTGAAGCTAGGTCTGGCAGGTGGACCGATCATCGTAGGTATTCTTTTGGGAACTTTCGGCCCACGAATACACATGATTACTTATACTACCCGCAGCGCGAATCTGATGTTGCGTGCCTTGGGGCTTTCCATGTATCTGGCCTGCCTGGGGTTGGATGCCGGTGCCCATTTCTTCGATACCGTCTTCCGTCCGGAAGGACTGCTCTGGATTGCTCTGGGAGCTGGCCTGACAATTATTCCGACAGTTCTGGTCGGCTTCATCGCCTTTAAGATAATGAAGATAGATTTTGGAAGTGTATCCGGAATGTTGTGTGGCAGTATGGCAAATCCGATGGCCCTGAATTATGCGAACGATACGATACCGGGTGATAATCCCTCCGTCGCTTATGCTACGGTGTATCCGTTGTGTATGTTTCTGCGGGTGATCATAGCGCAGGTGCTGCTGATGTTTTTATTAGGTTGACGGTGAACATTAAGGGCTGGAAATTGTAATAAGTAGATGATAAATCGTTATATTTATAGCGAAAAACGATAAGTCGATAAAAGCATATTGTAAATAGTTAAATTGTACATATAATGACTGCTCAAAGTAATATAACTCCCGAAAGCATAGTTGGCGATCTCCGCTACTTGCAGTTGCTTTCCCGGAGTTTTCCTACTATTGCCGATGCAAGTACGGAAATTATTAATCTGGAGGCTATCCTGAATCTGCCTAAAGGAACGGAGCATTTCTTGACAGACATACACGGTGAATACGAAGCCTTTCAGCATGTGTTGAAGAATGCTTCGGGTGCGGTAAAACGCAAAGTGAACGAGATTTTCGGCAATACCCTGCGCGAGGCGGAGAAGAAAGAACTCTGTACGCTGATATATTATCCGGAAGAGAAAATTCAGTTGGTAAAGGCCCGTGAGAAGGACTTGGATGACTGGTATCTGATTACTCTGAATCAGTTGGTCAAGGTTTGTCAGAACGTATCTTCCAAATATACCCGCTCCAAAGTCCGCAAATCCCTGCCCTCAGAGTTTTCCTATATCATTCAGGAGTTGCTGCATGAGTCGACTGTCGAGCCCAACAAGCATGCTTATATCAATGTCATTATCAGCACCATTATCTCTACCAGGCGGGCGGATGACTTTATCATAGCCATGTGTAATCTGATTCAGCGGCTGACGATTGATTCTCTTCATATCGTAGGCGATATATACGACCGTGGTCCCGGAGCACACATCATCATGGATACTTTGTGCAATTATCATAACTTCGACATTCAATGGGGCAACCATGATATTCTGTGGATGGGAGCCGCTTCCGGCAATGATAGTTGCATAGCCAATGTGATACGTATGTCCATGCGTTATGGCAATCTGGGTACTCTTGAAGACGGTTATGGAATCAATCTGCTGCCTTTGGCAACTTTCGCCATGGATACTTATGCAGATGATCCGTGTACTATTTTTATGCCGAAGATGAATTTCGCCGACGGCAATTACAATGAGAAGACTTTGCGCCTGATAACACAGATGCATAAGGCGATCACTATCATCCAGTTCAAGCTGGAAGCCGAAATTATAGACCGCCGTCCGGAGTTTGGAATGAGCAACCGGAAGTTGTTGGAAAAGATAGACTTTGAACGCGGAGTTTTTGTGTACGAAGGCAAAGAATATGCGTTGCGTGACACAAATTTCCCGACTGTAGATCCTGCCGATCCTTATCGTCTGACTGAAGAAGAACGGGAACTTGTGGACAAGATTCACTATTCGTTTATGAATAGTGAGAAGCTGAAGAAACACATGCGCTGTCTGTTTACGTATGGTGGAATGTATCTGGTTTCCAATTCCAATCTTCTCTATCACGCTTCCGTGCCTTTGAATGAAGATGGCAGTTTCAAGCATGTCAAGATACGGGGCAAGGAATATTGGGGACGTAAGTTGCTCGATAAAGCCGATCAACTGATTCGTACCGCATACTTTGATGAAGAAGGAGAGGATGATAAAGAATTTGCTATGGACTACATCTGGTATATGTGGTGCGGTCCGGAAGCTCCGTTGTTTGATAAGGACAAGATGGCGACTTTTGAACGCTATTTTCTGGAAGACAAAGAGATGCAGAAGGAGAAAAAAGGATATTATTACTCTCTTCGCAATCGTGAAGATATCTGTGATAAGATATTGGATGAATTTGGAGCATTGGGACCTCATTCGCATATCATCAACGGTCATGTGCCTGTAAAGACTATTCAGGGGGAACAGCCGATGAAAGCAAATGGCAAACTGTTCGTTATTGACGGAGGTTTCTCTAAAGCCTATCAGCCCGAAACAGGGATTGCGGGATATACTCTTGTTTATCATTCCCACGGTATGCAGTTGGTGCAGCACGAGCCGTTCCAGTCAAGGCAGAAAGCTATTGAGGAAGGATTGGATATCAAATCTACTAACTTTGTGCTGGAATTCAATTCGCAACGGATGATGGTGAAGGATACGGACAAGGGAAAGGAACTTGTGACGCAGATTCAGGATTTGAAGAAGTTGCTTGTTGCCTATCGCATCGGCTTGATTAAAGAGAAAGTGTAAATAAGTATTAAGTAATAAGTATTAGGTATTAACCGTAGCTGCCATTTAGAGACGTATCTGTCTGTCATTCAGAATCCTCATCACTTTAGCAAAGTGAAACAATTCGATAATGACGAGCATAAGCATCTGTCGTTTTGAGTTTGTCGAAGGATTACCTCTTCTGTAGTTACAAAGAAGAGACTCTTCCTCCTTACAGTCGTCTGAATGACAGATAAATATGTCTCTAAATAACAGCTACTACGGTTAATACCTAATACTTATTACCTATTACTTATTAATCAGCCTTAGAAGAGGACAATACCTGCTTCTATGATTGCTCCTTTATCAAAATTACCGGATTTATTGTAATACCGTGTCAGCCCATAACCGCCAGTCGCAAAGATACTGAACTTCTTGCTGAACTGATATTCCAGATTAGCTCGTGCCTGTAATGCATAAAGCCGTCTGGGAATCACTTCATCTTTATTGGAACACGTCTCTATATGCTGATATCCGAGGTCACCACTGATAGACAACCCTTTGTAAACGGCTACCGCCAGTCCGGCACGATAAGACGTACTGATGGAAAACTTATCATTCAGATTCTGATCAAACGATCCTACTCCCAGAATCGTATAAAACAGTTGGTTCTTGAACCGTACTCCTATATTGGCAGCTGTATTATTTCCGCCATATACCATCATCTGTACCCTTGTATCAGGGTTTGCATTCACAAGACCGAGCTGGAATCCCTTCATGTCTTCCCTGTAATAATTGACCAGACCGATCTGAAGGCCATGAGCCTTCGTTGCATAATTGCATAAACCGATCTGCACACCATTCAGACTTTTAGCGGTGATATTGGCGATACCGGCAATCTGCAAACCGTTCATGTTTTCGCCTACCACATTCAGGAGCCCGGAAGTCATCATACCGTTGAAGCTCTGCCCTGTGATATTCGACACTCCGGAGAACTGGAATCCCGAAGCCATATTTCCCGTTACATTCATCAGACCGCTTATCATTACCCCCGAATTATTGTCTCCACCGATGCCGGTAAGTCCCGAAATAATGACACCCTTTGAACCGTCCCCCGTGATATTCACCAGTCCGGCAGCAGAGAGTCCGACCGCATTATCTCCGCTGATATTGCTGACACCCGCTATCTGAACACCGCGCATCGTACCACCGGCAAGATTGGCCAATCCCGTGACCTGCACTCCATTCATATCTCCATGAATGACACTTCCCAAAGCATTGATGCCGACACCGTTGAGACGGTTCAGTGTAGATAGCAGACCGATGTTTACATAAGTCGTCTGAGTGCTGTCATACGGCTGTGTACAGATATCTTTCCAGAAAGAGAGGTTGATGCCCGCACTCTTGTTCTGTGCCGGCAAACAAACGGCAGCCATCAGAACAGCTGCCGTGAATATTGTCTTTATTATCTTCATCTTTATTATAACTCTTTTTTTCAGTTTAGGTTCACAGAGTACATTCCCTTATTCCTGCACTTTTCTTATCCTTTCGCTTCTTGATACAGATAGCGTTTGATACTCTTCTTCGGAGTCTTTTCAAACTCTTCGGGATAAATCTTCATTTTGAGGATCTGGCTGTATGCCGGTAACATGGCATTCAGTGCCACACGGTTTTCTTCCATTACCCGTTCGATATCCTCATTCTTCAGGCCGTGTGCAAACGCTTCGTCAAAGTCCGGATAAACCAGTCCGACGAGTTTCTCGTTCTGCTGTACGATGATGCTTTCCGATACATAAGGCAAGTTGTTCAGCTTGTCTTCGATTTCTTCCGGATAGATATTCTGTCCGCTGGCACTCAGCAGCAGGTTTTTGCTGCGTCCCTTGATGGTGATATTGCCTTCGGCGTCCATCAAAGCAAGGTCGCCTGTGTGCAGCCAGCCGTCTTTGTCGATCACGGCTTCTGTCGCTTCTTTGTTCTTGTAGTATCCGAGCATTACGTTAGGGCCTTTGCAGACGATTTCGCCGACGATATTCTCGGGATCGGAAGACAGTACCCGTACATCCATGCGTGGCGCAGCCTTTCCGCACGAACCCGGTTTGAATCTTTTCCAGTCTTCGTAGCAGATGATCGGCCCACATTCTGTCATGCCGTAGCCCACGGTGTAGGGGAAGTCTATCATTTTCAGGAATTGCTCTACCTCTTGGTTGAAAGCTGCTCCACCAACGATAATCTCCGCAAAGTTACCGCCAAACGCTTTGATCATTTCTTCGCGTATGGTTGCCTTTATCTTGTCGTTGATGATGGGTACTTTCAGTAAGATTTTCATGGTCGGTGTCTCCAGTTTCGGGAGCACACTCTTCTTGATGATTTTTTCAATGATGAGCGGAACGGCTACGATGAGATTCGGCTTCACTTCTTCGAATGCCTGGAAGATAATCTTCGGACTCGGCATGCGGGTAAGGAAATAAATGTGGCCACCGACGGAGAATTCGTAGAGGAATTCGAAAGCCAGTCCGTACATGTGTGCCATAGGCAGCATAGAGACGATCTTGTCTCCGGCTTTCAGTTCGAGTACTTCGTAAGCGAACTTGGTGTTCGACCAGAGGCTGCGGTAGGGGAGCATGACTCCTTTCGAGTAGCTCGTTGTGCCGGAGGTGTAGTTGATTACTGCCAGCTCTTCGGGCTCGTCTTTATGGTATTCGATGTGTTCCTTGCGGAAGTTCTTCGGATATTTCTTGCCGAACATTTCGTTCAGATGTTCGCGGGCATGTGTCAGCCGTTCGCTGCGCGATACCAATAAGGTGAAGTCGTTCATCATCAGGATACCTTCCAGCAGAGGCATTGCCGATTCGTTCAGGTTTTCCCAGACCATGTCTCCGACAAATAGTAATTTGGCTTCGGAATGGTTGACGATGTTGTGCACATTGTCCGCTTTGAACTCGTGAAGGATGGGGACGATGACTGCTCCATACGTTAGTGTGGCGAGGAAGGTGACTCCCCAATGGGAACTGTTTCGTCCGCACACGGCGATTTTGTCTCCCTTGCGGATTCCGCTTTCTTCGAAGATGATATGGAGTTTTTCGATTTTTCGAGCAACGTCTTTATACTGAAGGGTGGCCCCCTTGTAATCTGTCAGGGCGTCCAGGTCCCAATTGTTCTTGATACTATTCTCAATGTAAGCTATAAAACTCTGTTCCATTGTTTTTTGCACATTTGGTATTAAATTGTGCAAATATAGTAATTAAATTAAGAATGAAGAATTAAGAATGAAGAATTTTTGGAAATGGGGAGTCTTGGAGTAATAAGGAACAAAGATGAGGAAGTTAAGGAGAAGAGGAACGGGGATAAGCGCAAAAGGGGTGTGCCACGCCTTTGGCACAAGTGTGCCGCACCGATGGCATAACCGTGCCAAGCCGGTGGCACAAGTGTTTCCGGCGTGTGGCACGATTGTTTCCGGCGTATGGCACAGTTGTACTCAGTGGAAGGCAGGGGAGTTATCAATGCTTGTTAGTGTCGTTCACAATGCATGATATGATGATTCACAATGCATGTTACGGACATTACCAATGCATGATGTGAGTCTGATAGTAGATCTATTTCAAGTACCATTCGTACATTTTCCGTACCCCTTCCTCAATTTCAATTTGGTGGTGCCATCCCAGGGAGTGGAGTTTGGAAGGATCGGTCAGTTTGCGCAGGGTGCCGTCCGGTTTGCTGCTGTCGAAGGTTAGCTTGCCTTGATAACCTACCGTTTCTACGATTCGTTCGGCAAGTTGGCGGATGGTGATTTCCTTTCCGGTTCCGATGTTGATATGGCAGTTGCGGATATCCTTGTCACCTTCCTTATAGGTATCCTTGAAGTCCACATGTTCCATTACGAATACACTGGCGTCGGCCATTTCTTCGCTCCACAGAAATTCGCGCAGGGGAGTGCCGGTGCCCCACAATGTCACTTCCGTGTCACTGATGCCGTACTTGCGAAGGATATTCAGTATGTCCTCTTTCGGGCTGTCGCCGTTGATGCCTTCTACGGGACGTCGGTTCATATCCTTGCGGACGGCTTCCCAATCTCCTTCCTTCAGACAATGCGCAAGGTGAATCTTGCGGATCATGGCAGGCAGAACATGGCTGCGTTCCAAGTCGAAGTTATCATTCGGACCGTACAGATTGGTCGGCATGACAGCGATATAATTCGTGCCGTATTGCAGGTTGAAACTTTCGCACATTTTCAGACCGGCAATTTTGGCGATGGCGTATGGCTCATTCGTATATTCCAGTGGTGAAGTCAGCAGGACTTCCTCTTTCATCGGTTGTCCGGCATCGCGCGGATAGATGCAGGTGCTGCCGAGAAACAGTAACTTCTTGACGTTATGGCGGAAACTTTCACCGATAACGTTCTGCTGTATTTGCAGGTTCTTATAAATAAAGTCGGCACGGTAAATGCTGTTGGCCATGATACCGCCCACAAAAGCAGCGGCCAGAAATACATACTCCGGTTGTTCTTCGTCGAAAAAACGGCGGACAGCCACACCATCCAGCAAATCCAGCTCTTTATGCGTGCGTCCGATCAGGTTGGTATATCCTTTGTCCTGCAAATTCTTCCAGATAGCAGACCCCACCAGTCCGTGATGTCCTGCTACATATATTTTAGCATTCTTTTCCATGATTGAGTAATGATATATATGAACACGGATTACGCTGATTAAAACGATCTTCATTTTAGATGTAAGATGCGCATAATCGGAGTAATCCGTGTCTGATTCGGGTTGTATTAGTGCTTGGCAGCAATCATTCTTCTTACTTTTTCCATGTCATGGCGAACCATGATGCTTACCAGTTCTTCGAACGAGGTTTTGCACGGATTCCATCCCAGCAGTGTTCTGGCTTTGGTCGGGTCTCCTAACAGTTGTTCCACTTCTGCCGGACGGAAATACTTGGGATCAACCTCTACCAATACTTTCCCGGTAGCCACGTCGATACCCTTTTCATCCACACCTTCGCCTTCCCAGCGCAGTTCGATGCCCGCTTCCTTGAATGCCAGTGTGGCAAATTCGCGTACGGTGTGCATTTCTCCGGTGGCTATTACGAAATCTTCCGGCACGTCATGCTGGAGAATCAGCCACATACATTCCACATAATCTTTCGCATACCCCCAGTCGCGACGGGCATCCAGATTACCCAGATATAACTTGTCCTGCTCTCCTTGCGCGATGCGTGCGGCAGCGAGGGAAATCTTGCGGGTAACGAACGTTTCGCCACGGCGTTCACTTTCGTGATTGAACAAGATACCGTTAACGGCAAACATACCGTAGCTTTCGCGATAGTTTTTCGTGATCCAGAAACCATATTGCTTGGCTACTCCGTAAGGAGAACGGGGATAGAACGGAGTGGTTTCCTTCTGCGGAACTTCCTGCACCTTGCCGAAAAGTTCGGAGGTGGAAGCCTGATAGATGCGCGTTTTCTTTTCCAGTCCCAAGATGCGTACGGCTTCGAGCATGCGCAGCGTACCGATGGCGTCCGCTTCGGCTGTATATTCGGGCACGTCGAATGAAACCTTTACGTGACTCTGTGCGGCCAGATTGTAGATCTCATCCGGTTGTACCTGCTGTATGATGCGGATCAGTGAACTGGAGTCCGTCATGTCGCCGTAGTGAAGGTTGATGGTACGTTTTTGTTTCATGTCGCGCACCCATTCGTCAAAGTACAAATGTTCGATACGTCCCGTATTGAATGAAGAAGAACGACGGAGAATACCGTGTACTTCGTAACCTTTTTGCAAGAGAAATTCGGCAAGATAAGAACCATCCTGTCCGGTGATGCCTGATATAAGGGCTGTTTTCATATGCTATTAATTCTTTTATTTGAAAATATGGGGACAAATTTCGTTATTTTATGCTGTATATGCAAACCAAGTCCGTTTTATTTTCCCGCTCCTTTTCCCATCACTTTGTCTATGATGAGCGCGATGGCTCCGTCGCCCGTCACGTTGCAGGCGGTTCCGAAGCTGTCCATTGCGATGTATAGCGCAATCATCAGTGCCTGTGCCGATTCGTCGAAGCCCAGCATCGATTGCAGGATACCGAGTGCTGCCATGATGGCTCCTCCCGGAACGCCCGGTGCGGCTACCATCGTGATGCCCAGCATAAAGATGAATCCGGCAAACAGCGGGAAGTCGAACGGCATTCCCTGCATCATCATCAGTGCCAGTGCGCAGGCTACGATTTTCAGTGTGCTGCCCGACAGATGGATAGTGGCGCAGAGCGGAATCACGAACCCCGCAATATCGGCGGATACTCCATTCTTCTTCGTCTGTTCCAGCGTCACCGGAATGGTGGCGGCAGATGATTGTGTGCCTAATGCGGTGAAGTATGCCGGCATCATCTTACCCAATAGCCGGAACGGATTTTTATGGACAAAGATCGCTGCAATGGAATACTGAAAGACGAGCAGGAAAATATGTAACAGAAAGATGACTCCGATAATCTTGATGAATACCATCAGGATGGCATATACTTGTCCGGAATGAGTCATGTTCAGAAAAATGCCGAAGATGTAAAGCGGCAGCAAGGGCAGGATGACGGCGCTGATCATACGCACGATGATTTCCTGAAAATCCCGCGCTACATTTTTCAGCGAATCGCTGTTCAGTGCAGCCAGCCCCAATCCCAGTGTGAAAGCCAGAATCAATGCGGTCATGACATTCATCAGCGGAGGGATGGATACGGAGAAGTAGGGGAGGATACCATGCGCTTCGCTGACCTCTTCGAGCGGTGCGCCCACTTCGATGAGCGAGGGGAAGACGGCCATGCCTGTGAAGTAGGACAGGAAGCCCGAGAAGAGCGTTGCGCCGTAGGCGATAAGGGCGGTGACTAGCAACATCTTTCCCGCGCCTTTCCCGATGTCGGCAATGGCTATGGTGACCAGTCCGAGGATGATAAGCGGGATGGAGAAGTTAAGAAATTCACTGAAAATTCCGTTGAACGTAACGAATATTCGCACCAATGGGGCCGGAAAAATTGTACCGATGGCAATACCCAAGATGATAGCAATAATAATGCGTGGCAGTAGGCCGATCTTAATCTTCTTCATTCTGATATTTATTTGTTTGACTACAAAAATAGTATTTTAATCTAAAATTAGCGAACAAATGTGCTTTTCAAGTGTTTCTTACATAAACAATATTTTAAAATATATAAGATATGGCAAATCAGAATAAAACAGATATCGGGTTGATCGGTCTGGCAGTGATGGGCGAGAACCTTGCCTTGAATATGGAAAGCAAGGGGTGGCACGTCTCTGTTTACAATCGTACCGTCCCCGGAGTGGAAGAAGGAGTAGTAGACCGCTTTATGAATGGTCGGGCTAAAGGTAAAAACATTGAAGGTTTTACAGATATAAAGGCTTTTGTGGAATCAATAGCCACCCCTCGCAAAATTATGATGATGGTACGTGCCGGCAGTCCGGTAGACGAACTGATGGATCAGCTTTTCCCTTTGCTTTCTCCCGGAGATATTTTGATCGACGGTGGTAATTCAAATTACGAAGATACCAATCGTCGTGTAAAATTAGCAGAATCGAAAGGCTTCCTGTTTGTAGGAAGCGGGGTGTCGGGCGGAGAGGAAGGTGCTCTGAACGGTGCTTCCATCATGCCCGGAGGATCGGAGAAAGCATGGCCGGAAGTGAAGCCTGTTTTGCAGAGTATCGCAGCGAAAGCGCCGGACGGAACTCCTTGTTGCCAATGGGTAGGACCAGCCGGATCGGGACATTTTGTGAAGATGATTCACAACGGTATCGAATACGGTGATATGCAGCTGATCGCTGAGGCTTACTGGGTGATGAAGAATCTGATCGATTTGACGAATGAGGAGATGGCGGACGTATTTGCCCGCTGGAATGAAGGAAAGCTCCGCAGTTATCTGATTGAGATTACTTCTAATATTTTGCGTCATAAGGATAAATCCGGTGGATATCTTATCGATAAGATTCTCGATGCTGCCGGACAGAAAGGGACGGGCAAGTGGTCTGTTATCAACGCGATGGAACTGGGTATGCCGCTGGGGCTGATTGCTACGGCGGTGTTCGAACGCAGTCTCTCGGCACAGAAAGATTTGCGTCATCTTGCTTCCAAGCAGTTCATGTGTAAACATACATTGCCTATATATAATAAGGCGGATTTGGTGGAGGAGATCTTTTCTGCACTTTATGCTTCCAAACTTGTTTCATACGCGCAGGGCTTTGCTGTGTTGCAGCGTGCTTCTGATGCTTTCGGGTGGAATCTGGATTTGGCTTCCATTGCCCGTATGTGGCGTGGAGGATGTATCATCCGCAGTATTTTCCTGAACGATATCGCTGCTGCTTTTGAAGCGGCGGATAAGCCGAAGCATTTGTTGCTGGCTCCATACTTCCGTGAGGAGATCAAGACTCTGCTTCCCGGATGGAAGAATCTGGTAGCGGAGGCTATGAAGGAGGAATTGCCTGTTCCGGCATTCTCTTCTGCTCTGAATTATTTCTATTCGCTGACTTCTGAAGATCTTCCTGCCAATCTGGTGCAGGCGCAGCGCGATTACTTCGGTGCGCATACGTTTGAACGGAAGGATGAGTTGCGCGGACAGTTCTTTCATGAGAATTGGACGGGACATGGAGGGGATACGAAGTCGGGGACTTATAATGTATAGTGTACTTTTCTTTTGCCTTGATGCAAAAGAAAGGTACCAAAAGAAAAAATCAAGGCTGCACCTGCGGAGCTACTCCGGCTGTATCTCCGGCTAAAGGGCAGGAACTCGCTCCGCTCAAACAGCCTGCCCTTCTTGACGCCGGAGATACAGCCTCCGCTTGACGCTCCTTCGGTGAGGCCGGGAGACCGTTCGGATGTTAGTAGTGGGTGATTGTGTGTTAGGCTGGTCGGTTGAGGTGATGGATAGATAAAGGTAAAAAGTTAAAAATACGACGATGGATAAATTTGCAATGATTATTTTTGGTGCTTCGGGCGACTTGACGAAACGCAAGCTAATGCCCGCATTGTACTCTCTGTATCGGGATAAACGGCTGACAGGGAGCTTTACTGTTCTGGGAATTGGGCGGACTGTCTATTCTGATGAAGATTACCGTTCATATATATCGGGAGAGCTGCAGCAGTTTGTAAAGGCTGAAGAGCAGGATTTGGAGATGATGTCTTCTTTTGTTTCTCATCTGCATTATTTGCCGATGGACCCGGCGAAGGTGGAGGGGTATTCTCAATTGCGGGAGCGGTTGGTGGAACTTACGAAGGAGGTTGATCCCGATAATTTGTTGTTCTATCTGGCTACTCCGCCTTCATTGTATGGGGTGGTACCTTTGCATTTGAAGGCTGCCGGGTTGAATACTCCGCATTCCCGTATTATTGTGGAGAAGCCGTTTGGATACGATCTTGAGTCGGCGCGTGAGTTGAATAAGATTTATTCTTCTGTGTTTGCCGAGCATCAGATTTATCGTATCGATCATTTTCTGGGGAAGGAGACGGCACAGAATGTGCTTGCTTTCCGTTTTGCCAATGGTATATTTGAGCCTTTATGGAATCGCAATTATATAGATTATGTGGAGATTACTGCTGTAGAGAATCTGGGTATTGAGCAGCGCGGAGGTTTTTACGAGACGGCGGGAGCCTTGCGGGATATGGTGCAGAATCATCTTATTCAGCTGGTGGCTCTTACAGCTATGGAACCGCCGGCAGTGTTCAACGCAGATAATTTCCGGAATGAGGTAGTGAAGGTTTATGAGTCATTGACTCCGCTTACGGAGACGGACTTGAATGAACATATCGTTCGCGGACAATATACGGCTTCGGGCAATAAGAAAGGTTATCGTGAAGAAAAGGGCGTAGCTCCCGATTCGCGCACGGAGACTTATATTGCGATGAAGCTAGGTATCAGCAACTGGCGTTGGAGTGGAGTACCGTTCTACATCCGCACCGGTAAGCAGATGCCGACGAAGGTGACGGAGATTGTCGTTCACTTCCGCGAGACGCCCCATCAGATGTTCCGCTGTTCCGGTGGCAACTGTCCGAGGGCCAATAAGTTGATCCTTCGTTTGCAACCCAACGAAGGTATTGTGCTGAAGATCGGAATGAAGGTTCCGGGTGCAGGTTTCGAAGTCCGTCAGGTGACGATGGATTTCAGTTACGCACAGTTGGGCGGTGTGCCGAGCGGCGACGCTTATGCCCGTCTGATTGACGACTGCATTCAGGGCGATCCGACCTTGTTTACTCGAAGTGACGCTGTAGAGGCTTCCTGGAATTTCTTTGATCCGGTCTTACGTTATTGGAAAGAGAATCCTGACGCGCCTTTGTACGGTTATCCGGCAGGTACGTGGGGACCTCTCGAAAGTGAAGCTATGATGCACGAGCATGGGGCAGACTGGACCAACCCGTGTAAGAATTTAACAAATACAGATCAATATTGCGAACTATGAAACTATCTGTTTTCCCGTCGTCTATGGAAACGGCCCGTTCATTGATATTTCACCTGGTGGATATCATGAATGCTGAACCGGATAAAACGTTCAACATAGCGGTGAGTGGCGGCAGTACTCCCGCGCTGATGTTTGATTTATGGGCCAATGAATACGCTGATATCACTCCTTGGGGGCGTATGAAGCTATATTGGGTGGATGAACGCTGTGTTCCTCCCGAAGATTCCGATAGTAATTATGGAATGATGCGTTCCCTGCTTTTGGGGATAGTGCCCATTCCTTACGAAAATGTATTCCGCATTCGCGGAGAAGAGAAGCCGGTAAAAGAGGCTGCCCGCTATTCCGAACTTGTCGACCGGCAGGTACCTAAAAAGAATGGCTGGCCCGAATTTGACATTGTGTTGTTGGGAGCCGGAGAGGACGGACATACTTCCTCTATCTTCCCCGGACAAGAGGCTTTGCTTTCTTCCGACCAGATTTATGTGACCAGCATCCATCCCCGCAACGGACAGAAACGTATTGCAATGACCGGATTTCCGATTCTTACTGCCCGTCTGGTTATTTTTCTGATTACCGGAAAAGCCAAGGCGGAAGTGGTGGAAGAAATCTGTCACTCGGGAGATACGGGGCCGGCAGCTTATATAGCCCATCATGCGGAGAATGTGGAATTGTTTATGGATGCCGGAGCCGCGATGTATGTCCGGAACGGCTGAAAAGAGAAAAAACAACAGAAGAGAGACAATATAAAGACAAAGTAATAATATATAAGGAGAGAGAGTAACATTAGCGAAGAGAGAAGCTCACGGAGTCGAAACCGGGGGCTTCTTGCTTATGTAACCTATGCGGTCTCTTTTTCTTTCATCAAATAATAGAAGAGTATGAATCCATTTCAAAATTCGTTCGGCGGCCATATCCCACAGGATGTAGCCGGAAAACAGGGAGAGAATGTTATATTTATAGTGTATGGCTTGACTGATTCCCCCGATGCTGCTGATAAGGTAAAAGATGTATGTGCCAATTTCCCGGCGATGATCCGTAGTATGCGCAATCGTTTTCCCGACTTGCAATTCAGTTGCACGATGGGATTCGGAGCTGATGCGTGGACACGGCTTTTCCCCGACAAGGGCAAACCGAAAGAGCTGAGTACTTTCTCCGAAATAAAGGGGGAGAAGTATACCGCTGTTTCTACTCCCGGCGATCTGTTGTTCCATATCCGGGCGAAACAGATGGGGCTGTGTTTTGAGTTTGCTTCCATTCTTGACGAAAAGCTCAAAGGAGCCGTGGTGCCTATTGATGAGACTCACGGATTCCGCTATATGGATGGTAAGGCGATTATCGGCTTTGTGGATGGAACGGAGAATCCGGCTGTCGATGAGAACCCGTATCATTTTGCGGTGATTGGCGAGGAGGATGCGGACTTTGCAGGAGGCAGTTATGTGTTTGTGCAGAAGTATATTCATGATATGGTGGCGTGGAATGCGCTTCCGGTAGAACAACAGGAAAAGGTGATCGGTCGCCATAAGTTCAACGATGTGGAGCTGTCGGATGAAGAGAAGCCGGCGAATGCACATAATGCTGTGACTAATATTGGTGATGATTTGAAGATTGTACGTGCCAATATGCCGTTTGCCAATACCTCGAAAGGGGAGTATGGTACCTATTTTATAGGGTATGCAAGTACGTTCAGCACTACTCGCCGGATGCTGGAGAATATGTTTATCGGTAGTCCGGCAGGCAATACCGACCGTTTGCTCGATTTCAGTACAGCGATAACGGGGACGCTTTTCTTTGCGCCATCGTATGATTTGCTGGGTGAATTGGGAGAGTAAAAAGGGCGTGCGAACCGACTTAAAAGGCGGTGCGAGCGAAACAGATAAAAACATAGTGGGAAATTCGGAAAAGATAATGAGACTTTCCGAATTTCCCACTACGTTTTTTAAAGACAGAGTATTGTTTTTCTTCCTGTTTTATCCCGATCTTAATGAAATAAGGGGTAAAAAGTGAGAGGAGTGAGAGAGGAATTACAACATTCGTATTTTTTTTTGAGAGATATAGAGTAAAGAGTAGGAATGAAAAAAAATATAAAAGTTACGAATCCTCTCTCACTCCTCTCACTTTTACAAGACCAATTTATCTTTTTTACATTCTTTGTATGATTGTCGGGTCATTGGAGGACTTCTTTAAGAAATCATTTCTGATAACGTACGCATCCATCTTTTCTGTATCGAAAGGCTTTAGGAAAGAAGCTATTTCCGCTTTACTCAATGAAGCATCAAGCCATTTCTCTTCATCCTCTTTGGCGAGGATGGCAGGCATCCGGTGCTTGGTGTTATCGATATAACCGGTGAGCGAATTGGTATCAGTGGTGATAATGGAGAAAGTTTCGTGTTCTTCTCCCGTATCCTTGTCCAGCCAGCGGTCGTAGATACCAGCCATAGAGAAGATGGGTTCATCTTTCAGATATATATAATAAGGTATCTTATTGGCTCCTTCATGCCTCCATTCAAAGTAGCCGGTACTGGGCACTATGCACCGTTTTTTCATGATCGGCTCTCGGAAAGACGGTTTCTCGAAGATGGTGTCTGCACGGGCATTAAGTGTCATCTTTCTTATTTCTGTCGCATCCTCTTCGGTTCTTACCCAAAAGGGGATTAGTCCCCAGTTGAAAACCTGTACTTCATCCGAAGAAGTAATGATGGGATATTTGGGGAAGGTGAACGCATTCACATGATACTGTTCGTCAAGAATACTCTGGTAAATCCCGACTACATCCGATTTGCGTCCGTAACGGGCGGCAACTTTGATGGCTTTGGCTGACATTGAGTTGTGGAAACACATATTATTTGCAATTAATGTTTGTAATGGATCAGTCTGAAAACCCTGTTTGAACTGCATACTGTACGGAAAAGAATATATTTAGGCACGGATTACACGGATTAACACGGTTTTAGTGCTATGATTACGTAAAACAACCGTGTTAATCCGTGTAATCCGTGCCTAATCCTCAATTTATAATTTAGTTCATTTCCGTACAGAAAGAAGCAAACTGAAAACAACCGGGGGTTCGGATTGATCCTTTTTAATTTGATTGTTTGTTTATTTATTACTGATGTATATTATCTATAAACAAACAGAGGCAGGTCTTTGATCGCAGAAAGGAGTATATTAAGAGATAATAGAATATAAAAGTACTTTATATGTAATCAATTTTTATATAATTTTTCTTTGATTTAGTGCTATAGTCCACTATGTTCTATAAATATAGAAATAAAAAAGTGCTTCCTTGTTCGTCCGCCGACGAGGAAGCACTCAACACAAAAACTAAACTAGACTTAACTAAACTATTCTATTCTTGGAATTTCACAATCCCTTTCTGTTCGTTGCAAAGTTACATATAAAACCGATTTCTGACAAACTATAATCGACAAAATTCACTTTTTTGCCGATAAATTTGGCATTCATCAACTTCTTTCGTCCAAAAAAGCCTGGAAAACCTGTTTGTAGCTATCACTAATGGGGATATACGTTTTGTCAAAGACAATACGGCCACGGTCGATCACCCGTATTTTGTCCTTCTGAACAATGAATGAGCGATGTACACGGATGAATCGGCTTGAAGGCAAAAGCTCTTCCATAGCCTTCATGCTCATAAGTGACAAGATAGGTTTGGCATCCTCTTCTGTATAGATTTTGATGTAGTCTTTCAATCCTTCGATATACATGATCTTTTTCAGTTCTACTTGCACCAGCTTGTAGTCACTTTTTACAAAGATACTGTCTATCTCTTCCGGTTTCTGCACCAGTTCAAACCATTGCAGGGCTTTATTTGCCGCTTGCAGGAAATCGACATACGAGATAGGTTTCAGCAGATAATCGAGTGCATTGACGCGATACCCGTCGATTGCATACTGACCGAATGCGGTCGTAAATACGATACGCGTGCGGGGATCTACCATCTTCGAGAACTCCAGTCCGTTAAGTTCCGGCATCTGAATGTCAAGGAAAAGAAGATCGACCTCTTCGCCCGGTAACTCCTTCATTGCCTGCACCGCACTGGAATACTTTCCTGTAAGTTGCAGAAACGGTGTCTTGTTTACATAACTTTCTAATAGGCCAAGAGCCAAGGGCTCATCATCTACAATGGCACAACGTAATATCATAATTCTCTCTATTTTATTGCTTAAATCTGATGTTTCTTATTCAGCATCCAATACTTAATATTTAATACCTGTCTCTCACACGGATACTCAATCTCGATTTGTACTCCTTGCCGTCTTCCGAAATTCCTTTCTGCCAAGTATATTGGCCGGGATAAAGAATCTCCAGTCGTCGGCTCACCTGTTCCAGTCCTATACCCGAACCGCTCTTGTCCGTTATGTTTTTGGGGTGATTGCTGTTACTTATTTCGCAGATCACTTCCGTGTCATTTTCTGCAAGATGGATATGGATGAAACTCCGTTCTGTAGGCGATATACCGTGTTTGAAAGCATTTTCGATCAAGGAGATAAAGATCAGCGGTGCGATAAGCGTCTGACTGTCCGGTTGGATGTCGATCTGCGTTGTCATCTGTACATTGGCGGACAGACGGATGCGCATCAGTTCGATATAGTTGCGGATAAAGTCAGTCTCCTTGCCCAAAGGGACATAAGTCTGCTGATTATCATACAGTACATAACGGAGCAGCTTACTTAGTTCCTGCACAGCCTGTTGTGCTTTGTCCGTATCGAAAGCAATTAATGCATAGATATTGTTCAATGTGTTGAGCAGAAAATGCGGATTCAGTTGGTTCCGCAGATTCTTCAGCTCTGCTTCCGAACGACTCCGTTCTGCCTCCTTGCGGGCTGCTTCCGCTTGCGTCCATCGGGCACTCATACGTATTGCGGCACTCAGTCCGATGGTGAAAACGAGGCTCAGCATATCTCTGACAAAGAACAGCCATCCCGGAGGAACTCCCGACCGGTGCTTGGGAACAAAGGAAGGGTCGAATGTCAGACTCCGCCAAAGATGCAGCATCAGACCGATGGCACACAACAGGAGAATATTGTAGGTAATATACCTCTTGTTCTGGCTCTGGAAAAGATACCGGGGAACCAGCAGGAAATAATTGACGTAGAACACGATCATAAAGGACAGCGGTACGGCAGAATGACGTACGTATGCCATCCAGTTGATGTTTCCGTTTTCGCGCTCTACGAAGAAGAACGGAAAACCGAACATAATCCCCCAGCCGATCACATGTATCAGTGCTTCCAGGGGACGACGTGCGGATGTAAGGGTTTGTTTCATAAAGACAAAGATAGTTTTTTATTCGTATCTGATAGCCTCTATCGGGTCTAAATCTGCAGCTTTCTTTGCAGGATACCATCCGAAGAAGACTCCGGTGACAGTACAGACGGCAAAAGAAAGGAAGACACTCCAAGGCTGGATGAAGATAGGCCAGTGTGCCACACTCTTGACTATCCAGCTGGCACCGCAGCCGATGACGACTCCGATAAGGCCTCCCGTGATGCTGATCAGGATCGCCTCGATGAGGAACTGACTCAGAATATCAACGCCACGTGCGCCGACAGACATACGCAGACCGATTTCGCGGGTACGTTCGGTGACGGATACGTACATGATATTCATGATACCGATACCACCTACCACCAGAGAAATTCCGGCAATGCAGGCGAGCAGGGTTGTCATCAGATCAGTGGTAGAGTTTAGCATCGTGCTCAACTCCTGTTGCGTACGGATGGTGAAATCGTCTTCGTCCGAGGCTTTCAGTTTATGGTTGCGCCGCAGGATTTCCGTGATTTCATCCGTAGCATACTCCGTCATGTCTTCGGTGAGGGCAGAAGCAAAGACACCCTGAAGATAGGTGACGGCAAGTAAGCGTTTCATAACGGTGGTATAAGGAGCCAGTACGATATTGTCCTGGTCCTGTCCCATAGAGTTGTATCCCTTTGCTTTGAGTACGCCTACTACCCGAAACGGTATTTTATTGAAACGGATAATTTTCCCTATCGGGTCGCCTCCATCCGGAAAGAGGTTGTCCACAATCGTCTTACCGATCACGCAGACCTTAGCCGAACTCTGTATGTCGGCTTCTGTAAACATGTCTCCGGTTTCTACGCTCAGCTGGCGGATTTCCAGATACTCCAGTCCGACACCGCTGACAGATGACGGGTAGTTGTTGTTACCCGCAATGAGCTGTCCCGATGAAGAAACGTTGGGGCTGATGGCAGACAGGAAATTGGTCTCATCACGCAAGGCTTCATAATCGGTCAGCTTCAACGTCTGCATGGCCGAAGGGTCTTGCCGGACACCACCCCGTCTGTCGGCTCCCGGATGGATCATGATCATGTTCGATCCCATCTCCGATATCTGTTGCTGGATGCTTCGTTTCGATCCCTGACCGATAGCGAGCATCGTGATGACGGAAGCGACACCGATAATGATACCAAGCATGGTGAGGAAAGCGCGTAGCTTGTTGTTTGCCAATGCCCGGAGAGCTATCTTAAATAAGTTGGTTCCATTCATAAACTATTGTTGCTTATTACTTAATACTTTTATTTTCAATCCTCGTCGCTCTTGGGCAATGCGGCCAGTGCTTCGGCTGCGGACAGAATATGTGAATTGACAGTATCTTCAATGACATGTCCGTCGCGCAGGCGGATATTCCGGCTGCTATATTGCGCGATTTCAGGATTGTGCGTTACGAATATAATGGTACGTCCTTCTGCATGAAGTTTCTGGAACAGGACAAGTATCTCGAAAGATGTACGCGTGTCAAGGTTTCCGGTTGCTTCGTCGGCAAGGATTACCGCAGGATTGTTGACCAGTGCACGGGCGATGGCTACACGCTGCATCTGTCCGCCGGACATCTGGTTGGATTTATGTTCCAGCCGGTCGCCCAGCCCCACAGCCTGCAACGCTTCGATGGCACGCCGGCGACGTTCGGCGGCGCTCACTGATGAATTATACATCAGCGGCAACTCAACGTTTTCTACAGCCGTCGTTTTTGGGAGCAGGTTGTAGCTCTGGAAGACGAAGCCGATTTTCCGATTTCTCAGTACGGCACGTTGAGGCTTGCTCATCGTACGTACAGAGATGCCATCGAGCAGATATTCTCCGCTGGTAGGAGTGTCCAGGCAGCCCAATGTGTTGAGCAGCGTGGACTTTCCCGAGCCGGAAGTACCCATAATGGTCACATACTCGCCTTCGTTGATGGTGAATGAAACGCCCCGTAACGCATGGACGGTTTCTTCTCCCACCTGAAAGTCTCGTTTGATATTTTGAAGTTCAATTACTTTTTTCATACTCGGCTACTTGTTGCTTTTCTTTTTATTGTTTCCAGGAGGGCCCGGCATGAACGGACTTCTTTCTCCGCTTCCCTGATTTTGCTCAGCCTCTGCATTTTCGCCCGGCATGGCGCCTATGGTAGCTTCCGTTACAACTTTGGTTCCTTCGGCAACGCCGCTGATGATTTCTGTAGAAACACCGTTGCTGATTCCGATTTCTACCGGATGAGCCGTGAAGGTGGTTCCTTCGCGTGTCCATACCTTATGCTCACCTTCGCAGTCTTTCACAATGTCGTTTTTGCCGATCAACGGTTCTTCGGGAGTGAAACGTAATGCTCTGCTGGGAACAGACAATACATCTTTTTTATCGAGAATATAGATTGTGACGTTAGCTGTCAGACGCGGTTTCAGTTTCAAGTCCGGATTCGGAGCAGAGATCACCACTTCGTAAGTGACTACCGTGCTGGTGCTTGAACTTGTACTGCTGCTACTGCTTGCGTCTCCCAGACGAATCTGTGTCACGACTCCGCTGAACACATCGTTCGGATAAGCATCGACAGTAAAGCTGGCGCGTTGGCCTTCTTCGATACCGCCTATATCCGCTTCATCCACGTCTGCCACTACTTGCATTTGAGTCAGGTCGGCTGCAATGGTAAAGAGGGTAGGAGTTTCGAATCCGGAAGCTACCGTCTGTCCGGCTTCTACATCACGGCTGATGACTACTCCGTCAATCGGTGAAGTAATAGTAGCATAAGACAGGTTCCGTTCTGCTTTTGCCAAAGACGCTTTGCTGCTGTCGAAAGCACTCATGGCTTTCTGATAATTATAGAGAGCCTGTTCGTAGTCAGTATCGCTGATCAATGATTTATCGTGCAATCCTTTGCTACGTTCGTAGTTCTTTTTCTGATACTCGTATTCGGCTTTGGCACCATCGTAAGTTGCCTGCTGAGAAGCCAGTTCACTCTGTAGAGTGATACGGTCCATTTCAGCAATCAGCTGTCCTTTGGTTACTACCGAATTATAATCTACATAAATCTGGTCAATGATACCGGATACCTGCGTACCGACTTCTACTTCTGTCACCGGTTCGATTGTTCCGGTTGCAGTCACCGAATTGGAGATATCGCCTTTACTGACAGTAGCGCTGGCATAAGTCACCTTGTGCTTTGCCGGAGAACCTGTAAAGAACCAGATTCCTCCGCCTGCTACTACGGCAACTGCCACAGCGATCAGGATAATCTTTTTCGTTTTCATTCTATATTTTGTTTTTACTTATTTATATTCTGCTTTTTATAAGGAAGAAGGCTTATAGTGCCAGTTTGTCTCCCTGATAGAATTTAAGCAACTGGGTATTCAGTATCGCCATATATTTAGCTTGGAGCTGCTCCTGCTGTGCTTGCAGCAGGTTGTTCTTTTCCGTTAACAGTTCTACTGTATTCTTCATACCCAAGTCGAACTGTTCACTGATCAGGTCGTAGCTGATCTGCGTACTTTTCAGTTTCTCATTCGCTGCCGCATAACGCTGTTGTGCGCTGTTTGCATCCAGCCAAAGTCCTTCGATCGTTTTATACAGCGTTTTCTGTTCGTCAAGTAGCGACAGCAGGCTCGTCTCACGCTGTAATTTAGCTTTCTGTACGGCGCTCTTAGTCTGCCGGTTGTTAAATATAGGAACGCTGACGGAGACACCGATGGAGTTGTTCCATCCGTTCTTTACCTGTTCTCCGAAGGTGAAGTCGCTGCCGCTGGTATGGTTGGTCCCGATTCCGGCACTAAGGCTGATGGTGGGAAGGTAGCCCGCTTTGGCGATGTCGATACCCAGTTCCGATGCTTCCACATTAATCTTGCTCGCTTCAATCTCGGGACGAAGAGTGAGCGCACTCATATATACATCTTTTTTAGCAGGCAACGGCAACAGTACATTCTCGTCGGACAGGACGGGGAGATAGATGTTCATTTCATTCTCCCCATCGAGTTCGAGCAATTGTTTTAGTTGTAATTTGTAGTCCTGAAGAGTGGCTTGCGCTGTTACTAATTGATAACGGTCGGTGCTGACCTGAGCTTCCAACTGTGCAAAATCACTTTTAGCAATGCTTCCGGCATTCAGAAGTTCCTGTCCGCGATCACGCTGCGCAATGGAAACTTGCAGCGTGTTTTCGTTGACCTTGACAGATTCGGCTGCATAAAGAATCTGTATATAAATCTGGGCAATAGATTCCTGAATACTATTCTCTGATGTTTCTACATCCAGATTTGCGACCTGATTGTTCAGCCTTTCCTGCTTGATGGTGTTCAGTCGCTTGCTGCCATTGTAAATGGTCCACGAAGCATTCAGACCGTAATTGCCATTGTAACTGGTCTTGCTGGTTGTCTCGATCACTTCACTGCCGCTGACTGTTTTGCTCGATTCCTGATACGGACGGTTCACCATATTCTGGCTTGTGGAGAATGACAGACTGGGGAACAAGGCAGCTTTTGCCGTCTTCACGTCAATCTGTGTACTTTCCGCATTGACCCGGTTTTTACGGATCGTAATGTTCTGTTGCAACGCATAGTCGATGCACGACTGTAAATCCCATTGAGCGGGGAGATTCACCTCACTCCGGACATTGTCCTGCACAGAAGATTCTTGGGCGGATATACCGGGCAGCAACCCCGCTCCAAGAAATGCTATCACTGTCAATCTTCTTACATTTATCATATTCATATATTTCTATTGATTTACTGGAACGAAGGTACGTACATCTTATATTAGCTGCAAAAGTGATAGACAGATGGCGCTTTTTCGCCGTTAAATGTTTTTTTTCTGTCGATAGGCAGGTTTTCTGAGAAAAAACATACAAATCGCGCAACATTTTGCCTTACTTGTTTGTTTTAATTATAAAAATTGTATATTTGTACTCATTACAAATTATAGAGTCCGCTTATGAAGAATACACTACTTACGATCTGGAACTTTTATCTGGAAGGTTTCCGTAGTATGACATTAGGTCGTACCTTGTGGCTTATTATCTTAGTGAAATTATTCATTATGTTCTTCATCCTCAAAATTTTCTTCTTTCCCGATTTTCTCGGTGACCATCCCACGGATGCCGACAAGGGAACGTATGTGGGAAATGAGCTGATACAGCGTGCCCTTCTGGAGAAAACTACTGATTTTTAACTCTTAAACTACATAAGATTATGATTGAAAGTATTGACACCTCGCTGGTCGATTGGTCGAGAGCCCAATTTGCGATGACAGCCATGTACCACTGGATTTTCGTTCCGCTCACCCTCGGACTGGCTGTGGTGATGGGAATAATGGAGACGCTGTATTATAAAACAGGCAATGAATTCTGGAAGCGGACTGCCAAGTTTTGGATGAAACTTTTCGGTATTAACTTCGCCATCGGTGTGGCAACGGGGCTGATTCTGGAGTTTGAGTTTGGTACGAACTGGAGTAATTATTCTTGGTTTGTGGGGGATATTTTCGGTGCGCCGCTTGCTATCGAAGGTATTCTGGCGTTCTTTATGGAAGCTACGTTTATTGCGGTCATGTTCTTCGGATGGGATAAGGTAAGCAAACGCTTTCACCTTGCTTCTACTTGGCTGACAGGCTTGGGAGCTACCATTTCCGCTTGGTGGATTCTCGTTGCGAATGCATGGATGCAACATCCGGTAGGCATGGAGTTCAATCCTGATACGGTGCGTAATGAAATGGTAGATTTCTGGGCGGTGGCAACTTCGCCTGTAGCGGTCAATAAGTTTTTCCATACGGTGTTGTCCGGATGGGTGCTTGGCGGTGTGTTTGTTGTAGGTATCAGCTGTTGGTTCCTGTTGAAGAAACGTAACCGTGAGTTTGCACTTGCCAGTATAAAGATCGGTGCTATTTTCGGACTGGTCGCTTCGTTGCTGGCAGTGTGGACGGGCGATGGTTCCGGCTATCAGATTGCACAGACACAACCGATGAAACTGGCGGCTGTAGAAGGACTTTATGAAGGAGGTACCAAGGTAGGTCTGGTGGGAATCGGAATGCTGAATCCCGAAAAGGAGACTTACAATGATGGTAAAGACCCTTTCCTGTTCCGGATTGAGATACCCGGCATGCTTTCGTTCCTTGCCGAACGGGATGTGGATGGTTACGTTCCGGGAATTACGAATATTATCGAAGGTGGCTATCAGCTGAAAGACGGCACGACTGCCCTGTCGGCAGCCGAAAAAATAGAGCGGGGCAAGACCGCTATTGGTGCATTGGCAGCTTATCGTGCGGCAAAGAGTGCAGGACACGAAGAAGATGCTGCGGTTGCCTATAAAGTGTTGCAGGAAAATATGCCATACTTCGGATACGGATATATTAAAGATGTGAATCAGTTGGTTCCGAATGTCCCTCTGAACTTTTACGCTTTCCGTGTAATGGTGATCTTGGGCGGATATTTTATCTTATTCTTTATCGTTGTGCTTTTCTTTGTATATAAGAAAGATCTGAGTAAGATGCGCTGGATGCATTGGATTGCTTTGCTGACTATTCCTTTGGCTTACATCGCCGGACAGGCAGGTTGGGTGGTTGCCGAATGCGGTCGCCAGCCTTGGGCTATCCGTGATATGCTTCCTACGACGGCGGCTATCTCTAAATTGGATGTAGGCTCCGTTCAGGCTACTTTCTTTATCTTCCTGATCTTGTTTACCGTGATGTTGATTGCGGAGATAGGGATTATGGTGAAGGCGATTAAGAAAGGACCGGAAGAAGAGATAAGTAATAGGTAACAGGTATTAAGTAATAAGTATTAAGTATTAATCGTAGCTGCTGGCTGATTTGTCATCGTGGTTGACGTTGTTACTTATTATCTATTACTTATTACTTGATACTATATATTGCTTATTACTTGAGCTAATACTTAATACTTAAAACTTAATACTTACATATTATGTATATATTTCTACAACAATATTGGTGGCTGGTCGTTTCCTTGCTGGGGGCCATACTTGTGTTTTTATTATTTGTGCAGGGAGGAAATTCTTTGTTGTTCTGTTTGGGTAAGACGGAAGAACATCGTAAGATGATGGTGAACTCTACCGGGCGTAAGTGGGAATTTACGTTTACTACGCTGGTAACGTTTGGAGGTGCTTTCTTTGCTTCGTTCCCGTTGTTTTACAGTACCAGTTTCGGTGGGGCTTACTGGCTTTGGATGATTATTCTTTTCAGTTTTGTGTTGCAGGCTGTGAGTTACGAGTTCCAGAGCAAGGCAGGGAATTTGCTGGGTAAAAAGACCTATCAGACTTTCTTGGTAATTAATGGGGTAGTGGGACCTCTGTTGCTGGGTGGAGCAGTCGCTACTTTCTTCACCGGTTCTGATTTCTATATCAATAAGGCGAATATGACGGATACGATTATGCCGGTTATCAGTCATTGGGGAAATGGATGGCACGGACTGGACGCGTTGACTAATATCTGGAATGTTATTCTCGGACTGGCTGTATTCTTTTTGGCACGTGTGTTGGGTTCGCTCTATTTCATTAATAGTATAGCGGATAAGGAACTGACCGATAAATGCCGTCGTGCAGTATTGAATAATACTATTTTCTTCCTTGTATTCTTTTTGGCATTTGTAATCCGTACATTGGTTTCTGACGGTTTTGCTGTCAATCCGGATACGCTGGAGGTTTATATGCAGCCTTATAAATACTTTATCAACTTTATAGAAATGCCGGTAGTTCTGATCATCTTCCTGACAGGTGTAGTATTGGTACTTTTGGGAATCGGTAAGACGGTTCTGAAAAAGACTTTCGACAAAGGAATTTGGTTTGCAGGGATAGGTACGGTGCTGACAGTCTTGGCTTTGTTACTCGTAGCCGGATATAATAACACTGCTTATTATCCTTCATATACGGACTTGCAAAGTTCGCTGACATTGGCTAACAGCTGTTCGAGTGAATTTACGCTGAAGACCATGGCTTATGTCTCTATTCTTGTTCCGTTCGTGATAGCTTACATATTCTATGCATGGCGTAGTATCGACCGTCATAAGATTACGGAGAAGGAGATGGATGAAGGAGGACATTCTTATTGAATATAACTTTTCCTAAATGGAATAACCGATTGAATATTTTATTGGGATTTACCGGAAATTCCCCTTATATAAGGCAATTTCTATGATATGGAGTTGACTTACATGAGGGGAGTTCTTTTAATTATAACATCCTCTGTAATAGCTTTTTTTTATGTAACTCATCTATCGTGTTTCAAGCAAAGATGTCTTTTGGGGTATTGTCAGTACTCTTGGCAAATAATAAATATACTAACAGGAAGATATTCGCTATTGGAACGACTAATACCAATAGCCACAGACCGGATAACGAAATATCACGCAATCTTTTCATACATTGTGCAAGAAAATACCATAATGTTATGAGAATCATAACTGTAGTTATAAACAGAATGATTCCTCCCCAAAAACTTAATGAAGGTGTGGTTCCCGGTTTGTAATCGCCTCCAAAGTGTATAAATAGATCGATCATGGATATTGCCAGACATACAATGAAATTTATAATTGACAGAATCATGGATAGCAGAAACTCTTTTCTATTAATTGTGCCTTTCAGGTTAAACTTTAATTCGAACATATTCGTGAGGTTTATTAGTATAAGATTTAATTTCCTTTTAAGGAATGGTAAGATGAGTTAGAGTATAAAGGCTGTTTCAAAATAAAAAAGAAACAGCCTTTTCCGTATTATTCAAATATATAGTCTTTTACTTATTCACTACATTTTCCGGTGTTCCGGAGATATAAGCCTGTAGATTGCTAATGGCAATATTCATCAGACGTTCACGAGCTTCTGTGCTTGCCCACGCGATATGCGGAGTAATGTAGCAGTTCTTTGCAGTCAGCAACGGATTGTCGGCACGAGGAGGTTCCGAAGAAAGTACATCTACTCCGGCAGCATAAATCTTGCCACTGTTCAGTGCATCTGCAAGGTCTTGTTCGTTAACCAATGGGCCACGACCTGTATTGATCAAGATAGCATTCGGCTTCATTAGAGCAAGGCGGCGTGCATTCACCAATTCATGAGTTTCCGGAGTGAGCGGGCAGTGCAGGCTAATGATATCACACTCGCTGAACAACTGATCCAAATCCATTTTCTTGATTTCCGGCGGCAACTGGAAGTGAGACTTTGAAGTCAAAGCATATACCTGCATGCCGAAGCCGATGGCAACGCGAGCAGTCGTATATCCTGTATTTCCCAATCCGACGAGACCGATTTTTTTGTCTCTCAGCTCTATCAGCGGAGTATCCCAGAAGCAGAAATCCTTGTTGTTTGCCCAGCGGCCTTTATGCACTTCTTCCGAGTGGTGCTGTACTTGCTGGCAGATATTGAGAATATGCGCAAATACCATTTGTGCAACAGAAGCTGTGCTGTATGCGGGGATGTTGGTGACAATGATGCCACGCTCTTTTGCTGCTGCCGTATCCACTACGTTATATCCCGTAGCGAGTACACCGATATATTTCAGCTCGGGTAGAGCAGCCATGTGATCGGCGTTGATGATTACTTTATTCGTCAGAATCACTTCAGCTCCGGCTGCGCGTTTCAATACTTCTTCGGGAGCAGTACGATCATAAATGGTACATTCTCCGAGAGCTTTCAAACCTTCCCATGATAAATCACCGGGATTGGCGGCAAAGCCGTCTAAAACTACTATTTTCATTTCAATTTAACTAGTTATTATAAGTTGCTTATTGTCTTATTTGCATTAGCTATTAGCATATCCTCTCATAAATTAATAGTTCATTCATGTGGTGTAACAGCTAATTTATGGCTTATTTTTTGAATCTTTCTCCCCATAGCTGCTGCATCCGTTCTGCATGCTTTTGTTCCGCAGCATTATTCTGTGGTTGCCAGATTCGTTTTTCTTTCAGTTCGTCCGGTAAGAATTGCTGTTTCACAAAATTACCTTCATAGCTGTGGGCGTACTTATATTCTTGTCCGTATCCCAGTTGCTTCATCAGTTTGGTGGGAGCATTACGCAAATGCAGGGGAACGGGTAAGTTTCCGGTAGAACGCACTAGCTCTAATGCATCGTTGATGGCACTGTATGCCGAGTTGCTTTTAGGACTTGTTGCCAGATAAATGGTTGTTTCTGCCAAAGGGATACGTCCTTCGGGCCAACCGATTTTCATTAGAGTCTCAAAACAAGCATTAGCCAGTAGCAGGGCATTCGGATTGGCCAGTCCTATATCTTCGGCAGCAGAGATTACGAGTCTTCGTGCAATGAAAGCAGGATCTTCACCACCTTCTACCATACGGGCGAGCCAGTAAATAGCGCCATCGGGATCACTGCCGCGAATGGACTTGATAAAGGCAGAAATGATGTCGTAGTGCATTTCTCCATCCTTATCATAAGCCAGCGGATTCTGTTGCAGACGTTCGGTTACCATGTCGTCAGTGATGACCACTGTTTCTTCCGTGTCCGATTCTACTACAAGTTCGAGTATATTGAGCAATTTGCGGGCGTCTCCACCGGAGAAGCGCAGCATTGCTGTCGTTTCTTTGAGTTCGATCTTCCGCTCTTTCAGTACCGTATCGGTAGCGATGGCGCGTTGCAGGAGCTCCAGTAAGTCTTCCTTTTCCAAAGACTTGAGCACATAAAGCTGGCAACGGGAGAGGAGAGGGCGGATTACTTCGAATGACGGGTTCTCAGTCGTTGCGCCGATCAGCGTCACAGTGCCATTTTCCACTGCTCCCAGCAAAGAATCCTGTTGAGACTTGCTGAACCGATGGATTTCATCGATAAACAAAATCGGGCTGGATTGCGAGAAGAAGCGGTTGCTCTTGGCACGTTCTATCACTTCACGTACGTCCTTGACTCCTGAAGTCACGGCACTCAGCGTATAAAACGGAGTTTCCAGCTTATTGGCGATAATCTGAGCCAACGTGGTTTTTCCTACCCCCGGAGGTCCCCAGAGGATAAACGAAGAAATGCGTCCCGCATCAATCATCTTGCGCAGGATAGCCCCCGGTCCAACTAAATGTTTCTGACCGATATAATCATCCAATGTCTTTGGTCGTAACCGTTCTGCTAGAGGTTGCATAGTTTTAGAATACCATTAATACCATGAAACGAATACCGTTCTTATTGATACCCGGGTTGTCACGGTAGGTGAAACGATGTACATATTCAACGTGCAGCAGCTTGAAAATGTTGTAGATACCTATGCTTCCCTCGATATACGGCACTTTGGGGTCCATCACGAAACTGGTGAACTTGCCGTCGCGTGTCGGGAAGCGGAAGAGATCGGGATTGCTGCTCTTGAATGGATTGTTCTTGTCGGTCAATGTTCCCCACAAGGCGCGGACACGGAACATCTCTCTCCATTTCAGATTCTTGATCAGCGGAATGCGGTTGAACAACTTTCCGTTCATGTCATAAGAAAGGGACATGGATGCATAACGGTCGTTCAGGAACTCCATATTGTTGATCAGGGAGAATGTTTCACGTTGAGTGATATATGACAAGTTGGCTTCCGGCAGAATCAATAACGGGAAAGGGACGACATTCCATTCTGCACCCGCTTTTACGCTGCAGTCTATCTTTCCCCACGAAGCGGGAAGCCAGAAGCGTTTCCAGATGCTTGCTTCCGTGCGGTTGAAGTTGTATTCTCCACCCAGTACGCCTTTGAAGCCCATGGCATGAGTCAGTGTAAAGATAGGAGCGTCCAGCGATACCGGAACACGGCGCTGCTTGGAGTTGACAAAAGACTCTCCCGGAGCATAACGCAGCGTCACACTTGCTTCGGAAGTCGTCACATCATGCACACGGGTTTGTGCAGCGTCATTCCGCAGGTATTCCAGTTTGCCGGCAGGCTCGTCGTTTCGATGACGGAGCATAGCTTTTACTCCGAATCCCGTAAGCGTTTCGAGTTCGTAGTTGATGGTGGCATCGCGCATATATGACATCTGGTCTACTGTCGTTGTTTTTATCGAAAGGAAGATGTTGTCTTTGTCCGTAAACAGGAACTTGTCCATCGGAGACATTACGTCATAACTGTATGTAGCAGATATGAAATGTTTGGGGAATTCCCACACCACATAATCCCGTTTGTTGAAAGAATAAGTCAGCGTTCCGCTATATTTCCACTTCTCATCTTTCAGACCGTAGGCTCCGTATCCGCTCAGGAACCAGTGTTTGTCAAAGTGGGCAGTAGTCATACCACTCAGGCGGAAGCGGGTTCCGTCGATGTAGTTGCTCGAAATCATCGTGTTGATAGGACCGATATCCACTTTACTCTTATGGTCTTTACTACCGGTTTCCACGAAGTTCTCGATCAGTGCTTTCGCACCAAAGATGATATATTTGAATCCCGGGATTTGTTCCAGACGATTGACGAATACATCCATATTGCTTTCCTTCTTGGTCAACGGTACTTGGCGCACACTTGCCCAATATTCGTCACTCTTCGAAAGCATATCGGCTTCTTTGATCACAGGGCCTTTCAGGCGGAACAGCCGCTGCTCTATCGGGTCAAACTTATAATTGCTGTATTTAGTCGTTCGTTCTACCTGTAGTCCTCCCGCTGTTTTGTTGGAGCTCCATGAAAGGTCTACTGTCATGTCGTCATCTGCCAATACCCAGTTTCCGTTAGGAAGTTGCTCGTACTGTTGCACGATGTCCATGCGGTTGACGAAGTTGACGCCACTCTTTTTAGGCAGGTTCATCGTACACTTCTGAACAGCATAGGTCGAATCTTTCAGCACATAAAGATGTCCTGTAAATCCGAAATCCTGTGAGTTCTGCGGTACGAAAGTCAGATGTACGCATTCGCGCTTGTCTACCATCAGCGTATCCATCAGATAGTACTTATAAAAGGAAATGGCATTGTTGCCGATAGGACTTACGAAACGCTGTTGGAGCAGCCGGATGTCATCGTCGTAGATGTTGATATCTGCAAAAACGTCCTTCAGCACAGTCCCCAGCATGTCTCCCGTAGAGAAAAACTCTTCGATACCGTTGGAGTTCTTTCCTTTGATGATGGTCTTTTTGCTTTCAGGGTCTTTCCGGAAGATGGTCTGTGATGCCGTCTCCTGCACGGAGATCGGGAGAATCAGTTTGTTGGTAGTCTCCGATACTTCTACCTGATCTTTGAGGAATGAGTATTTCTTGTAGATACCTCTTTCCAGTTTCTCCGGTGTCAGGTCGTTGATGGACATCTTCATTTTCTCGTACTTGTCGTACTGGTAGTAATCGTTCACTTCGAGCACCTGTGCTTTTTTGTGTTCGATTACCTTCTTCATGAATTCAACTGCCGGATTATTCTTTCGGGAATATTTTTCTTTCTGGGGTTTTACGACTACTTCAGTGAGCATTACATCGTCCGGAGAGAGTTTGACATTGACGGTCTGATTTCCGGAGCCTACTTTGACAGTTTTGCTGACATATCCGATGGAAGAGAAAATAAGCGTTCCACCGTTTCTTCGTGCGTCGAGCTTATATTCTCCGTCAATATTGGTGACAGTACCCATATCTCTCTTGTCTTGATAGTAGACAGAGATATACATTAGTGGTTCATGAGTGACTGAATCAGTTACAACCCCCTTTATTTGCTGCGCAAAAGCATTTGAAACTGCAAATACGACTAAGAGCAGTATTATTATTTTATTATATCGTTGTATCATAACGTTCGTAGTAGGGCTGCAAAGTTAACAAATAACTCTGAGTAAAATAGAGTATATAACTTTTTTTACCCATCGTTTTTTGTTATTTAAGCGAATCAGCCGTTGATTTTTGTTCATTTCTGCGTCATCCTCATCTCGGTGGTGAGTAATTTTCACCTCGGTGGTGAGCTACTTTCACCTCGGTGGTGAGCTACTTTCATCTCGGTGGTGAGTAGCCTTCATCTCCGAGCTTACAGAATTCGGTCCGTATGTGGAGCCATCATAACTTGTATGTAGAATACTTTAATAGAAGTTTGATTCATCCTTGCATGGGAGATTCGTTCATACCTGTTTAAAAGGGGCAGTCTCCAAAAACTGTTTGAGCTCCATACGAATCAGAAAAGAATATATTTAGGCACGGATTACACGGATTTCACGGTTTTAGTGCTATGATTACGTGAAACAACCGTGTTAATCCGTGTAATCCGTGCCTAATCCTCAATTTATAATTTAGTTCATTTCTGTACGGAAAGAAATAATCTGAAAGCAACCGGTTTTTTCAGATTGGTCTGTTTAAAAAGTAAATTGGCGGCGGCGAAATTCTTTCTTTTCTTTCTTAATAATTCTATTTCTTTAGAATAGAATTATATACTCTTCTCTACTCTTCTCTTCTCTACTGGTTTTGATTGGGTTTTTGCGCCCTATCCATGGGGGTTTCAGAGCTTTTAGTTTTTCAAATCAAGTAATATTTCCCCCATTGTTTTTTACCGAATTTCCTCCCGTTTTTCATTCGCTTTCCGGTAGTATTAGGTATTAAGTATGAATGCGAATCAGCAGTTGAGTCCGGTTCAATAACAAATGAACCGGACTCATTGCCTTCGTTATTTATTTGTTAAAATCTGTACGATTCGTTCGGCTGTTCGACCATCCCAACGTTCGGGAAGTTCGCCTTTTTTCCATTCGCCTTTCATCAGCGTATCCATAGCCCGAGCGAGTGCGGACGGATCTTCACCGACCAGTTCATTCGTTCCTACGCGCCACGTTTCCGGATGTTCGGCATACGTATTGAGCGTAATGCAAGGGATGCCGAGGAACGTAGCTTCTTCGGCTACATTGCCGGAGTCCGTAATGATTCCTTTGGCTTTGTTGATCAGGTATCCGAAGAAAAGATAATTCTGCGGAGGCATGATGTGGAGATTCGGGGCTTCTATGCCGAGGTCTTTGACCGCATTGCGCACATAGGTGTGCATGGGAGCCACGATAGGCATACCGTCCGCTTTTTCGATCATAGTTTCCATCAATTGTCGCAGATTCTCTTTGTTGTTGAGTAGTACGCGTCGGTTGAGGGTGAGCAGGAGGTAATTGCCTTCCTGAAGTCCCAGAACAGAGAACCATACCGGCTTAAGCAGTCGGTTCCGGTTGAAGCGGACAGTGTCTACCAAAATGTTGCCGACGTAATAAACGTTTTCGCTTTCCGTACCCGTCTGATTCAGGTTTCGGTTGGCTACCATGCCGGCGGTAAACAGATAGTCGGATATTCCGTCGGTAATCATACGGTTCACTTCCTTCGGCATCTTCATGTCAAACGAACGTGTACCGGCTACCAGATGAGCTACTTTGATTCCTTGTTTCTTGGCTACGATGGCACAACTCATGGTTGCTGTCAGGTCGTCCACTACCAGAACGACATGTGCCGGATTCTCCGTCAGTTCCTGCTCGAAAGCGATCATGATTCCGGCTGCCAGACTGGTGGGGTTACTGCTCTCCACTCCGAGGTAAACGTCGGGAGCTTTCATGTCGAGATCCGAAAACAGGGAAGCATCCAGACTTGTATCGTCCCGTCTGCCTGTATATACCAAACGGTAGGAAATGCTTTTACCCAGCCCTCTTGCGGCTTCGATAGCGCGCGTGATAGGGGCTATTTTCATGAAATTGGGGCGTGCCCCGGCAACAATTGTTATTTTCATATTGTTTCTATCTAATTCGTGTAGCAAAAGTACATTTTCTTACGGAATTTATTCGTTACTTTGCATACAAAATAACAAATATATGCCCACATTCGTTCAGATTCTTGATTTTATAGGCACATTTGCCTTTGCTATTAGTGGTATCCGGCTAGCTTCGGCAAAGCGTTTCGACTGGTTCGGAGCTTATGTTGTAGGTCTTGCTACCGCTATCGGTGGCGGTACTATCCGTGATGTACTGCTGGATGTGACTCCCGGATGGATGACGAACCCTATCTATTTAATCTGTACAGGACTTGCCTTAATCTGGGTAATCTGCTTTGGCCGCTGGCTGATTCGTTTGAATAATACCTTTTTTATATTCGATACCATCGGACTCGCACTGTTTACGGTAGTCGGTGTGGGCAAAAGTATCGCTTTGGGCTATCCCTTCTGGGTGGCTATCATTATGGGTAGTATCACCGGTGCGGCGGGAGGTGTGATCCGTGATGTCTTCATTAATGAGATACCTCTGATTTTTCGAAAAGAGATTTATGCGATGGCATGTGTAGTAGGCGGCATCGCTTACTGGCTGTGCGATGCCGCAGGTATGGAATCTTATATCTGTCAGCTCGTTGGCGGATCAGCGGTGTTCATCACGCGTATCCTTGCTGTGAAATACCACATTTGCCTTCCTATATTAAAAGGTAGCGAAGAGACTGACAGTGATTCTTAAGGATTTTACTTCTTGTTCTCTGTATCCAGTTCTCCCCGATAACTGATGGACTGGCGATTCTGCATGATGACGTCAATGCTGGCAGTACCGTTCGAGAATACTTTGGCACTGAACTCAAAGAAATCTTCCGGACTTCGGGCGGAGAACTTGATAACTGCATTTCCCTTCTTATCCAAATCCATTGTATATTCTTTGAGGGGGGCATTGAAGATCAGCCCGCTTCCTCCGCCATAAGGAACGCTATAAGCACGTCCGTAGTAGGGCAGGTAAGAGAATACCGAATCATTTCTGATTTCCAGCGAGTATGGAGAACTCAAAGTGATATTACGTCCACGCATGGGCATAGCTGTGTTGACGTCTATCTTGTAGTTTTCTGATACGATCAGCTGTCTGACAGCTTCTTTCTTTTGTTCCTTCTTCTCTTTCTTGGTTTGTGCGGAAAGAGTTGGGATTCCTGCCAGCATAGCCAGCAGTAGCATAAGGATTTGTTTTTTTGTTTTCATATCAGTTATAGTTTAGTGTATATATGTATAACACTCAAATATACTAAAAATAAGGAGTCTCCCTGCTTTCTTTAATGAAAATTAAACAGAAATCCCTAGAACTGTTCCAGAATGGAGATTCGTTTCTCGATAGGGGGATGTGTGGCAAAGAGACCGCTAAAGCCGCTGAGAGCACTTTCTGACTGCTTGCCGGGATTCTGAATGAATAACTGTGCCACATCTCCGCGTTTTACAGCTTCTATATTCGGATCATCTGAAATCTTACGCAGGGCACTGGCCAGTGCCAACGGGTTCTTTGTCATTTCAGCCGACCCGGCATCTGCCATATATTCACGTTTCCGTGAAATGGCGAAACGCATCAGGCTGGCAAAGAAGAAGCCGACAGCAGCGATTACTAAAGCAATCAGCATAATGAGGATGACACCTCCGCCATTTTTCCCATTGCTGCGTATGCGCGTGTGCGTGATAGTATAGAAGGTGATTTGTGCCAGCATCGAGAAGATTCCGACAAATACAATGGAGACAATTAGCAGGCGTACGTCCCGGTTGCGGATATGAGTCAGTTCATGGGCGATGACCGCTTCGAGTTCTTCATCGTTCAACTTCTGAATAATCCCCCTTGAGAGGGTGACGGTATAAGTACGGTCGTTGATGCCACTGGCAAAAGCGTTCAGCGAATTGTCGTCAATGATGTTGATTTTAGGAGTCTTCATTCCGTTCGCCATGCAGAGGTTCTCTACCAGATTGTAGACACGTTTGTTCTCCCTGCGGTCGAGCGGCTTTGCACCTGTGGCAGCTTTGATAATGCTTGTATTCATCCAGAAAGCAATCAGGAACCAGATCAGTACGATGCCCATTGTGTAGGGGAGGGCATTGATAAATAAAGGATTGATCATTTCCAGCATCCCTGTCTCCATGCTCTCGTCATGTCCTAGGGCAACCAGCAAGTAGCATGCCAAATAAAGCAGTGCTGCTACCAGGCAAGGAAATAGAAATAACAGAAAGACAGAGCGGCGGTTGTTCCGGCTCTGCTGTGTTTGAATTCCGACGTACTGCATGTGTGCTTCGTTTTTTAGAAACTGATCTTCGGCGCTTGTTCCAGGTTGGCACGTTCGTTGGTACCCAGATCGAACATAATTTCTCTGCGGAATCCTGCCATACCTGCTACGATATTGGACGGGAATGTCTGAACGGCGTTATTATATTCCTTCGTTGCCGAGTTAAAGTAACGGCGTACAGCGGCTAATTTATTCTCCACATCGGATACTTCTTCCTGCAATTGCAGGAAATTCTGGTTAGCTTTCAGGTCGGGATAAGCCTCCAGAGTGATTTTCAATCCCGATAAAGCGGAAGATAACTGATTCTCGGCTGCTATTTTTTCGTCGATCGTTTTAGCGCTGACTGCACCGTTACGTGCCTGAATCACCCGGTCGAGCGTTTCTTTTTCGTGTGAGGCATATCCTTTCACAGTCTCCACTAACTGCGGGATAAGATCGTGACGCTGTTTCAGTTGCACGTCGATGTCTGCAAACGCATTTTCACGGTTGTTTCTCAGTCTCACCAATGAGTTGTACATGGAAGCAAATATGATTCCTAATAATACGATAATTCCTACGATAATAAGTATAGCCATGTCTTTATCTTTTAGTTAATAATACTAGCCAAAAGTAAGTTATTTTGCATTGCCAAGCAAGTAGAAGAGAATAAAAATAGTTCTAAACCACCTAAAAACTATCAAAAAGCACCTGAAAACTATCATTTGACAGTTTCACCCCCTAAGAAATGACGAATTTCCCCCTGTTTGAGTCATAAAATACCTTTAAACTTGCAAATGTCAAGAAAGAAACGAAATATTAACCGTAAAACCCTTAAAGTATGAAAAGTTTAAGTTTCAGAAAAGATTTAATTGGAGTTCAGGAAGAGTTGCTTCGTTTTGCTTATAAATTAACTGCCAATCGTGAAGAAGCAAATGATTTATTGCAAGAAACATCATTAAAGGCCTTGGATAACGAGGAAAAATATGTTCCCGATACAAATTTCAAAGGATGGATGTATACGATCATGCGTAACATCTTTATTAATAACTACCGTAAAATAGTACGTGACCAGACATTCGTAGATCAGACCGACAATCTGTATCACTTGAATCTCCCTCAAGACTCAGGATTTGAAAGTACGGAAGGCGCTTATGACTTGAAAGAGATGCACCGCATCGTCAACGCGCTGCCGAAGGAATATAAAGTACCATTCTCGATGCACGTATCCGGTTTTAAATACCGTGAAATCGCAGAGAAACTGGACCTGCCCCTCGGAACGGTGAAGAGCCGCATATTCTTCACACGCCAACGTTTGCAACAAGAATTGAAAGATTTTGTATAAATTGGGATAACACATTAACCAGACAATTAATGCCGGTAAGGAGCAACGAGTGAAAAACTCGCTTGCTCCTTCGTTTTTGTGACAATATGATATTAAACATGTCTTTATAGCCCAACTTATTCGCTGAATGTTTGTTATTATGTCAGAGAACTTTCTATATTTGTATCAACTAGTTAACCTAAGTAATATAAATCTCATCTATTTACGGCAATGAAAAAGGAAATCAAATTTAGTCTCGTTTATCGGGATATGTGGCAGTCGTCCGGCAAGTATCAACCACGTGCCGATCAGTTAGTAAGAATTGCTCCGTTAATTATCGAAATGGGTTGTTTCTCTCGTGTAGAAACCAACGGAGGTGCGTTCGAACAAGTCAATCTGCTGTATGGAGAGAACCCGAACAAAGCCGTCCGGGCTTTCACAAAACCTTTCCACGAAGCGGGCATACAAACTCACATGCTCGACCGTGGTCTGAATGGTCTCCGAATGTATCCCGTACCGGCAGATGTACGCCGGCTGATGTATAAAGTGAAGCATGCGCAAGGAGTGGACATCACCCGTATCTTTTGTGGGCTGAATGAAGTCAGGAATATTATTCCTTCCATCCGTTATGCCCTCGAAGCAGGGATGATTCCGCAGGCAACGTTGTGCATTACGTTCTCACCCGTGCATACCGTAGAATATTATACCGCTATCGCCGAGCGTCTGATAGAAGCCGGAGCACCGGAAATCTGCCTGAAAGACATGGCGGGTGTCGGTCGTCCCGAAATGCTGGGACGTCTGACGAAAGCTATCAAAGAACGGCATCCCGAAATCATCATCCAGTATCACGGACATAGCGGACCGGGGCTCTCCATGGCTTCTATTCTGGAAGTTTGTGAGAATGGTGCGGATATTATCGATGTGGCGATGGAACCTATTTCGTGGGGAAAGGTTCATCCGGATGTTATCTCCGTGCAAGCTATGTTGAAAGATGCAGGATTTCAGGTACCAGAGATTAATATGAAGGCTTATATGAAAGCCCGTGCCATGACGCAGGAGTTTATCGACGATTTTCTGGGCTATTTTATGGACCCTACCAACAAGCATATGTCTTCTTTGCTCTTGAAATGCGGACTTCCCGGAGGTATGATGGGCTCTATGATGGCCGATCTGAAAGGAGTACATTCCGGCATTAATATGATATTGAGAGGTAAGAACGAACCGGAACTGAGCATTGACGATTTGCTCGTGATGCTGTTTGACGAAGTAGAGTATGTGTGGCCAAAACTTGGTTATCCTCCACTGGTAACCCCGTTCAGCCAATATGTGAAGAATGTGGCATTGATGAATGTGATGTCTCTTATCAAAGGAGAGGAGCGCTGGACGATGATCGACAATCATACCTGGGATATGATTCTGGGTAAAAGCGGGCGTTTGCCCGGTACACTTGCTCCCGAAATTATCGCATTGGCAAATGAAAAAGGATATGAATTTACGGACGAAGACCCACAGAAGAATTATCCGGACCAGCTGGATGAGTATCGCAAAGAAATGACAGAAAACGGTTGGGACTTTGGAAAGGATGATGAAGAACTCTTTGAGCTGGCAATGCACGACCGTCAATACAGGGATTACAAATCGGGTGTTGCCAAGAAGCGTTTCGAGGACGACTTGCAGCGTGCCAAAGATGCTGCTTTGGCCAAACAGGGATTCTCGGAAGAAGAAGTGAAACGGATGAAGCGTGCGAAAGCCGAACCGGTGACTGCTATGGAAAAAGGCCGGATCATTTGGGAGATTGACGTGGAATCGCCTTCCATGCCACCCGAAGTGGGACATAAATATGAGCCGGATGATGTATTTTGTTATATCGCTACTCCTTGGAATACGTATGATAAGGTGTTGGCAAACTTTAGCGGTCGCGTGATCGAGGTATGTGCCAAGCAGGGGGCACTGGTCAATAAAGGTGAGCCGTTGGCGTATATTGAAAGATGTGAGGAGCCGGCATAGTGCATATATAAAATAACGGATAGAAACAATCCCTTTATTCTGGTTCTGTTTCCTGATGGAATACAGACTGGGATAAAGGGATTGCTTTATTTCTTTTTCTTCCTGGTATTCTTCTTCTCTATGGCTTTTTTCTCCACAGGAGGAAATTTAGGAACCAGGTCCATTAGTCTCAATATCTGTTTTTGTCGTCTCAAAATATATGCCGAAGGCTTTGCTGAGTTAAACCGTATCGGGTTGGGGAGCGTAGCGGCAATCAGTGCGCACTGTCCTTTGCTCAACTTGGCGGCTGTCGTATTGAATTTGTATTTGGCGGCAGCCTGTGCACCGTAAATACCTTTTCCCATTTCAATAGAGTTGAGATATACTTCCATTATTCGTTCTTTCGACCAGAACAACTCTATAAGAAAGGTGAGATAAACCTCGAATCCTTTGCGCACCCAAGATGATTGCGGCCATAGGAACACATTCTTGGCTGTCTGCTGACTGATGGTACTTGCTCCGCGCTTCCGTTTCCGTTTCTCGTTTTCTTTGATCGCTTTCTCGATCTCGATAAAATCAAATCCATTATGTTCGGCAAAACGGTTGTCTTCGGAGGCGATGACCGCCATCGGCAGTTGGGGAGATATCTTATCAAAAGAAACCCACGTGTGTTTCCACGTGGGTTTATCTCCTGACGCAAGCTGCTGTACACTTCGGATGACCATCAACGGGGTGACATACACCGGCATAAACCGATAGACAATCACAGCCAGAATGGTAGATGCAAAGAAGAAAATCAGCAGGTTGCGTGCATAACGCAATATTCTTTTAATGGGAAGCGGCTTGTGCATCTTTAATCATCTGCTCACTTGCGTACATGTAAACTTCTACACGACGATTCTGCTCTCTTCCGGCAGCTGTGTCGTTGCTGGCAACAGGATCACTTTCGCCCATTCCGTCCACACCTTTAATCTGGCTGGATGAAACGCCGCAGCTCAACAAATAACTGGCTACACTCTGTGCACGTTCCTGTGACAAGTTCAGATTCTTCTGACGACTTTGTTCGGCAGTACTGTTTCTCCAGCCCTGATTGTCGGTATATCCATAGATGGATACGTCCATGTCTCTGTTCTGGTTGAGTACGTTGTTGGCGAACTTGCTCAATGCAGACTTGGCAGCAGCACTTAGAGTCGCATTACCGGTAGTGAAAAGAATACCCGAATCGAATGTTACCTTTACTGCCTGCAATCCGTTGTTGTCAGTTATCTGCTCTACTTGTGCGCCTTCAATCTGTTTTGCTTCTGCTGCCGCTTTATCCATCTTCTTTCCGATAAGGGCACCTGTTCCTGCACCTACGGCAGTACCAATAGCCGCACCGATGGCAGCACCCTTGCCTTTACCGATAACACCGCCGAGGATAGCACCTAATGCAGCACCCGAACCACCGCCGATTGCGGCACCTTTGCCCGTATTGTTCATGCTTGCGCAGCCACTGAATATAATGGTTATACTCATGAAGAGAACCATCCATTTCATTTTGTTCATAATGCAATGTTTTTTTAATAGGTTTATAAAATAATACTTTAATAAATTAACAACGCAAAGATACATATTATTTGCCAAGGTCATACTTTTTAGGTTAAAATAACTCCGGATGATCTTTGTATATGTTAAATAACAAACGACATGGCTACCTTGTTGACACGGAAGGCAGATTTAAGCATTTTTTCCTGATCATGGTAAACCATCCCAAGAGAATCATTCCTTTAGCAATCGTTGTGACGCATACTGCCCACCAGATGCCTTCTACTCCCATGCCCATCCGTACAAACAGGATGGCAAGCGGAATACGCATATAATTGCATACGATGCTGACAATGGCAGGAGGTACGGTACGTCCGATGCCATAGAACACTCCCTGCATCGTGATTTCGAGCATCATGAATAGCTGCGAATATCCGTCGATACGCAGAAATACACCGCCGGCTTCATAAGCCGCCTGTTCGGGGACAAAAATTGAAAAGACTTCGTTTCCGTAAAAAATGAACAGCAGTGTGCAGAAAGTACCGAAGATTCCTGTCATCCACAAGGTAGTATGCCATGCTTTCAGCACGCGCTCTATTCGTCCGGCAGCGAAATTCTGTGCAATAAAGGCGCTAAGTGCGGTGGAGAAGCCTTGGGAGGTATTCCAGGTGATAGCTTCTATTTGTCCTCCGGTGGTGAAGGTCATCAGTCCGATGTGTCCGCCCTGTTCGGAGGCGGTGCGGCAGAGGAACATGTTGACAAACGCAAATAACGTGTTCAGGGTAGCTACGGGCAGACCTAATTTCAGAATACGCCGTGTGTACCTCTTCTTCAGGCGGGAGAAGAATGGGAAACCGCCGAGCAGGGCGTCCTTGCGGAAACGTAGTTGGTAGATGAAGATAGCGAAAACAGTAGCTTGCGAAAGCCATGTGGCATAGGCGGCACCGTTTGTACCCAGGCCGAATCCGAAGATAAACAGGGGATCGAGAATGATGTTCATAATCAGTCCTGTACCGCTGATATAAAACGGGATTTTGCTTCGTCCTGCTGCATTATAGATACCGGTAAAGGCGGCAGACAGGAATATGAACGGTAATGCGGTGGAGATAATCCGCAGGTATTCGATAGCATTGACCGTGATGTGCTCTTTGAGCTCGTAAATCCGGATAATGGGACTTGCGAATGTGAAAAGCAATCCGCCCCAGCAGAGCGAAATGATCAGTGCAATCGTGATATTGTGTGAAGCGAACTGACGGGCATCTTCTTGGTTTTGTGCACCGATGGATTGTCCTACGCTGACTTCGGACCCTACCTTATTTAATAAGGAGATAGAACCGGACATCCACGTCAGGATTCCTACAGAACCGATGGCTGCTACGGCTTCACTTCCCAACCGTCCCACCCATGCCATATCCGTAAGGCTGTATGCCATCTGTATAAACGATGTTGCCATGATGGGCATCGCCAGATTGAACAGTTGGCGGTTGATAGGACCATGTGTCAGATTCTTTATCCCTTGCATATTACTTTTTCTATTTAAAAGGAGGCGCAAAGATACATAAAATTACTATCTTCGCACATCAAAATATTCATTAATCAAAGTATACAGATACTATGAAACAAAAAATCTCTTCTTTTTGGGTATTGCTCGTCCTGTTGTTAGCAGGTCTGCAAGCCTCGGCACAAAGTGCGCCAAAACCATTTGATATTGAACAACCTTCTCTTCGTGTTTTTCTTCCGGCACCGGAATTGGCAACTGGGCGTGCGGTGGTAGCTTGCCCGGGTGGGGGATACTCCGGCTTGGCGGTCAATCATGAAGGGTATGACTGGGCACCATATTTCAACAAACAAGGAATTGCATTGATCGTTCTTAAATACCGGATGCCGAAAGGGGACCGCACTCTCCCGATCTCTGATGCCGAAGCCGCCATGAAAATGGTACGCGACAGTGCTGACGTATGGAATCTGAATCCGAATGATATTGGTATCATGGGATCTTCCGCCGGAGGTCATCTGGCTTCGACAATCGCTACACATGCGCCTAAAGAGCTTCGTCCTAATTTCCAGATTCTCTTCTATCCGGTGATTACGATGGATAAATCTTTTACCCACATGGGCTCTCATGACAATCTGTTGGGCAAAGATGCTTCTGAAGAACTGGAAAAAGAATTCTCTAACGAGAAGCAGGTGACAAAGGAAACTCCCCGTGCGTTCATTGTTTATAGTGATGATGATAAAGTCGTTCCTCCTGCCAATGGAGTCAACTATTATCTGGCTCTGAATAAGAAAGGCGTTCCCTCCGTTCTCCACATTTATCCCACAGGCGGACATGGTTGGGGAATCCGTGAAGACTTCCTCTACAAGAGTGAAATGCAGAACGAACTGACCTCTTGGTTGCGTAGCTTCAAAGCTCCCCGCAAAGATGCCGTACGTGTAGCTTGCATCGGCAACAGCATTACGTTCGGAGCAGGAATAAAGAATCGCAGCCGCGATAGTTATCCTTCCGTATTGTCTCGTATGCTGGGCGATGGTTACTGGGTGAAAAACTTCGGAGTAAGTGCCCGCACTATGTTGAACAAAGGAGATCATCCGTATATGAATGAACTTGCCTACAAGAATGCATTAGCTTTCAATCCTAATATCGTTGTTATCAAACTCGGGACAAACGACAGTAAATCATTCAACTGGAAATACAAAGCCGACTTTATGAAAGATGCGCAGACAATGATTGATGCCTTCAAAGCCCTTCCGGCACAACCGAAGATTTATCTCTGCTATCCTTCCAAAGCCTATCTGACAGGTGACGGTATCAACGATGATATTATCTCCAAAGAGATCATCCCGATGATAAGGAAACTTGCCAGGAAAAACAACCTGTCTGTCATAGACCTCCATACTGCTATGGACGGAATGCCCGAACTTTTTCCGGACCGCATTCATCCGAATGAAAAGGGAGCCAAAGTAATGGCAGAAACTGTCCGTCGATCTATCATCTCTTTAAAATAAAAAAGATGTTATTGACTATTGAGCTTTTGACCGGATAATTGTATTAATAATATAGCCTTGATATAGGAAAGGAGAATATAATGGTCAGAACAATTGTTGTTTTCGTTTTTGTAACTTCTGTATGTGTTACTGCTGCCTTTTCCCAAACTGTAGAAAAGGAGAATAAAGTAGACGTGCAAAAGAAAAATAGTTCTACGGAAGTAAGCGGACGTTTATTGCTTGAAACAAAAGACATAGAACCGAAGTTGCCGGATATGGAGGTCAAAAAGAAAGCAGCAGATGATAAGTCCACGCAGTCATACGGCTTGACACCCTCAAACCCTGCATTGGGCTTATCTCCTTATTTTTATGATTTTCCTGCATTGCTGGAAAGTAATCCGACATTGACGGATTTTTATAACTTCCGGCGGTATCCGATGAATGGGCGACTTTCTTTTATTGGGAGTGCGGGACAGAAAACTTATTTGGGATTAGGACAATATATGGCAGTCAATGTCGGAGTGCGCTGGATACCTTCTCAAAGATTTTTCGTTGAGGCAGGAGGTGCCTATAGCCGGCAATACTACTTGGCTTTGCCTATAGCGAGGCAAGATATAGCAGGAATGTATACGAGGATGCAATATACTTTGGCCAGAAATGTCCGTCTAAATGTCTGGGGACAGTACTTTATCTGGGGCAATACGCCTCCTCCGGTTTATAATCCGATATTTCCACATACGGGGATGGGAGCCTCCATATCGGTTGATGTGAAAAAGAATACGGAAGTAAGTGTCGGTGCTGAATATCAGTATGACAAGAATTCGAAGGAATGGAAGATGGAAACGTCAGGCCGCATATCCATTGGCTTTTAACACGGCTGGCTTTTGTCACAGCGTAATTATGTCGTTTCAGCAATTGTAGGCATGTCTCCTGTTTTTTATAGCAAAGGCATTTCAACTCTTGTGACATGTTCTCCTTCGGGCACATCCGGATTACTGTAATAATATTCTATTGATGTTCCGGAAGCCTTATATCCATTTGTCTTTATCCATTCGGCCATCTCGTTATACAGTTGTGCCAATTCATTGTAGTTTCCTCTGTGCAAGCATGAGACTATTCTTCTGGCGGGGATGATGACAGACTTTATGTTTCCGGTCCCTTGTAGAGTTCTCGACGATTTCAATCCGATAATCATTCTTATATGTTCTTCGGTCAGGCTTTCAAAGTCGGGGTACCCGACAAAGGGAATATCGGTGGTCACTTCCCCTTGCTCCTTGAATAAGGTGTCGATTCTTACAAAGTTCTCTCCGATAGCTTGTGGCATTCCTTTCATGTCGGTTTGCACTTCGATAGCCAGAGCAGGCTGCTCCGGTTGCTGTAAAAGCATGATTTCTGATATCTTTGCCATAGATTCTGTTTTTAATGATGATTACTTCCGTATGACCGGTATATATATGTCTGTTAGCAACTCCGATGTTTCTGTAGTAGACGGACGATTCATATATACCTCAAAGCTGGATGTACTTTGAGGATGGTATTTACTTTTCGGGAACCATTCCTCATAAATCATCCTGTACGCTTTGTATAAAGAAGAATAGCTTCCCTTATGCCTGAATATGGCATACCGTCCACCGGGTATCTGCATGATCCCCGGCATCGTTTTCACTTTTGAATCATCGCGAATGGTAATACCCAGATAGAATCTGCACTTATCTGTAGGTGTGATTGACGGATTGTCCATACTAAGGCTGATAAACTTGTCATACCGCTGATCGGCTTCATACTGTCTGGCGTAATGCCGTAGTTTATTCCATAGCAATTGGTATTTTATTTTGTTTTTATACGCTTCTCCTACTTCAATGCAGAATATCTTCATCGGGCTGATCACTTTTATTTCCGGCTCGATATCCGTTGCCGGATTTTTATTGTTCGGTTTATGCTTTTCTCTGTATTGGGAAGTTGATATACCAAAATGTTTCTTAAAAGCTTTAGCAATGCTGAATTTAGTCTGATAACTTGTTTGCTCTATTATTTGTTTCAGTGTATAGTCTGTTGAGATCAGCAAATGTGCAACATGTTCAATGCGCAAACGCTGTATATAGCTGCCGATATTTTCTCCGGTAGCGGCAAGGAACACTCTTCTGAAGTGGTATTTGGACAGCCCGCTCATTGAACTCAGTGTATCAGTATCCAATATCTCCGTCAGATGACAGTTGATGTACACTATTATGTTCTGAATCATCTTGTGATGCAGATAGCTTGTTTCCACCTTTTGCCGCCATCTGTTCAGTGTAGGAAGCCGTTTATTCAGTATATTCCTCAGTTCTTCCGGAGAATAGTCCGTATCTGCATATTCATTATATTTATCTGTATATTTTATCCAGATATCGATCATTTCCCACATGGATATGTCGACAATGTATTTTCCCTCCTTCAGGCAATAATAGCAAAACTCATCACTTCTCGAACCGTCAGAGTTAGTACCTAGATATTCTTCCACATCAAAGCGAAGCGGCATTCCGCAACTTTGGCAATATCTTTTATTTATTTCGGATTCAACCATTTGTTTATTCTTGCTTTGCTTGCAAAAATAAGCTATTTTTCCGGTAAGCAGTTGTCCGGAATAGGCATCTTTTTATTAACAAATGTTCATTTCTGCTATTTCCTAAAGTTGTATCTTTCCTTTGTATAGGGGGCACAGAACGATATGTGTAAGTTACGGTGGCCTTGAAAAAGGATTGAACTGCCTACGGATAAAGCGTTTGAACGATATTTGAAGAAAACTGAAAAATAAAACGGTTTGTTACATTGATTGGCAAATACGTTACATTACACTAGGTTTCAAACGGCTAAAATGGGCTGTAGGTTTACATTGAAATAAGAAATGCTGGATTACATATAAAAGCTGCTCAGAAAGGCTATAATAGCACTATGGGCGGCTTTCTTTGTTGTATATAACCACTGATAGGACTGTTTTAGAGATCGTTTAAATTGCAATAATATAGAGCTTGAACAATGTCTTTTGATGCGTTATTCTTGTACCTTTTGGTTTGTTAAAAAGTGAGTTGGGCATACCGTTGGGCATACTGAGTTGGGCATACTTATTTGTCCAAAATATTTAATTTAAAAAAGTTGGGCATACTTTTTATGCTTGTTTTTGGGTGTGTTTTGGGTATGATGTTTCTTTTCAAGTGGTATTTTTAGGCGTTTCTATAAGGATTTGTAGGGGGATAGTATGGTAGTTTTTGATAATACTAAGATTGCGAAGTTAGCATAAATGTCTGATTTATAGTAGCTGTTAGCAAGATAAACGGTATTTTAGCACTGTAAATGTGCGCGCGTCGCTATATATTGCAGGATGGAGCAGTAGGTAGCTCACATGGTTCATATCCATGAGGTCACAAGTTCGAGTCTTGTTTCTGCTACAAATATGTTTGAAGGTGTGATGAACGTTCCCATTAACCGGTGCTCTGTCCGAGGGATGAAAACGTACGGAGATTTGAGGTAATTGATTGTTAGATAACAGGACTCCCGGTAATTGTGCCGGGAGTATTTTTATACATATTAATATAACACTATGAAATCAGAAATAGATTGGAACTATCTTCCAGCCTTACCACCAAAGAATGAAAATGTACTACTGTTGGTGTATGATGATATGTATGACGAAGTAAACGTCACATCAGGATGCTATGATGGAGATGAATTTAACGATAACCCGCCGGAAGGCGTACCTTCGCCGTTCGATAATGTATTGGCATGGGCAAAATATCCTACAGTTGGTGTTGTTCTAAATTGTCAAGGAACAAATCAAGTGTATGTATCAAAACCGATGTAGTTGCTTGATAATAATCTAAAATATTATCTACGCATTCTTGATTCCGGATTATCATTCGTTCGCCCAACACTATTTCTTTGTGCTCATTAATTATCAGTTTTAGATGAGAAGGAGAAAAATGGACGTACATATTCAAAGCTTTGTATAAATTATAAACGCCAATAACCCAACCCAAATCATCGAAAGACTTTGCAACACCACCTTCTGATAAATTTTCACCATTTTTATCTTTCAATTTATTCAAGCGTTTACCTTCAAGAATAGAAGTACAGAATGAAGGTTGACTTTCAACGAGTGTATTTGCTCTTACCAATAATGAACAATCCAACAATACCCTAAGTAGTGGCATTACAGATTCATAATTACCATCTTTAATCAACACGTCTATACCTCCACTAGTGGCTATGGCCCTTTGGATAACAGCAAAAAGGAATAATCCTACAATTTTATATTCTTGGTTAAGACTTAGAGACGAAAGTCTCTTTGCCCTTTCTTCATAGAATTTCCTATATTCAGATTCTATATCAAATTCCATATTGTTTAATTTATGATAAATTGTTGTTTTAATGTTTGCCGTAAATTTTTCCATCACATACTACTGATTAGCTTGAGCATCAATAATATCACGTTTTCCCAGCCGATGATCTCTTTGAGGTGATGGGTTGCTTCGTGAGTAAGGAGCCTTCTCCATAGTCGCCAGATGATTCGGAGGTAAAAGCTTCAACGGTTTCGCTTTCTTTAGATTGGTGCTCAGACTCCTTGTTCTGAGATTCTAATTGGCGGATGCGTTCTTTCAAGCCTCCTATTTTTTCGATAAGGACTTTGTTCTCCTCTTTTTCCTTCTCATACATCTTATATATAATAGATTCCTCTACTGGTGATATTGGCGTAGTAATTGGCGTACTACTCCGTTTGCTTTCTTCGGGATTTTTGTTATCGCGGAGCATGGAACCACGACCAGTGAGAAGCCAATCGGAATTTACGGGAAACTGTAATACAGTATTTTGTATTGCAGATAATCCAACATTACTTCTCCCTTTAGATATTTCCGTAATCATGGACGTACTGACGGATATCTTAGAAGCAAAGTCTTTATTGTCAGTCACTTCATGTTCTTCTATTAAATACTTAAGTACCTTTAGAAAGCGGGATGATAATTCATTTAGCATATAAATAATACAGTTTACTGGAAAATAAATCTTATTTTTCTTTGCAAAATACAGAATACTGTATATATTTGCATCGTGATATTCGTTTGCAAGCGTCCAAAGATAAGAATTAAACTCTAAATAATAATAAGTATGGAAAAGGTTTTAGAACACGTTTCTGATAATCTATCGGTGGAAATTACACCGGATGAGAAATTTGAGTTTCTGATGACTACAAATGAAGTAGCGAAAGGATTCGGAACAAACCCTTCTTCTCTACGCTCTCAGAAACATGAGCACCGTGATGAATTAATAGAAGGTAAGCACTTTATTACGAGCGTTGGAATTTCGGACACAGGATGTAAATCAGGCGGTTACCTTCAAAATAAGCAAATTTTGTGGACCAAACGCGGCATCGTCCGTCTCGGCTTCTTTATCAAGAGCGAACGCGCCAAGATGTTCCGTGACTGGGCAGAAGATTTAGTGATCAATAAAATTGATGAAGCCTACCAAGTGCAAGCGCAAGTTCAACAACTTTCTCTTTTCCCCGAACCGGTGAAGCGTAACCATAACCGGCTGACTAAAGAGCGTCTGATAGATATTCTTTCCGATGTGGCTAAAATAGAGGATAAGGATATTCGTCTGTCATTGATTGATAAACTGACAAATATTAAAGCGTAAATATATGCATAGAATTGACTGGGAAGATTCCAAGAAGAAAGGTGAGGCTTATGCTTACCTGGCAAAAGTGTTTGAAGTGAAGAAGCCTGCTGTCAGCTTGGCGATGAGCTTTAAACGTAACAGTTTGAAGGCTGCGCAAATGAGAGATGTGGCAGTTCGTGAGCTTGGCGGGAAGCTGCTAAGTGATGTAGGTGTAGAGGTCAAGCCTACCAAGGTTCTAGATGCACAGGGTAATGTCACAGGAGTAATAACCACTAAATAATATGAGTTATGAAAAAGAAAAGAGTGAATGTTACAGAAGTAAAGAGAATAACACGTATTTGGAATAATATGGATACGGTATTTGCGCATGGAGTATCCGAAAATGAAATACGTTTCAGATACCCTATGAGCAACGGACAGTTGGCAAGAAGTATCAGGAATACTATCAAATCCCTGAATTTTCAAATTAAAGAAGCGGAAAGAAGAGGGATTACGATAGAGTTGAAAGATAATCACGCCTGTATGTCGAGTGATTTACCTCACATACAGGCAGAGATTTACGAACGTAGAAAACTTTAAAGTTTCACACGCAATTTTTCAGCAAGCGTCTTGATCATGTTTCCGATATGGGCATACTCATGAGTTCCCACTACACATCCGCAGGATGCACATTGAACAAAGAATAGCTTAAAATTACAGTTTTTTGGAGTGTTTTCGACAAGCTCAAAGGAATGTCCCCCACACTTAGGGCAGGTTGATGTCGCCATAATGATATTAATTAAATGATGAATACTTAGCTACAAATGTAGCGAAACTATCCCGGTTCGGGATGAATAGGGATAGCTATTTTGAGTAATAATTTTAATAAGTAATGATATGAAAGCAATCAGATGGATTCAGAATGTGGCTGCCGTGGTGGCTATAGCAATGGCTGTCAGCCTGGCTGATGGTATAGGTATCACTTTTAAAGAAGCCTGTACGGCAGGAATGCTGGTGGTATTGGCGGTGGTGATGTTACTGGGACGGGCTTTGGAGGAAGAAAGGAGGACTGAGTGATGTTCCGTGCCCTCCGTATATTGTATCGGCTGTATAAACTTCGCTGGCTGATAGAAGAATCTGAATTGGTGAGATATGAACGTGTTCATATTCCGGACAAGAAAGCTTTTTATTCTGTCTACTGCCGGTACTTATTTACCGAGAACGGTGTTTATCCCTTGTATGATAGTAGCAGCCGAATTGGCGAGTTCAAGGATTGGTTTTATTCGTTCAGTGAAAGATGGTGGGAGTTCCGACACAAGCTTGTCCGCTTCGTGGCATATCTTTGTAAGATTAGCTTCAAGGAAAAGTTCCTGAGCACGAAACCCACCCCGTTCAAAGAAAGAATTAAGTCCTGAGTTAGCTTTGAAATGCACTTCTTCCCCATAAGGTTCCGGTTTGGATATATATCCCATTTGGGCAAGCTCTCTAAGAACATGCATCGTTTCCGGGTATGGTATATCAAATGGTTTAAGAGCATCGTATCTCATATGACAAACAGGGTAACGTTCTGCATCAATAGCGGCAGCTAAAACGGCATCTTTTTTATCGATAGTGATATTCATGATTATATAATTTTTTAGTTTGATAGCTACAAAGGTAGCAAAACTATTCCGGTTCGTGAGGAATAGGGATAGTGTTTTTCTCACATGCAAGATAAGAACTTTCACGGGTGGCTTACGAGTTCGGGTCGGTGCCGGATACTTTGCACTAATAAAAATAAAAGGTTTCTGATTATGGAAATGTATGGTAGAACACTATGTGTGACATTTGATGAACTTGTAGGAAGCGGAATAATGAGCAAGCCCAATTTTGACAAGTATGTTCGTGAAAGGAAATTCCTTGTTCTGCAAAAAGGCGGTAATGGACGGAAGGTATTAGTTGCTTATGCCAGTCTGCCAGATTCCATCCGCGCGGCGTATGATGCCCAATATCCCAACGCCAAGAAGTATGTACAAAAACAGATAACTCCTATGGATGCCAGATTAAAAAGTGACAGCAAGGCTGTTGATTTCTACAAGAAATATGTTCCGAAGATCTCTCTGGAACGTCAGGCGGAATATGTATTGAACGCCAAGGTTCTGAATGCTATGGTGGCAAAGGAAGTGAGTATGCGCGACGCCCAGGGCAAATGTGGCTGTCAGTATAATAAGATGATACGCGAGCGGATTACAGAGCTTTGCGAAATCCTTCGTGAGCAATACAGGCACACCCTCCCTAAAAGTCGCTTGATGGAAAAGTATACAGCTTATAAAGAACAGGGTTATGTAGCTCTTGTTAATGGTAATTCCGGAAATCAATGCGCCCGCAAGGTGGGACCGGTAGAAGGACGCATCCTGTTGAAGCTGAAACGGAGCAAGTTTCCGGTATATACCGACACGCAGATATTCGAGGAGTTCAACAGGATCGTTGCGGAACGGAATGCGCGTATCGTCCGCGAAGAAGACAAGCTGAAACCGATATCCTCTCCCCGGACGGTCATTAATTACCTGTATAAGACCAGTATTAAACTGTGGTGGTATGGCGTCGTTCATGGTGAGATCGCTTTCAAGAATGAGTTTATGCCATTGTTTGACACCAAGCTTCCTGATATGCCGAATACGTTGTGGTATGGTGATGGTACGAAGTTGAACCTCTACTATAAAGAATACGATAGTAAACAGAAACGCATGGTAGCGCGTACCATTGATGTTTATGAAGTAATGGATGCCTGTACGGAAGTATTCGTGGGTTACAGCTTCGGTGCTGAAAACTTTCTCACCCAGTATGAAGCCTATCGAATGGCATTGGAGACATGGCAGGTAAAGCCATACGAAATCGTAACAGACAACCAGGGAGGCCACAAGAAACCTGAAGCGCGACATTTCTTTAAAAGAATCTGTCATTTGCACAAAACCACGATGCCTCACAATGGACAATCAAAAACAATTGAAAGTGCTTTCGGACGATTTCAAATGCAGGTTATGCACAAACTATTTAATTATACAGGGCAGAATGTTACCGCTGTAAAAGAGAATAGCCATGTCAATGTAGATCTGATCATGAAAAACATCTCCCAACTTCCAACCTTGGAAGAAGTGAAAAAACAATATCTCCAGTGTCGTCAAGAATGGAATAACATGTTGCATCCGACTTCGGAAACCGGTATGACCCGCATGGAGATGTACACCACACTCAGCAGCCCGAATGCCGAACCGCTGGACGACTTTGAAGTACAGGAACTTTTCAAACTGTTGAGCAAAGACAGTGTAAGGTACTGCAAGCAAGGATTCATCTTTGAACGCAACAAACGGGAATACCGCTATATGGTCTATGGTGAAGACGGTTTGGTAGATATGAACTTCCATATGCAGAATATAGGTAACAGTTTCCGCTATAAGTATGATCCCCAGGATATGACTGCCGTGGAACTGTGGGAGGTTGGTGCCAAGGGTGAGCTGAAGTATGCCGCCACGGCTACCCCGAAGATTGTCGTCTGTCGCGGGACTGCCGAACGCACGAAGGAGGACAGCGAACGCCTCTTTGCACAGATACATGCCAACAAACGTGCTTTGGCCGGTCATTATATTGCTTGTGAGGAACTGCTGCTTGAAGAATGTATGAGCGAAGCCTATACGAAACTCATTATGCCTATTCCTGTCGGTGAATCACAAAAAAGCATGGAACGGCTGCGTGAGGAATATGCCGACGAAAAGCTGCTTCCTCCGGTAGAATATCCTGAAGGCATGGGACCGGGGAGCTATGAATCGGAAGAGGAATCCGTTGGTCTTGCTTCTGTGGGAGAATACACCAAACAGGTATCCGGTCTGACAGACGCGGAACTATACCAATCTTTTTTAGGCACTAATTAAATAGTATTCAATAATCAATTAAATATCCTTCACAACAATGAAAGAACTTGTTACACAGAACAAAGACGCTATTCGTGACGCGTTGATAGAGTATTGCAGCAATTATCCATCACAGAACCGCGCCAGCGAAAGTCTGAATGGTGTCAGTGCCGCGACTGTCTCCCAGATATGTAATTCCAGGTATACGAATATCAGTGATGATATGTTCTGTCGGATAGCCGCACAGATTGGCTATAGTATGGAACACTGGACACTGACCGAAAGCGATGCTTTCAAGCGCATAACTTTTGCCATGACGGATGCGCAGGCATATAAAAATGCGACCTGGGTGGTGGGTGATGCCGGCTGTGGAAAGACTACCGCCGCTATCGAATACCGTCGTACGCATCGTAATGTCTTCTATATTCTTTGTTCGGAAGATATGAAGAAGAGTGATTTTGTGCGTGAAATCGCTAAACAGGCAGGTGCGCCCATAGACGGTACAAACTTGCGGGATGTACTGGAATACGCTGTTTCCGTGATTGCATTTCTCAACAATCCACTCATCATCTTTGATGAAGGTGACAAACTAACGGATTCTGTTTTCAGTTACTTCATCAGCATCTATAACCGTCTGGAGAATAAAAGTGGAATTATATTTCTCTCTACCGATTATATCAAGCGTCGGCTGGAGAATGGCCTTCGCTACAACAAGAAAGGCTATAAGGAAATCAACAGCCGTATCGGTCGTATGTTCTTCGACATAAACGTTGCCACCGAGCAGGACGTATATACCATTTGTCAGGCAAATGGATTGACCGAACCCACAGAAATCAAGCGGGTGATGCGTGAAGCAGAAAAAGGAGAGTATGACCTGCGCCGGGTAAAACGTGTGGTACATGCTTGTAAACGAATTCTTGAAGCCAAGAGATTGGGAGGAAAACAAGTATGAGCGAAGAGGGTATAATGATAAATGGGAGTGCGCGAAAAGCCAAGAGTGAGGAAGCTAAAACCTTCCAACGCAATGCTAAAGGAGTGCGGGAGGTATTGAACATGAAATTTGAGATACTACCTTTTGAAGGTGCCTGGTATGATGCTTTCGGCATTCCCGAACGCCGGGGCGTATGGTTTATCTGGGGAAATACCGGAAATGGAAAGACATCCTTTGTGATGCAACTCTGCAAAGAGTTATGCCGTTTCGGACGCGTTGCATACGACAGTCTGGAAGAAGGCGCCTGCCTGACCATGCAGAACACGCTGAAACGTTTTAATATGCAGGAGGTGAACCGTCGTTTCCTGCTGTTGGATGCAGAGCCGCTGGATCAGTTAAGCCTTCGCTTAAAACGTCAGAAGGCACCCGATTTTGTGGTGATAGACAGCTTTCAGTACACGCAGATGACTTATGCGCAATATATCAAGTTCAAAGAACAGCATCGCAATAAGCTGCTTATCTTCATCAGTCATGCCAGTGGTAAGAACCCGGATGGACGGAGCGCCAAGAAGGTTGCATTCGACGCTTCGCTTAAAATCTATGTAGAAGGCTATCGGGCTTTCTCTAAAGGGCGCTTCATCGGTCCCAAAAAGACGTTCGATATCTGGCCCGAAGAAGCAAGGAAATTCCGTGGAGAAGACATTTACGATGAAAATGAAATTGAAGATGAGAACAACAACCCATAAACCCATTACCCCGCAGCAGCTGAAAGCTTTGCACGCCACCTTTCATCGAATTGGTATGGACGATGATGCTCGTCACGACTGCATTTCTTCTTTTACGGACGGGAGAACGCAGAGCAGCAAAGAGCTTTCTTTCGATGAAGCTCGCAGATTATTAGCATCACTCAACGAGGATCAGGCTGAAAAAGCACGTGAGGAAGCAAAGAAGTTGGTAAAGGCTATTTTCTGTTTGTCTTTTCAGATATCCTTTCTGAATAAGGGATACACCAATGATACACAGGAAGAATTTCAAATGAATGTGGCTAAGCTGAATGTGTTTGCCCGCAGCAAAAGTGCCTCACGAAAGAATGTGTCTGAGATGTATCCGTCTGAGTTAAAAGCATTCAAGAAACAATTGGAAGCCATCGCATATAACGAAAATAATAAATCTAAAAACAAAAGATCATGAGAAAGAATCAGGAAATAAATAAGGCGGTTGCCATTCTTCGCAAGAAGGGTGATCTGGTTAGTCTGGAACAGGCTTCAGTTCTCAGTGACAGACTGAATGAACGAAGTGTTTTCGATAAGTATGTAGCAGGTGTGGCAGAAGCAGACCGTAGCGAAGGTATTTATTATGCTTGTCGTGACGCAGCACGATTCTTGAAAGGAGAATTGACGCTGGACGAACTAATTCCGGATCATGAACAGGAAGATGATATTGAACCGGTAGAAGAGATGATTACTATAACCGCTTCAGAATTCAAGGAGTTGTTGAGACGTGTGGAACGTCTGGAACGCCGTGCAGGATTACAGAAAAAAATATCTGCAACCAAGCGGAAAAGAGTTGAAGACATTTCTACTGATGATTTGATTTCGCAGATAGATGCTTGCAAATATATCGGATGTAGCAAGACTACTATCAAACGTTGGGCGGACAACGGATTTATAACGGGATATCAGAAGGGACTGAATGTTTATTACAGCAAGCGTGAACTGAATCGTAGTGTTGTAGTAAAAGAACATAGGCTAAACAGAAAGGAGGCGGAACATGAATAATGAATCCGACTACTGCATGTCCTACCGCATGTCGGAGGCACAGCGACTTGAATTACAGATCATCCGGGATGAAGAACGGTGGAGTACCCTCTTTGATACTCTGATGGAACGCGACCTGATAGAGCCTTCGAAAGAGACAGACAGACTGCTGGAAGATTGGAATAATCTGAATACCCGTATCGAAATGAACCGTACCCGTCTTGCCCTGTTGAAATCCTCCTCAGAACTGACGGAAGAAGAAAAGAAACGTCGTCCCGGACCGGGAGGCAGCGAAAGATTTAATATAAAGTACTGAATCAACATAGTATAAACGATCAAAAAACAAGTTTTATGGCAAAGACAAGAGTTAAAAAAGTAGTGATCTCCGGCATCACATCGGAGCAGGCGGAAATCGCCTTCAGTGAATTTGCAACGGCGGATGCCAAAGTGCAGAATATCCAGAGTAAAATGGATATGGAGATCACCCGTATTCGTGACAAATATGCGGATATATTAGCAGAACAACTGGCTATCCGGGAAAAGAACTTCGAGATCATGCAGACATTCGCTACGGAACATCGTGAAGAGTTGTTCTCCAAACGTAAAAGTTACGAAAGTGCTCATGGGACATTCGGTTTCCGTACAGGAACTCCGAAACTTAAGAATGTCAAAGGCTTTACCTGGGCATCTGTCACCAATCTGGTGAAGGAATTTCTTCCCGATTATATCCGGGTGAGCGAGGAACTGGCAAAGGATCGTCTTCTTGCTGATCGTGATAAGGAGGAAGTTGCCGGGCAATTATCCAAATGTGGTATGGTTGTAGTACAAGACGAAACATTCTATGTGGAACCAAAGAAAGAAGATCAGGCGTCCTAAATACTCATATGCTCCCGTCGGTAGCCGGTGGGCAGTTTATCACTGGTTGGAGATAGGGGATATCGTCATGGTAGACAAGGTTGGTGAATTCCCCACCAGTGAAGAAGCACGCAAAGAATGCTACCGGCTTAACGGCTGGAAATATGAGGAACCTGAAAAGCGAAAGAATAACCTCAAGTATTAATAATTAAACAATTTATAATTATGGGAATGCACACATGGTTTGAATGTCGTATCCGTTACGAAAAGGTAATGGAGAACGGAATGCAGAAGAAAGTAACGGAATCTTATCTGGTGGATGCTCTCAGCTTTACAGAAGCGGAAGCACGGATTATCGAAGAGATGACTCCATTTATATCCGGAGAATTTACAGTATCGGATATAAAACGTGTAAATTACAGTGAGCTGTTTCCAAGTGATGATGAAGCTGATGACATTTGGTTCAAATGCAAATTAAGCTTTATCACATTAGATGAAAAGAGCGGAGCAGAGAAACGCACCTCTACTTATGTATTAGTACAGGCTTCTGACTTGGGGCGTGCAAAGAAGAACCTTGATGCTGGAATGAAAGGCACGATGGCAGAATACCAAGTTTCATCGGTGACGGAGATGGCTATCATGGATGTCTATCCTTATACTGCACCGGAAGAAAAATCCGAGTTCAAGGATGAAAAAGCGAACTGATGAAATGAGACTTGTGCCACCGTTGGCATCCGCTTTGGTGGCACAAGTTTATGAGAGAAAACTTCCGGTTTCGCTCATCATCCATCGGAAAGATCATACGGGAATGATTCCTGTAACGGCAGAATATGAAGATGGATATAATGATGCGTTTGATCAACTAGTGACAGATGTCGCACGAAAATTGAAAGCTTTATGAGTAAGAAACAACAAACCTTATTGATTACTCCACCTTTATTGTCAAAGGACCATCCTTATGAAATGGAGACATTTACCGGATTCGAGTGCAGTAAATGTTACGGTAACGGTTGGATTGTTGCATTGGGAGAACGTAACGAAACAGTGATAAATACGTGCCCTGTCTGTGGAGGTAGCGGAAGATTAAAAGCGGTGGTAACCACAAAGTGGATGCCGGATAAGAAAGAAGAATAATCAATGACATAATGAAATGAAACGTCCCCCCATCAAATTCATCATCCGAATAGATGAAGATCGCCTTTCGGAGTTGATTTATTACTGGAACTGGTACGACAAGCTTTGCGACCTGCTGTTTCGCAAACCGAAGACGGAAGGACTGGCAGCGGTGGTTCTGACGGTAGATATCGACGAAGCGGCAGACTTCCTGCTGAGAGTGAAGGAGAAGACGGGAGCACGGTTGTATCAACCGGATAAAAAGTTATGAAGACAAGTGCAAAACTCGTGTTGTTTGACTATTGGTTTCGGAACCAATATCAACTTTTGAAGCAAAAGGCTTTCATCAGAACGCCACTGGAGGAAGATTCTTTCCATGATGCCTACTTGAAGTTGCGTCGGTATATCACGTTCTGCGACGAAGACATAGTGGATTACACACCTTACTTTGTCCTGATTTACAGGAGTGTTTGCAAGAATGCTGAATTTCGTGAAAAGCGTTATGTACATCCGGATGACTTTTTCTTCCGTTCAGTGGCAGTCATGGATGAATCCGAAGGAATGATTTATCTGAAGCAGATGCAGGAAAAGGTATATGTGAGTATCTTGCGTTTTGTCAAAGAAACGTTCCCAATGGATTATCACCTGTTTTGCCTGAAAGTGATAGAGCCTTGCTGCTCGTATCGTGAGTTACAGCTGTATGCCGGGATATCGGCCGGTGTGATCAGAAAAAAGATAGAAATAATCAAAGAAACCATTAAAAAAGAATTTAAGTATGAAACTAGTAATTTACAATAGTGAAAATTGTGTAGTTGTGAAAAACAGGAGTAGTATTTTTAGAGTATCCAAACGGGGCTTTTGTGTGATTACCGAACCCGGTCGGAGGCTCTTAAATATAAAGGTGGGCGATCATATCGTGGTTGCCAATGAGGAAGGCACTAAGAACTGGTTTATCCGGAAGGTGGATACGAATTCTGGATTCGAGATAAGAGTAGTTGCCAATTCCGTAGGATTCAGGAATCGTACATTTAATGAAGCGATTGCCAGAAATTTGAAGCTGGAAGGTACTGTAGGATTTCTCATAGGCAAAAATCCTGTTACGATTGATAATGAAAAGTATTTTCAGTTGATTACGACTAGACCGATCGTGGCGGAGCCGAAGAAGAGGAAGTAGATTCAAATCCAAAATGAAACAGAAAACAATAAATTGGCAGGAATCATGAAAACAAAATTACTAAAACGACTTCGCAAAGAAACGAAGGATTCTTTTTCAGTAAGTATAAAAAATGGATTTTATTTTATTCATGATACACACGTTTCCCGTGGGAATGATATAATGATTTCTCATAATAAAAAAGACTTGCTGCGTAATCTGGATGAAGTGGAAGAAGAATTGCGTATCCATCAAAGGGAATATATTCTGGAAAGAATATTCGAAATGAGGGTATATAGAGAGATGAGAAGAAGAAAACTAAATATACAAAAGAACAAATATGAAAACATTTGAAGTGATATTAACGATAGAAGCATCTGACTGTACTACAGAAAAAGATGTGCAAAAATCTTTAGAGTTTAATAGTAGTCATATAGAATTCGACTTGATAGAAGGAGATGTTACAGGAATTTCCGTATCAGAATTAGAAGTTGAATAAAACTAGAAAAAGAATAGAAATGGACAAACTGAAGTCAGATATTGAAATTATTGATTGGCTCAATAGTTTAGAATGGATTGAGGAAGTGATAGTATCTCGTGTTGAAATCGTGGGAAAAATAGGCTTGAGAACTAACTCAATGGATAAACAGATTTTTAATCTAATGAATACCTGTATGGATAATAGGTATTACATACTACTTGATAGAAAATTGATTTGCATTGAAAGGTTTAACGTATAATTAATTTGATAATGAACAAAAAAATAATACTTGACGCTTGTTGTGGAAGCCGAATGTTTTGGTTTGACAAGAAGAATCCATACGTTCTCTTTCAAGATATTCGTGATGCCGAATATGTTTTATGTGATGGTCGTAAGTTGGAAGTTCATCCTGATGTGGTTGCCGACTTTACAGCAATGCCATATTCGGACAGTTCTTTTAAACTTGTAGTCTTTGATCCTCCACACCTTGATAATGCAAATGAGGGTGCATATATGGCTCAAAAATATGGAACGCTTCGACGGTTTAAATGGCAGGAAGATATAAAGAGGGGATTCAGCGAATGTATGCGAGTGCTTGAACCGAACGGAATACTGATTTTTAAATGGAACGAAACTCGTATTCCTGTAAGACGGATATTGGAGATAATCAATGAGCGGCCGTTATTCGGGCATAAGTCTGGAAAGGCATCTAAAACTCATTGGATGTGCTTTATGAAACTACCAATTAACGAATAACAAGAATAAAAATGAAGAAAAGTAAGTTTGAAATAGCATTAAATGCTTTGAAAAATATAGCCGATCCTATTAGCTATCTACGAACAGAAGCTAAGCGTATGGGAGAAAGGCTTGATGGAAGAGGTTCAGTAGAGTTTGCCAACAACGGCAATAACCTTAGTAAGATGGCCGAAGACGCATTACGCGATATAGAAAACACCACGGAGCCTGAAATCACGGAAAAATTTAAAGGAACACCCGGACAATGGCGAGTGGAATCAGATGAATGGGGTGATTATATTGTTTCAGATGACCCAAATCCTCCTCATCATGGAACTGTGATATGTGGAATGGATAACGAGAATCAGGAGATTGAAAGAGATGCAAGGTTAATAGCGGCTGCTCCTGAATTATTGGAAGCATTACAGAAGGTCGTTAAATTCCATAAAGCTGGATTGCATTTGTCAGATCCTCTTATTAAATATGTTTATCCAGCAATCAATAAAGCTTTAGGAATTAACGAATAACAATAAAGAAAGGAACAGAAATATGAGTAAAGAAAAAGAAATTCAAAATTATGCCTTATGCTTTGCATCGGCTATTGAAGATGTAGTTAGAGACGAAGATAACGAAAACTACATTGAAGTGAATAATGAAAATGCCACAGAGGTAATGACAGGATTGATATTAGGGGCTGGATTTGCTTTTAATAGATTGACAGGAAGTAAATGCGATTATTTAGAGTTTACCCATGTGGCAAATCAATTAGTAGTTCAGTATCTAATGAAGCATGGAAACGTAGCGACAGAAAAAACGACTTTTAACGGATAACTGATAAATAATGAGTTTTATATCAAGACAACCCAATGGGCTTTTATGCCGATTTTCAACTGTAACAGATACCATTACTGATTATAACATGACAGATGAAGAATATATTGAAATGTGTGCCCAAAAGGCAAGAGAAGAAGCTCGAGAAACATTGAAACATTCTCTTCGTCCATTTGAACGCGTAAAAGAGTCTTTTCGACCTGTCAATATGAGTAATAGCAAGTTTAATAAGATTCTGAGATTAATGGAAACAGAAGTCGTCAGATAAAAGAAAGCCGCTGCAAGATGGATGTAGCGGCTTTCTTTTTCTTTAATGCAATATGTTTTACGCAGATTTAGTTGTACCCAAATGCTATTATCATTATTTTTGTATCAGGTAATCAATCAGTATTTCGGGATATGAAGAAGAATCGGACAAAAATCATAGGACGGAGCTATGCTCATAAGATTAGCGAGATACTCCGCATTTACGATGAACATGCACGGAGTGGCTTGAGCAACCGTGAAATCCTCCGTAGATATATCTGGCCTCTTTATCCCATCTGCGAGAAAACTTTCTATAATATCATCAACGCCAGTGCCGATCCACGCATTATCCGTCAACAGGATGAACTGAAACGTCAGCTTTCGTTGTTCTGAATCTCATCCGCTACCGTAGTGATATATTCCGTTTCATAAACTTTAATACCTCCCGGTAATGAAAACTGGCGGCTGGTCCGACGTATCAGGACGGTATCACATCCGTCGAACCGCCAGCCGTGCAGATAAGAGTTTAAACGCTTTGCCAGCGTGAGGCGTCCGGCCGCGTGCCGTTCCTGCGTGCTGCCATAGTGGGTGTCGTCGTAGCAGTCGAAAGCCAGCCGGACGGTGAGAGTCGTCTTTCCGTGCTGGAGACCGTTCTTCACATTCTCCCAAACGGTTTGGGGAATGCCGATCAGGACGCAGGGAAACGTGACCGGGTACTGGTCTTCTCCGTTGGCGAGTGCTTCCAGCTGCCCGCAGTCTTCGTCGATGAGGGCAATCGCGTCGCCCATCTTGCCGGCTATCTGTTGTTGGAGGTCGTTGAAAAAATGTTCCATGATACTGTTTTTTTTAAATATTGATAATCTTTTTAATTTCCTGCCGCAACTTGTCGTTTATCTTTTTGTCCAGCTCCGGGCCCGGCGTGGATGGCATGAACTGTCTCTTGGGAATGCGTACGACAAGCTTCGTCTTCTTGGTCAGCGCGAGACGCTTCCAGAAAGAATCGCTCTTCTTGTCCTTGCCGGCCTGGCTGTAATGTTGCGCCCAGGCAAAACGCCGCATCTTCGGGGTGACGGTGGGATTCGTGATGCCTCCCCGGTTGTGTATTCCGGCATAAGGCACGCGGGTGAATACCGTGACGGTCCCGTTTCCCGGCGCGTATTCGATGCTTCCCGACAGATGGTTCCCGCCCGAAAGCAGCGGCCCGTACCGGGATCCGGCTCCTTTCCTTCCGCTTCCCTGCCGCCGCGTCTCCTGCCATGGATGGAAGCCGTTGTGGGTGAAACCTCCCTTGCGGAAATCATCCTCGATATGTCGTTTGGCAATATTCCCGGCAATGACGGGCATTTTGCGACGGACCAGCTCCTCGAGCTGTTTCCGCTTTTGCAGGATCCTGCGGTTAAATTCCTGTATATCCATTTGTATATTAAATAAATAAACGTATCTTTGCAAAGTAAGAAAGGAGTTGAATCTTTCCAGTGCCGGATTGTAGTTCCGGCGAGGTTGGTTTTAGCTCCTTCCTTTTTTGAGGAACTGCAATAGTCTGTCGGAGTCGGTAATGCTATATAGCCTGAAACTGCCATCTTCATACTCACGGACAATTATCCAGCTTTTGTCTCCCAGTATTTTTATTTCAAACAAATGAGATTGCACCAAGCCGGGTATATCTTTATATTTGTCTACCGCTCCCACATATTTAGATTTCCTGAAAATATCCTTGATATTGAGAATCATTTCATTTTTGTGCGCATAATGCTCATGGGGCTGATTCAGCCACTCTTTAATTGCAGTTTGACTGACTGTAACAGGATGCTTGAAAACTTTATTATCCAATGTGATTCCTTTCACAGTCCCAGCGGCTTCCTTCCTTAGTTCTTTGGTGCGTTCCGAATACTTTTCATTCTGATCGTGCCGGGGTTCCGTCTTCACCTCCGCGTAATCGGGGAACTTGCGTGCCAGGAATCCATCTACCGCTTCCTTCGCCCCCTCGTACCCGTTTTCGATATACGGATGCGTATCACTGAACAATTTCCCGTCTACCCCCGGATTATTATCCAATCCCGGTGATGGTTGGTCTTTGGGTTCATTACTGCCACGAGGTGCTCCGGTGGGCGGTTCGTTGGTGGCCGACAGGGAGCATTTGCAGTTCCAGCGGTCGCCCGGGCGATGGACACTCCAGAAGGGATGATTGATTGGCAGGATCGTTCCCCAAAACACGATGTGGTCGGCTCCCGGATTCGCGCTGGTGCTGGGCATCCATTCCAGGTTAGGCAAGATATCGGCGTATTGTTCAAACCGTTGCCAGTCCGCTGCCTGGCGCGAACGGATGACAGCGGTGTCATATTCTGTCCGCAGCCAATGTTTTACATGATGATCCAGCATCGGGTGTACGTCGTTTTTCCACTGTTCGAACGGTTTTAGATCACCATTCGAATCGAAGAGTTGTGTGGCGATATCGTTTTGCATGCGGTGTACTTTGAAAGCGGAGAATACAGCGTTGCTCCAGTCTATTTTCTGCCGGAACTCCACAGGAAGTTCTGCTCCGGATTCACTGATGCCTTCATCGGTGGCTTCAGTAAAAATGCGGAAAGTCTCATTGAACAGGCTTTCCTCTATCTCTGTCATGGGATGGAAGTCCTCTTCGTATATATGCTTCAGGGCACGTTGCAGGGCTTTATTATCGAAAATAAAAGCAGAGGCTACATCTTCATCAGTGTCATCCCGATACAGGTCATTCATTACCAGTCTGAAGCCCCGTCCCTGTCCGGGGCTTTTCCGAAAAAACGGGTAGACCGGTTCTGTGGCTGTATGATCTGTGTAAACGGATTATTCACCTTTTTCTTTTCTTCCATTTCCCCTTTCAACTGCTCATAATTATCGGGCTTTTCTACGTTCAGTTGCTCATACAGGTAGTCATCATCCAGAGGCAGTCCGAACACCGTTACAGCTTTTTCCAGCAATTCGGCACGGGTCTTTATCTGCTCCATGTCCGCGTCCTCCACATAAACGAACTCACCTCCTTTAGTATTCACTCCCAAAAATGCAAATATGTCTGTCATATCATAATTCAGCAGGTTCAGGATGGAAAGGGCATCCTGCTCTTCCAGTTCCTGTTCTATGTCCTGATGCACGGTACCCAGTGCCTGTGTGCCTGTCTCACTGGCTTCGGTGGTAAGGGTATTGCCAAGTACAGCCTTGCTCATTTCAGCATTACAGCGTTCCACGAGACTGCTGTACAGTTCACTGCTGCCTGTTGTGTTTCCTGTTTCCACAAATTCCAGGTTAGATCCTTCCGGACAAAAGAAATCCATTCCTCCGCCTTGTTCCCGTGCAGCTTCCATTGCATTGCGCAAAGCTTCCGGGTCCGCCGCATCGTATGTATATTTACGTACCGGCATGCCGAAAATCTCGGAGAATTGCGCCCAGTCACCAATAGTTCCACGCTTATAGATAACGTATGGAGCTGTACGCGCCAGAATCCCCAGCGGTTCTTTGCCCCGTATCATCAGCAGGTCTCCATAATTATCAAAACTTTCACCGTTGATGTCTTCCTGCCGTGTTTTGATGATGCGCAGCACTGGATCTATGTGTTTGCGTGGCGCCAGATAGTAATCTATCCATCCTTTCTTATTGATATAGAACTGAACGAGCGTAAATCCCCAGTATTCGGCATCCAGCGCGTCACTGATAAATCGGAGGAACCAGGGTGATGATATCTGCTCGTTCACTTTATCATCGGGTATGCCGTTACGGCGAAATTCAATCTTCCTGCTTAGTACTCCGCTTTTCCGTTTTTGTACCACGCTGAACAGATGCGGGTCCATCAGGCTTTCGCTATAGATGTCATACAGCCTGACACGTCGTGTGAAATCTACGTTTTCAGCACTGCGGATAGCCTGCATATAGTCCCCCAGACCTATTCCGAAACGTTGTGGCTGTGTCAGTATCACCGTTGCTCCGGGACGGGTTACGTTACTCCCTTCGGTGATGCGTTTACTTTTTGCGGCTTTGTTCCGGAAAACCGGAAACCTGTCTAGTATATTCATAAATGATTGGTGCGTTTAGGGTTACTACTCATTAGCCAGGGGCTGTTCTTTTTCTGCTCCTCTTCCGGGAGCTTCGGTGCGCCGTCTATCGTTATTTTAAATGTCGCCACCTGTTTCAGCCATTCCATTGCACGGTCGTAGCGATCCTTGCGTATCTGCGACATCTTCTGAGGATTGTGGATACTGAACAAGTGATACACGGCGATATCTACTGCCATCATCAGGACAAGCTCATTGCGTGCCGCGCCTTCAGCATTGAAAATGGCATCAGCGTCATAGCGGGCATTGAGATATCCGCGCATTTCGGCAATGGCACGGTCCTCGCAGATCTCGATGATGGCGTCATCATTGCGGGTCAGTGCATCCAGTATTTCACGATGGATGCTGGCATCGTAATCTTGCGGAGTTATAAATTTGCTCATGGCTATAATCGTTTGGGGTTCCGGCGGTCATTACGATGTATCACAGTCACCGGTACCAGTTGTTGGATCTTCTTTTTGATGATGCAGTAACCGCCTTCCACGCAATCGGGACCGTCGGCGGGAAACTTCAGTCTCAGGGTGAACAGCCTGAACTGGTCGTCCAGACGTTTCATGTGCGGGTTGTTTCTTTCGGCTTCGTTGAAGATGAGATTTCCTTCCCGGTTCAGAGGCTCCAGATTGGCTTCGATACGTGTAGCCTTATCGGTTTTTCTAGCTTCGTCAGGTTGAATATAGAGTTGAATATTCTTTTCACGCCGTGCTTTACCCACCAGCGGCTTGAATACCTGCTGGAAGAAAGGGTCTTGCAGTTTATTGTTCTCCATGTAGCAATACACGGGAACTTTTCCGCCCACGTATTCCAGCAACTGCACATACCAGTCAATGAATTCTGCGTTCAGTCCACGGTCCAGACATGGCTTGATGATATAGAGTTTCGGACCGATCATGCCCATCAGGATACAGCTCTTTGTACTGCTGTTCTTGCTTTTGTTCTCACCGGGTGCCGGGTCGCCGTAAATGACGAGGAACTGGAACTTCTTCAGGTCAGGTACTTTGCCGTAAGTGATCTCCTTAAATACTTCGCCTTCCGTCACCGGATTGTTGAAGTATTCCGTCTGCTGGGCGGCAGTACTGATTTTGGACAGAGCGATATCAATACTTTCTTCCGTATTTTTGGACGGCCAGGTGCTGTATCCTTTTTCATCACGGATGTTCACTACATCCCAATGATCAGCCATGTGCCCGGCACGTACCACACAGCAGTCACGGGCAATGATATTTCCGCAGAAAACAATCAGTGTTTTTACTGCCGTATCACGTGTTCCGTACAGTGCTTTTTCCCACCATGTCCAGTTCTTGTCTATCGTGTCCGGATTCCGGCAGCCTTCATCCGTATCGAAGTCATCCACCAGCAGCACATCCGGACGGACAGCGCCGTTACGGCTACCACGGGGAGCGTTTCCGGCACCGACAGCACGGAATGAACAACCGCATTTAGCGACGAACTCTTCGGCACACCAGTTGCCAAGATTCACCTGCACACCATAATAAGCACGTATCAGGGCATTCTCTTCAAGCTGTTTCTTATAAGGATCGAGCAACCGGACAGCACTGTCCTGTGTGGCGGAAGCCATCATCACGTTGCACTTCTTTTTCGTAAGCGCAAGGTATATGACGATAAACATCACCGTCGTACTTTTCGCCAGTCCCCGTGCCCATGACAATACTTCGAACCATTCCTCGTGTTTGATACAGCGCCTGATGGCCTTTATCTGGAACTCTGCAAATTCAAACTTGCAGTATTCGGGGAAAAAGAACCTGATCCATTCTATCGGGTCGGCTTCCAGCCGGGTACGGTCCTTGGCAATCTGCGCCTGCGTCAGATTGACGTCGGAATTTTGGCGGCGAAGTCCGGATTCATAGAATACTGCCCATTCCCTGAGCGCATCACGGTCTTTCTGCGTCTGTGTCATAAGCTATCCTTTATAAAAGCATCCCACAACCGAAGAAACTCCTTGCTCTTATCTAGATCGAACGGTCGCAGCCAGTTGATGAATTTCATACCTACACTGATAATGTCAGCAACACCTACATCTGTTTCCATCTTCTTAATAGCTGTCGCCAACTTGTTCAGTGTGTCGGCCTCGGCGGCATTGGCATAGCGCTTTCCCTCTTCGCGCTCACTGATCACGCGGTTGATCTCTGCCACTTGCCGGTGCAGGCTGGCAACCTGCTGTTCACGGGTGAGTGTCATGCCTACCTTCATTTCCTCCCATTTCTCCGCTGCTATCCAGCGGTTGATGGTGTTGCGTGATACGCCTACCTTGTCCGCGATCTCCTGTTGCGTCAGGTTATCTTTCAGATATAATGTGCGGGCATAACCCTTTTTCTGTTGTGTGGTCAAATCTGCCATGATGATAAGTCGTTAGAATTTACACAAAGGTCATTATCCCGGAGGTGAACAGAAAAAAAGCGCAAAGGGGTTACAGACAATGCCACAGCGCCTGCATACTTGCCCGTAAGTGTTACACACTTTTTTGTACGGTTGCCCCTGTCACCATAAGTTTGTGACAGATTCAAAGCCGGAGACGTAAATTGCACCGCCGTCCGGCACTATATCCTAAATGCTGAAATATGATTCTTTTTAAATCCATACTGAATGAAAAGACTGCCAGTCTGCTGCTCTACGGAGAAATCAGTGACGAAGGCGGTGACGGCAAGATAGCCAGCCGTGACATCGTGAACGAACTGATGTACATGGACGGCAGTTATGAGAACCTGAATATCCGGATCAATTCCATTGGTGGCGATGTCTATCCCGGTATTGCCATTTTCAACGCCATCCGGCAATGCAGGAGCAACGTCACTATCTACATAGACGGTATTGCCGCCAGCATTGCAGGAGTCATAGCCCTGTGCGGAAAACGGGTGGAAATGAGCCGTTATTCCCGCATGATGCTGCATAATGTCAGTGGCGGATGTTACGGTAACAAAAAGGATCTTCAGGACATGATCTCAACGATCGAAAGTCTGGAGGATACCATTGCCGAAATTATTGCCGGACGTTGTGGCAGGGATAAGGAAGAAGTGAAGAACGCCTATTTCGATGGTACCGACCACTGGCTGAAGGCGGACGAAGCTCTGGCCCTCGGACTTATTGACGCCATCTACGATGTGGAAGCGGTACCCGAAGAAAGTACCACAGATGATATATACCGTATATTTACTAATCGGCTGGTGCTGGAGCAACAGCCACAAAACTCAGATAAGATGAAATTGGAAGACTTTAAAAAGATTCCCCGTTTTGCCAACTGTACGGATGAAGCAGCAGTGATGTCCATACTTGGTGAGACTGCCCGGAAAGCTGACAAGGCCGATGACCTGGAAAAGGAGAACGGTGAACTGAAAGAACAGCTTAGCCGGCAGGAAGAGGAACGGATCGAGACAGCTGTAACGGATGCTGTAACAGACGGACGCATTGGTGCCGATCAGAAAGACACCTATAAGAACCTTCTGAAAGCTGACTTTAAAAACGGTTTGACTGCACTGAAGGCGATGAAGCCTAAAAAACTACTAAAAGACAAGTTTGAGAACCAGGAACTGCAAGCCGGTGAGAGCCCCTGGGAAAAACGTCAGAAGGAAATACGTGAGAATATCCGGAAATAATCTGTAATACGCAAAGATATGATACCGATTAAAAATCCAAAGAATGCTAAGTTAGGCGGTTCGTCCTACTTTGGCAAGAATGTCGGGAGCAGCGTACGCAGTGCCGGCAGTGCCCCACAGATACGCGGGCGACAGAAGGTTAAATACTAACAACTAATAACTTACAAGGACAATGGCAATTCAAGGATTGAATACTACCAACTATTCCGGCGAAGTGCTGGAAAATGTACTGACCCTTGCCACTACAGGCAATGAGTTGGTCAGCAGGGGACTGATTATGGTTATCCCCGGAGTAAACAGCGCAATCAGCATTCCGCGCGTTAAGGCGGGAAAGATGTTGCAAAAACGAAAGGAAGACCCGACGAAAGCTGACAGCAAGGGGGACTTTACTTACAGTGAAAAGAAACTGACGCCTAAGGATATGATGGCCTTCACGCTCTTCAACCCCCGCGCGTTCGAACATATTTGGCGTCCGTTCCAGCCTTCGGGAGACCTGGTGTTCCGCCAGTTACCCGGCAATGTGCAGAATATCCTGTTGCAGGAACTGCTGAAACAGGTAGGACACGAACTGGGCTACCAGTACATCAATGGTACCTACGAAGATGGTTCGGACGATGCGTTGTTGATGGACGGTATCCTGACACAGGCTGCCAAAGACGCGGATATCGTGAAAGTGAAAACCGTGGGAACCACGATGCTGCAACGCCTTAAAGAACTGCGTACGGTGATTCCGGTGACCATGCGTAACAATCCCAACCTGCGCATCCTGATGAGCGTAACGGACTTTGATACGTATGATGACGAACTGACGCAGCTTGCGAATAAAGGTGCGGCTCCTACGGACATCAATCAGGAACGTTACAAGGGCATTCCGTTTGAAGTGTTGACGCAATGGCCGGAAGGCTTGATGGTAGCCACCATTTGTGATAGCGGCATGAACGGCAATCTCTTCGCTGCCGTCAATCTGCAGAATGACGAAAACGTGATTCAGATTGACAAGTGGGCGAATGCCAGCGAGCTTTATTTCTTTAAGATGCTGATGAAGGCGGACACGCAAATCGGCTTCGGTGAGGAGTTTATCGCGCTCGACTGGCGTGTTGACGGTGCGTTCAAACCAACTGTTGAAGGATAAGGAGAACGAGCGATGGCAAAGAAAGAAAAAGTAACGGTGATTGTTCTGGAAGAGTTTCAGGATAAGTTCGATCATAAGACTCTGTACCCGGTGGGAACAGAACTGGAAGTGGACAAAGAACGCGCTGACGATCTGGTAGGCCGCAAGCTTGCCAGGATCAAAGAGGTGAAAGCTCCCAAGGAGCTGAAAGAGTCCGAGAATTCCAAGGAAGTAATGACTGAAACCGCAAAGGCTGAAACAGCAAAAACTGAGGCAGAGAAACCTGAAGAAAGAGAAAAAGATGATGACAAGGGGACTGAGAAATAATAATCCACTGAATATTCGCCTCTCTGGCACTACGCGCTGGCAAGGTGAAGTCCGACCATCACAGGATCGTTCTTTCTGTCAGTTCGAGAGCATGGCTTACGGTTATCGTGCCGGATTGAAGTTATTGCAAAACTATCGGAAATTGAACGGATGCCGCACGATATCGGACTTCATCAACTGCTGGGCACCATCTGTAGAAAACAATACTTCAGGCTATATCAGCCGGGTATGCAGGGAAATGCAGGTACCTTCCAGTTATGTTCCTGATGTGAACGACAGGGGAACCATGTGTGCCTTTGCAGCAGCCATGTCACAAGTGGAAAATGGCATTCCTGCGGTGATGGAAGACGTCGAGGCAGGATGGGACCTACTCTAAATTAAGGAGGAATAAGATGGATACACTTGAATACATGAAGCTGGTCTGTGGTATCCTTACGGTTATCATCACCTACGGAGGATTCAGGATGTATACCGACAGACGGAAATACATTCAGGAGGTAGAAAAGCTGAAGGCGGAAGTCCGTGACGCACAGGTGAACACCCGTGGCAGCGAACTGGACAACGTTCAGAAAGCGATGCAAATCCTGATGGATGAAATTGTGGAACCTTTAAAACAAGAAATAAATGCGATTCGAAAAGAACTCGGAAAACTTCGCCGGGCTGTTGAGAAGTCCAACAGCTGCCGTTTTGCTACTAACTGCCCTGTGCGTGATGAGTTGCAAAAGCCCGAAAAGACTGGAGAAAATCACCTCCCTAGACAGCCTGTACAGCGCAAGAGGATTCGTTCTGATACAGCAGCCGGTACCTCCGAGCATTGCAAAAACAGTGTTTCCGGCAGGGACACTGAAATCGATACCGGTAGGAACAGGCTTTAGTACCCGCAGCGGACAGGCAACCGTCAACGTGACGCGGGTATCGGAAGATTCAGTAGAGGTAAGCGCCACTTGTGACAGCCTGGCACGTGAAGTAATCTTCCTTCGTGAAGAACTGACACGCATCCGCAACGAGACCGGTGAGGAAGTGGAAGAACCTCCTCCGCAGATTGTGAAGGAACCGACCGGATGGCAATGGTTCCAGATATGGACAGGACGGATAGCCGTTGCCGCGCTTATTCTGATAGCGATCAAACGGCGATTGAAATGAATTTAAATAATATAAAAATTATGGCAGAACTAGGATATGTGCATGGCAGTGACATGCTTGTCGGATTAATGGTCGAAGATGCTTTTTCTCCGTTGGGACATTCAAAGACTTGTACCATCAGCAACAAGGCGGAAACCAAAGAGCGTGCAGTGAAGCCGACTCTGGCGGAAAAGGCAAAGGCGGCTAATGCCGGCAAGTGGAAAGAGAAATCAGTGAGCGGTCTGTCCGTCGAAATCAGTTCCGAAGGATTCCGGTTCTACGGAGATGAGATGGGATATGACAAGCTGCTGGAACTTTGGGAGAAGAGTGAGCCGGTAACAGTACGTTATGCGCTACGTGGAGAGGAAAAGACGAAATACCGTGAAGGAAAGTTCCTTATTACAAGTCTGGAAGAGACATCTCCTTCGGATGACGACTCTACCTATACTATCTCTTTGGAAAACTCCGGTCCGGTTGAGACCAAGACTGTAGCTCCACAAGGATAATGTATCACCTTTAACTTGTATCATCCAATGAATAAAGTAATCATTTGTGCGAAAGAATACCCTTCCCGTGTGACCATGGGGGCAATGATCGATTTCAAACGCGAAACCGGCAGGGATGTAAACGAAATCGGTGCTGATGTGGAGCAGCTGACCATGTTCATGTATTGTTGCGTCCGCAGTGCTTGCCGTGCTGATAAAATCGACTTTGCGCTGACTTTCGAACAGTTTGCCGACGGCATCAACCTGGAAGACTTTACCGCCTTTCAAAACGGAATGTCAACGGAAGAAGATGGATCAAAAAAAAAGAAGGGGACGAAAGTGTAACGATTGAATCTCTGATGGGACTGGCGATGGGGTGTGTCGGGATGTGTCTGAATGACTTCTGCCGTCTCACCCCGTCGGAGTTTACGGCCGTCTTCGAAGCCTGGCAACAGAAAGAGACGTATGCAGAGCGCAGAGGGTGGGAACAGGCACGTTTCCTGGCATGCAGCATACTGAAACCTTATAGCAAAAGGAGTCTGGAATTGACAGACGTATGTCGGTTCTCCTGGGATATGAAGCCTGCAAAGGAAGCGGAGGAAGAACCCAGTACACAGGAAAGGTTCGATGAGATCAAGGCTCTGTGGAATGTGGATTGAGGTTTTTCTTTTCCTCTTCCAGTTCGTGGATGAGTTCATCAATGTCCTCTTTGGTGATGGTGCAGTCATCTTTCTTAAAGAGTCCGTACAGACCGATAACGACGAATAATACTATAAAGAAACCTCCGATAGTCATAACTGTTTGATTTTTACTTCACAAATATATGGAAAAAGTTTCATTCGACATCATACTTAACCTGAAAAATAATATTTCGGGGGCGTTAGTTAACGTCAAGAAGCAATTCGATGCTATAGATCAGGCTGCGGAACAGGCATCTTCCACCACCAACCGTTTCGGAAACCTTTGCAGCAGGTTGAAAATGCCCGACCTGAATGCGTTTTTGGGAGTAGCCGAGCGATTGGGTGGTGTGCTGGGTGACTTGTCTCAAGGCGGAATGAACTTTGGACAATCCATGGCAGATCTCAGTTCTATTACCGGCATTGCAGGTGATGATCTGAAAGCTCTTGGTGAGAATGCTCGTAAGGTGGGCCAAGATTCCGGCTTGGGAGCTGGTACGGCGGCACGTGCGTATGCGATCCTCGCCAGTCAGATAGACGTTGCTGTCATTGGCATGTCGGGTTTGAATAACCTACAAGAAAAGAGCGTGACGCTGGCACAAGCCTCGGGCATGAGTATCGATGCTGCTGCAACATCACTGGCTGGTACAATAAATCAATTCGGGCTATCGGCAAATGAAGCAGAACGGGTGATTAATGTGCTGGCGGCAGGAAGTAAGTATGGAGCAGCTGAGATAGAAGAACTCTCTCAAAGTTTCAAAGTGGTAGGTTCTGCTGCTTCCGCCATGGGGCTAACTGTAGAGCAAAGTGCAGGAGCATTGGAAGTGCTGTCTAAAGCAAACTTGAAGGGTAGCGAAGCGGGAACGGCCCTGCGTAACATCATTCTGAAACTGAATACGGAACTGGGAGTTGACCTGAGCCGTACTTCTTTGTCCACAGCGTTGGACGCATTGAAACCGAGACTGACGGATGCCACTTATTTAAGCAAGCTCTTCGGCATGGAGAATATTGCCGCCGCGCAATATCTGATACAGAATTCATCGGCTGTCGAGGAGATGACCCGGAAAATGACGGGTACCAATGTGGCTCAGGAACAGGCGGCTGTACGGACGGATACGACGGCACACAAGATGGAAATACTACGCGCAAAGGTAGATGACATAAAAATCAGTTTTTCCAACTTATTGGGGCCGATGTCCGCCTATGCTTCCGTGATAGGTGAAAATGCGGTTGTGCTGGCTTCATTTTATCAGATAGGAACTGGTGCCGTATCCATGCTCAGTAAATATCATATTGCTGCAAAAACGGTAGTGGTTACTCAGATGGCTTTTAATGGAATACTAGGTTTGGGACAGCGCGCCCTCTACATTTATCAAATGCAAGTACTTGCCGCCCGTGCCGCTATCGTTTCTACCACGGGAGCTACAAAACTGATGAATATAGCCATTGCGGCAAGCCCGTACATGCTTGCTGCCGTCGCTGCCGTGGCTTTAGGAGTCGCCATTTACAAAATAGCCAAACGCAGTAGTGAAGCAGAGAAAGCACAAAAAAGGCTGGGTGATACAATGGCTGATATGAATAAGGAAGCCATTGTAGAACGCTCCCGACTGGATAACTTATTTGAACCGCTTAAACGAGCTAAGGAAGGCTCGGAAGAATGGAACCAGGCAAAAGACAAGATTGTGGAACAATACGGGGAATATCTGTCTAAACTGGGTATTGAAATTAAAGATGTCAATACAGCCCGTACCGCTTATGAACAGCTTAGCCGGGCTATTCTTGATACAGCCCGCAGCCGGGCTTTAGATGCTGCTACAGCCGGCGCAGCGGAAAATTATGCTGAAAAGGAAAGCGAGGCCTTAAAAAATATAAGAGAAAAACTGTATTCCGGCATCGGTTCAGGTAAAAGCAATATAACAGCCCAAGAAGCTGGAAAAGCATGGGCACAAATCCGTACCGCTGTACGTGCCGGAGAAGATATTCCTGAGGAAGCGCAGAATATTATAAAGAAATTGGGTAATAGTATGACCAATTCAGAAGGAAAAACTATTACCACTAATGTCTTGGGAACCGCCATCACCAAACAAATATCCGCAGCAAGACGTGCGCGGGAAACATATGAACAAGAGATAGAACAGGCGAAATCCCTCTTTGGACAAACAGAGAAGATTCTGTATTCTGCTTCAGGAAACAGTTCCACAGGAAATGGAACGGGTGGCAATACCGGCAGTGATTCTTTAGAGAAGAAAGAACTCACCTTGGCTGACATCAAAAAGAAAATAGAAGAACTCCGGGCAACGCAACAGACTGCATCGGATGAAGAAGGACGTAATATACAGGGTCAGATCAATCAACTGGAGTCTCTTAAAAAGGCTAAGGAAAAAGCAATGGGTATCGGTGGAGACCCGACTTTCATGAATGGCAGTATTGATGCCATGAAAAATGAACTGGCCAAATATGAGAAAGAACTATCCGGCAAACCAATAGGAGAAGCCTCTATTGACTTGCAGATTAAAATTGATAATCTGAAAAATCAAATAGAGGGTGTCAAAATATGGATAGAGAAAGAAGCGTTCAAAGACACTCATGGTGAAATTAAGGTAGATGTAATTCCTTCTTCCAATGCCGGACGTGGTCTTGGGCAAATGATGGAAGAGTTTCAAGACGAGAGGAGCAAGAAGAACCCGGATAGTGAGCAGAAGATACTGACGCATGATGCCATTAAAAAGATGAAGCTTCCCCAAATTGAGATGCCCAAGATTGATCCAAAGAAAAGCGGCTTTGAAAAATGGAACGAAGCGGTAGACACTGCTTATAAAAAGAATCAGGATCTAATCGAAGGTATGAGTGGCATTGGAAGCGTAATGGGCAGCCTGGGGCAAGCCGTCGGAGGAGCTGCCGGAGAGTGGCTGAACTGGGGCGCGAATGTAGTGCAGGCTGTCGCAGCTGCGATCCCTCAGATCACGTCACTGCTGGGGTTGCAGTCAACACAAGTTGCGGCAAATACGGCTGTGGCCGGTTCCGGAGCAGCTGCTTCCACCGCAAGTATTCCGATTGTTGGTCCTATACTCGCAGTTGCGGCTGTGGCAAGTGTCTTGGCAGCTCTCGCCAATCTTCCCAAGTTTGCCAGTGGGGCAATAGCATATGGTCCTACAATGGGACTTTTTGGTGAATACTCCGGAGCACAGAATAATCCGGAGGTCGTTGCTCCTTTAAACAAACTCCGTCAATTGATACAACCGACAGGTGGTATGGGTGGTATTGTTGAATTCAAAATTGACGGCAGAATGCTCCGTGGGGTATTAAATAAGGTAGACCGATATAACCAACGTACAAGATAATGGCAAAGCAGTTAAGATACCAGGGAGAGTTTTTCAGCGTGGCCGGTGTGCTGTGGCGCGTGGAGATATGGCAGGATGCGGACACTCCTTATCCGGTAGTCGGTGAGTTACGTTTCCCTTCGGATACTCCGTTATCATTTGAATGGTTTGAAACTGACAAGCTGGAACCTGTGCAGGGAAGCGGTGCAACGCTTCAGATAGTAAGCAAGGTGGACCGGCAATACAAGGATATGTATACCGTTGAAGCCGGAAGCATACGTATGGATGCATACAGGAACGATGTTTTGTACTGGAGCGGAACGCTGGACACGGAAACATATGAAGAGCCTTTTTCATATGAGAATGAATATGAAGTTACGCTGACTTTTGGTGATTTTTCCCTGCTTGACAGAACGAACTTCTCGTTGAGTGGGGCACGGTCAATCGGCAGCCTTATTGAAACCTTTATAACAGAGACGAAAATCAAACATCGGGGATTTGAAAAATATATATCAACTACATGCGATTCGGTTTCCGGTGAAATGCTGTATAATGTGGGAATAAGCTGCGAGAACTTCTATGATGAAGAAGGAGTGCCGATGACGATGCGTGAAGTCCTTGAAGAAATACTGCGTCCGTTTGCCTTACGTCTGATACAGCGTGCGGGAAAAGTATTCATATACGATTTGAATGCCGTGCAAACAGCATTTGAACCTCAAACGGTACATTGGGAAAGTGATGATGCGGTGTTGGGGGTAGACAGGGTTTATAAGAATGTAACATTGAGCTTCAGCCCTTATCCGCAAAAAGAACTGTACACGTCTACACTGACAGAAAAAATGTTGGATGAAGGGGCTGAACGGTATTATGTAGCGAAAGACACAAGTAAAAGTCCGTTTTATGAAAGTAATATAGGTTTCATGATTGACTTGAAAAAGAGTTCGGGAATAAGTGGTGAAATAGAGATTGATACGGACAATGCCCGATTGTTCAAAATTACTCCTGTATTCTCGGGCAGTGAGTCCTTTGGCATTGCAGCGCGTGTAAGAGATGTGCATAAGTCCCTTTTATCCGGGATGGAAACCCCAATAAATGCGGACGGGTATGGGGCAGCGTATAATCCTTTGTTCACTGTTCGGCGCATGTTATCACTACCGGAGACACATACTGTTTTTAGCGGTTTCAACCCAGACGCAGGTATGTACCCGCAATCAGGCTTGACAGACGTTATGTTGCGCCTAAAAATAGAGACGCTGATTGACGCACGCTTTAATCCTTTTGAAGATGCTATTGGAGCTAACAGGAAAAATGAATACGAAAAATTTCAAGGGATAAGTGAATATAATGTATCGTATGTGTTGCGCATTCTTGATACAAACGGAAATGTTAAAATGCATTATGCGAACAGATACAATGACGGTAGCGCCCATAATGATTTTTATGCAACTCAATATGTCGAAATGAATGGAAAATGGATTGACGGAGGTGCTGTAACCAACAGTAAAACGACATTGAGATATTATGACCGTTCAGGATATACAGGCTGGAAAGGAGGCTGGCAATCTAACAACGTAGGATATAGATATTCGTATGTTCCCAAGGAATCTGCCGGAGATGGAGATTTGATACCAATACCTCCCGGATGCCAGGGATGTATGCTTGAGCTGTCAATCTTAAATTTCTTCGGCCCTGTGAGAAGTCGGGGAGAAAATCCAACACCTTTTAAAGACTACTACCCTAACTGGATATTATTTAAAATCCCTGAACTGACTTTAGTAAACTCCTATGGCAAGGCAATAGACGGAAATGATATCGAATATAAATCGTGGCTTAATTCTTCGGCCAAGGAAGAAAAGAAAATAGAAACGATTGTCGGTACTCCACGTACTTCGGCAAATTTCGGTATGGGGATGTTGATGGATGTGTCATCACGCACTACATTGAGCATGTTTACTCGTGCAGGCGTAACTGCTCCTTTGGAAAAACTATTGATAGGTACTTGGTATAGTAACTACAGCAGGCGAATGAATATGCTTTCGGGAACTGTACGGCTATTGGATGGCTTTGGTACCTATACAGATGCGAACGAGACCGATACCTATTTAATGGTGTCGGAGGTTCAGGATGTGCAGCGGGATGAGAGTAATGTGAAGTTAGCTGAAATAGCGCCTGACAATTTTGAAGGAGTAGAATATGAATAAAATCATGAGGGAATATGAAGAAGCAATATAATATACTCATTTCAGAACGCAAGCCTGTTCCACGTAGCAAGAGGATGCGTGAAGCCGGACAGTCCGCTTCGTCTGCGGCTGTACTTGTGTCGGGCACTACTTCAGGAGGTACTCAGGGAGACGGGCACAAACATACTAATCTAGCAGATTTGGAGCGTATTGGTTTCGATAAGGAAGACAGTGAATATCTGACTGTACGAGTAGGTAATGTCGATGAAGAAACGGGTGAACCAATAATAAGTTATGAAAAAGTAAAAGCCGGGTATGCGGATAGAGCCGGTGTTGCTCATGATTTGGATGAAGATAGCCCAGTGAACAATAAATATGTTCGCAAGGATCGGGACGATACCGTTAACGGTTTGATAACCTTCGTTAAAGGGTTTGTGTCTAATGTAGTCTCTGTTTTTAAACAAGGGATGAAATTCGGAAATTATGTTACCGGCATGATTGGTGGTTCCGGTGGTGCTATCACAGTTGATGAAGTGACAGGGAAAACCGTACTTGAAGTAGACAAAGTACTTGCCAGAGAAGAATTGATAGTACCTAAGATCACCTTCAATTGCATCGACGTCATATCAGGGGACAAAGCGAATACATTTGCCTTCGGTACTATCAAATCTGTAGACAGGGAAAACTTTGTCGCTGAACTGGACCTGCTCGACGACCAGATGGGTACACTTCATACAAGTGATATCTGCCGTGGTGTCTTCCACAACCTTGAAGGCGGTAATCATGAAGAAGATAGCTATGATACAAATGGATATTTGAACTATGCAGGTTTTGCAACTGCTTATTTCACACCGACGAATATCATTGAAAATAAACCGGGCATAATGAAATTCAGGTATTCCTTACAGGCAGGGACCTCGGTTCATCCTATACCTGGTATGAACTTTTTCGCATACGGCAATTTCTTAGACAAGTCTCGACAATCGATCACATACGAGAATCGGTATTATACACGTCGTTTGAAGAATGTGAACACCTGGGTAATCAATCCGACACGCAACATTGCTATGCAGGACGGTTTGCTGGAAGGATTGACCATTGGCGGCATGGTAATGCATGGTTCAGGAACCTATATGGAGAACTGTTACTTCACCGGTGTACAAATTCAGTTCACCCCGGAACAGCAGGATCAGATCAAAGGTGAGGATGCATATTCTGTCAACTTGTCAACATACGAATCAATAGTAGTTGTTGATGATGAGAACAATCTGATCGGTGGCCTGATTGATGAAAAGTTTGTAACTGTCGGAGAGAATTACGCAACTTCCGGTGAGAATTATGTGACCTCTACTCTGGCACGTCTAAAGACAAGAATACAAGCGTTCAGAGGAAGCAAGGAGATGTATTACTCTGATGAATATCATGAAGATGCCTACATGGTATTCTTAAATTCTATCGGATGCAGGGCAATCGTTGATAATGGTCTTGTAACTATCACAGAGATCACTGACTACGATAACTGCTACGTAGATATATCTGTCAACTGCGAAGGTAACTGTGTTTTTGACAAATCCTATAAGATCACGGCTGTTCGGAACGGTACATCTCCGGTTTTTGGTGATATTGACAATGAAATGGCAAGCGTATCCTGTGATGCAACAGGCAATGTGTTGTTCGGGCTTCCTGTACAAACGGCCGTCTCTATGTGGTACGGCAACAAGGAACTGACAATTGATAAAACGGACCTTACGTTACCTGGCGGTGTTGCAGGAACTGCTGATAAAGGAAATATTTCAATCACGGGAATAAGTAAAGCGGCTTCGAATAATCTGAATATCGGTATCACAGCTTACGCGACTTATGCCGGAGTGCAATATCATAAGCAACTGTCTTTTGTTATCAACAAAATCATCCCAGGCGAAAATGGAAAGAACCCTGTCATTTATGAGTTAATGCCTTCGGTATCCTCTATTAAGGTTGACAAGGCCGGGAATTATGATGTAACAATGATTTCATGCGGTCTCAATAAGATTGACGGTTTGTCATTCAGTACTTGCTCGACTTTGCCTGAAGGTTATACAATGAAATATGTTATCGACGAAGATACTCCTACAGACTATCCTTTCGGAGTTTCGGTGTCTGTTTCAGGTATTAGGAAAAAGATAAAGTTCCAGCTGCTGAATGGTGCAACCGTAATTGACATGGAAACTATTTTTCTAATAGTAGACGGTAATGACGGTCAGGATGGACAAGATGGCAAGGACGGTTTAAGCGCGATCTTTGCAGACTTGGATAATGCTGTTACATCCGTAGCATGTAATCCTGCCGGAGAAGTACTGTTTGGTTTACCCGCATCTACTGGCGTGAGCATGTGGTATGGTACAGAAAAGCTGTCTTTGGATGAAATAACTGTGGCAGCTCCCAACGGTGTGGCTTATACTATTGAAGCAAACGGAGTTAAAGTAACATCTATTGCTGCATCCGTTTCTGATGTTATCAACATGACTATCACTGCAAAAGCGACACATAAAGGCTTTCAGTATGCGAGGGAACTCGTATTCACTATCAACAAGGTAAGACAAGGGGAAGATGGTGAGAGTCCGGTGCTTTACGAATTGATGCCGTCCGTATCTTCTGTAAAAGTGAGCAAGACAAATGTTTATACACCATCGTCCATATCTTGCCAATTATTCCGTAAAACAGGTGCAAGCATTGAGCAGTTGTCTTCAGTACCGCAAGGATATGAATTGTATTTTTCTACGGACGGTTCGCAAGGTCTTGGTAAATATCGTTATGGTTCTTCTTTGGATGTGACCAATTACAGTATCTCCGTCACATTTTGGCTAAAAAAACAAGATGGGACTACAATTGACATGGAAACTGTTCCTATCATACGAGACGGTCAAGATGGGCAAGATGGACAAGACGGACAGGATGGTCAAGATGGGCAAGACGGGCAGAATGGTCAAGACGGTCAAGATGGGACTTTCTTAAAGCAGATATTCTTTCAATCTGATACACGTCCAGCTACTCCATCCGGTAGTTCAATACCTGCTGGATGGTCTGAACGTAGTGATTTTGCGGATATTGGAATACTAGGTTATGATGGTTCTTTCTTTCTGGAGGATGGCGCACGGCGTTCTCCCAGGAATCCGTCTCATAATAGTACTTACAAAGATAAGATACGTTTTAGCACATCCATCCCGGGACAGGTTATTATGTTATCTGTTATTGTTTCTAGTGAAACGTCTTATGATTTCGCATATATTGGTTATGTTGACAAAGAAGTTACGAATAGTCAATATCACGAAAAGTTATCAGGTGAGAAGGATATGATAATCTCTTTAGCCGCGACGAATGTCGGCGAACATTACATTGAAGTCATGTACTCAAAGGATGGTTCGACATCAACCGGACAGGATATGGTAAAGTATAAGGTCTTGAACAGTAAAACTGTATGGATATCATCTGCTCAGGCTACTTACAATAAGTCGTTAGGAAGGTGGATATACGGTACTTGGTCGAAACCTTCCCAATATCTGGCTGACACACCAGATATCGAGTACATATTCCGGCGCGAGGAAACAACTTTCACCCCGGAATCAGACCCGTATCTGGATGATTATATTCCTCTGCCTTTTCCAGCTACAGATGACTATAGAGGTGATTATCAATCTTCTTCCGCACAGGTGCTGAATGCTATTTATAAACATTTAAATAGTTACTACAAGTGTATCAAAGCACGTACGGCAGGGTCTACCGTTGAAATAACCAATAAGGAGTATTTTCAATATATTGTTCCATTTACAGACGATCCGTTGGGAGTGACAAATGAATATCCGATTGAATACATGTCAATGCGTTATAAAAAGAATGGCAAATGGGGAAAGTTTTCTCTTCCTGCCATACACGCAAAAAAGGGAGATGTTGGAGCTTCCGGTGTATCTTATCGTAGATGGAAAGGCTACAATATCGGACAAAGGTACCGCAATGACGATGGTGTGACTGATTTGTCATTACTTGAAGAAGATGGCATACACTATATAGATGTTGTATTGATAGCCAATTCGGTTATGGATACTGGATACGACTGTTATATTGCACGTAAGTTTGAAGAACAGAACTTTTGGATCGGTACTGCTGAAACGAATCCTTTAAACGAGACTTTTGTAGGTAACCTTTCTGCGCATTGGCAAAGAGCGAATAATATGGCATCTATATTTACTGACCTTATAATAGCAAAGAATGCGGTCCTCGATTTCATGCAAGGCAATAAGATCCAGATAATGAACCGGGATGGTAGTATTAACGCTTGCTTGGGTGATGGCGATAGCCCTATATGGGTAGGAGCAGCAACACCGGATGATGCTTCAATAAGATTTAATAGGAATGGTAGTGGGCATTTGGCAAAAAGGAACTTGTATTGGGATGCGCTCGGGAATATCTTTTATAGAGGATCGTCCTTTACTCAATTACGCCTGTTGAATCGTGTAGCTGATGGTGCTGTAGTCAACCTTGATTTTACGACTGGATTCGATCTGGATATTTCTTTCTTGACGACATATATGACTCCATGCACGATATTATTGCCTAAAGCTACTGACTATGTAGGAGCAAAATGTACAATGTGGTTTGGACATTTTTGTACAAGAACTGTGCATCAACATCCTATTATAGCAGTTAAGGATAATAGTAACATTCTTAATGTTTACAAGACCGTGAGTACAGGAAGTACTGCTGTCTACAAAATAAGTCCGAAACAGATGAAAAAAATGATCTTTTCAGCTTTACCAAGTAATTATAATGATGATGATATTCCCGGAGCTATTAACTGGTACCTTGATAATCCAGAAGACGTAGATATAATTGAATAATATAAAAAATGGATATATGGAAGAAGATATTAAAAAACTAGACATTAAAGACTTCCCGTCTTTATCGGCCGCACCGGAGACATGTAATATTTTGCTTGTCCAACAGGCAGGTTCTCCGGGTAAAATTACAATAGGTCTTTTTAAGACTATGGTCAAAAGAGATCTTACTCCGTCTATCAAAGACGGCATGTGGTATATAGGTGAAACTGATACGGATGTACAGGCCGAAGGCAAGTCTCCTGTTTTCCGTAAAGGATCAACCGGGGTTGAATGGAAATATGATACTGAAGAAAACGATGTCTGGAGGCAGCTTGTAGATTATTCGGCAATAACTCTGACATTCGATGACTTGACACCGGAAGAGAAAGATTCTCTGAAAATGAAACTGGAAAGATTGACTCCGGAGGAAATTGCTGAGTTACAGAAACCTGCAAGTGAGATGATAACGGCTCTGGAAGCGACTAATAAGAATGCGACAGATAAGGAAGCTGAGCGTGTTATTGCTGAAAACTTGCGTAAGGAAGCTGAAACGCTACGTAAGAATAATGAAACAGCACGTGCCGGTGCTGAATCTGGGCGTGTTACTGCTGAAGGCAAAAGAGTTACCGCCGAAAGGGCACGTGCCACTGCCGAAACTACTCGTGCCACTTCTGAGAATACAAGAATACAGAATGAAAATGCCCGCAAGACTGCTGAAACAGCTCGTGCAACAGAAGAAGGCAAAAGAGTTACCTCTGAAACGGCACGTGCCACGGCTGAGACAACACGCTCATCTGCTGAAACGGATCGTTTATCAGAAGAAGATAAAAGAAAAACCGCCGAAACTGCACGAATATCTGCTGAGACAGTCAGAATTGCATCCGAAACGGAACGAGTCAAAAATGAAGAAGCACGAAAAACTGCTGAAACAGCTCGTATTTCAAATGAAACAAAACGATCAACTGCTGAAACAACACGTAATAATGCAGAAATAGCACGATCATCCGCAGAAGAAACTAGGGTATCCGATGAAGATGCACGCAAGATCGCCGAAGCCGCTAGGGTGAAAGTTGAATCCGATCGTGTTACGGCTGAAGATGCCCGTAAAACGGCTGAAACTACCCGGGCATCCGAAGAACAAACACGCAAAACAAATGAGGATGCTCGTAAAACGGCTGAATCTGGACGTTCTACTGCTGAGAATACAAGAATACAGAATGAGGATGCCCGTAAAACGGCTGAAACTGCTCGCGTAACCGCAGAAGGAAAGCGTGTTACAGCAGAAACCAGTCGTGTGAACATAGAAAATAAACGCGTCTCTGACGAACAAACACGCAAGACTAGTGAAGAAGCTCGTAAGACAGCCGAAAGCGGACGTTCCTCTGCTGAATCGGAACGTGTGAAGGACGAAGATAAGCGCAAAACGGCTGAAACGACTCGTTCTACTGCCGAATCAGGTCGTGTTACAGCAGAAGATAAACGGAAGGAAGCCGAAGTCACAAGGGGAACGAATGAAACTGCTCGTGTGGCAGCCGAGACCGCTAGAGTCACCGTTGAATCCGAACGCGTATCTGCCGAAACATCTCGTAAGTCTGCGGAAACAGGCCGGGTGTCGGAGGAAAACAAAAGAAAGGCTGCTGAAACCTCCCGTGCCACGGCCGAAACTTCCCGGGCATCCGAAGAAGACAAAAGAAAGCAGAATGAAGATGCCCGTAAAACTGCAGAAGGCACTCGCGGATCAAATGAGATAAAACGCGTGAATGCTGAAACAGAGCGTGTAGAAGCAGAGTCTCAACGTAAGTCAGAGTATGCCGGTATTGTGCAAGAAATGACACAGGCAACAAATGAAGCCACCGGACAGATTGCTATTGTCAAGCAATTAACAGATGATGCAAATGCAGCTAAAAATGCGTCTGTTGAGCAGACAGCTCTTGCTAAAAAAGCTACGGATGCGGCTAATACTGCTGCTGGTAGTGTCAATGCTGCAAAAGAAGCTGCTACTACTGCAGCGGCAGGTGCCAATGTTGCCAAAACAGCATCAGAGGCACAAACTGCTCTTGCTAAGAAGGCCACTGACGATGCAAATGCAGCTAAAAATGCATCTGTAACACAGACAGGTTTAGCGAAAAAAGCAACGGATGATGCCAATGCAGCAGCATTGGCCGCTAACAATGCAGTATCCGGTGTTGACGCTAAAGTGCAGGCAGCGATTGATAAGTTAGTCGCTGGAGCTCCGGACGCTCTTGATACATTGATTGAGTTAGCGAACGCACTGAATAATGATCCTAATTTTGCGGCAACTATAGCTACAGAATTAGGAAAGAAGCTCAATATTACTGATATTGTCAATAACCTGACAAGTGGTGGAACTGGAAAGGTTCTTTCTGCCGAACAAGGGAAGGCTTTGAAAACTGCTCTGGATGCGCATAATCACGATGCAGTATATGAGAAGATTATTACTAAACTAACTGCCTTCAATAAAAATTTCGGTACGGCTGCCGGAACTGTATGTGAAGGTAACGATGCCCGCTTAAGCAATGCAAGAACTCCGTTAGCTCACTCACATAAGAAAGCAGACATCAGCGATTTCCCTACTTCGATGCCCGCTAGCGATGTACCATCATGGGCGAAGGCCGCAAGCAAACCGAGTTATACGGCAAGCGAAGTCGGAGCTTCTCCTTCTAATCATAATCACACCGGGACCTATGAACCTGCATTTACAAAGAACTCTGCTTTTAATAAGAATCTAGGCACTGCTGCCGGAACCGTATGCGAGGGAAATGATGCCCGGTTAAGCGATGCCCGTACCCCGAAAGCACATACTCACAAAAAGTCTGAGATCAGTGACTTTCCTACTTCGATGCCCGCTAGCGATGTGCCCTCTTGGGCGAAGGCTGCAAATAAACCCAGTTACACAGCTAGTGAAGTTGGTGCATCCCCGTCGAACCACAATCATGCGGGTACTTATGAACCTGTATTTACTAAAAAAACGGCTTTTAATAAAGATTTTGGTACGGCTGCCGGTACTGTATGCGAAGGTAACGATGCTCGCCTGTCCGATACCCGTACACCAAAAGCGCACACTCATAAGAAAGCGGATATCAGCGATTTCCCTACTTCGATGCCCGCTAGCGATGTACCATCATGGGCGAAGGCCACAAGCAAACCGAGTTATACGGCAAGCGAAGTTGGGGCCTCTCCTTCTAATCATAACCACGATGCAGATTATCAGCCACTCGGTAATTATGCTGACGCATCACATACTCATGCAGCAGCTGATATTACGCCTGATTCAACACATAGATTCGTATCTGACTCTGAAAAAAGCACATGGAACAGTAAGGCTGCAGGGAATCACAACCATTCCGGAGTATATCAGCCTGCTGGTAGCTATGCTCCCTCATCACATAGTCACAGTGCTAGTGATATAACCCCTGATTCAATACATAGATTCGTAACAGATTCGGAAAAATCTACTTGGAATAGTAAAGCAGCCGGCAACCACAATCATGACTCTGCTTATCAGCCTAAAGGCAGTTATGCTCCTTCATCACATAGCCATGTTGCCACTGAAGTGACTCCGGATGCTACTCATCGCTTTGTTACTGATACGGAAAAAAGTACATGGAATGGTAAAGCTGAAGGGAATCATAATCATGACTCAACTTATCAGCCTAAGGGAAGTTATGCTGCCGCATCGCATTCACATTCTGCTTCAGACATAACAGAAGTGACAAATAAGAAGTTTATGACGGATGCGGAAAAGAGTGTACTAAGTTCTCTTGGAACTACGTATGCTTTGAAAGATTTCTCTAATATCGGAGTCAAATCGCTTGGACAAAACGGTTATCGTAAATATGATGATGGTCTGCTTATTCAATGGGGGTACTCAAGTACTTCCGGGATAGGTAAAACCGTTTATCTTAATACGACCTTTTATGATAGTAATTACACTATTCTATTAACTGGAACTAGAAAAGTACATAGTAATTACATCTATTCTTTTGATGTCTTTAATAAATATGCATCTTATTTTATAATGGATTCCGTTTATCAAAATGTTGATACTGATGCTGGAGGATTTAGTATAGCTTTTTATTGGTTCGCTATTGGTCGTTGGAAGTAACCTTATTTCCAACGACCAATAGCAAACCAATAGAAAGAGGCTGTATTAGAACCTGCATTGGCAGCTTGCTGATATTTATTATTATATCCAAAAGAACCAATTGAAACAGAAGTATAGTTAGCTATCCACGATGAATCATTACCTGTATTTCCATTATTACAAGTCAAGTGCAGAGAATAATTTGTGTCATAGAATGAAGAGGGGAAATATATTGTTCCAGAGTAAGTGCCACTCGTCTTTTTTCCCCATTGAATAAGCAGGCCGTCAGGAAACTTATAATAACCGTTTTGCCCAAGTGACTTAGTTCCAACATTTGAAAAGTCAGATTTTGCGTACGTAGTACCAAGAGAACTAATTAATAACTTAAATTAAAATATAATTAATAACATAAATAACTGATTTACAATTATGAAATACTGGAAACAAGGATTTTACGATGAACCTCAGGAAGGTTCAGTAGAAATTGAGGATGACTATTACAACGAGTTATTGGAAGGTCAGTCCGAGGGTAAAGAAATTTACGAGGGTGAAAATGGTTTCCCTATTTTGGTAGAACATGAGTACTCCATCGAGGAAATTAAAGAAATGAAGGTAAGTCGTATCTTGCTGTATGACAAGTCAAAGGCGATTAATTCGTTTACATTGAATGGGAAAGAAATGTGGCTTGACAAAGATATTAGGGTAGGTCTAAGAAACTCTATATCAATAGAGCAAGCTGCCGGACGAACCGAAACCGTGCTGTGGTTTGATGGTGTGAAATATACAATTCCTATTTCTAACGCATTGATGATGCTGAATGCATTAGAGTTATATGCTCTTGACTGCTATAACGTGACACAAGCGCATCTCGTAGCTGTGAACAATATGAACTTTGCGGAACAGATTGAAAACTATGATTACGCAGTAGGTTATCCTAATAAATTGATTTTCAACTAACATTTAAAAGTAACACATTATGATTTTAGCATTGATTTCTCTCTTGATCATCACAACCTATGTAGGAGTGATGATATTCAAAACAAAAGGTATCCCTTATTCTATATCGGATACGTATTACAGTTTATTGCACAATTATTGGTTCGGGGCCTGCATGATTGGTACAGCATTGCTTCTTCTTCCTGCATCTCTGGATGCAAGTACAGAGAATAGTCAGTTTTTGATCTTTCTCTCTGTTGTGGGGATGGGCATACTAGGTGTATCTCCTAATTTCAAAGGCTCACAAAAAACGGCTCATGTAACCGGAGCAGCCATGACACTAGTTTTTTCTCAGATATGGGTAGGCTGTAACTCTTGGTACTGGCTCCTGTTATGGGCTGGATTTATCGTGTATATAGTAATCGAGATGAAAAGAAACTGGACTGGGCATATCATTTCCGATTTTATAAAATGCAAACCGATGTTTTGGGTAGAGGTTATAGCATTACTAACAGTATATTTATCAGTGATTATAAATACTATTTGAGTAGCATTTAAGAAGAAGGTTATTCAACTTAAAAAACGCATTTTGTTTTGTGTTAACGAGAGTAAAAACGAAACAAAATGTTTTGTAGAACTCTAACAAATCGTTTTGCCGTTTATATGTATGGAAGTATCAGTCAGTTCCCTTCTGTCATCGGTCTGCTGCTAACCGGTTTTATTGCCGATAGGCTGGGGGTGGAGAATATTTTCATCATCGGAGGAGTAGCGATCAGCATTAATATCTCTTATCCGTATATACGAATAAAAGAAGAAAAGTCTCCAATAACCATTGATTATCAGAGACTTTTCTTCTTTTTTAGTGATCCGCCTGGGGCTCGAACCCAGGACCCCAACATTAAAAGTGTTGTGCTCTACCTGCTGAGCTAGCGAATCAATCCTTTGTGCTTTCTTTCGAATTGCGGGTGCAAAGGTAGAACATTTTTTTAGAACTCCAAAGCATTTCAAACATTTTTCTTATCTTTGTGCCATTATCAACAATATACAATCATTAATATATGGCTGACGATAAAAAAATCATCTTCTCAATGGTGGGAGTGAGCAAAGCTTTCCAACCAAATAAAAATGTACTGAAAGACATTTACCTGTCGTTCTTCTATGGAGCGAAGATTGGTATTATTGGTCTGAATGGTTCCGGTAAATCTACCTTATTGAAGATTATCGCAGGTTTGGAGAAATCCTATCAGGGGGAAGTAGTCTTCTCTCCGGGATATTCTGTGGGCTATCTGGCACAGGAACCTTATCTGGACAACACAAAGACCGTAAAAGAAGTAGTAATGGAAGGTGTGCAACCAATTGTTGACGCACTGGCAGAATACGAAGAAATCAATCAGAAATTCGGTTTGCCTGAATATTACGAAGATCAGGACAAGATGGATATTCTTTTCGCCCGTCAGGGAGAGCTGCAGGATATTATCGATGCAACCGATGCGTGGAATCTGGACAGCAAACTGGAACGTGCTATGGATGCACTCCGTTGTCCGCCCGAAGATCAGCCGGTGGAAAATCTTTCCGGAGGTGAACGCCGTCGTGTTGCCCTTTGCCGTTTGCTATTGCAGAAACCGGACATACTGTTGCTTGATGAGCCTACCAACCATTTGGATGCTGAATCTATCGACTGGCTGGAACAGCATCTCCAGCAATACGAAGGTACAGTAATCGCTGTAACCCACGACCGTTACTTCCTGGATCACGTTGCCGGATGGATTCTCGAACTTGACCGTGGTGAAGGTATTCCATGGAAAGGAAACTATTCGTCGTGGCTGGAACAGAAGACCAAGCGGATGGAGATGGAAGAAAAGACTGCCAGCAAGCGCCGCAAAACACTGGAACGTGAGTTGGAATGGGTGCGCATGGCTCCGAAAGCTCGTCAGGCCAAAGGAAAAGCCCGTCTTAATTCATACGACAAGTTGCTGAACGAAGACTTGAAGGAAAAAGAAGAGAAACTGGAAATCTTTATTCCGAACGGTCCCCGTCTGGGTAATAAGGTGATCGAGGCCAAACACGTAGCGAAGGCATACGGTGACAAACTGCTGTTTGACGATCTGAACTTTATGCTTCCTCCTAATGGTATTGTTGGCGTTATCGGTCCTAACGGTGCGGGAAAAACAACCCTTTTCCGTCTGATTATGGGATTGGAAACGGTGGATAAAGGCGAGTTTGAAGTAGGAGAGACCGTAAAGGTATCCTATGTAGACCAGCAACATAAAGACATTGACCCGAACAAGAGCGTCTATCAGGTAATCTCCGGTGGTAACGATTTGATCCGTATGGGCGGACGTGATATCAATGCACGTGCGTACCTGTCCCGTTTCAACTTTGCCGGTGCCGATCAGGAAAAACTTTGTGGTGTTCTTTCCGGTGGTGAAAGAAACCGCCTGCACTTGGCAATCGCTCTGAAAGAAGAAGGTAACGTGTTATTGCTCGATGAGCCGACCAATGATATTGACGTGAACACCCTTCGTGCTTTGGAGGAAGGTTTGGAAGACTTTGCCGGTTGTGCGGTAGTCATCTCTCACGACCGTTGGTTCCTCGACCGTATCTGTACGCATATTTTAGCTTTCGAAGGAGATTCAAATGTATTCTACTTTGAGGGTTCTTATTCAGAGTATGAAGAGAATAAACTGAAACGTCTGGGCAATGAAGAGCCGAAGCGTGTTCGTTACAGAAACTTAATGACTGACTAGTATTTGCTGACAGATTACAAGTTAAATCTCGCTTAATATACGAAAATGAAAGGCTCTGCAAGCATTGCAGGGCCTTTATTGTTTTCGAAAGCAATAAAATGTTTATCTCTCTTAAAAGAATGTAGCATAATTGTCATCTAAGTCTAAATAATATTAATTATCTTTGTGCACAGTTTCAATGAAACAAACAATTAGTATTAACTAATAAATTACATTATGTTGAAGAGAATGCGGTCTTTTTTAGTGGTCGTAATGTTACTGATTACTGCTACGATGAGTGCGCAAGTTACCACAGCAAGTATGAGTGGTAAAGTAACAGCACAAGATGAACCTATTATTGGAGCAACGATCGTTGCTATTCACGAGCCCTCCGGTACCCGCTATGGTACAGTGACCAATGTCAGTGGGCAATTCAATCTGCAAGGTATGCGTACAGGCGGTCCTTACAAAGTCGAAATCACCTATGTCGGCTATCAGTCAGCCATTTACAAGGGCATCCAGTTGTCATTAGGAGAAAACTACGTATTGAATGTTTCTTTGAAAGAAAGTTCAGAGTTGTTGGATGAAGTAGTAGTAACAGCACCAAAAACTATCGAAAAAATAGGTACTGTTACTAATGTAAGTGAACGTCAGATGAACACTTTACCTACTATTAACAGAAGTATAACAGATTTCACAAAGCTCTCTCCTTATGCAGGTGGAAGCAGTTCTTTTGCGGGGCGTGATGGACGTTATAACAATATAACGATTGATGGTGCTTCGTTTAATAATAGTTTCGGATTAAGTTCTAATAATTTACCTGGAGGAGATTCTCAACCCATATCTTTAGATGCAATCGATGAGATTACTGTAAATGTCTCTCCTTACGATGTTAAATATTCCAACTTCACAGGTGCTTCTATTAATGCTGTAACAAAAAGTGGAACAAACTCATTTTCGGGTACTGCATATACCTATCATAAACCAAGAGGATTTGCAGGGAGCTCTATTGACGGTGAGGATATTCTTAAAGCAAAAGAATACAACTCTCATTCATATGGTGTAACTTTTGGAGGTCCAATCATTAAGAATAAGCTTTTCTTCTTCTTGAATGCTGAAATAGAAAATAAGGAAACTCCGGGGGTAACTTGGCTTCCTAATCAAGATCAAAATGGAACAGGGGATAGCGGAAAACGTATCTCACGTACTTGGGTGGGTGATATGCGTACTATCAGTGACTTTGTTAAAACTAAATATGATTATGACCCCGGACAGTATGAGAACTTCAATAATTTCCAAAGTGATAATTGGAAGTTAATGGCTCGTATTGATTGGAATATACATCAGAACCATAAGTTGACAGTGCGTTTTAATTCTGTTTCCTCAGAAGATGACAGAGAAGTAAGCGCTAAGTCCACTATTATAACTAGTACTAATTCTAATCGTTATGGTTTGGATGCCTTTTCTTTTGGTAATTCAAACTATAAGATGAAAAACGTAGTAACATCGATAACAGGCGAGTTAAATAGTCGTTTCTCGAATAATGTTCAGAATAAACTGTTAGCCACATATACTCATATTAGTGATACACGCGAGCAGAAAGGCTCTGATTTTCCTTTTGTCGATATATATAAGGACGGAAAGCAATATATAACTTTAGGTACAGAAGTGTTTACTCCTAATAATCAGGTTATCAATAATGTATTTAGTCTTGTTGATAATGTGAGTATATCATTAGGAAAACATGAATTGCTTGCTGGCGTTTCTTTTGAACGCCAATATTTTAAAAATTCTTATTTGAGAGGCCCTTACGGATATTATCGTTATGATTCAATGGATGATTTTATGCAGGGAAAAGTACCTACCATTTATGGTATTACATATGGGTATAATGGTAATGATGCTCCAGGTTCTGAGTTGACATTCGGAATGGCTGGTGTATATGCCCAAGACGTATGGTCTCTTACTCCTAATTTTCGTTTGACATATGGCTTACGTCTGGATATGCCAATATATATGAATTCATTGGATTCTAACAAGTCAATAGAGGAATTAGCTTTTGTAAATAATACTCATGTCGATATTTCTAAGTGGCCGAAGACACAAGTCTTGTTTTCGCCAAGAGTCGGTTTTAATTGGGATGTAAAAGGTGATCGCTCCGTAATTGTATCAGGAGGTACAGGAATCTTTACTGGATTGTTACCTTTTGTATGGTTCACTAATCAACCAAGTAATTCGGGCTTATACCAAAATATGGTAGAGTATAATACACAAAAAAATCCGGGCTCTTTACCTGCTGACTTTGGTTTTAATCCTAATTATAGAGAAACTCTGCAGAAATATCCCAGTTTATTTCCTTCTACACCTTCAGAGCAAGCACCTGATGTTATAGCATATGTAGATCCTAAGTTTAAGATGCCGCAAGTTTGGCGTAGTAATTTGAATGTGGATATTCAACTGCCGTATGATTTTATGTTATCTGTTGGAGCAATGTATACAAGAGATATTTATAATGTTGCGCAGATCAATATGAATGAGGCTGAGCCTACGGGTGTGTATAATGAACAACCGGATCGTATTTATTGGGCTTCAAAAAAATACGAGTATAATGATTATACTAATGGTAAGAATGTAGTAGTAAAACTTTCTAATGGAGAAGATAAAGGATATCAATATTCTTTTAATGCTATTTTGACAAAGAAATACGATTTTGGTTTTACAGGGTCTATCGGCTATACTTATACAATGGCTAAAGATCTGACTGCAAATCCTGGGTCAGCACCTAATTCAGCATGGCAAAATAATGTGGCAGTAAATTCATTGAATGATCCTGGAGTATCTTATTCTTTATTTTCTACGCCCCATCGTATTATTGCTAATGCTTCTTATGAAATCAATTATGCTAAATGCTTAAAGACAACGTTCTCGTTATTTTATTCAGGATATCATACTGGACGTTATTCCTATACATATTATAATGATATGAATGGTGATGGCAATTATTCGGATTTAATATACGTGCCTAACTCTCAAGATGAAATGACCTTTGTTGATATTACAGATAAAAGTGGTGCTATTACTTATTCTGCTGTAGATCAAGCTAAAGATTTTTGGGATTTTGTGAACAATGATTCTTATCTTAAAGATCGTAAGGGAAAATATGTGGAACGTAATGGATCTTTAACACCTTGGATTAATCGCTTTGATTTTAAAATTGCTCAGGATTTTTATGCAACTTTAGGTGGGCGTAAATATGGAATACAGGTTAGCCTTGATATGCTGAATGTAGGAAATATGATTAATTCAAAATGGGGAGCATATCAATCTTGTGGTCTCAAGAGTTATGACAATGTACAGTTATTAAAAACTGCCAGCAAAGTTGGTGAACCCTTGACTTACCAGATAAATGCTAATTCACGTGAAGCTTTTAAAGAAAGATCATCATGGCAATATACCAATACCATTGGTAGTGCATGGTCTATGCAATTAGGAGTAAAAGTTACTTTCTAATACAAGTTTTAAAGTTAAAAAGAAGGATTTTATTTTAATGGGAAGCCGGTTAATTCATAATGAGTTAACCGGCTTTTTTGTTACCTTACTATATAGTGATATACAGCGTAAAGCTTATAACCTCATCCTCATCACCACCGGATTATGATCACTATACTCCAAGTCCGGAGAGAAATAATCCACCCCTTGAAATTCAGACGAATGGAGGATATAGTCGATTCTCAGCAAATGTTTGAAATATCGGAAAGTGTACATATACCCATGTCCGCAAGTCTGGAAGCCATCTTTCAGTTTATCTCCTTTTACAGTATGATATACGTAGGAAGAAGGAAGAGAGTTAAAGTCACCACATGCCAGAGTAGGATAGGGAGATGCGGAAATTAATTGGCTGATATGTTCGGCTTGCATGGCACGTTTCTTGAAGTTCTCATGCAGACCATCGGCAAGGGTGAGGACAGCACGTTCGGCGCGGTCGGTATCGTCCGCACGAAGTTCTTTTTCCAGTTTGCGTTTGTTGCGGCTGACTTCTGTTGTCTGCAGATGATTGTTGAACAGGCGGATTGTTTTACCATTGATGTCGATATCGCACCACAGGCTGCAGTTGTTGGAATTTGGGTAGGTGACGAGCTGTTTCTCCTTGATAGGATAACGGCTGAACACAGCCAGTTGCAAAAGACTCTCCCCGGCAGGAGAAGAAGGTACATAGTAATACGGCCATTTGGAAAGAACGGTGCGAAGACTGTCAATACCAAATTCATGATTGATCCCAAACTCTTGAAGACAGAAGATATCTACACCGAGCTCCTTCATGTAAGCAGCGATTCCCTTGCATGAGAAACCTGTGTGTTCGTGATTAAAGCTGTTAACGTTATAGGTGGCAATAGTCAGTGCTGATTCGGTGCCTCTTTCGTTTTTCTTCAGAGACAAAGATTCAGTATTCGGTTGGGAAGCTGAGTCAAAAAGCGGAGACTGGAGAACACGAGTCAGGTATCCCCAGTTTCCCAATATGGCGATGAAAGGAATGAAAACCCAGCATCGCCAGCGGACCGTCCAATAGATCGCAGAGACGACATTAGCCAGCAAAAGTACCGGCAAAATCAATCCGATAAAAGGCATTAGCGTAAAGCTGTCCGGTGAAGCATCTCCGGCAAAGGCTCCGGCCAATGTGAAACCTGCCAAAATACTTGTCAGCAGGATAGACAGATAGTAGAGTAATCTATAGAAGGCTTTCATTTTACGGTAACCATTTATTAATCATATCCTTGAGCTTCGCTTGCGAGATCGGTTTGGCAATGAAGTCATTGCAGCCGACGTCCATAGCAGCTATCTGATCCTGCTGGTAAGCATAAGCACTTTGTGCGATGATGGGCACAGTGGTAGAGAGCTCACGAATAATCTTTGTGGCCTCCAGACCATCGAGATTGGGCATTTTGATGTCCATCAGAATAAGGTCCGGCTTCGCTTCGTCGTATGACATGACGGCTTCCATACCATCCCGGGCACGTATCAGCCTGTACTTCCTTCCAAGAATGGCCTTCAGCAAATCAAAGTTGCTGTCCTCATCTTCTGCTATCAGAATCGTTTGCTGGCTGGGAGAGGCATCAGCGGAACTACCTTCGGAACAGCCTTCCTCTGTATTTCCGGACACGCTGCCGGAATCATCCTGGACAGACGTTTCAGCGAACGTTCCCCTGGCTGCCGTATCATTCGGATTTCCGTTTGCATTCGTCGCATTCCGTTCCTGTTCTTCCCTATCTCCGGATGCTTGATCCGATTCGTAAGGCAGCGTGAAAGTGAAAGTCGTCCCTTTGCCTACCACCGAAGAAACAGAGATTTCGCCACCCAACCGTTCAACGATTGTTTTACAGATAGACAGTCCCAGTCCTGTGCCCTGCGCGTAGTTGTTCAGTTTGGCAAAGCGTTCGAACACACGTTCTATTTTTTCCGGTTCGATGCCCGTACCGGTGTCAGTCACATGGAAAACAACCTGCTTGTTCACCAGCTTGTATCCGTAGCTGATGCTGCCCGCCTTTGTGAATTTGAACGCGTTGCCTATCAGGTTCGAGAACACCTGGAACACCCGGTTCTTGTCAGTCTCTATCACCAGACCATTTTCGGATGGCTCGTAGATTAGCTTCACCCCTTGTGGAGTACGGAAGACGTGGGCATCGTACACTTCCTTACACAGGCTGTGGATATTTACCGGTGCGCTGGTGAACTCAATAATGCCCGATTCGATTTTCGAAAGATCGAGAATCTCGTTGATCAGTTGCAGCAAACGTTCGTTGTTGGCCTCGACAATCTCGTAGAATGTATGCCGTTCTTCCGTATTTTCACTTTCGGCGATCAGATGTGAGAAGCCGACGATGGCATTCAGCGGAGTACGTATCTCATGACTCATATTGGCGAGGAAAGCAGATTTCAGTTTGTCGGACATTTCGGCTTTCTCCTTGGATGCCTGAAGTTCCCGTTTGATCTTTTCCAGTTCCGTGATGTCCCATTCGATGCTGACAATGATAGGAGAGGATAGTTCGTCCCCGTCCACCCGTATCTTCCGCTTGTCCAGAATGAGCTGGTTTCCGTTTTTGTCTTTTCCCTCCATCGTCCAGTGGAGTCCTTGTCCGGTAGTGGCAACCAGTACATCTTCCTCCCTTTTCTTTTCTGCCACTTCGGGCGGATAGTAGTCGAAGTCATTCTTGCCGATAGCTTCGCCGATGCACAGGTCCCGGTTGTACGATTCCCGGTTGCGGTAGATATATCTGAAATCATTGTTGACCTCCTTGACGACAATTCCGGCGGGAAGATTGTCGATGGTGGTATCCATGATCAGGTTGAGCCGTTTGATTTGTGCTTCATAGTGCAGCCGTTCGGAGATGTCGTGTGAGAACGACCAGTAACTTTCCTCTCCGGAGTCGTTGGTGACATTGTACATGATCCCTTCGTAAGCCAGTATGTTTTTGCTTATCCTCGAGGGGTGATGGGCGATGAAACTTCTGCTTCCTCCGTGAAGAATGTCTTTGCAGCGTTCCTGCCAGTCATTCTCCGTTTTCATGTCCCCGGCTATTTCGTAGATTTTCAGTTTGCCGATCTCCTCACTTTCTGGAATGCCGTGATTCTGGAGGAACTGGCGGTTGGCGAAGATCAGCGTGCCATCCTCTTTGGCGGCGAAGATACTCTCCTTTGCGTTGTTGATGGCATGTGTCAGCGTGTTGATATCGTTTCTGTGACGCTGTATGTAGGTGATGTTCTGGATGTACCCTTCGATGTTGCAGCTACCGTTCGGCAGCTCTTCGCGCAGATAGGCCTGCAGACGCATGTAGTAGATCTCTCCGGCAACGCGGACGCGGTAGCTGATGCTCTCCTCGTTGGGACCTTCCTCGTTTTTGCGGCACCAGTTGGTGAAGTTCAGGCGGTCTTCTTCGACAATAAGCTGCTGGTAGTTGTCAAGAGAGATACTTCGGGAGGACTCTTCGCATAACACTCCGGTGTAGCCCATATAATAGAATACATTGTCGTATGTGTTGTACATCCACTGTCCGATCTGGGCCACTTTCTGTATCTCCCGTAAGTTCCTGTTGACCTGCTCCAGCTGGCGTTTCACGTTGCTTCGCTGGGTGATGTCCCGATATTGGCAGAGCACGTTGTCATCGTAAGGATACATGATACACTTGAAGTAATAGGTATCATCTTTCAGTTCCAGCTTGTAGTTTTTGCTGATGCTGCGCTGTTCCCGGAGTACGGTTTCGAAGGTGCTGTAGACCTTCTCCCGGGTATGTTCGGGCATTAATTCGAATATATTTTTTCCTAAGAGCCTCTCTTCTTGCAAAAACCATAAATTGCTATGAATATCAATATCAATGCAAATGCCATTTCTATCGACTAATAGCATGGTGTCGGCAGTCAGTTTCAGTATCCTCTGCGCATTATCCGCCTCATGTAATGTTCTGTTCATGCTTGTCCGATTAGATTTATAAGATTCTGTTTCATGCAAAGATAATAAAAGATTTGTTTCTCTGTTCTTATTTTTCCGCGCGTTTTGCTTTTTCCCACGCTCCGCTTCCTTTTTTTCTTTTCAGGTAGCCGATTCCTTTGAGCACATTCACGTTCATGAATAAGAAATAATAGGGAATAAACAGTACTTTATTCTTTATTTGTCTGGTAGAGAGGTAATATCCCCAGTATCCCATTCCGTAGAAAAGAATCTGTAACCCCAGCAGGGTGCCATAAAACAGGGGAGATCCGCCCAGCAGTAAAACGACTATATTCAGCGGCAACAGCACAAACAGCAGGAATGGAGTGACAGACCAGCGCAATACCCGGTGCGACGTGTACTGAAAACTAAGGATTCCGTAACGGAAAGGATTCAGCAACGGGCGCAGACGCCAGATCGACTGTAATCCTCCGGCAGCGATGCGCACTTTCCGTTTTTCCTCTTCACCCATATTTGCCGATCCGCTTTCGATGGCGTAGGCATTGGTGCAGTAGGCGATGGTGTATCCTTTCATGGCGATGCGGAGAGAGAGGATGAAGTCGTCGAGCAGCGTATCCGGTTCCATCGGTTCGAAGAGTTCGCGGCGGACGGCAAACAGTTCTCCGGCAGCGCCTACAGCTGAGTAGAGACGGGAGTCGAGCGCTTTCAGTGTCGATTCGTATTTCCAGTAGATGCCTTCGCCTCCGGCGGCTGCTCCGTCTTTCGTCTGTACGGCTATACGCTTTTCTCCTGCCACGCAGCCCACTTTCGGGTTTTGAAAAGCCAGTACGATTTCACGGATTGCCTCGCTGTTGACCATCGTGTTGGCGTCCGTAAAGACGACAAGCGGGGTACGGACGAGTGTCATTCCTCGTGTCATGGCGGCTGTCTTTCCCTGCCGTTTCGGCTGGAAGTAGACGGTTGCTTTTCCGTTCCAGCGGGTTTGGAGACGGTCGTTGGTGCCGTCATCGCTTCCGTCCGTCACCCAGACGATGCGGAGTTTGTCCGCAGGGTAGTCCAGGGCGAGGCTGTTCTCCATCTTTTCGTCCACCACGTCTTCTTCGTTGAAGGCGGTGATGAAGAGGGTTACTTCCGGCAGGTCACTGTCCGGTGGCAGCACCCGTTTCACGGGTTTCACGAAAAGCTCTTTCAGCCTGACGAGGGCGTAGAGGACGATACCGTAGCCCAGATAGGTGTAGAACACCATGAACAGGGCGGACCAGAAGATGATTTCGAGGATGAGGGTTTCGTTCATAGCTATATTCTCGTTTAATAGATGTTTGTTGATTTACTTATTGAAGTCGTTTTTTCAGTGCCTCTTTTTTAGCCGATTCTTTCAGCATGTTTACAAAGTAGAGGGCGTCTGCTTTGTTGGAAGCATCGGAAGGATTGGCCTCGTATCGTTTTACGAAGTTCTCGGCGTGTTCAAACAGGTATTTCCGACAGTCGATATTGAGCATGATACCGTCTTTGTAGTCAGCATAAGATAGTCCGGTCAATGCATCATTTCCTTCGATGGAAACAATGTCATACATGCTAATTCCCGGCAAATTGATAGTGGTAGAAGGATAGTAGAAGAACTTTTCTCCCGGTAAATTTACTGTTAATTTGAAAGAACTTGCGTCTATTTGTGCTATACTAATATGGCTGTTTAAACGATAATAGTTATATTCATAATATTCTTCCTGGCTTGGAAACCATAACGAATCATCCCCATCTTTACCATAATTACTATTTAACCATAATAAAAAGTCGATCCAATTGTTGTCCGTACCATGAACACCTATGCAGATTGCTTTACGTTCTTCTTTGGGTAATTTTAGCAGGTCAGTAATCTGTTGTTTAAAATATGCTGGTGAATCGTTAAACTCCCGTTCTATCAGAGATTTTTGTAAAGTTTCAGACACTTGATACGGATATAGGGTAATTGCTCCTGCTTGTGCGGTCATCGTTTGAATTTCCGGACATTGAAGAGCAGCAGTTACGTATGTCTTATTTCCATTGGGTTCAGCAAGAAATTTGCATCCCCTTCCTGTGAGTTTCTCTACAATAATGTTTTGGGCAATATCAAAATGTTCCAATATTTGTATTGGATCATTAGCATCCTTTGTCATTACATCATGGAGGGCAATGCCTGTTCCATAGTTCAACATCTCTCGTATGTTATCCCATATAAGTCCGGATTTCATATAAAAACGATAATAGTTTGCAGTAAACCCCGGCAGTACGTTTGTTTCAGCATCCATCCATTTTTCTTCAGGGGCAAGAGTGGTAGTAATAGCAAACCGAACTTCATTTCCTGCTCCGTCTGTACATCCCAAAGATTGGTTGGCGGAAATAATAGTAGGGGGAAGATCCCCTTTTTGCAAATGTTTGATGTCAAAATATAATTGATGTTTCATATTCTGATCAGTGGGAGTTGGAGTAGGATAAGGTATTGAACTTGAGATCGGTTTACCGTTTATTGCAGCCCACGTACGGCAAAAAGCAGCCTGCATGCAGTCGTCTTGTGTTAGCATCAACATCCATGTCTTATTGTATTTTAAATGAGGGATTTCGACATTAATATCTTTGGTCTGTATTTCTTTTTTTGTGTGGATAATGATTTCTGCTGTAACGTTTGCTGTTTCTTTGTCGAAAGGATACATATAGACGGGAGTAGAATCTGTATCTTTTTCGTTATTGTCTTGTCCTGTATTTCTATTCTCATCGTATAGATTCATTTTTCTTATACAGGAAGTATAGGTGAAAAGACAAGCTGTTACTAAGATGATATTTACTATATATTTTGCCATATCCATAATGATTTTGATGAGACCTTATTTGATGAGATTAGAGTCTTTATCTTTGTATGCCGTCTTTTTGATAAAGAGTCCGGTGATTTCTTTCAGTGCTTTGATTACCCGTATCCATATATTATCAATCAGTGATCCTTCAGAATTTAGGGTTCCATTACTTGTAAGCACTCGTGCTTTGCGACTTGTAATAAATACGATTTTTCCATACGGTTTCATAGCTAATGCTAACGAACCGTCTTCTCCGCGGATAATATCTGTACGAAATCCAAACCGACGTCCTATTTCCGTATTAAAACTGAAAGCCATACCTCGCACACAGAGTTCAGGACGCTGGATGGCTTGTAAGCGGAGGTATATATCGCGCAGGCCTTCGTAGCACCATAGTCCGAATCGGGAATGTCTTTCGTCAACCATAAAACTCCATAAACTGAATGTACATGCAACCTTCGGATTCATTAGATATTTTACATGCGTTTCAATGTAATGCGGTGGATATAAAGTATCTGCATCAATACAAATATGATATTTTCCTTTTGCATGGTCCAATCCGCATTGGCGGGCGTATCCCGGACCTTTCTTCGTTTCGTTATAATAGGTAACTCCCAATGATTTTAATACTTCTTCCGTTTTATCCGTTGAATTGTTGTTAACGGCTATTATTTCAATGGGGAAATGGCAATGATTCTCGGAGAGTGACCAGATACAACTTATCAGATGACGTTCCTCATTGTGTGCAATGAGTACAACCGATACCAGTGGAGAATCGTTTTGACGTTCTTTGAGTTGTCTTTTGACTTTGCGGATACTATCGTCAGAAATCTCATCAAAAGATTTCCCGTATACTTCCAGATAAGTTTTATACCACTTTACCATATATTGTTCTGTTATTTAGAAGAATAAGTTAATGATTCGAATAAGTTTTTCCATTGTGGCATCACATTTTCCGGCAGAAAGCGTTTTACGTTTTCCCTGGCTTTGTGTCCCATCTTGATGCGTACATTTTCATTCTCAATCAGATAGCAGATTTTGTCTGCAAGTTCCTTGATATTTTCTTTCTCCACTAGTAGACCGTCTTCATGGTCTTTTATGATATCCGAAGGACCATGCGGACAGTCAAATGAGACACAGGGTATACCACATGACATTGCTTCTGTCAGAACGAGTCCAAAACCTTCGAAACGGGAACTCATGACATAAAAGTCGCTATCCATGTATTTTTGATAGATATCGAGAGTGGGAGGATGAAATAACACGGAATTTTCCAGTGCCAGATTTTTCCGTTTCTCCAATAACATGGTTTTGTCTTCACCCTCTCCATATATATCAAGAATCCACTCAGGGTGTTTCTGATGTACTTTACTCCAGGCGTCCAGTAATAAGTCATATCCTTTCTGCTCTACCAGTCTTCCTGCGGTAATAATCCGTTTTTGAGTTTTCTTGTCTGGACTGATTTCTGCAGGATACCGGTGCAGCATATTGGGGATGATTCTTGCCTGCGGTGTTATGTCGGACCAGTCTTTCGCATCGTTGTGAGTCAGTGTTACAAAAGCGGACATATGTTTGATATACTGGTGAAGTTGCTTGTCTCTTCTTTTGAATGCCCATCTCATCAATAGATTTCCGGCAGGTGGATTATTTTTTTCAATACTTGTCCTCATGCTATGCGTTTCCAGTATGGTATGCGTTTTTCTTTGAAGTAAATCCATACCAGCCATAGTTGTGAATTCGCAACTAGCTCCGATGACTATGTCGGCTTGAGTTGTATGTACGAAGTTACTGAGTTTTTTAAAAAACTCTTTTTCCATTTTCCACTGCATGAACATGCGTTTGAAAAGCCCATATTGATACTGGCGATAGAATAGTATGCCCCAATCTATATGGGTCACTTTGGGTGATAAAGGGTAAACGATGGAATGTCCCCCTTGCTCCCAAGTAATAATGTATACGTGGTATCCGTAATGTTCTGCCAGATAATTAGCCTTGTCGATAAAGATTCTTTCTACGCCACCAAAAGCCGCTAGTGAGCGATATAAATAGATGATAGTCATTCTTTTCTTCTTTTATTGGGGTGCATATTCCATCAATTCTTCAAATAAACTTTTCCATTGTCGCGAGATTACTTCCATAGTAAAATCTTTGGCCCTGATTTTTGCCTGCCTACCCATTTCTATGCGGATATTCTCGTTCTCAATCAGATAGCAAATTTGCTTGGCCAATTGTTCAATGTTTCCGTTTTCTACCAAGAGCCCGTTTTTTCCATTCGTTATCATGTCCCGCGGACCGCATGGACAGGCAAAGGCAACCGGAGCAATTCCATAAGCCATTGCTTCGCCCAATACCAGAGGTAGCCCTTCGTATCGGCTTGACAAGACAAATATCGAACTCATACAGTACTTTTCGGCTATATTCGATACAGTGTGATGAAGCAGACAATTATTATTTAGTTGCAGTTCATCTATTAGTCTGGTGAACTTCTCTTTCAGGTCGCCTTCTCCATAAATATGTAGTTTCCAGTCCGGATGTCTTTGGGCGACAATGCTCCAGGCGGGGATTAGCATATCAAATCCTTTTTGGGGCGCATATCGCCCTACAGCAATAGCATTATGTGACAGAATATCTGTTTGTTTTCCTTCTACAGGAGTAGAAATAGGATTAGGGATGATGCTGATATTAGTCAGTTCCGGCCAGTCTTTAGCCCCTTCACTTGTAAGTATAATCACTCTGGACAGTTTAGACAGGTTTTTGACAAATCTGTTTGCCCATCTTTTCTTTATTATGTTGACAATCGGGCTTTTACGTTTCAGTGCTTCTGCGCCATAGGCGTAGCGGCTGACGTGAAACTCTCCGATTTTCAGGCTACCGTCTTTCAATTTAGTGATAAAGTTCAGTTCCCGGCGCATGGTTGAGATAGTAATGTCCGGTTTCAGTTCGTTCAATAGATTCGATAGTCGTTGTTTAAACCGATAGTAGCGGAACGGATACTTCAGCACTTTACTTACTATGGATTGAGAGTAGGGCAGGTCGAAAGATACTCCTAAGTCGATATGCTTTACTTTGGGGGATAATGGAAAGTGTGGTGCTTTACCCATTTGTTCGGATGTAATGATGGTGATGTCGTATCCTTCAAAATGTTCTGCAAAATAATTGGCTTTGAATGTAACTATCCGTTCTATTCCGCCAGGTGCCTGTAGTGAGGGCAGGTAATAGGCTATCTTCATGATTTAATAGATTTTAGCAATGATTTGTTTCCGATAAAATTCTCCGGCGTCGGACACTTGTTTTCCGTTGGCGGCTTCGTTTACATATTTTCGTTCCAGCTTTACTTTCCGTTTGGCTCCCATTCGCCACCATTCATATTCCACGTCCACGTGCCCTGCGTCAATTGCCTGATAACCGGACTTGAATAAATCGTAAGCCAGTACAGTAGCCGTAGGTCCTAAGGCAATGAGGAAGAGAGCGGTTTTCTCGAGTTTTTGCGCTTCATTCAGTATTTCTTCGTAGCGGTCAAATGCGTCACGGGGCGGACAAAGAATACGTCTGATGCTTTTTACATTGTCAAAGAGGTCGTTGCCTACCCCCAAACGGCTTTTTTCGCCTTCAATGAATACGACATCCCTGTCTTTCCAGATAGCTTTCATCTGGTGAAACCACCGTGGGCAGTCTTCTTTGGAAGCGAAGTCCATGTAGGGACGGGTGATGAATGTATTGTAGTATAGCCTGTCGGGCAACAGCAAGCGGTCCCACCAACTGCCATACAGAAAGAAGTGAGTTCTCCAGAATCGGCGTGCTTTGCGGTTATAGCGATAGATGTTTTCGAAAGTATCGGAGATACAAACCAAATGTCCTTCTTCATGGCTTGTCAATACTTCCTTGAGACGCTGAGCCAAGAGTACATTTCCTTTTTGGAATCCTATTTCCTTGTCCGGGTTGGTAAGCAGCATCTCACCATCGCCGAAACGGCTCACGGAACATTGGTCTTCTACGATTATCCGGATGGTCTCATCAATGGAAGCTACCTGCGGAGTTATTTTCTGATGGCATCTGAAAGCCATGTACCAGAAATTGTACCATTCTACAGTAATGCCATAACGCAATTTATAGCGGACAGCATTGATCAGTGGCTGTATATTCATAGTGATATAGTTTCATTCAAAGGTTTCATTAATAACAATTTGCATCTGGGCTTTCCATGAAAGTGATTGCTCTATAGACATCCGTATTTGGAGCGGCGTTGTTTTCAATGATTGATAAAAGCGGATTACTTTTTCGATGTCAAGGGGCGAATCGTCCGGTGCTGCCTTAAGTATGTATGGCTGATGCTCAAAGTCATCATCCGTTTCTGAATAAACAAAAGGAATGCCTCTTGCTGCATATTCACGGTTCTTTAAGGTCTTGATTTTGTCAATACCGCTACGATGGCGAGCCAGACTGCCTATTCCCATGTCCGACTGCTCGAACACGGCATCCAGTTCTTTGCCGTATAAGGCACTATGAAAGATGATATATTTCTCTAACTGATGTTTGGCTACATCTTTTTTATAGCTGTCTACCAGTTCGGGAACCCCGAAGCCTACGATGTTGAGATATACTTTATAATCATGAGTGCCGGTATGTGTACGATAGTAATTTGCCATGCCGGCTATAGCTCTGTCGAAACCATGCCATGGGTGCATTGTCGCTACGGCAATCAGTTGTAGAGAATGTGCGGTATCATTCTTTGGACCTCTTAAAGGGATTTCGCTGAAATCAATTCCATTTGAGATGCGGATGGTGGGGCGATTCCAAATAATGTCATAGTCCGAAAAAGTGACGATCTTGTCAACATAGCGTGCCAGATGCTGTCGGAAACATTTGTCTATAAATAGGATTCGTTGGTATACGAATGGGAGTCCCTTATATTCTTGGTCGTATGGATATGTCGGGATTTCCATCACTATACGTGCTCCGGTCTTTTTTAGCAGTTTCATCAGCCGTATGCTGAAAGGGCTGGCATTATGGACATAGCGTACATAGATAAAGTCTATGCTTTCTTTCTGTACATAATGTACGATACTGTCAAATTCGATTCTTTTTAGGATTTTTCCTTTGATCCCGAAACCATAGTCGGCGATTATCGATTCATCTACCATACGGCGTTTATGGTTGTCCGTATCGTCTAGCCAACACGTATGCATTTCTAGTCCGCATTCTTTGAGGGCTTTTACTTGATAACGTATCTTTTTACTGATTCCGTTGAATGCTTCGAAACCATGGAATATGAGGAATAATCCTTTCATTGTTTGTTTTTTTGTACCAACTTTCTATTTCTTGCAAGAGTCTTCACTTTGCCTGTGATATCATAGGTGTGTGTTACTTGCATATATGTCCCAAAGATAATAAAACTTACGAAACTTTTTGCAATAAGTGTTGCGAAAATATTCATATTTTCCATCATATAATATACAGGCGTGAGGAATGCCGTTATTAGTAGGCTGACAAGGAGTGGAGAAAGAAGTTGTCTGATAAATATCCATGCGTTTCTTTGAAAAGTTACTCGGTACATCATCCAATAGCATTGTACGAAATTGATAGTAAAAGTTATCACGATACATGTTGCTACAGCTGTCAGTGTGCCGAAATAGAATATCCCTGCCAGCATTCCGGTCACATTGAGTACGGACGAAAAGAGTCCGCAGATGAATAAGCTTCGTGTATCACCTGCTGCCTGGAAAATGGAACCTGAAGAAGAGAGTATGATCTGAATGCCGACCGAAAGTGCCAGTATCCGGAACACAGGAACCGAAGGCAGCCATTGATCACCGAAAATAATCAGTGTCACTTCTTCCGCCGTAAAGAAAAGCAGTACGCTGAGCGGCAGACCGATGAATGACAGAAAACGGACAATGCGTTCGTAGGATGTTGCCAGCTTTTCCTTGTCATTCTGGAAATCGCTGAAGATGGGGTGCATTACCGGTGTGATGACTTGCGTAATATTCTGCAGAGGGAGCATCATCAAGCGGTAGGACTTTTCATAGTATCCTAGTGCTGACATACTCATATATTTACCGATCAGCAATTTATCCAGATTGCGGCTGAAATAGTTGATCACGTTAAACAAGAACTGATAGGCCGAATAGGAGAATATCTTTCGGAGTACTTTCAGTCCTGACGTGAAACGCAGCCGTTGCGGATAGCGTTGATAGGAAATAACGAATATCAGTATGCTGGAAAGTATAGGATTGATGATCAGCGCATATAAGCCGGCTCCGCAAAGCGCGGCAGTTATTGCTCCGGCGCCTCCGGCTATCTGGATGATAAAGCTTCGGACAGCAATGAACTTGAACTCTTTGTTGCGGTAGAACAAGGCTCCCGGCACGATGTTGGCAGAGGCGAAGAACAGGTTGACGGACAGGAGCTGGCACAACGTCCGTAAGATCCCGCTTCCGTAGTAACCGGCGATCAGCCAGGAAGCGGCAAAAAAGAGTATGCTGATTCCGATGCCTGTCCATACGGTGAATGAGAAGATGTCCGAGAGTTCTTCTTTAGTCAATGATTTATGTTGTACGATAGCAGGCGATATTCCCATATCCGTAAAGAGATTGAAAAATGCAATAATGACCGTAGCGATTGCCACTACTCCGAAGTCATCCGGAGAGAGCAACCGCGCAAGAATCCCTGCCACGACGAGTGATATAATGATTCCGCTGTATTTGGCTAGTGCCGTGTAGAATACTCCGGAAAATAACTGATGTTTAATATTGTTTGCCATTGTCTGAATGATCCTTTTCTGGTCTACTTGTGAATGATGGATTTGAATAACAAGACTCCGATGCTTCTTATAGATATGAGTTTTTTGTATCTAAACAGACACCGCCACGCCAGCCGAAGCCGGTACGGGTAAGGGAGCACATGGGCTTGCCAAATGACAGCATTCAGCATTTGCGACAGATATAAATCAACAGTATTCCTGATTTCGTATTCAGAGGTTTGTTGCTTGAATCTGACTATCTCTTGAGCAACAGTGAGATATCCTTTTAAATTTTGGAGTGAAAAATCGCATGTCATAATTGAATTTTTACGTATGCGCCGGTGAAAGAACGATCGTTGGATACAGCTTGTTCTTCGGGCTTGCAGATAAAGTAAGGTCGTGAATAGCTGATCTTCGTGTACAATGTCCGGATAAAAGAGGAGCTGCCGTTCTTCCAGAAAAGCTGTGCGGATAACGTTCAGGCAGGCGGATGGGGTGTACGTTTTGTGCTGCAATTGTATGTTGATAGCTTCGGGACCTGTATAAACCTTGTCTTCTAACTTATCGGTACGTTGGTAATTTAGTGCGGGAGCATTGCGAATATCCTCTTCAAAAAAGCTCTGGGCATCAAAGAAAACGAAATCCAGTTCTTTTTCTTCGCATTTGCTGTAGCACAACTCCATTGCATCTTTTTCCAACAGATCATCACTATCCATGAAATAGATGTATCTTCCGTGGGCATGCGTGATGCCGGCATTGCGTGCCATTGACAATCCCCGGTTGGTTTGCGAATACACCTGTATCCGACTGTCTGCCGCAGCCAGTTCTTCTGCAACTTGCAGGCTGTTATCCGTGGAGCCGTCATTGATGATGATGATCTCCAATTCCCGCAGTGTCTGATTCATAATGCTTTCTACTGCCTCCCGAACATATTTTTCGGTGTTATAGACAGGTATGACGACACTGACTTTTATTTCTTTATTTTCCATAAATACTGTGTATGGCTACTCTATTGTTGTTTGTTTTTGAGATCGTTTAAAGAGAGAGGTTGGGCAGGTTTCTGTAAAGCTCCGCATATTCTTTTCCTATTTTTCCGCTGTTCATGTTTTCAATGGCATATGCATAGTTGTCTTCCCCCTTCCTTCGGGCGGACAGTTGGCGGGCCGCTTCCAGTGCTCGTATGATATCAAATTTGTTGTCGGGGTGGAAGACGGGGTTGCCCGTATCCTGGAGGATTTCTCCTATATTCCCGATATTGGGACCTATGACCACTTTGTGAAAAAGGAAGGCGAGAGGTATACTGGCAGAGTTCAGAATATCTTTTCGTTGAATGAATATTACATCCGAAGCGGCCATGTAGTAAGGCAGGTCGCAGTTGTCTATAGGTTCGTCGCTGGCTCCGGCGTGCATTCTGGTTCCGGTGTGCATTCTGCGCAGGCGGTTGAGCAAGGGTATAAGCAGGTAATATCCTGTCCGGGATGTCCAGCGTTTGAAGAAGTTGCTGCCATACCTGTTGAATCTCGAAAACGGGTACAGTCGCGGAGCAAGCAGGAACTTCTTTGCTTCATCCCATTTTCGGAACGCTCCGGTCACCATCCGCCTCTCTTCACGATTCCGGAACTTTCCGAACGACGTGACGATAAACGCCTCCTGCGGCAGATTAAGATACTGGCGCGCACGTTCCACGCTGATGTCCTCCTTGTATGTGTACTGATAAATAGGATGAGGAATGATGACATTCCGGCTGTCCGCGTGTTTGGCTGCAAATTCGTCGAGACTGTAACGTCCCATGTGCACCACCACATCGCTTTGTTCTTCGATGATGTCATAAGCACGGCCGGTCACCTCGTCCGCATCATGCGGACGGACATTGTGGCGCGTATACACGAACCGGGCCCCACGGGACCGGAAAAAAGCGATACGCTCTTCCAGGCGGCAAATCCTGTCCGGATCGTCACAACTCCCTTCCGTCACCTCTTCGGGCCATTGGAAGTGGATGATGTCGTAAGGTGTATCCGAGTTCCAGAACTCATTTGTGGAACATCGTACGTCAATCCCCGTCGTCCTGATAGCATCGCATAAAATGGGGACAAAAAGATTGTCCGTATCTCCATTCTCTCTGAAAACGATTAATGCTTTTACCGGTGGATTGCCTATTTCATTGTCGTTCATGCTTGATTCTTTGTTTTTGGTGGGCTTTTGCCATATACAAAGGTAATAAAAGATATGATACTTTTCATCTTTTTTGCTTTTTTTCGGTGTTGTGCCTTCATTCTTTGTGTGTCCGTTTTATCTCTCTGTTTCTCTATTAGTTATCAAACGTATTCATATCTATGAGAAACAGACTCCTGTCGAAGGGGATATGCTGCTTATAGAGGTACTTCTGATAGTGGTAGCATATCGTTATGAAACTTTGTACGCTGCATTTGGTCACTTCGTTTTCGTACCGGCTCAGGGTGGAAATACTGAGATTGGTTACATCTGCCGCCTCTTCAAGGTTCAGATTACATAGATGGCGCAAATGGATGATTCGTTCTATTTGTGCATGACAGTTCTCTTCAATACGCAGCCGGTCGTTAATTTCTTCCTTGGTCGCTCTTTCGTATCCTTTCATAATTTCTTTCTTTTTACTAATTATGCCGCAAAGTTCATAGAAAAATGTCAAACATCGTTTGCAGTTCTGCAAGTAGTTTTTCAAAAAAGTATTCAGACCTTTGCAGAACGAATTCGGGACATCCTGAATCACAGTCAATTAATTATAAGATATGAAGAAAGATCAGTATTTTAATTTAGAGGTAAATTTTTTGAGTAATGACAATATTGTCAGGATGATGATGGAACTTGACGCTGCGCAATCGCTCGGAATCTATATGATGCTTCTTACGCATTTGCGTAAAGCGGACAATTATGAAGCATCCTGTTGTCCGCTTTGTATGGGGGCTTTTGCGCGGATGTATGACTTGGATGCCGATGTGTTGCAAAGGGTTCTCCGTGAGTTCGACCTTTTTGTGCTTGATGAAGAACGGCAGATGTTCCGTTCGCCTTATCTGGACAGGGTGATGGCAAAGCTCGAAGAAAGACGGATGATTAATGTGGCAAACGGCAAAAAAGGAGGTCGTCCGAAACGCATGGAAAGCACACCGGAAACACCGATGGATAAAGGCGGAAAACCGAATCAAAACCAGAAGAGTAGAGAAGAGGAGAGAAGAGTTACTACTGTTGTCAAAGACAACAACAGTAGTAACGAAGAAAAGACAGAGAAAGAGCACTCTGCCGCCGCCGCTTCTGACGGACTTCAGATTGTTACTCCACCGGAGGATAGGGGACAGTTGCCCCTGCAGCCGGTTCTTCCGTGGGAGATGCTGGTGGATCAGATGGCCGAATCGGAAAGTTACATGGAGTCGATGGCTATGCACTCCTGTATGGGCAAACTTTTCGTGGAACGGCAGGAGGAGGTGATCGCTGCCTTTAAAGAGCATATCCGACGCTTTGGCAGGGAAGATGGCTTGCTGTTTTTGAGGGATGTGAAACTGTATTTCGGCAATTACCTCTCTCCGGGCGGACGTCCGGCCCAGGAGCTGAAGAAAAGGCTGCTCGGCAGTTGCCGGCAATCGGCTGAGGAAGAACTGTATCGCTTTGAACAACTCATTGGCGGGCAACGGACGTATCTTGGGCATCCGATTCCGAAGGATGCGCCTCCAAGACCGGACAGGTCTGCCGTGTGGGATGAAGTGCATTGGAAGTGGGGAAATTAGCTCCGGATTTCTCCGACATCCGGCTACGTGAGCGTTGCCTTTCGGCTCGCTGCTCGTTCATGTTCGGCTCGGTGCTCATTCATGCTCGGCTCGGTGCTCGTTCATGTTCGGCTCGCTGCTCATTCATGCTCGGCTCGCTGCTCATTGGTGTTCAGCTCGCTGCCCATTGATGCTCAGCTTTCCGCCTGCATTGGGAACTGATAGAAAAATTATTAATACAAACTTAAAATCTCCTTTTCGGAAGGGGAGAATAAAAACAAGAAATATGAGAAATTTTGCTAATTATCATGTCGATGTCCGCAGACATACCAGCGGTGTCGTTAAAACCATCTGCGAGCAATGCCTCCCGACGAGGCACAACAAGCGTGACCGTTCGCTGCGGGTCAATATCGACACAGGGCATTGCCATTGCTACCATTGCGGAGCCGACTTCTACGTCCCCGACGATGCCGAAGAGCGTGAGAAAGCCGAGCGACAGGCTGCCCGTAAACGTCGTGCGGCATCTGCCGTTCCCCAGCATTTCCACCGTCCGGTGTTCGACGCTTCGAAGACGACGCTTTCCGAAGCTACGGAGCGTTGGCTGGTAGAGACGCGTTGTATTCCGCAGTCCGTCATCGCCGGTCTGCGCATCACGGAGCAGGAAGAGTTCATGTCGCAATCCGGTGCGAAAGAGCGGTGCGTCTGTTTCAACTATTTTGAGGAGGGGAAACTCGTCAACACCAAATTCCGTAGCGGTGCCAAAAATTTCAAAATGGTGCAGGGAGCCGAACTGATTCCCTACAATATCGATTCCGTGCTGGGACAGGACACCTGTATCATCCACGAAGGCGAACTGGATGCCGCGTCCTCCCTTGCCGCCGGATTCAAAAGCGTGATCTCCGTACCTGCCGGAGCAAATGCGAACCTTTCGTGGCTCGACCGCTTCATGGAGTCACACTTCGAGAATCTGAAAGACATCATCATAGCCGTTGACACCGACTCTGCCGGGCTCAAACTGCGTGACGAACTGGTCAACCGTCTGGGTGCCGAGCGCTGTCGTGTGGCCGTCTACGGACCGGGGTGCAAGGATGCCAATGAACATCTTGTCAAATATGGGATCGACAGCCTTCGTATCGCCATCGAGCAGGCGGAAGAAATCCCTCTTGAAGGCATCTTCACCGCTGCCGATCTGCACGAAGACCTGCGGGCATTGTTCGACAACGGCTTCGGTCCCGGTGCGGAGACGGGCTGGGAGGAGATGGATAAGATTTGTACGTACGAACGTAGGCGGCTGGTCATCGTTACGGGCATACCGGGGGCCGGAAAATCGGAATGGCTGGACGAACTGGTGTTGCGCCTCTGTATGCGCCATCAGTGGAAGATCGCGTTTTTCAGTCCGGAGAATAATCCTATCGTCTACCATCTCCGCAAGTTGATCGAGAAACTGACCGGACGCCGTTTTCAAAACGGTTGCGGCATGACGGAAGGACTTCTGCTCCGTTCGGAAGAGTTTCTTGCCGAAAACGTCTGTCATATCGCCCTCAAAGGCAGCGCCACTCCGGAACGGGTGCTTGCCAAAGCCCGTGAGCTTGTCCTGCGTCGGGGATGCCGCATCTTCGTCTTCGACCCGGTCAACCGTTTCGAGCATACCCCCGCGCCGGGGCAATCGGAAACGCAGTATCTTTCCAATTTTCTGAATCTGTTTACGGAGTTTGCCACGCAATATAACTGTCTGGTGATTCTTGTGGCGCACCCCCGAAAGATGAACCGCAATCCGGTGACGAACCATACTCCGCGTCCGGAAATGTACGACGTAAACGGGTCTGCCGATTTCTTCAACAAGGCGGATTATGGCTTGGTAGTGGAGCGTGACAAGGAGGTCGGAGTGACACGTGTCTATGTCGAAAAAGTGAAGTTCAAACACCTCGGAGCGGGTGGTGTGGCTACTTTTGTCTACGATCCCGTCAGCGGACGTTACCTCCCCTGCGAAGAGTCCCAAGACCCGTCCGTCCCACCGGAACAACGGGTCAGAAACACTGTCAGTGACAGCTCGTGCTGGTTGCCGGAGAAGGAGCTGTTTGAAGGGGCTGACTAAAAAGTCGGCCCCATACTTATCTTCAAGGCTCCTGCAGCACCTCTACGATCAGTCGTACTTGTGCGGGTGTGTAGTGTCTGCTTCGGGGATTCATGCCGGTGGATAGCAGGCGTTCTTTTAGTCCGGGTGCGGCTTCGATCCATTCGTTGAAGCGGTCTACTGCGCTTTGTTGCTGGACGTTGGGGATATATAGCATGGCGAGTTCTCCTTTTCCGTAGCTGCGGTATTGGAAGGATTTTTCTTCTTCCTGTTTTTGCAGGGTATCTGTATTTGCTTTCATTTTTGATTTAATTGTAGGGTGTTGCAATGGGTATAAAGTTACTGTTTTTTACTGGATTTAGCAAATTTGTTGCTCATGAAAGTGTCGCTTTTATGTTTGTATTGTTTAGCTGTTATTCACGTTGTCTGCTTATCTTTTTTTTTGGGGGGGGGTATTCGGGGTCAGTCCGAAAACCCTGTTTGAGCTCCATACTATACCGAAAAGAATATATTTAGGCACGGATTACACGGATTAACACGGTTGTTTTACGTAATCATAGCACTAAAACCGTGAAATCCGTGTAATCCGTGCCTAATCCTCAATTTATAATTTAGTTCATTTCCGTACAAAAAATAATCTGAAAACAACCGGGTTTTCGAACTGATCCGGTATTCGGGGTTGGTTGGGAGCTTTTCAGCTTTTATCTGCTTTATGGTTACTTTGTATTCGCTTTTAGTATGCTTTCAATCAGTTTCTGATTCACTTTATTCTGCTTTTATCCGTCTTAATCCGTTTTATCCCGTCATAGTCCGGCGCAATCCGTCGTAATCCGGGAAGTCGCCGGTGCGCTGCCGTATCTTTGTTTCACCAACAGAAAGGGAGAATGTCCTTCTTTTCTTTAATACAAATTCAGTATGGCAACAGTGTCTGTGGTGCGCTATCAGCGCAGAAAAAAGATTGGTGATGACAAATCGCCGATGGTGTATGTGCTCAAACCCAAGCCGGGGGAATCGAAACTTTATTCTATCGGGTCGCTGGCGCGTGAGATCGAGTCGATCGGTTCGCTTTCGGTGGAGGATGTGGAGCACGTGATGCAATCCTTTGTCCGCTCGATGAAGAAGGTGCTCGTAGCGGGGAATAAGGTGAAGGTTGACGGCTTGGGGATTTTCTATACCACGCTTACTTGTCCCGGCGTGGAACAGGAAAAGGACTGTACGGTGAGGAATATTACTCGTGTCAACCTTCGTTTCAAGGTCGATAATTCTCTGCGGCTTGCCAACGACAGCACGGCTACCACACGTGGCGGGGACAATAACATGGTCTTCGAACTCATCTCCAAGAATGCGCCGGCTTCGGGAGGCAACGGTGATGGCGGAGGCTCCGGTAGTGGCGGCGGCAGCGGCTCCGGTGGCGATGGAGGGGAAGAGGAAGCTCCCGATCCTACCGTTTAGTCCGGTAAGTATATCAGCATCATTAATGCGTGATACCTGTAAATGAATAACCTGTAAAAATAAAAAGTTATGATTGACAAGATTTTGGAGATTGCATTGGAAATCCTGCTTTTCTTCCGCAGGAAGAGAAAAGGAAAACGAACGAAAGGGCAGGTCGATGAGGAAGATTGACCTGATTGTGATCCACTGTTCCGCCTCTAGGGCGGACAGGGATTTCACGGAAACAGACCTTGAAGTGTGCCACCGCCGGCGGGGATTTAACGGGATCGGCTACCACTTTTATATCCGGAAAAATGGCGACATCAAGACTACCCGCCCCATTGAACGGATAGGAGCTCATGCGAAAGGATTCAACCGGACAAGTATCGGCATTTGCTATGAGGGCGGACTTGACTGTCACGGGCGGCCTGCCGACACCCGTACCGAATGGCAGGTACACTCGATGCATGTGCTTGTGCTTACGTTGCTGCGTGACTATCCCGGTTGCCGGGTGTGCGGGCATCGTGATCTGAGTCCTGATCTGAACGGGAACGGGGAGATCGAACCGGAGGAATGGGTGAAGGCTTGTCCGTGCTTTGATGCGGAGAAGGAGTGGGCTTGACGAAGGCCTTATTCTTCTCCGTGCTCAGTATGAATAAACTTTTTGTTTGCTCCTTTCAGTCGGAACATATTGGCTATCATTGCCAGTGCCAGTGCCGGAATTTGCAGGATTGCTTTTCCTAATTTCCGGTCCAGCAACTTTCCCGGCACAGGTATGATCATGGCGGCAACTTGGGCGGCTGACAGTATCCACCATTTGATGGCCGTATACCACTCGTTTTCTCCGCTTTGCAGACTCATTAGTAAGCCGATTGCGGTAAAGAGTAAAGTGAAACCGAAAACTCCCACCAGTTGTATCAGACGGGGAGGCAGCATCCATTGAAGAATCTTGTCGCAGTAGTCGATATTTCCCTGAATCAGTGCTTTCGGGAAATCGGGCAAGGAAGCCCGCAATGCACCGTATTGTGCTGCAATCCATCGTTTACGCTGATTTTTGATACCTTCTTTTTTCTGTGTCTTTTCATCGTATACGGGCAGTTGTTCCAGATACTCGATATGAATGCGTTGTTTTAGCAGCAGGGCTTCCAGCTCCTTGTCTTCGCCCGATGTTTGCAGATGTCCTACATTTCGGCGGAACCAATGAGCGTCGAATGCCATTCCGGAACCGGCTAATCCGGCTGACAATCCTATCGCGTTGTGCCCGCTGCGGAAGAATCCGTTGTTTATTTCTTCGCTGATCGCATCCAGAACAGCGATGTCTGTATTCATGTTTTTTCCTGTGCGGTGGGCTTGTACAGCATGCAGGCCGGAGTCAAAAGCACGGTTGATTTCTGCGAGGAAATTGGGTGTCGTTACATTGTCGGCATCCATGATCACTACTACGTCATAAGATTCGTTGGCAGTGACGTTCATTGCCAGCGTAAGGGCTTTGGCTTTGGAACTGTTGGTATAGCCGGCTACTTGCAAACAGATGGGGAGTGCTTGTAGGGCAGCATTCGTGTCCGGCTGCATCTGATCGGAGATGACAAGAACGTCGTACATTTCTTTGGGGTATTCCTGCTTGAGGAAACTACGGATAGTGGAGACGATCACCCTGTCTTCCTTGTATGCAGGGAAGAGTACAAGAAAACGACGCTGGATACGTGCTTCGGAAAGTTTTCGCGGACGATAGAATTTGGAAGCAATGGCGTAGAACAGCAGATAACCGACACAAAGTGCCAGGAGAATAAAGAGAATCCAGTCAATAAAGGTATACATGGTCTTTCATTTTTAGGGGTTATCAGATAGGAGAGGTGACAGAAAAGCTTCTGACAACACCTTTCCATACTGTGGCAAATAAATCGAAACGACCTTTCAGGGCAAACTGAAGGCTGTTTTTTCCGGCAGCTATGGTAGATTGATAAAGAATGGAGAGCAGCCGCTGAGCACCTTTCCGGTTGCGGCGGGGGTAGAGCAAACGGTTGCGCGTCATGTAGAAAGTACGTAGCTTGCTGAACTGTCCGGTGCTCTGGCTTTCTTTGTGGAAGATGGTGCAACGAGGCTCATACCATAGTTCGTAACCGGCATTTGTCATCTGTGTACACCAGTCCATTTCTTCATAATACAGGAAGAATATTTCCGGCATTTCTCCTACTTTCTCAATGACTTCACGTTTTACCATGAGTGCCGCCCCATGCAGGTAGGGGGTCGTGTGCGGGGTGTCGAACGTGCCGTCGTCCGGACAGCCGAAACCTGTCATTTCGTTGCGTATAGTGATTGCCGACAGGGGGGTGAATCCGGCAAACTGTATGTTTTGCGGAGGAAAGGCAAAGCGTATCTTCGGAGAGACGGCTCCGATGTTTTTCTGACTTTCCAGTCGCTCTGTCAGGTAGTGGAATCCGTCTGATTCAACATAAGTGTCATTGTTTATCAGAAAGATATAGGCTCCTTTGGCTACTCTGATTCCCAGATTGTTTCCGCCGGAGAAGCCTAGGTTCGACTCGCTCCGCAGGGTGACTATATCGGAATATAGCTCCTTGATTCTGGTCGCTTCGTCTTCGCGCGAAGCATTGTCTACGACGATGATTTCATAGCTCACGGAATGTACATGTGTTTGCAGCGATTCTATTAATTCGCAAGTGTCTTTAAAGCCGTTGTAGCAAACTGTGATAAAGGAGACTTGAGGGTCGTTCATCATAATCTATTGTTCGTTTTTCAGTTCTGTTTCTTTATTTTGCTGCATCCGCTTGTCAATGTACGGTCCTGCGAAGCAGAGGGCAAAGGCTGTGTATATGGGGATGGAGTTGGGATATTGCATCACGTCGTTGGCATAGGCTGCCAGATAGAATCCGGCAGCGGTACAGAGCCAGGCAGTAAGTAAGCCTCGCAGGCGTTTGTTCATGATCTTGAACATCAGTATCCATCCGCACCATGCAAAAAGGACTCCGTGAACAGCCAGGTAGAGAACTAGACCGATGATTCCGGTTTCTACCCATACTGAGACTAACCAGGAATCCGGTGGATAGGGCATACGTTCTTTGGGATAGAAACGGTCGCCTTTGGATAACCCTATCCCATATCCAAAAGGCTTGTGAATCATCAATTCTCTCATTTTCTTTCGATTGTCTACACGTAATTGATAGGAAGCGTCTTGGCTAGGATGAAATGCAGAACGCATCTTGCGGATATATTGATTGTCATCTCCTATATTGGTACATACGAAAAACAAGAATAACAAGGCAAGAACTGAAATACCTGTAATACATGCTTTGCGATTGCGTGAAAGAATAATGAAACTCCCTAAAGCACCGATAGGCAGAGCTATCGCAGCCCGTGTTCCAGAAATTCCCATTCCGTAAATGGCGGCAATAATGACAAGTATAAAATAGATTTTCAGCCATACGCCTTTTATATAAAAAAGTGAAATTCCAAAAAGTGAAATACCCATAGCCATGTGTACGCCGAAGTTCGCTGCATCACTGAAGAATGAGAAATAACGAATACCGGACCAAATAATATGAGTTTTTGCTCCTCCCAAAACGTATAAAAAATACTGCTCACGTTCATTAAAACCACAGTTTTTCTGCCAATATCCTTTGGCTGCTGCCAAGAGGATGAAAAGAGACCATATGATTAGAAGCCACTGAATCCCCTTGATGTTACGGATTGCTAACGGTACGATGACAGCACATACAATAGGATATATGAGATAATGGGTGATGGAGATATTCCATGCTGCCTGAACATTGTTCGGATTAGCTATCTCTAATATGCAATAAACTCCCCATATCAGAAAAAGCATAAGCATACCATTACGACTTTCCGACCAGTCGATTTTTTCATGCATTCCGTACGCAAAGAGCAAAACAACGGCAAACAATGTACACATTAATGTTGCTACTCCCAATGGTATGTCTGTCACTGCATAAGCTGCTGCCAGCAGGAATTGGAGAATGAAAAGTGTATAGAAACTTTGCTTTGAATATTTGATAATCAATAAGAGAATAACTGTCATTAAAGGCAATGAACTAATCGTCAGAAAGAAAGGAAGGGAAGTACGAAAGAACATTTTGTATAATATATACAATCCTCCTGCCAATAGCAAATGTACCCATCCTTTATTGGCAAAATAGTTACCGGCTACTGTTAAGTATTGACTGTATTTTCCTTTATCATTCGTCATCTTCATCTCCTGATGTTGCCGGCTGCTTCTTTCTTTTTGTGAACGTAAATATACTTTCTGTCAATGCCAATTGTGACAGTCGGTATACTATTTTCCTCCAAAGTGTATAGGGTGGAAGCATACCGGTGTAGTCTTCAACCACATTGCGGGATGCGTGTGTCAAGTAAACATAAAGTGGAGTTTTACCTACTTGTTGACTTAGCTTTTCTGACAAAAGCTTGTCGGTCTCTTTCCAACCACGGTCAGCACGGGCTACGAGTATATTTAGATTAGCTTCTTGTAGTAATTCCGGCGATATGCCAGCTTCCCGCAGATTGGGATATTCAACGATGAGAATGTCTTCTTCCTCTGATGTGTATAGATCGGTAATGCTTTTGGCCAGGTTGTATTCTCGTGAATCAATTCTGAAGTCTGACTTCCATGTTATTACTTTTGTTTTAAGTCCGATACTGTTCCAGTATTTTTTTAGAGCTTCGATCACATAACTTTTGCCTTCCCCGCCTTCTGTGCTAATGAAATTGATAATGTAGGGCAATCCTTCTTTCTTTTGCTGACAGAAACGAAGGATACTATTGCTTAACTGTTTGGTAGCTACACTTTTTGATTCTTCAACATAATTGTGATACTCTAAAATAGAGTCTTTTGGAAAGGCGCCTAACATCGGAAGTCCAATCAAACGACGTGTACGAATAGAATCGCGTAGAGTACGGTCTAATAATTCAAGAATTAAGAAGAACCCCAAAATAAATAGGAAGGTACCGGCACACGCTGCCATCACCATTTTTTTCAAAGGAGTGGGCATGGCACTGATCGGATATGCCGGAGCATTTAATACTTTTAATGCAGCGGAGGTCATTTCCAGATTTTTTCTACGCATGAGGGCATCATTGTAGCTTTTCAATACAGACAAGTAATTTTGCTCTATAAAAGTTATGTTACGCTCTTGACGTTTGATAGTGGAACCTACTGGTGCAAACTGTCTGTATTTCTCGTTGAGGTCTATACGGCTTTGCTGTATAATTTGTAAGTCTGATTTGGCTTTTTCGTATTGCATGGTTACTTCAAGCCACTGTTCTATGATGTTCTCTTTAGCTATTCCTTCTTTGGTATATTTGTTCTCTACATATTTATTTGAAAGCTCGGAAAGCTCCTTGCGCGTTTGATTTAAGCGATTCTTATATTCCTGTAATGAGGCTTCTTGATTCTGATGATCACTTGAAATCGTTTCCATTTCTGAGATTTTTCCTGTAAGCGAAGCGGCTTCATTCAGTTTATCCAAGAACTGAAGATTGTTGATTACATGTTTGGCATTGCTGCCCATTTGCTTTTCCAGTTCGTTTAACATTGCTTTGGCGCTGTTGTATGCAATCAATACGTTTTGTTCACGTAACTCAAACTCTTTGTTGATGGCAGCGATTTCTTTGGTCTCATCGTAATAATTAATAACACGTTTTTCTACGTTATATTGCGTTAGTGAGTCTTCTTTAAGCCGAAGTTCCTTTCCGATGCGTTGAAGTTCGCTTTTAAAATATTCGATAACTTTATCTGTTTCACCATAGCGGATTGCACTGTATTCGTTTACAAATTCTTTGGTCAGGATGTCGATGGTATTATAGGCGATACCCGGATCACTTGCCGTATAACTTATTTCAATCAGATCGCTGGCACCTTTACGCACTACTCTGATTGCTTTGAGATCATTATAAGAGTAATAGGGCAAATTATAATAGAATACTCCATAGAGATAGTTTGCTTGGGTCGGTCTCAAGTAATTGAAAAAGTTGGCTACCGTTTTATCTTCGCTGTTTTTATCTATTAATGACAGTATTTCTTTCCCGTTCGGACTATTCTTTAGGTGTTCATATATTCTGTTGTAATTGCTGGCTTTGATGAATTCATTGTCTTCTTTTGGATTACCTTTGATCAGACTTCGGGCATATAATCGGATAGATACCCGTTTGAGTGTACTTTCAGCCTTGATAATGTTCATTAGGTTATCCATAGCGTTCTGAGTTGTCGCCCAATCCACTTTGTTATTTCCACCTTCTAGATTGTAGCCGGAAGCAGCACCAGTGTAGACGGTTGCCTCTACGTTATATGTTTTGCCTATCATGCGTTTCCCAAAATAGTAAACAGCAAATGTTATAATGGCTGTTCCAATAAGTAACCACCAACGGATACGATATAGGAATCTGCTGATATAAAGGATGTATTCCATAGATGTATGTTTATTTGTTTCTTAAAATGGGAGTGTGGGTGACTAATTCAAGTATCATTAAACTCTTGCTTAGCTCGAATTTGCTGTTTTCGAATTTCTCTTGTGCGTCTGATTGGCGAGATTTTTCAGATGATAAAGTTCCCGAATCAATAGCTCCATTCGAGAAATCCTTTTCAGCTATACTATATTGTACATTAGCAAGCATGAGGGCTTCGGCATTAAGTTTAAGAATGTTTAATTGGGAGGTCGCAGTTGCGTATAGAAGGATAATTTCCTTTTTCATTTCCTCAAACTTAACTTCTCTTTCAAGTTGGGCGGTACGCACATTCAGTTTTTGGCGTTTTACCCGCGCTGTCAAGTCAAAGAGGCCATCCAAAGGAATATTGACTCCTGCACCTACTGTATATCCGTTCTGTGCCTGTGTTGCATAGGTCAGGTAAGGTGCAATCGCTACATCTGTATAAGTAGACTCGTTGCCGAACATACCATACTGGTAGCTGCCCCGTAAACTGAAAAAGCCTAAGAAGGCACGCTTCTCTTTTGCCAGAAGCTTCCGTTCAATTTGTTCTTTTACTGTAGCTAATTCATAGGTCGGAGCGCTTTTTGCGTTCTCGAAAAGAAGATCCAGCGGTGGGAGTGTAATGCTGGAATAATCACTTGGTTGAAGTTTCGAATAGTCGCTTACCTCCTGCGCAGCTACGCTTCCGATGGAGGCAAACAAACATAGTAATCCTCCGAAGAGGCATTTTTTCTGTTTCATAAATTAACCCTATTATCTGCTTTTGCTGTGTTATAGCAAGCGCAAATATAAGGATTAATTTCATTTATTGATACACTATGCGGTCAATTTTGCAATTTTTCCCGTAAATAGTGTGCAAATGCTGTTTTTAGAATGCTTCCGTCATGTTGAAATAGAACAAATTCTGCTTGTTCACCATATCTCTTCCGAAGTCAAGACGGACGTTCATACGAGGCTGAACTTCAATACGTAAGCCAAGTCCCAGATTAGGAAGTACGCCTTCAATCTTGCCCGGAGTAGGACCCATGAATCCGCATCCTCCCCACGCTACATATCCTACATGGCTCAACATCTTCTTCACCCAATTACTTTTATCTGTATTGATCATCTGGCGGTATTCTGCCATCACCACATGTGAGGACTTGTCGCGAAACTGTCCCATATAGTAACCGCGAAGATCGAAGGGGGTACCGCTGAGTGCGTATTTGGTCAACGGAACATCGCCGAATACATTCTTTGTCTGCACCGTCCATGCCAAAACTCTGCGTCGTCCGAGGGTCTTGTATTGGCGGTAGTCTATCTCCAGACGGTAGAAGTTACCGTCGCTTCCGAAGGCTTTGTTGTACATCATTCCACGAAAATCCAGGTAGGTCCCCCGATAAGCATTGGCGGGAATGTCACGGGTGTCATACGTCAGCAGGAAACCGACTCCGGAACTGAGATTGGAGTAGCCGTGCTCCGTGCCACCGGCAGCAATGTACGATGGTTGCTCTATCATCCCTGCGGCAGGTTTAGTGATCTTGTCATAATTGAAGTCGATCTGCGGACCGGCAAAGAAGTTACTTTTCCCCAAACGGAACAGGAACCAAGGATTCACCTGGACACCGCTATAACGGTATTCGCTGGTGTCTTCACCGCGCGGATAGTCCTTGTTGGTGCTGTATCCGATGCCGTAGAAGTTTTCCAGTGTGTTCTTATAAGCAAAGACGCCGAAAATACGGAAACGGTCGCCTTTAAAGAAAAGCTGTGGCTTGGTGAACAGGTTCAGACCTCCTTCGAACATCAGGGCGATAGCCATCGGAACAACCGAACGCTGCTGGGTAGTGTCACTCGGGTTCATACGGAAAGTCATCAAGGCGCTACCGCCGATCAGAAATCCGAAATCAGGAGTATAGCTGGGACCACCTAATATATTGTAGTGTAAATTACGTTTCGCTACCCGCTGACGTCGCAATTCTTTTTTGGAAAGGGTGGGAGTGGAGTCTGTCGGGGCAATCTCCCCATCTGTTGAATAAGATTCTTCATGAGCCGTAACAACTTCGTTACTTGTCAGACTTACTTCACTATTTGTAGAAACGACTTCGTTGACAGAAGTTGTAGTCATTTGCAGTTCATCGCTTTTTACTGCCGTGTCAGCTGTTTGGGCCAACGAAATATTGATGAATAGAAACATCATCAATATACCTATTGTATATCTCTTCATATTCTTTCTTGAAATCCGCTGCAAAGGAAACTATTTTATTTCGATTAGTTTTCATTCTCATAGATAATAAATCTAAAAAAGAATCGTATTTTTGCCAATTAATAGTATGTAAAACGGAATTGCATACGGATTACTATTAGCATACAGGCAAAGTTAATTAATAAACGATCTATAATGAATAAACGAATTTTATCAGTTTTTGTTTGCTGTGCCCTTTACTATTCTGCACAGGCACAGGACGCGAAAGGCGGCATCAGCGCTGACATGATGCAGCAAATCAAACAGAGTTATCAAGGCACTTCTACCGACAAGGCTATCCGGAACGCCATCAGCAACAACGATATCCGTAAGCTTGCCCTGAATCAGGACAACATGAAGGGGATGGACACGCATTTTTCTGTCAAAGTGAACTCCAAGGGTATCACCGACCAGAAATCGTCCGGACGTTGCTGGCTCTTCACCGGTCTGAACGTAATGCGTGCCAAAGCCATCGACAAATACAATCTGGGTTCTTTCGAATTCTCGCAAACCTATCCTTTCTTTTTCGATCAGCTGGAAAAGGCTAATCTGTTCCTGCAAGGCATCATCGATACCAGCGACAAGCCGATGAACGATAAAATGGTGGAATGGCTGTTCCGCAATCCGTTGAGCGACGGCGGTACATTCACCGGAGTGGCGGACATCGTAAGCAAATACGGTCTCGTCCCCAAAGACGTGATGCCCGAAACGAACAGCAGCGAAAACACCGTCCGCATGGCGAGTCTGATCGCTCTGAAACTTCGTGAACAAGGCTTGCAGCTCCGTGACATGGCATCGAAAAACGCCAAGCCTGCCGCCATGGAGAAAGCAAAAACAGAAATGTTGAGTACCATCTACCGTATGCTTGTCCTGAACTTGGGTGTACCTCCCACAGAATTCACATGGACGCAATACAACGCCAAAGGCGAACCTGTAGAAACCGCTACTTACACTCCGCTTTCTTTCCTGAAGAAATACGGTGACGAAAAGCTGATAGACAACTACGTAATGCTGATGAACGACCCCAGCCGCGAGTACTACAAATGTTATGAAATAGATTACGACCGCCACCGCTACGACGGCAAGAACTGGACATATGTCAACCTCCCTATAGAGGACATCAAAGAAATGGCGATCGCCTCTCTGAAAGACAGCACCATGATGTACTACTCCTGCGACGTAGGCAAGTTCCTGAACTCTGACCGTGGTCTGCTCGACGTCAAAAACTATGATTACGACTCACTGATGGGCACTACCTTCGGCATGGACAAGAAGCAGCGTATCCAAAGCTTCGCCAGCAGCTCCAGCCATGCCATGACCCTCATGGCAGTCGATCTGGATAAAAACGGAAAACCGGCCAAATGGATGGTTGAAAATAGTTGGGGTGCCGGAGCCGGCTATCAGGGACATCTCATCATGACCGACGAATGGTTCAACGAATATACCTTCCGTCTCGTTGTGGAAACAAAATACGTGACTCCGAAAGCACTCGAAGTCTTGAAACAAAAACCGATCCGCCTGCCGGCATGGGATCCAATGTTTGCCGGCGAAGAATAACCAACCGACACACACGCTGCATAGACTTGTACGCCGCAAGGTCTTCCAGCCTGCTTTATTGAAGAACGTGTGCGAACACAAAAGGAATTACGGATATTTTTCCGTAATTCCTTTCTTTTTTCCTCCCGAATCACATTATTATTTATTACTTTTGCGGCAAATTTTATGAAACCATTATTTTATATAGCATGGCAAATGTAATAAAGTTACGTAAAGGCCTTGACATAAACCTGAAAGGTAAAGCTGCTGAGACGTACACAACAGTGAAAGAGCCGGGATTTTACGCCCTCGTACCCGATGATTTTCCTGGAGTGACACCGAAAGTGGTAGTGAAAGAGCAGGAGTATGTGATGGCTGGTGGACCCTTGTTTATTGACAAGTATCATCCTGAAGTGAAATTTGTTTCGCCCGTAAGTGGCGTAGTGACGAGCGTTGAACGTGGTGCTCGCCGCAAGGTATTGAACATCGTGGTGGAAGCTGCAGCTGAGCAGGACTACGAGGAATTTGGTAAGAAGAACGTATCCTCCATGGATGCGGAGGCAGTGAAGTCCGCTTTGTTGGAAGCAGGTCTGTTTGCGTTTATCAAGCAACGTCCGTATGACATCATTGCAGACCCGACAGTGACACCGAAAGGCATCTTCGTTTCCGCATTCGATACCAATCCGCTGGCTCCCGACTTCGAATTCGCATTGAAAGGCGAAGAAGCGAACTTCCAGACAGGACTTGATGCCCTCGCCAAACTGGCAAAAACTTACTTGAGTATCAGCGTGAAACAGAAAGCTGCTGCACTGACACAGGCTAAGAACGTTACCATCACCGCTTTTGACGGACCGAACCCTGCCGGCAACGTAGGTGTTCAGATCAACCACCTCGACCCCGTTTCAAAGGGCGAAACAGTGTGGACAATCGATCCGCAAGCCGTTATCTTCATCGGTCGCCTCTTCAATACAGGTCGTGTGAACTTCACTCGTACAGTAGCCGTGACAGGTTCCGAAGTGTTGAAACCTGCTTACTGCAAACTTCAGGTAGGTGCATTGCTGACCAACGTATTTGCCGGAAACGTAACAAAAGATAGAGATTTGCGCTACATCAGCGGTAACGTGCTGAGCGGCAAACAAGTTTCTCCGAACGGATTCCTGGGCGCTTTCCATAGCCAGCTGACTGTAATCCCCGAAGGTAACGACATCCACGAAATGCTCGGATGGATCATGCCACGCTTCAACCAGTTCAGTGCCAATCATTCATATTTCAGTTGGTTGATGGGCAAAAAGGAATACACGCTGGATGCACGTATCAAAGGTGGCGAACGTCACATGATCATGTCTGGCGAATATGACAAAGTATTCCCGATGGATATCCTGCCCGAATACCTGATTAAAGCAATCATCGCCGGTGACATCGACCGCATGGAAGCGCTGGGTATCTACGAAGTGGCTCCCGAAGACTTCGCACTCTGCGAATTCGTCTGCTCTTCGAAGATGGAACTGCAACGCATCGTCCGTGCCGGACTCGATATGCTGCGTGCTGAAATGGCATAATCCGCATGGCAAATTGTAAATTGTAAATCGTAAAATAGTAAATATATTAATGAAAGCGTTAAGAAATTATCTCGATAAGATAAAGCCGAACTTTGAAGAGGGCGGTAAATTCCACGCATTCCAGTCGGTGTTCGACGGCTTCGAAACATTCCTGTTCGTGCCCAGCAAGACTGCGAAAACGGGAACGCACATACACGACGCGATCGACAGCAAGCGTATTATGTCGATTGTGGTTATTTCGTTAGTACCGGCGTTGCTGTTCGGTATGTACAACGTAGGTTACCAGCATTTCACCCATACAGGTGCTACTGGCAGCTTCATCGAAATGTTTATCTACGGATTCCTGGCTGTATTGCCTAAAATAATCGTATCTTATGTAGTAGGTCTGGGAATTGAGTTCGTTGTAGCTCAATGGAAGAAGGAAGAAATCCAGGAAGGATTCCTCGTTTCCGGTATTCTGATCCCGATGATCGTTCCGGTAGACTGCCCGCTGTGGATTCTTGCCGTAGCTACTGCATTCTCTGTAATTTTTGCAAAAGAAGTATTCGGTGGTACAGGTATGAATGTGTTCAACGTAGCGTTGATCACCCGTGCATTCTTGTTCTTCGCTTATCCTACTAAGATGTCCGGTGATGCTGTTTGGGTATCCGGTGACACAATCTTCGGTATGGGACAGGCAGTAGACGGTCTGACTGTTGCTACTCCGTTGGGACAGGCAGCTACTTCGGGTTCGGTTCCTCCGTTCAGCATGGATATGATCACAGGCCTGATTCCCGGTTCTATCGGTGAAACCAGTGTGATCGCTATCTTGATCGGTGCCGTTATCCTGTTGTGGACAGGCGTTGCAAGCTGGAAAACAATGATTTCTGTATTCGTTGGTGGTGCATTCATGGCTTGGGTATTCAATGCTATCGGCATGGAAAACAATACAATGGCTCAGATGCCTTGGTACGAACACCTTGTACTGGGTGGTTTCTGCTTCGGTGCTGTGTTCATGGCTACCGACCCTGTGACATCCGCACGTACGGAAAGAGGTAAATACATCTTCGGATTCCTCATCGGTGTGATGGCTATCGTTATCCGCGTGCTGAACCCGGGTTATCCTGAAGGTATGATGCTCGCCATCCTGTTGATGAACATCTTCGCTCCGCTGATTGACTACTGTGTAGTACAGAGCAACATCAGCCGCCGCGAAAAACGCGCTGTTAAGTCTAACCAATAATACCGAATGAAAATGAATACAAATAGTAATAGTTATACTATCATTTATGCTTCGGTAATGGTTGTTATCGTTGCATTCCTGCTGGCATTCGTTAGTTCTTCGCTGAAAGCTACACAAGACAAGAATGTGCAGTTGGACACTAAAAAGCAGATTCTTGCCGCATTGAACATTAAGAATGTGGAAGATGCTGATGCTGAATATCAGAAATATGTAAAAGGCGATATGCTGATGAACATAGACGGCACACTGACTGAAAACACAGGTGAGTTTGCTACTAACTACGAGAAAGAAGCCAAAGAACACCAACGTCTGCACGTATTCGTATGTGATGTGGACGGCCAGACTAAATATGTAGTTCCTGTATACGGTGCCGGCCTTTGGGGTGGTATCTGGGGGTATGTCGCTTTGAATGAGGACAAAGATACTGTTTATGGTGTTTACTTCTCACATGCGAGTGAAACTCCGGGTCTGGGTGCAGAAATCGCTACTGACTGGTTCCAACATGAATTTGCAGGCAAAAAGACACTTGAGAATGGTGCTGTTGCCCTGGGTGTTGTAAAGAACGGCAAGGTAGAGAAACCTGATTACCAGGTAGACGGTATCTCTGGTGGTACAATCACTTCGGTGGGTGTGGACGCCATGCTGAAAGCTTGCCTGAATAGTTACATAAGTTTTTTAACTAAATAATAAAGGAGGAGGATAAAGAATATGGGACAACTGTTTTCAAAGAAGAATAAAGAAGTATTCTCTGCTCCGTTGGGAATCGATAATCCGGTAACCGTACAGGTGCTTGGTATCTGTTCTGCACTTGCTGTTACTGCCAAACTGGAGCCTGCTATCGTGATGGGGCTTTCCGTAACGGTGATTACGGCTTTCTCTAACGTGGTTATTTCACTGTTGCGTAAGACGATTCCAAACCGTATCCGTATCATCGTTCAGTTGGTAGTGGTAGCGGCTTTGGTTACCATCGTAAGTGAAATTCTGAAAGCGTTTGCATATGATGTAAGCGTACAGCTCTCGGTATATGTAGGTTTGATTATTACCAACTGTATCCTGATGGGACGTCTGGAAGCATTTGCCATGCAGAACGGTCCTTGGGAATCATTCCTTGACGGTGTTGGTAATGGTTTGGGTTATGCCAAAATTCTGGTGATCGTAGCATTCTTCCGCGAACTGCTGGGTTCGGGAACTCTGCTTGGTTTCAATATCTTGAACTACGAGCCTATCCAGAACATCGGTTATGTGAACAACGGTCTGATGTTGATGCCGCCGATGGCATTGATCATCGTAGCTTGCATTATATGGTATCAGCGTGCACGTCACAAAGAGCTGCAAGAAGAAAGTAATTAATATAAATGAAGAATGGAGAATGATGAATGAAGAATTGTCTGCGCAGTATCTGCTGCCGGGTCATTCGTTTACATCATTCCTGATTTATTAGTATGTGTAACACTCTTAAGTTCTTCATTCTTAATTCTTAATTAAAATATATGGAACATTTATTAAGTTTATTCGTCCGCTCCATCTTTGTGGACAATATGATATTCGCATTCTTCTTGGGTATGTGCTCATACTTGGCTGTATCAAAGAATGTGAAGACTGCTGTAGGACTGGGTATCGCGGTAACTTTTGTGTTACTGGTTACGCTTCCGGTGAACTATTTATTGCAAACGAAAGTGCTGGCTGCCAACGCTATTATCGAAGGCGTTGACCTCAGCTTCCTGAGTTTTATTCTTTTCATTGCCGTTATTGCCGGTATCGTGCAATTGGTAGAGATGGTGGTAGAACGTTTCAGCCCGTCGCTGTACGCTTCACTGGGTATCTTCCTGCCGTTGATTGCCGTAAACTGTGCTATCATGGGTGCTTCTTTGTTTATGCAACAACGCATCAACCTGGGTGCAAGCGATCCGAAATACATCGGTGATGTATGGGATGCTCTTTCTTATGCACTCGGTTCGGGTATCGGTTGGCTGCTGGCTATCGTTGGTCTGGCTGCTATCCGCGAGAAGATGGCTTACTCTGATGTGCCTGCTCCGCTGAAAGGTCTGGGTATCACATTTATCACTGTAGGTCTGATGGCAATCGCATTTATGTGTTTCTCTGGTTTGAACATCTAAAAAGAAAGGAATAAGACAATGGATATGAATTTAATATTATCAAGCATTGGGGTATTCCTTGTGGTTATTCTGTTGCTTGTTGTTATCTTGCTGGTTGCCAAGAAATTTCTGGTGCCTTCAGGAAACGTGAAACTAACGATCAATGGCGAAACAGGACTGGAAGTAGAGTCCGGTTCTACATTGCTTAATACGCTGGCTGTAAACGGAGTATTCCTGTCATCCGCTTGTGGTGGTAAGGGCTCTTGCGGACAGTGCAAATGTCAGGTACTCGAAGGTGGCGGTGAAATCCTGCCTTCTGAAGTTCCTCACTTCAGCCGTAAGCAGCAGCAAGACCACTGGCGTCTGGGCTGTCAGGTGAAAGTGAAAAGTGACATGGCTATCAAGATCGACGAGTCGGTACTTGGCGTGAAAGAGTGGGAGTGCGAAGTTATCTCCAACAAGAACGTGGCTACATTTATCAAAGAGTTTATCGTGGCATTGCCTAAGGGTGAACACATGGACTTTATCCCGGGTTCTTACGCACAGATCAAGATACCTAAATTCTCAATGGATTACGATAAGGACATTGACAAGAGCCTGATCGGTGACGAATATCTGCCTGCATGGGAGAAATTCGGCTTGATGGGCTTGAAATGTAAGAACGAAGAGGAAACAATCCGCGCTTACTCTATGGCCAACTACCCTGCTGAAGGTGACCGTATCATGCTGACTGTACGTATCGCTACTCCTCCGTTCAAACCGAAAGAACAAGGTCCCGGATTTATGGATGTAATGCCGGGTATCGCTTCTTCTTATATCTTCACGCTGAAACCGGGTGATAAGGTTATGATGAGCGGTCCTTACGGAGACTTCCATCCGATTCTCGACTCTAACAAGGAAATGATGTGGATCGGTGGTGGTGCCGGTATGGCTCCGTTGCGTGCGCAGATCATGCACTTGACAAAGACACTGCATATCACTGACCGTAAGATGTCTTACTTCTACGGTGCCCGTGCACTGAACGAAGTGTTCTATCTGGAAGACTTCCTGCAAATTGAAAAGGATTTCCCGAACTTCACATTCCATCTGGCACTCGACCGTCCGGATCCTGCTGCTGATGCTGCCGGTGTGAAATATACTCCGGGCTTCGTACACAACGTAATTTATGAAACTTACCTGAAGAATCACGAAGCTCCCGAAGATATCGAATACTACATGTGTGGTCCTGGCCCGATGTCGAAAGCTGTTGAGAAGATGCTCGATGATCTCGGTGTTCCGGCTCAGAACCTGATGTTCGACAACTTCGGCGGATAATTGAAAGGTAATTCCAAACATACTTCCGAAAGGATATCGCCAGTCTGAAAAGACCGGAGTGAAACTCTCGGAATGTGGCGGGAAATTTGAAAAAGACGATGGTCCTTTTCAGATTTCCCGCCTCCTTTTATAGATGTCGTCTGACCGATTTTATTGCTTCAGTACTTCTTATCAGTTGCCCCGGTGCTTAGTAGCAGTCACCTCGGTGCTTAATGCCAGTAGTCACGGGGCTCAGCATTGTTCGGCTCGGTGCCCGGCAGTCGTCAGTTCGGTGCTCAGTAATCCAATAATTTGGCTACATCTTCTATTGAAGAACCTTTTTTTGTATCTTTGTCCCCATGTTAGAGAAAAATGAAATCATACAGTCCGCTCTTCAGAATCTGAAGATTGAATCTTTGAACCCGATGCAGGAAGCTGCACTCGAACAGGGAACGGGTAAGAAAGATGTTATCCTGTTGTCACCGACAGGTTCGGGTAAGACATTGGCATATCTTTTGCCTCTGCTGCTTACACTCAAACCGAATAACGATAGTGTGCAGGTACTGATCCTGGTCCCTTCCCGTGAGCTGGCTTTACAGATAGATACCGTATTCCGGAGTATGGGAACTTCGTGGAAGACTTGTTGCTGCTACGGTGGTCATCCCATTGCCGAAGAAAAGAAAAGCATCGCCGGAAATCACCCTACTATTATAATAGGTACTCCGGGACGCATTACCGATCATCTGGCCAAAGGAAACTTTGATCCCGAAACCATCGGAACCTTGATTATCGATGAATTTGACAAGTCACTGGAGTTCGGCTTCCATGATGAAATGGCGGAGATTATTGCCCAGCTTCCCGGTTTGAAAAAGCGTGTATTGCTTTCGGCTACTGATGCCGAAGAAATCCCCCAGTTCACAGGGCTGAACCGGACGGTTAAACTGGATTTCCTTCCGGAAACTTCTCAAGAGCAAGAGACCCGGCTGAAACTGATGAAGGTGCTTTCTCCTTCCAAAGATAAGATTGATACACTTTATAATCTGCTTTGTACATTAGGAAGCAGTTCCAGTATTGTGTTCTGTAACCATCGGGATGCAGTGGACCGGGTACATAAGTTGCTGGAAGATAAGAAACTGTCTGCCGAACGTTTTCATGGCGGTATGGAACAGCCGGACCGTGAACGGGCGTTATATAAATTCCGTAACGGTAGCTGCCATGTACTGATCTCTACCGACCTGGCTGCCCGCGGACTTGATATCCCGGAAATAGAGCATATCATCCACTATCATCTGCCGGTGAACGAGGAAGCATTTACACATCGTAACGGACGTACGGCACGCTGGGACGCAACGGGCATATCTTACCTTATTCTTCATGCTGAAGAGAAACTTCCGGAATATATTCCTCAAGACATGGAAACAATGGAGTTGCCCGAAAATCCTGCCCGTCCTCCCAAATCCGTTTGGACTACTATATATATAGGTAAGGGGAAAAAGGAGAAGCTGAGCCGGATGGATATTGCCGGGTTCCTCTATAAGAAAGGTAATCTGACCCGCGAAGATGTAGGAGCGATTGATGTGAAAGAGCATTATGCTTTTGTAGCCGTTCGCCGGGCTAAAGTAAAACAGCTTCTGAACCTCATTCAAGGTGAGAAAATCAAGGGGATGAAGACTATTATCGAAGAAGCCAAGTAGGAGATTTTTCTTTTATTTTTCACTGTGTTTCTTTATAAATATTCATTTAGCAAGCATTTTTCTTTCACTCTATAAGTGATTATTCCCGTCAGGTTATATTTTCACCTTTTATCCCTTGCTTGACATGTATAGATAACAATATGGTGTATATATGTTGTATAAACCAATAAAAAGAAAGAGAAATCTGCTTTAAAACAGTATTTTTATAAGGAAAGATTTGTGCACCGGAAATAAATTCGTAAATTCGCAAGGTCAAAAGACATAAACTAACGAAATGTTAAACCAAAAACAAACTTCAAATGAAAAAGCATAATTTCAATGCAGGACCTTCCATTCTTCCGCGTGAGGTGATAGAGGATACAGCGAAGGCTATTTTAGATTTCAACGGCTCTGGTCTCTCCCTGATGGAAATCAGTCACCGCGCCAAAGACTTCCAACCTGTGGTTGACGAAGCAGAGGCATTATTCAAGGAATTACTCAATATCCCCGAAGGTTATTCGGTACTGTTCCTGGGCGGTGGTGCTAGTATGGAGTTCTGTATGGTACCTTTCAACTTCCTTGAAAAAAAGGCTGCTTATCTGAATACAGGTGTGTGGGCAAAGAAAGCAATGAAAGAAGCTAAGGGGTTTGGTGAAGTTGTAGAAGTTGCTTCTTCCGCTGAAGCTACATATACTTACATCCCGAAAGATTACACAATTCCTGCTGACGCAGATTATTTTCACATAACCACAAATAACACGATTTACGGTACAGAATTGAAAAAAGACCTTGACTCTCCGGTTCCAATGGTTGCCGATATGTCTTCTGACATTTTCTCACGTCCGATCGACGTTTCTAAATATATCTGTATTTATGGTGGTGCGCAGAAAAATCTGGCTCCTGCCGGTGTTACATTCGTTATCGTGAAGAATGATGCAGTAGGTAAAGTGTCCCGTTACATCCCGTCAATGCTGAACTATCAGACTCATATTGACAACGGTTCTATGTTCAACACTCCTCCGGTAGTGCCTATCTATGCTGCATTGCTGAACTTGCGCTGGATCAAAGCACAAGGTGGTGTGAAAGAAATGGAACGTCGTGCTATCGAAAAGGCTGATATGCTGTACGCCGAAATCGACCGTAACAAAATGTTTGTAGGTACTGCTGCCAAGGAAGACCGTTCACGCATGAACATCTGCTTCGTAATGGCTCCCGAATACAAAGACCTGGAAGCTGACTTCATGAAGTTCGCTACAGAAAAAGGTATGGTAGGTATCAAAGGACACCGTTCAGTGGGTGGTTTCCGTGCTTCTTGCTACAATGCTCTGCCGAAAGAAAGCGTACAGGCTTTGATCGACTGCATGCAGGAATTTGAAAAACTTCATTAATAATATAAACAGAGTCACCACAGATTGCACGGATTTACACTGAAATCTTATTGAATATAGTGTGTAGACCGGTGAAATCTGTGGTGAATCTTTTTTCAAAAGATACAGATTAATTATGAAAGTACTTGTAGCTACTGAAAAACCGTTTGCCAAAGTTGCTGTAGACGGTATCCGTAAAGAAATCGAAGCAGCCGGATATGAGCTTGCTTTGCTGGAGAAATATACCGATAAGGCACAGTTGCTGGACGCAGTGAAAGATGCTAACGCTATCATTATCCGTAGTGATATTATTGATGCAGAAGTGCTGGATGCTGCCAAAGAATTGAAGATTGTAGTTCGTGCAGGTGCAGGATACGATAATGTAGACCTGGCTGCTGCCACTGCTCACAATGTTTGTGTAATGAATACTCCGGGACAGAACTCGAATGCTGTTGCCGAACTGGCTTTAGGGATGATGGTATACGCCGTTCGTAACTTCTATAACGGTACTTCCGGTACAGAATTGATGGGTAAGAAACTGGGTATCCATGCATACGGAAATGTGGGTCGTAACGTTGCCCGTATAGCTAAAGGCTTCGGAATGGAAGTATATGCTTACGATGCTTTCTGCCCGAAAGAAGTGATCGAGAAAGATGGTGTGAAAGCTCTTGATTCGGCAGAAGAACTGTACAAGACTTGTCAGGTAGTGTCTCTTCATATTCCGGCAACTGCTGAGACGAAGAACTCTATCAATTACGCTTTGCTGAAAGACATGCCGAAAGGTGCTATGCTGGTGAACACTGCCCGTAAGGAAGTGATCAACGAAGCCGAGCTGATCAAATTGATGGAAGAACGTGCTGACTTCAAGTATATGACAGATATCATGCCTGCTGCTAACGCTGAATTTGCAGAGAAGTTTGCCGGACGTTATTTCTCTACTCCGAAGAAGATGGGTGCACAGACCGCCGAAGCAAATATCAATGCCGGTATTGCTGCTGCTCAACAGATTGTCGGTTTCCTGAAAGACGGCTGCGAGAAGTTCAGAGTAAACAAGTAAGTTATATTCTGAATAAAAACACTCTGTTACAGAATGTCTTTTTTAGAAATAAGTAGTATATTTGAGCCACAGATTTTCATGAAGTCTGTGGCTTTTAATTTATATATATAAAATACTAATATCATGGCAATAATTAAACCTTTCAAGGGCGTTCGTCCGCCGCAAGACCTGGTTGAACAGGTTGCTTCACGTCCTTACGATGTGTTAAATTCAGAAGAAGCACGTGCAGAAGCAGAAGGAAACGAAAAGTCTCTTTATCATATCATTAAGCCCGAAATAGATTTTCCTGTTGGCACGGATGAGCACGATGAGTGTGTTTATAAGAAAGCTGCCGAGAACTTCCAGTTGTTTCAGGATAAAGGCTGGTTAGTGCAGGATGCTAAGGAAAACTATTACATCTACGCCCAGACCATGAACGGGAAAACTCAGTACGGGCTGGTAGTAGGCGCTTATGTTCCTGATTACATGAACGGCATCATCAAGAAGCACGAACTTACCCGTCGTGATAAGGAAGAAGACCGTATGAAGCATGTCCGTGTGAACAATGCGAATATCGAACCGGTATTCTTTGCTTATCCCGATAATGCGAAACTGGATACAATCATTCGGAAATATACCGCCGAGAAGCCTGTTTATGACTTCATCGCTCCGGGTGACGGCTTCGGGCACACTTTCTGGATTGTTGACCAGGACGAAGATATTGCTTCGATAACTGCTGAATTTGCTAAAATGCCGGCTCTTTATATTGCCGACGGACATCACCGTTCCGCTGCTGCCGCTTTGGTGGGGGCTGAGAAAGCAAAGCAGAATGCGAATCATCGCGGTGATGAGGAATATAACTACTTCATGGCTGTATGTTTCCCTGCCAATCAGCTGACTATCATCGATTATAACCGTGTAGTAAAAGACCTCAACGGACTGACTCCCGAACAGTTTCTTGCAGCATTGGACAAGAACTTTGTTGTAGAGGAAAAGGGAACTGAAATTTACAAACCGTCCGGCTTACACAATTTCTCGCTCTATCTGGGTGACAAGTGGTATAGTCTGACTGCAAAGGCAGGCACGTACAATGACAATGATCCTATCGGTGTACTTGATGTTACTATTTCTTCAAATCTGATTTTAGACGAGATTTTGGGAATAAAAGACCTCCGTTCCGATAAGCGTATCGACTTTGTTGGTGGTATCCGTGGTCTGGGAGAATTGAAGAAACGTGTCGACAGTGGAGAGATGAAAGTAGCTTTGGCACTTTATCCTGTATCCATGAAGCAACTGATGGACATTGCTGACACCGGTAATATTATGCCGCCCAAAACGACTTGGTTCGAACCGAAACTTCGTTCGGGACTAGTAATTCACAAATTGGATTAAAGTATATACTTTATAAAAATCGAGCGGTCAATCTCTCACAATCAACAAGATGTTTGTGAGAAGTTGACCGCTTGTTTTGTGTTGAAATAACCGCTCGATTGCCTCTGAATGGCCGTTCGAATCTGCCTGAAAACCTGCCCGATTGAATCAAATGAGGCAGTCGTTTCGGTGAGATACTTTAATATTTTCGGGCAGCAGATGGAATTTCATTAAGAAAGCCGTATCTTTGCGGCATGACTGCTGAAGATACTTATAAAACTATCGTCGAACCTTCCGAAGGTATTTATACAGAAAAGCGAAGCAAGTTTATTGCCATCGCCTTGCCTGTGCGTACCCTTGATGAGATAAAAGCACATCTTGAAACGTATCAGAAGAAGTATTATGATGCCCGGCACGTATGCTATGCTTATATGTTGGGTGCGGCGCGAAAGGATTTCCGCGCCAATGATAATGGTGAACCTTCGGGAACGGCGGGAAAGCCCATTCTCGGGCAAATAAACTCTAATGAGCTGACTGACATTCTGATTATTGTAGTCCGTTATTTTGGAGGGATCAAGTTGGGTACGAGCGGACTGATTGTTGCCTATAAAGCAGCCGCTGCCGAAGCAATTTCCGCCGCTACCATTATAGAAAAAACGGTGGATGAGGAAGTGACTGTGATGTTTGAATACCCTTTTATGAACGACATTATGCGTATTGTAAAGGAGGAAGAACCGGAAATTCTCAGTCAGTCGTACGATATGGATTGTAGCATGACGTTGCGTATCCGTCGTTCCATGATGCCCAAACTGCGTGCACGATTGGGGAAAGTAGAGACTGCACGGATTCTTGAAGAAGAGTAATCCATTGCAGCTTGTCAGGCAGAATGAATGTAATAAAGAAAAGTAAGAATATATGGCATTTGAAGCAACAAAAAGAGAATGGTGTGAACTCTATACTTTCTTTCGTCTATTGGCGGAAGGAAAAGTAGCGTTGGGCACGGCTAAGGCGAAGAAGGGAGAGATCAGCTGGCCTGTCGCAATGATTCAACGGGAAGAACATGACGGAACACGCTGTTATTATATAGAAAAAGAGAGTATCCGCATCAAAGGCGAAAATAGTGAGAAGTCCGTTCCCCGGGAAGATTTCGGGATTGTGGCAGAGTTAATCTTACAGGCCGTCAAATCTTCTTCGGAAGAGGAGGTCACTTCTCCCGATGGCGTGGAAGAGTTTCTGGATGAGGTCGCTATTTTCGATTTGGAAGCAAAGACGGAAGATCGTACCGATTTTTATATTGCTTTCTGGCATCCGGAGGCACCGTTGAGCGGGTTCAGCGTCCGTTCGCGGCTGGGGGCTATGAACCCGTTGTTGGACGGAGGCCGCACAGCCAACTTGAAACTGGAGCAGAGCGGAGTCAAATTTGCGACTCCTACCGTAAATAAGATTAATGCGTTGCCGGAAGCTCCTAATGAAGTGGCAGAGCGAATGTTGCTGATTGAACGCTTGGGCGGGGTACTCAAATATTCGGACGTGGCAGATCGGGTATTCCGTAGCAATCTTTTGATGATTGATTTACATTTCCCCCGTGTGCTGACTGAAATGGTACGCATCATGCATTTGGATGATATTACCCGTATCAGCGAATTGACGGAAGTAATCAAACAGATGAACCCGTTGAAGATAAAAGATGAGCTGGTAAACAAACATGGTTTTTATGAGTTTAAAATAAAGCAGTTCTTGATGGCGTTAGCATTGGGCATGCGTCCGGCGAAGATATATACAGGACAGGATTCGGCTGTTGAAGGTATCTTGTTGATGGATGGGAGCGGAGAAGTACTTTGCTATCATAAGTCAGAAAGACCGGTGATGGAGGATTTTCTGTTTCTGAATACCCGTTTGGAGAAAGGTTCTCTGGATAAGGACAAATACGGTTTTCTGGAAAGAGAAAACGGAACGTATTACTTCAAACTGAATGCCAAGATCGGGCTCGTAAAACGATAATTGCAAGTGGTGAACGAGTTGTAAGTATAGTAAATATAGTATATGAAAACGAATGAAGTTTTAGAGAACATCAAAGCGCGTCGTAGTGTACGGGCTTATACTGACCGGCAGGTTTCGGAAGAAGACTTGCAGGCTATTCTGGAAGCTGCCACTTTTGCCCCCAGTGGGATGCACTTGGAGACGTGGCATTTTACTGCCATTCAGAATGCAGATAAACTGTCTGAATTGAATGAACGGATTAAAGGAGCTTTCGCTAAAAGTGACGAGCCGAAATTACAGGAGCGCGGTCACAGCAAAACGTATTGCTGTTATTATCATGCCCCGACTTTAGTGATCGTATCCAATGAACCGACGCAATGGTGGGCCGGTATGGACTGTGCCTGTGCTATTGAGAATATGTTTTTGGCTGCCCATTCCCTGGGGATCGGCTCTTGCTGGATCAATCAGTTAGGAACAACTTGTGATGATCCCGAAGTCCGTGAATTGATAACTTCGCTGGGTGTACCGAAAGACCATAAAGTATATGGCTGTGTAGCTTTGGGATATGCCGATCCTAAAATCTCAATGAGGGAGAAGGCGGTCAAGGCTGGAACAGTGACTGTTGTCAGATAGGACCCGGCTATGTTTCCGGCAAACATGGAATGAAGGCAGCATGATAACCGGAAGGTTCCAGCATCGTTTCTTATGTTCACTTAACTCGGTGCTTATCGGAATAGTCTCGGTGCCTAGCAAAGGTAAGCCCGGAGCTCAGCAGATGCGAGCCCCGGGCTTATTTTTTCCTGTGTACAGATTTCCTCTGGAAGTTTATTCTTATTCGAACCTTCCGTAGCGGGTCGGCAATAACTTCCGGTCCCCCAACGTATTGTCTACGCGGGCCACGTTCACCCAGAATTTATTATCACGTACGCTTTCTATCGGATACGCAGCTTTTTCGCGTGTATAAGAATGTTCCCAATTATCATTCACAATCTCATATTCGGGATGCGGGGCATTGACTAATACATTGTCATTCTTGTCTGCTTCTCCATCTTTCACTTCTTGGATTTCTTTCCAGATATTCAGCATGACATCCACGAAATTATCCAGCTCTGCTAAACTTTCGCTTTCGGTCGGCTCAATCATCAGCGTACCGTGAACAGGGAAGGAGAGAGTCGGTGCATGATAGCCATAATCCATCAGGCGTTTGGCAATATCATTCTCAGAGATTCCCGTTTCTTCATGTACTTTGCGGCATTCCAGAATCATTTCGTGTCCAACGAAACCGGTAGCTCCCCGATAAACAATGCCGTAAGTATCTTTCAGACAGGCAGCCAGATAGTTGGCATTGAGAATGGCGATTTTAGTTGCCTGAGTCAGCCCTTCTGCTCCCATCATCCGGATATAACCGTACGTGATAGGCAAGATACCCGCACTACCGAACGGAGCTGCGGAAACTTGATTTTGTGTATTGCCGAAGATCGAATGTCCCGGTAAGAACGGCACCAGATGCTCTGCTACACAGATAGGACCTACACCCGGACCGCCACCACCATGCGGTGAAGCAAACGTCTTATGTAAGTTCAAGTGACAAACATCTGCACCGATGAATCCCGGATTGGTCAATCCTACTTGTGCATTCATGTTGGCTCCGTCCATATATACTTGTGCACCGCAGGCATGGATAATCTCACAGATTTCTTTTATTTCCGTTTCGAAGATACCGTGTGTTGACGGATAGGTAATCATCAATGCTGCCAGTTCTTCTTTGTTTTCCAAGGCTTTGGCACGCAGGTCGTTCATATCCACATTTCCTTGCTCATCGCATGCGCAGGTGACGGTCTCAAATCCGGCTTGTATGGCAGATGCCGGATTTGTGCCGTGTGCCGAAGCCGGAATCAATATCTTATTGCGGTGTCCCTGACCGATACTTTCAAGATATGCACGAATAACGCGCAGGCCGGCATATTCTCCCGCAGCACCCGAATTTGGCTGCAGGCTGACACCTGCAAATCCGGTGATAACCTTCAGATCCTCACTCAGATTGCCGATCAGTTCACGATATCCTTCTACCTGATCTTCCGGTACTAACGGGTGCATGCTCATAAATTCCGGACGACTCAAAGGCAGCATTTCAGCGGCTGCATTGAGCTTCATAGTGCACGATCCGAGAGAAATCATAGACTGTGCCAATGAAATATCCTTCCGGTCCAGACGTTTGATGTAACGCATCATTTCCGTTTCCGTATGGTATTTGGAGAATACTTCATGCGTGAGAAAAGAGGTGGTACGTTTCAGCGTTTTGTCAATGTTGCTCTTTTCCGGTACATCTTCTACCTTCTGGTAATCCTTGCCGGCAGCGATGGCGAAGATGGAAAGCAGCACATTCGTAGCTGCTACATCTGTTGTCTCGTCAATGCTGAAGCCTACATCTCCATTCTCATAATAGCGCAGGTTTACTTCCTTGCTCAGTGCAATCGTGCGAATCTGTTGGGCTGAAACGTGTTCCGGCAATTCGAAACGCAGCGTGTCGAAATATTGTGCATTGACTTGGGTATATCCGAATTTCTTTAATTGCTTGTCAAGGAAAACGGTGATGCTGTGGATGCGCGAAGCAATCGTTTTGATTCCTTCCTGTCCGTGATATACGGCGTAGAAGCCGGCCATTGTTGCGAGTAATGCCTGAGCCGTACAGATATTGGAAGTCGCTTTTTCCCGTTTGATGTGCTGTTCGCGTGTCTGCAGGGCCATTCGGTAGCAGAGTTTGCCATATTTATCTTTGGACCATCCGATGATTCGTCCCGGCATATTCCGCTTGTACTCGTCACGTGTGGCGAAGTAACCAGCCGAAGGACCACCGTAAAACATCGGTGTACCCAGGCGTTGTGTGGTACCGAATACAATATCCGCTCCCCATTCTCCCGGAGGGGTCAGCAGGGCAAGGCTCAGAATATCGGCGGCAACGGCAACTTTACAGTCCGCGTCATGTGCTTTCTTCGTAAAGTCGGCATAGTTTTCTACATTTCCGCTGGAATTAGGATATTGAAGAATGCAGGCGAAGATTTCCGGTGAGGGTTCGAATTCTTTGTATCTGCCTACGCGCAATTCAATTCCTTGTGGAATGGCACGTGTAGTCATTACTGCTAAAGTCTGCGGGAAAATGTTTTCGTCTACAAAGACTACATTGGCACCTGCTTTCTGCTGAGTGCGTGAACGAAGTGCGTACATCATGGTTACGGCTTCGGCAGCGGCAGTTGCTTCATCCAGCAGCGAACAGTTGGCAAGCGGCATAGCGGTGAGATCACAGACGGCGGTCTGGAAATTCATCAATGCTTCCAGTCTTCCCTGTGATACTTCCGTCTGATAAGGCGTGTAGGAAGTATACCACACGGGATTTTCGAATACATTCCGTTGGATAACGGCAGGAGTAATTGTATTATACCACCCCAATCCGATGTACGTAGTATACAGTTTGTTTTTACTTGCCAGTCCGGCAATGTGTTTCCCAAATTCGTATTCCGTCAACGGACTAGCCAGTGCCAGTGGTTCCTTCAGGCGGATGTTGGCAGGAATGGTTTTGTTGATCAGTTCATCCAGTGAGTCTACGCCTATTTTACGAAGCATCACGGCTGTGTCTTGTTCATTGATGCCGATGTGACGGCTAGCTAACAAATCTGTTTTCATAATTTTTGATTTATAAGTATCAGGTATTAAGTATTAGGTATTACCCATGCGGATATGAATATCATAAAGCTACGGTTATCATCAGCTACGGTTAATACCTAATACCTAATACTTAATACCTGAATTACTATCTGAAAAATGGGTTCTCTGCTTTTTCCATTCCGATGGTCGTAGGTGCACCGTGTCCGGGGTAGACGACTGTCTCGTTAGGAAGTACGAATAGACGGCTGCAAATGTGATCGATCAGTTCGTCGAAGTTGCCTCCTGACAGGTCGGCGCGACCGATACTGCCTTGAAACAATACGTCACCGGAGAACATGCAGTTGTCTTCTTTACAATAATACACGAGGCTGCCGGGTGAGTGTCCGGGAACATGGATTGCTTCCAGCTTGGTGTGTCCGAAGGTGATAATATCTCCGTCGTGCAGATATTTTCCCAATGGAACCGGCTCTTCCTGTAATTGGAAGCCGAACATGCGGCTTTGTTTCGGAGCTTCATCAATCCAGAACTCATCTGCTTTGTTGGCTTCTGCCGACAGGCCGAATTCTTTCAGCATAAATGGATTGCCGAAGATGTGATCCAGATGTAAATGAGTATTCAGCAGATGCTTCACATTCAATTCATTGGTGAGGATGAACTTCTTTAGTGCTTGTTTTTCCTCTTCATAGAAGCAGCCCGGATCAATGACCACCGCCTCTTTTGTGTCATCCCATAAAACGTAGCAATTTACGGGAAACATATTAAATTCAAATCTCTTTATTTTCATGGTTTTGGTAACTCCTGATTCCTATATTTGTGAATATACTACCTTTTTGGTTTCAAAGAACTCTTCCTCAAAGTCTTCGCTCAGGCTGTGGATGACTGTTTTATGCTTGAACGGCATCGTTTCGTGCTCCAGTTCGCCTCCTTTGAGACAGATCAGTCCGTTAGGCAGAGCATTCTGCTGCTTGGGAGAAATGTTCTTTTTGATAATCTTGATCAGATCCGCTAAAGGCATTACGGCACGACTTACCACAAAGTCGAACAGTTGTTTTTCCTCTTCTGCACGGGCATGGCGGAAGGTGACGTTTTTCAGTCCGATGGCATTTGCCACTTCTGTTGCCACGCGTACTTTCTTGCCGATGCTGTCTACCAGATGAAACTTGGTATCGGGGAAAAGAATTGCGAGCGGAATGCCGGGAAAACCTCCTCCTGTACCCAGGTCCATGATGCTGGTTCCGGGACGGAATTGAATCACTTTGGCGATGCCTAATGAATGGAGCACATGATGCTCGTATAAATTCTCGATGTCTTTGCGGGAGATGACGTTGATTTTCGCATTCCAGTCGATGTAGAGGTCGTATAGAGCAGCAAACTGTTGGCACTGCTCTTCCGTCAGATCCGGAAAATATTTCAGTATGATTTCCACTTTAAGTATTTTGAATGGTGAATTTAGAATTATAAGTGAAATGAATATCCTCTTGCATCACACGGGGCAATAACAATAGGATATTCATTGGTGTTCAATCTTTTAATAACCGTTTAATCTTTCAAATCTCCGAGAATAGGGTTGCTGCCCAGCAGGTGTTCCATCATGGCGTATGGAATCGTGACTTTGACAGGGCCCATCGAATACGGTGTGATATCGTATATATTATAGTAGAAGGTGATACCTTCCTTGCTCAGATAAAAGTTTTCTGTCGGCGTGATGTCTCCGGTCGAGGCATATCCCATGTCTTCCAGTGCCTCGTGTGTTGTTACTTTGTTGTCGGCCATCAGCTGGTTCCATATCAGGTCTGTCAGGGCTTCCTGATAGTCGCCTACAAAAATATCGTCGAGGCGAAGCGGACGCATCAGGGTAAGGTCCATATTTAGGAAAGTTGACATGTACATGCCATGTGCGCCTCCGGTATATTCGTTATAGTCAACGCGGTATACAAGCAGGTCTTTCTCATATAGTTGCACATGACTTTCGATGCTCTTGTAGTAGGAATACCATGCGCCTACTACTGCATCGCTCTCTTTATTCTTTTCGTCTTCGGCATACATAGGCTCCTGGTCGTGGCGGTACTCGTCAATATAGCTCTGAGCGTATTGCTTCACTACTGCTTCCGGTTTTTCGCCGATATATTTGTCTCCGAAGCATACGGAGATAAAGTATGCATTCAGACTATCTTTCAGCATATCATCCGATGACTTGACAGGATAGGCGAAGTTGATGATAATATTGCATGCCGGTTTGGCTGTATCATTAAAGAGGTGTGCCGTCTCGTTTACCTGTATACTATCGAACTGTAATGCTCCTGTGTTTTTGTTCATCTTGTCATGACAAGAAAACAAAAAGCCGCTTACCGAAAGTATAACCGCAAGCAGGCTGACATATTGTTTTTTCATACCCGTTTTTTCTATAAATTCAACATTGATCATATCTATCACTATCGACAAATATAAATGAAATAACCGAATACTGCGAATAAAAAAGGAAAAATATTCAGCTAGTTTTTTGGGTAATGCATATAGGGGATGCCATTGTTAATGATTCTTTTTTTCTTGCTTTTGTCACATATGTTACAGTTTTAATCGATACACTGCACTTATCTTTGCAGAAAAAATAGATTATGGAACAGTTACATGCACATGAAGTCCTTCACATGATGGAGGGAAATAGTTATACTGAAGCAACTCTGAGAGCTGCAATCGTGGAGAAGTTTGGCGAACATCAGCGTTTTTATGCTTGTTCGGCAGATAATATGGAAGTAGACGAACTGATAGAGTTTCTCAAAAGAAAAGGGAAATTCATGCCAGCCGGTGAAGAGTTTACGGTGGATATCAGTAAGGTTTGCAGCCATTGATTCTTGGCGGGTGGTGTGGATAGCCAAGCGGTATAGTAGTCAATAGGGATAATTGGACGAAGAAACGACGGGAGATACTTGTTCTAAAAGTATCTCCCGTCGTTTCTTCAGGGTGTGAGGGGGGGATGAAAAGGGCTTGTTAGTTGTAGGTTGCCCCTGTTGTTTTTCTTAGCTAGGGAAATTTTCATAGGTAGGGAAATCCCTACTTGCAAATAGGAAGAAGTCTTTGCAAAGAGAGTTTTCTCATGCTACATTTGTAGTATAAAACTACTAAACTATACTTAATATGAAAAAGAATCAGTACCTTATGTCTTTGTTGCTGGTGATACTGCTCAGCAGTTGCTATACCAGCAGAATTAATTATGAAAAATTGAGTCGTATCCAACTCGGAATGTCTTCTGGAGGGATGATAGCTATTTTGGGTAAGCCAACTTATCGAAGTTTTGATGAAAAGGAAGAGGTCTTAGAGTTTTGCTATGGATTAAATATCGCAAAGATTTGGTTTGTTGATGATAAAGTAACTAAAATGAAGAATTATTATGACTATGATTGTAATAAAATTCGGATCGTAGAGGATAAGAAAGAAGACGATAAATCCTCAAAGAAAGATAAAAAAGAAGATACAAGTTCCAGAATACGTGTAACGACGGATGGAAAGCATATAATACAGACCGGTTCCATCATAGTCACTCCGGATGGAAAACATGAAACAGTGGTAAGTGATCTGGGTGGAATCATTATAACAGGGTCCGGTGAACATATACATGTTCATTAATACTTGCAGTTAATAGTTAATTCACCATACCTTTATCAATTCCGAATTTCTCATCCGTCTGGCATTCACCGGCAGGTTCTACATGTACCAAAATATCATAGACATTGTCTATAGAGCTTTTTATACTTTTTTCCACAGAATCGGCTATCTGATGTGCCTGTGTGATTGTTATTTGCGGGTTTACCTCTATGTCGAGGGTAATCATATAAAGATTCCCGATCATTCTTGACCTTACCCGGTGTGGATTACTCGCACCGGGTACTTGCTCCACCGCTTCGAATATCTTATTATATACATTGACATCTTTGACTCCATCCATCAATTCTACATTCGAATCGATGAAAATACTGATCGAAGATTTTATAATAAAGAGACTGATGATTAGTCCTGTGATAGAGTCGAGTATAGGCAGTTTGAATATGAACGTGAATATAAGTCCCAGCAACACACCGGAGGAGATGATCACGTCATTACGCATATTGATCGCATTGGCTGTCAGCATGGAACTGTCTATTTTCTTTCCCTGTTTGTATTGATATGAAGCCAGCAGGAGTTTGCCGATGATAGAAAATATAGTGACGTATATAGCAATGGCCGACGGAATTTCTTTACTCTCGTCAGTGAAGATGCTTCCAATGGATGATATCAACATTTGCACACCCGCGTAAAAAATCACAAGCGACAGAATCTTAGTTGCAATCCCTTCGGCCTTTTCATAACCGAATACATACTTCTTGGAAGGCGGCTGATTGATAATGCGTGCTGTGAAAATCATGACAATGGAGATGATTACGTCCGTTGCCGAATCGATGCCGTCGCCCAGCACGGCAAGACTGCCGGCAAATAAGCCTATGATGATTTTTGATGCGGAAAGTATGGCGTTCCCGATAGTACTTATCCAAGAAGTTCTGATTAATATCTGCTCCCTTTTTGCTTTCATGTGATTAAGCCTTTGACATACCGGTTAATATGTAGCTGCCTTTCAAGTTGTTTTCTTTCATATAACTGACCACTTCTACCCGACAGGCCGACATTAAAGCGTATCCCGTTAAGTTCCTGTTTATAGCTTTGATGAACGAATACTCTGTATCGTTGTGGATGAAAGATATACGATGATATTCCATAACATAATGTGTTTAATAAGGACTAATATGTGGTCAAATATACGGATAATATCAGTAGTATGGATGAAAAAGGAGAATTATTTAATTTGATCATATTGCTGGAATAGTACATTTTTATTTTTATCTTTGTCTCCCGAAATGAAAAGACTAGCCTACATAACAGCAGTGATTCTTTCTCTCCTGATTATCTATTCAGGGGCAGGAGTGTCTATTGTCCATTACTGCTGTTCCCGTTGTGAGGCAGTGCAAGGCTGTTGTGCCAATGGCTGTCCCAAGTGTAAGAAGTCTCATACGTGCGATTCAAAGAAAGACTGTAGAGAAAAGGGCTGTACAGCCACTATCTATAAGCTCGATTTGATGAAGCATGTTTCCGCACTGACAGTTTCTGTTCCAGTGGTAACGCTTTTCTGTGAACAATCTTGTCAGTTATTTGCTTTTGCTTCCATAGATCAAACGGCAGACTATTCCAGTCTTCCCTTTCCGCCACCTCCCTGTCCGAGGCAGAAGTTGGCGTTACATTCTGTTCTCCTGATTTAGCGTTATTTCATTTTTTTGTGTCCGATGGAACTTTGTTTTCAGCCATTGCAGGTTATGAAAGCAAAGGGAATGAATGCAATTTAGTTGCAAGAGAAATGAATTAATTTTGTATCTCAACAATAAGTTTAAGAAAGAATGAAATATATGATAATGGGCCTGTTCTCATTACTTGCGGTTACAACCTATGCGCAAGTACGGGGGACGGTCAAAGATAATACCGGAGAACCCATTCCGGGTGCTAATGTATTCTGGATGAATACGGGTCAGGGAGTAACAACGAAAGAAGATGGTAGTTTTTCTATCTCCAAACCTTCGAAAAGTCACATGCTGGTGGTCAGTTTTATCGGTTTTCAGAATGATACGATTCATGTCAGCAAGAAGAATCAGGAGCTGGATATCATCCTTCGGGATGGTGTAGAGCTGAATGAAGTGAATGTGGTCAGCCGCAGAATGGGAACGATGAAGTTGCGGAGCAGTGTGATGAATGAAGAGATGATAAGCAGTGCCGAATTGAGTAGAGCTGCCTGTTGCAATCTTGGAGAAAGCTTTGTGACCAACCCTTCGGTGGACGTGAGTTATTCGGATGCTGCAACGGGAGCCAAACAGATTAAACTGCTCGGATTGTCCGGAACTTATGTGCAGATGCTGACAGAGAATATCCCGAACTATCGTGGCGCGGCTTCCCCTTATGGACTGGGATATGTTCCCGGTCCGTGGATGCAGAGCATACAGGTTTCCAAAGGAATCTCTTCTGTGAAGAATGGCTACGAAGCTATCACAGGACAAATCAATGTCGAGTTTAAAAAGCCGCAGTTGCCGGAAGCCGACTGGGTATCCGCCAATCTTTTCGCAAGCAGTACCAGTCGGTATGAGGCGAATGCAGATGCCACCCTGAAGTTGTCCAAACGCTGGAGCACCTCTCTGCTGGCACATTATGAGAACGAGACCAAAGCACACGACGGCAATGATGACGGCTTCGTAGATATTCCCCGGGTAGAGCAATATAATGTCTGGAACCGATGGGCATATATGGGAGATCACTATGTTTTTCAAGCAGGTTTCAAGGCATTGTCCGAAAGCCGGAACAGCGGACAGGCACATCATGCAGGTATGCAGTCCGGTGATCTCTATAAGGTAGGAATCGATACCGAGCGTTATGAGCTTTTTACTAAGAATGCTTATATATTCAATAAGGAGAAGAATACGAATCTGGCATTGATTCTTTCTGCCAGCTGGCACAATCAGGATGCGATGTACGGACGAAAACTCTACAATGTAGACCAGACGAATGCGTATGCTTCTTTGATGTTTGAAACGGAATTTAATAAGCAGAACAGTTTCTCGGCAGGATTGAGTTTCAACTATGACGCCTATGACCAGCATTATCGGCTGGAGAATAAAACGGAATTGCCGCTTATAAAGGCATTTGCCAAAGAAGCGGTTCCCGGAGCCTATGTGCAATATACGCTGAATCTGAATGACCAGTGGATGCTGATGGCAGGTCTGCGTGGCGATTATAGCAGTGAGCACGGCTTCTTTGTGACCCCGCGTGCGCATCTGAAATACAATCCGAATGAGTATGTACACTTCCGCCTGTCTGCCGGAAAAGGTTACCGTACGAATCATGTACTGGCAGAGAACAATTACCTGCTTTCCAGCAGCCGAAAGGTTGAAATAGCGAACGGGCTGGATATGGAAGAAGCATGGAACTATGGCGCCAGCGTATCTACATATATACCCATATTAGGCAAGACGCTGAATATCAATGCCGAGTACTATTACACCAACTTCCTGAAACAAGTAGTAGTAGATATGGACAGCAATCCTCACGAAGTCGCTTTTTACAATCTCGATGGACGTTCCTATTCGCATGTGTTCCAAGTAGAGGCAAGCTATCCTTTTTTCAAAGGATTTACTTTGACAGGGGCTTACCGTCTGACGGATGCTCAGACAACCTACAAAGGTCAGCGGATGGAGAAACCACTGACCAGTAAATACAAGGGATTGCTGACCGCTTCGTATCAGACACCACTCGGAATATGGCAGTTTGATGCTACGCTCCAACTCAATGGCGGAGGAAGAATGCCTGCTCCTTATGAATTGGCGGACGGTCAGTTGTCCTGGGAGCGCCGCTACGGCAGTTTCGAACAATTGAGCGCTCAAATAACCCGCTATTTCCGTCGTTGGTCCATCTACGTAGGAGGGGAGAACCTGACCAACTTCAAACAGAAGAACCCGATCATTGATGCTGCGAATCCATGGGGAGGTAACTTTGACTCTACGATGATATGGGGACCTGTGCACGGAGCAAAAGCGTATATCGGAGTACGTTTCAATCTGGCAAGAAACAGTGACTAAAGTGATAAAAACAGAAATGAATAATGACCATTAAAAGAATAAGAAAAATGAAAACAAGAAGATGGATGGCCACTTTCGTGGTGGCTCTTTTGAGTGTGACAGCTGTACTGGCAAAGGACGTTCGTGTCGTAGTATTCAAAGTCTCTCAGATGCATTGCGAGAACTGCGAGAAGAAAGTGAAAAACAATATGCGCTTTGAAAAAGGTGTGAAAGAACTTTCTACCGAGCTGAAGGACAAAACAGTGTCTATCACCTACGATGCCGAGAAGACGGACGTGAAGAAGTTGCAGGCAGGATTCAAGAAGTTCAATTACGAGGCGGAGTTTGTGAAAGAAACCAAACAGGAAGGCAAGAAAGACGGCAAACAAGAATCTAAAAAAGAAGAAAAGAAAGCCGATAAGAAGTAATCGAACAAATACCCATATTGGCTTGTTTTATAACTACTAATCATTAAAGAGTAAGGATTATATGGGTAATATAGCAAAAAAGGCGTTTCCCGTGCTCAATATGCATTGTGCGGGATGCGCTAACAATGTAGAAAAAACAGTGAAAAAGTTGTCGGGAGTCGTTGATGCTTCCGTCAACTTTGCTTCAAATACATTGACGATTTCTTATGAGGACGACAAGCTGACTCCCGGAGAAATTCGTGCAGCGGTACTTGCTGCCGGTTATGACTTGATTGTAGAAGAAGCGAATAAAGAAGAACGTCGGGAGGAGGAGCAGCATAAGCGTTATCTCCGCCTGAAACGGAAAGTGATCGGTGCGTGGATATTTGTCGTACCGCTCCTTATCTTTTCTATGGTATTGATGCACATGCCATATTCTAACGAGATACAGATGGTGCTCACCATTCCGGTAATGGTACTCTTCGGAGGCAGTTTCTTTACGGGAGCATGGAAGCAGGCCAAGGTCGGGCGTAGTAATATGGATACGCTGGTCGCGTTAAGTACCTCGATAGCCTTCCTTTTCAGTTTATTCAATACCTTCTTTCCGCAGTTCTGGACAGATCGCGGATTGGAACCACACGTCTATTACGAAGCTTCCGCAGTGATCATCGCTTTCGTTCTGACCGGAAAAATGATGGAGGAACGTGCCAAAGGAAATACTTCGGATGCAATTCGCAGGCTGATGGGAATGCAGCCCAAAGTGGCGCGTGTGTTGCGTGGCGGGATAGAGGAGGAGATACAAATAGACCTCTTGCAGGTAGGCGATAGGGTTGTAGTCCGTCCCGGCGAACAGATTCCGGTGGATGGCCAGCTTTCGGAAGGAGAGTCGTATGTGGATGAAAGTATGATTAGCGGTGAGCCGATTCCGGTAGAGAAGAAAAAGGACGACAAAGTCCTTGCCGGGACAATCAATCAGCGCGGGTCATTTATCATTCGTGCCTCTCAGGTGGGAAGTGATACAGTGCTTGCGCGCATCATTCACATGGTGCAGGAAGCACAAGGCAGCAAAGCTCCTGTGCAGCGTATTGTCGACCGTATTACTGGGATTTTTGTCCCTGTCGTGCTCGGAGTCGCCATCCTGACATTTATATTGTGGGTCGCCATCGGTGGCAGTGAGTATATTTCTTACGGTATTCTTTCTGCTGTATCTGTTCTGGTCATAGCCTGTCCCTGTGCTTTGGGGCTTGCCACTCCTACTGCATTAATGGTAGGAATCGGTAAGGCTGCCGGACAGCATATTCTGATCAAAGATGCCGTTGCTCTGGAACAGATGCGTAAGGTCAATGTAGTGGTGCTGGATAAAACCGGGACATTGACTGAAGGGCATCCTACCGCTACCGGATGGTTGTGGGCACAGCCGCAGGAAGAACATTTCAAGAATGTACTTCTGGCTGCCGAACTAAAATCGGAGCATCCGTTGGCAGGTGCGATTGTAACTGTACTTCAGGATGAGGAAAAGATAACTCCCGCTTCTTTGAGCAGCTTTGAAAGTATCACAGGAAAAGGGATAAAGGTGTCTTATCAGGGCAATACTTACTGGGTAGGAAGCCACAAACTTCTGAAAGATTTCAGTGCTACGGTCAGTGATGTCATGGCGGATATGCTGGTACATTACGAATCGGATGGGAATGGAATTATATACTTTGGACGTGAGAACGAGCTTCTGGCTATTATTGCAGTTTCCGACCCGATAAAGGCAACTTCTGCTGAAGCGGTGAAAGAACTGAAACGACAGGGTATTGACATCTGTATGCTCACCGGTGACGGACAGCGGACAGCTTTGGCGGTCTCTTCCCGTCTGGGCATTGAGCGTTTTGTGGCAGATGCCTTGCCGGATGACAAAGCCGAATTTGTGCGTGAACTGCAAATGCAAGGAAAAAAAGTAGCCATGGTGGGCGACGGTATCAATGACTCGCAGGCTCTTGCATTGGCTGACGTCAGCATTGCGATGGGGAAGGGAACGGACATCGCCATGGATGTCGCTATGGTGACATTGATGACTTCCGATTTGTTGTTACTCCCCAAAGCTTTTGAACTGTCCAGACAGACTGTACGACTGATCCATCAGAATCTTTTCTGGGCATTCATCTACAATCTGATCGGTATTCCTATCGCTGCCGGAGTCTTATTTCCTATAAACGGATTGTTGCTGAATCCGATGCTGGCAAGTGCTGCTATGGCATTCTCCAGTGTGAGTGTGGTGCTTAATTCGTTGAGTCTGGGAAGAAGGAAGATTTAAGCAGAGAGCATATAAAGCGCTCCTTTATGATTTTAAATTAGGCACGGATTACACGGATTAACACGGTTTTAAGAGATTAAACAAACTATTAAAAACCGTGTTAATCCGTGTAATCCGTGCCTAATATTATTATGTTGACCGATGTTTAGAAGTAGCTTTTATTACCAGACTCAACTGTTTCTAAACTCCAGAGGAGACATTCCCACATGCCGTCTGAAGAATTTGCAGAAGAAAGAGGGATTAGGAAAATTCAACGAATAAGCTATCTCCTGAATCGTCATATCCGTACCCTTTAGCTGCGCTTTAGCATCGATAATGACGATATAGGCTATGGTATCCAGCACACTTTTCCCCGTCACTTGCTTGACGGTGGTGCTCAGATGCTGAAGAGAGATTCCCAGCTGATCGGCATAGAACTGTGCACAGCGCTGATCCTTGTAGTGTTCAGTAATCAGTTGAATCAACTTCCGGCAAATCTCCTTCTTACGGTTTGAATGATTGTTTCCCGTATAATTCCGGTACATCAGCTGGACACTTGTCAGAATAGTCTGAAGCGACAGGTCTGCCAATTTGGAATCCATTTTGAAAGACTCGTCACAACTGGCATGAGATAATAAGGCAAAATATTCCTTCAGATAGTCGGCGATATTTTCGGAAAGAGGGATGATCGGCTGTTCTATCAGCTTAGGATAGGCGCTTCCGATTGTCGTCAACAGATTGATATGCCCGATACATTTGGCGGAGAAACCGGCAAAGCAGAGACTTACCTTTTCCGCTTTCTCGCGGAACTGAATGATGGTGCCGGGCAATAAAGTGATCAGGTCATTCGGGTGAACCTCATATTCCAGCAGGTTGATGGAGACTTTCATAGTACCTTCCGTACAGACTGCGAAAATGCACGCCTGCAACCGGCACGATTGTTTGTAGATGTTCAGAATATCTTCAGTTACTTTGGTCCATGCTAACACCTCCAGGGGCAAATCTACTTGTGGAACTTCCATTTTCATAAGAGTGTTTGTTATCTTTGGTTTAGAGTGCTTGTTATATTCGGTCTACAAATGTACGATTTTTCTTTTTATTTCTTACTTTTGTCCTCATGAAAACTGTATTAGTCGATTGGAATTTGATTCCGTACTCCGAAGCATGGCAGCGGCAGACGGAATGGTTTGATGCCGTTGTCCGTGCAAAAGCGCAGGGAGAAACGTACGAAAATCGTATTATAATGTGCGAACATCCGCATGTCTATACTTTGGGGCGTAGCGGAAAGGAAAATAATATGCTGTTGAATGACGAGCAGTTGAAAGCCATTCAGGCTACCCTTTATCATATAGATCGGGGAGGGGACATCACTTATCATGGTCCCGGACAGTTAGTTTGTTATCCGATATTGAATCTGGAGGAGTTTCAGCTGGGATTGAAGGAATATGTGCACCTGCTCGAAGAGGCTGTGATACGTGTCTGTGCTTCCTATGGCATTGAAGCGGGGCGTCTTGAGAAGGCGACAGGTGTATGGCTGGAGGGAAACACTCCCCGTGCCCGTAAGATTTGCGCGATCGGAGTGAGGAGTAGCCACTACGTCACTATGCACGGTCTGGCTCTGAATGTGAATACAGATTTACGCTATTTCAGCTATATTCATCCCTGTGGATTTATAGATAAAGGCGTCACTTCCCTTCGTCAGGAGTTGAAGCACGAAGTGCCTGTGGACGAAGTGAAGCAACGCCTTGAATGCGAGCTTAGGAAACTGCTTGAAAGAGCTTAGAACACTATTCCAACACTGAGTTGCCACGTACGGTGCATAAAGCAGTCGCTGTCTGCCAGTGCGTACGAGAAGTCTGCACGGATTGGCCAGAAGTTGATTCCGCATCCCAGTGTACCGTAGTTGCCTGTACCTTTGTCATTGTCTCCGAAATGGTATCCTGCGCGGACTACACCATATTTCAAGAAGTTGTATTCAGCTCCGATACCGGCTTGAAGATGGCGGTATTCGGATGGCAGCAGATAGTTCAAGTCGAGTGCCACCTGCAGGCGGTTTTCCATGCTGAACGGAAGATCGACCGCTCCACCCAGTCCGAGTCGGGCAGGCAGCTTCTGGCCGTCCAGTTTACCGCCTAAGTTGGCGGCCTGAAAGCCGATAGTCCATGAAGCCATTTCATCCAGAATAGCCATGCTGCGATGATAGCTGGCACCGAAGTCCATAGATACCGATCCTTTGCTGTCCGCGTCCTTATAGGCTTTTGCCTGTAGATATCTGAGCGTTAATGATACCGACAGATTCTTGGCTATATTTCTGAAATAGGCAGCTTCCAGATTCCAGGCACGGGCATGGTCTTCCGGACCATCCTCCCAATGAAAATCAGCATCTTTATAATGACGGAATCCTACGGTAAATCCATGTTTCCCTTCCCGTCCGATGCGGTAGAAGAGGGAAGCGCTGTGCATACCATAGTCCTTATTTATGTCAGCGTATGAGTAGCTGGCACCCATTACATCCTGTGAGAAAGCGATGGTGGAAGCGTTATGAAAGATAGCCGTACTTCCGTTGTCAGTGATAGCTAATCCTGTGCCGGCCATACCTGCCGATTGGGCATCCGGAGTAATCTCCAGAAAAGAGGCGTTTGCCACTCCTTGTGCTCCCAGAAAAGCAGGCAACAAACACGAGGCGAGAAGGAAATGTTTTACTCGTTTCATAATCATTTGTTTTAAGGGTGAGACATCCGGACGACACGTATGCCTGTCCACGATTTGTTATTGTTGAGCATTTGGCTGAGAGGCTCTTCGCTGAGGACAACCTTGCCCAGAGTAGAAGAAGCATGGAGCAAATGCAACTTTCCGTTTACAAAGTTAGCTATCCCTACATGAGCTATATCCAGTCCCGGAAGCTTCGTGGTGATAGCAATCACGTCTCCGTCCATGATCCACGGGAGTCCCGTGTCGGGCAGTTTGTTTTTAGGCAGCCAGTGCACCTTCTTTCCGGACAATGCTTTCTCATATTCAGCCATCCGTTTGACGTTTTCCGGCGAATCTGCCAGATGCTTGTATTGCTTGGGATGGGTGGACATATAAGAGAGGGATAGCTTGGTGGTCTGTGCGCTGTTTCGGGCGGTGACATCTTCCAGAAGTCCCTGGCGGACACCGTTCTCAATCCAGTCGGAGGTATAGTGAAGCCGCGAAGTATAGCCGTCTATGATGCCGTCCCGGTAACGTATCTTTTGCAGGTTATCGGCAAAAGAAGAACCCAATGCCTGTGCCAGCGTATATTCTACAAAGGTGAGGCAATCTACTGTTTGGGGGGCGATGACTAACGTCTCTTCTGTTCCCTGATCCAGCGTGTTGGCTACATACTTTGTGCCCAGATACGATTTTCCGATTCTTAACATCGGCTCCGCATCTTGGGGAAATACGACACCGTCACGCAGCCACTTTTCCAGTTCCTGCGTCCACTGTTGCTTGTATTTGAAGTTGTCCCGATATCCCCAGCCATGTCCTCCTGTAGGGTAGACATGAAGTGATGCGGGAACATTGTTCTTCTGTAGGGCGAGATAATAGTTCACCCCGTTGGAAGGAGGCACAGCGCCGTCATCGGAGGAGAGAACGATAAATGCCTGCGGAGTATCAGATGTCACTTGCAGTTCGTTGGAGAAGTGTCGTATCTGCTCCGTTGTCGGGCTTTTGCCCAGAAGCTCATTTCTCGAACCTCCATGAGTATTTTGCAGCATGGTAACTACCGGATAGAGCAGAATCTGAAAATCCGGACGGGTTTCCGCACTGTAATGGGTAGCGAGGGTAGAGGCCAGGTGACCTCCCGCAGATGCTCCCATAATTCCTATTTTACGAGGGTTGATGTTCCATTCTCCGGCATGTTCACGTACGATGCGAATTGCTCTTTCTGCATCCGACAAGGGCACTTCGCAATGACCGTTCGGCATCCGGTATTTCAGTACAATGTAAGTGATGCCTTGTCCGCAGAACCAAGGTGCCATGTCATGTCCTTCATGATCCATCGCAAGGCGGCTGTAGCCGCCTCCGGGACACATGATGACCGCCATTCCGTTCGGCTGTGGGGCACGGTAAACGGTTATGGTGGGGGCTGTGACATTGCTGAGCCTATGGGGTGACACTTCCTTTTCACCACCGGTCAGTCCGTTGGAGTTGGGAGCACCGTTGGGCCACAAAGGCAGCTCGACAGGCTGTTGTGCAAATGTCATTGCAGTCATAAGTGATACTATAACAGATAATAGTTTCCTCATATTATTTTACTTTCATGGAAGCCTTGATAAAGTAGAGGATCAATAAAGCGTAAGCTCCTAATGCTAACACTTCCGACCAAGTATTGTTCAGCCATGTTTCGTTGACCAGATTGACGCCGCCGAAACGCATTGCCGCACTGACTACGCCCATCAGAGCGCCTCCCGCAATGAAGCCGGATGCCAGCAGTGTTCCCTTTTCACCTCGTTCCGTATTGAGCGCTGTATCTTTGCTGCGGCTCGTAACGTACCAGTTGACGGCACCACCCACTACCAACGGCACGTTCAGTTCCAATGGAATAAACATACCCAGTGCGAATGCCAGTGCGGGAATTTTGAAGAATGTCAGTACAATGGCCAGTACAGCACCGATACCGTACAGCAACCAAGGTGCGCCTACACCGCTCATCAACGGCTCTATCACGGCAGCCATCGCATTGGCCTGCGGTGCAGCCAGTGCGCCACTGGTGAATCCGTATGTCTTGTTCAGGATAATCATGACACCGCCTACTGTAGCTGCTGAAACGATTGTTCCCAAGAATTTCCATGTTTCCTGTTTGGCAGGTGTGCTACCCAGCCAATAACCAATTTTCAGGTCAGTGATGAAACCGCCTGCCATTGAAAGTGCCGTACATACCACACCACCCATAACGAGCGCGGCAACCATGCCCGAAGGACCTTTCAGTCCGACAGCCACCATCACTACGGAAGCCAGAATCAGTGTCATCAGCGTCATTCCCGATACCGGATTGGTTCCTACGATGGCGATCGCATTGGCGGCTACGGTAGTAAACAGGAACGAAATACCTGCTACGAGTGCAATCGCTACCAGTGTATGTACTATATTTCCCTGCATGATGTCGAAGTAGAAGAACAGTACAATCAGAATCAGCGTAATGATAGAACCGATAGCGATGATTTTCATTGAAAGGTCGCGCTGTGTACGCATGATATTTTTTTCTACGTTGCCCTTGCCACCCATTTCTTTGGCAGCCAGTCCGACAGCGCTCTTGATGATTCCCCATGAGCGGATGATACCGATGACACCTGCCATGGCAATACCGCCGATACCGATGCTTTTGGCATAATACTTGAAGATTTCTTCGGGGCTCATCATGCCTACCGTAGAGGTGATCTCAGGATTCCATGCGTTCAATACGCTGTCTCCCCAGATGGCAGACATTCCGGGAATGATGATCCACCACACTGCCAGTGATCCGGCACAGATGATGGAAGCATATTTCAGTCCGACGATGTAGCCCAGGCCGAGTACGGCAGCTCCTGTATTTACTTTAAATACCAGTTTCGCTTTCTCTGCCAGCATTTCTCCGGCGCCGCATACACGGGTAGTGAAGTTCTCGTTCCACCAGCCGAAAGTGGCTACGATGAAGTCATACAATCCACCGATCATTCCTGCCATCAGTAACGGTTTAGCCTGACTGCCGCCTTTTTCGCCGGATACCAGTACCTGCGTTGTAGCAGTCGCTTCCGGGAAAGGATATTTGCCGTGCATATCGCTGACGAAGTATTTACGGAAAGGAATCAGGAACAGGATACCCAATACACCACCCAGCAATGAACTGATAAATACCTGCATAAAGCTGACCGTCATTTCGGGATATTTGACTTGAAGGATATAGAGGGCGGGAAGGGTGAAGATGGCTCCGGCTACGATGACACCGGAACATGCCCCGATGGACTGGATAATTACATTTTCTCCTAACGCATTTTTTCTTTTAGCTGCTCCAGAGACTCCTACGGCGATGATGGCGATTGGAATAGCTGCCTCGAACACTTGTCCCACTTTCAGCCCCAAATAGGCGGCTGCTGCCGAGAAAAGGATTGCCATGGCGATACCCCACGTTACTGACCAAAAATTTACTTCCGGATAATTCTTGGAAGGACTCATCAGGGGATTGTACACTTCCCCCGGTTTTAACTCTCTGAACGCGTTTTCAGGTAGTCCGGTGAATTTGTCTTCTTCTTGTTTCATATTATATTTTTAGTAGTTTATGCTTTAAGACTTCAAAGTAAACAAAAAAAAAGGAGAACCAAAAGATTCTCCTTTACGTTTTATGGTCTATTTTTTCTTACTTCTCATCTTTCGGGGTCATATCGCCTTCAATATAGAGTCGTACCATCTCTGTTTTTGCATTGGTACGCAGGGTTATTGATTTTTTGAAGTGTCCCGGATATTTGCCTGTTCCGTTGTAAGTTACTTTGATTGTACCTTTCTTTCCCGGCTGGATCGGTTCTTTGGTATATTCCGGCACTGTACATCCGCAAGATGCTACTGCCTGATGAATTACTAAAGGAGCGTCACCGATATTAGTGAAGGTGAATACGCAGCTTACTACCGGACTGTTTTCAGAGAATTTTCCAAAATCGTGTGTTGTTTTGTCAAACTTGATATCAGCGTTAGTCTGGGCAAAAGCGAAACTTACTCCTACCACTAACAAGGTCATTAAAAAAAGTATCTTTTTCATTCTTCCTTCTTTTTATTGATTACGAATGACAAAGGTAATGCTTTTTCCGGAAAGTATCCCGTTGGCAGAGTTAATTTAATCGAAAAAAGGGAATAAAATACTTCGGCTTGTCGTTGAGCTCCCGGCTTGGTAACCTTGACCGCCGAGCTTAATAAACCTGACCAGCGAGGTGAGAATGATTAAGCACCGAAGTGGGCAGGGTTAAGCACCGAGGCGAATCGAACTGAGTACCGGGACGAATAACTCTGTTTGCCCGATTAATTTCTTTCCGAATGGTTTTGAATGAAGAATTGGCTGCGCTATCACGCTGCAAAGTAATTCTTCATTCTTCATTTCAAATCGGAAATGAACTAAATTATAAATTGAGGATTAGGCACGGATTACACGGATTTCACGGTTTTAGTGCTATGATTACGTAAAAAACAACCGTGTTCATCCGCGTAATCCGTGCCTAAATATATTCTTTTCCGATTCGAAAGCAAATCGGCGGCGGCGAAATTCTTTCTTTTCTTTCTTAATAATTCTATTTCTTTAGAATAGAATTCTCTACTCTTCTCTACTGGTTTTGATTGGGTTTTTGCGCCCTATTCATGGGCGTTTCAGAGCTTAGGTTTTTTTATTAAGCCATTTTTTCCGCCATGTTTTTCATCTGATTTTCTCCAGCCGAATGAACTAAATGAAGACTATTTCTTTAATCCGAATCCCAGCATCATCCCGTCGTAGTTTTCAGCAAGTGAGCTTACTGTTTTCAGTGCGGTGCTGTTTGTCTTGCTGCCGAGGAATGTCATTAATTTGAGTAGTTTGTCGGAGTTGAACAGCAGGTCCATAGAGTTGGAGGTGCAGTTCACTTTCGCGTGCAGGTTCAGGAGTTTCAGGTATTTCAAGTCTACCTGTTTGGTGGAAGCGTTATATGAATAGGTACCACTCAGTTTCTTTTTTCCAACAGTGCTTGTAAAGGTACTGTCGGCGTTGAAAGTGAAACTCATTTGTCCTTCTTTGATGCCCACTTTGGTTAGTTGTTCGTTCAACTTGTTTTCTGCCATCGTAGCGGCTGCGGCTCCTCCTGCTTTCATCAGCAGATTGTCCGATTCAAATTCTACTGCCGATCCGCTGTAAGTCCATGTGCCTGTCATGTCTATCGTTTCGGGTGTTCCGGTGATGGCGTTTACTACTTTGGAAATGTTGTCTTTATTGAGCAAATCTTTTAATGATTGTGCCTGACTGTTGCTTGCTGTCAATGAGAATATTGCAATCCATGCAATAAATAAAATGTTCTTTTTCATTTGCGTTTACTTATTTTTATAGAGTTCTTTACTGATGTTTTCTATATAGTCGAGGATTTCGGTACGCCCTGTGCGGTCTTCCGAGGAAGAGACGAAATAAGGAGGGAGTTCTTCCCATTGCTTGCCCAGTTCGCGCAGATAAGCGTTGATATTCATTTTCAGACGTCCGCCTTTCAGCTTGTCTGCTTTGGTGAAGATGATAGAGAAAGGGATGCCGTTTTCGCCTAACCATTCCATAAATTCCATATCTATTTTCTGAGGCTCCAGACGACTGTCTATCAGTACAAACAGGTTTGTCATCTGTTCCCGTTCGAGGATATAGTCTTCGATGATGGTACGTATCTGGTCTTTGCCTTTTTGTCCGCGTCTGGCGTAGCCGTATCCGGGAAGATCGACCAGATACCAGCTTTGGTTAATCAGGAAGTGATTGATAAGCATTGTTTTACCCGGTGTGGCTGAGGTCATTGCCAGTCCTTTGCGGGCAGTCAGCATATTGATAAGGCTCGACTTTCCTACATTCGAACGGCCAATGAAGGCGTATTCGGGAAATACTCCTGTCGGACATTTCCTTACGTCCGTGTTGCTAATCACAAATTCTGCACTCGTTATTTCCATTTTATTGTCATTTATTTCTTTGTTTTTCTACTTCTAATAAACTCTCTTGTCATTTCTAATAAACTATTGCGTCGTTTATAATAAACTCCATCATTATTTATTATACACGTTGGAACACCTGTTTTTAAGGGGTTTTTACCGCTTTCTCTTTTCCGGACAGCAACATGATCCCCGCAAAGGTAAGGCTTCCGTTTAACATTAGCAATTCATAGCCAAATTTATATCCGGTTTCTTTGCTGATCCACCAGTCCAGAGCGTAGCAGAGCACCGGAGAGGAGATGGCGATGAGCGGGACCAGCCGGTCGTTTGTCTGCCGGCGGGTGAATAATCCGAAGGCGAACATGCCTAGTAAAGGTCCGTATGTGTAGGATGCGATGATGTAGATCGCGTCAATCACGCTTTTGTTGTTCAGCATTTCCACCAGACAGATGAAGAAAGCCAGCAGGACGGAGAGGAGCAGATGCACTCTCTTTCTTTTGCGGCGGGCCACTTCTTCCGTGTCCTTCTCTGTGTTTAGCAGGTCTATGCATACGCTGGTGGTCATGGCAGTCAGGGCGGAATCCGAATTGCTGAAAGCTGCGGCGATGATGCCGATCGTAAAAAGAATCAGTACCGAATGTCCCAGATATCCTTGTGTGGCAAACATGGGAAGGATATCATCATTCATAGCCGGCAGTTCCAGTTGCATTTGCCCGGCTAAGGCAAGCAGCAGGATGCCCAGACACAAAAACAGGAAATTCAGCGGGATGAATGAGAATCCGTAGCAGTACATATTCTTTTTGGCCTCGCGCAGGTTGCGGCAGGAGAGATTCTTTTGCATCATGTCTTGGTCGAGTCCGGTCATTACGATCACGATAAAGATTCCGCTAAAGAATTGTTTGAAGAAGTTTTGGCGGGAAATCCAGTCGTCGAATACGAAAATCCGGTTATGTTCGCTGTTGCGGATGGTTTGTACGATGCCGTCAAAGCCTGTATCCAGCTTCTGTATCGTGAAGTAGATAATGAAAAGCAGGGCTGCGATCAGGCAGAACGTTTGCAGGGTATCTGTCCATACAATCGTTTTGATTCCACTTTTGTGGGTGTATATCCATACGAGGGTTACGGAGCCGACAGCAATCACCCAGAAAGGAATATGCATCTCCTGAAACACATGAGTGTGCAGGATCAGACAGACGAGATACAGTTTGGCTGCTGTTCCCAGCATACGGGAGAGCAGGAAGAAGAAAGAACCGGTGCGGTAAGTGTGTACGCCGATACGTGTGCCGAGATATCCGTAGATGCTTGTCAGGTTTAGCTTGTAGTATAGCGGCAGCAATACATGTGCTACGATCATGTAGCCGAAAAAGAAGCCGAGCACCGTTTGCATGTACGTCATGTCCATTCCCCGTACCATGCCCGGTACGGATACGAACGTCACGCCGGAAATAGAAGCGCCAATCATGCCAAAAGAGACTACATACCAAGGTGATTTGTTTTCTCCTTTAAAGAACGCTGCATTTGATCCGCCTTTGTGTCCGGTGATGTGGGCTATCAACAATAACCCTGCAAAATAGCATACAATAGTGACAAGTATCATCATATCGGCTGCAAAGGTAACACTTTCTTTGTAATTTCGGGAGTGGCTTTCTAAGGCAAATTCTTATAATAGTAAGGATACAGTTCCTTTTTATATATCAAATAGCACTATTTATCGACAAATTCCATTTGATATAGGTATAAAAAAACAATAATCCGTATCTTTGCACCCGAAACAGATCGAATTTCATTTGTAGTCTATATGAACCAACAATATCCTTCCGTCCTGCTCGAAAAAGCAGTAGGCGAATTTTCCAAACTTCCGGGCATCGGGCGTAAGACGGCGATGCGGCTTGTATTGCATCTGCTCCGGCAGGATACAGCTACTGTGGAGGCATTCGGCAACTCCATTATTACGCTGAAACGTGAAGTGAAGTACTGTAGAGTATGCCATAATATATCGGATACTGAAACTTGCCAGATTTGTGCCAATCCGCAGCGTGATGCTTCCACTGTCTGCGTGGTAGAGAACATCCGCGATGTGATGGCGGTAGAGGCTACCCAGCAGTATCGGGGACTTTATCACGTACTGGGCGGAGTGATCTCTCCGATGGACGGGGTAGGACCGAGTGACCTGCAAATTGAGAGTCTGGTACAGCGGGTATCCGAAGGCGGGATCAAAGAGGTTATCCTCGCTTTGAGCACTACGATGGAAGGAGATACCACCAACTTCTATATCTACCGTAAACTGGAGAAGATGGGAGTCAGACTGAGCGTAATCGCACGTGGCATATCCGTTGGCGACGAACTGGAATATGCCGACGAAATCACCCTGGGACGCAGTATTGTCAACCGGACTCTTTTTACCGGAACCGTATAACCTGAATTAATTATTTGAACGAATATCGTAACTAACATGGAAGAACAGATAAAACGCGCAGTGAGAAACTTGAATATCAGTTATGTTTTCTTTTGGGTGCTTCCCGCATTCTTGCTCGGGGCAGGGGAGTTCGACCTCCTTCCTGTGGGAGCTTTGGTTGACAATGTGCAGGCTACCTATTATTTTGAGACTATTGGCATTCTGCTGACCGCTTTATGCGTGCCGCTTGCATTGAAACTATTCAGCCTGGTACTGAAAAAGAAAATAGACTACATGACCATTCCCCTTGCATTAAAACGTTATGTACAGTGGAGCATGGTACGCCTCGGATTGCTCGAAGCGGCTATCATCCTCAACGTATTGTGCTATTATCTGACTCTCAGCAACACCGGAAACCTCTGTATGCTGATCGGCCTGACCGCTTCCCTTTTCTGTCTGCCCAGCGAGAAAAGGCTTCGTAACGAACTTCATATCAATAAAGAGTAGGCCGGTATGAAACAGTCTTTTTTGAACAACGACCGCATCTATCTCCGGGCGGTAGAACCGGAAGATCTGGATGTCATGTATGAGATGGAGAACGATCCTTCCATGTGGGACATCAGTAATTTTACAGTCCCTTATTCCCGCTACGTATTGCGGCAATATATAGAAGGTTCACAGTGCGACGTGTTTGCCGACAAGCAGTTACGGCTGATGATAATAAGCAGGTCTGATCACCGTGTGCTGGGGACGATTGATATCACTGACTTTGTACCTCTTCATGCTCGTGGTGAGGTAGGAATTGCCGTTTCTAAGGCTGACCGTCAGCAGGGATATGCTTCGGATGCATTGCAGTTGCTGTGTGAATATGCCTTTGATTTCTTGTCGCTGACTCAGCTTTATGCTCATGTGGCTACGGACAATGAAATCTGCATGAAGCTGTTTACTTCATGTGGCTTCGTTCAATGCGGACTATTAAAGAACTGGTTGCAAGTCGGGGGGTGTTACAAAGATGCTGCTATTTTCCAGTATCTGAATCCGAAGAAACATTAATTGAAAGTCGGTACTCGTGGAAAGCGGGACCAGGCTTCATACTTGCTGCCCAGCTTTTCCAAGGCTTCTTTCCACATATCCTTGGTGTCACTGTTCATCAGGTAGTCCTTATCTTCTTTAGAGACGAGCCATGTGTTCTCTTTGAGTTCGTCATTCAGTTGTTCGCCTTCCCAGCCGCAGTATCCCAGGAAGAAGCGGATGTGCTGATCTACTTTATTGCCTTGCAGGATGTATTTCTTTATCTCATCAAAGTCTCCGTTCAGATACAGACCTTTGCTGACGGGTATTGCACCGGAGATATTTGCCAAGGTATGAAGGTAGAACAGGGTATCTGTGGCAACGGGACCACCTTTGTATAAGGGTATGTCATCGATATACTTGAACTCTTTGATAATGTCATTGACGAATATCGGTAATGGCTTGTTGATAATCAGCCCCATCGTGCCTTCATCAGTATGATCGATAAGCAGAATTACGGACCTGCCAAATGTGGCATCACGAAGGAAAGGCTCGGAGATGAGAATCTTTCCTCGTGATGGCAATACATTATTTGATTGAATTTTAAATATGTCAGAGTCTATATTCATGCCATCAGATTGATATTCGTGCCACTAATATAAGAAAATAAATGGAATAATAGCCATACTTTCCCATTTTTTTTGTTTTAAGAGCAGCTTTTATGAATCTGTCACCTGATGTGAATATAAATATCCGTGCAAATCTGTTATTCGGCTGTCAGGCAACCGGGTGATGTTGGGCAAACAATTTCATCCTTTCGTCGAGCTGAGCGTACTGATGATCTTTAATAAAAGAGGTACATGCGCGCAATCCTTCTTGATGGCTTCCGGTGGTGACCAGTGAAATGGCGCTCACTCCGTAGTACATCAGTTCTTTGGCTAGTTCGCCGCTTGTCATTCCCGGATAGCCGATAGTGAAGTAGAATCCGTCGGCAATCGGATCACCCAAATCGTTGTCATATACCAGGTAAAATCCGTGACGGAGGAAAATTTCCTTTAACTTCTGCGCCCTGTCGCCATATACTTTTACTTCGTTGAGGAAGTTGTATTGACCTTCATTGGCAGCTTTCAGCATGGCAGCCATAGCAAACTGTGCCGAATGGCTTGTTCCGGAAGAAAGCGCATAGAGTACGCGGTGGATAAAGACCGTACCGAATGTTCCCCCGCCATAACGTTTGGTCAGTCCGGGATAACTGCGGTGATACAATTTATCGGAGATGCAGCTCACACCGATACGTTGTCCGGCATAGCTGAAGGCTTTGGAACCGGAAATCAGCAATACGTAATTATCTGTGTAGTGAGCTACTGAAGGTTGGAACGGAGCTTGATAAGGAGTGCTCAGGTCCTGACGGAAATCCATCGCAAAGTATGCCAGATCTTCCAGCACGATTACGTCATATCGGGTAGCAAGTTCACCGATAATGCGCAACTCTTCGTCTTTCAGGCAAATCCAGCTCGGATTATTGGGATTCGAATAAATAATAGCCGATATATTTCCTTTTTCCAGATAGCTTTCCAGCTTTTCTTTCAGTTTGTCGCCACGGTAGTCGTACACATCGAATGTTTCATACTTTTGTCCCATCACTACCAACTGCTGTTTCTGTACCGGAAATCCCGGATCGATAAACAGGATCGTGTCTTTCTTTTCGTCGCACTGGCTGCAAGTCAGGAATGAAGCGAATGTTCCCTGCATAGAACCGGTGACGGGTACACAACCTTCCGGGCTTAAATCTACATTGATAAATGCCTTGATAAAGTTGGACGCTTCTTTTTTCAGTTCCGGCAGTCCGTTGATGTCGGGATACAGACTTGCAATTCCGTTCTGCAATGCTTCGATTTCCGCTTTCACTCCCACAGCGGAAGCCGGCAGCCCCGGAACACCCATTTCCATTTTGATAAATTCAACGCCTGATGTTGCTTCCGCTTTCGAAGCGATAGCTTTCACTTCACGGATAGTAGCCTTTGAAAAGTCGACAATTTGAAACTCATTGATCGTTTCGTCAATCACATTTCGTTCGATTGGTGTATTTTTCATTCTATTTTCTATTTATTGTAATGCTTGCAAATGTACATGATAATTCTTAATAAATACACTTTTTCAGAAAAAAGATACTCATCCTATTGTAGGTTTCAAAAAAATGTCTACCTTTGCATCCGCAATCGAGAGAGATGCGGATTATTAAAAGAAATTTTGGTGCGTTAGTTCAGTTGGTTAGAATACATGCCTGTCACGCATGGGGTCACGGGTTCGAGTCCCGTACGCACCGCTTTCTTATGAAACAGAATAAAGAAAAGTCCTGAAGTACAATACTTTAGGACTTTTCTTTTTATCCAATACCCCCACCCAAAAGCAGCGGAATAGCGTAGTTGGCACTGGCTTATCTGTTGGACTTTCCGGGGAAAAATTCAACGATTAAGATTTGTTTTCGCTGATTCTCAATATTCTGCATAGTCTGATTTGGAACAATACGATTTAACTTTGTACCACTAAAAATGCAAGAAGTATGGGAATTGAAAAAAGACGTAGTACACTCTGTGTGTTGTTTTACATCAAGCGGCAGAAGCTGCTGAAAAACGGGGAGGCTCCCGTCTGTATGCGTATCACCGTTGATAAGCGGAAAGCGGAGATTGTGATCAAGCGCAGTGTGCCGGTAGAAAACGAGGAGCGTATAACAGATCGTAATGTAGCCTTTGAAATGCATTGTAGATTGAACCTGGTGAACGCGATGGTGCACGGAAGAGATAAAAAGGTAGGAAGCTATGCGCTTTTTCCGGCTCTTCTGTTTGAAAACAGGCAGATAAAAGTGAGGCAGGAGGCGGTGATCAATATCATAGAAGAGGCAATAAGAAATGATTATAATATCTGCCTTATGAAAGTGAACCGGCACACGAATGAAGTGATAGGAGAAGGGGAAATGGTGCTGATACATGAATGATAATGAAACCGGATTGAAAAATAATCTTTATTCATTAGTACAAGAATAGGATTAAAATAAAATCATTAATAAAAAATAGATTGTGTATGACATAGAAAAGGATTTGAAAAATAATGAAATCATTGAGCTGATGAAATGGAAAAAAAACCGGATTCCACAAAGATAAAACGGGCTATGTATGAATGAGCATGCTATTTCCATTCAACTTGGTCGTGACTTAAACTAGATGGATTGCATAGTTTGCGGTATGGATAAAAGTGAGACAGGTCAGAGTGAAGTAATGCTGAACATGAAAAATAATCGCTCATTAATAAATGTTTTATGCAGATTTGTGCCGACAAGCGAAATTTTTTATCTATTTTTGTATGTCTATTTTTGAATGCTATGATACAGGTAATACAATTAAAAGGAAAAGACAAACATTTATATCAGCTTTTGGCGCCTCTAGTAATGGATCCGGATGTAATACGTGCAAATAATAACTATCCGTTCAAAACAAACGAGGATTTCGTTTGGTACATTGCGATTGACAATAGAGAAGTGGTGGGTTTCGTTCCGATTGAACAAAAAAGCGGAAAGAAGGCTGTCATTAATAATTATTATGTAGCTGCAGTGGACGAGCAAAGAAAAGATATCTTGTCGCTTCTGCTATCTTCTATAGTCACGGCATTCATACCTGAAGGGTGGACGCTTGATTCTGTCACGCTGATACAGGATCAGGAAACTTTTGAGAAATTCGAGTTTACGTCTATGGACAAAAAGTGGACACGCTATGTAAAAATGAACAGATGAATTATGGGAAAAAAAACAATCACAGGAACAAAAAATGTATATGAATTAGCACAAGAACGATTGAAAGTAATATTTAACGAGTTTGATAATATTTATGTATCTTTCTCGGGAGGGAAAGATAGTGGGGTACTGCTCAATATGTGTATCGACTATATCAGGCGGAATAATCTGAAAATACGTTTGGGGGTATTTCACATGGATTATGAAATCCAATACAAGATGACCATCGACTATGTGGACAGAATACTGGAAGCAAATAAAGACATTCTGGATGTATACCGGGTATGCGTTCCTTTCCGGGTATCTACCTGTACGTCCATGTACCAGTCTTTCTGGCGACCTTGGGAAGATAATAAAAAGGATATATGGGTGCGCTCCATGCCTAAAAAGGCTATGAAGAAAGAGGATTTCCCTTTTTACAATACTACCATGTGGGATTATGAATTCCAGATGCGCTTTGCACAATGGATACACCAGAAGAAGGATGCGGTGCGCACTTGCTGCCTGATCGGTATCCGTACACAGGAAAGCTTTAACCGCTGGCGCTGTATCTACATGAGCCGTAAATTTCAAATGTATCATAAATATAAATGGACCTCAAAGGTGGGAAATGACATCTACAATGCATATCCCATTTTTGACTGGAAAACGACGGATGTATGGACGGCGAACGGGAAATTCCAATGGGACTATAACATCCTGTATGACCTTTATTATCGTGCGGGAGTGAACTTGGAACGTCAGCGGGTGGCGAGCCCGTTCATTAATGAAGCACAGGAGAGTCTGGCCCTCTATCGGGTACTCGACCCCAACACATGGGGAAAGATGATAGGAAGGGTGAATGGAGTGAACTTCACCGGTATGTACGGCGGCACACATGCGATGGGCTGGCAGTCGGTGAAACTGCCCGAAGGCTATACCTGGCGCGAGTTCATGTATTTCCTGTTGTCTACCTTGCCGGAACGGGCACGCAAGAATTATCTGCGAAAACTGTCTGTCAGCGTACATTTCTGGCGGACTAAAGGTGGATGTCTGAGCGATGCAACCATCCAAAAATTAATTGATGCCAAAGTGCCGATTATCGTGATGGATAACAGTAACTATAAAACGTATAAGAAACCTGTACGCATGGAGTATCAGGATGATATTGATATTCCGGAGTTCAGGGAGATACCTACTTACAAGCGTATGTGTGTTTGTATCCTCAAGAATGATCATGCCTGCAAATACATGGGATTCTCGCCGACAAAGGAAGAGATGAGTAAAAGAAGTCAAGTAATGGAACAATATAGAATTATAGTATCATGAGTGTAGATAAAAGCCCGGTCTACGAGGTAAAAGCAGTACCTGTAGAAAAAGTGTATGCGAACGATTACAATCCGAATGTCGTAGCTCCGCCCGAAATGAAGTTGCTGGAACTTTCGATTTGGGAGGACGGCTTTACGATGCCTTGTGTGTGTTATTATAATAAAGAGGAAGACAACTATATCCTGGTGGATGGTTATCACCGGTATACGGTGCTGAAAACCTCGAAACGTATTTATAAACGTGAAAACGGTTTGCTTCCGATTGTGGTGATCGACAAGGATTTGTCGAACCGAATGAGTTCCACTATCCGGCATAACCGTGCCCGTGGAATGCATAATATCGAACTGATGTGTAATATTGTGGCAGAACTGGACAGAGCCGGAATGTCTGATCAGTGGATCATGAAGAACATTGGTATGGACCGGGATGAACTGTTGCGTCTGAAGCAGATTTCGGGACTTGCGGATCTATTTGCCAATCGGGAGTTCAGTATCCCGGATGAGGTGGCACCTACGGAGATGGAACGGAAAACGCTGTAGACGTTATCAACTCAGAATAAAGCTTGAAAAGGCCCTTGGATGATTTCATTCAGGGGCCTTTTTTAATATGGATTTTATTTATAATAATTCACTCCAAAAGTTTCGAATGCCGTAACTTTTGGATTTTTTATATTCGAATAATGCAAAATAAAGATTTGATCCTTATTGCCTTTCATTATTCGTAAGCGCATTGGAGTTCTCCTGCATTTTTAGTCTTTTATTTAAACTTTCATTGTCAGTATGAGAAATGGATGAAATTCCTTATCTCATGCAATATACCGACATTTGCAATATCTGATTAAAACGTTTTTTGCGTGTCTAATAAATACAACTATTTAATGAGAGAGATTAAACATAACATATACAATAGAGGGCCGATTATTTTCCTGTTATTGCTGATTATTTCATCTTGTATAGATGAGACTTTCATTGATAACGATGATAAGATTAAAAGCTCATATATATCCATCAGAGGGATTGGAGCCAAGGTTGGTATACATCCGGGAACAACTCCTGATGATTATGTTATTGAAACTCTCCGTATTCTGGCTTTTGATAAGGTTACTGAAAACTGTGTGTCTAACGTTCGCTATAATGCTGCGAATGGCGATATTATACAACATCCTATTAATCCGGATAGTTATGATTTTGTTTTTTTGGCGAATGAACCGGCGAATACACTTATTATAGATCAGTTGGATGGAATAACTAAATATGAAGATTTAAACGATATTGCATATCCGGAGAGATATTTTTCGTCTGATTTGATTATTCCAATGATACAGGAAATTAAGAATATAACTGTATTGCCCAATGGTCAGGGAGCTCAGGTAAATGGTGGCGCGGTTGTTAATGTGCTGCAATTGGGACTTGACAGGTTAGCCGTCCGCTTGGATGTTGTGTTGGAGGCTGAAGATAATCTGGAAGCTACCTTTACTGGAATTATATTGGAAAATATTCCCAATGCGGTGCCACTTACGAATAATTATACAGGTGAAGTGGAAAGGAATGTAACACGTACTTTTACTAAAGCAGCTGATGCCGGTTATTTTTCGGACGAGACTCCAACTGCTTCGGACAGATCATGGGCAAAAGGAGTGAATCGAATTATTCTGCCTGCCAATGAGTTGAAGACAGTGGGAGATGCGAGTAAAGCAGTGACTCTTATAGTAGGCATGGGGAATAACTATAGTCCCTCCACTCAATTGAAGACCGCTAGTGATCCGACAGTGAGTTATAGTCTTCCGATAAATACAAAACTTGATTTTCTTGGTATCATCAAAGAGCCCTTGGAAGTGAATATTAAGGCATCAGAATGGGATAAGATTGGAGAAGACTGGGAGATTTCCGGTACCAGAGTCTTGAATGTGTCTGATATTGAGGTTAATATAACAGACTTCAATGGAGCACGAATTGCATTTTGGTCAAATATGCCGGTTGTGAGAGTGTTGGATGTGGTATATGATGAGAATGGTGCTGAAAAAGTGACGAATAATATATTTAATGCCTTGTCTTCTCAAAACTATGCTCCTAACGATGACTTCAGAATCAGGTATGATGCGAAAACAGGACTGGGATATATGGATATTGTGTTGGATCGGCCTAATACCGATGATAATGTGGCGGGTGATAAAACATATACTCTTACTTTATCAGCTTCAGAAGATCATGCGGGGACCAATGCCCTCCAAAGGAAAATTATTGTGCATGTAAAGCAGGAAGGTGTACGATATGTCTTTGAGAAAAATGCTTCTGACAATTTGTGGTCTACTCCTTATGTAGGAGCTTTTTGGGATGATAATGAAGTCGGAGAGAGAGTGATCAAGGGTATAAGATGGGACTATTGGTGGAATTGGACGGTAACAGTGCCTGATGAATACAGGGATTTTATTGTCATAAGTGCCAGCCCGAGTTTTGACCCGAATATTGGTACGGATAATCCAGGGGACGCTGAAGATTATCCGGTTGTTCCTAATGCTTTTAGATTTGAAACAGGGAGCTCTGTAGCAGGGAAAGGACGTGTCTATTTCAGAATAGGATTGAAAAGTAAAAATACAACAGGAAGCCCTAGATATGGTTTTGTGAATGTTCATTACGAAAAGTCTGAAAACAATGTAGTAACGTCTTATGATACTAAATTATTTGTTCGTCAGGGAGGCGATCCGGATTATCTGATGCGGAGTGGGAGTATAAGAGGTGCTTCTGATTATGGAGCTAAATTCTCGCCGTATAACTTGACGATGAAAGCGTTTAAGGATACTCCGGGTACCACAGTTCAGTATCAGGCTATAAATTATAGTAATCTAGCAGGTGAAGTTGATTTTGTAAAGTATCCTACCCAGGCCGGGGCGCATTTTCAGTGGGCACTGCCCATTGCGAATGTAGCTAAGGGACTCCGAGGATATCATCCTACGAATGTGAATATGGGAAGTGCCCCTTGGGCTATAACAGGGTGGCCGATAGAACGTATCAATGGTGTGAACCTTTTTTGGAATTCTTCGACGGGAACTATCCTGAAGAATTATTATGAAATATGTCCTCCCGGGTATGTTCGTCCCACTGATGGACCGGAGGATCGGATTGCAGTGAATAGTTATAATTACGATCAGGTTTATATGTCGGACTGGAGAATGTCTTTATTTGCCGATCCTATGCGGGGAGATGCGGCTTCCAATACGGTAGATAGTCCATATCCGACTAATGGGACATATAAACCGGAATTATATACTCCTGTGCCGCTTTCTGAAGTTATGTATGGATTTTATGCTGATGGTTTCTTTGACAGACGTCCGATCAAGGAGAAAACGATGGTTGATGGCACAACTAGAGGAGAAGGAACATTAGGTTATACTAAATATAGAGGTGTCAGTTTGGACAACGCTGATGTGGCTTATGGTGGTGTGTTAGTATATAACAGTAATACTAGTGCTTCTATCTTCTTTCCGGCTGCGGGAAGAAGATGGCATCTGGATGGTAGTTTGGAATATGCCGGCCAAACGGGATATTATTGGGCTTCCTCTGTAGCACCGGGGTGGACTAAGGTAGTTAGTGGCAATGAAACCGGAGCACCTTATGGAAATATATGGACGATGCAACTTAATTATGCAGAGCCACGCCCGATATCTACAGGACATGTATTTGGGTATTCAATACGATGTGTGAAGAAATGAGGAAAATAGTAATACATATAAATAAACTGTTCTATCTGCTCTTGCTACTGTTGATATCAAGCTGCGAGCATGATATCAATAGTACAGAGCAGCAAGGCGGAGGGAATGATTCGGATGATAAAGTACAGATTGAAATTTTTACTCGTGCTCATTCATACGATCTTCCATCGACGAGGGCTGCTGAAAATGATATCAGCATGACACCTTGGGTGCTTGTGTTTAAGGGAAATGGAGGAAGTGCCACCTTTGTAGAGGCAGTGCAAGCTTTCGAAATGGTAGGAAAAAGATATGTAATATTGACCAAACAAAGTAGTAAATGTCAGTTGCTAATTTTGGCAAATACTCAGAGTAAGTTTTATTATAATAATGATAATGCTAATGGATATGTATTTAATGAGACGAATCTTAATACAAGATTGAGTGGTGTAACGCTGGCGGATGCATGCTCAAAGTTGTTGACTGAACCATTAGCAAGTCCTTCGCTTACAATAATTCCATATAGCGGAACTGGTGAAATAATTCCGATGAGTGCTGTGCTGGAAGTAAATAAGATAGATAATGATACTAAAATACAGAATTCAGATCCGTCTAAGGGGGCATTGTTACTCACTCGTGCAGTAGCTAGAATAGCAGTAGTGAATACAGCAGACAATTTTGAGTTAAATGGAATTATGGCTTTATTCAATGTACCTCGACAGGGACAGTTGCATAACTATAGCAACTCGATCATGAATAATACTTCTAATTTGACGGAGTATCAGGGAGCTTCAGATTACTCAACCCCTTTGGTGGCTGCAAGTGTAGTGACTGAGGGACAGAGTACAAATAGCAATCCCATATATATATACGAGTCTAACACGCTGAATAATACATATATGATTATTCAGGGAAAGTATGATAATAAGGATTACTATTATAAAATGGCTATCGTCGATAAAAACTTGAACGCAATAGATTTGTCTCGTAACAAGTCTTATACGTTTACCATTATAAAAGCCAAGGGACCTGGTTACGACACAATGGCTGATGCTAAAGTGGCTAAACCTTCGAATGTCGACCTTGATTTCAAAATAATTGTGGATGATGGCGATTCGTATGAAATTATAGCTAATAATGATTATTATCTGGGGGTGAGTAATTCGGTCTATATTACTTACTCAGATGTGGATAATATCTATAATGCTTTTGATTTAATAACAGATTGTACAAAGGTTTTTCCTGATACAAGAAATATAACAGATAATAGGGGAGAAGTATCAGGAGCTTTTTCATTAAGTTCTCCCGTAGATGGAAAAATACCTGTTGTAACCGGGGGAGTTGCTTCCCCTCGTATTACTACAGTGAGGGTCTTTACATATACCTGGCTGATGTATTTTGAAAACGGTCAATTTGAAAACGGAGTTGAGAAAAATAATGCATATATAACATTAAAACTTGGAAATTTGGAAAAACAGGTTCATATCAGACAAAGACAGGCGATTAACGCAAGTGGAACTGTACTGGAGTATAGACCTACTGATAGCTATCCGTATCCGGGTACTTACCCTAACTTAATGGACTATCATTGTCTTACCGGTCAGGTTGAGGATGGCGATGATAATCCTAAAAATTGGATAAAATTGCGCCCTTCGACAATGGTTGAAAGAGAAGATACGGAACGGATTATAGTAGAAGATGGACAGATTTTTATTGAAGTATTGCCTAATACTACTAATAATCGCAGAAGGGGAACTGTATATTTGACAACAGTTATGTCTAATGGATCATCGGTAGGTGGGAGTTCTGTGAAGCGTATAAAGATTGATATCACCCAAAAAGGGTGACCTATAAATGTAAGATATAATGAAGAAAGTTATTATACTCATAGTACTTATGCTGGGATGCGTTGCTTTCGAGAGTAAAGCCCAGAAGATAGCTCTGAAAAGCAATCTTCTGTATGATGCTACTACTACCATGAATCTCGGTTTGGAGTTTGGACTGGCACGCAAATGGACATTGGATGTTCCTGTGAATTATAATCCCTGGAAGCCTGATAATGGCAGACGTTTGCGGCATTGGGGAGTACAACCGGAGGTTCGATATTGGTTCTGTGAGAGCTTCAGACGAACATTTATAGGAGTACACGGGCATTATGCGGATTTCAATGTAGGCGGATTTCCTGACTGGTCGTTTATTAGTGAGAATATGCAGAATACCCGTTACCAGGGACATCTGTATGGAGGAGGTATTTCGATAGGACATTCGTGGATATTGAGAAAACGTTGGAGTATCGAAGCATCGGTAGGAGTGGGATATGCACATATTGTATACGAGAAATATCCTTGTGCAACGTGTGGTACTAAACTGAAGGATTCGAGCAAAAATTATTTCGGTCCTACAAAAGCGAGTGTATCACTTATTTATGTAATTAAATAAAATAGAATGATGAAAAGGAGTATACAACTCATCGTATTGGTACTGATGGTTTTATGCCAGAATACAGGTTCGGCTGTTGCCCAGACGTGTTCTTATGATGGAACTATCTCTGTGGTGCCGGTACAACTGGAACAACGCGGTAAATCGGTTTATATAAATATTGACTTCGTCCTGAATGATGTAAGGGTGAAGTCGGCACATGGAGTGGATTTTATTCCACGGCTGATTGCTCCGACACGTAATCTTAATCTTCCGAAAGTGTCAATCAAAGGACACAATGAGTACTTGGCTTATGAACGTTGGCTTTCTCTGATGAGTACTAAGGAGAAGAATCTCTACGAAAAGCCTTATGTTGTAGAGAAAAGTAGTAAGAGAAGAAATGATACGATAAAGTATAGATATGTATTGCCTTATGAATCGTGGATGGATGATGCTCAAGTGGAGGTACAACGTGATGAGTGTGGCTGTGGTGAAACTCAATTGATGAGTGTGGAACCATTAGGTGACGTTGATCTGGAACGTATGCTGGTGCCGTATGTGGTAGTGCCTCACCTTGCTTATTTGCAACCGGCTGCGGAAGAAGTGAAGAACCGTGAAATACAAGCGGAATGTTTCCTTGATTTTGAGGTGAATAAAATTAATATTCGTCCGGAGTACATGAATAATCCGAAGGAGCTGGCCAAAATTCGTGCAATGATTGATGAATTGAAGTCTGATCCCAGTATTAAGGTAAACAAGCTGGATATTGTGGGCTATGCTTCACCTGAAGGATCATTGGCGAATAACAAGCGTCTGTCCGAAGGACGTGCAATGGCATTGCGTGATTATCTGGCATCAAAATATGATTTCTCACGAAATCAGTATTATATCGTCTTCGGCGGTGAAAACTGGGATGGATTGGTGAAAGCATTGGATTCGTTTGAAATGGAGTATAAAGATGAAGTACTGAATATTATCAAAGATGTTCCTCTGGAAAAAGGAAGAGAAACTAAGTTGATGCAGCTTCGTGGTGGTGTACCTTATCGATATATGTTGAAATATATTTTCCCAAGTCTTCGTGTGGCTATTTGTAAAGTGAATTATGAGATTAAGAATTTTAATGTAGACGAAGCGAAAGAGATTATTAAGACACGTCCTCAGAATTTGAGTCTGAATGAGATGTTCTTGGTGGCTAATACTTATCCGAAGGGCTCGCAAGAGTTTATCGATGTATTCGAGACAGCTGTACGGATGTATCCTAAGGATGAAATAGCCAGCATCAATGCTGCTATGGCTGCCCTTTCGCGCAATGACTTGGTATCTGCGGAACGCTATTTGAAAATGGTAAACGCTCATAAGCAATTACCTGAATATAGCAATGCTATGGGTGTATTAATGTTATTAAAAGGAGATTATGAACATGCGGAAGAATATTTGAAAGCAGCTGCCGAAGCTGGTCTGGAGGCTGCCGGACAGAATTTGGAGGAATTGGCTACGAAAAGAACGAATGCAGCTGAAATTGAAAAGAAAAATAAAAATAGAGATAAATAAACTAGTTACAAACGCTTTTATTAATTTGTAAGAACAATGAAAAAGAAGAATTTTCTTATGTTAGCGCTTGCTGCTGTGGCTTTTGCTGCTTGTAGTAACGAAGATTTGGTGCCGGTGGATAATCCGGGCAACAATAATGACTTGGTGACAGACCCGAATGCAGACGCATGGGTGGCATTAGCAGTAAAGACTCCGGTACAAACTCGTGGATTACATAACCCGAATCAGGAAGCTGCAACTGAAGATGAATCAAAAATCACTAAAGTACGTGCCATATTTTTTACGGCAAATGCAAATGAGGATGCTGCAACTGTGACTGCTGATATCACATTGTCTAATGATCAGGCGGGGCTTGATGCCAATGGTATACCAAGTGGAACTGCAGGCAAGGCTTTTAAAGTTCCTGCAACTTCTAAGAGAATATTGATTATTGCGAATCCATCTCCAGAGTTTGAAAAAAAGACTGTTAGTATGACAGATCAAAAATGGCCTGTTGGAACGCTATATTCAACGGTTAATGCTGCTCTTGATGATGCTGTATCAGATCTGACAATTGCTGGTGAATTTATGATGTCTAACGCCAAAGGATCGTTAGAACCTTCGGATGATGTTGAAACTTCACCAACATTTGGTGATCCCATCGATTTGTCTCTTTATGCAAATGAGACAGCGGCTACTAATAATCCATTGTCTATCAGAATTGACCGTGTTGTAGCAAAAGTTCGTGTATATGTAACTGCTGATTCTGATGCTAAAGCAACAATCTCGGATGCAGGATGGATATTGAATGCTACTAATAAGACATACTTCCCTGTATCTAAGAGAACATTGACTTGGAATGAAACTCCGGCTAATAAGCCAGGTGCTCGCGGTGAGTGTATTACTCCGTTTGACCAGTATAAGATAGGTTCATACAGAATTGACCCTAACTATGGTACTCAAAACTTGAGCTACTATAACTCTTATAGCAGTACTTCAGCTCCTTCTAATTGGAATGATCCTACAACTACGATAAATAAAGTTGCTGAATATTGTCTTGAAAATACGCAGACTGCAACTCATAATGTGCACGCTTATACTACGCATGTATTGTTGAAAGCTAAATTCATCCCGTCTGAATATGGTAGACCTGCACCTAATGATGGTACTCCATCTACAGATCAGGAAACAGACCCGGCGCTTGCTGGTGACTGGATGTTAATTAATGGTGGTTTCTATACTTTTGCTACATTAATGGAGTGGATTGAGGCAGAATTGAAAGCTAAATATGCTGATGGAGAACCTGCTACATTCCCGACTGCTCGTACTACTGCGTACAATAGATATTTAGTAGCTGTTGGTGTGGGTGCAATTGGGCTTCCTCCTACAGCCGATGCTACAGCTATTACTGCTCTTGTTGACGATTTTAAAAATACGAAAGCTCTTGTGGCAGCTATTGCAGCTAAAGACAGAGCTAAAACAGTAACAGGGCTTACTTATTATGTAGGTGCAGTAAGCTACTACAAAATCATGATCAAACATGATGATACTAGCGCTGCAACAAATGAGTTAGGTGAGTTTGGAGTAGTTCGTAACTCTGTTTATGACATTAATGTTAAGAAGTTTAATAACCCGGGATATCCGGCTATTCCAGATCCGGATCCAGATACTCCGGACGAAAGCGACGAAGGCTGGTTATCTATTGAAATTACACCTAATCCTTGGACTTGGTATACTCAAGAGGAAATCATGTAATTCAGAATTAGTAATAGAAATAGATTTTTCAAATAAAAAGTTGTGGGAGAAACTCTCCCACAACTTTACTCCCAACATTTTCAAAGTTGCCGAAAACTTTAAAAAAACTTCGGGATATAGCTTTTGATGGAATTATTGAGGTATTCCATCCTCTGGATTAGGAAATAACGAGAGAAGAAATAGTTTCTTTTCCTCTATATATAATTGAAAAAAGGAAAATATGAATCTAAAAAGCCTTATATGTTACGTTGTCTTAGGAATTCTTCTGATGGGTTCCGGGATAGTAGTTTCATGCGACAGCTTTAATGAAGACTTGCCGGAATGCCGCTTGCTTGTGAAGTTTAAGTATGACTATAACATGGAATTTGCAGATGCGTTCCATGCTCAGGTTGATAAAGTGGAGCTTTATATATTCGATAAAGACGGGAAGTTTATGTTTAAGCAGGCGGAAGAAGGGAGTGCACTGTCAACCGGTAATTATCTGATGGAAGTAGAATTGCCCGTCGGACAATATCAGTTTATGGCATGGGCCGGTGCACGTGATTCATATGACATTACTCTATTGACGCCCGGCGTTTCTACCATTACTGACTTGAAGTTAAAGCTAAAGCGTGAAGCCTCTCTCATTATCAATAAAAAGATGGAAACGCTTTGGTATGGTGAAATCATTGGTGTCAACTTCACAGGAACTGAACACCAAACGGAGACTATTAATCTGATCAGAGATACTAAAATAGTGAGATTTGGCTTCCAGTCTTATACCGGTACCTGGACACTGGATATGAATGATTACGATTATGAGATTATAGAATCCAATGGACACCTGGGACATGACAATTCATTGCAGGATGATGATGTGCTGAGTTTTCGTCCTTATTATATGGAGCAGAAAGATCCTGCTACAGCTTTTGTGGATATGAATACAATGAGGTTGATGGCGGATCGTAAGACTCGCTTGGTGCTTACAGAGAAGGCTTCGGGAAAGAAAGTATTCGATATAAATCTGATTGATTATTTGGCTATGACCAATGCGGAAGGTAAGAATTTGAGTACACAAGAATATTTGGATCGACAAAGCAACTATCATATTATATTTTTCTTATCTGAGTCATGGTTGGCCGTGCAGATTGTTGTGAATGGATGGGTACATCGCATTCAGGAAGAAAATCAATAATAAGATATTTAAGAGAATAGTGGGGAACTATTGTTAGCGGGACAGGATGAATCATCCTGAATAAGGGAAGACAGACCAGATCAATAACGATCTGGTCTGTTATTGTTTACAGAGTATCGATGATTGCCAGTTGTTTTTGCAAAAACTCAATACGTTGGGCCTCTCCACTTTCCGAAATCAGAGTAGAGTGGCGTTTAGTGACTGAATCCAGTTTCGTTGGATCTGGCAGATTTGCGGGCTCTGTGAATCCATAGAATTGATAGAGTACACCCGAAGTAAACTGACTTGATAGTCTTTCTTCTCTATATAGGTGTAAGTCGCTTCAAAATCAATATTAGAGAGATAGAAATATACTTTATGTCCTTCATTGAACTCTCCCTTGATAGAAAGTGTTTCCATGATTGCAAGCAACTGGTATAGCTCTTCTTTCAGGTGTGCTACATCGTCTTCTGTGATCAGATTCAGACTGGCAAAGTACTTGATTTCCTTGATGAATGAAAGGAATATGTTGCTGTCCCAAATAAAATAGGTTTTCGGACATTGCTTCACACTTTCGCTTAACTTCTTATGCGCTTTTACGATTTTCGGATCTACTTGCATTTCTGCCAATGAATTGGGAGTTTTCATTTGCCCGTTCTGGTAAATCCATCGACAGAGACGAAACTTGGACATGTGTTCAAAGGAAGAGTAAAGAGTGAAAGGGAGAAGATTGGAAGCTGTATAGACTTCCGTTGTGTTGTCTCCTTTCACATAATCGAATATTTGCTGATACCGATTAATAATCTCATAATAACTGTCCAAGGTGTTAGGTGAATTGAGCAGATTCATGTCAAAAGTAACTCTATTGGATAGATGGTTACCTATAATCTGATCAATGGAAATACCAAGCTTTTTGGATAGCAGGGCTACTTCGTCAATAGTAAAAGCCACTTCGCCACGAAGTCTACGATAAACTGCTTCTTTTCCCATATAGAGAATGTCTGCCAAAGAATTGGCAAGATTTTGTCCTTTGGGGATACGCTCTTTCATTGCAATAATCAACTCGTTTACAATACCATTTTTCATTGTTTGTTCTCTTTTATATACGTTAATAATCTGTATGATACATTCTATGCAAAATTAAGTCATGTAAACGATAGTTTTGTGTGGGAAAACAGCTCTGAGAGGTGATGGCTTTTTCTCATTTGATAGAATAGCTAAGTGCGGAGGTCGTATAATGAAAAAAGTAGGCAAGAGGCTTGTCTACTTTCATGATTTAGAACTAAGATTTTCGCTTAGTTTCGATAATCGAAACTAAGCGAAAATTAAAGAGCATCAATAATTTCACGTTGTTGCTTGAAGAACTGGATGCGTTGCATTTCTCCACTTTGTGAAATCAGTGTAGAGAATTTTTTTAGTGATTGAATCCATTCCTTCAAGCTTCGGAACATTTGAGCATCCAGCGTGGTTAGTGAGTTGATGGAATAAACTCGTATCATACTGAGTTGCATCAGGTTTGTTTCCAGGTAGCTGTAAGTTGCTTCAAAATTGATTTGTGACACATAGATATGCACATCATTGCCGAAGTCTGTTTTTCCTTTCATGGCGATGCTTTCCAACTCATCCGTAAGTTTCAGTAATTCCTCTTTAATGTTTTGCTTCATTTCGTCTGAAATAAGGTGAATGTCGGAGAAGTACTGTATGTCATTGATGAGATGAAGAAAAATCATACTGTCCCAAATATAATCGGTCGTATGAATATGCTGTGATAACTTCACAAAGTCTTGTTGGGCATTGATAATCTTTTGGGGAATTTTCAGGTCCTCAAAATGTTTGCAATTGATATGTTCATTTTGGTACATCCATTTGAAGAAACGAAACTTAGCCAGAAGTTCATGTTTCAGATAGAGCGTTTGGGGAATCACGTTTGAAGCAGTTCCTAATACAGCACTCGTATCTTCCCGTAATGTGTGGAATAACTTGACATGTTTGTTCAGGAAATCATAATAGGTCTCAAAGGGTTCGTTATGATCTACTACATTGATATCGAACATTGCATTATTGCTGAAGCTCACTCCTGCAATTCTATCCAATGATATCCCCAGTTCTTTTGAAATAACGGCTGCTTCCTGAAATGTAAAGGGGACTTCGCCGCGCAGCCTCCGGTAAATAGCTTCTTTGCCCATATAGAGGGTATCCATCAATATATTCGCTAGCTGTCCTTTTGCTGGGAATCTTTCTTTGGCCGCTTCTATCAGGTTTGTATTAAGTTCATTCATTATCATAATCCTATTGAATTAGTGGTTTATTGGTATTAATAACACTTGGTGCAGGGAAGTTGTTTCGAAAACTGAAACTATTTTATTTTTGCTTTTCTTAAAAAATATCCATCTCTAAAATTGTATATTATGAGCAAATCGTTTACATTTGCCTTTATAAACAAAACAGAGAAGTTATGTTCTCTGAAAAACAATAGTTAATATTAGAAAATGAAAAGAATATTGGTAAGTGGCGGGGCTGGATTTATAGGCTCTCATCTTTGTACTCGACTTGTAAATGAGGGGCACGACGTGATATGTCTGGATAACTTCTTTACAGGTTCCAAGGACAATATAAAGCATTTGATGGGAAACCATCATTTTGAAGTTGTAAGACACGACGTTACTTATCCTTATTCTGCCGAGGTGGATGAAATATACAACCTGGCTTGTCCGGCGTCTCCTATCCATTATCAACATGATCCGATTCAAACAGCCAAAACATCTGTGATGGGTGCTATCAATATGCTCGGACTGGCAATGAGACTGGATGCGAAAATACTGCAAGCCTCTACCAGCGAGGTGTATGGTGATCCGATTGTTCATCCCCAGCCGGAATTTTATTGGGGAAATGTGAATCCGGTGGGGTACCGGTCATGTTATGATGAAGGAAAACGATGTGCTGAAACATTGTTTATGGATTACTATCGTCAGAATCAGACACGTATCAAGATTATTCGTATCTTTAATACTTATGGCCCGAGAATGCTACCTAATGATGGACGTGTGGTTTCTAACTTTATCATACAGGCACTAAATAATGAAGACATCACTATATATGGTGATGGAAAACAGACACGCAGTTTCCAGTATATTGATGACCTGATAGAAGGTATGGTGCGGATGATGGATACGGAGGATGATTTTACAGGTCCTGTAAACCTTGGAAATCCAAATGAATTTCCGGTTCTTGAATTGGCGGAGAGAGTAATCCGGATGACGGGCTCTACTTCGAAGATTGTATTTAAGCCTCTGCCGACGGATGATCCGAAACAACGCCAGCCGGATATTAAACTGGCAAAAGAGAAACTGGGATGGCAGCCTACCGTCGAACTGGAAGACGGATTGAAGCGTATGATTGAGTATTTTAAAAATGTTTGATGTAACATAAAAATAGAATGATATGAATGTGGAAATAAATCCTTCCGAATATAAGATACTTATTGTGGACGATGTAATTTCAAATGTCCTTCTGCTGAAGGTGCTTCTGACTAATGAGAAGTTCAATATTGTAACAGCAGGTAATGGTACACAGGCTTTGGAACAGGTAAAGAAAGAGAAGCCTGATCTTGTATTATTGGATGTGATGATGCCGGATATCAGTGGTTTCGAAGTAGCCCGGCAAATGAAGGCGGACGAAGAAATGAGCGAAATTCCTGTTATCTTCCTTACTGCTTTGAATAGCACGGCGGATATCGTAAAAGGATTTCAGGTGGGTGGCAACGATTTTATTTCCAAGCCGTTCAATAAGGAGGAACTGATTATTCGTGTGACGCATCAGATTTCGCTGGTGGCAGCCAAACGAATTATTATAGCACAGACAGAAGAGCTACGCAGGACTATCATGGGACGTGATAAACTTTACTCTGTGATTGCGCATGACCTGCGTTCTCCTATGGGCTCTATCAAGATGGTGCTCAATATGCTGATTCTGAACTTGCCGAGTGAAACGATCGGTCCTGAAATGTATGAACTGTTGACGATGGCCAATCAGACAACAGAGGATGTATTCTCATTACTCGATAACTTATTGAAGTGGACGAAGAGCCAGATCGGTAAGCTGAAGGTTGTTTACCAGAATATCGATATGGTAGAAGTTGTGGAAGGAGTCAGCGAGATCTTTACGATGGTAGCTGGTTTGAAGAATATCCGTATAGCAATGGATATTCCTGATGAACGTGTGGAAGTACGTGCAGATATTGATATGATTAAAACGGTGATTCGCAATCTGATAAGTAATGCCATCAAGTTCAGCAATGAAGGATCGGAAGTTTTGGTATCGCTGAAAGAAGAAGATAATATGGCGGTAGTGAGCGTGAAGGATAGCGGTTGTGGTATTGATGAAGAAAATCAGAAGAAATTGCTGCATACCGATACGCATTTTAGTACCTTTGGTACTAATAATGAGGAAGGTTCGGGACTCGGACTGTTGCTCTGCAAAGATTTTGTTACTAAAAATGGTGGTGAACTTTGGTTTACTTCGAAGAAAGAGGAAGGCTCTACATTCAGTTTCTCGATTCCGCTGTTAGAAAGCTAATATAAGTTCGATAAAAGTTGATATAAATTCGAGATAAGTCAAAAGACTGTCCTGTCATTCAGAGCGGGCATTACTTGATAGAAGTGGTGTCGGTCCGGAATGGCAGACAGTCTTTGTTATAACCCTCTATAGGAGTACTTCCTAATGAGCACAAGACTTGCTTGTGACAAGTACTTAAGTTATCCGATTCTTGTACAATATTTGAGTCAAAGATGTACAACGTTTGAGTTAAAGATGTGCTACATTTGAATGAAAGATGTACTAGTTTTACTCATACTATTATCGGGATACTTACCGCATTCAGCCTTTTCAGTATCTCTCGCAAATGCCCTGACAGAAGGGGATAGCGGCTGAAGACTCTATTTTATAACCTGTCTCTAGTAGGCTTTGGGAGGGGGTGAGTGGTTTCAGCCCTTTCAGCCTTGACCATACATAAATTCATCGTTTATTTAGCCTATGGTTACTCTGCCTGCAAGTGATCGTCACTTAACATACGGGGTGAATTTCGTAAGCCCCGAGATGAATTTCACTCACCACCGAGATGAACTTCACTCACCACCGAGATAAAGGCTACTCGCCTCCGAGGTAAAAGTAAGATGGTATGCCGACTTATTTTAAATGAATAAGCCGACCTATAGTTCAGAAAAAAAAGAGGGTCTGTTTACCTCAAACAGAGGCTCTGTTTGTTCCCAATAGAACCTCTGTTTGAGGTAAACACAGGCTCTATTGAGTCAGAAATTATTAGCCTCTGAACTTTGAGTCTTCCCGACTGAAAGGGCTGAAATCGCTCCCCCTTCTCAGAGCCTATCAGAGACAGGTTATAATATAGTGCCTTCAGCCGCTATCCCCTTCTGTCAGGGCATTTGCGAGAGATACTGAAAAGGCTGAATGCTGAATGGCTTTATCTTTTACAGATTGCCTTGAAATCACAATAAGCACATTTTTTAGTATCTTCTGTCTGTGTGAAAGGCTCATTCTTATCGAATATTTCTTCTAATAGTCTTTGCAGATGTTCGCGGAATTCATCCTCAAAAAAGGCAAAGTTGCTGACCGGGATTTTCGGTTGGCGAGGTTCTCCCATTTCAATGACCGGCGAATAGCTTTCAGAAGCAGCCCGATGGATATAAAGAAGGGAAGGAGCTACTTTCAGAGATTGCTGCCGGCTCATAATAGCAGCATACAGAAAAGTCTGGAAAATGTAGTTGGGACGACTTTCTGATGGAGTAAACAGTTGTTCAATGTTGGCAGGTGTCTTGGGACTTCCTCCGGTTTTATAGTCTACGATACGCAGAGTAGTGTCTTTGGCATCTATGCGGTCAACAGTTCCCCCTAGACGAAGGGTGATGGGACCTTGTCCGGTTTGGATCGTTATTTTCTCGGCAACTGGCTTTTCCATAGCGACCATTTCAAAGGGAGCGTATTGCAGGTCATTTCTCAGTAGTTGTTTCAGATAGGAAACAATCACTTTGGAATTGATGAGCTGCACACCATTGTATTCGGGTTTTTCTTCTGCCGGAACCTTAAAGAGTTCTTGCTTGAAAGCCAGATCCACATAGTTTTGCAGTTTGACTTCGTTGCGTAGCAGGCGTTCCAAATCTTCTTTTTGTATCATTCTCCCATTAGCGGTCAGGTCTGTGTAAGCTAATTGGGCGGAGAGATGGAAGATCGTTCCAAACAATGCGGAGTCGATTTCCGCACTGACTTCGTCCGGTGCTTTTAATTTGGCTACATAACGGTAGTAGAATTTCAGCCGGCAATCGAGATAGGCGTTGAGGGCTGAAGGAGAAAGTATATATGATTGAGGACTTGAACAATCATAGGCACTGCGTAGTCGTTCGAATACTTCGGGAGTTTTCTCTATACTGATATCTGTTGTGCTTTGAGGAGATTGTCCGGCTTCGAGATACTCACGGACAATTTTGTGAGGCCCTTCTACCAGTAGTTGAAGCATGAAACGGGATTCTTCTCCACGATTCAGTCCATTGGAAGAAGTGTTATAGAGCAAAGTAATGTTTTCCGCCCGTTGTATCAGTCGGTAGAAATAATAGGCGTAGACTGCATTCTTATGTTCGATGGTGGTCATGCCGAAAGCTTTCCGAAGGTTGTAGGGGATAAAAGAAGAGTCTCCTCCGGATTTCGGTAGCTGCCCTTCGTTGAGCGAAAGAAGGATTATATTGCGGAAATCAAGGTTACGGGTTTCCAGTACTCCCATGACTTGCATGCCAATGGCAGGTTCTCCATGGAAAGGAATGTTGGAAGCGGTCAGAACCTTGCTGATCAAGCGTCTTAACGTGTCGGTACGTATGTTCAGTTCTCCGCTTTCTATCAGGCTATAGAGACGATTGATAGTAGTATAGCTCTTGAAAAGTGATTCCCGGTATAGTTGGTTGAAGATATCGCTATACTCGCTTTCTTCCCGATAGAGAAGGGAGATTTCTTTGACTAATTCCGTCAAATAATCGCATAACTCTTTGATGCCGTTTCGAGGAGTAAAGAGCTTTGCCAGAAAGTCATCCATCTTCAGTTCCGAAGGGAGCGGGTAGAAGCGGTTGGTCTTGGTCAGTTCCCGTTCTAAAGGTTCGGCATTGATGGATAGCTGCCGGGTATAAGGGTGCTTCAGTATAGCAGATACGGTTTCGTAGGTGAAGCGTCCGGTATCGCTGCGGTAGCCGTTGGTTTGTAATTCCATAGCGGCATTGATAAAACTGTATACCGGAGTTTGTGCCAGCGGGAAACCCATCGTGATGTTGACGTTCTTCACTTCTTGTGGAATGGAATGGAGTACGGGAAGCAGCAGAGCTTCATTGCAGAGCACAACGGCGTTCTCTTTCTCTTCGTTGGTAGTGGAAAGAGTGTTATGTGCCCATTCAGGAAGAAAGCGGGCTTGTGCATTTTCAGTAGAAGCGGAGATGTAGCGTATATTTTTCGGTTTTCGCAAAGTGTCGAAACAACTTTCGGGTAATTCATTCGGAAATAGTTTCAGGTTACGGTTGATGAATTCTCCGGCTTCGTGTTTGGTAATCTGCTTGGTGTAGAAAATATCGTAATCCCAATAGAACATGGCTTTATCTGCATCTTGTAATAGTTGGAAGAATTTTGTCTCTACTTTATTGAGTACATTGAAGCCGACAAAGATATATTTGTCGTATTTCAATTGGGTGGTATCCAGTTGCTCGATTACATTGCGGTAGAGCATGCCTTCATAGGCTATTCCCAGTTCCGCTAAGTTTTCACGGTAACGGTGGTAGATGGTGCCTAGTTTGTCCCAAAGGGAGATGAATTTCTCTTTCAGCACTGTCCGGCGTTCGATAGAGAAATTTTGGAAGAACTGCCGGATCGCCTCTTCCTGTTCTTTATCAAGAAACTCGTAATCGTCCATCAGATTCTTCAGGTCCTGTAAATTGCTGAAAAGTTTATCCGCATCAACGAGATTTTTGTCTACGTCGTCGAAATCACTGATCAGCAGTTCGCCCCAAAAATAGAAATCGTCCAGCGTTTCCTGGCTTTCTGTCTCTTCGCGGAATACTTTATATAGTTCGCAGACCAGTCGGATAGGATCACCGGCTTTCTGCACAGATAACTTCCGGAACAGGTCGCTGATACTCATTGCAGCAGGTGACCAGATGGGTTGATCGGATTCTCCTGCGAAATATTCGTTGAAGAATAAGTTGGCACGTTTATTAGGGAATACGAGTACTGTACGAGATAAGTCGTTTCCTATCTTGGCATATAAATCGTGAGCGACTAGTTGGAGAAATGATTGCATATCAATTATAGATTTTCTAGCTTATATATTTGTTTATTGTAGCCTGAACATTACGGGAATTGTGAATCGGACGGCAACTTTCGTTCCGTCATCCAGCTCTCCCGGTTTCCATTTAGGCATAAGACCGACAATGCGTAATGCTTCTTTGTCTAAATAGGGATCTACACCACGCACCACTTTAGGCTGAATAATATTTCCTTCTTTATCAACGATAAATTGAACGATGACGCGACCTTGAGCGCCCAATTCTCCTTGAGCTATTTCTTTCGGATAATTTATATTTTTAGTGATAAACTTCATCAGTTCTTGTGCTCCTCCGGGAAATTCGGGCATGACAGCAGCCACTTCCAATACGTCGGCAAGCGAGTCTTTTACTGTTATTATATCGCCTGATATAGGAGTGATCTCAATTAATCCCTGTTCTTGGGGTAGCTCAGGTAATTCTTGTTTGTTTACTGTATCTCTCTCTACCATAGGTATAGTATCCTCTATAGGAGTCGGGCATACTTCTCCAAACATTACACTTGTATTGGCGGAGTCACTGATAGTTTCCTGATTACTTCCTTTATTAGGGGAACTACTACAGGAAGTCATCGGTGCCATTGCTACCAAGCCGGCAGATATCCCTAATATAGTTATAGCTTTCCCGGCCATCCGTTTACGTTCCAGTTGTTGCTCTAAATAGCGTACTTCTGCTTCGCATTTGGGACATGTGCCCAGACAATCTCCTTGATATTGACACTCGGAAGTAATGAACTCAATATCGTTGGCTTCTGCTATTTGTCTGCGGATATCCTTTAATATCTTGCAGGTTTGTTTTCCTCGTTTCATGGCTGGTAAGTATTAAGTGTTTTATATGTAAACCGATCGAACTGGGTGATACCCATTTCTTTTAGAAGACGGATACTGTTGTCTACGTCACTCTCTGAATTATACACGGGAATGATGGGGGTACGAACAATGATTTGCTCATTTTTTCCATGCTCAATTAAATAATGAAGATTATTCAGCACCTTTTCATTTTCTTTTCCGGTGTATTGCTGGTATATATCATTATTGATGTCCTTGATATCGATGATATAATAATCAATGACAGGTAATAGTTTCTCTATATTCTCTTGTGGTACATTGAGTGATGATTCTACGGAAAGTTGCCATTCCTGTCCACAGAGCTGACGGAATTCATAAATAAAATCACTTTGCAAACAAGGTTCTCCACCTCCGAAAGTGATTCCTCCATGAGTGGCGAGAAAGTATAATTCATCCAGTCTGACTTCCTCATAAAGTTGCATGCAGTCATAGTGCTTCCATATGCCTTCCGAATGCAGAGATTGCGGATTGAGGCAATACTTACAACGCAATGGACAACCATGGAAAGCCACAAGTGTAGTAACTCCCTCACCATCAGTAGTGAGCCGATGACGACTGATTCCTATGAGCGGTGCCGTCTTCATTATTTCACTTTTACAATTAGTCCTTCATCCACATACCACAGATAGCCTGTGATATTTTTATATCCCATCTTAGTGAGTAACTGCATGTACCCTTTAACCTGTTTATTGTATTGGAGGTTTTCTTTTCCGAATTTGAAGTCAACTACCACTACTTGTTCGTCTTTCATCATTACACGGTCAGGACGTCGGGTCTGTAAAGCCCCTTTTTCTTTGTAAATGATAGCACATTCGTTAAACAAGGTCCATTCCCCTGAATACCAGTCTTGAATTTCCGGAGAAGAAAAAGCTTTGTGAGCCACTTCACGTATTTCTTCTGCTTTTTCGTTGCTGCCGATGACCCCTTCGAAAATCAGACGTTCGATAGCCGGATCAATGTCTTCTGCCGTTTCAATGGCGGAAAATAGTGTGTGCAGCATACGCCCCCGGTTGATAAAACGGTCGTCCGATTCTTCTTCTTCGATTCCCTGAATGAAATCAGCGGAACGGTTGGATTGCCGGAATTCAATATCATGACGCATAGATTCCATGCGGACGGGTAATTTCTCAGGTTTTTGAGTTAGTTTGTTAGTCGAAGTTTTTGCTTTTTCTTCTTCCGAAGGACATAGTTCTCCTTGCTCATAACAATCTTCTTCCCAATCAGTACCTTCTTTGAGGGCAACTACAGGCAGCGTATTGGCTAACAGTTCGGACATGGTGCCTTTTTGACCTTTTTTACTCCATATGATAAGATTCTTTCCGGCACGGGTAAAGGCTACATAAAGCAAGTTGAGATTGTCCACCCACAGTTGAAGACGTTCCTGCAAATAATCGTTCCCGTAAATGGACTCGGCCATTTGTGTCGAGTAATTGATTGGAAGGATGTCCATGTCATTAAACGGAGCCTCTTGAGGAGCACACCATACCAGTTGGTTATTCGTTTCATTTTCCAGTTTCCAATCGCAGAAAGGGAGGAGTACTGTATGAAATTCCAATCCTTTGGATTTGTGGATGGAGAAGATCCGGATACCTTCCACTTCACCGCTGGGAATAGTTTTGCTGCATAGTGTCTCGTCCCAGTAGCGGATGAAACTGTCAAGCTCAGAGGAATTACTTTGCAAATAATCCGTCACGGCATCGAAGAAGGCAAACAGATAGGCATCTTGTTCTTTGATGTGCCCCATCTCGAAGATGCTGAATAGTTCTTCCAGTAATTCGTAGAGAGGCATGAAACGGAGTTCTCTTTGCTTTTCGAGAAATACGGATGGCAGATAGTTCTCTATTGGAAGAAGCAGGAGCGTATTCCAGTCCATATTCTTCTGCAAAACTTCATTTTGGTAGGCTATTGCCAGTTGGGCCCGGGCTATCTTATTGTTTTCATCGGACAGATAACGCAATGCGTCTATCATCATACAGATGGCGAGAGAGGCATCGAGGCGAAAGGCTTCGTCTGATACGATTTTATAATGTAACTCTTTGTCGAAATAGTCTGCGATACGGGGAATACTTTTGTTCTTTCGTACAAGGATCGCTATGTCATTCAGTCGTATACCGGAAGAGAGTAAGTGTTCTACTTCTTCCCCCAGACTAATTAATGTCTGTTCGATGTAGTCGTGTGTTTCGTCCGGTTCCAGAAAAGTAGCTTTGACATATCCCTTTTGCATACTTCGGGGGGATTCTTGTACAACATCGGCATAAGCCTTTTGTAAGTCATCGCAATCTTTGCCCAATTGTTGTTTGTAGACACCGTTCAGGTAATCTACAGCGGCAGTAAATATATGATTGTTGAATCGGATGACATTGGTTTCACTTCTTCGGTTGGTAGCCAGTGTTTTTACTTTAATAGGAAAGTGCTCAATGCGGTCATTCAGACCATTAAGAATTCCCCAGTCACCGTTTCGCCAGCGATAGATTGACTGTTTGACATCTCCTACTATCAGGCTGTCTGCTCCTTGTGAAAGACCTTCAAGCAACAGTAGCTTGAAGTTTCCCCATTGCATTCGGCTGGTATCCTGAAACTCGTCAATCATGACATTGCGGATGTTGGTTCCTATCTTCTCGAATACGAAGGAAGAATCTCCATCTTTGACCAGTTGATGTAACAAGGCATTGGTATCTGACAGAAGGAATCGGTTGTTGTCATGGTTCAGTTGGCGTACCTCCTCATCGATATTGGCGAGCAGCTGCACTTTGTTGAGATGTTGCAGGGAAAGCCGGCAACTGTTTAATAAAAGATTGTTTTTAGAACGTAGTTTTTCTGCATCTTCCAGTATCTGTATCAAACTGGAATTTGCCAGATCTATAATATCGGTATAACGGGGAGAGGTTTTTGTCGCCCAGTTCTTGGCGTCATCCAGACATTTCTCAACAGTCGCGTTACGAATGTCATTGCTTAGAATGCCATTATTCAATTTGCGGAAATAACTGCCTATTCCCCGTGAACCGTTTTTTAATTCATCGGCAGTCAGGGCGTGCCCTTCTAACTCTCCTTCAAACTGCTCGTAGAATCCTTTCATCTGCTCCAGTATCTCTGTTTCAAGAGCTTTCAGTTGCTTGCGGTATTCTTTGATAGTATCCGGATTACGGAGGCGTTGACGAAGACCTTCTCCTTTTTCTATATATCCTTCATCGAAGATGTTACGTCCAAAGTTTTTGACTTCATCCGATACATTCCAACGTTTGTCATCGGCTATTCGTTCATTAATGTAGTCCAACAGCCACGCGAGGACAGGAGAGGTAGGACCTAATTTCTCAATCATGCTATCCACTGCATCGCTGAGTACTTCTGCGTTGTTCAGTTCGATGTTTAAATTCGGACTGAGTTCCAGTTCGCGTGCCAGATTGCGCATGACGGACTGAAAGAAAGAGTCAATGGTCTCTACGCGGAAACGGCTGTAATCATGCAGCATAAATCCGAGAGCAATTCCTGCCGCTTCCCGTATTTCCAGTTCTGTTTTTCCTGTTTCTTCTTTGATACGGTTCAAGTAGGCTTCGGAATCTTTATCATCGATCTGAATACCGTATAGTTGGCTAAGGATACGTTCCTTCATTTCAGCTGTCGCCTTATTGGTAAAGGTAACGGCGAGTATCTGCCGATAGGCGCGTGGATTAAGTATCAGCAATTTTATATATTCTACGGCGAGGGTAAAGGTTTTGCCTGAACCTGCCGAGGCTTTATAGACTAGGAGTTCGCTCATGCTTTTAGTATGAATTGTTTCATGATTGTTTGAATATATTAGGCCCGAAATAAAGAATGAATAAAGGCAAATAGTCTTTTAAGGCAATACGTAACAGCTTTAATGCTTGTCCGATACGATAGTTGACTGTTTGGGGAGAGACGTTCAACTTCTCTGCAATTTCTTTATGAGTCAACCGGTGACTACGATTCATTTCGTATGCTTCACGATAATCTTTGGGAAGTTGCTTCAAGGCATTCTCATAAAGACGGAATAACTCATTTTCCAGATAAAAGTCAGGATTATCGAATTCTTTCTCGTATTTCTCTGTAATTTCCTGATGTACCTTACGCTTGATTTCAAAATGCGAAATACGGTTCAGGGCCTTGTTTTTCACGATAGTAAAAAGAAGCGTTTTCAATGTCAGCTCTTCTAGAAGGCTACAACGGTTTTCCCATAACCACATCATTGTGTCCTGTACAATCTCCTCAATCTCCTCTTGTTCGCTGACATATTGCGAACAAAAAGCACATAATCTACTGAAATAGTGCCTGTAGACGGCGTCGAATACATATTCTTCGCCTGCCTTTAAGGCGGTGATGATAGATTTATTATTGTTAATATCTAGGTATATAGGAGGTTGTTGCATTCTTCATTATTTTTTATGCAGAGCAAAAATAATGAAAGCAATGAAAGAAACGAAATAAAACGGGAGAAAATATTTTTTTCTTTTTTAGTTTAGTATCTTTGCGCTGTCAACTGTATTAATAACAGAGGTATTATATTTTTTTATAGTAAAAGGATGATTGAACATGGATGAATCTATCTTGGTGAACTACTTGCGGGGAGGAAGCAATGACGAAGAATGTCGGCAGGTAGAATTGTGGTGTGAAGAAGCACCGGAAAACCGACAAATACTAGAGCAACTTTATTATACCCTTTTTGTAGGCGACCGTATGGCAGTGATGGATGCTGTAGACACAGAAGCTTCATTGACGAAGTTTAAGTCGCTCGTACGTGAAAAGGAGAAAAAAGCCAAGCGAAGAAGTATATCGGTTCGATGGGGACGTTATGCGTCCGCGGCAGCCGCTTTTCTGGCAGGTCTTGTTTTCGCAGGTGGAATTGCGTGGGGATTGCTTTCCAATAAACTTTCTGATTATACAGTGATGACTACCGGCGGACAGAGAGCGCAAACAGTACTTCCGGACGGTAGTAAGGTTTGGCTGAATGCATCTACGAAGCTTATTTACCGTAATTCTTTCTGGAGTACGGATCGTCAGATTGATTTGTCGGGTGAAGCTTATTTTGAGGTGGCTCGTGATAAGCATGCTCCTTTCATTGTTAATACTAAGCATATTAAGACCTGTGTGTTGGGTACAAAGTTTAATGTACGGGCACGTGAAGAAGAGGATAGGGTAGTGACTACTTTGTTGCAAGGTTCTGTAAGAATGGAATCTCCGCGAACCGTAAATAATGGATACTTGCTGAAGCCGGGACAAACGTTGAACATTAATACAACAACTTATCAGGCTGAATTGATAGAATATGCCGAGCCGACTGAAGTTCTGCTCTGGATTAACGGAAAGCTGAAATTCAAGCAGCATTCATTGCTGGAGATTACAAATATCATGGAGAAACTGTATGATTTGAAGTTTGTGTATGATGACGAGAGTTTGAAGGTTGAACGTTTTACCGGCGAATTTTCTACAGATAATCTTCCAGACGAGATATTGAATGTGTTGATGCATACAAATCACTTCAGTTATAAGAAGGAAGGGCGGATTATTCGATTGTCTAAAAAATAAAGAGATATAGAGAGAATGTTTAAAAAAGGTATGTCGCTGAATGGCATACCTTTTTTATTTGAACTTATCGGAGATCCTTTAACAGCAACTCTTTTCTTAGGTTTTATTCCAACCCTATTTCATCTACGAATATAAATGCGGGTCTTCCTTTTCCCCAGTGCCATGTCGGTATGTCATATTCCGGTCGGGCTGTTATTTTCACATAATGTGCCTGCACTGTATCAAAAGATAGTTCATGGGTATAAATACCATTTCTATCTTCCTTACTGGCAACAGGGTAAACTTCAGATTTTATATCTTTGTATCCTTTCCCATCGTTTGATATGGCTACGGAAAGTTTGCGCAAATCGAGAATTTCTTCTCCTATTTCGGCATAAGTGCGTACCCATGCTTTGCTTATCGGAGTCTCCTGCTGTAAATCAATTACTGCTTCAAGGTCATTCTGATAGAATGCAATCCATCGTCCGGTACGATAATTTCTGCTGCCTGCCAACCCGTCAATTAGTGTGTTTTTTCCTTCGAATTTATACTTTTCATTGATGGGCTGTAGCATCGTTACTGGCTTCATAGTAGCTTTATTGAATTTAACTTCCTCTTTCAACACTGTACTTGTACCGTTTGGACGGATGGTGATTGCTTTCAATGTGCAGCTTTGATTAATTCTCAACGTATCTGTATATACGTTGGAACCGGCAGTAGGCTCATTGCCATCGAGGGTATAATAAATCGGAGCATTATCAATAGTAGATAGGACCACATTCAGTATATTGGCTTTTGTGTCAGGAATGTATTGGGATTTTACTTGAAAAATATGTTTGGCATAATTATAGTAGTTCAGATCATAGATGGTAATCAGTCCGGGCAATCGTTTCAGGAAATCTGCATAGTCTTTCTTCTCCGGCATAGTCCATTGTACTTCTGATAATGCAGCCATACGGGGTAATTCCATATATTCTACTTGGCTGTAAGTAGGAATATATTCCGTCCATAAATTGGCTTGTACTCCTACGATGTATTTTGCTTCTTCGGAAGTGAGTGTCTGAGGTACCGGTTCGTAGCTATATACTTTTTCCAAAGGTACATATCCGCCAATGGCAGGTGGTTCATTGTCTGTATCCATGGTCTGATAGTAGTCGAAGTACAGGAATAAACTGGGAGTCATGATCGCGTCGTGTTTGTGTTTTACAGCTTCAATTCCTCCTTCTATACCTCTCCATGACATGACAGTGGCATTAGGTGCCAATCCTCCCTCCAGTATCTCTTCCCAGCCGATGATCCGACGTCCTTTACCGTTAAGGAACTGCTCCGCATAATTGATGATGTAACTCTGTAGTTTCTGTTCGGCTGTATGATTTTTATCGGCTTTCAATCTTAGTTCTTTGATACGTGCCTGACATTTTGGACACTTTTCCCAGCGTATCTTCGGGCATTCATCTCCGCCAACGTGAATATATTCGGAAGGGAAGATATCTACCATTTCACTTAAAACGTCTTCTATAAATAGCAGAGTCTTGTCATTTCCCGCACATAACACGTCCTCCGATACTCCCCACATTTTCCATACTTCATAAGGACCGCCTGTACAACCCAATTCGGGATAAGCAGCAAGTGCGGCTTGCATGTGCCCCGGAAGATCTATTTCCGGTATTACCGTGATATGGCGTTCTTGGGCATATCTTACAATATCTTTGGCTTCGTCTTGTGTGTAAAATCCACTATAGGGAACGTCGTCGTATTCTCCGGAATTGTGCCCGATGACTGTTGCTGAACGTTTGGAACCTATAGTCGTGAGTTCCGGACGTTTTTTTATTTCGATTCTCCATCCCTGATCATCTGTCAGATGCCAGTGCAGACGATTGATATTATGTAAGGCCATCATATCAATGAAACGTTTAATGGAGTCGATAGGGAAGAAGTGGCGTGAAACGTCTAAATGTACTCCGCGATAGGAGAAACGTGGATAGTCGTTAATTTCGACACCAGGAAGGCTTATATCTCCTTTGTTTGTTGCCGGAAGTGACTTTCGTAATGTCTGTATACCATAAAAAGTACCAGCTTCTGAGGCTCCCCTAATAATTATATTATCCGGAGTTACTTTCAACTGGTATGCTTCAGCATTGTCTGTATTCAGTCCCGTTGTTAATGTAATAACGTTCGATGTAATCTGTTCATCGATAACTTTCAGCTTTTTGCCGGACATCTGACGAATGTATGTCGCCAGTAGGTTGGCATTTTGCTGCATTTCATCGTTGCCTTTCGGATAAACAATAGAAGTCCGGTCGTTCAGTACAAAATTACCAGTACTGATTTTGATTTCCTGGGGCAGAGGAATGATTTCATAATTTGCCTGTTGGATGACTTCTGAAGAACAGGAAAATAACCCACCGCATAAAAGAATAGCTCCTAATAGATGATGTTTTCTCATTTTATCTAATTTATGTTTGTCAAAGGTTGATTTTAGCTCTATATAAAACAAGAGCAAACTTATACATTTTCCTTGTAAGTTTGCTCTTGTCTGTTTTTTAATTGATGGAAAACTTATTCCACATGTTTATTCCCATGCATAGATATAGAATTTTGTGATATCTACACGGCTGGGAACAGTAACCATCTGATATTTCAGGTAACGTGTCTTAATCCGTTCATCAAAAGTGATGGTTTGGTTTCTTCCTTTCGTGTCCCATTGTCCGATAGACGTCCACTTGTCTCCATTTTCAGAGGAGAATATTTCCACTTTTGAAGGAGCATATCCGGCTCCCCAATGGGTAGTTTGAATACCTGTGACTGTTTTTACTTCTTTAAAGTCAACTGTCAGCCAAAAAGGTACTCCATTCGTGGCAACGTCATTGCTTCCTGTTCCTGCAACGGAGTTTGATTCTGCATTTTCTACTCCTTCCATAAAGGTGAATATCCAGTCTTTGGCATTGGTCAGCAATACACTTTCTTTTTTCTTTTCTGCAGTTTTAGAGATTTTCAGGATGATTTCCTGATAATATGCTGCATTTGCGACTTCCGACGATGTAGACTCAATATCTGTGATCTTGATTTTCAACGTATAGTCAAGGGCTTCTTTGGTGCTTTCCAGATACTTCCAGTCTGTAATACTTAAGGTAATCGGCTCTGAGGCTGTAGAACCACCTTTTATCACTAGATTTTTATCACTCAGATTGATCTTGTCTGCATCAATTCCATCACAAGTAACACTGTAGCGCACATTTATATCCTGAGCAATGGCTTTTTGTGTTGTAGCCATAAACTGAAACTCAACACTGCCTTCAATACCTTCTTCTTCAACATGTTTCAGTGTGAATGAAGGAGTCGGCTGCAAATAATCTGCCGGTAATAAAGAAACGTAACTCATATCCCATTCATTAACCGAATCATCATCACTGCAAGATGAGAAGAAGGGAATCATTGCACTCATGAGCGCAATGATTATAGATTGAAATACTTTATTCATAGTAATTATATTAATTTTATTTCCATGGAGTAGCTTCATCCGTAGACAGAATCTTATCTATCCACACTGGAGTGACTGTTGTGGTAATAGTATGTCCTTTGCCGGTAGCATCTTCAAATACATTACCTTTACCTTCATTGAATCTCCAATAAGCTTCTAATCCCGGAGATTTCGGGCTTGTGATAGTCATGTTATTCTGAATCTGAATTTCCGACCGGCATACGGACCAAATACGAGCTTCGCTCACCAATATCTTACATCCGCTCCACCAGCTACCGCCACTAAACCAACTCATACTACCAAATATACAAGGTCCGCCGGCAACGTCTTTTGAGCCTCCGTCTTTACCGTTAATGTAGATACGATATTTGGAACCATTGTATGTCACAGCAAGGTGTTGCCACTTATTAGGTTCGAAAGAGTAGGTCGGATTCAGATAGGTTTCGTGAGTCTGAATCTGAACCAATGAGTGAGCCTTGTGGTCATTATTATCGCTTTGCGGGTCTTCGAAACGTAATAACAAGCTCTTACCGTCGCTACCGGATGTGCTGAATACTGCACGGTTACGATTGGCGGTATTGCTGACCTGGAAACGTACTTCGACAGTAAATTCATTGTAAGTTTCGGGAGCTTCTGAGAATTTCTTGGCTACGAGTTCTGTGCTTCCGACAAACTGTGGAGCAGAGAATTCCATTATGCTATTGGCCAGAATCACCAGACTGCCGGTAACGGGCATTACGTCAATGCTGCCCTGTTTAGCTACCAAACGCACAGGTAAAGCATATGATTCGCCGGATGCGTTCATCTCTTCAGAGAATGCTTTAATGTGTATGGAAATGGGATCTGCGTTATAGGCACCTGCCTTTATCGTTATATTGTCCGGAAGGGTGTAATGAGTTTCCGGCAATGCGATATAGTTGGTACCATTAGCTTTGTTGTATGCGTCAAGAGCCGCCTGATCTATTGTCAGGCTGTAGCTGTTATCTTTTTGTTGTGTATTGCTGATATGAGCATTCAGAGTCACATTAGTTTCACCGCTGCCCATGACAGTCACTTTAGTGCTTGATGCAGTTAAAGCTTCTTCGAAAAAGACATGTGTATCCAATGTGCTATAATTCGCATCATCACAGCCAATCCATGTACCGCCTGCAATAAGCGATATCAGCAAGAAGTTTCTTATGTTCTTAATCTGTTTCATAGTGAATTAATATTTAATTAACGGTTTGGTAGAAGGATTCATAATTTGAATAGCTTTGCGTAGATTCTTGTATTCCGGGTTTGTCGGATACTCCGCTTCCATATGATAGCTTCCTACTCCGCCTTTACGGAAACCGTTTTTCGGTTGCCAGCGTGCCATTCCTTCCAAGGATTTCATGCTGTTACCATAACGGTCGATATAAGGATATCCACCATCCATTGCAGCATCTACGGCTTCAAAGTTTTCGGTCATGATGGTCATTTTTGTGATTTGTTCTTCGGACATTACACTGCCGTAGGTCTGAACAAGTCCCGGACCTGCCACACCGCCATCAATCAGTCGTTTGTCCAGGTTGTTGTCATTACCGGGTTTATAGGCCTGAATGATAAAGTAATCAAAGTAAGGACCTACATCGGGTCTGTTCTTTATACTTTGTGGTTCGCCGTCGATGATCAATAACTTGCCGGTTCCGGATTTAGGACCGAAGTATTTGCCAAGTTCGTCTACAAATATGAACATTCTGTCATCATCGTCTACAATGTTACCCGAATTACCATAATTGGGTTCGTAGTCAATGTCAAAACCGTCATATCCATATTTATTGATTGTATCAGCAATTGCACTCGCATATTTGCGGATGGATGCTTCAACTGCCTCTTTATTGGACTCATCGGAAGGCCACCCCCAGAAGTCATTCACAGCCTCCTGTTGACTGGCAAATCCCATTGATTCCCAATTGTCATATATATGTTGCGGAGTGATCTGTGTACCTACGGAAGTGATAATAAAGCACATAGTGAAACGAGTTCCTTTTACCTGCTGGCAGAATTGAAGGTCTTTCTTTTGTGCTTCTGTGATATTCGACCAGTTTCCCCAAATAGATACAACGTCTACGCTATCAGGTATTCCCGCCATGCTATTAACCAATGAAGCACCTTCGCCTGTCCAGTTGCCGAACCATCCGAAAGCTTTTGGATGATCAGACTTTTTATATGCACGCAAGGCTGCATAATATTCTTCAGAGGGACCTTCGAAGTAATCTTTCGCTTCTGATTCTGTCCAGTCATTACAACTCACCCATATCGGGGTGCTCAATGCTAACAATAAAAAATATAGTAAATAATTCTTTTTCATATTAACTTTAGTTAGGAGGTTATATTAATTTGTTTTTCCCCATGACAAATCTGTAGCTTCATTGTCCGGACCACCATTTCTCAGATACGAGACACCTTGCTGGTAGTTATTATGATTGTTCTGTACTTCCGTATAAGGGAATCTCAAGCGACGCATACCTCGTTTGCTATCTACTCCGGATGGAGACAGATTATCGATGCAAGGATAGAGCTCTGGATAACCGGTGCGGCGGTATTCAGCCCATGCTTCTAGTCCCAATGGATAGTTGGCTATCCATTTCTGAGTAATGATACGTTGAAGATTTTCTTCTTCATTGTCATTCCAGGCAACAGCAACTGTGTTGGAGATGGTGTATGCATGACCTCTGGGATCATTATTATGTGATACAACCGGTTTTTCCGTATTGGTCAGATAGTTGTCAGGCATCGTTGTTCCGTATTGTTCCATGGAGAGTTTGATTCCTTCTTCATAGTACTCTTTAGCTGATTTGCTGCCTACAGACCAGTTCTTTAATTTGCCTTCTGCACGAAGGAATGCAGTTTCGGCAGCGCAGAATACCAGTAGCTTGGAAGTACCTGCAATAGCCGGTATAGAATAACCTGCAACGTCACTTTTGGCAAAACCATCTTCTCCGGAACGCATACCCACATATTCCTGAGTATGACCAGTGAAAGTTGAATGATTAAAATACTTAGACATACGTGGATCGTTGTAGCCATTCATGTAATCAACGATATTAGCGTTAACACGCAAATCACCCCAACTTACAGCAGCCAATTGGTATGGGTTTGTCTGTGAGCCGCAATCCATCATAGCATTGTCATTATTCGCTTCAATCAACCCGGCTTCATGAGCTACAGCAGCTTCTGCGTTCTCTTTTGCCATCTCCGGATATGCTGTGCTAATGCGGATAGCAACTCTCAGTCGCATAGAATTTGCTAATCTTGCCCAATTGGCATAATTGCCGCTGAATACGGGGTCGTTGCTGGCGAGAGGGGCATTACCATTAGTGTCTTTATAATAGTTGTAGAGTACGTTTGCAGCACTTGCAAAGTCTTCCATTATATTCTTGTAGACTTGTTCTTCTGTGTCATAAGCTACATAGAAGTTACCTTTTTTCACTTGGCTGTAAGGCATCGGACCGTAACAATCGGCAACACGCAACATAGTTATGGCCCGTATCATACGTGCAAAAGCATAATAATGACCGCTTTCATTGGTTGCTTCCTGTATCTGAAAGAAATTACCGTATATTTTCTCGAAATTGGTATTCCAGGGACCTGCATTCCAGGCATCGCTTTGATTGAATGTGCCGAAATTAGTACCACTCCATACATTCGCACATGTCAGATAGCCTCCTAGTTGACCTACCATCTGATCCATCATCTGTGAGTCATTCTGCTGAATGTTTACAATCGTCTCAATCATTGACTTCATCAAAGTAGAAGGATCAGCTTCATGAATCTGGAATTGATTGGTGTTGTATTCTTCAAAATTACCAGTACAACTCCCGGCAACTAATGCCAAAGCAGTACCGACTGTTATATTTCTTAGATATTTCTTCATAATAATTTTCTCATTAATTTAGAATTGTACTTTCACATTAAATCCTATATTGCGCATGCTCGGTTGCATAAAGTAATCCACATTCATATAGTAATTACTTGACGTAGAAGCTGACAACTCTGGGTCAAACGGTGCTTTACAATAGATCATCCACAGGTTACGTCCCACAAGACCGAAAGTCACGTTGGCGACATTGTTCAGCCATTTCTTGGGAAGTGTATAACTAAGGCTAAGTTCCTGGAGGCGGACATTGGTAGCACTGTATAAATAATATCTTCCATAACCACCTTCACCGGTACCGATAGTCTGAAAGTATTTCTGTGTATCGACTTTTCCGTTATTCATTGGTACACCTTTATTGTCACGCGCATTGGCTGTAATACTTGATACACCATAGTAGTCAAGAACACCTTGTGTGGCTGAATATGCCAACCCACCTACACGTGCGGAAAGAACGACTCCCAGATTGATACCTTTATATGTGAAATTGTTTGTCCATCCTAAATTATAGTTGGCATTCAAGTTTCCGACTTTGGTAGGAGTCTCTGCTGTATGCATGCTAAGTCCTCCGGTTTGAGAATCTACTTTTATGTTTCCGTTATTATCTTTGGTCAATTCATTGTATACATAGATATCAGTCATTGTACCTCCTTCTGTTAAGATCACCCGGGGAGCCACATTCTCTTTACCGAGCCATCCTACAGGCATGTTCGGCATGTCAATCAGTTCGCCTGTTACGGGATTGGTGCTACCACCTGCCAGACGTTTCACTTTATTACGGTTTAGGGTGAATGTAGCATTTGAGGCCCATCTGAATCCTCCCCATTCGTCAGTAAAGCCAAGTGCCAGCTCAATTCCCTGATTTTGTACGTTACCAGTTTGTACAATAGCCTTATTATATCCGGAGGAAGAAGGAATATCTACTTTAAATGTTTGGTTCAAAGTATTGGAACGATAATAGGTTGCGTCCAGATTAAAGCGATTTTCCCAAAATTTTAAATTCAAACCGATTTCCCATGATTTGGTCTTTTCAGGTTTCAGATTATTCATTGGATAAACTGTCGGGTTTGCCCAGTTATGAGTCTGGCTGTTGTATTCATATCCCGGGTTAGTCAGGTAACGGTCGAAAGAAGAGGCTACAACAGTGTAAGACCCACGTACTTTTGCATAAGATATGATTTTAGGCAGAGCAAACATTTCTGTCAGTACAGCCGATAAGCCGACAGATGGGTAGAAGTATGAAGACTGATTGGAGAAAGCCAGTTTGGAATCCCAATCATTACGTCCGGTCAACGTGAGGTAAAGTTGACTTCTCCATCCTAATTCGACATTAGCGAATATACTTTGTACTTCGTCATCGTATCCGTCCGGTAGTGGTTTATAGTTTGCAGCGTAATTAATATTATTCAGTGCAAAGAAGTTAGGGATTATCAGGTCACCTGCAAAGCCGATTGTCTGCATGGAAGTGTGATAAAGTGACATACCGATATTGGTATTTAGACGGAAATCTCCGAATGTTTTATCAACAGTAGCCAGTACGTCAGTATATAAAGAACGTTCCTGGCGCATAGCATCTTCAAAGCCACCGTTAACAGAACAGAAAGTAGCAAGCGTTGAAGCATATTTCTCTGTTTTGTTACGATAGTCCGAATTATCCAGATTTACGCGTCCGGTGATATTTAACCAGTCTGTAATTTTCCATTTTAGGGAGGCATTCAACATATAACGCTTTTTGTCAGAGGTACGTCTGATACGGTTTTGAGTCCAGTATGGATTCTGCAATGACAATCCACCGTCGCCATAAGGCCAGTATTGTTTCATGAATCCGTAATTTGTATCGTAACGTTCGTACAGACGAATTTCATCAAAATTATCTCCGCGTGGAAATAGATACAAAGCGGGTAGGGGGTTGTAGTATTGTCCCTGAGATACCATGTTGGTATTATTCTGTATGATGTATTGTGCACCGATATCCAGTGTCAACTTATCATTCAGGAAGTTAGTAGTATTACGTGCGGTAAAGTTATAGCGGTTGTAGCTGTTATTGGGCAAAATACCATCTGAATTTGTCGTAGAAGCTGAGAAGTAAGTCTGATTTTTATCGCTTCCTGTCGATAATGTAATGGAGTTTATGATATTACTACCGGTATTGAAGAAGTCTTTCGGATCATATCTTTTATCTGTCAGATCTCCCCAGCTGAACAAGCCTGAACTTGTTCCGTATCTGTTCTGCATCTCAGGCATAATATATGCCTTGGAGAAGGTCGTACTATTGGAAACAGTAAGTGATATCTTTTCTTTTTTCCCTTTCTTTGTGTTAACCAGGACTACTCCATTGGCTGCGGCAGAGCCATAAAGGGCAGCAGCTGACGGTCCGGTCATCATACTTATACTTTCTATATCGTCCGGGTTTAAGTCTGCTACTGCATCAGAACCACCCATTGATCCGTACTGACCGTCACCACCACTTGAACCAGTGTTAAACATAGGTACACCGTCAATCACATATAAAGCATTGTTATTCTTGGTCAATGACTTCATACCACGCATTATAACACGTGTAGCACCACCGGCACCTGTAGCACCGCTGCTTATCTGCACACCGGCTACTTTACCTGCAAGCGAATTGATAAAGTTGGCATCTTTCACCGCTGTTAAAGTTTCTCCCTTTACTTGCTGTACATTATAACTCAACGCTTTCTGTTCACGCTTAATACCCAATGCGGTTACAACTACTTCTTCTAATGTTTGAGTATCTTCTCCCATCACTATTTTTAGTGGTTGTGTATTAGCTAATGTGATTGATTGGGAGTAATGAATTTATAGCTCTTTTCATATTTCTTTATGTTCTATTTTTAAGAATAGCCAAGTGGTCAAAGTCTATGAAATCTAATAAATAGCAAAAAAAATGTATAATTTATTGCGAGATTATGCGATGTATTTGCATAAAATAATCGCTTAGTGCATAAAAATGTCATCTTCCATTCCATGAAAGAGCTTTAAAACATATGAACGAGCCAGTCGTTGGTTTAAAAGGAACGGCATTTTGGTTTTAAAGGAAACATCAATTCCTTTAAAACCAAGATAAATATGAGTACTTTGAAAGAACTTTTTCTCTATTTGGTTTATTTTTTCGTCTGATTCTGAAATGACAATATGATTCTACATATTGTTATTTATATTATAATGTCTGTGTTTTGCACGATTTAATAACCATATAATTATTAATAACGTTTATTTAAATCATGCCGTTGAAAATAAATTGAGAATACAAGCTTTATTTCTAATTCTTATATAGTTTAATGTAATATATTACATTATAGGTACATTAAATATGCATTTTTTTAAGAATGTGCTGATTTTACTGATTTCATGTTTTCTATTGTTTATAAAATGCGACATTACAAGATATGATTAGCCGTATGGCTAATCATATCTTGTAATGATATTAGACACAATGAGATTTTTCTATAATTCATCATATTATCGTATACTCATTTATTTTATGCCTATGCAATAAACACAAAAAGTAGCGTTGTGCATACAATTTGCATGCACCATTCAAATTTACATTTTATGATCGAAATTAGTCAGTAGTCGGGCATTTCTAATCCTCTCTTCCTTTTCAAAACATGCTAAATAATTCTCAGTAACAGCTAAATTGGAGTGACCAAGACTTTCGGAAATATAAGAGGTTTTGGCTCCACCACGTTTTAATACTGTCGCAAATGAATGTCTTGCTGTATAAGTGGTCAACTGAGCAATACCTGTACCTTGGGCTATTTTCTTTAACTTTCTATTACATTTAGTAACGATACGACGCACTAATCTGATCTTTTCAAAAGCATCTTCATCCCCTTTGGCATATTTGAAAATGTAGGTCTGCGGACTTACATTGGGGTTTCCCCACTTATGAATGATATCCCACATCTCAGGAGTTATAGTAGCACGTATTTCTTTACTATGTTTAGTTGTCCTGGATGTTTTGGAACGTATAAAACAAATTTCTCCATCTACAATATTTGAGTACTGGAGAAATAACAGATCCATAAAATTAATTCCATTACATAAATAAGAGAAGAACCATAAATCACGAAATTCCTCTAATTCATTGGTAGAATCTTGGAAAGACATGACTCTCTTTATCTCAGGGAGAGTGAGAGCTAGTTTTCGACCATGTCCTTCTGGTATTTCATATTTATTCTTTCCAAAAGGAAATGATGATTCTTTCAATATTCCATCTCGTACAGCACGGTTTAATATGCACTTTAAGGTTCGAAAATAAATACTCACGCTTGAATAGCTTTTACCGTTAGAAATCCAAAAACGTTCACAGTGCTTCAGCCACTCCACTGTTATTCTGTCTAATGGAATATTGGTACCACCAAAACTTTCTAAACTCTTCAAGGCACTTCGATAATTAAAAAATGTACTTGCCTGCTCATTATCCTCTAATTCCTTCATCTTTAATTCGAAAGCTGTACGCAAATTAATTTCTTTCGTATGCCTTCCAAGTCTAATACTTAATATTTCAAAACTAAATTCTCCTTTTTGGATAAGTTCGCTGACTTGTTGTTTTATAATAGAAAAACTACTTTCTATATCAGCTCTTACCTCCATTAATAACTGACTTTTTGCCTTTAACAATCTATCCCAGTCTTCTTTTGACAATTCTTTCCCCGTAGAATAATATTTCTGTTTTCTCCGAAATACTACCTGAACTTTAACTGGAAATAATCCATTAATTTTAGCTCTTCTGATGTCTAATATGGTCAATACAGAAACTCCATCTTTTGAATATTTGAACATAAAATGATGCTTTATATCTATCTGTTATTTGAATATATGCAAATTGCATGCAAATGTAATAAATTGAATAGTTTTTCAGAATTACTTAATGCTCTATTTATCAAATGATTATGTACTTATTTTTCAAAAAAATGCTTAGCCTAACCATTTTTTACGAAAAAAAATCTTATTTTCGTTTAGTATGGTTGCAGTATTAAATGTATTACTAATGAATAAGCGCTTATGAAAAATCATTTTTAGTGTAACCTTTAAATTTATAAATATGAGAAACAGAGATACATAGATCCTTTGTATGAGTGGCGGTTATATTTATTATCCGCACATGTTTGTTAACTACCTAAAAACTATTTCTAATTAAAAAGAATAAGATGAAAGAAATTATAAAACACAAGTTTCCATACTTGTTATTTTTCCTTTTATTGTTTTCGAGTTTTGCCTCAGCTTATGGGCAGGAACGAATGATTACCCTTAATCTATCGAAGGTACCTCTAAATACTGCATTGAAAGAGATAGAGAAACAAACTTCAATGTCAGTAGTATACAACACAAATGACGTCGATATTAATCGTGTCATATCTATTAAAGTTTCTAAAGAGTCGCTGACTAATGTTATGGGTCAGTTGTTTAAAGGAACAAATATCAGTTATTCAATAGTCGATAAACATATTGTACTTTCTACTAAGAAAGAAGTAGAACAACAGAAAAAAACACCAATCGTTGCAACAGGAACAGTAACAGATGCACAAGGTGAACCTTTGATTGGAGTTAGTATTCTAGTGAAAGGAACCGCTACTGGTGCAATTACTGATATGGATGGAAATTTCAAAATACAAGCAGCCAAAGGTGATGTATTAGAAATCTCCTATATCGGTTATGCCTCCCAAGCAATCACGTTGACCAATGCCCAGCCATTGAAAATAACAATGGGGGAAGATACACAAAAATTGGATGAAGTTGTTGTTACTGCTTTGGGTATCAAACGTTCTGAAAAAGCACTTAGCTATAATGTGCAGAAAGTTAACAATGATGCTTTAACTTCCGTAAAGGATGCTAACTTCGTCAATAGTCTAAACGGAAAAGTGGCTGGTGTGAATATACAACGCAGTGCTTCCGGTGTAGGAGGTAGTACTCGTGTTACAATGCGTGGTAACAAATCTATTAGCGGAGATAACAATGTTCTATATGTAGTTGATGGTGTACCAATTGGTAATCAAGCTGACAGAACTGGCGACGGAACAGGATTCGGAAGCGGCAGAACTTCAGGTGAAGGTATCGCCAATTTCAATCCGGATGATATTGAAAGTGTGTCAGTATTGACTGGACCGTCTGCTGCAGCATTGTATGGAGCAAGTGCAGCAAATGGAGTAATCTTAATCAATACGAAGAAAGGCGAAGCTGGAAAAATGCGTATAGATGTATCTTCTTCAGTAGAGTTTATGACACCGCTCACAATGCCTAAATTCCAAAATAGATATGGAATATCAGGAAACTATTATTCGTGGGGAGATAAACTGGAAAATCAATCATCGTATGATCCTAAAGACTTCTTTGAATTAGGGGCAACCTTTAATAATTCATTTAATCTTTCAACCGGAAACGATAAGAATCAGACTTATTTTTCGATTGCTGCTGTAAATTCTGATGGTATTGTCCCCAATAACAAGTACCACCGTTACAATGTGACATTGAGAAATACTGCTAAATTCTTGAATGATAAGCTGACATTAGATGCATCTGCAAGTTATATACGTGAGTATTATAACAATATGATTTCTTATGGAACTTATTTTAATCCAATTGTTGGCGCATATTTATATCCGCGCGGTGAAGATTTTGAGAAAGAGAAGTATTTTGAACGCTATAATAGTGAACTCGGATATTCTCAACAGCAATGGAGTCCCGGAGATTTTGGTATGGATATACAAAATCCATATTGGATTGCCTATCGTAACATTCGTCCGGAAGTAAAAGACCGTTATATGTTATATGCCTCTTTAAAGTACGATATTACCAACTATTTGAATGTGGCAGGTCGTGTACGTTTAGATAATACCTATACTGAAAAGGAAGATAAACGTTATGCATCTACCATAAACACATATGCTAGTACAAACGGACGCTATACATACTCTAACGAGACGTTTCGACAGAAATATGCAGATATAATGGTAAACTTCGATGAACAGTTTGCTGAAATCTATCATGCTACGATCAATGCAGGAACTTCTTTCGAAGAATATGATACAAAAGGACGTGGATATGGAGGACAGTTACTATTAGTACCGAATAAATTTGTATATAGCAATATAGACCCGACGCAGAGCACCGCAAGTCAAACCGGTGGAGACAGTCGCAGGAGAAATTTTGCTGTATTTGCTTCTGCTGAGGTATCATGGAATTCGGCCTTATACCTAACCTTGACAGGGAGAGCCGATAAGCCTTCTCAATTGGTAAACAGTGATGATCCGTGGATTTTCTATCCTTCAGTTGGTTTGTCTGCCATCATTACTGAACTGTTACCCAATAATATTAAAGAAAAATTAGAGCCAACTTTAGGTTTCCTGAAAGTCAGAGCTTCATATACAGAGGTAGGTTCGCCGATCCCTTATACAGGATTAACTCCCGGAACACTCACTCACGAACTTGAAGGAGGAACCTTTAAACCTTTTAAATATTATCCGATTTCCAATCTGAAAGCTGAAAGAACTCGTTCTTATGAAGTAGGTCTTGATTCCAAATGGTTTAATAATACAATAACTTTCGGAGTTACGTATTATCATTCAAATACATATAATCAGTTACTGAAAGCTACATTGGGTAGTAATTTTGAATATATGTTTGTACAAGCTGGTAATGTCCAGAATAGAGGACTTGAATTAAGTTTAGGATTTGACAAGAAATTTGGTAATTTTAATTATAGTACAACGTTCACTGCAACGACAAATAAAAATAAAATTATCCAATTGGCACGCGATGTCTTGAATCCGGTAACAAATACCTTGATAGATTTAACGGATATTCAGGTTGGGCGTTTCCGTTTGAGAGAAGGAGGAGAAATTGGTACTGTATATGCAAATGAATGGCTAAAAAGAGATGGTGATAATTATGTAGACTATCAGCCAGGTCAAGCATTAACTACAGAAACCACCACACCCTACAAGCTAGGTAGCGTGAATCCTAAATGGAATTTGGGATGGCAGCATGGATTTAGTTACAAAGGATTTAATCTTAACTTGTTGTTCACAGCTCGTATTGGAGGAATCGTAATATCTAAAACACAAGCTATGTTAGACAGATATGGAGTATCTGAAGCATCAGCAGATGCACGTGATGCAGGTGGTGTATCATTAGGATATTTCAAAGTTGATCCAAAAACTTATTATGATGCAGTTTCTAATTTGGATGCCTACTATACATACTCAGCAACTAATGTGAGATTGCAGGAAGCCAGACTAACTTATACTTTCCCCAATAAATGGTTTAAAGGAACTGTTAATAATTTGAGCTTGTCAGTATACGGTACTAATTTATGGATGATATACAATAAGGCCCCTTATGATCCTGAACTAACAGCTTCCACTGGTACTTTTGGTCAAGGATACGATTATTTTATGTTACCCAGCCAGTCTACTTATGGATTGAGTTTGAAATTTGGATTCTAAAATAAATAAAGGAATTGAATATGAAAAAATATATAATTCTGCTTTTGGCACTTTGTTCTATGTCAGCTTGTGATTATGAAGCTGTCAATACCAATCCTTACGGTGTCTCCGATGGGGAATTAGGTCCTCTTAAATATGGTGCCCGTTTCATGAATATGCAGCAAAGAGTGATCCCTATAGGTTCACCTAGTTTGACAACTGGACCTGGAAATGATTTACAAAATACTGATTTGATATCTTCCGGTAACTATATTGGTTATTTTGGCAATAATAATAATTGGGGATTTAATAATGAGGCTAATTGGAATTTTACAGATAGTAGAATGAATTATGCATATCAGAACTTTTACTCGCAAATCTTTTTGCCCTGGAATGAAATATATGAAATCGCTAAAGATTCGGATTCCCCATCAGAACAAGCTATATTGGAGATTGCTAATATTGTCAGAAATATAGCATGGTTGCGAGCTACAGACGTTTTTGGTCCTATTGCTTATAACTCAGCAGGTGATGGAAGTATTGCGCCAAAATTCGACAGCCAGGAAGTTGTTTACAGAAGCATGCTGGCTGATTTGTCAAAATCAGTAGAATTGCTGAACACAATATCTTATAGTGTGATGGGCCAGTACGATTTGATATACAATGGCAATGTTCAAAACTGGGTAAAACTGGCTAACTCATTAATGTTGAGAATAGCTGTCAGAGTACATTTTATAGATGAGACTTTGGCTAAAGAATATATTACGAAAGCATTAGATCCTAAAAATGGCGGTGTTATCGAAGATATTTCAAGTGAAGCAAAGATCAAAAGTTCTGACAAAATGCCATTGCTGAATTCAATGTTAGCATCTGTCAATGAATATAACGAAACAAGAATGGGCGCCACTATTTGGGGATATTTGGACGGATATAAAGACCCTAGGTTAAGTGCATATTTTACTGAAGGAACATATGGATCTGGCAGTTGGGCGCAAACAGGTTATTTTCCGGTTGCACCGACGAATAGTAAATCTAAATCGGAAACCTCATATTCTGCAAAATTTGCATCGCGTCCGAAAGTAGACTCCAATTCTCCTTTATATTGGTTCAGAGCATCCGAAACTTATTTTCTGAAAGCAGAAGCTGCTCTCTACAATTTGATAGGTGGTGACCCCAGAACGTTCTATGAACAAGGAATAAATATTTCATTTCAAGAGCAAGGAGTCAGTGGAGTTGCCACATACCTGTCAGGAACAGGTAAACCAACCGGACTCACTGGTAGTAATTACAAATATGGCACTTATAACCATGATTTAAGCATTGGAAATACTTCACCCAAATGGGATGATTACACAGGAAATTTGAGTAAGCAAGAAGAACAGTTACAGAAAATTATTACGCAAAAATATCTGGCACTATATCCGAACGCTGTGGAAGCTTGGACCGAATATCGCAGAACCGGTTTCCCATATTTAATGAAACCTATGGATGAAGCTGCTCCTGGAAGAATTGGCGCCTCAATAGAAGATTGCAGAGTTCCTGAACGCTTTAGATTTGCTCCTACAGCCTATAATTCCAATCCTAATATGGCTGAAATTCCAACATTGCTGGGAGGTGGAGATATAGGAGCTACTAAATTATGGTGGGTACGTTCAAACAGGCCCAAACAACCTAATCAGTAATAATGATATTCATTTTTAAGAAAAGAAAATTATGAAATTATTAAAGTATTTGTGTATAGGTATATCTGCCTTAAGTATACTAAGCTGTTCTGACTGGACATCTGAAGAAAGAGAGGTTTTTGAGAATCAAGAAGGAATGCACCGTCTGATTCCCCTAATAGAAGCCCAAACCGAAGAAGATCTTACACCGACCATGCGTGAATATTTCGCTCAAATAAGAGAATATAGAAAAACTCCTCATGTGAAAGGCTTTGGTTGGTTTGGTAACTGGACTGGAAAAGGAAACAACGCTCAAAATTATTTGAAGATGTTACCCGATAGTGTAGATTTTGTATCTCTTTGGGGAACAAGAGGTTACCTTTCTGATGAACAGAAAGCAGATTTGAAATTCTTCCAAGAAGTAAAAGGAGGAAAGGCATTATTATGTTGGATTATTCAAGATTTGGGAGATCAGTTGACTCCTAAAGGATTGAATGCAACGCAATATTGGGTAGAAGAAAAGGGACAAGGAAACTTCATTGAAGGAGTAAAAGCATATGCAAATGCTATTTGTGATAGTATTGAAAAGTACAATCTTGATGGTTTTGATATTGACTACGAACCTGGATATGGACATTCCGGAACTTTAGCAAACTACCAGACAATCAGTCCTAGCGGCAATAATAAGATGCAGGTTTTCATTGAAACTTTAAGTGCCCGTCTACGTCCTGCTGGAAGAATGTTAGTTATGGATGGTCAGCCGGATCTCTTATCTACAGAAACTTCAAAATTGGTTGATCATTATATCTATCAAGCATATTGGGAATCAAGTACTAGTTCTGTAATTTATAAAATAAATAAACCGAATCTGGACGATTGGGAGCGTAAAACAATTATTACCGTAGAATTTGAACAAGGGTGGAAAACTGGTGGTATAACTTATTATACAAGTGTGCGTCCTGAATTGAACAGTATGGAAGGGAATCAGATTCTTGACTATGCAACACTCGATTTGCCCAGTGGTAAGAGAATAGGTGGTATAGGTACTTATCATATGGAGTATGACTACCCGAATGACCCTCCTTACAAATGGTTGAGAAAAGCCTTGTATTTTGGTAATCAGGTATATCCTGGTAAGTTCGATTAATATTAAAGAATGACTATTATGAAAAAGAATATTTATTTAGCTGTTCTGTTATTCTTAACAGGTTGTCAAAATGAGTTATATAAAAATCCTTTGGATGATTTTCAAAGTGAGCAAGGAGTATATATAGCTAATAACGGCGTATTACAAAGCTTTGTGGAAGAAGGCAAAGATGTGGAAATTAAAGGGTTGCAAGTAGCTTTAGCTGTTCAAGATACTAAAGAAATAAAAGTTACATTGGAGGCTGGTAATCAAGCTCAGTTAGATGCTTATAATGCTAAAAATGGAACTAACTATATAGTACTTCCTAAAGAGATGTATGAGATCTCACAGAAAATAACATTTATGCCTCTTTATGCAATGATGGATGTTCCTATTTCTTTGAAGAATGTAAAATTCTCACTAGAAGGTAACTATGCTTTGCCTATACGTATTACAGGAGGTGACGTGAATATTATCAGAGGGCAAGAAGAGACTTTACTTGTACTTGAGCAAAGAGTGAATACAAAAGCGCTCCGGATAAGTACAAGTGGAAGTGGTTCGGGGAGCGAGGATGATAAAATGTTCCCTAACGATTTCAAAGTTGATCAATGGACAATGGAAGTTATGGTCAATAGGGCTAGTTACAAAAGTAACAATCGTTCTATTTGTGGAACTAAATTGGTTGCCAATGCTGGTCCTATGGATGAGATTTATACTCGTTTCGGTGATGTAACTATTAACCCTAATCAATTACAAATTAAGACGGGAAGCTCTCAGATTGATGTTCCCGCTGACAAATTCTCTGCACAGCCTGACACTTGGTATATGTTAGCTTTCGTATATGATGGTCAAAAGAATTATGTATACGTGAACGGAGTGCTGGTTGCTGACCGGGAAATCAGAACAGGTCCTTATGGATTGATTGGCTTTTGGATTGGTGGTTCAAACGAGCTGATTCGTGAGGTTCGTTTTTGGAAAACGGCCAGAACTTCGCAAGAGATAGCTTCGAATATATGGAAGATGGTAAATCCTGACGATGACAATTTACTGCTTTATTATCCATTGAATGGGAAGAAGAGGGATAGTGCTACCGGAGAAATTACAGAGGATGAGACTCTGCTTTGGGACTGGAGTAAGAATGGTAAGAATTTACCCAAGCCATCAAGTTATTCTTTTGATGATAACAAAGGGAACGGGTTTATATTCCCACCGCAAGAATAGCAACAAACTACAATAAATTGTACATATAGAAAAGGCTGCCTTTGGAATGAGGCAGCCTTTGTTTTTACTATACATTGTAAATAATAACAACATAAATAAAGAGACAGAACTATCCACTCAACAATTCATATATTTACACAAATATATGAATTATCAAATACAAATATTAATGGTTATATTTAGTATGAGATGTTCTTCTCTCATACTACTCCGCATATCTCCCAATCAATCACGCTTGCCAACGCCCAACCCCTAAAGGTTGTGATGGGAGAAGATACTCAGACATTAGAAGAAGTAGTAGTTACTGCGTTGGGTATCAAACGTGAACAAAAAGCGTTGAGTTATAATGTACAGCAAGTAAAGGGAGATGAATTGACTAATATAAAGGATGCTAACTTTATTAATGCTTTATCAGGAAAAGTAGCTGGCGTAACAATAAATGCTTCTTCAGCCGGTGCTGGGGCTGCGGCTCGTGTAGTTATGCGTGGTACAAAGTCTTTGGAGAAAAATGATAATGCACTTTATGTTATTGATGGTATTCCAATGTTTAATGTAAATTCAGGAGATAATGCTGGAGGTACGATGAACAAACAGCCAGGATCTAATAGCGTAGCTGATATTAATCCTGAAGATATTGAGAGCATGACAATTTTAACAGGACCTTCCGCTGCAGCCTTGTATGGTTCGGATGCTTCTAATGGAGTTATTCTTATTACTACTAAAAAAGGTACTGTAGGAAAAGTGCAAATTTCTTATAGTAATAGTACAAGTTTTTCATCTCCGATGATGATGCCGAAGTTTCAGAATATTTATGGTAATCGTGAAGGAGAGTTAGGCAGTTGGGGGAGCTTGATGGATACTCCTAGCAACTTTGATCCATCTGACTTCTTCAATACGGGAATGACGGAGATGAATGGTTTCACGTTGACCACCGGTACTGAACAAAATCAAACTTACGCATCTGTCTCTACTACAAACTCTACAGGTATCTTACCTAATAATGCTTATAACCGCTATAATTTCTCTATTCGTAATACCGCTAAATTCTGTGATAATAAGTTGAGTCTTGATTTGGGAGCTCAATATATTATTCAAAATAATAAGAATATGGTAGGTAGTGGACAATATTTTAATCCCTTGGTATCTCTTTATCTTTTCCCACGAGGTGAAAACTTTCAGGAAGTACAGATGTATGAACGCTATAGTGAGGCTCGAAACCTTATGGTACAATATTGGCCGGAATCTATATTTGGTACTGATTTGGATATGCAAAACCCATATTGGATTATGAATCGGATGCAGAATGAGCTTTCTAAACGTCGTTATATGTTTAATGCTAGTCTGAAATGGGATATAACAGATTGGGTGAATGTAACAGGGCGAGTACGTGTGGATAATTCAGATAGCGATAGTTATGAAAAGTATTATGCTAGTACACGAGGTACTTTTACAGAAAGTAGTTCTAAAGGTTATTATGGACATACTAAACAAAATGATCGGTCTGTTTATGCTGATGTAATGGCTAGCATAAATAAGAATTTCTTTGATGACAAACTTTCATTGAATGCAACTGTTGGTGCTTCTATTAATGATATTCAGGAAGATGCTATGTATCTAAAGGGAGGATTGGAGCAAATTCCTAATTTCTTCCATTATGGCAATATCAATGTCAATACTTCCAAGCGTAATGAATCAAAATGGCATGATCAAGTACAGAGTGTTTTTGCAAGTGTAGAATTAGGATGGAATCATCAATTGTATTTGACTGTCACCGGGCGTAATGACTGGGCATCTCAATTAGCTTTTACCAGCAAAGGTTCCTACTTTTATCCGTCTGTTGGTCTGTCATGGCTTGTTAGTGAAGCTGTAAAGCTACCAAAAGCTATTTCTTATTTGAAAGTTCGTGGTTCGTGGGCGGAGGTCGCTTCTTCCCCTAATCGATACCTTACCCAAATGCAATATACTTATAATGAGCAAACAAATACATATGAATATCCTGCAAGTCATTATAATACTAATCTGAAACCAGAAAATACAAAGTCATGGGAACTAGGTGTCAATGCTAAATTCCTTGGCAACCGTATTAATTTAGATATGACCTTCTATCGTTCTAATACCTTCAATCAGACATTCTATGTTGATGCATCGGCTTCATCCGGATATAAGAATAATATTGTGCAGACTGGCAATATTCAAAATCAAGGTATTGAGCTGGCTTTAGGATATTCTGATACATTTGATAAAGTGAAGGTATCTACAAATTTCACTTACACTCTTAATCAAAACAAGATCGTTAGTTTAGCGAATGGTGCCATCAATCCGGAAACCGGCGAAGCTATCGAAATGGAGTATTACTCAAAAGGAACATTGGGAACTAGTGGTGGTCCGACTTTAAGACTCTATGAAAACGGATCAATGGGAGATATTTATATCAATCAGCGTTTGCGTCAGTCTCCTAATGGATATATTTGGAAAGACCCCTCTAATGGAAGTTTGGCTATTGAAAATACGGAATATCGCAAGGTTGGCTCTATTCTTCCTAAATATTATTTGGGATGGAATGGTAGTGTTGCTTGGAAGGGATGGAATCTTGGATTTGCATTCACCGGACGTTTTGGAGGATTAGTTGTATCGGATACACAAGCCATGATTGATAAATATGGTGTATCTGAAAGTTCTGCAGTTGCTCGTCAGGCAGGCGGTGTATGGGTTGGAGACAGTAAAGTGGATGCTGAGGAATATTATAGTAAAGTAACTACCGCTATTGGTACTTATTATACATATAGTGCAACGAATATTCGCCTTTCTGAACTGAGCTTGAGCTACCAACTTCCTAAAACATGGTTCAAAAATCATGTAAATATGACACTGGGGCTTACAGGAAAGAATTTATGGATGATTTATTGTAAAGCACCTTATGATCCGGAAAGTACATCTTCTGTCACTAGTAATTTCTATCAGGGGGTTGACTATTTTCAACAACCTAGTTTGAGAAGTCTCGGATTTAATGTCAAACTAACATTCTAGTTTAGATTATGAAAAAGAATAAGATAATAAAGAAGTTTGCAAAACTGTCTGTGTGTACTTTGTTAGTAGCACTAGCAACAGGTTGTACCGATAAATTTGAAGAGTACAATACAAATCCTTTTGGACCTAAGCCTGACCAGATGCTGGGTGATAATGCAATCACTGGATCATTGATTAAAAGCATGATTCCTGCATTAGTACAAGGACAACAGAACAATTCACAGATGTTGGATCAGATGATTGGATCTGAATATGGTGGAGAAATTACTTGTATCGCCCAATGGGGTAATGGAGGTAATTATTATACTTACAATCCAAGAGTTGGGTGGTATGGAAATATGTTTGATACTACTATGCCACAGATTTATACCGGATATTTCCAGATACGTGATCTTTCTGATGGCAAAGGATTGGCTTATCAATGGGCACAGATTCTTCGTGTGGCAGCTTCACTTAAAATTAGTGATTGTTATGGACCGATTCCTTATTCTCAAATTACAGGAACTGCTTTTACTGTAGAATATGACAATATGGAGGATCTTTATAAACACATGTTTGATGATTTGGATGAAGCGATTTCTGCTTTTAAAGTAGCTGTGTTAGGTAATGAAGATATGAGTTCTTTATCAGAATACGATCTTGTATTTAATGGAGATTTTAACAAATGGGTGAAATTTGCCAATTCTTTAAAGCTTCGTATGGCAATGCGCATTTCTAGTGTTTCTCCAGCACTTGCCAAGGAGAAAGCAGAAGAAGCTGTTTCTGATGTAATTGGTGTGATGACATCTGCATCAGATGCTGCATATAGTAAATATAATGACGGTATGAATCCATATTATCGTGTTACTTCTTCATGGAATGAAATTCGTATCAGTGCTAATATCACTTCATATTTAAGCGGTTATAATGATCCTCGTTTGGCTAAATATGCATCAGAAGCAGATGCTTCTATCGGTGGAGGACAAATAGGAGTGCGAAATGGTATTTACCAAAGTGCTACAACTCAGGCAAATTATACAAAATTCTCCCGCCTGAATATTGGTATAGATGATGAATTGCTCATTATGTCTGCGTCTGAAGCTTATTTTTTACGTGCAGAAGCTGCATTGATGTATAAATGGAATATGGGAGGAACTCCCAAAGAACTCTATGACGCAGGAGTGACAGTGTCTATGGAAGAGCGTAAAGCTACTATTGGCGATTATTTGAAAAGTGAAAAGGTTCCTGCTGCTTACAGTGACCCTTCGGATTCAGGTAAGGATATAGCAGCAGTGTCAACTGTAACTCCGAAATATAATGAATCAGCAAGTGTTACAGAGAATTTGGAGCGTATTTTGATTCAGAAGTGGATTGCCAATTTTCCGAATGGTTGGGAAACGTGGGCTGACATTCGTCGTACAGGTTATCCTAAACTATTTCCTATCGTGAATAATCTGAATACAGACGGAGTGACAGTACAACGTGGTATGCGTCGTTTGCCTTTCCCTCAGTCAGAATATAATACGAATAATGCAAATGTGAAAGCAGCTGTATCCATGTTGGGTGGTGCAGACAACTCTGCCACAGATCTTTGGTGGGCTAAGAAGAATTAAATCAGAACGTTAAAATAATTTTTATTATGAAAACGAGTAAATTGAAAAAAATAATATACGGAATAGGAATTTCTCTTTTTTTCTCGCAGGGATTCTTAAATACTGCATGTAGTGATTGGACCGACTTAGAGGCGAAAGATTATTATGAACCTCCTACGCAAGGTTATGAAAATAATTTGAAGGATTATTTTAACTCTCCACATAAAATTATGTTTGGCTGGTTTGGTAACTGGGCAGGTAAGGGAGGTTCTTCCATGCAATATGCTTTATGTGGATTACCGGACAGTACGGATTTTGTGAGCCTTTGGCTCTGTTGGGGAAATCTGACGGTTGAGCAACAGGCTGATTTAAAAGACTTTCAGGCTAAGGGTTCCAGAGCAGTGCTTTGTTGGCGCGCAGGAGATATTGGTGATAATCTCACACCGGGGGGCAACGATGATGCAGTGAAGGAAGCGTTTTGGGGCTTTGATCCTAAAGATGAGCAATCTTGCATTGAGGCTGCTAAGAAATATGCACTTGCTATTGTAGATACATGTAACAAATATAATATCGATGGATTTGATTATGATATTGAGGATTGGGGGACTTTAATGAACTCCAGTATGCCATCAGTACCCAATGCGTTTATGAAGACTTTACGTGAGGAGTTTGATAAGACGGGGAAAATGTTGGTTGCTGATATCCCTGGTGGTGCAGGTTGGTTGAGCTTTTATGAAGTGCTTTCAGAGGAAACAGTTCTAAGTCTTGATTATATAGCTTGGCAGACCTATGAACTAGGACATTCTGGATTGGATTCTTTCTTTGAAGCTGTACGTAGAAGTCACCCTAATGTCTTTAAAGAAGCTATGGGGAAATCTATTGTGACTGCAACTTTTGAAAGAGCAGTGGATAAGCATTACTTTACCGAGCAACAGAGCTATCATCCGGCTTGTGGAATAGAACATGCAGGTATGGGGGCTTATCATATTGAGTATGATTATCCTGGAAATCCTGATTATCCCACAGTGCGTGCAGCTATTGCTGCACAGAATCCTCCTATTAATAACTAAAAGAAAGGGTTAAACAATGAAGAGAATATCTTTACTTAAAATAATGGCATTTGGGGTACTGGCACTGGTCCATACTGCATGTGAAAATGCTAAGTATGATGTTATAGATAATTTAGTCTATATAAATGAAGCGTCTACATCCAAAACTAAAGAATTGACATTGACAGAGGGTACGACGCGTACTTCGTTAACTGTACGTTTGGTGAATATTATTAATCAAACAATAAAAGCTAATTTATTTATTGACGAATCTGTATTAGATGCTTATAATAAGAAGAATGAAACTAATTATAAAATGCCTCCTAAAGAATATATATCATTTCCTGAATCAGTGACAATTGAAGCAGGTTCTGTAAGTGCAGATCCTGTGAATGTTGATATTAAAAGTTTTGAAGCTGAAGGCGGTGCTCAATATGCAATTCCCATCAGTATTAAGAATGTGGAAGGAAGTATTGAGAAGTCGGAATCCTCTTCCAGTTTTTTATTGGTTCTTGTGAAGCCTTTGAAACAAGCTGTTCCTAAATTAACATGGTATAATGGTATGCATGCAGCCCCGGAAGGAGCTTGGGGGTTAGCTTTGCCAAATTATACATTGGAATGGTGGAGTAAAGTCACCTCTAAATCAGGGAACGGTGGATATACTAAGAATAATCAGGCTATAATAAACTCAGGAGGTTCAGGGACAGAACTATATATACGGTTTGGTGACTTAATCTATTCCGAGAATGGTAGCTATAAAAATAATTTCCTACAAGTAAAAACGATGGGGTCTCAATTTGATACAGGTGATCCAACTAAGGGAAAAGGTTTAGAAGCACAAAAATGGTATCATTTTGCAGTGAGTTATGATGCAGCATCCGGTACTACTTTATTGTACCAAAATGGTACTGTAGTTGCCTCATTATCTTCTTCAATAGGACAACCGATGAATATTGATCAATTTCAGATGATTTCTTCAGGAGAAGAATATTTTCCGGATTTCTGTGAAATGTGTCAGGTTCGTTTTTGGAAAGTTACACGCACAGTTAATCAGATAAAGAAATCTATGTATACCGAAGTTGACTATACAGACAAGAATTTGTTGTTGTATCTGCCAATGAATGAAGGTGAAGGAGCTACAATACTACACGATGTAACCGGTAATGGTCATGATGTGGAAATTGGCAATTCTAACCTAGGTAACGAAAACCGTCAAAAGGTGACATGGGAAACATATTCATTTGCTCAATAATTTAAAACAGTATGATATGAAAGCATTATTTAAATATATATTATATAGTACATTTTTTGCTATGTCATTGCCATTAGTCACAGCATGTGACGATGACGAAGCAACAGATCCGTATGATATCAATTATGTCTATATTTATAAACCAAGTGAAACAAATGCTACTTTAGAGTATAAAGGAGACGGAACTTTTTTGAAAGAAATCGCCACCGAACATATTTTGTCTCCTGTCAGGTGTACTAAACCTGCACCACAAGATTTGACCATCCAATTAGCTATTGACAGGTCATTGGTAGATGCATACAACAGTGAATATGGAACGAGCTATGTAGCTTTACAAAATGCAGAACTGGAAAATGCAACTTTGTATATAAAACAAGGGGAATATATCTCTGCAGATACTTTAAAAGTGCATTATACTAATATGGAAGAATTTAAGAACGGATCGGAAAATTATATTCTCCCGATTGCTATAACTTCTATTAATGGAACAGGAGTATCAGCGAGTGAAAGTAATAGTAAGATATTCTTGACATTTGAATCGACTTACAAACCAAATCATGTCACACTGACTTCAAGTAAAGAATATCTGTTAGAGTATCAGTATAGTCAAGGATTTACAAATTTAAGCAGTGAATGGAAGCTTGACGGTATCTTAAAATCGGCATGGGCCGCAGATGGTGACACCAAAGTTACTCTTGCTATTAATCCGGCATTAGTTGGAACGTATAATGCATTGCATGGCACAGATTATTCTTTACTGACTAGTGCAAGTTTGAAGCAATCGACAATAATGATTAAACAAGGAAAAACAACTCCGGAAGAGAGTGTTGCCTTGAGTTTTTCGGATGATATGGCTTCTGTGCAGCTGGGTACTAACTATGTTATTCCAGTGACAATCACGAATGTTGATGGAGTAGGAGCAGATATAGGCGAGAATAAAGTTATATATATTGTTTATAAAACAGCACTTGTCGGATTTTTATCTTGTGTAAACAAACCGGTAGGTTCTGTAATAAATGACCATTCGGGTTGGAGTTTTACTTTGAATGGACAATCTAGCGACTTGTATGATTATGTTCCGGATGGCAGCATACTTGATATCGATTTGGGAAAACAAGAGAATATAAAAACTATTGCTTTACATTTCTATGAATGGTTTTATTCTTCGGAAAGTGCAAGTATAGCGATAAGTAATGATGGAGAGAAATATGAGGATCTTGGTGTAGCTTCAGGATTTGCAAATAAGACAAGTTACATTCTTCTTCTTGTGGCTAAACAAGCGCAATATATAAGAGTAACTTTCCATGGAGCTCTTTATTATTCTCCTTATATTAATACTGTAGGTATTTATACTGAAACTGAATAAAAAATGGCCCAAGTTTATTACTGAATGAGCTTGGGCTATTTGCTGTTTATATCATGTTGTGATCAGTTCTAAGTTTTCTTTGTTAATAAAACTTAGAACTGATTTTTTTCTTGAGTATCTTATATTTTTGGATTGTATTATCTAAAAACTAATTAAAGGAAATGCTATGAGAATCATTCGCCGTATTATTTTTCAGCTGCTTTGTTTGTTGGGAGCATGTTGTTATATTCCTGCAACAGCACAAGTCGTTTTAGTTGATAATGGAAAAACTAAATCCAGGATTATTCTATCAGAAAATGACCAGATTAATCAAATATCAGCAAATTTATTTCAATTGTTCCTTCAGAGAATTTCAGGTTGTACATTTCCCATTGTAAAAGGACAGAATGCAAAAAAAGGAGATATTATAATCAGTAGCAAAACCCCAGCTGGAGTGACAGAAGACGGTTTCAGCCTATCTACGAAAGATGGAATCTTACGTATTTCAGGCAGTGGGAATGGGGCAGTCTACGGAGTTGTAACTTTACTTGAACAATATCTTGGAGTGGATTATTGGGGAGAAAACGAATACTCTTTTAACCCTGCGAAGACAGTCGAACTGCCGCTTATCGATAAAATAGATAATCCGGCTTTTCGTTACCGCCAGACACAATGTTATGCTATTCGTACAGACTCCATATATAAATGGTGGAACAGGCTGGAAGAGCCAAATGAAGTGTTTGCTGCCGGTTATTGGGTGCATACTTTTGATAAGTTGCTTCCTGCTTCCGTATATGGAAAAGACCATCCGGAATATTATTCTTATTTTAAAGGCAAACGCCATCCGGGGAAAGCGAGCCAATGGTGTCTGAGTAACCCGAAAGTTTTTGAAATCGTGGCTCAGCGGATTGATTCTATTTTTAAGGCAAATCCGGATAAGCATATTATGTCTGTGAGTCAGAATGATGGTAATTACACTAATTGTACATGTGATGCCTGTAAAGCAATAGATGATTATGAAGGAGCACTTTCTGGAAGTATCATTACTTTTTTGAATAAACTGGCTGCCCGTTTTCCTGATAAGGAATTTTCCACGCTTGCCTATCTGTATACGATGAATCCTCCGAAACATGTGAAGCCATTGCCGAATGTGAATATCATGCTTTGTGATATAGATTGTGACCGTGAAGTGACTTTGACGGAAAATGCCTCAGGTAAAGAGTTTGTGAAAGCAATGGAAGGCTGGTCTGCCATCACTAATAATATTTTCGTGTGGGATTATGGTATTAATTTTGATAATTATCTGGCTCCGTTCCCTAATTTTCATATCTTGCAGGATAATATTCGTCTGTTCAAAAAGAATCATGCCACTATGCATTTCTCACAGATTGCAGGAAGCAGGGGAGGAGACTTCGCTGAGTTACGTGCCTATTTGGTATCTAAGTTAATGTGGAACCCCGAAGCGAATGTTGATTCTTTGATGCAGCATTTCCTGCATGGATACTATGGAGAGGCTGCGCCATACCTTTATCAGTATATCAAGGTGATGGAGGGAGCGTTGATAGGCAGCGGACAAAGATTGTGGATTTATGATTCTCCTGTTTCCCATAAATACGGAATGCTGAAACCACAACTGATGCGACGTTATAATCAACTGTTTGATGATGCAGAGAAAGCGGTGGCTGAAGATAATAAATTCCTGAAGCGTGTGCAGCGTGCCCGCTTGCCCATTCAGTATTCGGAATTGGAAATTGCCCGTACTGAGACTGGTACAGATATGAATGAGATCAGTCCGAAATTGGCACTTTTTGAAGAACGGGTGAAAGAATTTAATGTACCGACATTGAATGAACGTTCCAATTCTCCTGTGGAATATTGCCAGTTGTATCGGGAGAGATATATGCCCCGTGCAGAAAAAAGCGTTGCGATAGGAGCAAAGGTTACTTATCTTATTCCTCCTACCGGTAAATATGCAGAGATCGGAAAAACGGCATTAGTGGATGGATTATTCGGAGGATCTACTTTCGTTGAAAGCTGGGTTGGCTGGGAAGGAACAGACGGTGCTTTTGTTATAGATTTGGGTAAAGAGAAAGAAATACATAGTATAGAGACGGATTTCCTGCATCAAATCGGAGCCTGGATTCTTTTCCCTCTGAAGGTGGTTTATTCCTATTCTGAAGATGGAGAGAATTATGCACATTGGGGAACACATGATATGCCGGAAAACCGTTCGGGGAAAGTGGAGTTCCGCGGAGTGAAGACTGAATCGGAAATGCCAGTGCATGCCCGTTATGTGAAAGTTGAGGTCACCGGTACGAAAGAATGTCCCGAATGGCATTATGGTGTAGGGCATCCTTCGTGGTTCTTTATCGACGAAGTAACAATAAAATAAAAAAAAGTAGGGGCAAGCGTTAGTAGTTTGCCCTTCTTAGTTGTATTATATATAGATGGGTCAGAAAAATGACCCTTTCATCTATATACTATTGAACTATGCAACAGAATAAAACTGCTTCTCAAGGAAAAACTATCAACCCGATTTATTGGGTACCTACCGCTTATTTTGCAATGGGACTTCCCTTTATTGCCATCAATTTGGTTTCCGTATTCATGTTTAAGGATTTGGGTATTTCTGATACTCAGATAACGTTTTGGACTTCTCTTATCATGATGCCCTGGACACTCAAATTCTTATGGAGCCCTTTTCTTGAAATGTATCGGACCAAAAAGTTTTTTGTACTGGTAACCGAACTGTTGAGTGGTATATTGTTTGGAGTAGTAGCTTTTTCGTTATTCTTTGATTATTTCTTTGCTATCAGTATTTCCACTATGGCGGTGATTGCGTTCAGTGGAGCCACACATGATATTGCTTGCGATGGTGTATATATGGCAGAACTGAATAAAGAGGATCAGGCTAAATATATTGGAGTGCAGGGGGCTTTCTATAATGTGGCAAAATTGGTTGCTAATGGTGGATTAGTTGCTTTGGCAGGTATGCTGGCCGAACATTTCGGGGCAATAGAAGGAGCTTCGATAGATGCCAATAAGGGTGCATATTCATCTGCATGGATGATTATTTTTGCCGTAATTGCTGCAGTAATGGTATTGCTCGGTCTTTATCATATAAAGATGTTGCCTTCTACACAAGTTCCTGCTACCGGAAAAAAAACTACTTCAGAAATCATGCAGGATTTGGTAAATGTGATTGGGAACTTTTTTACTAAAAAACATATAGTATATTATATCTTCTTCATTATTCTCTACCGATTGGCGGAAGGATTTATAATGAAGGTTGCTCCTTTGTTTCTGCGTGCCTCCAGAGAGGTCGGAGGTCTGGGGCTGTCATTGACAGAAATCGGAACATTGAATGGCGTCTTTGGTTCTGCCGCCTTTGTTATCGGTTCATTGCTGGGTGGAATATTTGTTGCCAGATATGGATTGAAGAAAACTTTATTCATGCTTTGTTGCGTGTTCAACCTTCCTTTCCTTGCTTATACTTTCCTTGCTGTAGTCCAGCCGACCAGTCTTTATCTGATCGGAACATGTATCACAATGGAGTATTTCGGCTATGGTTTCGGATTTGTCGGACTGACCTTGTTCATGATGCAGCAGATTGCTCCTGGCAAACATCAGATGTCACATTATGCATTTGCTTCGGGAATCATGAATCTGGGAGTTATGCTTCCGGGAATGATCAGCGGCTATTTTAGTGATTTACTGGGATACCGTAGTTTCTTTATCTATGTACTGATCGCAACAATTCCTGCTTTTTTGATGACCTATTTTATACCTTTTACGTATGATGATTCAAAAAAGAAAAAATAAATTGCTATTTTTGAGTGATAATAGATAACTAATTACTAAATAAATAATTATTATGAATAAGATTCAAATTCCCTGGGAAGAACGTCCTGTCGGATGTACAGATGTAATGTGGCGTTACTCGCAAAATCCGGTCATCGGACGCTATCATATTCCTTCATCCAATAGTATTTTCAATAGTGCTGTCGTACCTTTCAAAGATGGGTTCGCCGGCGTATTCCGTTGTGACAACAAAGCTGTACAGATGAATATCTTCACAGGGTTCAGTAAAGATGGTATTCATTGGGATATTAGTCATGAACCGATTCAATTTAAAGCCGGTAACACGGAAATGATCGAATCCGAATATAAATATGACCCGCGTGTTACATGGATTGAAGACCGATATTGGATTACTTGGTGTAACGGCTATCATGGACCTACTATCGGTATTGCCTATACATTTGATTTTATAGATTTCTTCCAATGCGAGAATGCCTTCCTGCCTTTCAATCGTAATGGAGTACTTTTCCCGCAAAAGATAGATGGCAAATATGCTATGTTAAGTCGCCCCAGCGACAATGGACATACACCGTTCGGTGATATTTATATCAGCTACAGTCCGGATATGAAATACTGGGGTGAACATCGTTGTGTTATGAAAGTGACTCCTTTCCCTGAAAGTGCCTGGCAGTGTACCAAGATTGGTGCAGGTTCGGTACCTTTCCTTACTGATGAAGGCTGGTTGCTTTTCTATCATGGTGTTATCACTACTTGCAACGGTTTCCGTTATGCAATGGGTTCGGCGATACTCGATAAGGATCATCCCGAAAAGGTACTTTATCGTACCCGTGAATATCTGATAGGTCCGGCTGCACCTTATGAACTTCAAGGTGATGTGCCCAATGTGGTATTCCCATGTGCGGCATTGCAGGATGGTGAGCGTGTAGCTGTTTATTATGGAGCTGCAGATACTGTTGTAGGAATGGCTTTCGGCTATATCCAGGAAATAATTGATTTTACAAAACGGACGAGCATTATTTAAGAAGGATATGAGACGTATATTATTAACTTGCACACTGGCTTTCACCCTTCTCCCCGTATTTGGGGGAGAGGGTAAGGCCCCCCCTATGAATAAGGAAAAGAGTCTGTTGATAGACTATGTAGATCCTTTTATTGGAACGACAAATTTCGGTACCACTAATCCCGGAGCTGTTTGTCCGAATGGAATGATGTCCGTAGTACCTTTTAATGTGATGGGTTCTGCTGATAATACTTACGATAAAGATGCACGTTGGTGGTCTACGCCTTATGAATATACCAATTGTTTCTTTACAGGATATTCTCATGTAAATCTGAGTGGTGTCGGTTGTCCTGAACTGGGTTCTTTATTGCTGATGCCTACTACCGGAGAACTGAATGTAGACTATAAGGAATATGGGAGCAAATATAAGGATGAACAGGCTTCTCCCGGCTATTATTCCAATTATCTGACGAAGTATAATATAAAGACAGAAGTCTCTGCTACTCCGCGTACAGGTATTGCCCGTTTCACTTTTCCTAGAGGAAAGAGTCATATACTTCTGAATTTGGGCGAAGGCCTGACCAATGAGAGTGGAGCCATGCTTCGTCGTGTAAGTGACAGCGAAATAGAGGGAATGAAACTATTGGGTACTTTCTGTTATAATCCCCAAGCTGTATTTCCCATCTATTTTGTGATGAGAGTGAACAAAGTTCCCACCACAACCGGATATTGGAAAAAGCAACGTCCGATGACAGGTGTGGAAGCAGAATGGGATCGAGACCAAGGCAAATATAAATTGTATACCCGCTATGGAAAAGAAATAGCAGGTGACGATGTGGGCGCTTACTTCACTTTTGAAACAGAGGAAGGAGAACAGGTCGAAGTACAGATGGGAGTTTCCTTTGTAAGCATAGAGAATGCCCGTTTGAATCTGGATAAAGAACAGTCGGGAAAAAACTTTGAACAGGTGCTTTCCGATGCCCGTGCACAGTGGAACGATGACTTGTCACGTATCACTGTAGAAGGAGGAACGGATGCACAGAAAACAGTTTTTTATACGGCACTTTATCATTTGTTGATTCATCCGAACGTTCTGCAGGATGTAAATGGTGAATATCCGGCTATGGAGAGCGATCAGATTCTGACAACGAAAGGTACCCGATATACTGTATTCTCTTTGTGGGATACATATCGTAACGTACATCAGCTTTTGACTTTGGTTTATCCCGAACGTCAGATGGAAATGGTACGTACCATGCTCGATATGTATCGTGAACATGGTTGGTTTCCTAAATGGGAATTGTATGGAAGAGAGACTCTTACGATGGAAGGTGATCCAAGTATCCCAGTGATTGTGGATACATGGATGAAAGGATTGCGTGACTTTGACGTAGATCTGGCTTATGAAGCTATGTACAAGTCGGCTACATTACCCGGGGCGGAAAATCTGATGCGTCCGGACAATGATGACTATATGTCAAAAGGATACGTGCCGCTTCGTGAACAATATGATAACTCCGTATCTCATGCACTGGAATATTATATCGCAGACTTTGCCCTTTCCCGTTTTGCGGATGCTTTAGGAAAGAAGAAAGATGCGGAAATGTTCTATAAACGCTCTTTGGGATATAAGCATTATTATAGTAAGGAGTTCGGTACATTCCGACCTATTCTTCCAGACGGAACTTTCTACAGTCCGTTCAATCCGAGGCAGGGAGAGAACTTTGAACCGAATCCCGGTTTCCACGAAGGTAATTCTTGGAATTATACTTTCTATGTACCACATGATGTATATGGATTGGCTAAACTGATGGGTGGAAAGAAACCTTTTGTCAATAAGCTGCAAATGGTGTTTGATGAAGGACTATATGATCCGGCTAACGAACCGGATATTGCTTACGCTCATCTGTTCTCTTACTTTAAAGGTGAAGAATGGCGTACACAGAAAGAGACACAGCGACTGCTGGATAAGTACTTTACGACCAAACCGGACGGTATCCCTGGAAATGATGACACAGGTACGATGTCTGCATGGGCTATTTTCAATATGATAGGTTTTTATCCCGACTGTCCGGGATTGCCGGAATATACATTGACTACTCCGGTATTTAATAAAGTAACGATCCGCTTGGATCCTAAATGGTATAAGGAAAATGAGCTGGTAATTGAGAGTAATCGTACCGGATCGGAAACTCTTTATATAAATAAGGTGTTATTGGATGGTAAGAAGTTCAATAAATACCGCATTACCCACGATGAACTTGTTCATGGTAAACGCTTGATATTTGATTTGAAATAACACGCAGTGTTTCATAGGTATCGTTTTTGGGTTGACAAGGCTGTCGGACTTTTCAGGGTTCGGCAGCCTATTTTTTTACATCTTACCTGAATAATCCTTTCAAAAAGATAGTGTCACTATATGTCTGCGATAATGACACTATATCAGTGGTATAGTGACACCATTTACCTGGGATAGTGTCATTATCTTATTTTTATAAATATCCCCTTTTCCGTTTTAGTATTAAATATTTGGAATGTAGCCGATTACAAAGTTTCCTTTCATCCGTCTTTTATACGATCAGCGTATAATTAAGATGATGAATAGAAAGAAATTATTTCAACATATCCTTTGGATATTAATCGTAGCAGAATGTTTTCCAATGCTGGCTGTTGCTGCATCGAAACAAAAAGAACAACGTTACAAGATCGCCGTATGTGACTGGATGATATTGAAACGTCAGAAGATTGGTTCGTTCCAATTGGTGCATGAGTTGAAAGGAGATGGAGTCGAGTTGGATATGGGTAGTCTCGGTAAAAGAGAAATGTTCGATAACAAATTGCGTGAGCCCCATTTCCAGCAGCTATTTCGTGAAACAGCTCAGAACTATAATTTAGAGGTTCCTTCTATTGCTATGTCCGGTTTTTATGGACAATCTTTTTTAGATCGTGCTAATTATAAAGAATTAGTTCGGGATTGTCTGGATGCAATGAAAGTAATGGGTGCCAAGGTCGCTTTTCTCCCTTTGGGTGGAGTGGAAGCAGGCTGGCAGGAAACTCCGGAACTTCGGACAGCTTTAATAAAACGGCTGAAGGAAGTAGGGGATATGGCTGCTTCGGAAAGAGTTGTAATTGGCATTGAAACTCAATTGGATGCAAGAGAAGAAGTGAAACTATTGAAAGAGATTAATTCTCCCGGTATCAAGATCTATTTTAAATTTCAGAATGCATTAGAGAATGGAAGGGATCTATGTAAGGAACTCAAGATTCTTGGAAAAAATAGAATTTGCCAGATTCACTGTACAGATACGGATGGAGTGACTCTTCCTTTCAATGAGCGGCTGGATATGAATAAGGTAAAAAAGACGCTTGACAAAATGGGCTGGAGGGGCTGGCTGGTTGTAGAACGCTCACGAGACAAGGATGATGTGAGGAACGTGAAGAAGAATTATGGAACGAATATAAAGTATTTGAAAAAGGTGTTTCAAGAGTAATATAATAATTGAGATAATAGGTAGGAGGGACTTCAAACATTATATGTCCTCTTACTATATTAAAAGTCCGAACTTAAAAAAGTTCGGACTTTTTTTTCACTATGCGAATCAAATCCTAATCCTATAGAGATATTGATGCTTTCTCATCCTTTATTTCGGATGCTTGTAACCATTTTGTTTTTTATTTAATTCACTGTTTCCGTTATGGTATCAATCAGCAGAATTTTGGTGGATTACAATGATCTTATCCATTCGTCCTTTATATGAATCGGTTAAAGTGGAAGTTAAAACGATGTGAAGATGTGGAGAAGAACGATGATTGGAATATAAAATATTTAAAAGAAAATTTTCAACAATGATAGGGAGGGGAATTATGATATAGTTTAATAAAACTAAGAGAAAAAACTTCAGATTCTATTTTTTATTCTTTTTAAGAGATTACGATTCTTTTAGTTGTATCTTTTTATTTATGTGAATAGATGTCTGATGATGTAATATATCATTTTATATAAATTAAAATTTAATCTATGAAGAGTAAACATTTATTCTTGCGAGTAAAAAGGGATAGTTTGGCATTTGCGGCAGCTATACTTCTTTTTAGTTCTTGTGTCGATGGATACAAGGATGATTGGACCTTCTCATCGGAAGTTCAGGGGGTAACCTTGGAATCACCGTCGACTGAAGGTTGGACTTTTACCAGAAACGTAGATATTACGTCTCTGGAAATTAAATGGCCGGTAGTGCTAGGAGCCGGTGGGTACCAAGTGACATTTTATAATATTGATGATCCTGACAATCCAGTTGTTATAGGCGAAGAGAATGAAGTCGTAGATAAATGTACGATTACGCGTGATATTACTGAAGATACAAAGTATAAGGTTGCAGTCAGAGCATTAGGAAATCAGAAGTATAATAACGCTGATGCTGTTGCAGCTACGGAAATGACTTATAATACATTGGTTCGAGTACGTGAAACAATACCAACAGGAACTAATCTGACCGAATATTTTACGGCAAATCCGATTGATCCTCTTGCAGAAGGAGAAGAAGAAATAGCTTATGAATTAGTGGCAGGTGGTGTATATGAAATGGATGGTAATATTGATTTAGGAACGACTACATTGACTATTCGTGGCGACAAAGTAAATCATGCCAAACTGACAATGAAAAGAAATGCTTCTTTTATAAATCGCGGAGCTGGTCTAAAAATTAAGTTTATAGATTTTGATTTTGATGCTGATACTTACAGTGCTTCTAATAGTAGAGGTGTCGTTATGTTCAATAGCACAGAAGCCGGTATAGTGCAGCAGCCTTATGTTTTCCAATCTTGTACTATAAAAGATCTTCCCGTACCATTATATTACTGTAATAATGGTTATGCTTTGTCGTCATTGTCTATTACTGATTGCTTGGTTAGCATTAATACAGCAAGTACTATATTTATAGCATTCAACGGTCAAGGTTGGATCAAAGATTTGAGCTTTTCAAACAGTACTATTTATTATACGGTTCCCGGATCTGCCTATTTTGTTCAGATGAGAGGACGTACTCCGTCAAACTTTAGCGGATCTGGCTGGAGTACATCGCTTCGGAAAATGAGTAATTGTACGTTCTATCAAATTGGCACTAACAATCGTTTCTTTAATAATGTAATAAACAGTAATAGTGCTGTGTTCTTTTTGGAAATGCAGAATACTATTTTTGCAGACTGTGTCGTAAGTTCGGCCACAGGAACTGAAGGTGTTTTCAGACGGATCTGTAATGCGGGAAATTATGGTAATGTAAATTATACACTTGGATATAATACTTATTATTATAGTGCTGTTCCGGGAGGATTCCTTGATTATGATACTAGTGATGAGAATGGACGAGACCATTCGGGAACAGCTATTAAGGTAGAGCCAAAGTTTGTGAATGCTGCTAACGGTGATTTTACTTTGAGTAGCTCGGAGCATATTGCGAAACGTTGTGGAGATCCACGTTGGCTTCCGACAACAGAATGAATACAATGTATAAACAATAACAGAATACTATGAGTAAAAGATATTTCATTTTAGGCTTATGTATGCTTTTTATACAAGCCTTTGCGCAAATCGTCTATGCCCAAAATGCACGTACGGTGACCGGGGTTGTTGTGGACGAATTTGGTGACCCAATTATTGGGGCTGCAATTAAGATTGTAGATTCTACGGTAGGCACGATAAGTGATATTGATGGTAAATTTAGCCTTCCCGTCCCGGAAGGGGGAAGATTGGCTGTTTCATTTGTAGGATACGTTTCTCAAACAATAACGAATTTGAATAATCCAAAGATTGTATTGAAAGAAGATGTAGCTAATCTGGATGAGGTGGTTATTGTAGGTTATGGTACACAAAAAATGAAAAACATAACGGGGGCGATTGAAACCATTACTCCGGATGAGATTAAAGATCTTTCGGTGGGTAACTTAGGTGATGCATTGAGCGGAATGATGAGTGGTTTGCATGTAAATTCGGGTGGTGGTCGTCCGGGTAGTACCCCAAGTCTACAAATACGCCAAAGTAATATCAATACCAGCATTACTCCCAATTCAACGCGTGGAGGTGATGCAGATCCTAGCCCATTATATGTAATTGACGATTTTATTTCTATAGAGGATGCATTTAATAATTTGGATGTGAGTGAAGTAGAAAGTATTACGGTTTTGAAAGATGCTTCGGCAGCTGTATATGGGGCACGTGCGGCTTACGGTGTCATATTGGTGAAAACCAAGCGCGGTAAGGTAGGTACACCTTCCATATCTTATACAGGGCAATTCGGTTTTACTGATGCTTTGAAAAAAACTAAGATGCTAAGTGCTTATGATTATGGACGTATTTATAATGCCGCACGTGGAGCTGGAACTTCTACCGGTGAATCGGAATCGGATAATAGAAGAACGCAATATTTCCAGGCTGACGAATTGGAAGCAATGAGAGGACTGAACTACGATTTGCTGGATGATGAGTGGAGTGCGGCTTGGACGCAACGCCACAGTTTCAGTATTAATGGCGGTACAGAGAAGGCTACTTATTTTGCGGGTGCATCTTACTATAATCAAGAAGGTAATATGGGACGTTTAGATTATGATCGTTGGAACTTCCGTGCGGGTGTTAATGCTAATATCGGTAAGTGGATTAAAGCCTCCTTACAGTTCTCAGGTGACATGGGTGAACAGAATAACTCACGTAATGGTATAACCAGTGGTGGGACAGATGCTGATTTTAATTCTCTAATGACACATTTGCCTTTTGTGCCCGGATATGTAGGTGGACGTCCTGTTGTATATACAGGTATGGAAAATGTGTCTTCGGGCTTAAGTGCTGTACGACTATTCCATTTTGGAGCAGTTCAGGATTCTCCTGACAATACTCAAAATCAGACAAATAATATGTCCATAAACGGTTCATTGGAATATGATTTTGGTTGGAGCAAATGGTTGAAGGGGCTAAAAGTGAAAGGTTCTTATTCGAGGAGCATTATCAATAATAAGAGTAATAATATCGGTACTAAAATGAATGTCTACAGGCTGCTGGAACGTGGTGGCAGTGGAAATCACCTTTATACTGGCGATGATATAAATATAGATGATAGCAATTTTGGTACTTTTACTTTGGATAATGGTAATTTATTGAGCCGTGCGATGAATAAAACGGATAACTACCAGATGAACTTGACAGTCAGCTACGCACGTCAGTTTGGTTTGCATAATGTGAATGGATTGTTTTCTATTGAAAAGGCAGAATCGGAATATGAATATCTGACCGGTACTGTAACTGATCCTTTCAGCTTTACCGATGGACAATCTAATTCGACAGCTACCGGTGCGGATCAAACGACTACGTTCGGTCGTACGGAATCGGGTATGCTCTCTTATATCGGTCGTCTGAACTACTCGTATGCAGACAAGTATTTGTTTGAGTTCCTGCTTCGTTCGGATGCATCTACCAAATTTGCTCCTAGTAACTACTGGGGAATGTTCCCTTCATGGTCAGCAGGTTGGGTTATCTCGGAAGAAAGCTGGTTTAATAAAGAAAAACTAGGTATTGATTTCTTGAAGATTCGTGGTTCATTCGGTATTTTGGGAAGAGATAATATACAACCTTGGTTGTGGACACAACTTTATAGCCGAAATGCAGATGGAGGTCCTATATTTGGTACAGCCACCAATACCTATAGTGGTGCAACATTCCAAATGCCGCAAAGAGGGGTCAACGCAGATGTACATTGGGATAAAACCTACAAGACCAATTTAGGTATCGATGTCAGGATGCTGGATAGTAGACTGGGTATTACATTAGATGCTTACTATGATATGGGACGTGAGTTGTTCACAACTTTCACGGGTACTTCTTTCTATCCGACTACTGTAGGTACGCAGGCTACTCCTGAGAACTTTGGAGAAGTTGATACGTATGGTTTAGAACTTACTTTGAATTGGAAAGATAAAATCGGTAAAGATTTTTCTTATTGGGTAAAAATGACTACCGGTTACAGTGATAACAAGATTAAAGAAGCCGGATTCCAGGCTACTCCCGGTTTTGATGACATTGTTCGGGGTGAACGTTCCGACCGTGGTGTGTGGGGATACGAATGTATTGGCATGTTCCGCACCTATCAGGATATCGAAGAGTATTTCGCAGTGAATAAGATCACTTCTTATCTTGGGAATACGAAAGATAACATTCATCCGGGTATGTTGATCTATCGTGATGTACGTGGTCAGCGTAATGCCGATGGTACTTATGGTGAAGCAGATGGCGTGATTGATCAGAATGACTATGTGAAGATTTCCAATCGTGCCAATAATCCTTATGGATTGACTTTTAATTTTGGTGCTTCGTATAAGAACTTCTCATTCAGTGCTCAATTTGGTGCAAGCTGGGGTGCTTATGCTCTTGTACAGACAGACTTACGTCAGGAAAAATACGATGATCTGGAATATAAAAATGTATCTGCCATGTGGAAAGATATGTATGTGTATGAAGATGTATTGGATGCCGGTGGTAATGTAGTGGCGCCAATGAACCGGAGTGCTAAATATCCAAACTTAAGATATAGTGCCATAAACGGTCAGGCTTCTACATTTTGGAAAGTTAGCGCAGCCAGCGTTCGATTACGTAATTTGACAGTTGCTTATAGCCTTCCGAAGGAATGGACAAATCGGATCGGCATCAGCAGTTGCCGTCTGAATTTGACTGCTCAGAACCTTTTAAACTTTTACAATCCTTATCCTGATGGTGTTTGGAGTACATGGGGAGGCACTTATGGAAGATATCCTAATTTGCGTAAAGTAACTTTAGGTGTTAATGTCTCATTCTAATATCAAAGAAGATTATGAAAGAAAAGATAAATAAAATATGTTTGACAGCATCGATGGTGACAGGACTAATCTGTTTTACTGGATGCAGCGATGATTTTCTGAAAGACAAGAAAGTATATGGAAGCTATGACGCTTCGGTTGTGTACGAAAATTATGAAACAGCCAAAAGTCGTGTGGACTTTTTATATCAGTCTTTATTGCCTAGTTCTACCGGAGGTTCCAATGCTTTGACCGATATAACCAGTGCGGGTATTGATGACGATTTTTCCAAATGTACGGAGGAATATGGAGACTACTCTATTTTCAATGATCCTACGGCATCTCTTACTATTCAGACTGTTCCCGATTATTTTTATGTAATCAACAGTGAAAGAAGTCCTTGGGGACGTATCCGCGAATGTAATAATGTGATTGAAGGTGTGACGGGAAGTGCGACTCTTTCGCAGACAGAGAAAGAACAATTACTCGGACAAGCTTACTTTTTTCGAGCATGGCGTTATTATCTGTTGGTGAAAATGTATGGTGGTGTTCCCATTGTAGACCACGTCCAGAATCCGGTGATAGGTGATGGTAATGGTGAGAATCTGGTCATTCCTCGTTCCTCGACTAAGGCTTGTATAGACTTTATATGCGATGACTTGGAACTGGCAGCCAGCTATCTTCCTGCACGTTGGCAGAATGAAGGGCAGGATTACGGACGCATAACCGCCGGTGCAGCACTTGCTCTAAAAGGTCGTACATTGTTGCTTTATGCTAGTCCACTTTTTAACCGTGCCGATGACGCATCTCGTTGGAAAGATGCTTACGACGCCAATTTTGCTGCCATCACTAAACTGAATGAAGGTAACTTCGGACTTGCTTATGAAGGCAATGGCGGAGAAGACAATGCCAAGAATTGGGCCAGAATGTTCGCCACTTATACAGGTGGAAGCGAAGCCGTATTTGTTACTTTATATAATAATGTGTCTCCTATTGCTTCACAAAACATCAACCGATACAACTTGTGGGAGCAGGGAATCCGACCAGGAAATATAAACGGAGGCGGAGGAAAGACTCCTACAGCGGAAATAATAGACATCTTCCCGATGATTGACGGTAAGAAACCGATGGAATCAGGAGTTCATTATGACCCTAAAAAGTTCTTTCTAAATCGTGACCCGCGTTTCTACCGTACATTTGCATTTCCGGGGGTAGAGTGGAAATTCAACAGTGGCAATGTCGATTTTTCAGGAGCAACGATGTCTGGTTTATGCCCAACCCGTTATACCAGTGGTGCGAACTATGAACTTTGGAATTATTGTTGGTATACTACGGCTGATGAGCGTAATAATCCGAGTAGAAGCGGTTTTGCAGCCGATATGCTGGGCACTAAGAATAGAGGAGTCTATGTTCGTAAACGTTCGGATGATTTTGATTTGGGCACTAGTCTTTATGTGTTTACTGATAACAGCAGTGGTGATCAGCAGGGATTCAGACGATCGGCAGCTCCTTACATGGAGATACGGTATGCGGAAGTATTGCTGAATCTGGCAGAATCAGCTTGTGGTGCGGGCGGCACTTATCATGCGGAAGGGGTCAAGGCGCTGAAAGCCGTACGTGGCAGAGTAGGCTATACGAGTGCAAATAATTATGGCCTGGATGCGGCGATTGAAACTGACCGTGCTAAATTGTTTGAAGCTATATTGTATGAACGTCAGGTAGAGTTGGCTTTTGAAGGTAAACGTGCGTATGATATGCGTCGTTGGATGCTATTTGACGGAGGTGTAGGACAAGGTGCTTTGAATGCAAGTTGGGCATTGAGTGGCTTTGGAGGTAATACTTGTACTTATTTGGGTGTGACTCCGATGAATGAACGTGGTAAGAGATATCGCATAGAAATCAATGTTGAAGGTACCGGGTCTGCAAATAATGACAGTGATCCGATTAAAAACGTAGAGCGACCAGCAGCACTGACATTGAATGAGAAGATTGCTACGGAAGCAGACGGAGAAACGATTCTTGATCCGGCTGTGTCAAGTATATGTACATTCTATGATACCTATTTCTCACGTAAAGATATCAGTCTTGATGGTAATGTGCTGGACATTAATCCTTATTTCCAACCCAGATATTATTTCTTTGGATTGCGTCAAAGTGCACAGCAAACTAATGCGACATTGTATCAGACCATTGGTTGGGAAGATTATGCTCACGGTGGTATGGGTACTTTCGACCCATTGGCAGAATAAAAGATTTTTCTGATTCCCGGAAAAAAGTAATTTAATATAAAAAGGTGGGGGCTGTGTCAAAACTAAGGCACATCCCCTTCTTTTTTTAATATAAAATAGTCGTTCCTCTTTTTTGTCTATGCGACTATTTTTTCAGTAATTAGGTAATAAGGCTTAATATTCGTCGTATTTTGAGTCACACGTGGTCTGATAAAGATAAATATAGTGTGTGCACTCCTTCTCTTTCCTGCTTTTAGTAGTTTTGTACACATCTTTTTGATATTAAAAGCTATAGCAAAGAAGGCAAAGTCCATTGTAACCT
>CEAA01027598.1_pt1 | contig 242790 bp, 215 predicted proteins | sample 557551 | NCBI WGS metagenome assembly CEAA01 (sample SAMEA3182115, study PRJEB8094) | gut metagenome | biome: human; feature: gut; material: Stool; isolation source: human stools | place: Canada | collected 2013-06-11
TGACGAAAGAACGCATCCCCATCTCCGGCGATCTCAAAAGCAAGGTCAAGCAGCTGATGGAGTACGCCGGATGGTACGAAGGCCGCAGTGTGGACATCTCCATTGCGGAGCAGTATTACGCCAATCATGGCGTCCCAATGATGAAGACCACTCAGCGGTTTTACCGCAAGTATTTCGGCCTGTGCTGTGAGTGGTACCTGGAGCAGAAAAAATTGAACTGGGCGGCTGACTTTGAGTTTGCTTTGTTCCCTTACCTGGTCAACGGGATCAAAAACCATTTGGAAGAAGCCTATTTCCGGGATATGTCCGGCTGTGAGCTGGCGGAGATTGAACAGGCTGCCGGTCAGAAGTGCCAGCCCATCGGTCATATCGGCTACTACTACCCGGCGGAGGTTTGGATCTCCGAGTATGGGAAACTGTATGCGAAATATGAGTATCAGGATGAGATCGAGTGCTTTCCGGATGTGTTTGCCCTGATTGAACGGGAACTGCGGCAGTGCAAATTTGATTCCGCCGCTATGAAAACCGTTGGGGCACTGGACGGAAAACCATGAAACAGGACTTTACTATTTGGCGCAATCAAATATTGCAGAATCCTCGGGACATTTCACCGCTGAAATTCGGAATATCGCAGGATGAGGTCATAGAAATCTTCGGGAATCCCGATGCCGTTTCCACCATGAGAAGCGACGGGAAACCTTTGATCCTCAAATACCATGACATTGAACTGCATTTCGATAGAAAGGCTCCTCATGGGCTCTGCTTGATTTACAGCGACGATGATATCGAGTTGAGCATCACAGCCGAGCAGGAAGAAACGCTGCAACCAATCACCAACACAGAGCCGGTGGACAACGAATTTTTCCTTCGGGATGGAGCCGTCTATTTCTCTGGCCTATATGAAAACGGCTTGTTGAAGGAGGTTGCGCCCAAAGACTTCTGCTGCTGGCATTACTGGGGCAAATCCTCTGCGGCCTGCTTTCTCGGCGGGATTCGCCTGCGTGGAGCAGACCCGGCATCGTTTCGGGTGTTAAACTATGCCTACGCGATGGACAAAACAGCCGTCTACACCACCAGCGGGAGAGTCTCAGATGCAGAGCTGGCAGCTTTCCAGGTGTTGGACAACGGCCAGAACGATTCGGGTGCGCCCCAGGGATATGCAAAGGACAGCCGGCAGGTCTACTTCCACAACGGAGACGGCAAGGTGAAGGTCATCAAGGGCGCGGAGGTGTCCTCTTTCCGCTCCTTGGGCGATACCTATTTTGCCAGAGATGAGAAGCGGATATATGCCTACGGCAAACAGCTTCCCAAAGCAGAGCTGACTTCCTGGGAACTGCTTGGGCACTGGTATTCCCGCGATGCCAGGCGGGTGTACTACCTCAACCGGGAGATCAAGGGGGCGGATCGGGACAGTTTTGTGGTATGTACCCCGCTGGACGCGGCTCCACTTGCTGATCATCTGGCCCGCGACAAAGACCATTTTTACCAGAATGATGAGATGATCGAAGAAACGCTGTGGCTGGAACGGCTGCACGAAATGACCCAAGAACCGTAAACGGAGGAAAACGGCTATGGACTATTTGAAGATATTGCACGAAAACCCTGATTTGGCGGATGAATTTGATTCGCTGTTTGACTTCTTCCTGCTGGATGAGTTGTCCCCGCGGGATGACGCGGAAGGCCGATGCACCTTTTCAATGCCCGGCATGGCCTTTGCCAGAGATGGCTCCGGCGGAGAATACCACCTGTTGGAAGATGGTTCCATTGGATATTACAGCAGCGAAGGGGAGGCTGGCCGTCTGGCTGAGAGCATGGATGATCTCTTTTCCCTGCTTGTGAGCTGTATCTGCTGGCACGACTGCTGTGACGCAAAGCAGTACCGCCGTTACCTATGAGGGCCTGCTGGCCATCGCTGGCAACAACCGCATCGAGCCGGTGGCCCATATGCAATTCACCAAGGAGCAGATGGAACACTTCTCCCAGCTCCAGCGGGAAAAGGCCAAAAATCCCGTCCAGCTGGATAAGCAGGCGGTGGAAGAATGCCGCAGGGTGCTGTCCGCTTTCTTTGCTGAGATGACGGAGTGGGAGCAGTATATGGAGCAGGCTGGATTTGAAGATGCCCAGGCTGTGCCCCGCCTGCTGGCAATCTGGGAAAAGTATGTGAGCGAAAAGCCCCGCCCGGGCTACCGGCCTCTGGGCCTCTCATACAGTGCCCAGGGTACCTACAAAGGGGAAGAATTCCTTGACGCGGAGCAGATCACCAAGAACAAGCTCTGCATCTACACCAGAGAGAAAAATACCGGCTTTGACCGCCGCTTCCTCATGAAGCGTGTGGGCGAGGGCTGGATGATCGACGCGGTGCAGGAGCGGCTGAACGGCTGGCAGCGCTCGGAATTGTGAGGCATCACATGGCTTTGGAATATAAAACCTTTGGTCCGGACGGTCAATGCAAATTGTTCGGTGTGAACATCTTTGACTACGACTGGCAAACCACCGGCAAGCGAGTAAAAGTCAAAGACCCGATCTATCACCAAGACCATACCTTCGAGGTCTGGCAGGTGGAGATTGACGGGCAGATCCACCGCTTTGCCGCTGGAGAATTCTCCAACTGCATATGGGGATTCTATCTGGAAAAGAACTGATGAGAGGAGCGTGGTGCCATGAAAGCCACCGCCGGAGAGGTCTATACAGTCTACAACCAATATCTGAAACGCTACACCGCCTGCCAGGTGGCCTATATTGCGCCGCCGGACTCGGTGAGCAAGCAGCCCTGGGCGGTGGTCCTCTCCCTGGACTGGGTGGGTGACGCCCCTCTGACGGCGGAGGAACTGCCCCAGCTCCGCCCGCTCTACAAGGACTTCATGTACTGGTCCCGTGACCTTCATCTGCTGCGGGTGCCGGTGGAGGTCCCGCCCCAGTACACGCTGGTGGGGACTCTGCCGCCCTTCACCGACCAGCCCTGCTGCTCCTACGGAGGCTGGAGTGACGGCCATGATGTGTATCTCCAGATCCGGTGGCAGGCCATCCCGGAGGAGCGGCGGCGGGCCTTCAAGGAGGCCATGGAGAGCGATGAGCAAACGGAGATCGGCGGTATCCCGGTGAAGGTCAGCAGTCATCGGGTGATGGATCAGTACGCGCCATTCAATTCGGCGCTGGAACTAAAGGCGCTGCCTTGCCTCTCCGAACTCATCTGCCAGCGGTGGCACCCGGATCTGCTGGAGTTTCTGAGGGGGAATCCCTTTATCAGTGAGCTGACCCTGCTGAACCACGGTCAGAGGACACTTGATCTGCGAGGCACCAGCATCAGAAAGCTGATGCTGGACATGACCGGGCTGGAGGAGCTGTGGCTGTGTGAGGGAACGGAGCTGCTCCTGTTTCAGAACAAGGGGCCGGACGCCTGTACCATCCATGCCCCCGAAGATGGCAGCGGCTTGACCCTCCAATTTATCGGGGAATACTGCCCGCACACGGAACTGCCGAACTTACGGGGGCTGCATGGCATCGAGCTGAAGGACTTTGATCTGACCGGGCTGGCTGCTGTCCATCCCCACCTGAAGGAACTGCGGCTCTGGGGCGCGCCGGGAAACCTGGGGAACTTCTCCGCCGTGGGAGGGTTCCGGGAACTGACGAACCTCTCCACCTTCGACCTGTTCGGCTTCGGCGCAGCTGACATCCCCACCCCGGAGCAGGTGCCGGAGCTTCGCTGGTTCTGGATGACCAGCCTGCCGGAGACGGCGGCAAAAGCGGCAAAGCAGCTCTGGAAAAGCAAGCCGGGAATGGATCTGCGGATCACTAAGGCCCGGAAACCGGAGTGGCTGGCGCAAAACCTGGACAATCCCTTCCGGGGCTGGGACGGTGCGGAGCATATCCCTGCCGCCGCTGCGAAAAAGGCAGCCAATCAATACCGCAAGACCCGTTCCCAGCTGATGAAGCTGGCCGCTGAGCCGGGCGAGGACGCCCAAGCCCAGGCACTTGAGGCGGTGGCAGCCTACACTCAGACCTTCAACAAGATGGGCTTTATCGAAACCGAGGAACGGGATGAAATTTACATGGCTCTGCGGGGGATCCTGGATGCCCTGCCAGGCGATGCACTCCAGAAAGATGCCCTGCTGGAGCAGTTTGAACAGCTGCGGGATTTTTGAGCAGGTAGCGTAAAACCGCGAAAAAACAGGAGCAGATCATGAAACGGATGCGAAGCCTGAAAGAAAAATGAGGAAAACAATATGGCACTACAAGATAAGAAAATCATGCCGCCCCTTGGCTGGCCCACCGGGAGATCGAGCGATACTCCATTGGCTGGCGCATGGGCTATGGGGAGGATTACATAGACCGATTTGACGATTGGAGTACAGCATGGCAGAAATGAAACTTTATGAACTGGAAATGCTCCGCAGCAGGATCTATCACGGGGAGCAGGAACTGATTTCCACTCTGACACCGGAGCAATTCTTTGCCCTGCTGTCTCACGACTATGATACTGGTTTTGCTGCTGGAAAAGCCTCCGCACAGAAGGAAATTCTCTGTATGCTGGCAGCGGACGGGATGCCTGTTGAGAAGATTGCGCTTCTGCTGCGGATAAAGCCAGAGAAGGTGCTGGAGATCATAGCCACCAAACAGGCCCACATTGAGAAATGCAGAAAGAGACTCAAACAGGAGGCAAAGCCATGAAAGACTTTTGCCAATACGGAAATCGTCGGGATGACGAATGGGAAATCTTGCCCTGGATACCTGATCCGCGCCCGCCCTTCAAAATCTGGGTAAAACCAGAGCAGATCGCGCCATTCTTTCTCATTCCCCACCACCCCTATGCGATCTCCCTTCTGCTAAAGATCAGCGACGGATTCCGGACAGAGAAATTCCGACGGCTGGGACTGACAGGCAGCAGCGCGGATTGGGAGCGGCTTGTCCGGGGCGTGATCCAGGAGTTCGAGGAAAATAACAGCGGCGTGGATCTGTTTCACTTTGATTCCGACGAGGATGTGTTCTGCGTGTACTCCCAATACATCGACGATTTGATGCTACTGTCCAAAATGATCCGGGCGGCCTGTGACAATGAAAAAACGATGGGGATGTATCTGAACATGAGCGAGGCTGCGAAAGCATGAAAGAGTTGACCACTCAAACAGGGATTATAGTAAAATGCAGTAAAACGGCCATTGAATTTTTCCAAAATGCTCAATCAGTGGATTTCTTCTCTGCACTGGAGATTCCGAAGGAATTCCAAGACATAGCGGTTGAGTTTTATGATTTGATTCTGGAAAACGACCATCCTACAGCTTTGCTGGGCTGTCGCGGCAATTATGATATTGCGGTACAGATAGATGAGGTAACCGGCACCATGACGGGGTGGCATTGGTTCAAATGAGGGAAATGGAATGATCGAGTACATCAAACTCTTTTGGGAGGGCGCACCGGATGGAGAGCCAGCGGTCATCCTCTATGAAGTGGATACCGAAAATGAGTGGCTGGTCCTCCGCTCCATCGACATCTTTGCAGATGGCCGCACCCGCAACATCCCTGACCTTTACGACGGCGCCATCGAGATTACACCGATCCCCACCGTGGATGAGTTGAACGCCCATGTCTGGGGTGAGGAGTTCCACGCCTGTGTAATAGAGAAAGCAGAATTTGAGTCCATCTGGGAAACTCACACCTATGATGGAGCGTTAAAGTAACCAGGAGGAGTCCCAATGAACAAATCCTTAAAAGCAAAAAATCTGCCGTTGTTCTCCATCATTGACCTGGACCAGCTGCGCCGGGAAAACCATCTGGAGGGCACAGAAGTAACAGACTTTTTCACGGCAAGGGATGGAAAAGTCTATCTTCTCATGGAACAGCCCTCCGAAACACAGGGTAAGGACTGGCTCAGCATTCCTTCCACCTATACCGCGGTGGAAATCCAGTTGGATTGGGCGGAACAGCGGGTGCTGGAAACGACGCTGTTTCCTCTTGGTCTCTTGAAGTTCCAGTTCCATTATTTGCGGCCTGCAGGTGAACACTTCCTCCTGCTGGGAGCAAGATGCGCCTATCGGGAAAACGGCCCCGACCAGAACGCCTGGATCGTCAGCCGGGACGGAGCTGTGCTGTCCCGTTTCTGCCTGGGGGATGGCATTCAAGACTGCGTGGTAAAAAAAGATGGCACCATCATTACCAGCTACTTTGATGAAGGTGTATTTGGTAATTACGGTTGGGATGAACCTCTGGGTGATTGCGGCCTGATTGCATGGACATCGGATGGAACTCCTCTCTGGAAGAATGAGAAGTATTCCATCTATGACTGCTACGCCATCAGCCTGGACGAAGAAGAAAACCTGTGGTTTTATTATTACGATGAATTCCGGCTGGTGCGGACGAACTTCAAAGAGGACTTTGTGTTTGAACTGCCAATCGAAGGAAGCGGAGCTTTTTCTGTTGCCCCGTCCGGCAATACCTTCCTGTTTCAAGGCGGATACCAGCAACGGGACAAATTCTACTTCCTTACTGCTCATGGTGATCGTCTTGGGCAAAAACAGGAGGCTATTCCCACCTGTGACGGAAACAAGGTCGCTGTGGAGCAGTGCAGCCTACTTCGCAGCCAGATGCTGTTCCTCGGGAAAAACGGTGTTCTCTATGGAGGTATTTTGGGGGGCGATGGCCTATGAAACAGACCGATATTTATACGGAGGCTCTGATCTGTCTGCGGTCGATTTTACAGACAGACCACCCGGAATTCAAAAACTGGATCGGCTGGCTGGAGCGGGATATTGAGGACTGGACCCAGCGGCGGGAGGTTTCCCACCACCTTCGGGCATACGGAGGTATGGGCTCGTTCAATGACCTACCCAGTATGCGTGGAAATCACGACTATATTTTCGGCTTTCTCAAATCAGTGTGCTATGCCTTCGGTCACCTTTATGGAAAACAGGAAGGCATTTCTCCGGAGGCACTGATGGAGGAGTGCCTGCACGATGTAGAGCAGGCCGCTTATCACCCCCATAAGGAATTGAACCGGGCCATTGCCCAACACTTGATGCAGGGCGATCTACAGGAAAATCTGGATGCTCTGTGAGGGAAACACAATGCATGACATGAATTTGGAAAAATACCGCAGTAAAATTCAAACTGCTTATAAAGCAAGCCCCTTCACAAAGGGTATCTTCCCGGAACCAGAGGATGCTGTGAAACGATTTGAAAGCAGATATGCTCCCATTCCGGCAGAGTACCGCTGGCTGCTTTTGAACTTCGGCGGCTGCTATTTGGCTGAGCCGTGGATCTTCACACTAAAGGAATTGGAGGAAGCCTACCCCACATTTCAGGATGCCTTTGTGGACTACATGAGCGAATGTGAGCATGGTCCTGTATTTCCTATTGGCGGTTTGGGTGATGGAAGTATCGTATTCCTTGACTTGGAGAGCGGCAGAGTCCAGGGTTATAACTGCGACTATTCCAATTTGGAGGAGATCGCAAATAGCTTTTCCAGTCTGCTCCTGAGCCTTGTGGAGCAGGCATTGGAGATCGGAAAACTGTGCGGAGAATCGTGAGGTGAGCACATGGCAAAGGGCATTCGTGAACGCCTGCTGAAGCAGGCAATCAAATTCCATCAATGGCAGGAAGCCACTTATCCCGGCAAAACCAGCGAGGAACTCGGCGGTGAATGGGAAGTCGATTATCCATACTGGAATGATACTTACAGTGCCTTTTGCCATATGTTGACCCAAATGGATGCAGAAACGGCAGACAGCGTCCTACTGGATGAGATGGTCTATTTAATTGCCAGGGCCAACGAAGCGGAGGGATTTATACAGGAGACCACTTCCCATCCACAATGGTTTGAGTGCCTCTGCCGCAGGGCCGCAGCTTCCAATGAGAATGAGGCCAAGTGGCAGTTTGCCGCCTATCTGCCGGAATGCTCATGTAGTCAGAAAGTCAGGGATATAATTCTGGATTTCGCAAAGGACCCCAATGAATATGTGAGCCGGCGGGCGCTTTTGGCGATGCCTGCTCTGCGTCCTGACTGTGTGGAACAGTTCGCTCCGCTGTTTTGGGAGCGCAACTGTTACTCTCCTGAACTTCAGGAATACCAGCGGATCGCCGTTCTGATTTCACTGGATGCCATCCATTCCGACCAGCTTCCACAATACTTGGAATGGGCCAAGCAGGATGGTCAGAGCTATCTGCTGGAACACGCAAAACGAATCGAAGGAGGACTTTCCATGAACGAAAAACTGTCCCGTCCCCAATTCAATCAAATGGATACCACCGAGAAGCAGGCGCTGATGGAAAGCCTGGCTGCTCGTTATACTATGACCTTTCTCGGTCTACATACCTTTGACCACTGGGGCCAGAGCTGCACCACCGGCATCTTCAAGAAAGATGGTCGGGAGTTCGTCTTTGTCCCCGGCGATACCGTCACCCTGGGCTGGGAGCAGTTTGCCGAGGGACTGAATCAGGAGAGCCGGGAGGAATTGGACTATCTGTTCCAGGAGTGGGAGATGGAACCGCAGAACCCGGAAGAGATGATCCGGGAAAGCATGGCTCCCGTTCGGCAGGCGGTCATTGGCCCCATGCTGGTGGGCCGGGAGCTGGAGGAACTGTGCTGGGAGCCGGTCAAGATGGACGATCCCAGGCTGACTGCCCACCCTGACTGGCTGAAGGAATTCCGTGATTTTGCTTGGAGTGACAGCAGCAGTCTTACCTTGCATCAGTCGGCCCGCATAGAACGGACAGAAGATGGATTTCATACCTGGATCTATCACTGCACAGACTACGATGCGCTTCTTGCCGGGCTGGAAAAGCAGGGGCTTTCGCTGCCCACAGCGGACGAGTGGGCCTACCTGTGCGGCGGCGGATGTCGGACCCTGTTCCCATGGGGAGATGGGTTAGACTACTCCATGCGTCTACGCTGGTTTGAGGACATGGATGAGGATGAGAACCGGCCCTATGATATGGAGGAACCCAACTTCTTCGGCCTGTCCATCGCCTACGATCCCTATATGCGGGAAGTGGTGCAGGCTGATAGACTTACCACCTGCGGCGGTGACGGCGGGTGCAATATCTGCGGCGGGCTGGGCCCATTTCTCGGTTTCCTACCCTGTTCGCCCCACTGTAAGCCGGAAGTGCAGGAGGACAAGGAACTAAACGGAGATTATGACTTCTACCGGCCCATTATCCGGGTGGAGAACCATGATTGACAATAGAAGCTTGATACGAAATAAAGAAAGAGAGGTGCCGACATGGGAGCATGGGGTATAAAAGCATTAGAGCGTGACGAAGGGCTGGATGTACTGGACATCCTCAAAAATGAATATGTACCGGAGCATCCGGTAATGGATCTGGGCGAGATGATCGAACTGATGAAAGAGGAAGTCATGCTGGGATCTGACTTCTCACAAATCGACTTCCTCTTTGACAATACTGCGATGGCTCTGGCGGAGCTGTATTTCCAATGGAAGGATAACGGCAAGCTGGACTACGATCATGAAGAAGCTATATGGGATAAAGTCACCGGTTTCACAGCATCCAAAGAAGCACTTGCTTTCCTGCTGCGGCAGCTCACCGACATCAAAAACGAGGTGCCGGACGAGGACGGCATCCGTGAGATTGTGGATCTTTGGAAGAACGAGGACAGCGGTGAGATCGCTCCTGCGTGGTTGGAACACTTGAATCAGCTCATTGATCGACTGGATTCAGAACAGGAGGCGTGACAGATGTATATCAAAAAATATTGGGGCAACTTTATTGGCGGTTCCGATGACAGTCTGAACCTTGTGGCATTTTTAGAGGATCAGAAAAAGGAGGAGATCCCCCTCAGCGAGATTTTCGCCAAGATCGGTCTGGACAAGCAGAACTGGGACTTTCGCCAAACCGTGGAGTACCTGGAGTTTACACATTCCGATGGCGTGGAAATGGACTTCCACTTCGCCATTGATGTGGTCACCGACCTGGCCGCCATCCTGCTGGAGTGCAGCGTCAGTGGCAGTGTAAACCTTCAGGATCTGGACGAGTACAACACCCCTGCCCGCCGCATCCGCATCACCGTCACGCCAGAGGAGCATGACGCCATGAACAAGGCACTGGCGGATTTTGCCCAGAATCCGCTGGAATATGACCTCAGTGAGATGATGGACAACGAGGAGATCCAGGATATGGCTTCTCAGGTGGAGATGCTGCGGAAGGAGCTGTACGAAGCCTCTGGCCGCAACCGGAACTACCATGTAAAGGCGGAAGATGTAAAAGATCTGCTCCCCGACTGGGAGGGTGCCGATGGCTGTATCGCCACCAACCGCATCACAGTGGAGGGCTGCAAGGTTGGCTACTGCTACAGGGAGAAGCCGGACGGCGGCTGGGACAGTGGCTGGCGCTTCACCGCTGGTGACGAGAGCGAGGCGTACATGGACGACCCCAACAACGCCGGGATTTACAAGCTGAACACAATTTGCAACGACGATCCCGACATCATTCCTCTGCTGAACACCCCCGCCCCCTGCGCCTTTGAGCGGGATGAGAACGGTGTGTTCCAGCAGATCAAAGACTGGAAACCGGATGAGGACGAGGAGGACCCTGATATGGACATTTTGAAGCAGTGCCAGAAGTGGCATGAGGAGAGCAAACAACATAAAATTATTGATGCGCTGGAGGCCATCCCCGCCGAGGAGCGTACCCCTGAGATGGACAGCGAGTTGGCCCGTGCCTATAACAATCTGGCAGACCCACATAAGCCAACTTGCAAAGAAATGCTCAAAAAGGCCCTCGCTCTGCTAAAGCCCCATGAGGAATACTTCGAGGACGATTATTACTGGAACTTCCGCATGGGTTACTCCTACTTTTATCTGGATCAGGAGGGCCGGGCTCTGCGATATTTTGAAAAGGCATTGGAAGCTCGACCTGGTGACGAGGACACCAAAGAGTTTATCGACCGGTGCAAAAAGGGTATTTCTCTGCCGCAGTTCTGGGAGTGCTTCCGGGAGCGGACAGAGAACTGGTGGGAAACCTTTGCCGAGATGGAAGCAGAATTGCGCCAGATGATGGATGAGGACAAAGATCACACCCGCGGCGCAGAACTCGTGGCCCAAATGGAAGGGGCTTTGAACCAGGCGTTTGACGAAATCTCCTTCGAGATGGGCTTCAATGGCGAAAAGCATGAGTTGATCCTCACCCCGGAGGGCGACAAGGTCAAGCTGTTTGAGCTGATTTACTTCCAGAAGCACGCCCCCAAGGAGGTGCTGGAGCACTGGAACATCCTTGTGGGCCGTCAGCCCCTCCAGAACATCGGTCTGCGTACTGAGAATGGCTGGGACATCTCCGGGGATGATGTGCAGATCTGGCTGGAGGAGGAGGGTGAAAACAGCTTCGCCATCTCCGCCTACTGTGAAAAGCTGCTGCCTATGCTCCGGGATGAGGAAGGCCGGGCCTGGTGGATGCTCACCACCCTCACCGACCAAGTGCTGGGCGAGATCCCCCACATGAGGTACATAGACAGCTTTGATGTGCTGGAGGAACCCAAGGCAGAGCCGTCCATTCTTATGTCCCAGCTTCCCGACGCTCTGAAGGAGCGGGGGCTGGAGCTCTCCACCGATCCGGAAGCCTATCTGGAGAGCTACCTTGGATACAAAATGGAACCCAACCAGGACCCGGATGCCGACTGGCGGCTGGACACCATGGTGGGCTCCACCTGCTGTGTGCCGCTCATCAACGGCTACCTGAACGCCGACAATGACTTCATGGACGATCTCCATGCTGACGGCGCAGTAGCGGGCTTCTTCTGCTATCCTCTGGATACCCTGCGGGAGGAGGAAGGCAGTCAGAAGATCTTTGACTTCCGGGACAAGCTGGAAGAAGTGTTTACCACTGATGAAGGATCGGAAGTGCTCACTCTCACCGGCGGGGCTACCGGCCTCTACTGTGGCTATGTGGACTTCATCGCCTGGGACATCCAAGAGGCGCTGAACATGGCGAAAGAGTTCTTTGAAGGCACGGACATCCCATGGGCCATCTTCCACACCTTCCGCCGTGAAGCCGGTTCTGTATCCCTAAAGCAACAAGATGATGGGACAGAAACTGAGAATCAGGATGACGAGTTGGACGAAACGCTGACGGGCATGGACTATATTCCTTACACCCAACAGAACGCCGAAGCATTCTTCGCTCAGCTGGAGCAGTGGAACGACGAAGACGAGTACACCCGCTGTATCCAGGCACTGAATGCCATCCCGGAGAACTGGAGGAACTACCGCACCGCCTACGCCCTGGCCCGTGCACTGGAGAACTACGCCATCATCGGGGACCATGACGAAGGTACTTTGAAATCCAAGGGAGACAAAGCCCTTCTGAGGGCCATTGAGGTTCTGGTGTCCGTCCGGGAGGAAGGCCAGAACAAGGCCCAGTGGAATATGCGGATGGCCTATGGCTATCAGTATCTCTACGGCCAGGAGGAAAAGGCCATTCCCTACGCCGAGCGGTGGGCGGAGCTGGACCCGGAGGATGAAAATGCTCCGGCGGTAATTCGGGAGTGTAAGGCGGAGATCCGGAAACGCCAGCGCAGCCGGAAGAAGAAGGCCAAATTCGTGCCCGGTGATACCCCATTTGAGGGCTTCGACCTCACCAACTTCTGGGATGATAATTGGTATGCACTGAAAGAATATATCAGTGATCCGCCTTCCGATGAGCTGATCGCCAGTGTGGAGAAGGAGCTGGGCTACAAGCTGCCCGCCGCCTACATCTGGCTGATGAAGCAGCACAACGGCGGCATCCCGGTGAATACCTGCTATCCCTGCGATGAGCCTACCTGTTGGTCAGATGATCATGTGGCCATCACCGGAATTTTCGGCATCGGGCGAGAAAAGAGCTGCTCCCTCTGTGGAGAGCTGGGCAGCCAGTTTATGATCGATGAGTGGGAGTATCCTGCCATCGGTGTGGCCATCTGTGACTGTCCAAGCGCCGGACACGATATGATTTTCCTGGACTACCGAGCTTGCGGTCCCCAGGGAGAGCCTGCGGTAGTCCATGTGGATCAGGAAAATGACTATAAGATCACCCATCTGGCAGATAGCTTTGAGGAATTTATCCGCGGACTGGAGCATGAATCCCTCTATGATCCGGATGAAGATGCAGAGGATCTTGAGGATGACGCCGACGAGGAGGAAACCGACCATAAGGGTTCCTTTGCCGGATCTGTGCTCCTCTCCAAAGCAGAGTGGGACAAGGAGCAGTTGATCCGAGATCTGCGGGAAGAATGGGGCATCGTAGATGAGGAGCCGGATGAGGGCGACGAAGATGTTGAGAACAGCGATGACGCTGTGGTAATGCGGGTCGGCAATATGATGCTGATTGTGACACTATTCCACGGTCACATCCCGGACAATGAAGCAGAGATCAACGCCGAAAACAACTATATGTGGCCAGAGGCCGTAGAAGTGGCCAAAGCACACAAGGCCCATATCGTGGTGGCTGTGTTGAGCGAGGAGGAAAAACTGCTGGAACGGGGTAAGCTGTTCACCAAGGCGATGGCAGTGTGCTGCAAGCAGAAATACGCCACCGGTGTCTACACCAGCGGCGTGGTATTTGAGCCTCGTTTCTATGAGGGCCTTGCCGATATGCTCAAAAAGGACGAACTGCCCATCTTCAACTGGGTTTGGTTCGGACTGTACCGGAGCGAGGGGGGCCTAAACGGCTACACCTACGGCATGGATGTGTTTGGCAAGGAGGAAATGGAGGTGTTGAACACCGACGCTGAGCCGGAGGAACTACGGGACTTTTTGGCAAGCCTTGCCTCCTATGTGCTGGCGTGCGATGTGACGCTGCAAGACGGCGAGACCATCGGTTTTTCTGCGGACGATAAACACACCATCACCCGCAGCCCCGGTGTCTCTCTGCCAGAGGAACAGATGACCCTGAAGATTGGTTACGAGCCTATAAAGGGAGATCCAGAGGATGACAGCTGCGACCACTCGGACAATGATGACAAGCAGGATGAGGAAGAATTCAGTAATCCCGAAGTCTACACCGAGAAGGAGATGGAGGCCGTCGAGGGGCACATCCAGCAGTATTTCGGCGAGATTGAGAATGTGTTCCACGAGCTGGTTTCTCCAGACATCCATGTGGACATCTGCATGGTGCCGCCCACTGAGGAGCGGGACTATTACACCCTGGTCACCATGGGTATGGGTGCTCACCGGATGAATGTGCCGGAGGAACTGGCGGAATACAAGCTGGAGCGGGCGGAGCTGGCTATCGCGCTGCCTGCGGACTGGAAGCTGGATCAGGAGTCCATGAAAGACGAAAAGTGGTACTGGCCCATCCGCCTGCTGAAGGTTCTGGCCCGCCTGCCCATTGCCAGCGACACCTGGCTGGGCTTCGGTCATACCATGAACAATGAGGAAGACTTTGCGGAAAATACGAAGCTGTGTGCCGCCATTCTCACCGGCCCCCAAAGTACAGAGGAGGGCGGCGAGGTCTGCACCCTGCCGGGCGGCGAGGAGGTCAACTTCTATCAGGTGATCCCCCTCTACCGGGATGAATTGGACTATAAAATGGAGCATGATGCAGATGCTCTGTTGGACAAAATGAACGGCATCAGCTTTGTCGTAACCCCCACCCGTCAGGATGCTATCACCCGTGGCACTCTTTCCAATGATGATTTTGACGGCGAGATGGACGACGCTTCCTATCACCTTGAGAGCATTGAGGAGAAGGAACTGCCTATTGACCCCATCAATGCTTATAACCACATGGCCATCTACCTGCGCTGGTGCATGGAACACGACCTGATGGGTGAAGAATTCCTCGTGGAGTACGGAGAGGTCGTAGAAAAGGTCAAGGCTGATCCTGCCAGCGTGGATCTGCGGGAGTTTATCCGGGATGAGCTGGACGGCTGTCTGTTCTCTGTGCTATTCAATCAGCAAGGCCGTGCCTTTGCAGGCTATTACTACGGAGAGGGCGACAGCCCCTACTATCCTGCCGATGTTGACGACAACGCCCTCCGCTTCTTCGGCCCGGAGCGGTATCACTCCGATGAGTTCCAAGATGAAGCCTACCTGTTCATCCCCTTTGACGAGGACTACTATCAGGCTATGGCAGAGGTGATCGAAGAACGCTTTGCCAACTGGCAGGGACAGGACTTCGACGAGGACACGCTGGAGCCTTCCGAGGTGGCTCATGCCATCATGGAGTATTTGGACTGCGAGTGTACCTATTTCCCATCCATGGCAGATGATGACCCCATCATGTCGGCATACAGCTACGCCCAGCGGCTGGGGGTACGGGAGGGCTTTGTTCCCGTGCTTATCCAGGCGGATGATGAAACGCTGTTGGAGTGTCTGGTAATGAACGCCGATTCGGAGCATGATGCGGACTTCTATGAATTTGACCTCAAAACCGTAACGGAGTACCGGAAGAAGGCGCTCTCCGCTCCCGTCAAGGACGGAAAGGCGATTTTGGAGGAATTGACTGGCCAGCGCAAGGAAGAAGCCGAGGACGATGATCTGGACTGGGATGAGGAAGTCCTGGGCGAGATGGAGGGCGGAGAACCCAACGACCGCTTCGCAAACTATTGGAACGATGATACCGGAATGACATATCCGCTCATTCTGGCTAAAATTCCGGTAAAGAACCCCTGGGAGATCTTCGCCTACCTGCCCTTTGGAAATTGGAATGAGTGTCCCGACACACCGGACCTGATGGCAGTGGCGAAATACTGGTTCGAGCAACATGGTGCCATCCCTGCCGCCATGAGCCACGATGAATTGGAGTTTGAACTTCCAACTCCGATCTCCAAGGAAAGAGCTATGGAGGTGGCTGTGGAGCAATATGGTTTCTGCCCAGATCTGGATCAGAATGAGGATGGAAGCATTGGCTCCTTGGCAGATGTTCTGTGGCAGTCCACCGTCTGGTATTTCTGGTGGGATTGATGGGAGGTGCGACCAATGACAGAATATCAGAAAACCTATATCGAACTAAAAAAACAGTTTGTTGCGACCAATGAAGGTCCGGACAGTGTCCGCGCTCTATATACCTTCAAGGAAGAACTTGAGCAGAGTGAGGATCAGCAGGCCAAGGAAGTGCTGGTGGATGTGTATGATCTGCTGGACTTCAAGAAGGATGCCTATGAACTGCTCTGCCAAATCGGAAATCGTTCCGATAAAAAGACCCTCAAGCGGCTGGGCACGCTGAAGGACTATGCGGAAAACTGGGGCAATCATTATGCTCTCCCCAAGCCCAAAACGCCGGAGGAAAAGCAGAAAGAGAAGGAACGGCAGGCCCAGCTGGGCCTGCCCGCCTTCCGGTATCACCCAAACCCTCTGGAAACTGGGGCTTTTGAGGAATCCGCAGACGGCGTTGTCTGCGACTGCTGTGGCAAGACGACCCATATTTTCTATACCAATCCGTTCTTTTCAGTGGAGGATATTGCATATCTGTGCCCAGAGTGCATCGCCAACGGCGAAGCAGCCCGGAAATATGACGGTAGTTTTCAAGATGATTTCTCTGTGGACGATGGTGTAGACGATCCGGAGAAGCTGGACGAGCTGATCCACCGCACCCCCGGCTACTCCGGCTGGCAGCAGGAATACTGGCGCGCCCATTGTGGTGACTATTGCGCCTATTTGGGTAATGTGGGAGCCAGAGAACTGCGGGCACTGGGTGTGCTGGAGGAGGTGCTGGACGACCCCATGTGGGACGAGGAGCAGAAGGGAATGATCCGGGAATCCGTCAATGGCGGGCATCTGCAATGCTATCTGTTCCAGTGCCTCCACTGTGGAAAGCACCTGGTCTGGATGGATTTTGATTGAGGTGGCAACATGGAGAAGAAGGATTTTCCCAAGGGAACCAAGCCCCGTGAGATCTTCGTCTATACCTGTGAGCGGATCGCGGAGCCTTTGATCCCGCTGGGCTACAAATACCGCAAGAGCAAAAATGACATCTACAAAAAAGACGGCATCTTTGTGTTCTCCTTTTACTTTTCCCCCTCCATCCGCTTTGGCTCCACCACTTTTACTGCCTTCTTCGATGTGAGTTCCCAGGTGATTGCCCAGTGGCGCAGTGAGCAGGAAGGGACGGAGGAAACCTATGATGGTATCGTGGGTACCTCCATCGCCCGGCTGACCCACCGGTATGATGACTTCCCCCGCTATGAGGTATCTACTCTGCTGGAGCGGGAACGCTCTATCCAGGAAATTTCCGGGCAGATCCAGGACTATGCACTACCATTCTTTGCCCGGTTTTCCAATCTGCCCAAGCTGCTGGACGATGTGGAACAGGAGGGGTTCTTCCCCCATCGGAAGGGGTTCGATGTCCCTAAGCGGAATCGGGAGTTCATCGAATGCTTCCGGGAGTATCTCCAAAAGCAGTAGGAATCAGCAGAAAGGAAACAACACCTATGTCAAACAGTAGAGTATCCACTTGGAGTGGAATCCGGAACAAATTGGAGAATGACTACCTGTGCCCGGCACTCCGGGGCCACATCCAGTATTTTGCCACCAGTTACAGCAAAAGCGCCGACCATGAGGGGCGTGCAGCCATCCGCATGGACGGTGTGGAAGTGCTCCGGAGCAACTACTACACCTATTTTGAGAATGTGTGGACGAAATTTCATCATTTGCGGTCTACAACGCTGAAAGATTGTGACTCCGCAAAAGAGGCCATCAACCAGGCCCATGCCTTTGCGCTGGAGCAGGGCACCTTTGACCAAAAGGTGTTCTATGAGGCGTTTGAGATCTTTAACAACCAGAGCATTGAGAAAAGCCTTGTCAGCGAGAATCCTCTTGTTCGTATCTTTGCCCTCCTGGACCGCAGGCTGGGAAAGAGCCGCCTGCTGGCTTTGGAGGAATCCATGGAGCAAGAACTGGACTGGGTGCGGGCCTTCTATGTGACCCGGATGCAGGCAGAAGGGCTGATGGACAGAGAATAACGAGGGTCAGGAGAATTGTGCAGCATGAATTTTTCAGATATTGTCCAAGGTGAAGACGGTTTTTTGGTAGAACTGCGTTGTAATAACACATTTCAGGTGCAGTTGTTTGGAAAAATAAAAGCCTATCTTCTTGAAAATCAACCAGCATGGAAGGCAGCAGGAGCGATCCCTATTCCCGATGCAGTTGCTATGTTCAATCTGATTGACCAGCTGGCTGGTGGAAATCGGTATTGGAGCGAGGAAACAGGACGCCAGGCAGAAGATGCTCTTTTTGAATTACAGGAAATAATCGATTCGTTAGAGGAAACATAATTTCGGTGAGGAGGAATCACCATGTCACAGATCGCATCCTTTTATCTGCTCAAAAACGGCCGACGGCAGGAGCTGTCCAACGGCGACTGCTCCGGCGCGGTCTATATGGCCATCTGGGACTGGTGTGAGTACGAGCTGGATCTGGATGTCCGTTTTCCTGCGCCCCAGACGGAGGACACCCTGGACTGCGCTCTGCTGGAGGGAGAGCTGGCGTCTAAACTGCTGGCAGCTCTGCGGGAGCAGGACCTCCCGGAACTGGCCGCTGAAATTGCCCCGGACTGGGACCTGCCCACCGAGGCGGTGCAAAGCGGACTGGAAACGCTGCGCTCCCATCTGGAGCTGGTGCAGGGCGACGCTGCCCTGCTGTATGAGATGGTGTAGAAAATGATTTAGGGAGGTGAATAGCTATGGAACAAAAACGCCCGGCAGATATATTTCAGGAGCTTCTGGACTACCTGTGGAACGGCCTGGGCCTGGAGGAAAAGGGCTGGAAGCGGCTGAAAAAAGGCGACTTCAAAAAGAAAATAAAAAACGGGCTGACCTATCAGATATGGTTTGACCGGTGGCGCTACAACTACATAGACTACGAAATCGGCCATGGAAATGTGGAGGTGGGCTTCACCTGTATCATAAAGCAGGGAGATGACCGGCTCTACTCTTTCAAAATAGAACCGACAACTGGCGGTTCATTCTTTCGGATGCTGACAGAGGACCTGCGGCTGAACACCGGGCTGCTGGACACCTTTCTGCCCCTGATCAAAGCCCGCTACCTCGACTTTATCGACCGCTTTGAGGCGGACCCAGCAGAGGCGCTCCAGACGGTCTGCGCCCCCTTTATCCAGCCGGAGGATTACAGCTGGTGCATCCATGTGGATGAGCAGATGGTGGAACGGTACGGAACACCAGAGCAGCTGGCGGAGTACCGCTATCAGGCGGAATTGCGCGGAACGCCTGAACACAAGGCAAAGAACTGGATGGGTTCGATGTTGTTCCACCTCTCCCACGCCAATGATGTGGATCAAGCCTGGGCCTCAAGCCGCACCAGAGAGGAACTGGACCAGGTGGTGGAACCCTTTGTGCAGGCCAAGCGGCAGACAGGACAGTGGACGCAGGAGGATGAGGCGGGCTATCAGCTCTACCGGCAGGAGACAGACCCGGAGAAGCGCACCTTTCGGGTCTGGTATCTCATCGCCAACCCCCGGGGCCTGCCGAACGAGTTTGTCCAGAAAGAACTGGAGTTTCGGTGGAAGCTGTTCCCGGAGAAGAAGGAACAATCCAGCCGCCCAGAGAGGTGCTGGACATCCACATGGGGAACTATGCCTCGGGAGGACGCTGAATGAACGGCGTTGTGCTCCTGGTGGGCGGACTGCTGCTTGTGGCGGTAATCAAGCTGATTATGGATCGAAATTGGATTGGCCTGCTTCTCTGTGCTGTCACCCTGCTTCTGGTCTTTGGGGCTGGACACCATATAAAATAGGTAATTTCAAAAAATGATGTGTGCGCATTAGGGTGAAAGACATGAAAAATGAAGCACAATTCAGAGTGATTTATTTATGGAAATATTTATATTCTCATACAGATGATTCCCATCCTGCCTCTGTACAAGATATCCTTAAACATTGGAGCAGCCGAGGAATTGAGGCAAGCCGGAAAAGTGTTTATCATGATATAGATATCCTTATCGCCCTTGGGGTAGACATTGTGTGTGTTAGGAGCACACAAAACCACTATTTTATTGGCGATCGTCTCTTTGAACTTCCGGAGTTAAAACTGCTTGTAGACGCTGTAGAGTCCTCCCGGTTTATCACATCCAAAAAGAGTGGGGACCTGATACGAAAACTCGGACAGCTCACAAGCAGCGCCCAGGCGGAACAGCTGGATAGGCACATTTATATGGATGGGATGCCGAAACCAAGTAATGAGGCAATTTATTACATTGTAGATACAATTCAATCCTCGATCCAATCCAATCAGCAAATCAGTTTTCAGTATTATGAGTATCTCCCCACCAAAGAGAAAGTGTTGAAACACCAAGGGTACCGCTATCAGTTCACTCCTTATGCCCTGATCTGGAATCGGGATCATTATTATGTGGTGGGATGGTCAGAAAAACATATGAAACTTTCTCAGTTCCGGGTGGACCGTATGACGTCGGTGGAGATGATGGATCAGCCAGGCCACCAGCTCCTTGGTTTTGAGCCGGCAGAGTATGTGCAAAAGGTTTTTGGGATGTACCCGGACGACCTCCAAATGGTAACACTTTTTTGCGAAAATGATGTGATGCGGAGCATAATAGACCGCTTTGGTGAAGGTGTTCGCACAGAGGTAGTGGATGATGACCACTTCCAAGCCATTGTAGAGGTAGCCCCCAGCCCTCCTTTCTTTGGGTGGATATTTACTTTCGCAGGAAAAATTCGTATTTTGAAACCAGATAACGTGCTGGAGGAAATGCGGCAGATGGCCAGTTGGTTGTGAAAACAGGAGGTGTCCCTGTTTGGGGACACCTCCCTTTCTATATCTTGATTATCAAACATTTGTTTGGTATACTTTGAGCAGACGTTCCCCAGACAGAGAACACTCGAAGTGGAGGTGGAAAAATGGAACAGACCTTTGGAGGCTTTGTACGCCAGAGGCGTTCCTCTATGGGCATTACCCTAAGAGGGCTGGCTGCCAGATTGGGCCTATCCCCGGTGTACATGAGCAATATTGAAACAGATCGAAAACCGGCTCCGACACAGGAGTATCTGGAGAAGCTGGCACAGGAGTTACACTTGAATGTGGATGAGCGGAGGTGTCTGCTGGATTTGGCTGCAAAGTCCAAGGAACAGTGTGTATCGGCAGACCTTCCGGAGTATATCATGAAGCGGGATATTGTGCGGGCCGCCCTGCGGACAGCTAAGGAAGTCGATGCTACCGATGAGGAGTGGCAAGCATTTATTGACCGTCTCACACAACGGGACAAGGATCAAAAGGGAGGGTAGGGATGGAACGTATCTATTACCGGGATCAGGTGCTGGAAACCATTGCACGAAAGGTGCTGTGTGCCTATGATACTATCCTCTTTTACGGAGATCCGCAGCCTATCCCTGTAGAGGAGATTATTGAAAGCTATGGTATTTCCCTGGAGTACCAATATCTCCGTAAGAATGGGCGTATCCTGGGGAAGACCATTTTTGATGATGGATTAGAAGCTGTTTATGATCAAGAGCAAGGGATGTATATCCTTTTCCCCGTCAAAGCGGGAACGATCCTTATTGACGCATCCCTCTGCGAGAATGAGGAGACTGCTGGCCGGCTGCGCTTTACCTGTGCTCATGAGTTGGCCCACTGGGTCCTTCACAAGAAACTCTATCAGGGGACTGGAGAAAGTGCGGCTATGACACTTGCTGCTCAGGAGGATGACATGGAGATCCAGGCTAATATCCTTAGTTCCGCTGTCCTCATGCCCATTCCTCAGATAAAGCGGGCCTTTTACCGCCTTCGGGCAGGCCGAGATACGGAAACACTGGTGACAGATATGGCAGCTCTGTTCCGGGTATCCAAACAGGCCATGCGGATCAGATTGAGAAACCACCATTTGATTTAATTTATTTTATCGAAGTGTTCACCAAAAAGAGAACATCTTAGGGAGGAGTCTTAGATGTGCCATACATTTGCCCATCGTTTAGTCTGTCCATGGTGTGAAAAAGGAGAGGTATTATCCAATGCCAGCCAGCAAGTGGTGATCTCCGTCCGCTGTCCCCGTTGTGGCCACGTGTTTCTTGCAGATCTGCTTGGACTGAAAACGGAGAGGGCTGCAGCACAAAAACGAACCATATATAAATCTGCTGACTGACCAGGGACGATATGTCACCACGAGGCCGGAGCAATGCTGATCTGGAAACAGATCGGCTTGCTCCGGCCATTTTTCATTTTTTCAAAAATTTTTTTAACCCGGACAAAGGCTTGCCGGATTAACCGTTAGAGTATGAGCAAGGAAGTGAAGGAAGGGGGGACAAGGGCGTGGACGCTGTGGAGCGGCGACAACAGATATTGGAGCTGCTCTGCCAGCGTCGGAAGGACACCATGCAGAATTTAGCAGCTGAACTTGGTGTTTCAGAGCGGACCATCCGCCGGGATGTTGAGATCCTCACACGCTCCTATCCCCTGGAGACAGTCTGCGGCCGCTACGGCGGCGGGGTCCGAGTGGCGGATTGGTATCACCTGGACCGCCAGCGGATGTCTCCCAAGCAGACGGCCCTGCTCCGCCGATTGGCGGCTGACCTTCGAGGTGAAGACCTGGAGGTCATGGAGCAGATCCTCTTGAAATTCGCCTCCTGACGGAGCCTGACAGGCTCCTTTGTTCCTTGAAAAGTTCATACCAGCAGCGCGGAACACCACACAGACACCAGATCCAATGTGCGCCAAGACCCGGAGGCCCCTGCGGGGCCTCGGCGAGCGATACCACAGCGGATCGGACGGCCCCGGCAAGGCCGTTTTCTCATTCCCTGGACTGAAAGCAGTAGAGGTCCCCGGAATGTGTTTGTGAAGGTCTGCCAAACCTTTTCTGTGCTGTTCCTAACTCACCGGGGGGCGAGCTGCAAATGCGGTGAGACGATCAGTAACCAAACAAATGATATGAGGATTTGAATGATGGAAAAATATAACTACAGGAAAGACCCTCACCAAGATATCGACCATGTCTTCCGGGACTTGCTCCCGGCTCACGGGATGGTGGAGCGTCCGGCACAGGTGGAACTGAGCCATCAGATGCTGGACACCATGCTGAATGGTAGCATTGCCCTGTGCGATGCCGGGACAGGTATTGGAAAAACATACGCCTACCTGGTAGCAGGGGTAGTGTTTCGGCGATACCGGTCACGTGCCGGTCTGCCGAACCAGCCCCTGCTGATCTCCACCTCCAGCATCGCACTCCAGGGTGCGATCATCCACGATTACCTTCCATTCCTCTCCAAAGTTATGATGGCTGATGGTATATTGGACAGTCCGCTCCGAGCAGTGCTGCGGAAAGGAAAATCCCACTATGTCTGTGATGCCCGCCTGATGAAGCGGCTCCAGACAGCGAACCTGGATCGGAAGAATCCGCTGGCAAAAGCGGCACTCCTCTCCATGAGAGACCATTTGGACCTGGACATGGCCCCTCATCTCAGCGGATATGACCGTGAACGGATCTGTGTTCCTCCAACGTGTGACTGCGGCAAGACTGAATGCCGCTATCTCTGCTATCTGGATGTGTGTGTCTCAGAGAGATATGCCATCCAGGTTTGTAATCACAACCTCCTTCTGGCCGACGCCATTCACCGAGGGAGTGGGAAACGTCCCATTCTGCCGGATAGCTGCGCCATCGTAATGGATGAGGCCCACAAACTGACGGAGACTGCTCGACAGATGTTCGGCATTACATTGGAAGCGGGAGAACTGCATACTCTATGCAGAAAACTGCGGAGGGAACAGTTCCTGCTGGCGGCGGAGACCTTGGAGGACACAGCTGGGCTTCTGCTGTCTGAGATGGCTAAGCCCTGGAGCGGAGACAGCTCCTTTGCTCATTTCAGCATCCCTCTGGATGGGGTGGAACGCACCTTGTCGGTGATCCACCGACAGATCCGGCGGATGCTGACTGCCGGCACCAGGATGGAACTGGAGCGAGTGCTGGATAAAACAAAGCTGTTTTGCCTGCACCAGCCGGACATGGTGTATTACACCGCTGAGGACGAGACTGGCGGTTCCATGCTGTGTGCCTCTGCTACGGATCTTACAGCACAGCTCCGGCAGACGCTATGGCAGCAGGACCGGCCCATGATACTGGCTTCCGGCACGCTGGCAGTGGGAAGCAACTTCCGGCGTTTCAAAGAGGAAACTGGCCTGCTGGCCGAGGGGAGAGTGCGGGAGCATATCGCCCCCTCTCCCTTCGACTACCAGCGGAACTGTCTGCTGTACCTGCCCCAAATACCGCCCAGCCAGGCCGACAGCGATTACTATGACGACCTTGCAGAACAAATCGTCAAGCTGTTGGACGCAGCTAACGGCCACGCCCTGGGGCTGTTTACCTCCTACGCGGCCATGTCCGCTGTGCGTGAACGGCTGAAACAGCGGGACTTGCCCTATCCCGTGTTGACTCTGGGCCGGAATGGCGGACACACGATGTCGGAGTTTATGGCTCACCCAGGCAGTGTTCTGCTGGCTGCTGGAGCGGCGTGGGAAGGTTTTGATTTTCCTGGAGACTGCGTATCTCTGCTCATCCTCCCCAGGCTGCCGTTCCCGATGCCGGACGCAGTGAAGGAACAGGAGCGGATGAAACACGCCACGCTTCACGATTTTCTCCGAGCCGTGGTGGTGCCGGAGATGCAGATCAAACTGCGTCAGGGATTCGGGCGGGCGATCCGTACTGAGACAGATACCTGTGTGGTCGCTATCCTGGATGAACGTGCCGGGAAGGATCGGCGCTATTTCCGGGACGTGCTGACTGCTTTGCCAGAAGTGCCGGTCACCCACAGCCTGAAGGATGTGGAGCGATTCATACGGGCTGTGAAGCCGGAAGGCTACTTCCAGGAGGGCGCGGCATGAGCAACATCAAAACAGAACTGCAATACCGGATCGCCCTGGGTATCCTGGGACAGATGTGTTCAGCTGGCCTTGTCAACGGCCAGGAGGCAGAGACCATCCGGCGGCTGGCAGCAGAGAAATACCGCCCGGAAACTGTTCGGGGATTGTAATGGATATTCCCGCCCAAGTGTGGTAGTGTTGGCGTTGCCCAAACAGGCGGAAAGGAGTCAGCACGATGGAATACGCATTTTACGCCGAGCAGACGTACCTGCTGAAAGAAGGATGTGTCCGGGCCAGAGTGCTGCCTGCCCAGGAGGCGGAAGCACTTGGCTATGAGGACGGTTATACGGCCCAGAAGCCGGAGGGCAGACTGTATGTAGATGGCTTTGACAGCGAGGCCGCAGCCAGATACCATCTGGAGGGCCTGACAGACTGCAAGATCATGAATTGAGAGGAGTTGAGACGATGGCAGCGAACGTGACCTATATCCCGCCCAAGGCGGCAAACCCGGAGGCCCTGCGGGTAGCTGCGTACTGCCGCGTCAGCTCCGATTCCAGTGACCAGCTCCACTCCTACGCCACCCAGATCAAGGCGTACACGGAGCAGATCGGCGCCCATGCAGATTGGGAGCTGGTGGACGTGTATGCGGATGAGGGTCTGACCGGGACCCGGATGGATAAACGAGAGGACTTTCAACGCCTGCTGGCCGACTGCCGCAAGGGAAAGGTCGACCGGGTGCTGTGCAAATCTATCTCCCGCTTCGCCCGGAACACCGGAGACTGCCTTGCAGCCCTGCGGGAATTATCCGCCCTGGGCGTGACCGTCTACTTTGAAAAAGAGAATATCGACACCGGGACGCTCACCAGCGAATTGATGGTGAGCGTCTCTGGCGCTCTGGCCCAGCAGGAGTCCATCTCCATCTCTCAAAATCTAAAAATCGCTTGGCGAAGAATGATGGCTGCCGGCGATTTTGTTACAACGAACCCACCATTCGGTTATGAACTCGTGGATGGCTGTGGGCTGAGGATAAAAGAATCAGAAGCAGACATTGTGCGGTGGATATTTGCCAGCTATCTGGATGGAATCAGCACCCGAGAGATTGCCAAATCGCTGACGGAACGAGGTATTTTAACGACCGAGGGAAATGCGGTGTGGAATCCAAGAAGTGTGCAACTGATTTTGGATAATGAAAAATATAAGGGTGATACGTTTACTTTAAAACGATATACTACAAATCAGTTTCCATTTGCTGTGAAAAGAAATCACGGAGAGGTCGATCAATATTATATTGAGAACTCACACCCAGCCATCATAAATACGGATACCTTTGAGCGGGTTCAAAAGCTGAAGGAACGCCGGACGCGGAAACGGCAATTAGACAAGCAGGATTCACCGCTGAGGGGTAAGATGGCCTGCGGAGTATGCGGAACGGCACTTATGCGGCGAACGACCGGGAAGGGGCTGATCTCCTGGGTCTGTCGCAAGCATGATGAAAATGCAGCAGATTGTCCAGTGGGCCGGATACCCGAAACGGAAATATACGCCGCCTTTGTGCGGATGTATAACAAAATCAGGGCCAACGCAGACATCGTCCTAAAACCGGCCCTGACCCAACTGGACGACCTGGAGCGCGCCCTGCAGCGGGAGAACCCTGCTATGTTGGAGATCAACCGAGCTATCGCCCAGGTTGCCGAGCAGAGCCATAACATTAGCAAACTGCAAACCGCAGGGTTGCTGGATGCAGATGCCTGTGCTGCCAAGCTGAGTTCCATCCAGATAAAGCTCACCCAGCTTCGGAGAGAACGCCGCCGCCTGCTGGAGCATGACGATATTGAGGATGCCATCAGCAGGCTGCATCAGACGGCGGACACCATAAAATCCGGGCCGGAACAGCTGGATACCTTTGATGAAAGTTTGTTCGAAGAATTGGTGGAACGGATCATTGCAGAGTCGCAGACCTGCATCCGATTCCGACTCTGGGGTGGCGTGGAGCTGACGGAGGAAGTTAGGAGGGCAAAACGATGAGCAAGCGGAAACTGCTTTACGGATACCAGATCCAAAATGGGGAGCTGACGGTGGTAAAAGCAGAGGCTTCTGTGGTGGCTCGTGTAGCTTCCCTTTATCTGGAGGGCCTGTCCTATCAGAAACTGGCCGACCTGCTGAATCAGGAACACATTCCGTTCAGCAAAGAGGTACCAGTATGGGATAAGCACAAAGTAAAGCGCCTCTTGGAGAACCCCCGCTACACAGGGCAGAACGGCTACCCAGGTATTCTGGACACGGAGACATTTCAATGCGTCCAAAGCCGCATCCAGGAGAAAACAGCGAAACAGACCCCAAAAGCGGAACGCCAGATCCTCAAGCTGGCAGATCGCCTACACTGTGCCTCCTGCGGCTCCACGCTGTACCGAATGGGTGGCAAGAACCACAGGAAAGACACGTTGTACTTGAAGTGTGCTCACTGCGGTATCACCATCACCATACAGGACGAGATCCTGTTGGAAGAAGTCATACACCAAATGGAAGAATGGGATAGGCCGGAGCAGACTTCCTATCAGCCTTCTGGAGAGGTCATTCGCCTGACCAATGCGATCAACCGGGGACTGGAGCACCCTGACGATCCCCAGGAAGTCATCTCCCTGATCTTACAAGGGGTTGCAGCGAGGTATGCCTGCTGCCCTGACACACAGGAACATACAAACCGCCCGCTGGATGTGTGCTGGGACCACATCCGGCTGGCGGTTTCTCATATCAACATATCGGAAGAAAATACGGTGAAAGTCACCTTCCAACAGGAACACCGGGAAAGGACAGAGCATGGAACAGACAGCACAGAGGCAGGTACGGATCATACCGGCAACGAAAAATGTTAACGCTCCGCTGAAGGGGGCACAGAAGCACCAGAGGGTGGCAGCCTACTGCCGGGTATCCACTGACAGCGAGGAGCAGATCACCAGCTACGAGGCACAGAAAGCCTACTACACCCAGAAAATCGAGGAGAATCCAGACTGGGAGCTGGCCGGCATCTTTGCTGACAAAGGACTCTCGGGGACCAGCATGAAAAAGCGGGAAAACTTCAATAAGATGATAGCCGCCTGTAAAAAAGGAAAGATCGACACCATCCTTACCAAGTCCCTATCCCGCTTCGCACGAAATACAGTGGACTGCCTGGAGACAGTGCGGATGCTGAAAGCCAATGGCATTGGGGTCATCTTTGAAAAAGAGAACATCAACACCCTCACCGAGTCCAGCGAATTCCTCATCACCCTGTTCAGCGGTTTCGCCCAAGCAGAAAGTGAGTCTCTCAGCAAAAATATCATCTGGGGCAAAGAGGAGAGTAAAAAGGCAGGTAAGGTGCCCTTCCAGTATAAGAAACTGCTGGGTTACCGGAAGGGGCCAGATGGAAAGCCGGAGATCGACCCGCAGGAAGCAGAGACGGTGCGGCGCATCTATCGGAGGTACCTGGATGGATGCAGCTTGTCCCAGATCCAGCAGGAGTTGGAGGCAGATCGGGTCCCCACTGCCCAGGCCATCCAGCGATGGTCGTATCAGGTGATCCGCAACATCCTCACCAATGAGCGGTACATCGGGGATGCCATGCTGGGTAAGACCTTCACCACCGACTGCATCAGTAAGCGGGTGAAAAAGAACAACGGAGAACGGGGACAGAGCTATGTAAGAAATAATCACCCTGCCATCATCCCCAGAGAAATGTTTTACCGGGTACAGGAGGAGATGGCCCGCCGTTCCAGTAAGCGGAAAGTGATGCAAAAAACCGGTAAAACGGAGTTGGGCAAATACTCCGCCAAGTATGCACTTTCTGAACTGCTGGTGTGCGGGGAGTGCGGAACGCCCTATAAGCGGGTGACCTGGGCCAGAAACGGGAAAAAGCGGATCGTTTGGCGGTGCATCTCCCGGCTGGAATTTGGAACGAAATACTGCCATAACTCCCCCACGCTGGACGAAGAAAAACTGCATCAGGCCATCCAGGAGGCCATCAACGAGTTTGCCCAGGCTGGAACGGAAGTGAAGGAGGATATGCTGACATTCACAGCAATGGCCTGGGGAGGCGATACCGTTGGTGGAGTGAGTCTCATCGATCTGCGTCAGAAACTGAAGGACATCACCGCCCAACAAGCACTGCTGCTGGATCAGGTGCTGGAACACATGGATGATGAGATCCTCAATGCCCAGCTCAAGGCAATGATGGACGAAAAACAGGCCCTCCAGGAGCGGATTGCAGATGCAGAACAGAGTGAGACCCACAATGCAGCCCAGGAATCCCGGATGGCGGAACTGCGGGAGTGGATGGCGAAACTGGAGGTCAATCAACAGTACAGCGATGAACAAGTACGCATGGCGGTGGAACGGATCACAGTGGTGGACGCTGAGACCATCCGAATCCGCTTTCGGTATCCAGGGGCGGAACTGGAGAAAAAACTGTGATATAATTAGAAAAAGGAGACAAATAGAATGGAACTTTACATCACAGGAGATACCCACGGAGACTTTAGCCGTTTTCGGCCTGAGAGCTTTTATGAGCAAGAGAGACTAACCAAAGAAGATGTCATCCTGATCGCCGGGGACTTCGGCGGCGTGTGGTACGGCGACAGCCGAGATGACGCAGGCTTGAACTTCCTGGATTCCCGGCCATTCACCACGGCCTTCGTGTCCGGCAACCATGAAAACTATGACGCCTTGGCTGCCTACCCCCAGGCGGAGTGGCACGGCGGCAGGGTGCGAACGATCCGACCCTCAGTGCTGATGCTGGAGCGTGGGCAGGTGTTCGATCTGGGCGGGAGGATGTTCTTTGCGATGGGCGGCGCCAGCAGCCACGATATCCAGGACGGCATCCTGGAGCCGGACGCGCCGGACTTCCTGCGGCGGTTCCAGCAGCTCAACGCCCAGGGCGCAGCTTTCCGGGTCAACCATCGCTCCTGGTGGCGGGAGGAGCTGCCCAATGAAGCGGAGTATGCCGAGGCCAGGGCCAATCTCGACCGGGCCGGGTGGACGGTGGACTACATCCTCACCCACTGCGGTCCCACCAGCATCCAGAACGATCTGCTGGGACCACTGTCCAAACCAGATGCCCTCACTGACTTTCTGGAGGAGATCGGCCAACGGTGCCGGTTCAAGTATCACTTCTTTGGCCACTATCATGGAAATAAGATAATCCGAAAAAAATACGTGTTACTGTACGAGCAGATCATACGGTTGAAGTAAAAGGAAACGGGTGATGACACATCACCCGTTTCCTTTTACTTTAATTGGCTTTTTAATAAGAGCCATTGACTAAAAAAGCATTGCCTGTTATAATACATACAAAGAAATAGGTCATCCCCTTTAATCATTGGTCGGGGGTTCGGAAGTCAGACTTGGATTTTTGAAAAATTTTCATAGAAATGCCGCAAAGCCTTGTGGCGCAATGCTTTGCGAATGTATCTTTTTTATCAACACATGACATAAAGAGTTACCGGTATAGATGCGTCTGGCGCAAAGCCAGGCGCATCAACCGTTTCCGGGCTTTTTCGAGCCCGGATTTCTTCTTTTGAACCATAGATTTTTATGGGGGTTTCGGAGCAACTGACCGGATTTGAACTGGAGGATCTCATGTCTTGGACAGTTTCCAACCTCCAGTGCCCTTTTAAAGAGGACTTTTCTCTCGAAATAAGCGGCATCATCGCAGAAAAAGAATCACAAATATTTGGGTGTCGTTTTGTCGGCTTTGACAGGCCGAAAAAAGCGGCGCCCTTTTTCAATTTCTAAAAGGGCGCTGGCTGCAGCGTCTGAAATAGCAGGCCGGAGAAGACCTCTCCGACCTTATTTTTTTTACAACAGGAGGATCGCTCACATGGATACCCAAAACACAAGCCGTCAGCTTCGCTACCTTGAAGAAGTCCGTATGTGCGGCAGACGGATTGCTCCGGCGCGTTTATCCTGCTGGGCGCCTCGCTCAGCTCCGATCCCGCTGCGGATTCCCATGCCGGACTGTATGTGCAGCGCGGCAACGCCGAGCACACCACCGGCGAATTGCTGCTCTACCGCGGCATGGCGGACATCGGGCGGCGGCACAAGGTAATGCCCCACCGGAAGTGGGCGCAGGAATTTGACCTGTCGAGCTTCCCCGGCTTTGCGGAGCATCTGGAAAAAGCCTCCGCACCCATAGAGCATAGCTGCCGCACCACAGAGTTCATCACCCTGCCGGGTACCACAGAGCAGGCGATCCTTCTGACCGTCCCCATGATCGGCGCGGATGGCACGGTATACGGTCTGTGCGGCTTTTCCGTCAATCAGACCTACTTCTTGGCACACCACGCGCAGCCGACCGGTATTGGCAGCCTTGCCTGTGTTCTGTCGGATTCTGCGGAGGGGCTGGATGTTCAAAGAGGGCTTCTGACCTATCCCACAGGCGACTTCTGTTTTGTGCCGGATGAGCTGCTGGAAAAAAGGAGCCTGCGCGGTGGGCTGACCGCCTTTGTAGGGTCGGAGCTTTCCTTTGTCGGCATTTCAGAGCCGTTTACAGTGGCTGTCGGGGATGAGGCACCTCACGATCTGACGGTGCTGATCTCAAAAACCGCCTATGACCGCGCCATGCTGAAAAGCGTGATAGAGATCGCCGCCCTGCTGACGCTGCTGGTGTTTTTTGCCGCGGGCTGCTGCCTGTTCTATACCCGCCGCTATTTCAGACCCATACTGGAGGACATCGATCATGTCACCGTGGCGGGCGGTGAGGAGGGAAAGCCCATCTTTGAGGAGCTGCTGCCCATCTCCGAGAAGATGCGATCCCATGAGGAGGCTGTGACCGTTCTGAAGGCGGAACGGCAGGATGCCCAGGACAGAGCCGAGCAGCTTTTAGGCGAAAAGCTGGGGCTTGAAGAGCAGGTAGAGGGTATGCAGGGGCAGCTGGACGATTCCCTTGCGGAGATCCGTCGTTTGGCTCACCTCGGAAAGAAGGAGCTTGATCCGGCTGACTATGAAAAATTCTTAAAGGGCTATGCCAAGCTGAGCACAAAGGAGCTCGAAATATGCGAGGCTCTTGTCAGCGGCCTGAGCACCCGCCAATGTGCGGAGCAGATCGGCTGTGCCTCCAGCACCGTAGATACATACCGCAAGAGGGTCTATGAAAAGACTGGCATCCACAAGGTGCGGCAGCTTCAGCTCTGCGTTGCGCTCATGCGGACGGAACAGCAGGAGTCGGAAACACAGAAAGAATAATGACGGCAATGGCGGCGGCGCATCTCTCCACGAGGCGATGTGCCGCCGCATACTTTTCTGTAACCATCAAATCTAAGTGCGCGTAAAGCCCAAGGCTGGCAGGTCAGATGTAAGCGTCAAATGCGTGTGAAAATGGACCGTACTCGTTGAGTCGGTCCATTTCAAATCAGAAGCTCCCTCTTCAATTTTTGAAACTGCAAAAGTCTCCGCACAAGGCAAATCTTCACGCTTCAGAATTGGCGCTGCAGTCACGCCCACCGGCGAAACGCACTACGAGATACGGGCGCCCGACATCGATGTAACGGTGAATCCGGCCGCCGGCGACGGTCTTGACACCGTCGCGCTTACGCTGCCGTATGCGGACACCGGCAAGCACGCCTATACGCCGGACTGGTCGAAGCTTCCCAGCGGGCAGACTTGAAACTACAGCAGCTCGCCCAACGTCAGTGAAGGCTCGAACGCAAAGCTTACTACATTCTGCTGGCAGAAAGACGCTGGTGGACGCGGGGCTGCTACCCTACGCGGTAACGGCGCTGATAAGCTACACCGGCACCGCGGCGCTGCTGCGCCGCCGCAAGCGTGAGGCCTGACGAGGCACCGCAGAAAACAGGAAACACCACCCAATGGGTGGTGTTTCTTTTCGGCGGAACAAGCAGGCACCCCCGGTAGTCCGGGGGTGCTTTTTATTGCTTTCGCGCGGTGATATAGTCGTCGCCGGGGCGCCAATAGGGACAGGATCGGGTATCGGCGGCCAGGAAACGGGCCAGCTCGTCCTCGTCCAGATCCATGTCACAGATATAATCGTCGTAGTCCTCGTCATAGACGTACCACACGCAGGTCTCACACTTGTCCATCACACGTCCTCCACCAGCCGATGGCTGTCGAATTTACAGAAACGGTAGTAGATGAGCGTGGCCACGCTGCACACGAACCAGCCGGCGGGGTAGCTCATGGCGATGGGGATGATCTCGTTGGAGACATAGTGGGCCACGATGTAGAGGTATATCTGGCGGAAGACCACGAAGGAGCCCAGCATGATCCACATGGGCACCTGGCTGTTGCCCGCGCCGCGGAGGGCGGCGGAGTAGATCTGGTTGATGCAGAAGAAGAAATAGAAGGGTGACAGCAGCCGCAGCAGCAACGCGCCATAGGACACCACCTCGGCCTTGCTGTTGAAGAACGCCGTCAGGTCCGGGGCCAACAGCAGTACCGGCACCAACAGCACCGCCGTGACGGCGAAGGACAGGTACAGCGCCGTGCGGACGCCCTTCTTGGCCCGGGCCGTGTCGCCCACGCCCAGGTTCTGGCCCACGAAGGTGGTGCCGGCCATGGCGATGGACTGGACCGGCAGGATCACCAGCTGGTCCACCTTGGTATAGGCCGTCCAGCCGGACATACAATCCGGGCCGAAATAGTTGATATAGCCCTGGACGAACACGTTGGAGAAAGCGGTGATGGCCATTTGCAGGGCGGCGGGTATACCCACGGACACGATCTGACGGAGAACGGACCAGGTCATACGCAGGGCGCGGAGCTCCACGCGGATACAGCCGGCGGCGCGCATGAGCACCCAGATGGTCAGCGCGGCGGACACCGCCTGGGCGATGATGGTGGCGTAGGCCACGCCCTCCACGCCCATGCCGAATTTCAGCACGAAGAGCAGGTCCAGCCCGGTGTTCAGCACGGCGGACACCAGCAGGAAGTAGAAGGGGCGGCGTGAATCGCCCACGGCGCGGAGGATGCCGGAACCCATGTTGTAGAGCAGCAGTCCCATGACGCCGGCGAAGTAGATGGTCAGGTAGGTGGTCTGCTCCGGTGCCACCTCGGCGGGGGTCTTCATCAGGCGGAGCATCAGGGGCGTCATGGCGATGCCGGCGGCGGTGAAGACCGCGCCCATCAGCAGCGTCAGCACCAGGGAGGTGTGGACCGCCTGGCGGACCTTATCCTCGCGGCCGGCACCGTAATACTGGCTGATGACCACGCCGGCACCGCTGGACAATCCCAGGAAAAAGCCGATAAGCGTGTTGATAATAGGGGTGACGGTACCCACGGCGGAAAAGGCCTCGTTGCTGACGTAGTTGCCCACCACCCAGGTATCCACCATGTTGTAGAGCTGCTGAAAAAGATTGCCCACCATCAGCGGCAGGGCAAAGTTGATCAGATGCTTTGTGATGCTGCCCTTCGTCATGTCCACGTCATAACGGGCGGCGCGGTGGTGGGTGTGGAAATGCAGATGCAGATGGCTGGAATGGCGCATGGAGGCTCTCCTTGTAACATACTTCTTTACAGGAATTTTACCATAATACCAGCCGGGGCGCAACAGGGAGAATGCCGGTTTTTCGGCGCAGACAGCGCCGCAGAATGGGCGGGAATGGACGGAGGAAGCGCGTCATTCCGGGAATTCCGTCCGGTCCGCCGGACGCATGATGGACACCTCATAGGCAGTGCGGTCGGTGGTGACGCCGTTCTCCGTTTTGGAGTAGACACGGCTCTGGACCCGCCCCTCGGCGGTGAGCCGGGCGCCGGTGTGCAGCAGGGACACCTGCTGAGCCACGGCGCCCCAGGCGATGCAGGGCAGGTAGTCGGCGCGGCCGTAGCGGCGGTTCACCGCCAGGATCATGTCGCATATCTCGCGGCCAAGGGGCGTACGGCGGAGGGCGGGCTGCTTGCACAGCACGCCGCTGAGGAAAATGCGGTTCAGCGGTTCGCCGGCGTCATGGGTCAGCGTCTGGGCGAAGGTGGAGATGACCAGACGGCTGCCCTGGCCGCTTTTGTTGTTGAAGGAACGCAGCTGGCCGGTGATATGTACGCCGTCGCCGGGGGACACCGGCGTCAGCAGCAGAAGCGGCCGGGGGACGATGACGGGCAGCTTGTCCGCCTGACCGGACAGGCGCAGGACGGACAGGGTAAAGCGGTAGAACGCACAGCCGTGGTTCACATGGGACAGCAACGGCGCGTCCTCGGCCACGCCCCGCAGCTCCACGCGGTTGTAATTCAGCTCCATAGTACACCTCGTTTGTTGAGATGTCACAGCCTATGTGGGGCGGGGCTGGAATATGCCCCCTTTTCAAAGCGTTCAAAGTATGGCATAATACAGCAAAAGGAGTGATGACCATGCGTTATAAGGGAAAGGTATACCGACCGCCCAGCGAGGCGTACAGCCTGATCGTGCAGGTGACCTACGGGTGCAGCCACAACAGGTGCGCCTTCTGTGATATGTACGACGACAAGCACTTTGCCATGCGGCCCATGGACGAGATCCGGGAGGACTTCGAGCTGGCACGGCGGGTATACCGCCGGGTGGAACGGGTCTTTCTGGCGGATGGGGACGCGCTGATGCGGAGGACCGGCGACCTGGTGGAGATATTGGGGCTGGTCTATGGGCTGTTCCCGGAGTGCCAGCGGGTAACATGCTACGCCTCCCCCACCAGCCTACAGATCAAATCCGAGGACGAGCTGCGCCTGCTGCGGAGCAAGGGCCTGCAGATGGTGTATATGGGGCTGGAGTCCGGGTGCGACGCGGTGCTGGAGAAGATGCAGAAGGGCCACACGGCGGCGGAGATCGTGGCGGCGGGGCAGAAGGCCCGGCGGTGCGGGCTGGCGCTGTCGGTGACGGCCATCTCCGGGCTGGGGAGCGTGGCACACTGGCGGGAGCACGCCGCGGACACGGCCAGAGCCGTCAGCGAAATGAAGCCGGACTATCTGGGGCTGCTGACGCTGATGGTGGAGCCGGGAACGCCGCTGGAGGCCTGGGTGCGGGAGGGCAGCTTTACGCTGCTCAGCCCCCTGGAGGTACTGAAGGAAACAGAACTGTTTTTACAGCACGTGGACAGCGAAGGAACCGTGTTCCGCGCCAACCATGCCAGCAACTATCTGACGCTGAAGGGCACACTGAACGGCGACCGGAAGGCGCTGCTGGCGCAGATCGCCGCGGCGCTGGACGGCCGGCGGGACCTGAAGCCGGAGTTTTTGCGGGCGCTGTAGCGCACACGCGCATTCAAAAGGGCTTCCCACAGGGAAGCCCTTTTGCTGTCCAGTCAGCTCCGTGATCTGCGGAAAGGGGGCGGACTTGACAGGACGGGTGGTTTTGTATATAATAAGCGGGATTTATCTTAAAAAGGAGGATACAGGGCGATATGGATACCGACAGCGGCGACCATCCCGGGAACTTGCCGGGCTGCCATCTGTTTTTTGCGGCATATCTGCGCCGCCCGACGCGGGGCAGACGTGCTTTTTTGCGCCTTTAGACCGGCGCGGATCACAGAAACAGACGACAGAAAAAGGAGCTATTGATCGTGTCAACGACTACATATATCATTATTATGGCGGTATGCCTGCTGCTGTCCGCCTATTTCTCGGCCACGGAGACGGCGTTCTCCTCGGCCAATGTCACGCGGCTGAAAATGCTGGCGGAAAAAGGCAACAGCCGTGCCGCGCTGGCGTGCCGGCTGCTGGAGCGCTATGACAAGCTGCTGTCCACCATCCTGATCGGCAACAACATCGTGAACATTGCCATGGCATCCCTGGCCACGGCACTGTTCGTCAAAAGCTTCGGCGATGCCGGCGCTACGCTGTCCACCATCGTGGTAACGGTGGTGGTGCTGATCTTTGGCGAGATCTCCCCCAAGAGCATCGCCAAGGACTGCGCCGAGAACTGGGCCATGACAGCCGCACCGTTTCTGCGGTGCCTGATCTGGCTGCTGATGCCGCTAAACGCGCTGTTTTCCCTGTGGAAAAAGCTGCTGGCCAGGATGTTCCATCTGGATGGGGACAACAAAATGTCCCCGGAGGAGTTGCTGATGCTGGTGAACGAGGTGCAGCAGGAGGGCAGCATCGACAAGGACGAGGGCGACCTGCTGAAGAACGCCATCGGCTTTTCCGAGCAGGAGGCGCAGGACATCCTCATCCATCGGGTGGACCTGGCGGCACTGCCGGTGGACGCCACCAAGGAAGAGGTGGCAGACCTGTTCACCCAGACAAAGTATTCCCGGCTGCTGATCTATCGGGAGGACATCGACCATATTATCGGCACCATACACCAGAAGGACTTTTATGTGGGCTGCGGCGTAACGGACAAGCCGCTGGAGGAGATACTCTCCCCGGTCATGTTCGTGCTGGAAAACGAGCCCATCAGTCTGCTGCTGAAAAAATTGCAGCTGGCCAAGACCCAGGTGGCCGTGGTGGTGGACGAGTACGGCGGCACCTGCGGCATCGTGACCATGGAGGACATTCTGGAGGAGCTGGTGGGCGAGATCTGGGACGAGCACGACGAGGAGGAGGTCTTTATCCGCAAGGTGGACAAGGACACCTATCTGGTGGACGCGGCCATGGACTTTGACGATTTTGCCGAGTTCTTCCATCTGAACGAGGAGACGGAGATGACGTCCGTCAGCGGCTGGGTGATGGAGCAGTGCGACCGGGTGCCGGAAGTAGGCGACCGGTTCAGCTGCCAGGATCTGGACGTGCTGGTGACGCGGGTGGACAACCACCGCACTTGCGAGATCAAGGTGGTCCGGCGGGAAGCGTCCGGCGGCGAGATCACCGACGAGACATAAGCAGAAGCACCCGGAGGCATAAGCCTCCGGGTGCTTCTTTTTTCCTGTGAGGAACCTCCCCTAAGGTGAGTCCAATACTACCATACCACCATCCGCCCGCCAATGCAAGAAGAACTTTCGCTTCTGCAACAATTTCTCTCTAATTCTATATATTATATGATAATTCCGATGAAATATCTGCGTTTTGCACCGTTGACAGCGGAGGTATGGGGGTGTACCATCGGAGCATATTTTTTACAGGGGAGATGGCGGGATGAAGTATATTTTTGTGACCGGCGGCGTGGTGTCCGGGCTGGGAAAGGGCATCTGCGCGGCATCGCTGGGCCGGCTGCTGAAGCAGTGCGGTCTGCGGGTGCGAAACCAGAAGTTCGATCCGTACCTGAATGTAGACCCGGGGACCATGAGCCCTTACCAGCACGGCGAGGTGTTCGTCACCGACGACGGCGCGGAGACGGATCTGGACCTGGGACACTATGAGCGCTTCGTGGATGAGGCGCTGACCGGCGACAGCTCCGTTTCCTCCGGAAAGATCTTCTGGTCGGTGCTGAACCGGGAACGGCAGGGCGGCTATCTGGGCGGCACGGTGCAGATCATCCCCCATGTGACCGACGAGATCAAGCGGCGGTTGTACGCCATGGATGACGGACAGACGGACGTGGTCATCGCGGAGATCGGCGGCACGGTGGGTGACATCGAGAGCCAGCCGTATCTGGAGGCCATCCGTCAGGTGGCGGCGGAGCAGGGACGGGAAAACGTGCTGTATATCCACGTGCCGCTGGTGGTCTCCATCCCCGGCAGCGGCGAGCTGAAGAGCAAGCCCACACAGCACTCCGTGAAGGAGCTGCTGAGCGTGGGAATCCAGCCGGATATCCTGGTGTGCCGCACCGACAGCCCGCTGCCGGAGGATATGCGGAAGAAGATCGCACTGTTCTGCAATGTCAGTGAGGACTGCGTCATCCCCAACCTGACGGCGTCCACCCTGTATGAGGTGCCCCTGCTGCTGGAGCGGGAGGGGCTGTGCCGGGTGGTGTGCCGCAAGCTGGGACTGGGCGCCGGCGAGCCGGATATGCGGCACTGGCAAGAGCTGGTGGCGCAGATACACGCGGCGGAGCAGCGTCATGTGACCATCGCGCTGGTGGGCAAATACACGGAGCTGCACGACGCCTATCTCAGCGTAGCGGAGTCGCTGTTCCACGCGGGGACCGCCTGCGGCGCACAGGTGGACATCCGGTGGGTAGACTCACAGCACCTGACGGCGGAAAACCTCACGGAAACGCTCTGCGGGTGCAGCGGCATATTGGTGCCCGGCGGCTTCGGTGACCGGGGCATTGAGGGGATGATCCTGGCGGCACAGTACGCGCGGGAGAAGGGTATCCCCTATCTGGGCATCTGCCTGGGGATGCAGATCGCGGTCATCGAATTTGCGCGGCACGCAGCCGGGTGGGCGGATGCCCACAGTGCAGAGTTCAGCGCCGTGACGGCACATCCGGTCATCGACCTGATGCCGGACCAGGTGGGCGTGACCGCCAAGGGCGGCACCATGCGGCTGGGCAAGTATCCCTGCGTGCTGGCGGAGGGAACAAAGGCCTGGGAGGCCTACGGCCAGCGGGAGATATGGGAACGCCACCGTCACCGGTATGAGTGCAGCAACGTGTTCCGGCCGGAGCTGGAGGCCGTGGGCCTGCGGGTAGCGGGTACATCGCCGGACGGCCGTCTGGTGGAGATGGTGGAGATAGCGGACCACCCGTGGTTCGTGGGGTGCCAGTTCCACCCGGAGTTCAAGAGCCGGCCGGACCGGCCCCATCCCCTGTTCCGCGGCTTTGTGGCCGCAGCGCTGGCACAGCAATAAGGAGGCACAAAAAGGCCCGCCCCTGCGGGGCGGGCCTTTGCGCTCAGCGCATCAGGGCTGCATGGCGGCAGCGGTGGCCGGGTCAAGGTAATACTTCCCATCGCCGCCCCGGTAGTAGATATTCTGGATAAACCCGTGGAGGTCATACTCCACCTTGGTGTTGGGCTCCGCCGCTATGGTGTACATCTCCTCCGGGAAGATGTCCTCCCGGCTGTTGATCTCCTCCTCGGTCAGGTCGCCGCCGCTTTCCACAGTACGGTTCAGGTGGGCGTCGTAGTACACCACGGAGTAGTCCTGCATCCACGTGGGGATATAGACCACCTTCGTGCCGGTCTGCCCGTCCCCCTCGGGCTGGGAGATTCCCTCCACCGGCGGCACGTCGCCTTCATCGGTGGGCAGGGTCTGGATGCCGCAGGCGCTCAGAGTCAGCAGCGCCAGCAGGGACGCGATAACGGTGATTTTTTTCATGGTCTTAGCTCCTTTCGCTCTCATACATGCTCTCTGCCGTGGACAGCAGCTCCTGCCGGGACTGACCGCCGATCAGCAGGAACAGGCAGTTGGCTCGCTCGTCCACCCACACCAGCGCCGCAGCGCCCTCCGGGATGGACACCTGATGGAAATGCACGGGGTCGCTTCCCCGATAGAACCACAGGCCGCAGCCGTGCTGCACCTGCGGAGAGGCGCCCTTTGCGGGTAATATGCGGTATAGCCGGGCGGACAGGCCGTGTACGGTCACATTCTCCGTCTCGTAGTCCTCCGGCTCGCCCGCCCCGCCCGTGGGACGCTGCCCCGTCTCCGTGGAGGAGAGGCCGCCGGTGCTGTTGCTTCGCAGCTCCACGCTGATGGGCTCGTCGCCGGTCATGGGCACGGCCTCAAACAGCAGATCGCCCTGTGAGGACGTCCAGCGCATGACCCGGATGCCGTTCTCCCTGCCGGTAAAGTCGCCCGACAGGACATAGCCCAGCGGGGCGGTGGGGGTGTAGTCCTGCACCGTGCCCCCGGCGTCCGCCGGGGTGATGCGGTAGGCTGTCACCAGCTCCGTTATCTGCACGAACCAGCGGCTCACCGCCGCCCGCGCCACTGGACTGGCCGCCAGTATTACCCCGCAGGACAGGCACACCGTCACCAGCGCGGCCGCTGTTCTCTGCCACATTCTCCGGCGGCTCTGCCGCCGCGCGCCCTGTTGTACCACCGGCTCCATCCGCCGGGTGAACTCCGGCGAAGGCGGGGCGCCGGTCTCCGGCAGCTCAGATGCCAGCAGTGCCGCCATCCGCTGCGCGCCCTGCCGCAGCGCACGTTCGTATGTGATATCTGTCATACAGTCAATCCTTCCTTTTCCAGCTCCTGCCGCAGCGCGGCCTTAGCCCGCTGCAGAAGCTTCTGGGCCGCGGCAAAGGACAGCTCCAGCAGGGACGCCGTCTCACGGGTGCTGTAGCCGCAGCCGTAGCGCAGCAGCAGCGCCTCGCGGCAGCGGGGCGGCAAGCGCCCCATAGCGTCGGCCACCGGGTCGCCGCAAGGCGGTGGCGTGACCAGAACGGTGTTCTCGTCAAAGGGCACGCCGTCACGGCGGGCCTGCTGCCGCAGGATGTCGATGCATTTGCGCTCCACGGTCACCACCAGATAGGCCTCCAGCTGCGTCTCCGGCAGCTTCGCCAGCCGGGAAAAGCGCTCCGCCAGTGCCAGGAACGATTGCTGCACCGCGTCCTCGGCGTCCGCCTGAGCGGACAGCCTCCGCCGCGCCAACGCCAGCATCCGCCCGCAGCAGGCGGTGTATATGTCCTCGAACTGCCGGGTCTGCCGGGGATCCTCTATGGTCTGGATATAGAGCAGCATAGGCCCTCCTCCCTTCTGCGCTGCAGCTGTGTGCGGACAGCAGTGTGTCTCCGTCCTGCGTCTTCACTCTGTAAACGGCGCAGCGGAGCAAATGCGGACAGGAAAACCGAAAATATTTTCAAAAAACGCGTTTCCCTATGGAAAAAGGACGCCGGGGCGTCCTTTTCGGGTAAGACTGTTCATACATATACAGAAGGCGATGCCGGCTACACCATGACGAACATATTATAATGCTTCATCAGGCGGATATCCTCCTTGGATATCTTCAGCTCCTGGACCAGCGCCTTGTCGATGGAAAGCGGTGTTTTGCTGAGAAGGCGCTTGGCGGCGGAGGGCATCAGCGGGCGGCAGGAGATGCCATAGGTCAGCACCCACTTCCGGTCGTCGTCCATATAGGGCCGGGGAATGCCGATCTGGTATTTGTCCATGGGCATATCGTCATTCTGGAACAGCATGGCGCTGAACGCCTCGTAGTGGGTCAGGGTGCCGTGGTAGGTGCTCTCACAGACCCGGTAGTGGGCCAGGTCCTTGATGTTCATGTACATGAGTACCTCGGCCGTGCTGCTCTCCTCCGTGGGGAATATATCGATCACGGTGCACTGGGCGCGGTTGACCCGGCCGTCGAAGAAGTACATATATAATTGGGAGACCTCCCGGAAAAAGGCGGGCACCTCCGCGTTGTACTCCTGGTCAATATCCGGTGTATTGCGGTACAGCAGATCATAGATGCTGACCTTCAGGGCGTTGGCGATGTCGTAAAGCGTGGCAATATCCACGGAGATCTGTCCGTTCTCGTACTTGGAGATGGCCGAACGGGTCTTGTAGATGGCCTGAGCCAGCTCGTCCATCGACATACCCCGGCTTTTGCGGGCGTAGCGGATGCGGCTGCCGACTTCTCTTGTGATATTTTCTCTTGCAGTGTCCATAGGTGCTTTCCTCAAAATCAATTCAGGCTCATTTTTTCGCTGGTTTTTAACGATTATAGCAAAATACGTCAAATATGTCAAAAAACGTTCCGTTCAGGAAACATAATTTGCACAAATTGTTCCGCAGGGGGAACAGGCGGCAAATTGCCACCCGGTCCATTTTCCGTTATAATGGCAACTAAGGTAAACCTTACGTACGCAAAACTGTACAAAATCACAATAATACTACGTTGAAATTGGAGAGGTGTACAAAATGAAGGTCAAAGCTGATACGTTGTTTTATGGCGGCAAGATCTACACGATGGAAGCGCCGGGCGTCTGCAAGGAAGCAGTGGTGCTGAAGGACGGCAAATTTGCCTATGTGGGCACAAAGGAAGAGGCGCTGGAGCGCTTTGACTGTGCGAAGTGCATTGATCTGCAGGGCAAGACTGTGCTGCCCGGCATGGGCGACTCCCACCTGCACTTCTTCGCTTTCTGCCAGACTTATACCACGGTGGACCTGGGCGGCGCCACCTCCCGCGCCGAGGCACTGCAGCTGCTGCGTGACCGCGCGGCGGAGACGCCCAAGGGCGAGTGGATCAAGGGCTCCAACTTTGACCAGTCCAAGTGGAAGGACTGCGAGGACCGGCTGCCCACCCGTCTGGACCTGGACGAGGCCAGCACCGATCACCCCATCGTCATCAAGCGCGTGTGCCTGCATACAGCAGTGGCCAACACCATGGCGCTGGAGAAGGCCAACATTACCAACGGCTACGTGTACGGCCCCGGCGGCCTGGTGGAGCTGGACGCTGACGGCAATCCCAACGGCATTTTCCGTGAGCAGGCCTCCAAGATCTACGACAATCTGATCCCCGACCCGTTCCTGGTGCCCGCCACCCGTGAGAAGTGCATGAAGAAGGGTCTGGCGCTGGCCTCCAGCCTGGGCGTGACCATGATGCACACCTACGCCGCGGAGATCTGGCACTATGACGAGGACTTCGCCGACTATGTGGCCCGCAGCGACCGCGGCGAGCTGCCGGTGCGTATGGCCGTGTGCCTGGACTATATGTTCGACCCGGAAAACCTGACACCCGAGCAGCGGAATGATCCCTATCGTGCCGCACGGATGGGCAGCTTCAAGAGCTTCTCTGATGGCTCCCTGGGCTCCCGTTCCGCCAAGCTGTACACCGACTACGCGGACGATCCCGGCAACACCGGCATTCTGGTCATCAGCCCCGAGGACCTGGCCAAGAGAATGTACAAGGCATACCGCCACGGCTTGCAGCCCGCCACCCACTGCATCGGTGACAAGGCGCTGGAGGTCACTTTGGACGCGGTGGAGTACTGCCTTGAGCAGGGGCTGAAGGATGGCATGACGCCGGAGGAGCAGGCCAAGCGTCTCCCCTTCCGCATCATCCACGCCCAGATGGCCACGCCGGAGCTGATCGAGCGCATGAAGAAGCTGCCGATCGTGCTGGATATCCAGCCCACGTTCCTGATGACCGACCTGCACTGGATCGAGGAGCGCGTAGGCAAGGAACGCGCCGTGCTGAGCTATCCCTGGAAGACGTATCTGGACGCGGGACTGATCATGGCCGGCGGCTCCGACGCACCGGTGGAGAGCTTCAATCCCTGGATCGGCATCTACGCCACCGTGACCCGTCAGGATATGGACGGCTATCCCGTGGGCGGCTATCACCCCAACGAGAAGGTATCCGTGTATGACGCGGTGTGTATGTACAGCAAGAACGTGGCCTACGCCAACGGCGATCAGGACCTGATGGGAACCATCGAGGCCGGCAAGTTCGCCGACATGGTGATCATCGACCGTGACATCTTCCACATTCCCGAAAACGACATCAAGGACATCCAGGTGCTGAACACCTATATGGCCGGCATCGAGAGATATCACCGCGACTGATACGCGCAGCATAACAAAGGAGCTAAGACATGAAATTAAATTCTTTTGACAAGGTCAAGCAGTTGACGGAAGAGATGGTCGCCATCCCCAGCATCAACAAGGAGCCGGGCGGCGAGAGCGCCGTGGCCCGCTATATACAGGACTTCTATATGTCCCTGCCCTACTTCCAGGCACATCCCGAGCAGGTCAAGTGCTTCCAGACCAAGAACGACTTTGTGGTGCGGCACAGCACGCTGGCCTATGTGAAGGGTACCAAGGGCAATTCCAACCGCACGGTCATCCTCATCGGCCACATCGACACCGTGGGCGTGGACGATTTCGGCACCATCCGCGAGTACGCGTTCCGCTGCGAGGAACTGCCCGCCAAGCTGCGCGAGACGTTCGTGCTGCCCCAGGAGGTCATTGACGATATCGAGTCCGGCGAGTATCTGTTCGGCCGCGGCGCGCTGGATATGAAGTCCGGTGTGGCAGGCCATATGTACCTGATCCAGTACTTCTCCGAGCATCCCGAGGAACTGGACGGCAACCTGCTGGCTATCGGCGAGTGCGACGAGGAGGACAACTCCAAGGGCATCATCACCGCCCTGGACCTGCTGGAGGAGCTGAAGGAGAAGGAACACTTCGAGTATGTGGCGTGCATCAACGCGGACTACTCCACCAACTACGCCCCCGGCGACGAGAACCGCTACATCTACTACGGCAGCATCGGCAAGCTGCTGCCCTGCTTCGCCGTGTTCGGCAAGGAAGCCCATGTGGGCCAGGCTTTCAGCGCGCTGGATCCCAACCTGGTGCTGGCCAACATCACGCGCAAGATGTCCCTGAACACTGACCTGTGCGACATCGCCCAGGGTGAGGTGGCCATTCCGCCCATCTCCCTGAAGCAGATGGACACCAAGGGCCCCTACACCGTACAGACGGCGCTGACGGCCTTCGGTTACTACAACTTCTTCACCCACGGCTGGAGTCCTTCCATCGTGCTGGAAAAGAGCAAGCAGATGGCTGTGGAGGCCTTTGACGAGACGGTGGAGTACCTGAATGCCCAGTACAAGCGCTTCTGCGAGCTGAGCAAGGTGGACTTCCATCAGCTGCCCTGGAAGACCCGTGTCTACACCTGGAACGAGTTCTATAACGAGCTGGCCGCCGTGCACGGCGAGGCCTTCAAGAAGGCCATTCACGAGTTCACCGTGAAGCTGCATGAGGACGATCCTGAGCTGGATCTGCGGCTGTTCGGCCTGCGTGTGGTGCAGGAGGCATGGAAGTGGTCTGAGGACAAGTCCCCCGCCGTGGTGGTGTTCTTCGGCTCCATCTTCAGTGCCCGTATCGAGATGACCGGCCGCACGGCCAAGGAAAAGGCACTGCTGGACGCGGTGGAGAGCGCTATCGAGGTGGTGCGGCCCGAGGCCCAGCGCCAGATCAAGACCCGTATGTTCTACCCCTACATCTCCGACTCCAGCTTTATGGCCGTGTGCGACGACACCCTGGCTATCCAGGCGCTGGAGACGAACATGCCCCAGTACGGCGTGAAATACACGCACCCGGTGGATAAGATCCGTCAGATCGACGTCCCCGTTGTCAATATCGGTACCTTCGGCCGCGACGGACATATGCTCACCGAGCGCGTGGATATGCGGCAGACGTTCCAAAATGTTCCCAACATCACCTATGAAGCGGTGAAGCGTCTGCTGAGCTGAGCTATCCCTCCCTACGCTGAGAGACCCTGTCAAAACGCACAAAACGCACCAAGCACAAAACGCAAAACGCACAAGCGCAATCGCAGAGAAAATCACCTATTGTTTCGCGTGAAAGGAGAAAAGTATGGTTATACTGCAAGCTATTCAAGATTTTGGTAACTGGTTCTGGGGCATTCCCATTTTGATCCTCATCGGCGGTGGCGGTCTGTTCCTGACCATCTATCTGGGCTTCCCCCAGATCCGCCACTTCGGCTACGCCATGAGCCAGACCTTCGGCAAGATGTTCGCCAAGAAGGAAGAGGGCAAGGTCCGTCCCATCTCCGCCGCATTCGCGGCCCTGGCCTGCGCCGTCGGCGCTTCCAACATCGTCGGCGTGCCCGTGGCTATCGCCCTGGGCGGCCCCGGCGCTGTGTTCTGGATCTGGATCCTGGCTATCTTCGGCATGTGCACCAAGTACTGCGAGGTCGCGATGGGCATCAAGTACCGTCGTAAGAACGACGTGGGCGAGTGGGTCGGTGGCCCCGCCTACTACCTGCGCGGTCTGGGCAAGAAGATCGGCGTCGTGTTCGGCATCGGCTACGCCTTCTTCTTCATGATCGAGCTGGTCCCCTCCCTGGCCTCTCAGGGCGTTTCCGCTGCTGAGCAGTTCAACGTCTTCGGAGCAAACCAGACCGTCACCGGCATCATCATCGCCGTTCTGGTGGGCGTTATCCTGGCCGGCGGCTTCAAGCGCGTGTCCAGCGTCACCGACATCCTGGTGCCCGTCATGGCCTGCCTGTACGTGCTGGGCGCTCTGGTCATCATCTTCGCCCATGTGGGCGAGCTCCCCGCTGTTTTTGGCATGATCTTCCAGGATGCCTTCACCGGCCACGCCGCTGTGGGCGGCTTCGCCGGCGCCACCATCATGGCTGCTATCCGTTGGGGCGCTGCCCGCGGCGTGTACTCCAATGAGGCGGGCGTAGGCTCCACCATCGCCGGTCACTGCACCGCCGATACGGATCACCCCATCCGTCAGGCCCAGTTCGGTATCTTCGAAGTCTTCATGGATACCATCGTTATCTGCACCATCACCGCCCTGGCTGTTCTGGCCTCCGGCGTGTGGACCCAGGAGGGTCTGAGCTCCGGCCAGCTGGCCCTGGCTGCTTTCCAGTCCGTGTTCGGTAACTTCGGCGCCATTTTCGTCGCCATTACGGTGTTCATGTTCGTGTTCTCCACGATCATTTCCGCCGGCTTCTTCGGCCAGATCCAGGCTGAGATCCTGTTCGGCCGTAAGTTCTCCAAGATCTGGGTGTTTATGTATCCCCTGTTCATCGGCATCGCCTGCGCGTTCTCCAACGTGACCACCATGTACATGATCACCGACGGCTTCATGGCTATTATCGTCATCCTGAACATGATCGGCCTGCTGCTGATGTGCAAGCAGGTGAAGGACCTGCAGAAGGAGTACTACAACACTCCCGGTATGTACTACCTGGCTGACAAGGCCGCCAAGGAAGCCAAGAAGGCTGCCAAGTAACGGCTGACACAGCATAACACAGTGATAACGTAATTCCCCTGTACTGACATTCCCCGCGTTTTGTGCGTTTACCCCCCCTGGACCTCTCAGCGAAGGGTGCTGGTCCCCTCCAGCGCCGGGGCCCGGTCCGGCCTTGTGCCGGGCCGGGCTTCCGGCATTTCAGGGGGCCTGTCCCACCCCACGATAAAAGGGAACGACCGCCGAATGGGCGGTCGTTCCCTTTTGTGCGGCGGGTGTCTGTGCAGCCGAAGGCGCCTTTTTATGCCCACCACTATCCGGGCGGATCGCACCGTCAGCCCTCTGCGGGCAGCGTCACGGTAAATGTGGAGCCATTTCCAGGGCGGGAGAACACAGTCACCCGCCCGCCGCACAGCGTTACCACCCGGCGAACAATGGACAGGCCCAGGCCGTTGCCCCGGTCATCCGGGTATGGTGCAGCCCGGTAGAACCTGTCAAAAATGTGCCGCTGTGTCTCCTCGTCCATACCGATACCCGTATCGGAGACAGACACGGTGACCTCTCCCTCACCCCGCCGCAGCACCACGGTGATCTGCCCGCCGGCGGGCGTGAACCGGATAGCGTTGGAGAGCAGGTTAGACCAGATGTGCTCCACCAGCTCCTCATTGCCGTAATAGTCCACCGGATCCAGGTCCCCCTCCACGGTCAGGCTCTTTTTCAGCCACTCCCTCTCCTGCTGGCGCACACACCGGCGGAGCTGTTCATCCAGGCTGTACAGCGTCTTGTCGGACACGATCTCGGTGTTTTCGTACCGAGCCAGCTCCAGAACGTGGGTGCTCATGGCAGCCAGTCGTTCGGACTGCTGCACCACGGTGTCTGTATAGGTCCGCCGCTGCTCCGATGTCAGGTCGTCGTTTTGCAGCAGCTTGGCAAATCCCCGGATGGAGATAAGCGGCGTTTTGAACTCGTGGGAAAAGGTATTCACAAAGTCCATTCGCAGCAGCGCCACGCTGGACAGTTCCTCCGCCATTTTATTAAAGCTGCGGATATATTCCGCCACCTCGCCCCGGGCGCCCCGCATATCCACCCGCACGGTATAATCGCCCTCCGCCACCGACTGCGTGGCCTGCATCAACCGTGACAAAGGCGCCAGATACCCACGGAAAATGAATATGGCCAGCAGTACGCCCAGGATGGCGCTGACCGAAAGGATGAGGATGGGCCACAGCAGCGTATAGCTGGCGTCCTCCAGATGCACCAGCCGCTGCACCAGTGTAAATATCCCCAACGCCATCCCCACATACACCGCCACCAGCCCCAGCACCAGCAGGAACATGGTGCCCAGCAGCCGGACAGGCGGCTTTTCTTTTTTCACCTTATTTCTGGCCATTGCCGTCCTCCCGGGGCATCCCCATATAGCCAAATCCCCGAATCGTCCGCAGCTCGAAATCCGGGTTGCCCCGGAATTTCTCTCGCAGTCGGGAGATGTAAACCTCCACAGTGTGCTCGTCCACATCACTGTCCAGATCCCATATGTCGTCGATAAGCTGCCGTTTTGTGAAAAGCGTCCGGGGGTAAGACAGCAGCTTATACAGCAGCAAAAACTCCTTAGCGGACAGCTGCCACATACTCTGTGGAGTGATGACCTGCAGGGAGCCGCGGTCCAGCACCGTGGTGCCCACCGTCAAGCGTCGGTCTGCCCGGCTGCAATACCGCCGCAGCAGGGCCTCGATACGCCAAAGCATCTCCTCCTCGTCCACTGGCTTGACCATATAGTCATCCGTCCCCGCCCGGAACCCCCGGCGCTTGTCCTCCTGGGTCACGCGGGCCGTCACCATCAGCACCGGCAGATCGCAGTTCCCCTCCCGCAGCGTCTGGGTGAAGGTGATGCCGTCCATCCGCGGCATAGTGATATCCACCACCGCCAGATCGCACTGGTAGTGTTCCATCACCTCCAGCGCCTCCACACCGTCCCGCGCAGGGCACGGCTCGTACCCGGCACGCCGCAGCACCTCGCACATCAGAAATCTGGCGTTGTCATCGTCCTCGGCCACCAAAATGCGGAACATGGCTGTCCCTCCCTTGTGTTTTTTTGGATTTTATCACACCTGCTCTCAAAAATCGAGATTTTTTGAGCTTACGTTGAGGTTTCTTCGGTATACTGCCGTTACCATAGGAAAAATAGGAGGAACACCCCATGCCCAGACCTGTCTGCATCACCTACGACAGCACCTGTGACCTGACGCCCCAGCTGCTGGAGCGCTTCCATATCCGCACCATACCCCTGACTATCCAGAGTGGCGGGCGTGTCTTCCCTGATGACGGAAACTACACCTCGGCGGAGCTGTACGCCGATTACCGCCGGAACGGCACCCTGCCCAAAACAACAGCGATCAGTCCAGAGGCGTTCAAGGCATTTTTCTCCCCGCTTTTAGCGGAGGGCTATGACATCGTCCACATCGACATCAGCTCGGAGCTGTCCTGCACCTGCCAGAACGCGGTACTGGCGGCGCAGGAGCTGACGGACCAGGGACAGATCCACGTGGTGGACAGCCGCCAGCTCTCCACCGGCGGCGGGCTGCTGGCACTGCAGGGGGCCAAGCTACGGGACAGCGGTATGGCAGCGGCGGACATCGCCGCGGAGCTGCGCCGCCTGGCACCCTGTAGCGACACCAGCTTCGTACTGGACACACTGGAGTTTATGTGGAAGGGCGGCCGCTGCAGCGGCGTGACGGCGCTGGGCGCCAATATGCTGAAGCTGAAGCCCTGCCTTGAAATGCGGGAGGGCAAGCTGGCAGTCTGCAAAAAGTACCGCGGCGCCATGGAAAAGGTGTACCGCCAGTATATCACCGAACGGTTGGCGGATAAGACAGTTGTGGCTGATCACGCTTTCATCACCCACTCCGGCGAGGTGGCGGAGACCACCCTACAGGAGCTGACGAAGCTGGTACGGGAGTTGGCACCCTTTCAGGAGGTATTCGTCACCCAGGCTGGCTGCACTGTGTCCTCACACTGCGGCCCCGGCACCCTGGGTGTGCTGTTCCTGCGGCAGCCGGAGCAATAACAAGCTGCGCATCAGTTGTGCACCCATGTCCGCACCAGGTCGGGCACCCATCCGAACACACGGCGGCACTCTGCCCTGCATTCTTGTTCGGTACAGTCTGGATGCGCGGCCATATAGGCCAGCAGGTACGCCCGTACATTCTCTCGAAGGTTTTTCCGGGCAAACCGGAAATCATACTCGGGAATTGCGTCCAGCGCAAATGAGGTCAGCGGGGTATCGCTGTAACAGGGCTTGGCCAAGTTCACACGGGTCGTGTGGCAGATAGTGTGACGGGCGTTCGCAGGGTGGAGTATGTCCTCCAGATGCTCGAAGTCCGCTTTCGTTTTGCCGGTGCTCAACAATACGCGCGGAAGCTGTGTCTGTGTCAGAAAGTGCCCGTTGGCGAGAGTAGCCTTCAGCAGAAAGGACAGGCAGAAATCCTCCGAATTTGATAAGCAAATATCCACACCGCCGTAGCCTCGCTCATGGAAATACAGCTGTCCAAATCGGTTTTTTTGCTTGCGGCTGCGATGGGTATTGTAGTCGGGGAAATGCGTTTCGTCATAGCAGTAGGCCTCTACCCATAGCGGCTCAATGGTCACGCCAAAGACCTCGATGCGGCAATCATTGATAAGCTTATCGCCCAGCATTTGCAGAATATGTACCGGTTCATCATAAGCGGCATTTTTTAAATTGCTGACCAAGGTCCACAAGTCGGCAGCGCGGTCCATACACTCAGTCCTTTCCGGGGCGTTTCAAAAAGTATATCACTTGGATGGCGTTCGTACAAGTTCCATAGGAAGAACTTTGCGTAAGGACACACATTCGCTGCGTTAGTTCTGCAAAATGGCGTGGATGCGAAAACCGTCAGCAGTATGCTACGTCGCTACGACGCGAGCTTCACCCTGCGCACCTACACCCACGCCACGCGGCAAAAGCAAGACGAAGCCGCGCAGGCCATGGGCAGCTTCATGGCGCAGGTGATGTAAACGCCGAAAGCGATAAAAGCACGGGAGAGGAAGCTGAACTTCCTCTCCCGTGCTCTTTCACCTTTTCCGCGCATTTCCGCGTGTGGGTCAAAACTGTCCCACACCGTGACCCACAGATTAAATTGGCAAAAAAGTAAATAAAAAGTCCTGTTTTCGAGAGAAAACAGGACTTTTTGGAGGTGACACCCGGATTTGAACCGGGGAATGAGGGTTTTGCAGACCCTTGCCTTACCACTTGGCTATGTCACCGTGTCAGCGAAAATCATTATACTATATACCGTCGGCCCTTGTCAAGAGTGAAATGCCCGTTGAAACGGGATTTCTTTCATTGCTTTTGGTGTTACTTCACGGTTGTCTTTGCTGCAGCCTCAGAAAAAACCACAAAAAGAAATAGAACAAATGTTGCAATACGCGAAAAGGTGTGATATAATAGAGCCGGAAGAACAGCGGACGCGGCGCACATACAAAAAACGGACCTGCGCCGACACGGGGCGCATGAAAGGGGCATGGCTATGGCGAAGATGACCAGAATGCAGCAGAAGATCTACGACTACATCGCCCAGGCACTGCGGGAGCAGGGGTATCCCCCCTCGGTGCGGGAGATCGGCGAGGCGGTGGGACTGAAATCGCCGTCCACGGTGCATTTCCACCTGAAGCACATGGAGGAGCTGGGCGTGCTGACCAAGGGGGCCGGCAAGGGCCGGGCCCTGACGCTGGCGCAGCCCATGCAGGGGGAAATGCCTGACGGCGCGCCGGTACAGGAGGAGGCGGCACCGGCGGCGGACCGCATCCCCGTGGTGGGCAGCGTGGCTGCGGGCAGCCCCATATTGGCGGAGGAGTGCATTGAGGACTATCTGACCTTCGACACCGGCGGACGCGAGGGGGAGTACTTTGCCCTGCGGGTGCGGGGCGAGTCCATGCTGAACGCGGGCATCCTGCCGGACGACCTGGTGGTGGTGCACCGCCAGCCCACGGCACACAACGGCGAGATCGTGGTGGCGCTGCTGGGGGACGAGGCCACGGTGAAGCGGCTGAGCCGCCGGAACGGCGAGGTGTGGCTGCTGCCGGAGAACGAGAACTACCGGCCCATCGACGGCCGCGAGGCCACACTGCTGGGCAAGGTCACCGCCGTGGTGCGGGAGTATAACTGAACGCAAAAAGAGACGGCCCTGCCGTCTCTTTTGGGCGTCAGGGGGTGTTTTGCACGATTTCCATTACCGGAAATGGCAAAAAAACGGAAATTTTCCACAAAAAGGCTGGACAAACGGTGTGACTGTGCTATAATCTGACTATCCGCAGAGGTACCTCTGCATTTGCGTTTTAACGATCTTAAAACGATGCGTCCTGCGGAAATCTAAAACAAATGGGGTTTGAGACATGAAGAAATTGTTGGCAACCATTCTGGCGCTGGTCATGGCGCTGAGCCTGTGCACAAGCGCATGGGCGGCGGAGGGAGACTGGACAGGCTCCGGTACGAAGGCCGACCCGTATATGATCACGACCGAGGCGGGGCTGAATAAGCTGGCCACGGACGTGAACAGTGGTACGGTGTACAGTGGCAAGTATTTCAAACTGGGCGCGAGCATCAATGTGACGAACTGGACGCCCATCGGACAAAAGGGCAGCGACAACAAGTTTGCCGGTATCTTTGACGGCAACGGCCAGACGGTGACTATCAATGGCATCAATAGTAGTCTCGGTTCCGCTTTCGGCGGCTACGCTGGTTTCTTCGGCGCGGTTAAGGGCGCGACTATCAAGAACCTGACGGTAGACGGCACTATTACCGGCGCGGATGTGGCTGGTATCGTGGCGAGAATGGACGGCGGTACGGTGGAGAACTGCGTCAACAGGGCGACTGTTACCGGCAATAGGAAGGCAGCGGGTATCGTTGTCATTACCAAGGGCAGCGGTGAAGCAACCATTCAGAATTGCCGGAACTACGGAACTATCAAGTCCACTGGCGACCGAGCGGGCGGTATCATAAATTTGATCGAACTCAAGACGCAGGTGCTGAACTGCACAAATAGCGGCAGCGTGACTTCGGAGGCGACTGCAACCTATGGTGCGGGCGGCGTTGTTGCATGGACTAACTGTGCGGCCTTTACTATCAGCGAGTGTGTAAACACTGCGAACGTGACCGCTAAGGGTGCTGCTGGCGGTATCGTTGGCGGCGTCGGTGGTGACAGTAATGCGGATAGAACAGGGACGATCGGCGGCTGCAAAAACAGCGGCGGTGTGGAGGTCGTAGCTGGCGCAACTAACAGCAACATGGATGCAGGCGGCATCGTTGGTTGGGTCGCAATTGAATCCGGTGCAAAAAGAGTGGCGCTGACGGCTGCCGGTAATGCCAATACGGGAGTGGTATCCGGTGCGAAGCGGCTGGTCATTGCCGAGGATGTGACACTTGGCGGCAGTGGGCAGGAATCTTACCCGCATCTGTACATTGAAGCCGGTGCAAATGTCGTTATCAACGGCGGCAATATCGGGAACGAAACACAGAATCGCGGCAGCCTTACCATCACCGGGGACGCAAAGCCCTCTGCGGCGCTGACCAACTATGGCAAGCTGGTGCTGAATTGCAATATGGAAGCCGGTAAATTTGTCCTGATACAGAATTCTGAGACCCTTATCAAGGGCGGTACTTACAAGTTTACTATTGAAGAAAACGAGAGAAACGGCCTGAAAATTGAGGCGGGTACGTTTAAGGACCTGCGCAAGAGCGGCGGCAATACCGTTTGGGGAGAAGATGAAATTAAAGATTATTTGGTACCCGGTGCAGAGGTGTCTTATGACGGTACCGGCAATATCAAGGTCTGGACTGTGACTATGCCGGTGTCCGGTGTGGCACTGGACAAGACCAGTGCCGAGCTGCAGGTGGGCAAGACGCTGACGCTGACTGCCACGGTTACGCCGGATAATGCCACCGATAAGGCCGTGGCCTGGACTTCCAGCAATGATGCGGTTGCTACGGTGGATGCTAATGGTGTTGTTACCGCCAAGGCCGAGGGCACGGCGACCATCATCGCGACTGCCGGTGGCAAGACCGCGACCTGCACCGTGACGGTCAAGGCTGCGCCGCGCTACTATTACAACTCCACCACCACGACCACCAAGGATGGCAGCAAGACCAGCCCCAAGACCTTCGACGCCGGCATCGGCATCTACGCTCTGACCGCCGTCCTCTCCGTGACCGGCATGGCGTGGACCGCTAAAAAGCGCGAGAACTGAGTTTCTCCCGCGGCGGTCCTACCCCGCCGACGCATGAGAATAAAGAAGAAAGACCGGCGAGAGCCGGTCTTTCTTTTTGGGGGGGTGATGCTGGGGGCTGTCAGATGACGTGGTATTCCTTCAGGAGCTTTTCGATATCGGTGTTTTCGATCTTGCCCAACAGCTTCTTGACGGCCAGCTTTTCCATCAGGCCCAGCTCCATGTCGGTGGCCTTCTTGCCGTCCCGCAGCTTCACGGTGGCGTTCAGCAGGTCGCGGACGTCATAGACGCTGCCCCAGACCTCGGGCACGCCGCGGTCCACGTTCAGCAGGGTGTACACGGCCTCCATGCCGGTCCGCATGGAATACTCGGTGGTGAAGATGGTGTCGCGGGGCGTCTCGGCAAACTGACCGAGGAAGGCGAAGTTCACGCTGCCGTCGGGCACCACATTGGGCCGGTCGCCGTAGGCGCGGGGCATGAAGAACGCATCGATATAGGGCATCATCACGGGTACGGTGTTGGCGCTGTTGGACGCCAGGTCCTCGATCTGATCCTCGGGCACGCCGATGTGGTACAGCCACTCCATGCAGATCTCCTTGCCGGTGCACGCCCGCATGGGCTTTTTCACATAGTCGCCGGGCTTGTCGGTGAACAGGGAGTACACCCACACCAGGCAGTGGTCCTTGGGCTGGTCGCGGAACTGGGGCTGGCGGTTGATGGTCCAGCTCATCAGCCAGGAGGAGTCCTTGACGGTGACGATGCCGCCGGTGACCACATGGCCGGTGAAGGGGTCGCGCTTGCAGATGTTCTTGATATAGGGGATGATCTTCTGGTCCAAAGTCTCCACGGTGGCGCTCATCCAGTTGGTCTGCTCGGGGTCATGGCAGAATTTGTCGGGATGGCCAAAGGCAGGGTCCTGCGCGGCGATCTTGCGCCACATATCCCAGCCGCCGCCGGGCTTCAGCTCGGTGTTGTAGGCGGCGGGCTTATCCTGACTGCCCATGGAGGAGTTCTCCACGCAGCCGCCGTTGGTGATGAACACCAGATCGTTCTCCGTCAGGTCGATGGCGCCGGGCTCGTTGTTCTCGATGACATCGATGCGCTTGGCCAGCTTGTGGGCGGGATCGGAGCAGTCGAACTCCACGTTGGTGACCTGCACGCCGTAATGGAACCGGACGTTGTGGCTCTCCAGATACTTCACCATGGGCAGGATCATGGACTCATACTGGTTGTACTTGGTGAAGCGCAGGGCGGTGAAGTCGGGCAGGCCGCCGATGTGGTGGATATAGCGCTGGATATACAGCTTCATCTCCAGCGCGCTGTGCCAGTTCTCAAAGGCGAACATGGTGCGCCAGTACAGCCAGAAGTTGGAGTTCAGCACCTCGTCATCGAAGAAATCGGTGATCTTCTTGTCCTGCAGATCCTCGTTGGGGGTGAAGAACAGCTTCATGATCTCCATGGCGCCCTTGTCGGAGATGTCGAACTTGCCGTCGGTATGGGCGTCCTGACCACGGTCAACGGTGGCGCGGCACAGGGAGTAGTTGGGGTCCTCCTTGTTGAGCCAGTAGTACTCGTCCAGAACGCTGACGCCCTCCGTCTCGATGGAGGGGATGGAACGGAACAGGTCCCACATGACCTCGAAATGGTTGTCCATCTCGCGGCCGCCGCGCATGACGTAGCCCAGGTTCTCGAACTTATAGCCGTCGCAGGCGCCGCCGGGCAGGCTGCCCTTTTCCAGAATGTGGATGTGCTCGCCCTTCATCTGGCCGTCGCGGACCAGATAGCAGGCGGCGGTCAGGGCAGCCAGACCGCTGCCCACGATATAGGCGGATTTGTTGTCCACGCCCTCGGGCTTTTTGGGACGGGCAAAGGCTTCATAGTTACCGCTGGAATAATACATAAATAAACTCCTTTCAAGTATCCACTGTATGTTTTCCTTTGATGATGAAAGCATACATCTGAATGAATATTTGTTCAATAAGCAGAAAAACCCCGGTGATAAATTTTTTATCACCGGGGCGGCAGATGTTCAGTTTTTTATCATTTGGCCTCGTTTGATAAGGGCTTGTCGGTACGCAGACGCGCCAGCGCGGCGTCGACGCTGCCGTGGATGACCTGGTCCAGCCGTTCCACAATCAGATGGGGATCGCCCTTCATGTCGGATCTGATCCAGTCCAGCATCAGGCCTACGAACATATACTTGTACAGCGTGGCGATGAAGGCCTTATCCTCCGGCCGGACGGACATTCCCCGGGCCTGCTCCTCCACCACGCCCTCCAGCAGGTCGTAGGTCAGCTTGTAGAGATAGTTCTCCACCTGCTCCCGGCTGACGGAGCGATAGACGTTGAGGATAAAGGGCTTATTCTCCTGCACGGCCTCGAAGATCTGCAAAAGGCCCTGCTGCCACGTCTCGTAGGTCTTTTTGCCCGCCAGAGCGCGGCTGGCGTCCTCCTGACAGCTCCACTCCACCAGATCATAGATGTCCTTGAAGTGATAGTAAAACGTCATGCGGTTGATACCGCAGTCGTCGGTGATGTCGCTGACGGTGATCTTATGCAGGGGCTTTTCCAGCAGCAGCTTTTTCAGCGACGCCTCCAGCGCCCGCTTGGTGACTTGTGACATGGCATACGCTCCTTTTATGCGTCCAGCCGGACGGACCAGCTGCCCAGGGGGGAGAGGGGGGCCGTCTCTGTGGGGGACAGACCCTGCACCACGCCCTCGGTGGTGACAACGGATACGGACTTAAAGCAGATGGGGGCGAAGGGGGCGGTGTCCAGCAGCTGCTGCCACAGGGCCACCAGGTTCGCGTCAGCGCCATTGGATCGATAGGCCTGCAGCAGTCGGTCGGTAGTCTCATCGGACCAGCCGCCGTAGTTGAGGCTGCCCTCGGTGGACAACAGGGCCGTCAGGTCCCAGTCGGCGGTCAGGCGGCATTCACCGTAATAGAGATCAAAGTCACCGCTTTCCAGCCGGGCGAGGAACGTGTCCCAGGGAACAGCCTCTACGGTGACGGTCAGGCGTGCGGTATTGAGGTACATGGCGATCTCCTGGGCGGCGGAGACCTTGAAGCTGCTCTCCTCGTTGACCAGAAGCGTCAGCGTCAGGGGTGTCTCATCCTCCGCCTGTTCGCCAAGGGCGGCGTTCAGCAGGCGGTTATAGGCCGCGGTGTCGTAAGGCGTTTCCAGCGCGGTATCGTAGCCTGCGTAGGCGCGGGAGGCAGGCAGCTGGGCCGCCGTGCCCTGCCCCAGCAGGCAGGAGGACACCAGCGTTTCGCGGTCGATGCCGGCGCTGAGGGCCCGGCGCAGGGCCGGGTCGGACAGGGACTCCCGCCGGGTGTTCATGCCCAGGAACTGCATAACGGGGGTGGCCGCTTCAGCGTAGTCGCCGGCGCCGGAGACACCGGTGCTGTTGCTGCCGGTGAGATCCAGCGTCAGCAGCTGCACCTCACGGGAAGTGAAGGCGTACAGGGCGGAGTCCTGGTCCTTGCAGTGCTGCAGGCGGATGGTGGACAGCGGCAGAACGCTGCTGTCCTGCCACCATCGGCTGTTGGCTGTCAGATAGGCGCCCGTGTCATCCTTGGCAAACAGATAGGGGCCGCTGCCCGTGGGGGCGGTGCGGTTCTCGGTGCCGGCCTTGATGATGGGAATGTCCAGGCGGCTGGGAAGGGTGGCCAGAGAAGAGGACAGGGCGACGACCACCGCGTCCTCCCGGACGTACACGGAGGTCACGTCCCGCAGCCGGGCGGCATAGCGCTCAGAGGTGCGGGCGCGCTCCAACGTGGCGGCCACGTCCGCCGCCGTGACGGCGGAGCCGTCAGAGAAGGCCGCATCGGCCTTGATGCGGATGGTCCAGGTGCGCTGGGCGGCATCATACGTCCAGCTGTCCGCCAGGACAGCCTGGGGCCGGAACTGCTCGTCCAGGGCAAACAGCCCCTGGTACATGAGGGACTCTACGGTCTGCTGCATGGTGTCCGTGGTGCGGACGGGATCCAGGGTGCCGCCGGCGATATAGGGCAGGGTAAAGGCGGTCAGCGGCTCCGGCTCCGGTTCCTCGTTTTCATTCTGGTAGAAGTCGGACAGCTCTCCCAGGGGATCCTCGGTGACCTCCCAGTCGGCGCAGCCGGCGGCCAGCAGCATGGTCAGCGCCAGCAGCAGGCACAGCAGTGCACGTTTCATAGCGTATCCTCCCGCAGAGCGATCAGCGCGGCCTGTTCGCCCCGGCGCAGGCCCATCTTCCGGTGGCTCCAGTACAGGTCCGGGCGGCAGGCGGTGCAGTGATCGCAGATGTCGATGCGCGTAACGCCTTCGCGGCGCAGCCACAGGGCGTTGACGGCTTTCAGGTCGATGTGCCACTTGCTGCCGTTCCATGCCATGAACGGCTCCGCCGCCACACCCAGTGCGGCCCGCAGGGCCTCCGGTACGTCGCCGTCCGTCTCGAAGCAGCACGGCCCGATGGCCGGTCCGATGGCGGCGCGGAGGTCCGCCGGGTCGCAGCCGTAATCCTCGGCCATGACGCGTACCGTCTCCGCGGCGATGCCGGCGGCGGTGCCCCGCCAGCCGGCGTGGGCTGCGCCGATGACCCGGCGCACCGGGTCGTGGAGCAGCAGTACGTTGCAGTCGGCGGAGAACACGATCAGGGGGATGCCCGGCACGTCCGTCACCAGGGCGTCGGCGCTGTCGTAGTCCTGCGGCTGCCACAGACCCTTGCCGCAGTCCACCGCCGTGACGCGGCGCACATCGCTGCGGTGCACCTGACGGCTGAGCACCGCCCGCTGCACATCCGTGTCCAGCGCGGTGCACAGGCGGCGGAAGTTCTCCTGTACGTTGGCCAGGTCATCGCCCCGGCGGTCATCCAGGTTCAGACTGTCCCAGGGGGTGGGGGAGACACCGCCCTTTCGGGTGGAAAAGCCGTGGGTGATGGCGTTGTTTTCCAGCACGTCGGAGGCCAGATAGACCAGATCGTTTTTTGTGTGGATGTGGAACATAGTGTCTCCTTCCGGAGGGGAACGGGGCGTCGGGGACGCTGCCCCCTACATTAAGATGAGACGGGCGGCGGCTTCAGCCGCCGCCCGTCATTTTACAATGCCTCGCAGAGTTTGCGTCCGCAGACGCAAATCAAGGCGAATTCATTTTCGGCAGCGTGTACGCCGCCGAAAATTCCTCTCGGCCTGCAAACGTGCGCGTGCGCGTCTTTGGCGCGCACGTCGTGCACCGCAGCAGGCCGCAGCCCGCTCAAACGACAGCCCAGCGAAGCGGGTGTCGTTTGAAGTTACTCAGGAGTGGTACTCCTTGCAGGTGCACTTTTTCCATTTCAGCCCGCTGCCGCAGGGGCACAGGTCGTTGCGGCCGACCTTGACCACCTTGGTGGGGCGCTTCTTCACGGTGCCGTCGCCGCCCACGTTTTCGGTCATGCCGCTGGCCACGCGCTCGCGCTTGACTTCCTCGTTCTGGCGCAGGCGGACGGAGTACAGACGGCGCACCGTCTCCTCCTTCATGGCGTCGATCATCTCCTCGAACATCTCCAGGGACTCCTTCTTGTAGGCGTCCACCGGGTTGGTCTGGGCGTAGGCCCGCAGACGGATTCCCTGGCGCAGGTCCTGCATGGCGTCGATGTGGTCCATCCAGTATTCGTCCACCACCCGCAGCAGCACCACGCGCTCCAGCTCACGCATGACGGGCGGTGTGATCTCCTGCTCCTTCTTCTCGTAGAAATCGGCGGCGGCCTTGGTGAACATTTCGATGAAATCGTCCTCGGTAAGGGTGGGGAGCTGGCTCTCGTCGATCTTCACGGTGTACTTGGTGAAGTACACGCCCTCCAAGCCGCGGAGAAGCTCCTTACACTGGACCATGTCCAGGTGCTCCTGACCCATGAAGGCGCTGCGGACCTGGTGGCCGATGGCGCTCTCCATCATGCCCATGATGATGCCCTTGACGTCCATGCCGTCCAGCACCTGCTTGCGCTGGCCGTAGATGATCTCGCGCTGCTTGTTCATCACGTCGTCGTACTCCAGCACGGACTTACGGGCCTGGAAGTTGCGGCTTTCCACCGTGGTCTGGGCCTGCTCGATGGCGCGGGAGAGCATCTTGTTCTCGATGGGGGTGTCCTCATCGATGTTCATGCGCTCCATCATACCGGTGACGCGGTCGCCGCCGAACAGGCGCATGAGGTCGTCCTCCAGGGAGATGTAGAACCGGGTCTCGCCGGGGTCGCCCTGACGGCCGGCACGGCCGCGGAGCTGGTTGTCGATACGGCGGGAGTCATGGCGCTCCGTGCCGATGATGAACAGGCCGCCGGCGGCGCGGACCTTGTCGGCCTCGCCGGCGATCTCTGCCTTGTGCTGGGCCAGCTTCTCGGCGAACAGCTTCCGGGCGTCCAGGATCTCCTGGTTGTCCGTTTCGGCGTAGCCGGTGGCCTCGGCAATGAGCTCATCGGTGAGCCCGGCCTTGCGGAGGTCGTTCTTGGCCATATACTCGGCGTTGCCGCCCAGCATGATATCGGTACCGCGTCCGGCCATGTTGGTGGCCACGGTGACGGCGCCGAACTGGCCCGCCTGGGCCACGATCTCAGCCTCGCGCTCGTGGTTTTTGGCGTTCAGCAGGTTATGCTTGATGCCCTCGCGGGTCAGCATCTTGCCCAGCAGCTCGTTCTTCTCGATGGACACGGTGCCCACCAGCACCGGCTGGCCCTTGGCGTGGCATGCCTTTACCTGCTGGATGACGGCGCGGTACTTGCCGTTCTCGGTCTTGTACACGCTGTCCTCGTTGTCGATACGGGCGATGGGGCGGTTGGTGGGGATCTCGATGATGTCCAGCGCGTAAATGGTGGCGAATTCCTCCTCCTCCGTCAGCGCCGTACCGGTCATGCCGGACAGCTTGCGGTAGAGGCGGAAGTAATTTTGGAACGTGATGGTGGCAAGCGTCTTGCTCTCGCGCTGGACGGACAGGTGCTCCTTGGCCTCGATGGCCTGGTGCAGACCCTCGGAGTACCGGCGGCCGAACATGAGGCGGCCGGTGAACTCGTCCACGATGACCACCTCGCCGTCCTTGACTACATAGTCCACATCGCGCTTCATGATGCCGTGGGCCTTGATGGCCTGGTTGATGTGGTGGGCGATGGTGCTGTTTTCCGGGTCGGACAGGTTGTCCAGATGGAAGAACTCCTCCGCCTTCTTCACACCCCGGGCAGTGAGGGTGACGCTGCGGGCTTTCTCGTCCACCACATAGTCGGCATCGATGTCGGTGGCTTCCTCCTCTTTGTCATCGCTCTCCACCACCACAAATTTCTTCAGCCGGGCGGCGAACATCTCGGCCATATCGTACAGCTGGGTGGACTTCTCGCCCATACCGGAGATGATCAGGGGGGTACGGGCCTCATCGATCAGAATGGAGTCCACCTCGTCCACGATGGCGAAAGCGTGGCCTCGCTGGACCTGTTCGTTGGCGTACAGGGCCATATTGTCACGCAGGTAGTCGAAGCCCATCTCGTTATTGGTACCGTAGGTGATGTCCGCCTGATAGGCCTTCTGGCGTTCCTCCTTTTTCATGTCGTGGATGATCAGACCCACGGTAAGGCCCATGAAGCGGTGGACCTTGCCCATCCACTCGGAGTCACGCTTGGCCAGGTAGTCGTTGACGGTGACGATGTGAACACCCTCACCGGTCAGCGCGTTCAGATAGGCAGGCAGGGTGGCCACCAGCGTTTTGCCCTCGCCGGTCTTCATCTCGGCGATGCGGCCCTGGTGCAGCACGATGCCGCCCACCAGCTGGACGGGATAGGGGCGCATACCCAGCACGCGGTCCGCGGCCTCCCGCACGGCGGCAAAGGCCTCCGGCAGGATGTCGTCCAGCGTCTCACCATTGGCCAGACGCTCCTTGAACTCCGGGGTCTTGGCCTGAAGCTCGGCGTCGGTCAGCTGCTTGTACTCGTCCTCCAGTGCGGTGATCTTGTCCACGATGGGGTAGATGCTCTTCAGCTCCCGCTGGCTGTAGGTGCCGAAGACCTTGGTAAACAGTCCCATATATTCTGTATCCTTTCTAAGTAAAAAGATAATCGTACATAATTATACCAGTAGAGTATACCACACTCTTTTGTCTAATGCAAAAAGATTTTCTGTGAACAGTTATCGGTCAGTCGTGCCGCTTTGCGGTTGTGCAGCGCGGAAAAGTGTGGTATACTGACGGTACTATCAAAGAGAAGGAGTTTTCGCCATGAAGCTGCGTTTTTACGGCGCTGACCGGTGCGTTACCGGCAGCTGCCATTGTCTGGAGGTCAACGGCAAGCATATCCTGGTGGACTGCGGCCTGCAGCAGGGCCGGGACGAGATCGACAACACCGCGCTGCCCTTTCACCCCGGCAGCATTGATGTGGTGCTGGTGACCCACGCCCATATCGACCACTCCGGCCGCATCCCCATGCTCATCAAAAACGGCTTTCAGGGTAAGATCATTACCACCCGCCTGACCGCCGATCTGCTGGACATTATGCTCCAGGACTCCGCCCATATCCAGGAGCAGGACGCGGAGTACCAGAACCGCAAGAACAAGCGCGCCGGACGTCCGGAGGTAGAGCCGATCTACACCGTGGCCGATGCCCTGCGGGTGCGGGAGTTTATCCAGACCTGCGAATACGGCCAGGACATTCCTGTGGTGGAGGGCGTGACGGCGCAGTTCATCGATGCTGGCCACCTGCTGGGCAGCGCCAGCATCAAGCTCACCTGCCATGAGGGTGATGAAACGCGCACCGTGGTGTTCTCCGGCGATATCGGCAATGTGGATCAGCCCATCATCCGCGATCCCCAGTTCTTCGACAGCGCGGACTATGTGCTCACCGAGTCTACCTACGGCGACCGCAACCACACCGAGGTGTGGAGCTACACCGGCCAGCTGGCGGAGATCATCGACGAGACGCTGGGCAAGGGCGGCAACGTGGTCATCCCCTCCTTCGCCGTGGGCCGCACCCAGGAGCTGCTGTATTTCATCCGCGAGATCAAGGACAAAAATCTGGTCACGTCCGTCAAGGACTTCCCGGTGTACGTGGACAGCCCGCTGGCCAAGAAGGCCACCACCATCTTCTGCGGCGATCTGCGGGGCTATCTGGATGAGGACGCCCTGGCGTTGGTGCAGGACGGCACCCATATGTTCAGCTTCCCCGGCCTGCACCTGACCGAGACGGTAGACGAGTCCAAGCTGCTGAACGTGGACAAGACCCCCAAGGTCATTATCTCCGCTTCCGGTATGTGCGACGCGGGCCGTATCCGCCACCATCTGAAGTATAACCTCTGGCGCGCCGACAGCGCCGTGGTGTTTGTGGGCTTCCAGTCCCCGGGCACCCTGGGCCGCAACCTGCTGGACGGGGCCGACAGCGTCAAGCTCTTCGGCGAGGATGTGGCCGTCCGGGCCAAGATCGTCAATTTCCCCGGACTCAGCTCTCACGCTGACCATGACCATCTGGTGGACTGGATCAAGCACTTTGATCCGGCGAAGACTACCCATGTGTTCGTGGTCCACGGTGACCGCGAGGTGGCACCCGTCTACGCCGAGACGGTAAAGGGGCTGGGCTTTGCAGCCCACGCGCCCCAGTATACCGAGGAGTATGACCTGATCGCCGACAAGCAGCTTGCCCCCGGCTACCTGCCGGAGCGCAAGACCCGGGCCTATGAGGGGGCGCCCAAGGCCACGGCGGCGTACCAGAAGCTGGTCCAGCTGGGCGATATGCTCATCGGCCTCATCCGCCGCAGCAAGGGCCGGGACAACAAGACGCTGGCCGCCTTTGCCGATGCCATCGGCAAGGTCATCAGCAAGTTCGAGTTCTGAGCCGTGCCGGAGAAGAGCAAGACCTACCGCGCCCGCATCGAGGGGTATACCTCCGAGGGCTTGGGCGTGGCCCGCATCGACGGGCAGGCGGTGTTCGTCCACCGGGCGCTGCGGGGCGAGGACTGTGATGTGCTCATCCTGAAGGCGCTGAAAAACGCCGCCTTCGGCAAGGCGGTGCGGGTATACGCGCCCTCGCCCCACCGGGTGGAGCCGGACTGCCTGTACTATGGGCGGTGCGGCGGCTGCGACTTCCGTCACATGGACAGGGAAGAGGAGCTGGAGGCCAAGCGCCAGCGGGTGCAGGACGCCCTGCGCCGCATCGGCGGCAGCGATGTGACAGTGGAGGGTATCCTCTCCGGTGCGCCGCTGCACTACCGCAACAAGAGCCAGTACCCCGTGTCCGCCGATGGGCAGGTGGGGTTCTACAAGGCCCGCAGCCATCAGGTGATCCCGGTGGACTGCTGCCGGATACAGAAGCCCCAGGCCGGCGCGGCGGCGGAGGCCCTGCGGCGGTACATCCGGGAATGCGGCGTGCCCTGCTACGATGAAAGGACCCGGCGGGGTCTGGTGCGGCACCTGTATGTCCGCACGAACAGCGCGGGGCAGTCATTGGTCTGCGTGCTGGTCAACGGGAGGAAGCTGCCCCGCGAGGACACGCTGGTGTCGTTTATGCGGCAGGCGCTGCCGAATGCCGTGGGCGTGGTGCTGGGCGTGAACACCCAGCCCACCGGGGCTGTACTGGGCAGTGAATACCGCACCCTGTGGGGCGCGGACGTGCTGGAGGATACCCTGTGTGGCCTGTCCTTCCGGCTGAGCGTGCCGTCCTTTTATCAGGTGAACCATGACATGGCGGAGGTGCTGTACGATACCGCTGTGGACTTCGCGGGACTGACCGGGCACGAGACGGTGCTGGACCTGTACTGCGGCGCGGGCACCATCACCCAGGTGATGGCCCGGCGAGCGGCGAGGGTCATCGGCGCGGAGATCGTGCCGGAGGCCATTGCCGATGCCAAAGAAAACGCAAAACGCAACGGCATCGGAAATGTGGAGTTTCTCTGCGGCGACGCGGCGGCGGCCGCGGCGGACTTCGCCGCCCGGGGCCTGCGCCCGGACGTGATATGCGTGGACCCGCCCCGCAAGGGGCTCAGCCCGGAGGTGGTCGCCGCAGCGGCATCGATGGCGCCGCAGCGCATTGTCTACGTCTCCTGTGATCCGGCGACCCTGGCCCGGGATGTGAAGCTGTTTGCACAGGCGGGCTATGCCGCCGTCCGCGCCGCGGCTGTGGATATGTTCCCCGGTACGGCGAATGTGGAGACGGTGGTGCGGCTGGAACGCTGTGTATAACAAAAGAAAACCCGCCCGTGGGGTCTTCCCACGGGCGAGTTTTTCGTTATAATACAAAAAACCACCGGCAAAACCGGTGGAAAACCCATTGACAATATGGAAAAAAATTGGTATAATGACTTGCTTTATATTGGGAAAGTGGCGGCATAGCCCCACTTTCATCTATGTGCAGTATACCATCTCCGCCGGCAAAGCACAAGGGGTTGTGGTCAAAATGAACCAACAAGCCCGTGCGTATCGCGACGGAGCGCCCCCGCGGCCCCGCAGGTCAGCGGCTGCGGGAGGGAAATAAGAACAGAAAGGCGTGATCGTAGAGATGGCGAAAGACAAGTACTACGGCAAGACCCTGCGAAAGAACTTTGCCCGCCACGAGGAAGTCATGGCAATGCCCAACCTGCTGGAGATCCAGAAGAAGTCCTATCAGTGGTTCCTGGATACCGGCCTGCGCGAGGTGTTTGCCGATGTGGCCTCCATCGTGGACTATGCCGGTAATCTGGAACTGAGCTTCATTGATTACAGCATGGACGAAAAGCCCAAGTACGACGTGGAGGAGTGCAAGGCGCGCGACGCCACGTATGCCGCCCCCATGAAGGTGCTGGTGCGCCTGCACAACAAGGAGACCGGCGAGATCAAGGAGAACGAGATCTTCATGGGCGACTTCCCCCTGATGACCCACGGCGGTACCTTTGTCATCAACGGCGCCGAGCGCGTGGTGGTCAGCCAGATCGTCCGTTCCCCCGGCATCTATTACGGCAAGGAGATCGATCTGAAGACCGATCTGCCGCTGCTGACCAGCACCGTCATCCCTTACCGCGGCGCGTGGCTGGAGTACGAGACCGATACCAGCGAGGTGTTCTGGGTCCGTATCGACAAGAACCGCAAGCTGCCCATCACCTGCCTGATCCGCGCCCTGGGCCTGAAGACCGACGCGGAGATCCTGGAGCGCTTCGGCGATGACCGCCGCATCGTGGCTACCCTGGAAAAGGATACCTGCAAGACCTATGAAGAGGCCATGCTGGAGATCTACCGCAAGCTCCGCCCCGGTGAGCCCCCCACGCTGGACTCCGCCGAGACGCTGCTGCAAAACCTGTTCTTCGACCCGCGCCGCTATGACCTGAGCACCGTGGGCCGGTACAAATTCAACAAGAAGCTGACCTTCTGGACCCGCGCCAAGGGTCAGAAGCTGGCTATGCCTGTGGCCGATCCCGCCACCGGCGAGATCCTGTTCGAGGACGGCCATGTGCTTACCGCCGACGATTGCACCCTGCTGGACACCGTGGGCGTGCCCGAGATCAGCGTCACGCTGGACAGCGGTGACACCATCCGCATCTTTACCAACAAGATGTGCGATATGCGCCACTATGTGGACTTTGATCCCCGTGAGCTCTGCGGCATCAAGGAGCGCGTGCGCTTTGATGTGCTGCAGGAGCTGCTGGGTAAGTACAGCGGCGACGAGCTGGTGAAGCAGTGCCGCCTCCACGCCGACGATCTGGTGCCCAAGCACATCATCGTGGACGACATCTTCGCGTCCATCAACTACATGAACGCCCTGGCCCACGGTCTGGTGACCAAGGACGATATCGACCACCTGGGCAACCGCCGCCTGCGCTGCGTGGGCGAGCTGCTGCAGAACCAGTTCCGCATCGGCTTCAGCCGCATGGAGCGCGTCATCCGTGAGCGCATGACCATCCAGGATCTGGATATCGTCACGCCCCAGAGCCTGATCAACATCCGGCCTGTCACCGCGGCCATCAAGGAGTTCTTCGGCTCCAGCCCCCTGAGCCAGTTCATGGACCAGACCAACCCCCTGGCCGAGCTGACCCACAAGCGGCGTCTGTCCGCCCTGGGCCCCGGCGGTCTGAGCCGTGAGCGCGCCAACATGGAGGTCCGCGACGTCCACTATTCCCACTACGGCCGTATGTGCCCCATCGAGACCCCTGAAGGTCCCAACATCGGCCTGATCTCCTATCTGGCCACGTATGCCCGTATCAACGAATACGGCTTTATCGAGGCGCCCTTCCGCGCTGTGGACCACGAGACAGGTCACGTCTCCGATGACATCACCTACATGACCGCCGACGTGGAGGACCAGTATGTGGTGGGCCAGGCCGCCGAGCCGGTGGACAAGAACGGCTGCCTGACCAACGAGCGTATCACCTGCCGCCACCGCGACGAGATCGTGGAGGTCCCCCGCAGCGGCGTGGACTACATCGATGTCTCTCCCCGCATGATGGTGTCCATCGCCACGGCCATGATCCCCTTCCTGCCCAACGACGACGCCAACCGCGCCCTGATGGGCGCCAACATGCAGCGCCAGGCCGTGCCGCTGCTGAAGCCGGAGGCCCCCATCGTGGGTACCGGCATGGAGCACAAGATCTGCCTGGACTCCGAGGTGGCCGTGCTGGCCGAGGGCGACGGTGTCGTCACCAAGGTGGATGCCACCAACGTCTCCGTCAAGTATGACAGCGGCGAGACGAAGGACTATAAGCTCATCAAGTTCCTGCGCTCCAACCACGGCACCTGTATCAATCAGAAGCCTATCGTCTCTGTGGGCGAGCGTGTCCACGGCGGCGACGATCCCACCGTCCTGGCCGACGGTCCCGCCACCGATCAGGGCGAGATCGCCCTGGGCCGCAACATCCTGGTGGGCTTCATGACCTGGGAGGGCTACAACTACGAGGACGCCGTCCTGCTGAACGAGCGCCTTGTCAAGGAGGACGTCTACACCTCCATCCATATCGAGGAATACGAGATCGATGCCCGCGATACCAAGCTGGGGCCGGAGGAGATCACCCGCGATATCTCCAACGTGGGCGAGGACGCGCTGAAGGACCTGGATGAGCGCGGTATCATCCGCATCGGCGCCGAGGTCCACGCCGGCGACATCCTGGTGGGCAAGGTCACGCCCAAGGGCGAGACGGATCTGACCGCCGAGGAGCGCCTGCTGCGCGCCATTTTCGGCGAGAAGGCCCGCGAGGTCCGCGACACCTCTCTGAAGGTGCCCCACGGCGAAAGCGGCATCGTGGTGGATGCCAAGGTGTTCACCCGCGAGAACGGCGACGAGCTGAGCCCGGGCGTCAACGAGGTCGTCCGTGTCTACATCGCCCAGCGCCGCAAGATCCAGGTGGGCGACAAGATGGCCGGCCGTCACGGCAACAAGGGCGTCGTTTCCCGCGTGCTGCCCCAGGAGGATATGCCCTTCCTGCCCGATGGTACCCCGCTGGATATCGTGCTGAACCCTCTGGGCGTGCCCAGTCGTATGAATATCGGTCAGGTGCTGGAGGTCCATCTGGGCTACGCGGCCAAGACTCTGGGTTGGAAGGTGGCTACTCCCATCTTCGACGGCGCCACCGACAAGGACATTGCGGAGGCGCTGGAACTGGCCGGCCTGGATCCCGAGGGCAAGAGCTGGCTGTATGACGGCCGTACCGGCGAGCGCTTTGACAACAAGGTCACCGTGGGCTATGTCTACTTCCTGAAGCTGCACCACCTGGTGGATGATAAGATCCACGCCCGTTCCACCGGCCCCTACTCCCTGGTCACCCAGCAGCCTCTGGGCGGCAAGGCGCAGTTCGGCGGCCAACGCTTCGGCGAGATGGAAGTCTGGGCGCTGGAGGCCTACGGCGCCAGCTACACCCTGCAGGAGATCCTGACCGTCAAGTCCGACGATGTGACCGGACGTGTCCGCACCTACGAGTCCATCGTCAAGGGCCACAACGTGCCCACGCCCGGTGTGCCGGAGTCCTTCAAGGTGCTGGTCAAGGAGCTGCAGTCCCTGTGCCTGGATATCCAGGTGCTGGATGCCGACGGCAATCAGATCGAGCTGAAGGAGGACGAGGACGCCCTGGATACCTTCAACCTGGCCCGTATGGATGCCGACAACGAAAGACAGAACCGCTACGCCGACGAGGATGAGCTGGCGGATGCGGGCTTCGACTACGTCGCCGACGAGGAAGTGGACGCTTCCTATGACGACGAAGGCGACGAGTTTTAAGGAAAGGGAGGAGCTGAATTATGAGTTACGCAACCTTTGATGCCATCAAGATCGGCATTGCTTCTCCGGAAATGATCCGCGAGTGGTCCTACGGCGAGGTAAAGAAGCCCGAGACCATCAACTACCGTACTCTGAAGCCCGAGCGCGACGGCCTGTTCTGTGAGCGCATTTTCGGGCCGACGAAGGACTGGGAGTGCCACTGCGGTAAGTATAAGAAGATCCGCTATAAGGGCAAGATCTGCGACCGCTGCGGTGTGGAAGTCACCCGTGCCAAGGTCCGCCGCGAGCGTATGGGCCACATTGAGCTGGCTACCCCCGTCAGTCACATCTGGTACTTCAAGGGTATCCCCTCCCGTATGGGACTGCTGCTGGACATCAGCCCCCGTATCCTGGAGAAGGTGCTGTACTTCGCCGCCTATATCGTCACCGATCCCGGCGAGACGCCTCTGGCCCAGAACCAGATCCTCTCCGAGAAGGAATACCGCGATATGCGCGAGAAGTATGAGGACGACTTCCGCGCCGGCATGGGCGCCGAGGCCGTGAAGGAGCTGCTGCAGCAGATCGACCTGGAGCAGCTGAGCGAGCAGCTGCACACCGAGCTGAAGACCACCTCCGGCCAGAAAAAGGCCCGCATCGTCAAGCGCCTTGAGGTGGTGGACGCCTTCCGCCTGTCCGGCAACAAGCCGGAGTGGATGGTCATCGATGTGCTGCCCGTCATCCCGCCGGAGATCCGTCCCATGGTGCAGCTGGACGGCGGCCGTTTCGCCACCAGCGACCTGAACGACCTGTACCGCCGGGTCATCAACCGCAACAACCGCCTGAAGCGCCTGATGGAGCTGAAGGCCCCCGATATCATCGTCCGCAACGAGAAGCGTATGCTTCAGGAGGCGGTGGACGCCCTGATCGACAACGGCCGCCGCGGCCGCCCTGTCACCGGCGCCAACAACCGCGCCCTCAAGTCCCTGAGCGATATGCTCAAGGGTAAGCAGGGCCGTTTCCGCCAGAACCTGCTGGGCAAGCGCGTGGACTACTCCGGCCGAAGCGTTATCGTGGTCGGTCCCGAGCTGAAGATCTACCAGTGCGGCGTGCCCAAGGAGATGGCTGTGGAGCTGTTCCGCCCCTTCATTATGAAGAAGCTGGTGGAGGATGGCAGCGCCAACAACATCAAGTCCGCCAAGAAGATGGTGGACAAGGGCCGCACCGAGGTGTGGGACGCGCTGGACGAGATCATCAAGGATCATCCCGTCATGCTGAACCGTGCACCTACGCTGCACCGCCTGGGCATTCAGGCCTTTGAGCCGGTGCTGGTGGAGGGCCGCGCCCTGAAGCTGCATCCCCTGAACTGCACGGCCTTCAACGCCGACTTCGACGGCGACCAGATGGCTATCCACGTTCCTCTGTCCGCCGAAGCACAGGCCGAGGCGCGTCTGCTGATGCTGTCCGCCAACAACCTGCTGCGTCCCCAGGACGGCGGCCCCGTCACCGTGCCTACGCAGGATATGGTGCTGGGCTCCTACTACCTGACCTTCGAGCGCTTCGAAAACGGCTGCTGCCAGATGACCAACGACGAGTACTGGCCGGAGGGCGTGGACTTCGCCCTGGCCGGCAAGACCTACGATGAGCTTACCGAAGAGGAGAAAGCCTCTGTCCACATGAACATCTATCGCGATGAGGACGAGGCGCTGATGGCCTACAACGAGCACATCATCGGCATTCACCAGCCCATCTGGGTCCGCGTGACCAAGGAGCTGAACGGTGTAAAGGTCAGTCATGTGGTCCGCGCCACCGCCGGCCGCATCATCTTCAACCGCAACATCCCCCAGGACCTGGGCTTTGTCAAGCGCTTCAACGAGGACGGTACACCCTCCGACAAGTTCTTTGACTACGAGATCACCGAGACCTGCGGCAAGAAGCTGCTGGGCAAGATCGTCGACAAGACCATCAAGCAGTATGGCTTCACCATCGCTGCCGAGGTGCTGGACAACATCAAGGCCACCGGCTACAAGTACTCTACCCGCGGCTCCATCACCATCTCCATCGCGGATATGACGGTGCCCAAGGCCAAGTACGAGCTGATCGACGAGACCGAAAAGCGCGTGGTGGAGATCGAGGATCAGTACAACATGGGCTTCATCACCGACGAGGAGCGCTACAAGCTGGTGGTCCGCGAGTGGGAAAAGACCACCGCCGACGTTACTGACGCCCTGACCGCCAACATGAACAAGTACAACCCCATCTTCATGATGGCGGACTCCGGCGCCCGTGGTTCCATGAAGCAGATCCGTCAGCTGACCGGTATGCGCGGCCTGATGGCCAACACCGCTGGTAAGACTATCGAGATCCCCATCAAGGCCAACTTCCGTGAGGGCCTGTCCGTGCTGGAGTACTTCACCTCCAGCCGAGGCGCCCGTAAGGGCCTGGCCGATACGGCCCTCCGTACCGCCGACTCCGGCTATCTGACCCGCCGCATGGTGGATGTCTGCCAGGATGTCATCATCCGCGAGGCCGACTGCGGTGTGGAAAAGGGCATCGTGGTGTCTGAGATCAGCGAGGGCGGTCAGGTTATCGAGAAGTTCTCCGAGCGCATCAAGGGCCGCTTCCCGGTCCGCGATATCCTCAAGCCCGGCACCGACGAGGTACTCATCTCCAAGGATCACATGATGACCGAGGACGACGCCGCGCTGATGGAGTCCTTCGATATCCACTCCGCCGAGATCCGCACCGTGCTTACCTGCCGTGCCCACAGCGGTATCTGCGCCAAGTGCTACGGCATGAACCTGGCTACCAGTAAGCCCGTCGGCCCCGGCGAGGCGGTCGGCATCATTGCCGCCCAGTCCATCGGCGAGCCCGGTACCCAGCTGACCATGCGTACCTTCCACACCGGCGGCGTGGCCGGCGGCGACATCACCCAGGGTCTTCCCCGAGTGGAGGAGCTGTTCGAGGCCCGCAAGCCCAAGAAGATGGCCACCATCGCCGAGATCGGCGGCAAGGTCCGCTTCGAGGAGGCTACCAAGGGCAGCCTGCTGAATATCATCATCACCGCCGATGACGGCGATACCCGCACCTACGCGGTGCCCCACACCGGCCTGCTGGTGCAGGACGGCGAGGTCATCGAGAAGGGCCGTCAGCTGCAGGACGGCGCGCTGAACCCCCACGATGTGCTGCGTATCCGCGGCGCCTCCGCGGTCCACAACTACCTGATCCAGGAGGTCCTGAAGGTCTACCGTCAGCAGGGCGTGGATATCAACGATAAGCACATCGAGGTCATCGTGCGCCAGATGATGCGTAAGGTCCGCGTGGAGGATGCCAACGACGCCGAGGGGCTGCTCTCCGGCGCTATGGCCGACGTGATGGAGGTAGAGGACGCCAACGCAGCGGTCCGCGCCCGTATCGCCGCCGGCGAGAAGCGTGAGGACGGCGAGGAACTGCAGGAGGCCACCTACACCCAGCTGCTGATGGGTATCACCAAGGCCTCTCTGGCAACAGACTCCTTCCTGTCCGCCGCCTCGTTCCAGGAGACCACCAAGGTCCTGACCGAGGCCGCCATCAAGGGCAAGGTGGACCACCTGGTCGGCCTGAAGGAGAACGTCATCATCGGCAAGCTCATTCCCGCCGGCGCCGGCCTGACCGCCTATCGCCAGCTGGCGGAGGAGATGGTCCCCGAGACCGAGGCCGAGAAGAAGGACGAGGCCGAGGCCATGCACACGGAGGTCCCCACACCTGTGGAGGCGCCGGCGGACATGGACGAGGCGGAGCTCCCTGAGAGCGACGGTCCCGAGACGGACACCGGCGACGCGCTGTAAGCCGAAACCGAACATCCGAAAGAGGAGGCCCTCCGGCCTCCTCTTTTCACCGGACGCCGGAAGCGCATCCGGGGTAGCTTTTCGTGATATCTTCTGAAATTATCCACGGAATTTCAGTGGAATTCACAAATTTTCCCGCGAAACACACTTGACGCTTCCGCGCAGCTATGCTATAATTTCAAATTGCGCGGGAATTGCCCGCGGGATTTGTTATGCGACGACAGGAGGAGAGCGCCTGTGCCCGGAGAACTGACCGCCAAGGGAAAAGTCGTGGGCTTGAAGCAGACCCGTCGTGCCCTTGTCCAGGGTGCTGCCGCCCACGTCTATCTGGCCTGTGACGCCGATCCCCGGCTCACCGATCCCCTGCGCGCCCTGTGCGCGGAAAAGGCCATCCCCTGTGACAGCAGCATGACGCTGCGGCAGCTGGGTACTGCCTGCGGTATCGCCGTGCCTGCCGCCGCTGTGGCCGTCCTGAACGGCTGAATAACGTTCCATCCGGAATAGATCCCCTCTGTTCCGTGGAAAAATAAAGGGACATACATCCCACAAATCTTACGAAAGGAGAAACCAAATGCCTACTTTTAACCAGCTGGTCAAGCAGGGCCGGAAGAAGAGCACCTACAAGTCCAATTCTCCCGCTATGCAGAAGGGCCTGAATACGCTGAAGAACAAGGAGACCGACCTGAGCTCTCCCCAGAAGCGTGGCGTCTGCACCGCCGTCAGAACTGCGACCCCCAAGAAGCCCAACTCCGCGCTCCGTAAGATCGCCCGTGTGCGTCTGACCAACGGCTACGAAGTCACCGCCTACATCCCCGGCGTGGGTCACTCCCTGCAGGAGCACTCCGTCGTGATGATCCGCGGCGGCCGTGTCAAGGATCTGCCCGGCGTCCGTTACCACATCATTCGTGGTACGCTGGATACCCAGGGTGTGTCCGGCCGTATGCAGGCCCGTTCCAAGTACGGCGCAAAGCGCCCCAAGAGCAAGTAAAACTTGCAGCATGAGCTTTGCCGAAAAGGTTTCTTATATACTATATATAAAAATACCTCTTTGGCAGGCCGTACAACAGCCTTCGCAAGCTGTTGAGTACCTGTGAAATCATATTTTTATGAAGGAGGGAAGCATAGTGCCCAGAAGAGGTAATGTTCCCAAGAGAGAGATCTTGCCCGATCCTATGTACAACTCCGTGCTGGTGACCAAGCTGGTCAACAGCATCATGTTGGACGGTAAAAAGGGCGTCGCCCAGAAGGTCGTTTACGGTGCCTTTGACATCATCAAGGACAAGACCGAGAAGGATCCTCTGGAAGTGTTCACCCAGGCGATGGAAAACATCATGCCCAGCCTGGAAGTCAAGGCCCGCCGTGTGGGCGGCGCCACCTATCAGGTCCCCATGGAGGTTCGTCCCGCCCGTCGTCAGACCCTGGGTCTGCGCTGGCTGACCAACTACTCCCGCGCCCGCGGTGAGCGCACCATGGCCGAGCGCCTGGCCGGCGAGATCATGGACGCCGCCAACAACACCGGCTCTGCCGTGAAGAAGTGCGAGGACACCCACAAGATGGCGGAGTCCAACAAGGCTTTCGCCCACTTCCGCTGGTAATCATACCAACGACACAAAAAGGAGAACGGTATGCCGAGAAAGGTTACACTGGAAAACACAAGAAATATCGGCATCATGGCACACATCGATGCAGGCAAGACCACGACCACAGAGCGTATTCTGTACTACACGGGCGTGAACTACAAGCTGGGTGAGACGCACGAGGGTACCGCTACCATGGACTGGATGGAGCAGGAGCAGGAGCGTGGTATCACCATCACCTCCGCCGCGACCACCTGCTACTGGAAGGGCTCCAAGGATCAGTTCCCCCAGACGCGTATCAACATCATTGACACCCCGGGCCACGTGGACTTCACTGTTGAGGTGGAACGTTCTCTGCGTGTGCTGGACGGGTCTGTCACCGTCATGTGTGCCAAGGGCGGTGTGGAACCCCAGTCCGAGACTGTGTGGCGTCAGGCCGATCACTACCATGTCCCCCGGATGATCTACGTCAACAAGATGGACATCACCGGCGCGGATTTCTATCACGTGCTGGACATGGTGCACGACCGGCTGAAGGCCAACGCCGTCCCCATCCAGCTGCCCATCGGGAAGGAGGATACCTTCAAGGGTATCATCGACCTGGTGGAGATGGATGCCGATATCTATTACGATCAGTTAGGCAAGGATATGCGCGTGGAGCCTATCCCCGAGGATATGGTCGACCTTGCCAACGAGTACCGCGAGAAGCTGCTGGATGCGGTCTCCATGTTCGATGATGAGATCATGGAGCTGTATCTGGAGGGGAAGGAGATCCCCACCGCCAAGATCCGCGCCGCCATCCGCCAGGCCACCTGTGCTGTGGAGATGGTGCCCGTGACCTGCGGTTCCAGCTATCGCAACAAGGGCGTACAGAAGCTGCTGGACGCCATCGTGGACTATATGCCCGCCCCCACCGATGTCCCCGCCATCAAGGGTGTCAACCCCAAGACCGACGAGGAAGAGGAGCGCAAGTCCTCCGATGACGAGCCGTTTGCAGCCCTGGCGTTCAAGATCATGACCGACCCCTATGTGGGCCGCCTGAGCTTCTTCCGTGTCTACTCCGGCACGCTGACCACCGGTTCCTCGGTCCTCAATGCCACCAAGGGCAAGCGCGAGCGTATGGGCCGCATCCTGCAGATGCACGCCAACCACCGCGAGGATATCGAGTCCGTCTACTCCGGTGATATTGCCGCCGTGGTGGGTCTGAAGAATACCACCACCGGCGACACCCTGTGTGATGAGAAGCATCCCATCATCCTGGAGTCCATGGAGTTCCCGGAGCCTGTGATCCGCGTGGCTATCGAGCCGAAGACCAAGGCCGGTCAGGAGAAGATGAGCGTCGCTCTGGCCAAGCTGGCCGAGGAGGACCCCACCTTCCGCACCTATACCGATGAGGAGACGGGCCAGACCATCATCGCCGGTATGGGCGAGCTGCACCTGGAGATCATCGTGGACCGCCTGCTGCGCGAGTTCAAGGTGGAGGCCAATGTGGGCGCGCCCCAGGTGGCGTACAAGGAGACCATCCGCAAGGCTGTGGATCAGGATACCAAGTATGCCCGCCAGTCCGGCGGTAAGGGCCAGTACGGTCATGTGAAGATCCACGTGGAGCCCAACGAGTCCGGTAAGGGCTACGAGTTTGTCAATGCCGTGGTGGGCGGCGCCATCCCCAAGGAGTATATCCCCGCTATCGATGCCGGTATCCAGGGCGCCATGCTCTCCGGTACCGTGGCCGGTTACCCCGTGGTGGATGTCAAGGTCACCCTGTTCGACGGTTCCTATCACGAGGTGGACTCCTCCGAGATGGCGTTCAAGATCGCCGGTTCCATGGCCTTCAAAGAGGCTATGCGTAAGGCGGATCCCACGCTGCTGGAGCCCATTATGAAGGTCTGTGTCATCGTCCCCGACGAGTACATGGGCGATGTGATCGGCGACCTGAATGCCCGGCGCGGACAGATCCAGGGCTATGAGATGCGTTCCGGCGCACAGCAGATCGACGCTTTCGTGCCGCTGGCCGAAATGTTCGGCTATGCCACCGACCTGCGCTCCCGCACCCAGGGCCGTGGTCAGTACACCATGGAGCCCAGCCACTATATCGAGCTGCCCAAGGGCCTGCAGGAGAAGCTGATCGCCAAGCGCACCGGCCGGGAAAATTTCTAAAACCGTATTTTACGATTGATTTTCCCACCAAAATACTGTAAAATGGCAGTGTTAGACTGTAACGCTGCCCCACACACGATACAAAAATGTTAAGGAGGATCATTTCAAATGGCTAAGCAGAAATTTGAGAGAACTAAGCCCCACGTTAACATCGGCACCATCGGTCACATCGACCATGGTAAGACCACCCTGACCGCCGCTATCACCAAGTATCTGGCTCTGCAGGGCGGTGCTGAGTACACCGATTACGCTTCCATCGATAAGGCTCCCGAAGAGCGCGAGCGTGGTATCACCATCAACACCGCTCACGTCGAGTACGAGACCGCCAAGCGTCACTATGCGCACGTTGACTGCCCGGGCCACGCCGACTATATCAAGAACATGATCACCGGTGCTGCCCAGATGGACGGCGCTATCCTGGTCATCGCTGCCTCCGACGGCCCCATGGCTCAGACTCGTGAGCACCTGCTGCTGGCCCGTCAGGTGAACGTGCCCTCCGTGCTGGTCTTCCTGAACAAGTGCGACCAGGTCGACGACGAGGAGCTGCTGGAGCTGGTCGAGATGGAAGTTCGCGAGCTGCTGGACTTCTACGGCTTCCCTGGCGACGAGACCCCCATCATCCGCGGCAGCGCTCTGAACGCTCTGGTTTCCGAGTCCACCGATCCCAACGCTCCCGAGTATGCCTGCATCAAGGAGCTGATGGATGCTGTTGACAGCTGGATCCCCACTCCCGACCGCAAGGAGGATATGCCCTTCCTGATGCCCGTCGAGGACGTGTTCACCATCTCCGGCCGTGGTACCGTGGCTACCGGCCGTGTGGAGCGTGGTAAGCTGAACCTGAACGAGAAGGTCGAGATCGTCGGTCTGTCCGATGAGAAGCGCGAGACCACCGTTACCGGTATCGAGATGTTCCACAAGCTGCTGGACTACGCTGAGGCCGGCGATAACATCGGTGCTCTGCTGCGTGGTGTTGCCAAGACCGAGATCGAGCGCGGCCAGGTCCTGTCCAAGCCCGGTTCCATTCACCCCCACACCAAGTTCGTTGGCCAGGTCTACGTTCTGACCAAGGACGAGGGCGGCCGTCACACCCCCTTCTTCAATAACTATCGTCCCCAGTTCTACTTCCGTACCACCGACGTGACTGGCGTCATCACCCTGCCCGAGGGCACCGAGATGTGCATGCCCGGCGATAACGTCGACATGAAGGTCGAGCTGATCACCCCCATCGCTATCGAGAACGGTCTGCGTTTCGCTATCCGTGAGGGTGGCCGTACCGTGGGTTCCGGCGTCGTCATCGAGATCGACGAGTAATCTGACCCCACAGGGACAAAGCCAATTAAAAAGAGGAAGCCGAAAGGCTTCCTCTTTTTTGCCTATTCTGACAACTCTTTGTATAATCATGTCGAAAAACGCCTGATTGTATTCAAATTTATACCGCCGGATAGGCCAGTCCGTGCTGGAAGCCGCCCTTCCCGGTGGCCACAACGTCCCCGCCGATGAGCGTATCACCGCACAGGTACAGATTGGCCTGCACGCCCCCGTCCATTCCGGGATAGTTGGTGATGCGGAATGTGTAGCGCCGTATCGGCTGTCCCGTAAAGTCTGCAAAGGGGAGGCCCTGCTCGGCCTGCATGGCGGCGTAGTCGCCCCAGGTGTCGCCCAGGGTCTGGGGAAGCTGAAGGTCCAGCGTCTCGATCGGATCAGGCTCCACCTGCCAGCCCAACTGCTGTAAATAGTCTGCCATTTCTGCGGTGTCGGCAAGTGTAATGGTATTTTCCTTGTCAGAGAAGCACCCGGCTAACACCACGGTTACGGCAGCGATCACCATAAATGACACCGCCATAACGGCAATGCGCCGTTTGGATATATGTAATATCATCATATTCATCACCTCATAATTACCTATTTTCAATCTGATGAGAATATGCTATCATAGGGTAAAAATCCGAAAGGAGGCGGCCTATGGAGCGTCTCGACAAGCTGCTGGCGGGCACTGGGAAGTGGTCCCGCCGGGAGGTGAAAGCGTTGGTACGGCAGGGCCTGGTGCGTGTTGACGGCCGGCTGGCCGCCTCCGCCGAGGACAAGCTGGACCCGGCCGCGGCCATCATCACCGTGGCCGGCGAGACCATCTCCCTCTGCCGCTTTACCTATGTAATGCTGCATAAGCCCGCCGGCGTCCTCACCGCCACCGAGGACAGAAAGCAGCCCACGGTCCTGGACCTTTTGCCGCCGGAGCTGCGCCGCATTGGTCTTGCCCCGGTGGGCCGGCTGGACAAGGACACGGAGGGCTTGCTGCTGCTGACCAACGACGGAGAACTGGCCCACCGGCTGCTGAGTCCTAAATACCACGTGGAAAAACGCTACTTTGCCCGGGTGGACGGTGAACTGTCAGCGGCAGATACGGAGGCATTTGCCCGCGGGATGACGCTGGGGGACGGGCTGGAATGCCTGCCCGCCGGGCTGGAGGTTCTGCCTGACCGCGTGTGTATCGTGACGCTGCGGGAGGGGAAATTCCACCAAGTCAAGCGGATGCTGGCAGCCCGCGGCGCGCCGGTGCTGTATCTGAAGCGGCTGTCCATGGGGCCTCTGACATTGGATGACTCCTTGGCTGCCGGAGCGTACCGTTTGCTGCGCGCAGAGGAGATATCAGCGCTATACCGTGTATGTGACCTGTGATTTTTTTGACATAACCGCAAAAAACGCAACAAGTTTTTTGTGGAAAAGAGAAAAAAACGCTTGCAAAATCGTGATTATGACGATATAATAGGAGCAACGACTGAGCAGATTGCACAAAGTACCGTCGCGGGATTTGCGGGAGGATCACGTTATGTCCGGCAGAATTTTTCAGAACTCTGTACTCCAATTCAAAGAGACCACCGACCGTACCATCGGCGTGATCGATGCCGAGGGCACCGTTATCGCTTGCAGTGAGCTGACGGCCATTGGCAAGCGATGGAGCAAATATGTGGAGCCTATCGTTTCGGCGGACGGCACCTGCGTGGCGCTGGAGGGCAAGTGCTTCAAGGCGCTGCCCAGCTGGGGCAACACCTTTGACTATGCCGTGTTCGCCACCGGCGATGACAGCATGAGCCGCACGGTGTGCTCTATGGCCGCCGTGGCGCTGAACGCCGCCAAAAACTACTATGAGGAGAAGCACGACAAGGGCTCCTTCATCAAGAACATCATTTCCGATAACATCCTCATCAGTGACATCTATATGCGGGCCAAGGAGCTGCACGTGGATGCCGAGGTGGCCCGCGGCGTGTTCGTGGTGCGCCCGGTGGACGATCGGCTGGACACCGTGCCCGTGGATGTGGTGCAGGGCTTGTTCCCCGACCGGCAAAACGACTTTGTACTGAGCGTAGGTGAGCACGACGTGGCGCTGATCCACCAGATGGGGGAGGATGCCACCGCCAAGGATATGGAGGAGGTGGCTCTCCGCATCGAGGAGGCCCTGCGCGCCGATGGAGAGAGCCGCGTGTTCGTGGGCATCGGCACCTTGGCCCTGCATCTGCGTGACCTGGCCAAGAGCTACAAAGAGGCCCAGATCGCCATCGAGGTCGGCAAGGTGTTCGATACGGAGCGCTACGTCATCAACTACGAAAATCTGGGTATTGGCCGGCTGATCTATCAGCTGCCCACCACCCTGTGCGAGATGTTCCTGCAGGAGGTGTTCAAGAAGAACCCCATCGATGCACTGGACCAAGAGACGCTGTTCACCATCTACAAGTTCTTTGAGAACAACCTGAACGTATCCGAGACGGCGCGTAAGCTGTTTGTCCACCGGAACACGCTGGTCTATCGTCTGGAGAAAATCAAGAAGCTGACCGGCCTGGATCTGCGGGAGTTCGATGACGCCATCACCTTCAAGGTCGCCCTGATGGTCAAGAAGTATCTGACCAGCCGCGGCATCGACGCATAAGTACATATACAGCAAAAAGAGCGCCCTGTGGGGCGCTCTTTTTGCGCGATGCCGCAGAAACTTCCTTTTTTAGGAACTTTTGGGGTGGGAGGACCGTCTAAAGAACAAGCAATGCGCGGCGGGGCAAATTCAAAATATTTTCATATCTTTCCTGTTGCCATTTTGTAACTATTTATATATAATGGTATTTGTGGTCGTATTTGGCCACAATATGTTGCATTTTGACGGACAGGAGCGTTGCTATGATTCGTTTAATAGACGCCGAGAAGGTATACGACAACGGGACGCGCGCGTTAAAGGGCGTTTCCTTTACCGTGGACGACGGAGAATTCGTCTTTCTGGTGGGGCCCTCCGGCTCCGGTAAGTCCACCATCATCAAGCTGATGACCGGTGAGGTGGTGCCCACCGCCGGCCGCGTGATGGTCAACGGCTTTTCCATGAGCCGCATCGCTGAAAAACAGATCCCCTATATGCGCCGGACGATCGGCGTGATCTTCCAGGACTTCCGCCTGATCGGCAATAAGACCGTGCGGGACAACCTGGCGCTGGCCATGCGGGCGGTGGGGGCGTCTCCGCGGGAGCTGAAGAACCGCATTCCCTATGTGCTGGAGCTGGTGGGGCTGGCGGACAAGGAGAACAGCTATCCCGACCAGCTTTCCGGCGGTGAGCAGCAGCGTGTGGCCATTGCCCGGGCGCTGGTGAATAACCCCAGCACCATCGTGGCGGACGAGCCCACCGGCAACCTGGATCCGGGCCGGTCACTGGAGATTATGACGCTGCTGGAGCGCATCAACGCCCTGGGGACCACGGTGATCGTGGTGACCCACGAGAGGGGCCTGGTCAACCACTTCAACAAGCGGATCATCCTGCTGAACGACGGGCAGGTCATCGGCGACGGCCTGGGTAGCTACGAGGTGTGATATGAAGCACGATTTTAAATTTTTCGTCAAAGAAGGCGCGGGCAATATGTTCTCCCACGGGTTCATGTCCTTCGCCGCCATCGGCGTTACCGTGGCGTGCCTGCTCATTATGGGCACATTCACGCTGGTGGCCTACAATGCCAACGAAAACCTGGCGGACCTGCAGCAGGAGAACGCCATCGTGGCCTTCGTGGACGAGACGCTGGAGGAGAGCGAGGCCCGGGCCCTGCAAACGCAGATCGAGAGCACGGAGAACGTGGCTGATTGTACCTTCGTCTCACGGACGGAGGCCCGGGACGCCTACGTGGAGAAGTACGATGACGGCGGTGTGTACGGCGACCTGGACGCCACGGTGTTCCGCCATCGGTTTGTGATACACGTCACGGATCCGAACCGAATCATGGAGACAAAGACCGCAGTGGACAATATCCCCGGCATTGACAAGGCCCGCGCTGACGAGGCTGTGGCCAACGGCTTTACCACAGTCCGCAACGTGGCCGGCGTCATCTCCGTCGCGCTGATCGCCATACTGCTGCTGGTGTCGGTGTTCATCATCAGCAACACCATCAAGCTGACGACATTCGACCGGCGGGACGAGATCGCCATCATGAAGATGGTGGGTGCCACCAACGGGTTCATCCGCTGGCCCTTTGTGTATGAGGGACTGCTGCTGGGCCTGTTCAGCGCGGTGATCGCCTTTGGCCTGCAATGGGGGCTGTATGCCGCCGTGGCGCAGGGAATTGCCAACTCTGACAGCCTGCAGATACTGAACGTGGTGCCGTTTACAAGAATATGGCAGTTCGTGGCCCTGGTGTTCCTGGGCACGGGTATTCTGGTGGGTGTGGGCGGCAGCCTGACCGCCATACGCCGGTTCCTCCGGGTGTAAAGAAAGGAGCGCTTGCATGAAGAAACCGAAACGTATTCTGTGCGCCGTGCTGGCACTGCTGATGCTGCTGGGTGCGGCCGCCGCCGTGTCCGTCCGACCGGCTTATGCGACCAAGACCGAGGCTGAGCTGGAGGAGGAGCAGCGCAAGGCGGCGCAGGTGGCCGCATTGGAACAGAAAAAGAAGGAGCAGCAGGAAAAGCTGAAGGAACTGGAGAAGCAGATCGCTGAGGCCAAGGCCAAGAAGAACGACGTGATGGCCACCAAGAATTTGCTGGACCAGCGGAACCAGCTGCTGCTGGAGCAGATCGACGATACCCAGAACCAGATCGACGACGCCGCGGCGCAGATCGCCCGGTATGAGCTGCTGGAGGAGGAGCAGTACACACTGTTCTGCCAGCAGGTCCGTGAGGAGGAAGAACGCGGCAGCCTGAGCTATCTGTCGGTGCTGTTTAAGGCCACCAGCATGGCCGACCTGCTGAACCGCATGGAGTTCGTCAACGAGGTGGCGGAGTACAACAAGAGAATTATCTCCGCCCTGCAGGAGACGCGCGAGAACATCAAGGCCGAGAAGGCGGAGATGGAGGCCAAGGAGACCCAGCTGAGTGAGCAGCAGGACGAGCTGCAGGGCAAGCTGGACGAGACCACCAAGCTGATGAACGAGTATGCCGCCGACCAGAAAGCGTTGGAGCAGCTGCATGACGCGGAGGCAAAGGCGGCTGATGAGATCGACGCGCAGCTCGAGCAGCTGATCGCCGACTCCGACGTGGTGCCCAGCAATGAGGGCTTTATCTGGCCCGTCAGCACCAGTAAAAAGATCAGCTCGCCCGTCGGCTCCCGCGTGGCCCCCGGCGGTTTCGGCAGCACCAACCACAAGGGTGTGGATATCTGCAACGTGTCCTATACCAGCAGCGTATATGCCGTCAAGAGCGGTAAGGTGATCCTCACCAATACCAGCGGTTGGGGCGGCGGTTACGGCAACTATGTGGTCATTGACCACGGCGGCGGCCTGACCACCCTGTACGCCCATTTGAGCGTGGTGAAGGTGTCACAGGGCCAGACTGTCTCGCAGGGCACCGTGATCGGCGTCACCGGAAACACCGGCGCCTCCACCGGCCCGCACCTGCATTATGAGGTCCGCACCACCACCGTGGTCAACGGTGTGAGCAAGATCGTGTACCAGAACCCGCTGAACTATCTGGCGGGCTACATCAAAGCCTGGTAACTAATGACATATTGAAAATGCTGTTCCATAGAATGGAACAGCATTTTTTTTGCATACCGCCGGGGGAGAAGGGAAACCGCATGATCGTTTACATGACGCAGGGCCAAAAGACAGTGCTTTCCCGCATAACGGTGGAGGGTCTGCCACTCCATTATCTTTCTGTGGGGAGGGGCTATTTCGCCCGCCGCCGTGCTCTGTACTGCCTGCGTCAGATGTATGACTCCGGTGTCCGCCGCTGTATCTGCGCCGATGTTTACCTCCTTTCGCTGGCGAAGCAGGTAGACATAACATCATACCCCGTCCTGCCGCTGCGCCTCGCCCTGCTGGGCAGTCTGCTGGATATTCTCTACCCCGGCGGTCTGCAAAACGCCGCCGCGGTGCTGCGCTGCGGCCCCGGTGGAGAGGAGACGGCCCGGGCGGCGCTGGCGGTGCTGGCCCGGCGGGCGCGGTATGTGCAGCTGGACATGGAGGACCCTGCGGCGCTGGCGGCGGAGCTGCTGTATCGCTGGGGGATCGCCGCCGGAGACGGGGGCCGGCGGGCGGCGCTGACGGTGGTGTGCGGCGATGTGCGGGAGGATACGGAGGGCCCGGCGATATATCTGACAGAGGACTGCGGGGCGCGGCAGACGCCGGTATGGACATCGCCCCGGGCGGCGGCGCTGGCGGTGCCGGTGACGGAGCCTCTGGCCGCGGTGCTGACGGCGGCCGGAAAATGGCAGATATCCGACATTCATATCACAGACTTGCTTGACATACGCACGGAAAGTCACTATAATGCAACGTGACATATTGTTTATAGCCCTAAAAGGGTATCCTTATGGATAGAAAGGGAAGTGTGCAGCATGGCAAAGGAATTCAAAATGAGCCAGGCTCGGTATGACGAGCTGAAACAGGAACTGGATTACAGCAAGACCACCCGTGCCGACGAGGTGGCGGAGCTGATCAAGGAGGCCCGCGGCTTTGGCGACCTCAGCGAGAACAGCGAATATGACGAGGCGAAAAACGAGCAGGGCAAGCTCTACTCCCGCATTGCCGAGCTGGAGGACATTCTGCTCCATGCCGTGATCGTGGATGAGTCCGAGATGGACTCCGACAAGATATCCATCGGCTGTACCGTCACCGTTACCAATCTGGATATGCGAAAGCAGCTGCCCGCCTATAAGATCGTCGGCTCTCAGGAGGCCGACGTGATGAGCCGCGCCATCAGCGAGGACTCACCCTTTGGCAAGGCGCTGATGGGCCGCAAGGCGGGCGATGAAGTGACCGTGGAGGCGCCCAAGGGCGTGATCCACTACCGTATCGACAGTATTGAAAGATAAGCACCGCCGGCAACGGCGGTACGGATAGACGAAGGAGGCTGCATTATGGCAGACGAGACCAACCGCAACGTGAACGAACAGCCCCAGGCCCAGGACATGGGCGAGCTGCTGCGCATCCGCCGCGACAAGCTGAAGGTGCTGCAGGACGAGGGACGCGATCCATTTACCATCACCAGGTTTGATGTGACCCACCACACACAGGATATCAAGGATAACTTTGACGCCATGGAGGGGCAGTCTGTGTCCGTGGCAGGCCGCCTGATGAGCAAGCGCGGTATGGGCAAGGTGTCTTTCTGCGATCTGCAGGACAAGACCGGCCGTATCCAGATCTACGCCCGTAAGGACGAGATGGACGAGGACAACTATAACCACTTTAAGAAGTACGATATCGGTGACATCGTGGGCGTCAAGGGCGAGGTGTTCCGCACCCAGCGGGGCGAGATGTCCGTCCGTGCACACGATATCACGCTGCTGAGCAAGTCCCTGCGGCCCCTGCCGGAGAAGTTCCACGGCCTGACCGACAAGGAGATCCGCTACCGCCAGCGGTATGTGGATCTGATCATGAACCCGGAGAGCAAGCGAAATTTCGAGATCCGCAGCCAGTTCGTGGCGTTCCTGCGCCGCTATCTGGACGGTCTGGGCTTTATGGAGGTGGAGACGCCCGTCCTCAGCCCCATCGCCGGCGGCGCCAACGCCCGGCCCTTTATCACCCACCACAACGCGCAGGATATCGATATGTATATGCGTATCGCCACCGAGCTGCACCTGAAGCGGCTGATCGTGGGCGGCCTGGAGCGTGTGTACGAGGTGGGCCGTATCTTCCGCAACGAGGGCATGGACACCAAGCACAACCCCGAGTTCACTACCTGTGAGCTGTACCAGGCGTACACGAACCTGGACGGCATGATGGATATCCTGGAGGGCATCCTCACCGGTGCCGCCAAGGAGATCCTGGGTACCTACCATGTGCAGTGGCTGGGTCACGACATCGACCTGACCCCCTCCTGGCAGCGCGTCACCATGGCCGACGCGGTGAAGAACGTCACCGGCGCGGACTTCATGGCCTGCATCGGCGATGCCGACAAGGGCGTGGAGCTGGCCAAGAGCGTGGGCGTGGATATGGACGGCGTGGCCCATACCTGGGGCAACGCCCTGTACGAGACGTTTGACCAGAAGGTGGAGGAGACGCTGATCCAGCCTACCTTTATCACCATGTACCCCGTGGAGGTCAGCCCGCTGGCCAAGCGCAGCCCCACTCAGCCCGAGCTGACAGAGCGCTACGAGATGTTCATCTGCGGCTGCGAGATGGGCAACGCCTTCTCCGAGCTGAACGACCCCATCGACCAGTATGAGCGCTTCAAGGCGCAGGCCGCCAAGCGCGCCAACGGCGACGAGGAGGCCGACATGATGGACGAGGACTTCGTCATGGCGCTGGAGTACGGTATGCCCCCCACCGGCGGCCTGGGCTTCGGCATCGACCGCTGCGCCATGATGCTCTGCGGCACCGACTCCATCCGCGACGTGATCCTGTTCCCGACAATGAAGCCGTTGGACAACTGAAATGGCTGAAAACACCCCTGCGCCAAAGCGGCGCGGGGGTGTTTTTTCTGTCCCCCACTTGCCAAATGCCGCACCGGATAGTATACTTAGCACATAACATCCCGTCGCGGTGCGTACAGTAGCACAGGCGCGAAGGAGGAGACTATGTACACCATCAACGACCTTTATGATCTGACACATACACTGGCGGGGGACTACCTGGCCCGCTTTACCTATCCCTGGGAGGCGCTCTCCGATCTGGCGGACTGCATTCGTGCGCTGGGCGCACAGCTGGACAGCGAATATCTGCCCTTTGGCCCGGAGGTGTGGGTGCACCGGACGGCGCACGTCGCGCCCACGGCGTCCATCACCGGGCCGTGCATCATCGGCCCGGAGGCGGAGGTGCGCCACTGCGCCTTTATCCGGGGCAGCGCGCTGGTGGGCGCCCATTGCGTGGTGGGCAACTCCGTGGAGCTGAAGAACGTCATCCTGTTCGATAACGTGCAGACGCCTCACTACAACTATGTGGGCGACAGTATCCTCGGCTATAAGGCCCACATGGGCGCCGGCTCCATCACCTCCAACGTGAAGTCCGACAAGACCCATGTGGTGGTCACAGACGGTGCGGAGCGAATCGACACCGGACGCAAGAAGGTGGGCGCCATGTTGGGCGACGGCGTGGAGGTGGGCTGCAACAGTGTGCTGAACCCCGGCAGCGTCATCGGACGGGGCAGCCGGGTATATCCGCTGTCCTCGGTGCGGGGCACCGTGCCGGCGGCGAGCATCTACAAGCGCAGCGGCGACATTGCCGCCCAGCGCTGACAGGGAGGAAGAAAAATGGGTAAATATTTCGGCACGGACGGCTTCCGGGGCGAGGCCAATGTGACCCTGACGGCGGACCACGCCTATCAGGTGGGCCGCTTTTTGGGCTGGTACTGCGGTGAATGCAAGCGCCGCGGCGGTGACAGCGAGCCGGCAAAGGTGGTCATCGGTAAGGACACCCGCCGCAGCAGCTATATGTTCGAGTACGCCCTGGCCTCCGGACTGGTGGCCTCCGGCGCGGACGCCTATCTGCTGCACGTGACCACCACGCCCTCTGTGTCCTATGTGGCGCGGACGGAGGGCTTCGACTGCGGCATTATGATCTCCGCCAGCCACAATCCGTTCTATGACAACGGCATCAAGCTGATCGGGCGGTCCGGCGAGAAAATGGACGAGGACACCGTCGCCCTGATCGAGGACTACCTGGACGGGAAGCTCAGCGTGTTCGGCCAGACCTGGGAGACGATTCCCCTGGCGCAGCGGGACCATATCGGCCGCACGGTGGACTGGTCCGCGGGGCGTAACCGCTACGTGGGCTACCTCATCTCCCTGGGGATGTTCTCCTTCAAGGGGAAAAAGGTGGGCTTGGACTGTGCCAACGGCAGCGCGTGGATGATCGCCAGAAGCGTTTTTGACGCACTGGGTGCCACGACCTACGTCATGGGCGATGAGCCAGACGGCTTCAATATCAACAACGGCGTGGGCTCCACTCATATCGAGGCCCTGCAGCGCTTCGTGGTGGAGAAAGGACTGGACGTGGGCTTTGCCTACGACGGCGACGCGGATCGGTGCCTGGCGGTGGACGAAAAGGGCCAGATCATCACCGGTGACCATATCCTGTATATCTGCGGCCGCCATATGAAGGAGCTGGGCGAGCTGCCCCACAACACGGTGGTGACCACGGTCATGTCCAACTTCGGGCTGTACCGGGCCTTTGACCGGCTGGGGATCCGCTATGCCAAAACCGCTGTGGGCGACAAGTACGTATACGAGTATATGAGCAAAAACGGCTGCGCCCTGGGCGGCGAGCAGTCGGGGCATATCATCTTCTCCAAGTACGCCTCCACCGGCGACGGCATTTTGACCAGCCTGAAGCTGATGGAAGTCATGCTGGAGCGCAAGCAGCCCATGAGCAAGCTCACCGAGGGACTGACCATCTATCCCCAGGTGCTGGAGAATGTGCGGGTGCACGACAAGGCTGCCGCCCGTCAGGACCCGGCCGTGCAGAAGGCTGTGGATGACGTGGCCCGCCGTCTGGGCGATACGGGCCGTATTCTGGTGCGTGAATCCGGTACAGAGCCGGTGCTCCGCGTAATGGTGGAGGCGCCGGAGGATGCCGTCTGCCGGGAGTGTGTGGCACAGGTGGCGGAGATCATCCGGGCGCAGGGACACGCGGTTTGAGTACGCAATAAGGGAACGCCGTACCGCGTTCCCTTATTTTTTGTTGACATTCGCAGAGGATACCTATATTATAAGGAATATTCTGAGAGGGGAGGGGTACCGTTATGACAGAGCGCATTACCAGCCGGCGCAATCCGCTGCTGGAACAGGTCCGCAGGCTGGATACGGCGGCGCTCCGGCGGAAGGCCGGGGTGTTTTTGTGCGACAGCCCCAAGCTGGTGGGCGAGGCGGTGCAGCACGGCGTGTCCGTGCAGTGTGTCATCGCCGCGGATGGTGTGGCCTTCCCGGAGGGACTGCCGGAGAATGTGCGGCGGGTGACGGTGCCGGCGGACGTGATGGCGTCCATTTCGCCCATGCCCACGCCCCAGGGGATGCTGGCCCTGTGTGCCTTGCCGGATATGGCGGCGCCTGCGCGCCTGTCGCCGGGCCGCTATGTGGTGCTGGACGGTGTGCAGGACCCGGGCAACGTGGGGGCGGTGCTGCGGACGGCGGACGCCTTCGGCTGCACCGGTGCGCTGCTGCTGCCGGGCTGCGCCGATCCCTATGGGCCAAAGACGCTGCGCGCCGCCATGGGCGCGGTGTTCCGCCTGCCGCTGTACGCGGTGGGGCTGGAGGACCTGCCCCGTCTGCTGGCAGACGCGGGGCTGCCGCTGTACGGCACGGCCCTGCGCCACGACACGGTGGACGTGCGGCAGCGGGATCTGCGCCGCTGCGCGCTGGTCATTGGCAGCGAAGGCCGGGGCGTCAGCGCGGAGGTGCTGGCGCTGTGCCGCGAGACGCTGCGCATCCCCATGTCGTCCCACTGCGAGTCGCTGAACGCCGCGGCCGCGGCGGCGGTGCTGCTGTGGGAGGCCTATCGCGCGGAGGAGGGGAACTGAGATGGCGGCTTTGAAGTATTGGGTGTGGCTGACCACACTGCCGGGCCTGGGGGAACGGGCGAAATTGCAGCTGCTGGCGCATTTCGGCTCGCCGGAGGAGATCTATTTTGCCCCGGAGGGCGAGCTGCTGCTGGCAGAGGGCATTACGAAACTACAGGCCGCCCTGTTGGCGGACAAATCGCTGGACCGGGCGGAGAAGGTGCTGGAGGACTGCGCCAGAGACGGCCAGTTCCTGCTGACCATGGACGACGCGGGATACCCCGCACGGCTGCGGAACATCTACGACCCGCCCCTGCTGCTGTATGGCAAGGGCAGCCTTCCCCTGTTCGATGATGAGGTGGCCGTCACGGTGGTGGGCACCCGGGACTGCACGCCCTACGGCGTGCGCGCGGCGTCACAGCTGGGCTATGAGCTGGCCAGACAGGGGGCGCTGCTGGTGTCCGGCATGGCCAAGGGCATCGACGGCGAGGCGCTGAAGGGCGCCCTGCGCGCCGGCGGCTTTACCGCCGCAGTGCTGGGCGGCGGCGCGGACGTGGTGTATCCGGCGGCCAACCGCCGGCTGTATGAGGATATCGCCGCCACCGGCGTCATCCTGTCGGAGTACCCTCCCGGGACGGAGCCCAGGGGCGATCACTTCCCGGTGCGGAACCGATTGCTCAGCGCGCTGAGTCTTGCCACCGTGGTGGTGGAGGCCCCGGAGAAAAGCGGCGCGCTCATCACCGCCGCCACGGCACTGGAGCAGGGCCGCGAGGTCTTTGCCGTGCCGGGCCCCTTCGACGCGCCCAAGAGCCGGGGCTGCAACGCCCTGATACGCGAGGGCGCGGGCCTGGTGTGCGAGGCCTGGGACGTGCTGAGCTTTTATGAGAGCCGCTTCCCCCATAAGCTGCGGCCTCTGCGGGCCACGATCCCGCCTCTGCCCAAGGGCGCGGAGCCGGAGAGCGACGCGCCTGCCGTTCCGGTGCAGGAGACGCCCGCGCCCACCACGCCGGTACTGCCGGTGCTGGATATTTCACAGGACACCGCCGGACTCACCGACGATCAGATCGCGGTGCTGTCCGTTCTGCAAGCGGATATACCCACCCTTACCGATGACGCGGCACTGCTGGCCGAGCTGCCGGTGCGCCGTGTGCTGTCGGCGCTGACGGTGCTGGAGATCGACGGCTACGTCTGCCGTCAGGGAGCGCGGAGCTTCCTGCGGACGGTGGAACTCAAAAAGGAGTAAGTAACAATATGGCAGCAAAGAAGAACCTGGTCATCGTGGAGTCCCCGGCCAAGGCCAAGACCATCGGCAAATATCTGGGGCCGGACTATGTGGTCAAGGCCAGCATGGGTCACCTGCGTGACCTGCCCAAGAGCACCCTGGGCGTGGACGTGGAGGGTGACTTTACCCCCAACTACCGGCCCATCAAGGGGAAAGAGGATATCATCAAGGACCTGAAGACCACGGCGGACAAGAGCAAGACCGTGTACCTGGCCACTGACCCGGACCGCGAGGGCGAGGCCATCAGCTGGCATCTGCAGCACCTGCTGGACCTGCCGGATGACAAGGCCCGGCGCGTGACGTTCAACGAGATCACCAAGAAGGTGGTGCAGGAGTCCATCCAGCACCCCCGCGCCATCGACCAGGACCTGGTGGACGCCCAGCAGGCCCGCCGTGTGCTGGACCGCATCGTGGGCTATCAGCTCTCCCCCCTGCTGTGGAAGAAGATCCGCCGCGGCCTGTCCGCCGGCCGTGTGCAGTCGGTGGCGATCCGGCTGGTGGCCCAGCGTGAGCAGGAGATCGCGGCCTTCGTGCCCCAGGAGTACTGGACGTTGGACGTACACCTGCAAAACCACGCCGCCGCGTCCTTTACCGCCCACTACTACGGCGTGGACGGCAAGAAATACGAGCCTAAGGACGAGGCGGATACCCAGCGCATCGTGGAGGAGTTGAAAAAAGAGGCCTTCGCGGTCAAGACCGTGAAGCGTACCGACAAGCAGCGCAGCCCCACGCCGCCCTTTACCACCTCCAGCTTACAGCAGGAGGCCTCCCGCAAGCTGAATATGACGCCCCGTCGGACCATGGCCATTGCCCAGCAGCTGTATGAGGGCGTGGACATCACCGGCGAGGGCACCGTGGGTCTAATCACCTATATGCGTACCGACTCGCTGCGTATCTCCGACGAGGCCCAGGCCCAGGCCCGCGAGCTGATACAGTCCCGCTACGGCGCGGCCTATTGCCCCGACGTGCCCCGGAAGTACAAGACCAAGGCCGGGGCCCAGGATGCCCACGAGGCCATCCGTCCCTCCGACCCGGCGCTGACGCCGGAGCAGGTGAAGGGCGACCTGACGCCGGAGCAGTACCGCCTCTACCGACTGATCTGGAGCCGCTTCCTGGCCAGCCAGATGGCCAACGCCGTGTATGACAGCATCTCCGTGGAGATCGCCGCCGGTGCCCATGCCCTGCGGTGCTCCGCCAGCAACCTGAAATTCGCCGGTTATACCGCTGTATATGAGGAGAGCCGGGACGACGACAAGGAGGAGAAGGACTCTCCCCTGCCGCCGCTGGAGGAGGGCGAGCAGGTGACGGCGGTGGGCTTTGCGCCCCTGCAGCATTTCACCCAGCCCCCGGCCCGCTATACCGATGCCACCCTTATCCGCACCATGGAGGAGAACGGCATTGGCCGCCCCTCCACCTATGCGCCCACCGTGTCCACTATTCTGGACCGCGAGTACGTCATCAAGGAGGGCAAGTACCTGCGCCTGACACCGTTGGGCGGCGTGGTCAACGACCTGATGTGCCAGCGGTTCCCGGACATCGTGGATGTAAAGTTCACCGCCCGTATGGAGCAGAAGCTGGACGATGTGGAGGCCGGCCAGGTCAAGTGGAAGGACCTGATCCGCCAGTTCTACGTCCCCTTCCACGAGAACCTGGAAAAGGTCGAGAAGGACATGGAGGGCGTGTACCTGAAGGTCCCTGATGAGGTGACCGAGGAGAAGTGCGACCTGTGCGGCCGCAACATGGTGGTCAAGTCCGGTCGGTTCGGCCGGTTCCTGGCCTGCCCCGGCTACCCGGAGTGTAAGTTCACCAAGCCTCTGGTGGTGGAAATGCCCGGCCGCTGCCCCAAGTGCGGCGGACGCATCCTGAAAAAGACCAGCCGCAACGGCTACACCTACTACGGCTGCGATAAGTTCCCTACCTGCGATTTTATGACCTGGGACGTGCCGGTAAAGGACGACTGCCCTGTGTGCGGCAAGACCATGTTCAAGAAGGCCGGCAAGGGCTTCAACAAGCCCTTCTGCGCCAATCCCGAGTGCCCGAACTTCCTGCCGGAGGACAAGCGCGGCTATCGCCGCCGCAAGACCGATGACGCCGCGGCGTCTGCCGAGGACAGTGCGCCGGCCGCGGAGGAAAAGCCTGCGGCGCAGCCCGAGACGAAAAAGTCCGCTGCGAAAAAGACCACGGCTGCCAAGAAGCCGGCTGCTGCCAAGAAGACCACGGCGGCCAAGAAGCCTGCCGCGGCCAAGAAGACGACCACAAAAAAGACTACGACCAAGAAAGCGGAAGAATAAATGGAAAGCGTAACTGTGATCGGCGCGGGCCTGGCCGGGTCCGAATGTGCCTGGCAGCTGGCCCAGCGGGGCATCCCCGTGGTGCTGCGGGAGATGAAGCCGGAGAAGAAGACCCCCGCCCATGTGACCGGCTATTTTGCGGAGCTGTGCTGCTCCAATTCCCTGCGGGGTGCGGGGCTGGAGAACGCCGTGGGCCTGCTGAAGGAGGAGCTGCGGCGGCTGGACAGTCTGATCCTTCGCTGCGCGGACGCCACGGCGGTGCCCGCCGGCGGTGCGCTGGCGGTGGACCGGGAGGGCTTTGCCCGCATGGTCACCGAGTCCGTGCTGGGCCACCCCAATATCACCATGGTCCCCGGCGAGGTGACCGCTATACCGGAGGGGAATGTGGTCATCGCCAGCGGCCCGCTGACCTCTGACGCGCTGGCGGATGCCATTGCGGAAAAGCTGGGCGGCGGCCATACGCTGAACTTCTTTGACGCGGCGGCCCCGCTGGTGACCTTCGACAGCGTGGACATGGACAGTGCGTATTTCGCCTCCCGCTACGATAAGGGCACCCCGGACTACATCAACTGCCCCATGACCAAAGAGGAATATCAGGCCTTCTGGGCGGAGTTGGTGAAGGCGGAGGAGGCCGAGGTCCACGGCTTTGAGGACAGCGGCGTGTTCGAGGGCTGTATGCCGGTGGAGGTCATGGCCCGCCGGGGTGAGGACACCCTGCGCTTCGGCCCCCTGAAGCCCCGCGGCCTGGTGGATCCCAAGACCGGCCGTGAGCCCTACGCCGTGGTGCAGTTGCGGCGTGACAACGCTGACGGCACCATCTACAATCTGGTGGGCTTCCAGACCCACCTGAAATGGGGTGAGCAGAAGCGGGTGTTCTCCATGATCCCCGCCCTGCATGATGCCCAGTACCTGCGCTACGGCGTCATGCACCGCAACACCTATCTGGATTCGCCCCGGCTGCTGGACCGCTATTACCGGCTGAAAAGCGACCCCCGTATCGCCTTCGCCGGTCAGATGACCGGGGTGGAGGGCTATGTGGAGTCCTGTGCCAGCGGTTTTCTGGCGGGTATAGAGTTGGCACGGCGGCTGAAGGGACAGGCGCCCCTCGACCTTCCCCGAGAGACGGCCATCGGCGCCCTGGGCCTGTATGTCAGTAACGAGAGCGTGGCGGACTTTCAGCCCATGAACGTGAACTTCGGCATTATCCCGCCGTTGGACCACCGGGTCAAGGGCAAGCGCAACAAAAATGCCGAGCTGAGCCAGCGGTCGCTGGCCATTCTGGATACCATGAAAGAGGAGGTGCTCTCTCTGTGAAGATCATCATCGACGCTATGGGCGGCGACAACGCCCCGCTGGAGATCGTCAGGGGCGCGCTCAGCGCCCACAGCCGCTTCGGCTGTGACATCGTCCTCACCGGCGATGAGGCGGCCATCCGGGCCGCGGTGGCCCGGTGCGGCGCGGCGCAGCTGCCCGCCGGCGTTGCCATCCATCCCACCACCGAGACGGTGGATATGTGCGACGACCCTGCCACGGTGTTCCGCCGGAAGAAGGATACCTCCATGGGCGCGGCATTGACCATGCTGCGTGATGGAGAGGGCGACGCCGTGGTGTCCGCCGGCTCCACCGGTGCGCTGCTGACCGGTGCGACGCTGATCACCAAGCGTATCCACGGCATCCGCCGTGCGGCTATGGCCCCGGTCATCCCCACCACCACCGGCAGCGCCGTGCTTATCGACTGCGGCGCCAACGCCGAGTGTACCCCGGAGTATCTGCTCCAGTTCGCCTATCTGGGCAATTTCTATGCCCAGCGGGTGCTGGGGGTGGCGACGCCCCGCGTGGGCCTGCTGAATATCGGCGCGGAGGACAGCAAGGGCACCGACCTGCAAAGGCAGACCCTGGCCCTGCTGCGCGCGGCGGACGCCCGGGGCGATCTGCACTTCATCGGCAATATCGAGGCCAAGGACGCCATCAAGGGCGGCTGTGACGTGATCGTTACCGACGGCTTCTCCGGCAACGTGATGCTCAAGTCCATTGAGGGCGTGGGCTCCTTCGCAGGCAGCGCCCTGAAGGGAATGTTCAAAAAGAACCTGCTGACGAAGCTTGCCGCCCTGCTGGTCATGCCGGGGCTGAACGCCTTTAAAGCGCGGCTGGACCCCAACAAGGTGGGCGGCACGGCCTTTATCGGCATCTCCAGGCCGGTCATCAAGGCCCACGGCGGCTCCAACGCCGAGGCCATCGAGAACGCGGTGGGGCAGGCCATTCAGGTGGCCGAAAGCGGTATTACCGGGGCCATCGCGGCGCACATAGACAAAATGCAGCTTCCCACCGTATAAATTTACCAAAAAGGTATTGACACTGTCACACGATTGCCGTATTATTTTCGGAGATAACAAGCAAAGAAGGAGGAATACCCTTGACTATGGAAGAGATCTTCAAGACGATGCAGGATCTGATCGCCGAGCAGTTCGCTATCGATGCCGACGAGATCAGCATGGACAGCTCTTTCGTGGACGACCTGGGTGCCGATTCTGTGGATCTGGTGGAATTGGTCATGGCGATGGAAGAGGAGTTTGACATCGGCGAGATCGACGAAGAAGACCTGGCCGGCCTCAAGACCGTCGGCGACTGCGTCCGCTATCTCAACAGCAAGCTGGGCTGATCCGACTATAACGACAGAAAATACGGCCCGGCAGGGCCGTATTTTTTCGGGAGGTTCCTATGGAAGAACTGGAAAAAAAGCTGGGCTACACCTTCCGCGACCCGGAGCTGCTCCGTGCCGCCCTGTACCACAGCTCCTACGCCAACGAGCACCGCAGCGAGGGCATACGCAGCAACGAGCGCTTGGAATTCCTGGGCGATGCCGTGCTGGGCTTTGTGTCCGCCGAGCACCTGTTCAAGAAGCACCCGGAGCTGCCGGAGGGCGACCTGACCCGCATCCGTGCCGCCCTGGTGTGTGAGGAGAGCCTGCATGAGGTGGCCCAGTCCCTGGACCTGGGCAGTCACCTGCTGCTGGGCAAGGGCGAGGAGCAGGGCGGCGGCCGCTGCCGACCCTCCATACTGGCCGACGCCACCGAGTCGGTATTTGCCGCCGTGTATCTGGACGGCGGGATGGACGCCGCCAGCGACCTCATCCACCGCGTCCTGCTGGACAAGGAGCGTGAGGAGGTGGTGGAGGAGCGCCGCCGGGACTATAAGACGGAGCTGCAGGAGCTGGTCCAGCGCAGAAGCGGCCAGGTGCTGCACTATGAGCTGACGGGGACCTCTGGCCCCGACCACGCCAAGCAGTTCACCTTCCGGGTGACGCTGAACGGCAGAGAGCTCGGCCAGGGTACCGGCCGCAGTAAGAAGGAGGCGGAGCAGTCCGCCGCCCGCAGCGCCCTAACGCAGTGGAACGAGCAATAAGCAAAAAGAGAACGCCCGCCGGGATTACCACCGGCGGGCGTATTTTTCAGAAGGTGAAGGTATATCCATCCCGCAGCAGCAGTATCTGCTGGGTGTCTTTTTCCGCATCACTGAGATGGATCGTGGACTGATGTCCGTCCGCCGAATCTCGCAGCCAAACGGCAGGCATGGTGGGATCGCCGCAGTAGGCCGTGGTGTACATGATGGCCACTGCGTTGCCGATGTCGCTGCCCTCCTGCTGTGCGTATGCGTCAAACAGCCCGGATAGGCTTTCCCCGCTGTAGCGGATGCAGCTCCGGCGTGCGTCCGTGCCGCTTTGCGTCACCGGTCCATAGATAAAGTCACAGGCATAATATACGCCGTCCTGCTTGACGTAATTGAAAACGTGCTCGCTTTCCAGCCAGAATACATAGACGTAACCGACCTCGTCATAGTCGCCGTTCAGCAGCGCACCGAACAGCGCCGATGTGCCCACGCAGCCGCCGTTGTTCAACTGATACCGCAGCTCCGCCCCTGTGCCGGCGTCATCCGGAGCAAAGCTGTAGCCCCGCGCTTCCAAAAACTGCGCGGCATCGGCCACCGTGGAGATCTTTTCACAGGCCTCCGCAAAGGAGATCCCCGAATCCGCAAGCGCCTGTATCTCTTCGTCAGTGTACTCCCGTTGCTCAAAGGCCTTCCGCTGTTCCTGCTCCTCTTTGCTCAGAACGGGGTACGCGTTTGCCGTGTAGGCAGACGTACTGAAGCCGCGCGCTGTCCGCAGCGTATCCGCCAGCTTCTGCGCGTCCGCGTTCACATAGCTCTCACCGGAGAGGACGAGCCAGCAGTCGCCGCGTATCTCAAACGGGTCAAATGCATAATACAGCCCGTCCTGCACTATGGCGGCATAGGACTCATAATTGCTGCTGGAATACAGATCGATGCGCCCGCTTTCCGCATAGTCCCCTGCCAGCAGATACAGCAGCGCGTCCACCCAGCCGCGGGGCTGGTTGCTGCCGCGCAGCAGCGTGGTCTCCACGTCCTGACTGTCGATATCCTCGCTGTCCTGCTGCCGTGCCTTCAGCAGCCGCAGCGCGTCCGGCACGGTGCTCACAGTCGCCGCCATCTCCGCGGTGTCCCCGCTGTCCAGCAGCGCCGTGATCTCCTCCCCGGTCAGCTGCGGTTCGCCGAATACTGCCGGATAGCACACGCCGTCCACGCGGTAACATTCCACACCGTTGGAGGTCACTGCTTTGGCGCTGCTCTCGCCGCACCCCGTCAGCGCCGCCAGCGTCAGCAGGCACAATAGCAGCGCAATACATCTCTTTCGCATGATATTCTCTCCCCTTTTCGTGTTTTTACCATCATAGCACACGGAGTACGGCATGGCAAGCAAAAAGCACCGCCCTCGGCGGTGCTTTTTTGTGCGCATTACGGCTGGTAGTGGTGCGCGTCCTGCAATACCATCTCCTTGACCTTCATCAGCCGTGTGGTGTTGCCGCGCTCGTTCTCGTCCAGCTTCATGGTGATATAGCGGATGTTCTGCTCCGTCTCCGGGATCATCACATACTCCAGCGCGTTGACCCGCCGGCGGGTCTTTTCGATATCCTGGGCCAGCAGCTGCATGGTCTTTTCCACCTGCGCCAGCTCCAGCATATCGGCGAATACCGCCTGCATCTTCTCCAGCGCCGCGTCCAGCTCGCCGCTGGTCTGGGCGAAGCCGTAGGGCAGCAGCGCGTCGTCGCCGCTGTCGGTCTGGAAGGTGAACACCGGTACGTTCACGCTCATGATGTTCCGGGTGGATACCTCCAGCGACACGCTGCGCCGCGGGCAGGACAGGGCCTCCTCCAGCACCTCCGGTCCCATCAGGGCGGCGGCCACGGTGAAGGCGGCGTTGGCCTCCTTCAACCCCTGCTCCACCTTGGCGCGGAGCGCGCGGTTGCGCCGCACCACGTCCATAAACTGCTTCATCAGCTCGTCCCGCTTGTCCTTCAGCAGCTTGTGGCCCCGGCGTGCGGTCTTCAGCCGGCCCTTCAGCCGGGTCAGCTCCATCCGGGTGGGATTGACAGTCTTTCCCGCCATGGCGCTCACTCCTTCACCGGCAGATACTTGTTCAGCATCTCCGGCTTGATGCGCTTCAGCTCACTGCGGGGCAGCATACGCAGCAGCTCCCAGCCCAGGTCCAGTGTTTGCTCTATGGTGCGGTTCTCGTCGAACCCCTGCGAGACGTAGCGCTTCTCGAACTCGTCGGCGAACTTGGCGTACAGCAGGTCCGTGGGACTCAGGGCAGCCTCGCCCAGAATGGTCATCAGCTCCTTGGCCTCCTTACCGCTGGCGTAGGCGGCGAACAGCTGGTTCATGGTGGGCGCGTGATCCTCCCGGGTCTTGCCGGCGCCCACGCCCTTGTCCTTCAGACGGGACAGAGAGGGCAGCACGTCCACCGGCGGCAGGATGTTCTTGCGGTACAGGTCGCGGCTCAGAATGATCTGCCCCTCGGTGATGTAGCCGGTCAGGTCGGGGATGGGGTGGGTCTTGTCGTCCTCCGGCATGGTCAGGATGGGGATCATGGTGATGGAGCCCTTGCACCCCAGCTTGCGGCCGGCGCGCTCGTACATACTGGCCAGGTCGGTGTACAGATAGCCGGGATAGCCGCGGCGTCCGGGGACCTCCTTCTTGGCGGCGGAGACCTCACGCAGCGCCTCGGCGTAGTTGGTGATATCCGTCAGGATCACCAGCACATGCATATCCTTCTCAAAGGCCAGGTACTCCGCGGCGGTCAGGGCCATGCGGGGCGTGGCGATACGCTCCACGGCGGGGTCGTTGGCCAGGTTGGTGAACAGCACCGTGCGCTCGATGGCGCCGGTGCGCTGGAACTCACGGACAAAGAACTCCGACTCCTCAAAGGTGATGCCGATAGCGGCGAACACCACGGCGAAGTTGGAGCTGTCGTCCAGCACCCTGGCCTGTCGGGCGATCTGCGCCGCCAGATTGGCGTGGGGCAGACCGGAGCAGGAGAAAATGGGCAGCTTCTGGCCGCGGACCAGCGTGTTCAGTCCGTCGATGGTGCTGATGCCGGTCTGAATGAACTCGTTGGGATAGTCACGGGCCGCCGGGTTCATGGGCAGGCCGTTGATGTCCCGGTATTCCTCCGCCAGCAGGGCGGGGCCGCCGTCGATGGGTTCGCCCATGCCGTTGAACACGCGCCCCAGCATATCGGCGGACACGCCCAGCTGCAAGGGGTGGCCCAGGAAGCGGATGGTGGCATCCCGCAGGTTGATGCCGGCGGAGGAGTCGAACAGCTGGACCACGGCGCGGTCGCCGTTGACCTCCAGCACCTTGCAGCGGCGGACCTCGCCGCTGTGCAGCTGGATCTCCGCCAGCTCGTCATAGGTGACGCCCTCCACATGGTCCACCACCATCAGGGGACCGGACACCTCGTGGATGGTACGGTATTCCTTCATCATTCCTCTTCACCAGCCTTTCGGATCAGCTCGGCGATCTCGCGCTCCATATCAGCACGGACGGCGGCGTAGTTGGCGGCGTATTCCTCTGCGGCGGCGTACTTGGCCCAGCCCAGCTTCTCCCGGGCGGGGATGGCGTACAGCGCGGATGGGGCCACGGCCTTGTCCACAGCGCCGCGGCACAGGGACTCGTAGTGCAGGATCAGCCCCAGCAGCTGCATCTGCCGGTCAAAGCTGGAGTAGGAGTCCACGTCCATAAAGGCATTCTGCTGCAGGAAGTCTTCTCGCAGCATCCGGGCGATCTCCAACGTCAGCTGGTCGTTGGCGGACAGGGAATCCTTGCCCACCAGCTGGACGATCTCGTTCAGTTCGTTCTCCTCCTGCAAAAGGTGCATGGCGCGGTTGCGGTTCCGGATGAAGTCCTCGCCCATGTTCTCGTTGAACCAGGGCGTCACCGCGTCCAGATACAGGGAGTAGGAGTTCAGCCAGTTGATGGCCGGGAAGTGGCGGCGATAGGCCAGCGAGGCGTCCAGCGACCAGAAGACCTTGACGATACGCATGGTGGCCTGTGCCACCGGCTCACTCAGGTCGCCGCCGGGAGGCGACACCGCGCCCACGGCGGTCAGGGAGCCGGTGCGCTCGTCGCTGGCCAGGCACTGCACCACGCCGGCGCGCTCATAGAACTGCGCCAGACGGGAGGCCAGATAGGCGGGATATCCCTCCTCACCGGGCATCTCCTCCAACCGGCCGGACATCTCGCGCAGGGCCTCGGCCCAGCGGGAGGTAGAGTCGGCGATGACGGCCACATCGTAGCCCATGTCGCGGAAATACTCCGCGATGGTGATGCCGGTGTAGACCGACGCCTCACGGGCGGCCACAGGCATATCCGAGGTGTTGGCGATCAGCACCGTGCGCTTCATCAGGCTCTCGCCGGTGCGGGGGTCGGTCAGCTCCGGAAACTCCCGCAGTACGTCGGTCATCTCGTTGCCGCGCTCGCCGCAGCCGATATAGACCACGATGTCCACGTCGGCCCACTTGGCCAGCTGGTGCTGCACCACGGTCTTGCCGGAGCCGAAGGGCCCGGGCACGGCGGCGGTGCCGCCCTTGGCGATGGGGAACATGGTGTCGATGACACGCTGGCCGGACTGCAAAGGCTTTACCGGCGGGAATTTCTTTTTATAGGGGCGGCCCACGCGGACGGGCCACTTCTGCACCATGGTCAGCTCACGCACCTCACCGTTGGCCAGCTTCACCCGGGCGATGGGCTGGGTGATGTTGTACTGTCCGGCCTCGGCCAGCCACGCCACCGTGCCCTCGGCGCCCTTGGGCACCATGATCTTGTGCAGCACGGACTCCGTCTCCGGCACGGTGCCCAGAATGTCGCCCACAGCCACGGTGTCGCCCACAGCGGCGGTGGGGGTAAAGTCCCACAGCCTGTCGCGGTCCAGCGGCGGCACCTGAATGCCGCGGGTGATGTTGCTGCCCACCCGGCGGACGATCTCCTCCAGCGGACGCTGGATGCCGTCATAGATATTCTCGATCAGGCCGGGGCCCAGCTCCACGCTCAGCGGTGCGCCGGTGGTGACCACATCAGCGCCGGGACCAAGACCGGACGTCTCCTCATACACCTGTATGGAGGCCCGGTCGCCGGTCATATTCAGGATCTCTCCGATCAACTGCTGGGGGCCTACGCGCACCACGTCCGCCATGTTGGCGTCCGCCATGCCGTCCGCCACCACCAGCGGGCCGGAGACTTTGATGATCTTACCCATTCTCTTGCTCCTTTCAGGAAATATCCGCGCCCACGGCGCGTTCCACCGCATCGTGCAGGGCGGCCCCGGCGATGCCCAGCGAACCGGTCTTGCCGGGGATGAGGATAACGGCGGGCAGGGGTGCGTCTTTATACCGGGCGATCTCGGCGGTCAGCTGCTGCGCCAACTGCTCGGTGATATAGATGACGGCGTAGTCCTCCTGCGCCAGGCGGTGCAGCGTTTTGCGTCCCGCGTCGGTATCCTCGGTGGGGAACACGTCCAGCCCCAGCGCACGGAAGCCCAGCACGCTGTCCCGGTCCCCAATAACGGCGATCTTATACATATTGCTCACGCAGCCTTTCCCGGAGCGCCTCCGCCGGCACACCGGCCATCCGGCCGGACAGCACGGTACGCACCGCCGTCCACTCCGCCTCCTTTGCCGCCAGATAGCCCAGCGCCACCTCTACGCCGAAGGGTACCCGGCGTGCCGCGCCGGCGGCGCGGAGCACCGCGTCGTCGCAGGCCTTTTCAAAGGCGGTCAGGCTGCCGCCCTTGGCGGCCTCGTCTCCCAGCTCCGCCGCCCGGGCGAAGGCCGTGCCCCGCCACAGCGCGGCAGCGCCGCTGCCGCTTCCGGCGCGGATCGCCTCCGGCGTCACGCTGCCGCCGGGGAACAGCACCTCCCGCAGGAAGCCGGCGTCCAGCCCCAGCCGCTGGGTGCGGATGAGTGAGCGCAGGTTCGCCGCGTCGATCATGGCGCGGACATAGTCCTGCAAATAGGGTATGTGGCTGTCCGCCGCCAGCTTTTCCAGCCGCGCGAAGTAGGCCCGATCCAGGATGCAGTCGCTGCTGCGGGCACTGCCCGTCTCGGCCAGCACCCGCTGGGCCTCATCGGCCGCGGCGGCCATGTCGGCGGGCAGAAAGTCCCAGCCGCCGTTTTCGGCGTGCTTTTTCTGCATCGTCTCTGCCGGTACGGTCCCGGCGTCGATCAGCAGACGCTCCGCATCCTGCGGCGCTTTCAGCAGCGTTTTGATGTTGTGGTAGTCGTATTTCAGCCGGAACACGTCCAGCACCTCCGCCTCCGGCATAAAGCGGGAAACGTCGGCGAACACCGCCTCGCGCTGCGCGCTCAGCGCCGCCTGCAGGGACGGCTCATCGTGTACGGGCGCGTAGCCCCACTCGCTCAGCAGCTGGGCGCACGCCTCGACGGAGGGTGCCGTCAGCAGCTGCTCCAGCCGCTGTGCCGTCAGTAGCCGGCGCTCCATGGCGCGTATGCGGGCGGACAGGAACAGATAGTCCGTGTCCTTTCTCCGTTTTGTCAAAGGGACGCCCCCTTTCAGTCAAACAGCACGGCGGCCACGGCGGAGGAGTCCTCCTGCCGTGCCCGGCGCAGCAGCTCGGCAAAGCCGCAGTTGATCTCCATGCGGCCCCGCTGCAGTACCACGCCGCCGCCCGTCTCCCGGGTGTCGGCAGCCAGGGTGAAGCCCGCGCCGGGCTTTTTGCCGTTGGCGGCGTCCACCACCGCCTGACCCACCGTGTCCCGGTCGGCGGCGGAGAATACCAGCGCTTCGCCGCCCTGCCCGTTTTCCGCGGCCAGCGATGCCAGCAGGTCGATATACTCCGGGCGCGGCAGCTTCAGCAGCGCGTCGGCGGCGCGGGCGAAGGCCTCGTCCAGCATCCGCTGCTTCTCCGCCAGCACCCGCTGGCGGCAGGCCAGACGGCTGCCGCCCTCCAGGCGCTCCACCTGCTCGTGCTCCAGCACCTTGCAGCGGGCCTCGCCCTCGCGGAGCAGCTTGTCCGCCTCGGCGCGGTACCGGGCCAGAATGGCCTCGGCCTCCGCCGCCGCCTGGGCGGCGATGTCGGCGCACTCGGCCTGTGTGTCGGCCTCCATGCGTGCGATGATCTTGTCGATACCGTTCATAGGCGCACCCGCCTTACTTCATGATGTTCAGGGAGATCATAATGGTCGCCACCAGAGACAGGATGGCGTAGAACTCCACGATGCCGCAGTAGATGATGCCCTTGGTAGCGGCCTCCGGGTGCTTGGCCACGATGTTGATGGACGCGGCGGCCACGCGGCCCTGGAAGATGGCGCTCAGCCAGCCGCCCAGCATGATGGGCAGGCAGGCGGCGAAGAAGGACAGCCCCTGGGTCAGGGAGAGATCCAGCACGCTGCCGCTGAGCAGGCCGGTCTGGCCCAGCACCAGGAACAGCGCCACAAAGCCGTACAGGCCCTGGGTGCCGGGCAGTACCTGCAGGATCAGGCACTTGGTGGACTTATCGGGATCCTCGCTGGTCAATCCGGCGGCGGCCTCACCCACCATACCGGTGCCCTTGGCGGAGCCGATGCAGCACAGACCGGCGGTCAGCGCCGCGCCCAGGATGGCGAAACCCAGTCCGCCCACAGATTCAAGAAAAGCTAACATGATTTAGTATCCTCCTTAATGATCTCTACGTGTTTGGCCCGGACGCGCAGGGGACGGTAGGCCTTGCCGCCGTCCTTGTAGAAGCGTCCGAAAAATTCCAGAAATTGCAGGCGCATATCGTGGACGTAGCAGCCCAGCAGGTTCAGCGCCAGGTTCAGCATATTGCCGACGAATGCGATGATGATGAAGGTGACCACGTTGCCGGTGGTGGCGCCCAGCATATTGAACACCTGGGCCAGCACTGCGCCGGACAGCATCAGCGCCATCAGCCGGACGTAGGACAGGATATCGCTGAAGAAACCCGTCACGCCGTTGTACACCGCCGCCACGAAGCCCGTCACCTTGCCGAAGCCCTTTTTGCCCCGGCCCGCGCCGTATACCAGCATAAGAACGCCCGCGATCAGCACCACCGGCACGCCGGATACACTGCCGATGCCAAGCACCGCAAGACCCGTGCCCGCCAGAATGATCCACCAGGTGATCTCGTCAAACAGGGCATCCATAAAGCAGCCCTTTTTGCATTTTTCCACCACGCTGACGGTCATGCCGGTGAACACCTGCAAGGCGCCCAGGATCAGCGAGCCCACCATGATGGCCATGGTGTCGTCCAGGGGTGAGAACAGCGCCGGCAGGGCAAAGGTGCTCTCCGGGTCAAAGAACTTGAAGAGCTGCGGCAGGAAGTCGCCGAAGAAGCTGCCGGTCATGGCGCCGAAGACCACGGTGGTCACGCCGCACCAGAAGATCATCTCCATAAAGCTGCGGTCGTCCGGCCGTTTTTTCTTCAGGAACAGCCATGAGCCGAGGAGCATCAGCAGCCCGTAGCCGATGTCCGCCATCATCATGCCGAAAAACAGGATGAAGAACGGTGCCATCACCGGGTTGGGGTCCACGCCGTCGTAGGCCGGCAGGGAGTACTGCTCGGTGATGCAGTTCATAGACCGCGCCACCGCGTTGTCCTCCAGCAGCACCGGCACCTCCGGTATCTGCTCCGCCGTGGGATCGGACAGGGTGTAGTCGCAGTCCGCTGTGTCCAGATACGCCGTCAGCCTTGCCGCCTTTTTCTCCGGCACCCAGCCGTCGAACGCCACGATGCACCCGTCGGTCAGCAGTCTGCGGCGGTTTTCCTCCCGCTGCAGGCGGGAGGCCAGCCGGTCGGCGCACAGATACAGCTCCGGCAGCCGTTCCGCCAGCTCATCCAGATGCTTTCGCAGGGCCTCCTGCTGCCTCTTGACCTCTGCCAGCCGGTCCGCGTCCCGCCGCCGGTTTTCCTCCGGCGTGCCGGTGCGGCCCTTCAGGGGTGAGGCTGCGAAGCCCCGGCCCCGCAGCAGCTCCAGCACCGGTGCCGTCGCTGCCTTATGGGTGATGAGCAGCACGCACTGCTGCTGCCGGTCGGCGGAGAGCAGATGCAGCTCGCTCTCCGGATATTCGTTTTGTACCTGCCCACACAGTTCGTCCCAGGGGACGAAGGGCGGCAGTACGCCCAGGGTCACGTCGCAGCAGCGTGTCTCCGTCAGCTCCAGGGGCAGGTCCAGACTCAGCCAGGGCCCCAGGGTGATCCGGTCGGTCTCCAGCTGGGCGGCCAGCGCCGTCAGCTGCTGTAATCGTCCCGCTGCCTCGTTGACCTGGCGGGCCAGCGCCAGCCCGTCGGCCAGCCCCGTCTCGCTCAGGTATTCCGCCTCGCCGATGGCGGGGCGGGGCGCCAGCAGCGGCGCTTTCTTGGGCGGCGCAGCCCGCCGCAGGGCGTCGATCGCCGTCTGTACCTGCCGCTGGCGGGCCAGGCAGTCCGCCGTCTCGCTGTCGCAGCGCCGCAGGCTCTCCGGCGCATCCGGCGCGTCCGGTTCACTGATCTCCACGCAGCCCATACGCTCCAGCTGCCGCAGCAGCGCGTCGTGGTCCCGCTCCAGCGCCAGCACCTGCAGGCGCTTCATTTTTGCAATGGGCATTTACCGCTTCACCACCTTTTCCACGATGGCGCGGACAGCCGTGTCCATGCGCTGCTCCGCCTGCTGCCGTATGGCTGTGCAGGTGCGCTCGGCGTCGCTTCGCAGGGCGGCGTCCGCCGCCTGTCCGGCTTCACCGGCCCGCTGCATGGCTTCGTTCTCCAGCACCTTCACGGCGTTCTGCGCCTCCCGCACCAAACCGTCGCCGTCCCGGCGGGCCTGCTCGGCCAGCGCCCGGGCGGCGCGCTGGGCCTCGGCCTTCTGCTCCAGAAGCCGCTGCTCCGCCGCCTGCAGCTGGTCTATTTTTTCACGGTACAGTTTACTCACCGCCTTTCCTGATCTGGGAAACAGACAGGGGAAGACCCCGTTTTCGGAAGCCGTCCCCCTTTGAAGTATATATTCCGCGGAGGAAACTCCCTTCGCCTGCCTCTGATTATACATAGTTTATCATACCACAAAAGCACGGGGAACAACAACAGGCAGAATGGCAAAAATAACCGGCATCCTTTGTGCAGGGTGACAATAAGATGACAGACAGGTAAGAAATAAGTGGTGGCATTTTTTTGCCCCATGTGGTATACTCTTCCTATATTGGAACAGTATTCCCGTTTTGCGGGAGTGTATAATGACGTGAGGTGTGTCATGACCTATCTGAAAGCAATTCTGTTGGGACTGGTGCAGGGCATAGCGGAATTCCTGCCCATCTCCAGCTCCGGCCATCTGGCCATTGCCCGCAATCTGCTGAATATGGAGGGCGCGGGGAGCATCCCGGAGTTCTTCGATGTGCTGCTCCACCTGGGCACGCTCATTGCGGTGTTCGCCGCCTATTGGAGCGACATCCGCGACATGGTGGTGGAGTTCTTCCGCGGCATCGGCGACCTGGCGCACCGCAGCACCCCCACGCCGGTGCCGCCCGCCCGCCGGCTCATCCTGCTGATCGTCGTCGGCACGCTGCCGCTGTTTGCGGTGCTGCCCATCCGCAAGACGGTGCAGGGCCTGGGCGACAATATGTATTTCGTGGGCGCGGCGCTGATCTTCACCGGCTTCCTGCTGTTCCTGTGCGATCGGGTGCGCCGGGGCCGCAAGACCGAGCGCAGCGCCACCTGGCTGGACGCTCTGCTGGTGGGCGTGGGGCAGGCGGTGGCCACGCTGCCCGGCGTCTCCCGTTCCGGCATGACCATCACCGCCGGGTGCTTTGTGGGCTATGAGCGTCGCTTCGCCGTGCGCTTTTCCTTCCTGCTGAGCATCCCCGCCGTGCTGGGCGCCAACATCCTCTCCATCAAGGACGCGGTGCAGGCCGGCATCGTCGGCGCGGAGGTGCCCATGTACCTGGTAGGCGTGGCCGTGGCCGCCGTGACGGGCTATCTGTGCATCCGGCTTCTGAAGTATATCGCGGACAAGGGCCGTTTCGGCGCCTTCGCCTACTACTGCTGGGCGGCGGGCGTGCTGACCCTTGTTCTGCAGGGCATCAAGTGAGGTAGATAGACTATGGCATCGACACAAAAGAAAGGAAACAGCCGCAAAAAAACGCCTGCCCCGCCGCCCCCGCCGGCGTATAACGCCGCGGCGCGTATGGCCGGCGGCATCGTCTGCGCCCTGCTGGCGCTGTGTGTGCTGGTGAGCTATTTCAACGTGGACGCCCTCCTCCTGGTGTGGATCGCCAGGGTGCTCAAGGGTGCGCTGGGCTACGGCTATTACCTGACGGCCCCGGTGCTGGCGGCTATTGCCGTCATCCAGCTGGGCCATCGGGGACGGCCCGTCGTCCTGCGTACCACCTGCGTGGCGCTGCTGCCCCTGCTGGTGGGCGTGCTGTGCCACCTGACCCTGTGCCGCACAGCCTACACCCTCGGCCTGGACAGCGTCAAGACCCTCTGGGCCGACGGACAGGCCCTCAAGTGCGGCGGCGTGCTCTCCGGCGGCCTGGCCGTGGGCTGCGAGGCTCTGGTCAGCAAGGTGGTGTCCATCATCGTGTTCGTGGTGGTGCTGCTGGCCGCCCTGCTGGGCGCCCTGCACCTGACGCCCCAGGAGGCCGCACAGCGCGTCCGCAGCTATGGCGAGAGCCTGCGCCGTGACGACGAGGACACGGACGACGAAGCCCTCCCGGAGGGTTTCACCCCCACCGCTGCTCCCGCCCCGGCAAAAAAGCCTGCCAAGGGCCGCAGGCGCCCCAATATCGACATCCCGCTGGACGGCGAGCGCGACGACACGGTCCTCCCGCCCGCCAGCTCCTTCTTCCCCCGCCGCAGCGACGATATCCGCACGCCGGATCAGGTGCTGCGGGGCGGCCCCGCCCCCGCGCCCCAGCCCCTCAGCGACGAGCCCGCACCGCCCGCCGCTCCGGCGGAGCCCCCTGCCCCGAAGAAGCCCCTCAGCGACAAGCAGAAAAAAGCCCAGCTGCAGCAGGAGGTGGAGAGCGCCGCCCAGGAGGTCAGCGACGCCATCGAGCAGGAGCTGGCCCAGGGGGAGGAGACCTACCGCTACCCGCCCATCACCCTGCTGGAGCAGAACCGCGGCGGCAACTACACCGAGGTGGGCGCCGAGCTGCGGAACAACTCCAAGCGCCTGGCGGACACCCTGCGTTCCTTCGGCGTGGACGCCCGCGCCGGCGAGGTCATCCATGGCCCCTCCGTCACCCGCTACGAGTTCACCCTGGACCAGGGCGTCAAGCTCAGTAAGATCACGAACCTCCAGGACGATATCGCCCTGGCGCTGGGTGCCAGCGGCGTCCGCATCGCCCCGGTGCCCAACAAGATATCCGCCGTGGGCATCGAGGTCCCCAACCGCACCGTCACCGCCGTGCGGATCCGCGACGTCATTGAATCCCGCGAGTTCATCGACCATCCCTCCCCGGTGGCCTTTGCCGTGGGCAGGGATATCGGCGGCAGCAACATCGTGGGCAACATCGCCCGTCTGCCCCATGTACTCATCGCCGGCACCACCGGCTCCGGTAAATCCGTCTGCACCAACTCCCTCATCGTCAGCCTGCTCTACAAGTCCACGCCGGACGAGGTCCGTTTTATCATGGTGGACCCCAAGATGGTGGAGCTGGCGCCCTACAACGGTATCCCGCACCTGCTCATCCCCGTGGTCACCGACCCCAAAAAGGCCGCCGGCGCCCTGCAATGGGCGGTGTTCGAGATGATGAAGCGCTACAAGATGTTCTCTGAAAAGGGCGTCAAGGACCTGGCGGGCTATAACGCCCTGTCCGAGACGGACGAGGACGTGAAAAAGCTGCCCACCGTGGTGGTGGTCATCGACGAGCTGGCCGACCTGATGCTGGTGGCGGCCAAGGAGGTGGAGGAGTCCATCTGCCGTGTGGCCCAGATGGGCCGTGCCGCCGGTATGCACCTGGTCATCGCCACCCAGCGTCCCTCGGCGGACGTGATCACCGGTCTGATGAAGGCCAATATCCCCAGCCGCATCGCCTTCGCCGTGGCCAGCTCCATGGAGTCCCGCATCATTCTGGACACCACCGGCGCGGAGAAGCTGGTGGGCAAGGGCGATATGCTCTACTTCCCTCTGGGCGACACCAAGCCCACCCGTGTCCAGGGCTGCTTCATCACCCCGGAGGAGATCGACCGTGTGGTGAAGTTCGTCAAGGACGAGGCCGGCGAGGCCCATTACGACCAGGACGTGATCGAGAAGATCCAGCAGGCGGTGGACGCCAAGGCCGACAAGGGCGGCAAGGTCCCCTCCGGCGACGTGTCCGACGACGGCGACGATGCCGACGAGCTGCTCTCCGCCGCCGTAGAGGTGGTGCTGGAGACGGGTCAGGCCTCCGTGTCCATGCTCCAGCGCCGTCTGAAGCTGGGCTACTCCCGCGCCGCCCGCCTGGTGGACCAGATGGAGGAGCGCGGCTATGTGGGCCCCTTCGAGGGCAGCAAGCCCCGCCAGCTGCTCATCACCCGCGAGAAGTGGCAGGAGCTGCAAATGGCCAAGGGCGCATCTCCGGCGGAGGCGGACAAGCCCGCCGACCGTTACGGCAGCATCCACGACGTGTTCGAGAGCCACGACGCACTTGAATAATACATATCCCCCGGCCGAAGGCCGGGGGATATTTTCTTGCTTACACCGTGCCGGTGACGGTCAGCACCGCCGTGCCGGGGGTGGTGCTGTACGCGCCGGTGGCGGCGTCCTGAGTGAAGGTGGCCGCGGGAACCGTGACCACGCCGGCCGCCGTGGCGAATACGCCGGTAGCCGCGTCATAGGTGTACTGGGTGGGGGCGGTCAGCGCCGTGCCGTTCAGCGTCACCGTCAGGTCCGTCAGCCGCGGGTCGAAGGTGTCGGTGATAACGATGGCCGCCGCGGCGTCCGCCGCCGTGTTGCCGGTGTTCTGGATGGTGAAGGTGTACGTCAGGCGGCTGTTCTCCGTCACCGTGGTGGGGGAGAGGGACTTGTTGATGGTCAGTGCCGGCGCCGCCTCCGGTGCCACCGTCTCCGTGGCGGTAACGGGGTTTGCCAGCCCCGCGCCGGTGACGGACGCGCTGTTGGTGACGGTGCCCTCCGCCGTCGGCGGCGCGAAGGCCGTGGGCACGGCCTCATAGGCGATAACGGCATTGCCGCCCGCCGGCACGGTGATGCCGGTGAACGTCAGCGGCGGCCCGGCGGTGACGGCGGGTGCCGCCTGCAGAACGCCGTTCTGATAGTACCGCACAGACCCGGCGGTGTAGGACAGGGGATACACCGTCCCGGCGTTGAAGGCGTAGCCGCCCAGATCGTCGGTAATGGTCAGCCCCGTCAGCGGTGCGGTGCCGCTGTTGACCAGAGAGAGGATATACGTCACGCGGCCGTCGGTGCCGTAGGTGGGCACCACGGCGGTCTTGGCGGCGGTCAGCGTCTCCGTCAGCTCACCCACCGTCACGTTGGAGGTGGTGGTCTGGCCGTTATAGGTCAGCGTTGCCTGGTTGGTGAAAGTTGCCATGATAGGACCTCCTGTGTTTAATTTCGCGGGTCGTGCCCGCAGTCCAGTGTATGCGCCGCGGTCCCCGACGGTCCGTACTTGCCAAGCGGCGGCCCGTCGGGTATAATAGAAGCAGAAATACGCGGCGGCCCGGACCGCCCGGATACAGGAGGGTGTGATAGAAGCATGGAACTGAAAAAATTGCCCCATATCGAGATCGAGGTGGCGCCCCTGCCGGGCAAAAAGCTGCCGGCGGCGGTAAATACCCTGCGTAAGCTGGATGTAAAAAAGGTGGGCCTCATCGCCGGCGGTACGGCGGCGGTGCTGACCGTGGTCTCCGTGGCCGGCCGCTACGGTATCTACCGCGGCGCGGTGGCGGCGGAGCTGAAGCGCCAGCTGGCGCCGCTGCACCGCAAGCTGGACCAGCTCCAGGCGGAGAACCGTATGCTCCGTGCCGAGCTGGAGCAGCTGAAAAAAGAAAAGACCGACGAAAACTGAAAAAAAGGAAGCACCCGTCAGGGTGCTTCCTTTTTGCCATTGTCACAGCGCCGCGGTGACCTCCCGCAGCCATTGCCGGACCTCCGTCGGCACCAGCGGGGCGATCTGTGCATACACCCGCCTGTGATAGCCGTTCAGCCAGTTCCGTTCCGATGCCGTCAGCAGCGCCGGGTCCAGGGCGTCCCGGTCGAAGGGCGCCAGCGTCAGCGTCTCAAAGCGCAGAAAGCCCGCCGTCTCCGCCGGCTGCACCAGCAGCAGGTTCTCGTGCCGTATGCCGAAGCGTCCGGCGGCGTAGTATCCCGGCTCATCGGAGATGACCATGCCCGTCTCCAGTGCCGGGTGTGCCAGCCCCTCCGCAATGCGCCAGCGGAAGGAGGGCGGCGCCTCGTGTACGCTGAGCACGCACCCCACGCCGTGCCCGGTGCCGTGGTCATAGTCCAGGCCCTCCCGCCACAGCGGGCCCCGGGCCAGTGCGTCCAGATTTTCCCCCATGACCCCCTGGGGGAATTGTGCCATGGCCAGCTGTATGTGGCCCTGCAGCACCTGTGTGGACCTCCGGCGTTCCTCGTCCGTGATGGGGCCCAGCGCTATGGTGCGGGTCACGTCCGTCGTGCCCCGGGCGTAGTGTCCGCCGCTGTCCACCAGCAGCAGTCCCTGCGCCTTCAGCGGCACGTCCGTCTCCGGTGTGGGGGCGTAGTGGACCACGGCAGCGTGGGGGCCATAGGCGGCGATGGTCTCGAAGCTGTCCTCCAGAAAATCCGCCTGTTCCGTCCGGTACCGATGCAGCAGCGCCGCGGCGGACAGCTCGGTGTACGCCTCCGGCCGTGATTTCATCTCATACAGGAAGCGGCACAGCGCCGCGCCGTCCTGCAAGTGCGCCTGCCGGAAGCCCGTCTGTTCGCTCCCGGCCTTCACCGCCTTGCGGCGGGCAGCGGGGCTGGGTGTGTCTGTCCACGCCGTGTGGGCCAGACATTCCGCGATGCGGCTGTTGGCCGTGGCGCTGTCCGCCAGCACCCGCGCGCCCTCCGGCAGCGCCCGCAGCGCGTCGTAGATATCCCCGTAGGGCCGCAGCGCTGCACTGTCTGCCGCCAGCGCGGCGCGTATCTCCGGCGCGAAGCTCTCTGCCTGGGCATATAGCGCGGCGCTGTCCGTGCCCACCAGCAAAAAGCCCAGGAATACCGGCGTGCATGCCACGTCGCCGCCCCGCAGCTCCAGTGCCCAGGCCACGTCCGTCAGATCGGTCAGCAGCAGCCATTCCGCCTTTTGCGCCGCCATGTCCTGCCGCAAGGCCGTCAGCTTCTCCCGCCGCGTCACCCCGCTGTCGAAGGCCCATACCGGCGCGGTGGACAGGTCGGGCCGGTCCGTCCAAACGCCCGCCGCCGGGTCGAAGCCGCCGTCCAGCCGGATGTGCTTGTCCGCCAGCGCCTTTTCCAGCGTCCGGTGCAGCCGTGTGCTGACGGTCCGGCCGTCAAAGCCCAGGGCTCCACTCTCCGGCAGCTGCTCCGCCAGGAATTGGGACAGCGTCGGCACGCCCGGCTGGCCGGCGCGCATCAGTTGTATGCCGCTGCCCTCCAGCTGCCGTTCCGCCTGCAAAAAGTATCGCCCGTCCGTCCACAGGTATGCGCCCTCCCGCAGCACCGCCAGCGTTCCCGCCGAGCCGGTGAACCCGGACAGGAACTCCCGGGCCTTGAAATGCGCCCCTACATACTCCGAGCCGTGAAAGTCGTCGGTGACGACGATGCAGCCCGCCAGCCCGCGCGCCTCCATATTCTGCCGCAGCGCGGCCAGCTTTTCCGTAACGGTCATGGTGCTCACCCTTTCTTACCATCGATTGACAAGAGCAAACACGCCTGACAGCGTGTCTTTCCGGCGCTTTTTGTCCTTTTCGTCTTGGCGGGCGTCAGCCTCGCTCCAAAGGAACGTCGCTCGGCAGCATCGGCGAGAATATGCCGACTCAGCCCGCCTGCATCTCAAAAGCCAAAAATCACTCGAAAATACATCGCTGGCAGGTGCACAGCAGTTTTGTCGGAGCAGAAATGTGTCCAGACAAGAAAAGGCCCGCAGGTAATACTTGCCGTATTGCCAAGGGGTTTGACGCAGTATGGGCGCATTTCTGCCCGTCAAAACCGTGTCTGCCCTTGTCAATCGATGGTATGGAACAGTATAGCACACTTCCCGCAGAATTCCACCCCCTGTCTGCGCAATTGTGCGCTCCGCCGCCCGAACATTCATATACCGCGTATAAACATATACCAAAGGTGTATATAATGCCGCGTAGAGGTGTATAAAACGTACACGATAGATATGTGAAAGAGAAAGGGAAAGAAAGGGGAATGTTCAATGAGAAAAGAACGGGAACGCCGTACCCTTGAGACGGCGGGAATGCTGTTTACCCTGCTTTTCGGCAACCTGCTGCACTTTGTCTACGACTGGACCGGCCAGGCCGGCTGGGCCGCGTATCTCTCCGCCGTCAACGAATCCACCTGGGAGCACATGAAGCTTTTGGCTGTTCCCTGGCTGGTGTGGACCGTCGTCACGATCGTCGTAAACCGTTGTGCCGCAAGCGCTTTGCCCAGGGCCATCGGCCTGCTCGCCGGCCTCGCCGCCATCCCGGCCCTGTTCTATACCTACACCGGCATCCTGGGAAAAAGCGTGGGCGTGGTCAACATCCTGATCTTTCAGGCCGCCGTGCTGCTGGCATATTTTGTCAGTGCCTCCCTGCAAAAGAGCGCCCGCCTCTCGTCCGTTCCTTTCCAAATATTGGGCATTCTGCTCCACCTGCTCGCCGCCCTCGCCTTCCTTTTTTTCACGTCCTCGCCGCCCGCCCTTCCCCTGTTTGTGGACCCCACAAACGGCACCCGCGGCATACCGCCAAAAACGCTGTGATACCAACGGTTTGCAGCTGAAAGAAGACGGCGCTTCCCTCGTGGAGAAGCGCCGCTTTTCTTGTAAAAAATTTGCCTCTTGACAAACGTACAGCTGTTGATATAATAAGCTTGTGATTACAAAAATGCACTTGCTTAGGAGGTGGCTGTGTGACCCGAAGAGAACGGCAGCTGCTGGAGTGGATACGGGAAAACCCGTGTATTTCCCAGCAGGAGCTGGCCGACAAGGCCGGTATTACGCGGTCCAGCGCCGCGGTCCACATTTCCAACCTGATGCGGAAGGGTTACATTGCCGGCCGCGGCTATCTGCTGCGTGAGGCGCCCTACATCGCCGTGGTTGGCGGCGTGAATATGGATATCGGCGCGGTGTCCGACGCGCCGCTGGTGGCCCGGGACTCCAACCCCGGCCGGGTGACCACCTCTCTGGGCGGCGTGGGGCGGAACATCGCCCACAACCTCTGCCTGCTGGGTGAGCAGGTGTCCATGATCACGGTACTGGGGCAGGATAGCTTTGCCCAGTCTGTGCGGGAGAACGCGGCGGACATCGGTCTGGACCTGAGCCACAGCGCCACCATTCCCGGCGGCCGGACGGGCACCTATCTGTTTATCGACGGCTGCGACGGCGACATGGCCTTGGCCGTGAACGACATGGCCATCTATGAGCACATCACGCCGGAGTTCCTGCGGCAGCGGCTGGATTATATCAACCATGCCGATCTGGTGGTGGTGGAGACGAACCTGCCGGAGGCGTCTATCCAGTGGCTGTGCAGCCACTGCACCGCGCCTGTCCTGGCCGATCCGGTCAGCACCATCAAGGCGCCGAAGCTGCTGCCGGTGCTGGATAAGCTGACGGCGCTGAAGCCCAACCGCATGGAGGCGGAGCTGCTCAGCGGCGTGACCATCCGCGATGAGGCAGACGTTCAAAAGGCCGCGAAGGTCCTGCTGGACAAGGGCGTTCAGCAGGTGTATATCTCCCTGGGGAGCGATGGCCTGTACGCCGAGGACCAGGCGGGGCGGCACGTGCGCCTGCCCTGCCCGAAGGTGCAGGTGGTGAACGCCACCGGCGGCGGGGACGCCATGGCGGCGGCGCTGGCCGCGTGCATTGCCCATGGCAGACCCCTGGCGGAGTGCGCGCGGAAGGCCGCCGGGGTCGGCGCGCTGGCCTGTACGGTGGCGGAGACCATCCACCCCGGCATGAGCTGGGAGAATGTGGACTATATTTTGGACAATACAGGCATGAGCAAAAAAGCGTAAATAGAATTGCATGACATAAGGAGGTACAAGTTATGAACCGTTATCTGGACGTGGCCCCTGAGGTGCAGGAGGCTTTGAAGGCCGGCAAGCCCGTTGTGGCGCTGGAGAGCACCATCATCTCCCACGGTATGCCCTATCCCCAGAATGTGGAGACGGCACTGAACGTGGAGAAGATCATTCGTGACGGCGGCGCGGTGCCCGCCACCATCGCCATCATCGGCGGTCGGCTGAAGGCCGGATTGACCCCCGAGGAGATCGACTATCTGGGCAAGACCGGCGCCGGCGTCACCAAGGCCAGCCGCCGCGATCTGCCCATTCTGGTGGCGGAGGGCCGCGACGGCGCCACCACCGTGACCACCACGATGATGATCGCCGCCATGGCGGGTATCCAGGTGTTCGCCACCGGCGGCATCGGCGGCGTGCACCGCGGAGCCGAGACCACCATGGACATCTCCGCCGATCTGGAGGAACTGGCCCACACCCCGGTGATGGTGGTGTGCGCCGGCGCCAAGTCCATTCTGGACCTGGGATTGACCCTGGAATATCTGGAGACGCACGGTGTGCCGGTCATCGGCTATCAGACCGAGGAGCTGCCCGCGTTCTATACCCGCAAGTCCGGCTTTAAGGTGGACTACCGGCTGGACACCCCCAAGCAGCTGGCCGAGGCCTTCCATGTGAAGCGCGAGCTGGGGCTGGAGGGCGGTATGCTGGTGACGAACCCCATCCCCGAGCAGTACTCTATGGATGCCGACGTGATCAACAAGGCCATCAACGAGGCGGTGGAGGAGGCCAAGGCGCAGGGCATCCACGGCAAGGCCACCACGCCCTTCCTGCTGGCCAAGATCAAGGACATCACCGGCGGCAGCAGCCTGGATGCCAACATTCAGCTGGTGTATAACAACGCCAAGCTGGCTGCGGCCACGGCCTGCGAGCTGGCCAAGCTGGCCAAATGAGCCAGCCGTCGCTGGGCTTTGTCGGCGGCGCGGACGGACCTGTGACGGTGTTTGCCTCCGGCGGCGATACGGCGCTGCTTATCTATCTGGCGCTTATCAACCTGACGACGTTCATCATCTATGGTGCGGACAAGCGTCGGGCCAGACAGGGCAAATGGCGGGTGCCGGAAAAGACGCTGTTCCTGCTGCCGCTGCTGGGCGGCAGTGTCGGTGCACTGCTGGGTATGCGGGTGTTTCACCACAAGACGAAGCACTGGTATTTCGTCTGGGGCGTGCCCGCCATACTGCTGGCACAGCTGGCACTGGCGGTCTGGTTACTGACGAGGTAAGGAGGACATACTATGCTGGTACGAAAAGCGGTTCCGGCGGATATCCCCGCTGTGACCGCCATTTACGAGGCGCTTCTGGATCGTGAGGAGCGCGGCGAGCTGTCCACCGGCTGGACCCGGGGCGTATACCCCACGGAGCAGACGGCTCTGGACGCGCTGGCTGCCGGCACACTGTATGTGCTGGAGGACGGGGGACGTGTTGCGGCCGCCGCCAAGCTGGACCAGAACCAGATGGCGCAGTACAGCCAGTGTACCTGGCAGCACGACGCGCCGCCGGAGCAGGTGCTGGTGCTGCACACACTGGTGGTGGACCCCACCGTGAAGGGCAGGGGGTATGGCACGGCTTTTGTGGCCTTCTATGAGCAGTTGGCCCGGGAAACGGATCGGCCGTACCTGCGGATCGACACCAACGCCCGCAACACGCCCGCCCGGGCGCTGTACAAAAAGCTGGGCTACACCGAGGCGGGCATCGTGGCCGGGATCTTTAACGGCATCCCGAACGTGCAGCTGGTGTGTCTGGAGAAAAAGGTATAAAACAAAGGACAAGGAGGTGCCGGAGATGGCATTGATCCATGTAAACGAGAGCGACTTCCGGGAGCAGGTCCTGGAAAACAGCGGCACGGTGCTGGTGGATTTCTGGGCCAACTGGTGCGGCCCCTGCCGTATGCTGGGCCCCGTGCTGGAGCAGCTGGCCGCTGACCGGCCGGACGTCACCGTGGCCAAGGTGGATGTGGACGAGAATATGTCCCTGGCCGCGGCCTACGGCGTGGAGAGCATCCCCATGCTGCTGGTGTTCAAGAACGGCCAGCTGGTGAACAAGTCCATCGGTTTTGTCTCCCAGCCGGAGATCGAAAAGCTTATCGGATGAAAAAGGCCCGCAGGCCGTTGCCTGCGGGCTTTTTCCGGCTTGACAGGCAGCGCTCCGGCGGGTACAATGGGGCCAAAATGACGCCCGCGCAGGCGGGACGACCCAAGGAGGTAACGACTATGATGCATATCGGTCTGCTGGGCTTTGGCGTGGTAGGCGGCGGCGTGTGGGCGCTGTGCGCGCCGCGCGATGACCTGAATGTGAAGCGTGTGCTGCTCCGCAGTCCCAAAGAGGGCCTGCCGGAGGAGGTGGTCACCTTCAACGCCGAAGACATCCTCAATGACCCGGAAATCGACACGGTGGTGGAGGTCATGGGCGGGCTGCACCCGGCCTATGAATATGTCTCCGCCGCGCTGGCGCGGGGCAAGAATGTGGTCACGGCCAACAAGGCGCTGATCGCCGCCTATTACACGGAGCTCACGGCACTGGCCCGGGAGAAGGGCGCGGCCCTGCGCTGCACCGCCGCCGTGGGCGGCGGCATACCCTGGCTGACGAATTTGGAGCGCGTGAAGCGGCTGGATACGGTGTGCGCCGTGGGCGGTATTATGAACGGCACCACCAACTTTATCATGGACGCCATGCACAAGGCTCCGGTGGACTTCCCTGCCATTCTGAAGGAGGCCCAGGACCTGGGCTACGCCGAGGCGGACCCCTCCGCCGACATCGACGGCGACGACATCCGCCGCAAGCTGTGCATCTCCGCCAACATCGCCTTCGACGCGGCGCTGGAGGAGACAGCCATCCCCACCTTTGGCATCCGGACAGTGACGGCGGCGGATATTGCGGCCTTCCGGGCCCACGGTTTTGCCTGCAAGCTGCTGGCCCGGGCCGAGAGCACGGACAGCGGCGTGTGCGCCTATGTGGAGCCCACGCTGGTGGGTGCCGGCGATCTGGAGGCGGCGGTGCCCGCCAACTTCAATCTCATCACCTATGAGGCCGAGCAGCTGGGCCGCCAGAGCTTCTACGGCCAGGGCGCGGGGCGCTTCCCCACGGCGGAGAACGTGGTGCAGGACTGCCTGACGGTGCTGTCCGGCAAGCGGGGCTTTTACACCGACAGGGCTGTGCCCATGTTCCTGACCAGCGGCGAGGCGCACCCCTACTACGTCCGCACCAGCGCGCCGGATGCGTTCCTGCGGGGCCGCACCGCGGAGACGTGGGACAACGGCGCGGTCGTTACCGGCGCGGTGGACGTGTACGAAATGCTGGCCTGGGCCAAGGCTCAGCGTGAGAAGGACCCCGGCGTGTTCATCGCCGGTATTCGATAAAAAACGACGCAATGCGACGCAGTTCGACATCCTGCGGCAGTCTTTCACAAGGAGGATACATACCATGACCTATCAGGAGATCTTAGCCAACGCGCGGACCTGTATGGGACCCTACTGCAAGTCCTGTCCCGTGTGCAACGGCGTGGCCTGCAAGAACACCGTGCCCGGCCCCGGTGCCAAGGGAATCGGCACCGGCTTCATCCGCAACTATCAGAAGTGGCAGGAGCTGTGCGTGAACATGGACACCATCTGTGAGAACGTGCCCGTGGACACCAGCTATAATTTCTTCGGCAAGCAGGTGGCCCTGCCCGTGTTTGCCGCGCCGGTGGGTGCCATGCAGCTGCACTACGGCGACAAGTACGACGATCTGACCTATAACGACATCCTGGTGTCCGCCTGTGCCGACGCGGGCATCGCCGCCTTTACCGGCGACGGCACCAACCCCGCCGTGATCCAGGCGGCGGCCGGGGCACTGAAAAAGAACCACGGCTGCGGCGTGCCCACCATCAAGCCCTGGAATATCGACCTGGTTCGCGAGAAAGCAGAGCTGGTGGGCGCGGCGGACCCCATTGCCGTGGCCATGGACATCGACGCGGCGGGCCTGCCCTTCCTGAAGAACCTGACCCCGCCCGCCGGCAGCAAGACCGTGGACGAGCTGAAGGAGATCGTGAAGCTGATGAACGGCAAGCCCTTCATTCTCAAGGGCATTATGACCGTAAACGGCGCGAAGAAGGCGCTGGAGGCCGGCGCCAGCGGCATCGTGGTCAGCAACCACGGCGGCCGCGTGCTGGACCAGTGCCCCGCCACGGCGGAGGTCCTGCCCGCCATCGTCGACGCGGTGGGCGGCAAGATGACTATTCTGGTGGACGGCGGTATCCGCACCGGCATGGATGTGTTCAAGGCCCTGGCCTTGGGCGCGGACGCGGTGCTCATCGGCCGGCCCTTCGTGAATATGGTCTACGGCGGCGGTGCCGAGGGCGTGCAGGTCTACGTGGACAAGCTGAAGGCCGAACTGGCCGATACCATGGCCATGTGCGGTGCCCATAAGCTCAGCGACATCAAGCGCTCCATGCTCTTCGGCTATTGAGCCGGGAGGTGAGGATATGAAGGCATTGCTCATCAACGGCAGCCCCCACGAGCACGGCTGCACCTACACCGCCCTGCGTGAGCTGGCCGACACGCTGGAGGCCGAGGGCATCGAGACGGAGATCATCCAGGCGGGCAAGACCGCCCATGCCTGCAACGCCTGCGCCAGCTGCAAAAAGACCCACCGCTGCGTGTACGACGATCTGGTCAACGAGACGGCGCCCAAGCTCGCCGCGGCGGACGCGCTGGTCATCGGCTCGCCGGTGTACTACGCCTCCCCCGCCGGCGGGGCCATCTCGTTTATGGACCGGCTGTTTTTCAGCACGCCCCACATCGACAAGACCATGAAGGTGGGCGCGTCGGTGGTGTCCTGCCGCCGTGGCGGCAACACCGCCACCTTCGACGCGCTGAACAAGTACTTCACCATCTGCGGTATGCCCGTGGCCAGCAGCCAGTACTGGAACATGGTCTACGGCAACACGCCGGAGGAGGTCCGCCAGGACAAGGAGGGCCTGCAGACCATGCGGACCCTGGGCCGCAACATGGCCTTTCTGATGAAGTCCATCGCCCTGGGCAAGGCGCAGCTGGGCCTGCCGGAGAAGGAGCCGGTGCAGCAGACAAATTTCCATCATTGACATGGATAGACCCCCGCGGCTGACGCCGCGGGGGTCGGTGTATATAAGCGGCAATGGGCCGGCTGACGCCGCGCTGGTCGCTGCGTTTTCGTCGAATGTCGTTGACAAGTGGCGCTTTCTGGTGGTATACTACCACTGTTAAGTGAATAGGGTCCGGTGAAGTCGTGCGGCTGCCCGCTGCAAAGGCCAGGTCTGGTCAGGCGGCAGCCTAAAAGGAAATGGGTCAAAACCCACCGCGAACGGCACTGTGAGCGCAAGGATGCACCGAAACAGCGAAAGCTGTGTGACGAAAGTCAGCCATTGGGCGTGAGCCTGAGAAGGTAGGCGGCAGACGGGGAGCGAGAGCTCCGCGGCGCGAGGCAGAAGAATTGCACGTCGGAGGACCAGACACAGCGGGCGTTTTCTCCGTGTGGCACCACAGGAAGGACCACGCTGTTTTTGCGATGCAGAAACGGCGTTTTTTCTTACCAAAACGCACCGCCTATCCCTGCAGAGGGATGGGCATTTCTATTGCGGTCAAGTCGGGGCGGCGTCAGCCGTCTGCTTTCCATAGGGCGGGAGGGGTTTGCCGACCCCTTCCGCCCGTCTCTTTTCATGGCGAACAGAAAAATCCACTGTACGACAGATGCTGCATCTTGCGCCGAAACCTGTTGCGTTCCGGCGTGTCCGTCTGGTATAATCATGGTATCATTCTGCAAGGAGGTCGACCCATGCGAGATCTGAAGAACACCTGCCGCGTGGCGGTGGTGCAGGCCACCCCTGTGATGTTCCACAAGGACAAATGTCTTGAGAAGGCCCTGCGGCTCATCGACGAGGCCGCCGGCGAGGGCGCGGAGCTCATTGTCTTTCCGGAGCTGTTCATCCCCGGCTACCCCTACGGCATGACCTTCGGCTTCACCGTGGGCAGCCGCAAGGCCGTGGGCCGCGAGGACTGGAAGATGTACTACGACAACTCCCTGCTGGCCGACGGGCCGGAGATGCGTAAGCTCCTCCGCCGCGCCAGGGAGCTGGGTGTCTATATCAGTATGGGCTATTCCGAGCGCGACGCCGTCACCGGTACGCTGTATAACTCGAATATGATGATCTCCCCGGAGGGCGAGGCCCTGAACCACCGCAAGCTCAAGCCCACCGGCAGCGAGCGCGTGGTCTGGGGTGACGCGGACCGGGACTACTTCCCGGTGATGGATACGCCCTGGGGCCCCATGGGCAATCTCATCTGCTGGGAGAGCTATATGCCCCTGGCCCGGGTGGCGCTGTACCAGAAGGGGATATCCCTGTACATCTCCCCCAATACCAACGACAATCCGGAGTGGCAGGACACCATCCGCCACATTGCCATCGAGGGTCACTGCTACTTCATCAACGCCGATCTGGTCTTCCGCCGCAGCGACTATCCCCAGACCGTCAGCGGCACCGCCGAGATCGCGGCCCTGCCGGACATCGCCTGCCGGGGCGGCAGCTGCGTCATCGACCCCTTCGGCCACGAGGCCTCCGTCACCGTCTGGGACAAGGAGGACATCATCTACGCCGACCTGGATATGCAGAAGGTCCCCGCCAGCCGTATGGAGCTGGACTGCGTGGGCCACTACGCCCGTCCCGACGTGCTGGAGCTGCGCGTCAACGAGAAATAAAAAGAAAACGCCCTCCTGCCGGGAGGGCGTTTTTGCGTTACAGCTCTCGCACGACGCACTCTACCAGCGCACAGAGCTTCTGGCTGCTCTCGTTGGCGATACGCAGCACCTCCTGATGGGAGTGCTTCTCCCTGGCGATGCCGGTGGCCATGTTGGTGATGCAGGCGATGCCCAGCACCGCCATGCCCAGATAGTTGGCGGCGATGACCTCCGGTACGGTGGACATACCGATGGCGTCAGCGCCCAGGTGCTCATAGGCCCGTATCTCCGCTGCCGTCTCATAGCACGGACCGGGGAAGATAGCGTACACACCCTCCTTGCACGCGAAGCCCAGCGCCCCGGCGGCCTGATGGGCCTTCTCCCGCAGGCGGTGGGGATAGGCCTCCGTCATATCCGGGAAGCGGGGGCCGAAGCGCTCGTCGTTGGGACCGATGAGGGAGTTGGCGCCCAGCATATTGATGTGGTCCGACAGCAGCATCAGGTCCCCGGGGACAAACGTCCGGTTGATGCCGCCGCAGGCGTTGGTGACGATGAGGGTCTTTACCCCCAGCAGCGCCAGCACATACACCGGATAGGTGACCTCCTTCATGCTGAAGCCCTCGTAGTAGTGAAACCGCCCCTGAAGCGCCGCCGCCACCTGACTGCCCAGCCGCCCGATGACCAGATTGCCCGCGTGGCCCGCCACGGTGGAGCAGGGGAAGTGGGGGATATCCCCGTAGGGGATGACGGTCTTGTCCGTCATGGCGTCCACCAGACCACCCAGCCCGCTGCCCAGAATGATGCCCACTGTGGGTGTCTGGGGGATGTGCGCCCGGATGTATGCGGCGGAGGCGCTGACCTTATCGTAAAACTGTTCCATAAACTGTCCTCCTGCATGGGATGTTGTGCCTATTGTATCACGGCGGGCGGCACTGCGCCAGAGAAATCGCATATTTTGTGAACAAATATCGTGACTTCTGTGAACATTAGCACTCTCCTATTGACAGTGCTAAAATCGGCGTTATAATAAAGCCGAACCTTGAGGGAGGGAAACGGAAGCGAACCTCCGAGGGGCGATGAAATGTATACAAATCAGTGGCAGCAGCCCCCGTGCTGCGGCGGATGGCCGCAGCGCCCGGGCAGTGTTTCGAATGGAGGAATGACATATGTTGCCCAGCATTTTTGGTGAGAATTTGTTTGATGATTTCTTTGGCGATCCCTTCGGCATGATGCCCCGCGGCCGTGACCCGCTGTACGGCAAGCACGCCAAGAACCTGATGCGTACCGATGTCCGCGAGACGGAGGATACCTATGAGCTGGACGTGGATCTGCCGGGCTTCAAGAAGGATGAGGTCACGCTGGAGCTGAAGAACGGCGTGCTGACCATCCAGGCGGTCAAGGGCCTGGACAAGGATGAGACGGATAAGAAGGGCAAGTACATCCGTCAGGAGCGCTACGCCGGCGCGTGCAGCCGCAGCTTCTATGTGGGCGATGCGGTAGAGCCTGAGGACGTCAGCGCCAAGTTTGAGGATGGCATCCTGACCATCTCCGTGCCCAAGAATGTGAAGAAGCAGCTGCCCAAGAACAGCGCCATCTCCATTCAGTAACAGGAGCGAAACGCCCCGGCGCCGAAAGGCGCCGGGGCGTTTTTGCATGGCAGGGGAGGGGGGATATTTTTCTTGCCTTTCCCCGCTATATGCGCTATACTGAGCCCAACCTGACCCATAGGAGGATGTACATGGACCCGATTTTTGATATTGAACTGCAGGACTGCCCCATCTGCCGCGGCGTGGGCGCCATGCAGGATGAGCAGGGCTGGTCTGTCTCCGTGGCCTGCATGGACTGCGGGGCCGAGACGGCGCACGCCGAGTACCGCACGCCCGAGGAACGTCTGGAGTCCGCGCGCCGCGTGGCGCTGCTGTGGAACATGGGCAAGGTCGTGCATACCGGCGCCAGCGATTGAACGGCTGCACATGACATGAAAGGGCCGCCCCGAACGGGGCGGCCCTTTTCCGCTTATTGCGCTACCGGAGCGTCCAGCCAGTAGATGACGTAGCATTCCTGCATCTCTCCCATATAGAAGAAGATGTTTTCGCCCATCTCGATGTGCTCACCGAAGGTCAGATCCGGCACGAACAGACGGCCGCTGGTGCGCTTCGGTCCCTTGATGGTGAAGCCCTCCGCTGTGGGATGCTGCCGCAGCTCGTTGGCGGCGTCCGCCAGACCGGGGAAGTGCAGCGTCCGTTCCAGCTCTGCCAGCTGTGTCTCTCCGTTGATATAGACCAGGTGATTTTCGTCCTTGAACCAGTTGATATGCATGGTGGTGTCCTCCTTGCGGTCGTCCATATCAGTGTATCATATTTGGCGCGGCTTGTCACCCCCTATCGCCTCCGTATACCCGACCGGCAGGAGCGAAGCGGGGGGCATATGCGTTCTCCGGCGGCGGTGCGGCGCCTGCGTGCCACGCGTGTACCGCCTGTATGCCGCGTGTGTGCCATGCGCGTATCACCCGCGTATCACCCGCATATCACCTGCGTATCGCCTATGTAGCACGTTATCCCCATCGCCGCCACCATGGCTGACCCCTATGTGCTGGTCATCAGCGCTTCCAACCCCAACTACTCCAACCTGGAGGAGTTTGTGGAGTACGCCAAGGCCAACCCCGGTGTTGTGAAGATGGCTGACTCCGGCGTGGGTGCTGCCCCCAACGTTGCCGCCAAGGCGTTTGAGAAGTATTTTGACATCTCCTTCGATTTCTATACCTATGACGGCGCTCCCGAGTGTGTCACCGCTGTTGAGACCAACGAAGTGGATGCTACCTTCCTGCAGCCTACGCCCGCTACCGCCTCTGTCAAGGCCGGTACCCTGTCCATGATCGGCGTCCTCAGCGATGAGCGTCTGGCCAGCTTCCCTGATACCCCCACCATCATGGAGACCTTCGGTGAGGAGTACAACCTGGTCATGAAGGGCTTTGTGGCGCTGTCCGCCCCCGCCGGCACCCCCGATGATGTGGTCGCCGCCCTGCGCGATCTGATGGGTAAGGCTGTTGAGAGCGACGAGTACAAGACCCAGATCGAGTCCCTGGGTATGCAGTACATCACCCTGTACGGCGATGAGCTGAACACGTTCATCAACGAGCAGATGGCTTTCTATAAGGATATCTGCGCCGACATCGATATCAACGGCTGATTTGGCTGCGGTATGCTTCATCGCGTAAAATAAGAAGAGGTGCCTGCCGCATATATGTTCGGTAGGCACCTCCTTGTTTTGCGGAGAGAGGATCCCCTATATTCTGGAGGTCATTTGCATGAAAAAATACAACTATATCGTATCCGTGGTGATGCTGCTGTTATCCGGATATATCTTTTATGAATCCAGTGGTTATACCATTGGATCTTCGGCGCAGAAAAACCCCGCGGTATGGCCCTGCATTCTGGCCGGTGCGCTGGCGCTGCTGTCTGTGGCGCTGATCATCGAAACGGCGCTAAAAAAAGAACCCGGTGAGGAAAAGAAGGCTATCGACTGGAAGAGCCCCGGAATGATCCATGTGTACATCATGTTGGGAATTGTTGTGGGCTTTGTGGTGTTGATGAAGATCGTCGGTATGCTGCTGGCGCTGCTCATTATGATCCCTGCGATCGAATATCTGATGGGCTGCCGCAGCAAGGTCATGCTGATTGCGCTGCCTGTGGGCATGGTGGCTTTTGTGTATCTGTTCTTCGTGGTAGCAATGAAGCTGACCCTGCCCGCGCCTATCTGGGCTTGAGAAAGGAGGAAAACAATATATGGATACGTCCGCACCTGCGAGAGTCTGGGCGGCCACACAGTGGTCCCCGATGCCGGACGGATCGAGGAAGTCCTCAACGGCGGAAGCATTACAGTAGATATCTTATAAAGCAGCGAAAGGATGTAATGAAATATGTCTCTTGTTACGATGCGTGAGATCCTCCCCTATGCAGAGGAAAAGAAGATCGCCATTCCCGCCTTTAATATTGACACGATGGAGATCACCCAGGCCATTCTGGAGACTGTGGAGGAGGAGAACTGTCCCGCTATCATCGCAGTCGGTCAGGCAGCCATCAAGGACGGCAAGCTGGAGAGCCTGGCCGCCACAGTTCGCACGCTGGCCAAGGATATGAAGACCCCTGTGGTGCTGCACCTGGATCACGGGCAGAGCGTGGAGCAGGTCGTCAAAGCCCTGTGCGCCGGTTTTACCTCCGTGATGATCGACGGATCCAAGCTGTCCTTCGAGGACAACATTGCCGTTACGCAGGAGGTCGTCCGCATCGCCAACGCTGCCGGCGCCTCTGTGGAGGCGGAGTTGGGCGCGATCCTCGGCTCTGAGGACAACATTTCCCACGATGACTCCAAGCCGTTCCTGGTCCGTGTGCAGGATGTGATCGATTTTACCGCCGCGGTCAAGGTGGACGCACTGGCTGTGGGTATCGGCAATGCACATGGCCTGTATAAGGGCCGTCCCAATCTGGATTTCCAGCGCCTGCAGGAGGTCCGCGACGTCACCGATGTGTCCCTTGTGCTGCACGGTGGTTCCGGTATCCCTGACGATATGATCCAGACCGCTATTGAGATCGGAATTCGCAAGATCAATGTTGCCACGGAGATCCGCATGGCCTATGTGGAAGGGTTGCTCAGCGGCTCTGCCAATGGCGACTACTACGAGATGGTCAAGGCCGGTAAAGCCAGCGTCAAGGCCCGCGCCAAGTCTAAGATCGACCTGTTCCTGCGTAAATAAGTTACCTTCCTCCGCGGCGGCGCCTATTCCTTGCGCCCCGCCCCCTCCATACGAAGGACCGTCCCGTTTTAAGCGGACGGTCCTTTTCCCTGTGCGGCCGGCAGGCTGCGAGGCGCCGCTGCGGGATATATTTCCATTGGGGACGGCATAAGATAGGGCAAAAACAGAAAGGGGCGCACGTTTTATGAGCAAGGTCAAAATACTCCTCCTGCGGCGCTGGTACATGGTGGGCGGTGCGGCGCTGCTGGCCGCTGCGGCCATTTTTTACGCGGTGAACTACCCGGCATCCGTCAGCGCTGCGGCCACGACTCGGCAGCTGCCCATCTACTCTGTGGAGCGCAGCCAGAAGGTCTGTGCCATCAGCTTCGACGCCGCGTGGGGCAACGAGGACACCCAGACGCTTATCGACATTCTGGCGCGGTATGGTGTCAAGACCACCTTCTTTGTTGTGGGAGATTGGGCGGAGAAGTACCCGGAGTCCGTCAAAGCCCTGCACGACGCGGGCCATGAGGTGATGAGCCACTCCAATCACCACGACCATTACAACAGTCTGTCCACTCAGCAGATCATTGACGATGTTACCGCCAGCAACGAGCGGATCAGTGCTGTTACCGGCGTGACCCCCACGCTGATCCGTTGTCCCTACGGGGAGTATGACGACCACGTCATCGCCGCCATACGCTCCATGGGTATGGAACCTATCCAGTGGGATGTGGACTCCCTGGACTGGAAGGACTACGACGCGGATACGATATGCAGGCGCGTAACATCCAAGGTGCAGCCGGGGAGCATCGTGCTGTTCCACAACGCTGCGCTGCACACGCCGGAGGCCCTGCCTGCCATCCTCGACTGCCTGATCAACGACGGGTATACCGTTGTGCCCATCAGTCAGCTGATCCTCGATCCGCCCTACACCATCGACCACACCGGCCGGCAATTCCCGGCGGAAACAGTTTCCACTACATAAGCACGACATGGGGGCACCTAAACAGTGCCCCCATTGATCTTCGACCTGAAAGCCGCATCTGTTCGCACGCTGATCCATCTGTCAGAGACAGCAACTCCTCGGTAATGTCCATATTCTCAAAGCGAAGCGCGTCCGTATCCCTGTGGCCAAAGGTCAAAAAGTCCACATTACCAGGCACTCCTTTCTTGATTTTTGGGGCAAACGAAAAGAGCAGCTGTTTTCTATGCGAAAATAGCTGCTCTTTTCTAATATTTATATACTTCAACTGTTATCTGTTCAAATTTCTCTCAATCCATCCGTGCATCTGGTTATCAATTTTGAAATAGGACATTGTGCCTCCGCCCTCAATCCAGTCATAGTTCGGATAGAAGGAGATAAAGAAGCGCAAGCCAGAGGCGGTTTCGATTCGGAGATTTCTTCGATCATCGGCAAAAGCAGTGTGCGCTTCCTGTTGATTTTCTTCGGGGATACCATCAAATACTTCCGTCTGGAAGTCATCGTTTCCATAACTCACAAGTGTAATCGTCATGTGATAGAACTCGGTGATTTCCTGCCGATTTGTTACCGGTGAGCCAACTTCTTGTTCGTTGTTCCACTTCATTTCTGTAATGGATGCAATATCGTCTGCGCTCTCAATACCATACACGCGATAAAGCTCGGTGAACGAACAGTTTGTGTTGCTGTCAAACTGATAGAAGTTGCAGAACAGCGCGGCATACCATGTGTCACCGTCTCGCAGAACATATACGCCATCACAAACAGCAGGTGCATACCGGTATAGCTCGATGTCAGTCTGGCTGACAGTGCTTTTATAGCCAATGCCTCCGTCAGATTTCAGGTAGGAAATGTGTTCGCCAGCCATATCGGCGGTGATTTCAGGCGGCAGACCATACTTCTCAAGCACCTCCGGAAGTTTGACAGCCTCGTAAAATTTGCCGTTGTACTCAAGTGCGGCAATGTTCTGCACGGGATCTTGGGTGTCAGGACCTCCCTTATGGTGAAGCACAGGAATGGCGATAGTCACCGCCAGACACAGGCAAGCTGCAACAACTCCCCATTTAACCCACTTGCGCTTCGGCTTCGCATTGGTGCGGACATTGTTGGTTTCCTCGATAATATCATCGTTCAGCATATTCAAAGCGTCACTGATGTGTTCTTTCTTCATAGCTCATAGCCCTCCTTTTCCAAGTATTCTTTCAAACCTTGCCTTGTTCGGTAGAGCATACTCTTGACCTTCGGTTCACTCATGCCGTAGTAGTCTGCGACTTCTCGGATAGGATCCGCAAAGTAGTATCTGCCGACAAAAGTGTTTCGTGCTTCTGCCGGGAGTGTGTAGAGATAGGTATTGATCGCTTCCGCAAGCAGTTTCAATTCTATGCTCTGCTCCGTGGTTTCGCTGCCGGAAATACAATTCTCCAGCTCGGAAAGAGAGCCTGCATATTCCGAGTGCTTCCGTTTATCCCTGTTGCGTGTGCGGAACGCATCAATGGATAGTTGTCGTGTGATTTTTCCTAAATAAGTGGAGAGGACGCTTGGCTTATGCGTTGGCATGGAGTTCCACGCCTTTAAGTAGGTATCGTTGACGGTTTCCTTGCTGTCCTCCAAGTCGGAGAGGATATTGTAGGCGATCTTTGAAAGATACCGCCCATATTTCCGCTCCGTTTCGCTGATGGCACTCTCATCTCTTTTCCAGTATAAGTCAACGATCATTTCATCCTGCATGGGCGAACCTCCTTTCTCATCTGCTGTCAGGTTCCTTCACTATATATCCCGACAAAAATCGGATTTGGTTTCACGATTTTCAAAATTTCTTCAAAAAAATTATAGCAGATGTTTGTAAACGCTTCTACCCATGCCGTTTACGCTGTTTTCCTTCGCTGCTTCAGTAGCGGTACATCGGCGCGTTATCCTCCGTATCGGCACGTTCCTCCATCAGAGATTTGAACGCATCGGGGTCTTCACGCCATTCCTCTCGCGGCAGCGGATTTGATTGCAGCAGGGCGTACAGGTGCTCTGCCAGCTCTGTTTTGCCCTGCTCGATGGCGGTCTGGATAAGGTATAGGTGTTGCTATGCAGAGTTTTCTGCTTTCATTCGTACCGCTGTGTCTATACCTGTCCGGCCGGCCCCTCCGGCGGCAGCCAGCGTTTGCCTCCCAGCCGTATCAGATACAGCAGGCCCCGGACGCACAGTTCCGCGCACATGGCCGCCCACACGCCGGGCAGTCCCCACCGGGGCGCGGCCAGCCACGCCAGTGGCAGGCGGATGCCCCACATGGTGCCCAGATTGAACAGCGTGGGCACCAGTGTGCTGCCTGCACCCTGAAATACGCCGCCGGCCACGATGGACGCGCCGTACATAGCCTCGGCAAAGGCCTCAATACGCAGGACGCGGGTGCCCAGGGCGATGATGTCGCTGTCCGGCGTCAGTATCGCCATCATCTGCGGGGCGAAGGCGTACAGCAGCCCGCCGGTGACGACCATGACAACGATACCCAGCAGTACCGTGACCCAGCCCAGGCGTCTGGCCATGCGGCGGCGTCCCGCTCCCACGCTCTGCCCCACCAGCATGGCCGCGGCACTCTGGATGCCATAGGCGGGCATATAGCACAGGCTTTCCGCCGTGACAGCAAAGGAGTTTGCAGCGATAGCCACGGTGCCCAGGGGCGCCACGATGGCGGTGGACACGATCTGCGCGGTGGACAGTATCACCTTCTCCGATGCCACTGGCGCCGCGATGCGGAGCACCATGCGCAGCTGTGTGCGGTCAAGGTGCAGACGCTCACCCTTCTCCAACCGCAGCGCCGGGCAGCGGCGCAGGACGAAATACAGCAGGTACAACCCCACCGCCAGCTCCGCAAGGCCAGTGCCCAGGGCGGCGCCCGCCGTGCCCAGTCCCGCGCCGGGCAGGGATAGTGCGCCCAGCCGGATGGTACCGGTGGGGAAAATAAGCAGGGTGTTGAACACCACATCCAGCGCACACATGAGCACCATGCAGACACCAGGCGTGCGCATATTGCCGGTGGCCTGCAGCTGTCCCGCCGCCACGTTGTCCAGCTGGAGGGCGGGCAGAAACAGACTGTACACCAGGAAATAGGCAGAGGCATCCCGCCAGATCTCCTGCTCCGCCCGCAGCAGCCGGGGCAGCGGCGCAGACAGTGCTGCCGCCAGCGCCGCCATGACCACGCTGAAGGCCAGGCACAGCACCAGCGCCTGCTTGAGGATGTTGCGCGCCTCGGCCAGGCGGCCGCCGCCCACCCGCTGCGCCGTCAGCACGTTGAAGCCCATAGCTGCCGCGTAGGACAGCCCTCCGAACAGCCAGGTGGTGGAGGCCACCAGCCCCACTGCCGCCGACTGGGACGCGCCCAGGCGGCCCACCATGGCCGCGTCGATATATTGCATGATAATAGTGGCCAGCTGTGCCATGATGGCCGGCCAGCTGAGCTGCAGCGTCAGGCTGATCTGCTGCCGGGTGGACAGCGGCGCACCGCTGCGCAGCAACGCCAGATGATCCGTTTTCAAGGGTGTCCCTCCATAGAACTTGTTTTTTCACTGTACCATCGATTGACAAGGACAAACAAGTCCTTGTCAATCGATGGTACCACGGACGCGCGCTTTTCGCAACCCCGGCGTGGCGGAGCACCGTGATATACAGCATATAAATGTGCGGGGACAGTCCGTTGTCCGGGCGTCCAATACCCGGCCGGGCTTGTTCAGGCCGCGCAATATGGTACAATGCCCGTAAAGAATATCGGCGGGACCGTATCCCGCGAAAAGAGGACAATATGGAGTATCGTGTTCTGCCCCACGGCGGGGAGAAGGTCAGCGCCATCGGCACGCAGCCGGAGGAGTTCGCCGCCATGATCACCGACCGCCTGCAGCTTGAGCTGCGGAATAACTGAACTGACAGACCGGCCCCACGGCATAGCCGTTGGGCCGGTTTTACTTTACTGGCACATCAGAAACGCTTTCAGCGCCAGCTGGAAGGTCAGCATTTGCTCACTGTCGTTATAGTTCAGATCCAATATCTCGGCAATACGGTCCAGCCGGTACAGCAGCGTGTTCCGGTGGATAAACAGCGCCTTGGAGGTCTTTACGGAGTTCTGACAGTTGTTGAAATAGGTTTCCAGCGTGTACAGCAGCTGGGTATTGTGTTCCTCGTCGTACGCCAGCAGCGGCTTGATCCGCTGGATCAGCGCCAGTTTCGCATTGGGTGAGTCATAGATGAGCTCGCAGAGAATATACCGGCGGTAAGTGGCAATACGCTCGTCGCATATCCTGCTGGCCAGATCCACCGTGCGGAGCGCCTGGGAATAGCTGCGGCAGAATTCCGCAAGCGAGGGCACAGGGTCACCGATGCCGAAGATCACACCCCGATCCTGCCCCTTAGCGCTGAGCATCTTCATCAGGTCCCCGCAGTACTCCCGCACCAGCGCCACCTGCTCATACACGGGCAGGCTCTCGCTCTGCTGCAGCACAAGGATCACGTTGTTGTACTTGGCGAAAGCATAGCTGATATTCCCGGACAGCATCTCCCACTTGTCCGCCAACTGGCTGCGCAGCAGGGCGCTGGTGCCCAGCCATTCTGACGTCTGCAGCAGCCGGTTCTGCTCGGTGAAGGAGATCAGCGCACAGATATAGGGCGAATACAGCGGGATATTGCAGTAGTTGGCGGATTTGACGATCTCGCCGTAGGACAAAGCTCCCTCCGTCACCAGGCCGTCCAGGAAGTGGCTGATCTCCCTCCTGGAGGATGAACCCCCGCGCTTTTTGATCAGCACCAGCGTACAGGCGGCGGCAATACGTCGGTACAATGTGTTCTCATTCTCGGTCAGCGGCGCATTGGCGGGGCGGATCGCGCCCAGATACCCCATGATCTCCTGCTCGGAGTGGATGGGATAGATGTGCACGCACTTGTCCTCCTGCTGTAAGGGATAGATCCCGGCGGACAGACCTGCTGTCCGCAGTTTTTCTACCTCCTTGACGCGCTCCGGCACGGAGAACAACACCTGCCCCACAGCCAGTTCTTCCCGCAGCCCCGGCTGCAGCATCTGGGAAACGCACTGTATCTTCCGGCTCGGTGTCATATACAGCAGCGGCACGTGAAGCAGCGGGCCGCACTTTTTCAGCAGATATTCCACCTCCGCGTGTCCCTGCAGCACATCAAACATGGCCTGATACACCATCTGCAGCGCCTGTTCCTCGTTGATGCCGTAAACATATTTGCTGACGGCTTCACTGATCTCGGATAGGGAGGTGTGGTAGGGAATACGCATCAGCGGGAAGTGCAGCTCATCGGCCAGCTGCAGCATAGCGGGCGGTATCTCATGAAAATACCGTTTCATTTTAATAACAAGGCCGCCGGAGCCGCTGTCGGCCAGATCCCGCAGCACCTTCTCCTGCTTTACCGGGTCGTCCAGCAAAAAGTAGCCCGTAGTCAGCATGATCTCTCCGGCACGCATCCAATTGACCATCTCCGGGTTATCGAACATCACTGCGCCGGATATGGTGCGCGCCAGACCGTCCGCACCGGCGGCCACCTCCACCACCCGCAGCTCATTCTGTTTCAAAAGCTCCCGCAGCGTCATAAGTACGCCTCCCTTCGGCAAAACACCAAAACACCCCCTATTTTGATGATACCATTATACCCCATAAGTGTAAACCGCCTTTTGTGCAGACGCACAAAAAACCGGGCGCGAATTTGTGCCGTGCGGCGGGCATGGCCGAGGAAATCGTGCTACCCTATAGGTGAAAATACTTCAGACCGCAAAAGAGGGAGCACATGAAAATTACTGTTCTGACCTGGTGCGTCAGCTTTTTACCTATACTGCTGCTGATTATGCTGCTGGCGGTTTTCCACATATCTACCGCCCGCGCCGCAGGTGTGACACTGCTGCTGGCCGTACTGTCCGCCTTAGTAGTGTACAAAGCGGACATACAGCTGGTACTGTTCGAGAGTCTGAAAGGCGTGTGGAGCACAGCCACCATCCTATATATCATCTTCCCCGCGCTGCTGCTGTACGAGCTCATCGCCGCCTCCGGCGCCATAGATGTGATGAACGACACCATGCGGCAGCTGAGTCCCCACGAGCTGTTCCGCATCCTGACAGTAGGTTGGGTATTCGTGGGATTTCTGCAGGGTATCACCGGCTTTGGCGTTCCGGTCGCCATATGCGTCCCCATGCTGGTGGCGCTGGGCGTCCGTCCTACCATGGCGGTCATCATCGCCCTGCTGGGCCAAGCCTGGGGCAACACCTTCGGCACGCTGGCTGTGGCCTGGGACGTGTTGGTGCAGATCTCCGGCATCACCGGCACGGAGCTGCATCTGACTGCCCGCTACACCGCCTTGCTTCTGTGGATACTGAACCTGGCCGCTGGCGCATTGATCTGCTGGCTGTATGACCGGGGCCGCGGGCTGCGGCAGGGCGCTGTGTTTGTCCTTGTGATCTCCCTGATACACGGCGGCGGCGAGCTGCTGGTCGCACAGTACAACGCCTCCATCGCGGCCTTTATCCCCGCCACCGTGGCTATGGCCGCCATACTCCCCCTGTCCCGTCTGCCCATGTACCGCAGAGCATACGCCTGTGAAGGCAGCCCCATGATGGTACGCCGGACCTCCGCGACAGGCGCGGAAAAGCCTCGCGGTGCCGTCTGGCTGTACTTTGCCCCCTATATGGTGCTGATCCTTGTTACCGTAGTACTTCTGGTGATCCCTTCCGTCCACGAGGCGCTGAGCCGCTGGAGCGTGGGGTTCGCTTTCCCCGAGACCCGCACCGCCTACGGCATCGTCAATGCTGCCACGGCCAAGTACTCTCCCTTCCACCCGCTGGTGGATTCCGGTACCGTACTGCTGCTGACCTGTATCATCAGCTACGCCCTGCTCCATGGCCGCGGCCTGCTGGAGCGTTCACAGCTCCGCGTCATGCTGTCACGGACGCTGCAGAAAACAAGACCCGTAGCTGTGTCCCTGATCCTGCTGCTGATCATCTCCAAGCTCATGAGCGGCAGCGGCCAGACGCTGGTGCTGGCGCAGGGCATCACCCACGTCATGGGTCGGTGGTACGCGCTGCTGGCCGGCGTGCTGGGTGTGATAGGCTCCTTTGTCACCGGCAGCAACATGTCCTCCAACATCCTGTTCACCGATGTACAGGTGAATGCAGCCGCCGACCTCGGCGTCAGCAGCAGCCCCCTGCTGGCGGCGCAGACCGCCGGCGCCTCCGCCGGCAGTATGATCTCCCCCAGCAAGATCATCCTGGGCACCACAGCCGGCGGCGTACCTGGCGAAGAGGGCACGGTACTGCGCTTCACGCTGCTGACGGCAGCGATCCTCACTTTGGTCACTGGGGTGATCTGCTGGATCATCCTGTAATAAGAAAGGAGAGCAAATCGTGAAAACTTTGTTCCGCAATGGCAGCATCCACACCATGAACGGCACAGAGGTCGTTCATTCCCTGCTGGTGGAGGACGGCCGCATTCTGGATGTGAACTGCGATGTCCCCTCTGGCGAGTGTCAGGTGGTGGACCTGCACGGTAAGACCGTGCTGCCCGGCTTCCACGACAGCCACGAGCACTTCCTCTGCTATGCCACGGATAAGGAGAAGATCAACTTCTTCGGTATCCGCTCTCTGGAGGAAATGGCCGAGCGCACCCGCCGGTACATCGCCGACCGCGGCATCAAAAAGGGCGAATGGATCCAGGGCGGCGGTTGGAACGAAAATGAGTTCGACGTGCCTGTGCTGCCCTCCCGGCAGGATCTGGACAAGTTCTGCCCGGACAACCCCGCCATCTTTACCCGTACCTGCTGCAGCGTGGCCGTGGCCAACACCGCCGCGCTGAAGGCCGCCGGCATTTTTGATGATATTCCTACGCTGCAGGACGGTTACATCGTGGTGGATGAAAACGGCGTCCCCACCGGCATGCTCCACGAGCGCGCCCGGCACCTGGTCTATGACATCCTGACCAAGTACACCAAGGAACAGCTGAAGCAGTTCATCCTGGACTATCAGAAGGATCTGCTGTCTACCGGCCTGACCACCGTACAGACCGACGACTTCAAGCTGTGGGACGCCACTATCGATGACATTCTGGCCGCCTATGAGGAACTGGACAAAGAGGGCAAGCTGAACGTGCGCTTCATCCAGCAGCTCCGCCTCATCACCGACGCGCAGCTGGAGGACTATCTCCACCGCCACAGCGGCCGCACCGGCGACGGCAGCGAGTTCTTCAAGATCGGTGCCTTCAAGCTGCTGCCCGACGGTTCCCTGGGCGGAAAGACCGCCGCGCTGCGTGAGCCCTATGAGGGCGACCCGGAAAATAAGGGCATCTTCGTCTATGACGAGAAGGTGTTCTATGACCTGCTGGAAAAAGCCTACCGCAACGGCCTGCAGCTGGCCATCCATGCCATCGGTGACTATACCATGGACGTGATTTTGGACTGCTATGAAAAGATCGCCGCCAAGTACCCCAAGCCCGATCCTCGGTTCCGCATCATCCACTGTCAGATCACCAGCGAAGATATTTTGGACCGCTTCGCCCGCAACGGCGTTTTGGCGGACATCCAGCCCCTGTTCATCCGTGCGGATATGGAGATCGCCGAGGAACTGCTGGGCAAGGAACGTGTCTCCACCTCCTACGCCTGGAAGACCATGCTGGACAAGGGCATCCACGTTTCCGGCAGCTCCGACGCCCCTGTGGAATCCTTCGACCCCATCCTGGCTATCCACTGCGCCGTCACCTCTCAGAATTTGGATGGACAGCCTGCGGGCGGCTGGCTGCCGCAGCAGAAGCTGACCGTGCAGGAGGCCGTGGCGCTGTACACCACCGGCTCCGCCTACACCAGCTACGAGGAAAACGTCAAGGGCAAGCTATGCCCCGACTATCTGGCGGACTTCATCGTCCTGTCCCAGGACATCTTCTCCGTCCCGGAGAATGAGATCGTCAACACCAAAGTTGAGCAAACCTACTTGGGAGGTAAGTTGGTATATTCCCGTTGACATCCCCTTTCCCACGCATCAGAATAAGACGATACAAGAGAGGAGAGAATCATGAAAAAGAAAAGAAATCTAATCGGTGTATGCCTGGTGGCCGTTCTCATGCTCGCTCTGACCGTTATCGGCTATGCTGCCGGTGACGGCGAAGCGGCACCGGAGTACGGCGCATGGTGCCTGGTCCCCCCGCTGGTCACCATCGTCCTGGCCTTCGTTACCAAGCAGACCATCATCTCCATGTTCATCGGCATCTGGGTAGGTGCCACCATCATCCATCACTTTAACCCCATCGACGGCCTGATCGGCAGCTTCACTGGGTACCTGGTGCCCTCTATTGCCGACAGCTGGAACGCGGGCATGCTGATCATCATGGCGCTCATTGGCGGTTTCATGTATATGCTCAGCGCCTGCGGTGGCGCGGAGGCCTTCGGCCGCTGGGCCGAGAAGGTGGCTAACAACCGCAAAAAGAGCCAGCTGCTGGCCTGGATCGCCCCCTTCGTATTCATCTTCAATCAGGGCTGCCTGCTGGTGGGCGTCATCATGCGTCCCGTCACCGACAAGACCCATATCTCCCGCGTAAAGCTGGCCTACATCACCGATGCCATGGGCGCACCGCTGGTCTCTATGTCCCCCATCAGTGATAACGGCGTGTACCTGGTGGGTCTGCTGGCCGCCGAGATCGCCGCCCTGAACCTCACCGGCGTGGGTGCCTACGACCTGTATTTCGGTATGTTCCAGTTCAACCTGTACGGTGTGTTCTCCGTCATCACCGTCCTGCTGGTCATCCTGTTCGGTCTGGATGTCGGCCCCATGTACAAGGCCGAGAAGCTGGCTATCGAGACCGGCAAGACCTACAGCGACACCGACAACCTGATTGCCACTCCCCCCGAGACCGACTTCGCCGAGGACTGCAAGCTGAGCATGGCCAACTTCCTGGCCCCCATGATCACTCTGATCCTCACCATCTTCGCCGTGGTGTTCTACACTGGCCAGATCTGGGTCAACGGCTTCATTGGCTGCTTCGGCCACGCCAATATCCAGATGGCCATCGCCATGTGCTTCCTCACCGGCTCCATCGCCGCCGGAATCGTGGGCATTAAGTCAAAGCTCATTACCCTGGGCGGTGCCATTGACAAGTGGACGAAGGGTGCGGCCAGCATGATGCAGGTCATTATGATCCTCGTGTGTGCATGGAGCATCAGCGGTCTGACCAAGTCCATGAACATCGGCCAGTTCCTCACCGGCGTGGTGCAGGATTCTATCCCCGCAGCGCTGATCCCCGCCATCCTGTTCCTGATCGGCGTGGTGGTGTCCTTCGCCACCGGCAGCTCCTGGGGCGTCTGGGCCCTGGGTATGCCCATCGCTCTGCCCATGGCCAACGCAATGGGTATCCCCCTGACTCTGGCTATCGGCGCGGTCGTTTCCGGCGGTCTGTTCGGTGACCACTGCTCCCCCATCTCCGACACCACCATCCAGTCCTCCACCAGCGCCTGCTGCGACCATCTGCAGCACGTAAAGACCCAGCTGCCCTATGCCTTGACGGTTGGTATCTCCTCCCTGATCGGCTTCCTGTTCGCCGGACTGGTGGCTCCCGTGCTGGCTCTGCCCGTGACCCTGGTGTGCATCATTGCCGCCCTGTTGGTCATGAAGAACATCTCCCGTAAACGGGCCGCTGTGGCTGCCTGAGTGATCTCCCTTACCTCCCCTCAAAAAGGAAACCGCCCACCGGGCGGTTTCCTTTTTGCTCTCCGGCCGCAAAAGGACCGTCCAACGTCCGGCTGGCTTTATGTACATCGGAGCCCTTGCTTTTTGGCAAAATGCAGACTATACTAAGGGCGAAAAGCTGAAACGCACCTGTGGAGAGGAGGCAGCATAGATGAGGGAGATGTGTCAGACTTTCGGCATAACAGCACTCGGCGAGACCGTGGAAAGCTGGACACTGGAAAATGAGTTTCTGACAGCGGAGGTGCTTACCTACGGCGCAACGCTGCGGCGGCTGGTATTCGGCGGCGTGGATGTGGTGCTGGGGTACGACACATTGTCGGAATACGAGCGAAACGACGGCTTCTTCGGTGCGACAGTGGGCCGGGTGTGCAACCGAATCGGCGGGGCGTCCTTCGGACTGAACGGCAAGACGTACCCACTGGCGAAAAACGACGGAGGGAACCACCTCCACGGGGGCGCGCGGGGCTTTGACAAGCGTGTCTGGGCGGCGGAGCCGCTGGAGGACGGTCTGCGGCTGCGCCGTCTGTCGCCTGACGGGGAGGAGGGGTATCCCGGAACGTTGGCGGTGTCGGTGACATATCGGCTGGCCGGCGCGGCGCTGCGGATAGAGTACGAGGCTGAGAGTGACGCCGACACCCTGTGCAGCCTGACCAACCACAGCTATTTCAACCTGAACGGCGGCGGTACGGCTATGGCGCATACGCTGGCACTGGCGGCGGAGAGGTATCTGGAGACATCTCCCGGCTGCCTGCCCACGGGGCGGGCGCTGCCGGTGGCGGGGACGCCCTTTGACTTCCGCGCAGCTAAGGCTGTCGGCCGGGACATCGATACGGCGGCGGAGCAGCTGCGGCTGGTGAACGGCTATGACCACCATTTCTGCGTGGACGGGGCCGGTCTGCGCCGTGCGGCGGTGCTGCGGGGCGACAGCAGCGGCATCGCCATGACGATGGACACCACCTCTCCCGGTGTGCAGCTGTATACGGCCAACTGGCTGTCCCGGCGCGGCGGAAAGAATGGGGCGGTATATGAGCCCCGCTGCGCCGTGTGTCTTGAGCCGCAGTTCCCGCCGGACGCGGTACATCACCCGGACTTTCCGCAGCCGCTGCTGCGGCGGGGCGAAGTATACCGGCACTGCACGGTATACTCCTTTTCAAAATAACAACACATCCCCCGCGCAGTGTATCTGCGCGGGGGATGTGTTGTTATTATTGCGCTCAGCCCATGACCACGCGTACCCGCACCTCTGTACCGGGCGCGGCCAGCGGCAGCACATTTCCGGTGACCGGCGTTCCGTTCACGGTGAGGGAGACGATGCCTTTTTCTGCATGATGGGGATTCTCTACGGTGATGCGGTAGACTGCACCGCGGTAGCGGCGCTTGACGGTATAGCCTGCCCATCCCGCGGGAATGCAGGGATCGATGGCAAGGCCCTCCAGCGTGGGCTGTATGCCGAGAATGGCCTGCGAGATGCTGACGAACGTCCAGGCTGCCGTGCCGGTGAGCCAGCTGTTCTTGCCCTCGCCGAAGGTGGGCGCGTCCAGAATGGTCCAGTCGCCCGTCTCGCGGAGGTAGGCGTCCGTTCCGGCAATGAGCCACAGCGGGTCGTCGTTAAAGCCGCTGCCAACCGCCAGATTGCCCTTTTTCGTCAGGGGCTGATACTGGTGATAGGCGCTGCCGTCGGGGAACTGGGTGGCGGCGATGTCCAGGATACGTTCCCTCGCCCGCCGGGGGGATCATATGGACGAAGCCCAGCAGGTCCTGACAGGAGTCACGGAAGCCCATGCCCAGGCCCAGCAGCAGGGTTTGGGATGCGCCGGGGGCCGGCGACAGTGTGAACTGCATGGCGCCTACCGGCGCCCAGCCGTGAGCCACGCTGCTGGTGCAGGCACCGTTTTTCACCGCCTGGGGCATGGACGGCGCGCCATACACGCCCATAAAGGCGTCGCGGCTGGTGTCAAAGCCCTCGTAAGGGCGGTCTGCCCACAACACGGCGTACAAGTTTATGATACAGCTGAAGCTGATCGACACCTACTGGCCGCTGATCATCCCGGCCATCACCACGCCGGTGGTGGTGTTCATCATGTATTTCCTCCTTTCCCGTTACATCGTGGAGCGCGTGTCGCTGGGAAGCGTCAAGTGATGAGCCGTACCGTATTTCCGCCTTCCAAATGTCCAAATGGATACCTACAAAAGAGCCGCTTATTCCGGTTTGGGAATAAGCGGCTCTCGGCCTTTTCACGCGCGATGAATTTTCAGCGCGCCCCGGTGTTCTCTGTGCTCATATCCGGATGTCCCCGTCAGCGGCCTGCGCCTGCCGAAGCAGCGGCGTGCAGGCATCCAGAAATTTCCGTACCTGCTGCGGGCACCGCCCGATATACAGCCGCGGCTCCATCAGTTGCTCCAGCTCCGACCGGCTCAGTCCGAAGACCGGATCGCCTGCCAGCCGGTCCAGCAGGTCGCAGGGCAGACCTTCCTTCATGCGCTTTGTTGCTGCCATAGAGTGTCTCCGAATGACCTCGTGCAGCTGCTGCCGGTCGCCGCCCCGCTTCACCGCCTCCATCATCAGGTCCTCCGTGGCCAGGAACGGCAGATATTCCCGCAGGGTGCGATTTACGATCGCCTCGTTGACGTGCAGACCCGCCGTCACGTTCTGGCACAGCCGCAGTACTGCGTCGATGCACAAAAAGCCCTCCGGCATGGCGATGCGCCGGTTGGCGGAGTCGTCCAGCGTTCGTTCCAGCCACTGGACGGAAGCGGTCATAGGCGCGTTCATAGCGTCGGCTATCATATAGCGGCTGAGAGAGCAGATGCGTTCACACCGCATGGGATTGCGCTTATAGGCCATGGCGGACGAGCCGATCTGATCCGCCTCGAAGGGTTCCTCCAACTGCCGGTCATGCTGCAGAAGGCGGATATCATTAGCCATGCGATAGGCGCTCTGGGCGATGCCGCTGAGACAGCCGAGGATGCGGCTGTCCGTCTTCCGGGGATAGGTCTGTCCGCATACCGGGAAGCAGGCGGAAAAGCCGAACTCCGCCGCGATGCGGCGGTTCATCTCGTCGATCTTTGCCTCATCGCCGTCAAACAGGTCCATGAAGCTGGCCTCTGTGCCCGTGGTGCCCCGGCAGCCCAAGAACCGCAGTGCGGACAGTACATGGTCCAGCTCCTCCACGTCAGCGAGAAAGTCCTGCATCCACAGGACAGCGCGTTTGCCCACGGTCACGGGCTGTGCCGGCTGGTAGTGTGTATAGCCCAGGGCGGGCGTGTCGGCATATTTTTTCGCGAAGGCCGCCAGGTTGTTCAATACGGTCAGCACCTGTGCGCGCAGATAGACAAGGCCATCCCGGTACAGGATCAGGTCGGCGTTGTCGGTCACATAGCAGCTGGTGGCCCCCAGATGGAGGATCCCCGCCGCCGACGGCGCCGCTTTGCCGTAGGCGTATATGTGTGCCATCACATCGTGGCGTACCTCCCGCTCCCGTTGGGCGGCCGCATCATAGTCGATGTCGGTGATATGCGCCTCCAGCTCGGCGACCTGCGCTTCGGTGATGGGCAGACCTAACTGGCACTGGGCGCGGGCCAGCGCCGTCCACAGCCGCCGCCAGGTCTGATAGCGGCTGTCGTCGGAAAACAGGTGCAGCATATAGTCCGAGGCATAGCGGGATGCCAGCGGGGAGCTGTACATATCGTGAGACATAACGGTCCTCCTTGCTTATCGGATGATCAGGCTCTCTCGCTCGGCACCCACGGAGACATACCCGATATGGCAGCCGATGGCCTGCTCCACATACTCCACATAGTCCCGCGCCGCCTGGGGCATATCCGCCCATGTACGCACGCCGGAGATATCGCAGCCCCAGCCCGGGAGGTATTCCATGACAGGCTTGGCCCTCTCCAGCACGGCAGGGAAGGGGAATTCGTGGGTGATCTCGCCGTCGAGCTCATAGGCGGCGCAGACGGGAATCTCGTCCATGTAGCTGAGGATATCCAGCTTGGTCAGCGCGATATTCGTCGCGCCCTGTACCTCCACGCCATAGCGTGTGGCCACCAGGTCAATGGGGCCTACCCGGCGGGGGCGGCCCGTCTTGGCGCCATACTCCGCGCCGGCCTCCCGCAGCTTTTCCGCGTCGGCACCGAACCACTCGCAGGTGAACGGTCCCTCGCCCACGCAGGAGGAATATGCCTTCACCACGCCCACCACTTCGTCGATCTTTGCCGTGGGCAGCCCCGCGCCGATAGGCGCGTAAGCGGCGATGGTGTTGGAGGAGGTGGTATAGGGATAGATACCGTAGTCCAGGTCGCGCAGCGCGCCAAGCTGTCCCTCGAACAGAATGGCCTTGCCCTCTGCCTGCGCCTGCCGCAGATACCGCCCGGTGTCCGCTACATAGGGCCGGACCTGCGCGGCATACGTCTCCAGCCACGCGGTCATCTCCGCCATGGTATAGCCCTTGGCGCCATAGACCTTCTGCAATATCAGATTTTTCCACTCCAGCAGGTCCTGCAAGTGCGCCATCAGGCGATCGGGATACAGCAGTTCACCGGCCTGAATGGTCTTTTTCTGGTACTTATCGGAGTAGAACGGCGCGATGCCCTGCTTGGTGGAGCCGTACTGCTTGTCCTTGAGCCGCGCCTCCTCCAGCGCGTCCAGCTCCCGGTGCCACGGCAGCAGCAGGGAGGCCCGGTGGCTGACCATCAGGTTTTTCGGGGAGATGCTGACGCCCGCCGCGCGGATCGTCTTCATCTCCGTCACCAGGTTTTCGCAGTCCAGCGCCACGCCGTTGCCCAGGATATTCATCACGCCGGGGCGGAACACGCCGGAGGGGAGCAGGTGCAGGGCGAATTTGCCCATATCGTTGATAACGGTGTGCCCGGCGTTGCCGCCGCCCTGATACCGCACCACCACATCGTACTGCCCTGTCAGATAGTCCACCATGCGGCCTTTTCCCTCGTCGCCCCAGTTGATACCTACGATCGCACAATTTGCCATATTCGCTGCCTCCGTTCCGTGTTATTTTCAAACGACGGTTCATTATACGCGCAGCAAGATAATAAGTAAAACATCGATTCAATATATGGCGTATAAGCGAATTTAATAGCAAAGCGCACCCAGCACAACTGTACTGCGCCGGATCAAAAGCTGAAAAGCACACCCCATTGGGGTGTGCCTTTCGCATTTACTCTTGCAGGAGCTGTTCCAGCGCGGCCATCCGCAGGCATACGCAGAATACCTCCATGGCCTTCTCCAGATCCTCCACCGGCGGCAGGGAAGGCGCGATGCGGATGTTGCTGTCCTGCGGGTCGACGCCATAGGGGAAGGTAGCGCCCGCGCCAGTCATGGTCACGCCGGCCTCCTTGCACAGCGCCAGCGTTCGTTTGGCCAGCCCCGGCAGGGTGTTCACGGATACGAAATAGCCTCCGGTGGGCTTTTGCCACGCGGCGATGCCCAGCGGTGCGATCTCCCGCTCCAGGCAGCGCAGCACGCACCGGAACTTAGGCCGCAGTATGGCAGCGTGCTGCTGCATCAGCGCCAGCGTGTGTGCCTTATCCTGCAAAAACAGTACATGGCGCAGTTGGTTGACCTTGTCGTAGGAGATCATTTGGATATCCATCAGCTTTTCCATATACGCCAGATTAGCCGTCGACGCGGCCATGACGGATATGCCTGCGCCGGGCAGGGTGATCTTGGAGGTGGAGGCGTACTCGAACACCATGTCCGGGTTCCCCGCCTCGCGGCAGAGGGTCAGTATGTCGTCAAAGGGCACGAACGGGCCCTCAAACTCATGCACGCAGTAGGCGTTGTCCCACATCAGCAGGAAGTCCGGCGCCGCGGGCTTCAGTGCGGCGATGCGCCGCACCGTTTCGGCGGAGTACACGATGCCGTCCGGATTGGAGTATTTGGGTACGCACCACATACCCTTCACGGCGGGATCCCGTACCAGCGTCTCCACCAGGTCCATATCCGGGCCGGTGGGCGTCATGGGCACGGTGATCATCTCCGCGCCGAAGGACTCTGTGATCTTGAAATGCCGGTCATAGCCGGGAGCCGGGCACAGCCATTTTACCTTGTCCAGTCGGCTCCAGGGTGCTTCGCTGTGGAGCAGTCCGTGGGTATATGCCTTGGCGATGGTGTCATACATCAGCGTCAGCGAGGCGCTGCCGCCGATGAAACATTCCTCTGCCCGGCAGCCCAGCAGCTCCGCGAACAGTTTTTTAGCACTGGGCAGACCGGACAGCTGCCCGTAGTTGCGGACATCCATGCCGTCCGCCTGGCACTGCACAGGGTCGTGCAGTATGGTCAATATGTCGGATACAGCGTCCAGCTGCGCCTTGCCGGGCTTTCCCCGCGCCATATTCAGCGCCAGCCCCAGTTCACGCAGGGCGTCGAACCGGGCGGAGACCTCTGCGTATTCCCGGCGCAGTGCCTCCGGGGAGAGGGAACGATAAGCGGTCGTCATGATCGTTACTCCTTACTCATTGTTTATGTGCTGCACCGCACAGTTCGCGGACAGAGGCGATGCCATTGCGGTGCAGATAGGAATCAAGGTCATGGATGATGTTGTGCATGGTCATGGGATCGTTGAAATTACAGGAGCCCACCTGTACGGCGGAAGCTCCGGCCATCAGGTATTCCACCGCGTCCCGCCATGAGGCAATGCCGCCGCAGGCGATGATCGGAATGTGCACGGTCTCATAGGCCTGCCACACCAGAAACATATTCATGGGTTTTACCGCCGGGCCGGACATACCGCCGGACAGATTTCCCAGGTAGGGTCGCCGTTTTTGTATGTCGATGGTCATAGCCCGGAAGGTGTTGGACAGCGTCAGCGCGTCCGCGCCGGCGTCCTCCGCCGCCCGGCAGCTTACCCGGATATCCGTCACATTGGGGGACAGCTTTGCGTACAGAGGCAGGGTGGTGCGCTGCCGCGTCTGACGTACCGTGTCGTACAGCAGCTGCGGGTCGGAGGAGAAAGGGAGTCCGCTGCCCACGTTGGGACAGGACAGGTTCATTTCCAGGGCGGCGATCCGGGGATCGTCGCCTACCAGTTCCGCGATCTCGGCGTAGTGCACCGGCTCGGAGCCGGAGATGCTCAGGATGACCTGGGTGCCGATGTTCTCATACCGGGGCAATTCGTCCCGCAGAAAGGCCTCGATACCCACGGAGGGGATGCCCACACAGTTGAGCATTCCACCGCAGACCTCGGCGATGCGGGGGCCGGGATTGCCGGGCCGCCGCAGGCGGTGAACGCTCTTGATCATAACCGCGCCCAGCTCACTGACGGGGAAGCAGTCGGCATTGTTTTCAAAATAATCATAGGTGCCGGAGGCGGGCATGACGGGGTTTTTGAACACCGCGCCGCCCAGCTCCACGGATAGATCAGTCAGGTAACTCACAACGGTGCAAAGGCGCGGCGAGAGGTGTACGCGCCTTCTCCTTTCCAGTGTATTTTGCGCGTCAGACAACTGATGTCCGCCGTAGGCGTCGGTACAGGACCAGTGCTACGATCAGGGAGATCAGGTCTACGACAGGCTGCACCAGCGCGCAGCCATACAGGGGGTATAGGCGGTCCAGCAGAAGCAGCAGCGGGATATCCAGCGAGCCCTTCCGCAGGATGGAGCAGATCAGGGATTCCCTGGTGCGTCCCATCGCCTGGAACTGTGTGATCATGGGGTGGCATATGGCCACAAAGGGCATACACAGCACCATTCTGCGTAAAAAGGCGGCGGCGTAAGCCACGGTCATGTCATCCTGGATGAACAGCCGCGCCAGCTGCGGCGCGAACAACTCAAACACGATAACGCACGCCAGCGAGAAGCCCACGGTGATGCTGACGCCGAAGACAAAGCCCTGCCGCTGCCGTTCCCGGTCGCCGGAGGCATAGTTGTAGGACAGGAAGGGCAGCAGCCCCGCCGAGGTGCCCAGCGAAAAGTACAGCGGCAGATTGTCCAGCTTTTTCACGATACCGTAGGCCGCTACGGCCTCTACCGCGTATTTGGATACGAATAGGGACAGCACCGCTAACGACACCACCGTCAGCGCGTACTGCAGCGCGGAGGGAAAACCAATGGACAGTATCTCCCGGATATAAACGCCGGTACGCTTCAGATGGCATGGCCGCAGGGACAGCACCGTGCTGCTCCGCCGCAGCAGACACAGCAGAAAGAACAGCGTGCCTGCCGTGTTGGATATGGCGGTGGCCAGTCCAGCGCCGGCCGCGCCCATATTCATATACTGCGGCAGAATGAAAAACGGGTCCAACACGATGTTCAGCACGCCGCCCAGCGTCACGCCGGCGAAGGCCAGCGCGGCCCGGCCTTCGGCACGCAGCAGATTGGACAGCAGCAGGTTCAGTATCGTGCCCGCGCCGCCCCACAGCAGCGTCCAGCGGGCGTAGGCCGCGGCCACGGGATATACCTCCGCGTCCGCGCCGCAAAGAGAGAGCAGCGGGTGCAGAAACGACCCGCACAGCAGGCTGAATACCGCCGCGCTGGCCAGGCTCAGCCAGAAGGCGATGGCGGAGATGCGCCGTGCGCCGTCCATATCCCTGCGCCCCAGTGCGTGAGACACAGCGCTGGCGCCGCCGATGCCGAAGAGGTTACTCACGGCAGTCATCATCAGAAAGGGGGGATAGGCTACCGTAACGGCGGCTGTCTGTATGGGTGCATTCAGCAGGCCCACAAAAAACGTGTCCGCCAGGTTGTACAGCAGCGCCACCATCTGTCCGGCGACGGTGGGCAGCATTTGCTGTAATACCGCCCGCCGGACGGGGGCTTTCTCGAAGATATAGATGCGTTTTTCCGTGGAAGACAAGGCGGCTTCCCCCTTTACCGGTGTGCTGCTATGCGATGTGCGTTCCATTATAGCACACGGTCCACGTCAAAAACAGGGCCGCTTTTGCATACACGGACGTAGGATGCTTCACCGCTGTCCTTGTCGTGGGCGGTGCAGGTGCAGCCCTTGCATGCGCCCACACCGCAGGCCATGTGCTCCTCCAGAGACACATAGGCCGGGAATCCGTGTTGTGCGTGCAGCTGCTTCATGTGAGCAGCCAGACGATTGGAGCCGCAGGAATAAGCGGCGTCAAAGGGCAGCTGCGCCGCGTCTGCGGCAAAGGCGTCGGTAATGCGCTCATTCGGCGCGGTGGTGGTCCTTACCACGGCGCCCAGCGTGCGGAACAGCTCCTGGTGGAACAGATCGTCCTCACTCTTGGCGCTGAGATAGGCATAGACCTCCGTGCCCTGGGCGCGGAGCTGCTCCACCAGCGGGCGCAGCGGCGCAATGCCGATACCCCGGCCGATGACCGCTGCCCGGCGGCAGCTGCCGTCGATGGGGAAGCCCTTGCCCAGTGGTCCCAGCAGCTCCAGTGTGTCGCCGCCGCGCAGGTGCGACAGCAGCTCCGTTCCCCGCCCCACCACCTTGTACAGGAAGGTCAGTGTCCCCGCCTGCACATCGATATGGTCGATGCTGATGGGCCGCATAAGGAACGGGTCCTGCTCCCGCCAGCTCTTCAGCATGTAGAATTGGCCCGGCGCGCTGGCGGCCGCCATCTCGGGAGCCAGGACCGTCAGTGTCATCACGCCGGGAACGACAATGTCCTGGGAACGGACGGATACAGTGTTGTACATGGTGTCCTCCTTGCAGAAGCTGTGCAGGCGGGATAGCCGCGCCTGCACAGCTTTTGCCGTTGTATTCTGTCAGATCCGGCCGGTGATCAGGCCCAGCAGCGCCATACGCAGGTACATACCGTTGTGTGCCTGGCGGAAATAGGCCGCGCCGGGGTAGCTGTCCACCTCTGTGGCGATTTCATCCACACGGGGCAGCGGGTGCATGATGGTGATATCCTTCTTGGCGCACTTCAGCAGCTCGTTGTTGACGATATAGCTGCCCTTGCACCGCAGATAGGACTCCTCATCCGGGAAGCGCTCCCGCTGTACGCGGGTGACATACACGAAGTCGGACTGGGAAAGCGCCTCTTTCACATCGGAGGTCTCCACGATGTCGGCGCCCTTGGCGCGCAGGTCGTCAGTGATCTCCTTGGGCATTCTCAGCTCCTCGGGTGAGGCGAAGATCATCCGGTTGCCGAACTGCTGCATGAAGTAGCCCAGGCTGTGTACGGTGCGGCCATACTTCAGGTCGCCCAGGAAGGTGATGGTCTGGCCGCCGATGTGGCCCTTTTCCTTCCGCATGGTATAGATATCCAGCAGCGCCTGTGTGGGGTGCTGGCGGGCACCGTCGCCGCCGTTGATCAGGGGATGCTGCGCGATCTCGGCGGCCTCGATGGCCGAACCGGCCACGGGATGCCGCATAACGATGGCGTCCACATAGCCGTCCACGGTGCGGATGGTGTCCTGCCATGTCTCACCCTTGGACTGGGAGGAGGCGGAGGCACTGCCCAGGTCGATGGTGCTGGCGCCCATGCGCTGAATGGCGGAGTTGAAAGACAGCCGGGTCCGGGTGCTGGGCTCAAAGAACAGCGTGGCCACCAGCATACCTTCCATGTCTTTGATGGCCTCACCGCTTTTTACGCGCTTTTCATAGATCATGGCTGTGTCCATGATGTGGCACAGCTCCTGCGTGGTAAAGTCATAGCCGTTGATAATGTCGCGGCCCTTGAAATTGAAGTCCATGTTCATGTTCCTCCATATGTATATGTATGATTTCCGTTCCGCGGGCCTCTGTCAGCGGAGGGCCCGCCTTTCAGCCGCGTAAGATCACTGGATCTTCGGTGTCTGCCGCTTGCTCAGCGTCACAGCTGTGATGACACAGGCGGCCATCAGCACCACGCCGATCACGTCCGTGAGCGCGCCGGGGATCATCAGCGTAATGGCCGCGCCCACCAGCACAAAGCGCAGGGGCATGGGCATCTTTGCGCCCAGCCAGCCGATCATGCCGCCGGCCAGGGCCACGCAGCCCAGCGAGGCGCTGAGGATAGCCAGCAGGATAGCGCCCAGAGAACCATACAGCAGCAGTTCCTGCCCGTACACAAAGATGTAAGGAATCAGGAAGGCCACCGAAGCCAGCTTCATAGCGTAAATGCCCGTTTTCATGGGCGAGCCGCCGGAGATACCGGCCGCCGCGTAGGTAGACAGAGCCACCGGCGGGGTGATGGTGGACATACAGCCGAAGTACAGGATAAACAGGTGTGCGGGCAGGGGATCCGCGCCCAGCTTGATCAGGGCGGGGGCGCCCAGCACCGCCAGCAGCAGATAGGCCGCCGTGGTGGGCAGGCCCATGCCCATGACCAGGGATACCAGCATGGTCATCACCAGCGCGATCATCAGGTTGCCCTGCGACACGGTGACGATCAGACCGGAGAGCTTGATGCCCAGGTTGGTCAGGGAGGTGATGCCCATGATGATACCGGCGCAGGCGCAGGCTGCCACAATGGGGCGCACCTGCTTGGCCACGTCGCTCACCACCGCACCAAAGTCCTTCAGGTGGAAGGCGGTGTCCTTCTTCACATAGCTCAGAGCGATGGTCAGGATGGCGGCATAGGCGCCGGCACGCAGTACGCTGTAACCGCAGATGATGAACACGATCAGCAGCGCGATAGGCAGCAGATAGTAGAAACCGGACTTGAACACCACCCCTACGCGTTCATACTGGGCATTGGGATCGGGGCGCAGGTTCAGCCGCTTGGCCTCGAAATACACGGCGATACCCACGGCAAAGAAGTACAGCAGCGCGGGCACAGCTGCGGCTTTAGCCACGGTGAAGTAGCTTACGCCGATCATCTCGGCCATCAGGAACGCCACGGAACCCATGACCGGCGGCAGGATCTGTCCGCCGTTGGAGGCCACTGCCTCCACCGCACCGGCGAAGTTCTTGTCATAGCCGTTGGCCTTCATCAGCGGAATGGTGAAGGTGCCGGTGGTCACGACGTTGGATACGCCGCTGCCGGAGATGGTGCCCATCAGGGCGCTGGAGGCCACGGCGGCCAGCGCGGGACCGCCGGTAACGCGCCCGGTGGCGGTCAGTGCCAGGTTCACGAAGAACTGGCCGGCGCCGCTTTTCTCCAGAAACGCGCCGAAGAGAATGAATATAAAGATAAATGTCGCACTGACACTCATTGCCGAACCGAAAACACCCTCGGTACCCAGATACAGGAACGAGATCAGGCGCTTGAATGTAAAGGCCTGGTGGCTCAGCGCACCGGGGATGAGATGGCCAAACAGGCCATAGAGCAGGAAGATCACGGAGATGGTGGGCAGCGCCCAGCCCAGGGACTCATATCCCATGATCAGGATCGCCACCAGCAGCAGCGCGCCGAAGATCATATCCAGCTCAGTGGTGATACCCAAGCGCCCCTGGATCTCCGCATAGTGCAGGCAGATGTAGAAGTTGGAGCCGGCGGAAGCCACCAGCCCGATAAAATTGATGATGATGTGAAAAACTTTCCCCTTCTCCTTGGGGTTTGCCATGTTGAACAGGAAGATGTAGCTGCTCGCCAGACCAAGGTGTATCGCCCGCTGGTATACGGCGGTCAAAACGCCGAACAGTGCAGTGTACGATTGAAACAGGGTCAGCAGAACGGCAATCACAAACGCGATCTTACTCAGTACATCGCTGAATTTTGACTTAGTTGCCATGTTCCGATCCTTTCGTTATTTCCGGAATGTGGGGCCGCACCGGGCGGCGGGCCGAAGCCCGCCGTCCGATGGGACAGGGGGAAAAGAGAGGGAAGATCAGTCAACAATGCCCATCTCGCGGTAGTACTGCAGGGCACCGGGGTGGATCTCCAGGTTGATGTTGGCAGCGTGGTCCAGGTTGATCTTGGCGGCCATCGCGTGGGAGGTGGAGATCACGTCCAGATTTTCATAGATGCCCTTCACGAACTGATAGGCGGCCTCGTTGCTGAGGCTGCTGTCACAGGCCAGCAGAGTGGGCATGGCCAGGGTGGTGGTGTCCTCGCTGGTGCAGGTGTACAGGTCAGCGGACAGGGTAGCGGTGCTGAAGTAGCTGTGCTGCTCGATCGCGGCCTTCTGATGCTCCTCATCGATGCTCAGCAGCTTGAAGTTCTTGGTCACGGACAGCTCGGTCAGGGCGCTGTTGGGGGCGGCACTGAAGATGAACACGCAGTCCACATCGCCGTTCTTCAGGGCCTCAACGCCCTCGGCGATGCTCAGCTCAGAGCCCTTCACGTCCTTGTCGGTCAGACCATAGGTGCCCAGCACCGTCCAGCCCATGGTGGAGGCGGAGGAGGCGGGGGTGCCCACCACCACGCGCTTGCCGGCCAGATCTGCGATGCTGTTGATGCCGCTGTCAGCCAGCACGGCGATCTCCAGCACGCTGTCATACAGGTTGGCCAGGCCGTACAGCTCATACGCGGGCTCGGACGCGAAAGCATCCTCGGAATGGGTGGCGAAGTACGCGGTGTCGGAGTTCACAAAGCCGACATTGGCCGCGTGGGTGCCCAGCAGACGGGCGTTCTCCACGCCGCCGTTGGTGACCTCGGAGGTGACGAACAGGTTGTTGTCCACGTTGGTCAGGGTGTCAGCGATGCTGACGCCGATGGGGTACCATGCACCGGAGGTGCCGCCGGTAGCGATCACCAGATCGGTGGCCTGTGTCAGCTCCATGCCGGTGGAGGGGTTGCTGTCATCGGTCTTGTCCCCGGTGTCATCCTTCTTCTCGCCGCAGGCGACGAGAGACAGGGCCATGACAAGCGCCAGCAGCAATGCAAATAGCTTTTTCATGTCTTTCTCCTTCGTATTTTTGAATTTATAATCGCCCCATAAGGGGTAATTACCACGCTTGTTTTATACCAGCCTGGCCATCTCCGCCGCTGCGGCGTCGATGGCGTCCACAATAGCGTCGTAGCCTGTGCACCGGCACAGATTGCCCGAGATCGCCCGCCGTATCTTCTCCCGGGAGGGATGCGGGTCCTTGTGCAGCAGCGCTGTGGCACTCATGATCATGCCGGGCGTGCAGAAGCCGCACTGTACGGCAAAGTGGTCCACAAACGCCTGCTGTAGGGGGCTCAGTGCGCCGTCGTGTCCGGTCAGGCCCTCAATGGTCACCACCCGGCGGCCCTGTACCTGCCCGGCCATGACCATGCAGGAGGTCACCGCCCTGTCGTCCAGCAGCACCGTGCAGGCGCCGCATTCGCCGATGTCGCAGCCCCGTTTGGTGCCGGTCAGGCGGCAGTAGTCCCGCAGCAATGTCAGCAGCGACACCGTCCCCGGCGCCTCCACGCAGACGGGCGCGCCGTTGAGCGTAAAACCTATCTTCATTGGTCCGCCTCCTCTCGGGTGCGGCGCAGTGTCCGCAGCAGCAGCTCCGGGGCCACCGCCAGCTTGTAGCTGGCCGAGGCCCGCCGCCCGGCGGCCGCCACGATGGCCTGTGTTACCAGCTCTGCCGCCTGCATTTCCGCGGCAGGGGAGGGCTGTTCCCTCAAAAGCAGTGCTTCTGCTGCGTACAGCCGCCGCGGCGTGGGGAATACGGCGCCCAGCGCAAGGCGCAGTCCGGTCAGGCGCTGTCCCTCCCATCTGGCCGCGCAGCAGGCGCTGAGCCGGGAGATGGCCAGCGCATTGCGCCGTCCCACTTTTTCATAGGCCATGCGCCAGCTCGCCTCCGGCGGGGAAAAGCGCAGCGCCTCTATGTATTCGCCGGGACGCAGCAGGGTCTGTCCCGGTCCGGTGATGAAGGTATCCACCGGTATGTCCCGGCAGGTGCCCTCCGTGGCGCTGTACAGCCGCACCTCCGCGTCCAGCATGGCCAGCACCGGCAGGGTGTCCGCTGCGGGGCTCCCATGTGCCACATTGCCGCCGATGGTGCCCAGATTTCGTATCTGAGGGGACCCCACCTGTGATGCGGCAAGGCACAGCACCGGCGCGTACTGCCGCAGCAGCGCGTTTCGTTCTATCTCGGCGAAGGTCGCCGCTGCCCCGACGGACAGCACGCCGTCCTCCGACACGATCCGGTGCAGCGCCGCTGCGCCGGATATATCGATGAACACCGCCTCATGGTCATTTTCCCGGTTCTGCACCGGCATGATATCCGTGCCGCCGGCAATGCACCGGCTGTCGGGGTATTGTGCCATATAGGCCCGCAGTTCCGCGGGGCTGCCCGCTTGCAGAAACATAGCTACCTCTTTTTCTCGTCCAGTATGGCCCGTACCGTTTCCAGGTCCGCCGGCAGGGTGTCTATCCGTGCGCCCAGCGCCGCGGACATAGCGTTGGTGATGGCCGGCGCCACGATAGAGGTGGCCGGTTCGCCAATGCCGTGTACCAGCAGCGGCGGAACGCCGGCGCCTTCCTCCAGCAGCACCGTCCGCACGGGACACATATCCAGTGCTGTGGGCAGCAGATAGCTGTCCAGATCAGCGGCGCGTGTCACGCCGCCCGGTGTGTCGGCATTTTCCGTCAAGGCGTAGCCTACGCCCATGGATACACCACCGCCTACTTGTCCCACCGTGGCAGCGTGGTTGATGATGCGGCCCATGTCGTGTACGGCCACAAAGTCAGTTACGTCGGTCTTTCCGGTGATGGGGTCTATCTCCACCTCAGCGCCGCAGGCGCCATAGGCGTAGGACATATAATTGCTGCCCCGGCATTTCTCTCTGTCCCAGAATGTCTTGGGGGCGGCCCACCAGCCGTGGGCGCGCATATCCCGTCCGGTATTCCGCAGGACCCCTACCGCCTCGGTGAAGGTCATCTGCTCGTCACCGCAGCGGACCAGCCCGCCCTCATATACGATGGGTCCGTCGAACCCCCGGTATTCCCACAGTGCGGTGTTGATCTGCTGCTTGGCCTCCTGTGCTGCCAGCCAGGCGGCGTTGCCCGCGGTGATGGTCCCCCGTGAGGCGGCGGTGGACCCGGAATCCACACAGTAGTCCGTGTCCGCCGGCGCGATATGTATGCGTTCCGGCGGCAGCCCCAGCTCCCGGCCGATGATGGCCGTCAGCAGCGTGTGGCCGCCCTGGCCCACCTCGCTCAGTCCGGTGCTCACGTTCAGACTGCCGTCCGCGTTTAATACGATGGTCACGCCGGAGGTGTCCTGCACCGGTGTGCCCGCACCGTAGGACTCGCCCCGGTACAGGCAGGCGATGCCCCTACCCACCAGCTTTCCGTTCCGGACAAAGGGCCGCAGGTCCTCGCCGAATTCCCGCCGCAGGCGTTCCAGGCACGCACCTGCGCTCACGTCGCGCATGGGCTGGCCGGAGCCGGATATGTCGCCGTCCCGCAGCAGGTTTTTCTCCCGGAAGGCCCAGGGCGTCATGCCCAGCTGCTGTGCCAGCTCGTCCATCACAGATTCGGTGGCGAAGTCGATCTGCGGCGAGCCGAAGCCACGCACACTGCCGGCATAGCAGTTGTTGGTATAGGCCGCTTTCATGCACACGTCCACGTGTTCCACCCGATAGGGCCCTGTGGCTTCGATACCGCTGCGCCATGTGGTGGTCTTGCTCTTGGACAGGTATGCGCCGCCGTCCACAAAGCCCCGCACCTCAATGGCGGTCAGTGTGCCGTCCCGCTTTGCGCCGGCCTTGTAGTAGATGTGAAAGGGATGCCGCTTTACGCCCTCCAGCAGCGTTTCGCTGCTGCGCCATGTCATGCGGCAGGGCCGCCCGGTGTGCAGCGCCGCGATAGCGGCTCTTGCGGCCATAGCCCCGGCGTCGTCATCCTTGCCGCCGAAGGACCCGCCCATACCGGGCTGCGTCACCCGTACAGCGCTCATGGGCAGACCGCAGGCCGCCGCCACGATACGCCGGATGTTGAAGGGTGCCTTGCACGGGCAGTAGACCCGCAGCTCTCCGTCCTGAGGCGACACCACCACGCTCTCCGGCTCGATGGCCCCGGGGATCACCCGTTGGGTGCGGAACTCCCGTTCCACAATGATGTCCGCCTCGTCAAAGCCCTTTGCCGCCCGCCCCTTGCGGACGCGGTGTTCCAGTATCAGGTTTCCGTCGTCGTACAGCTTGGGCGCGTCCGGCAGCAGTGCCTCCTCCGGGTCGAATACCGCGGGCATGGGCTGGGCGTCATAGGTGACCAGCCGCGCCGCCCGGTCTGCCGCCTCCTGTGAGACGGCCGCGACCACGGCGATGCAATCGCCCCGACTCCGTATAGTGTCATATACCATGATGGGCTTCTCATTGTCGCCCACATTTCGGCCCGGTATGTCCCGGGCGGTGTACACACCGGCCACGCCCTCCGCCGCCAGTGCCGCCGCGGTATGCACCGCCAGCAGCTTCCCATGGGGGAGGTCCGCGCGCACTGATTTTGTGTACAGTATACCGTCAAAGACGAGATCAGCCGCGTATTTCGTCCGCCCGGTCACCTTGTCCCGGGCGTCCACCCGCAGGATGTCCTGTTCGCGCTGTGCCACAGCGGCATACCTCCCCTCTGTGTTTCTTGTTTCCCGTTACGGCAGCAATTCCGCCGCCCAGTCCTCTGCCTGTGCCAGCGCTTGCTGTTCGATATGGGCGGCGGACCGCAGTCCCTGCTGGTCCAGACCGTCGTAATGTACGCCGCCCACGGCGGCCACGGCACAGCCGGCCACGGCGCTGAGCCGTTCCGCCAGCGCCCGCAGCAAGAATTCGTCCTTGTGCCCGCTGCGATTGAGCACGCTGCTGTCGGCGCTGTCCGCGCCGCTGCCTGTCAGGCTCTGCCGGTGTGTGGCCAGTACGACGCAGCCTACGTGGGCCGCCCCGCCGGTCACGGTCAGCAGCAGGTCGCCGCCCAGCCGTTCCAGCCGGTAGTGTATGGACAGTCCGCCGTCGCTCAGTGTTCGCTCCACCACACGCTCAGCCATTTCCGTTCCACCTGAACCTTTCCCCGCCGTCCAGACCCAGCAGCCGCAGCGTCCGGCTGACTGTCTGATCCACGATGTCGTCCACCGTCTGCGGCCGGCTGTAAAAGGCCGGTACCGGCGGCAGGATAATGCCGCCCATCAGCGTTACCGTCTCCATATTGCGGATGTGGCTCAAATTCAGCGGTGTTTCCCGCGTCAGCAGTATCAGCCGCCGCCGCTCCTTCAGCATCACATCTGCCGCCCGCACCAGCAGGCTGTCGTCATAGCCCATAGCGATGCCCGCCAGGGTCTTCATGCTGCATGGGGCGATGACCATGGCGTCCGCGCAGCTGGAACCGCTGGCCGCCTGTGCGGCCATATTGCGGTTGTCGTATACCCGGTCCGCCAGCGCCTTGACCTGCTCCACGGTGAGATCCGTTTCCAGCCGTATGGTCTCTGCGCCCCAGTCGCTGAGTATCAGCTCTGTCTCCTGTCCCAGCGCCCGCAGCGCCTCCAGCAGCCGGATACCGTATATACAGCCCGTCGCACCGCTGATGCCCACTGCCACCATGTCCATCCCTCCCGTCTGTTTCGTACATTTTGCCCGCCCCGCGGGCGTTACAGTGCCTCTGTGATCCGTATGATCGTCTCCGGCTCTGTGAAGTTGGCAGTGCCGATCTCCACGGCCTTTGCGCCGGCGGCCATGTATTCCTTTACGTCCGCGGCGCACACGATACCGCCGCAGCCCACCACGTCGACAGCGACCTCCTGGGCCACCCGCCATGTCTGGAACACGGACAGAGGCCGTATGGCCGGGCCGGACAGTCCGCCCACCATGCTGCCCAGCCGTGAGCTGCCGTCCGCCTGCAGGGCCATGCCCCAATAGGTGTTGGCGCATACCACCGCCTGCGCCCCGGCGTCCTGTGCCGTCCGCGCCGCATCTACGATGTCTCCGGCGCAGGGCGACAGCTTCGCCCACACCGGCAGCCGTCCGTCTGCGGCGGCACGGATGCGCTGCGCGCACTGCTCCAGATACGCCTTGCTTCTCAGTGTCCGGTATTCCTCGTAGGTGCAGTGGAGGTTCACCTCCACGCCGGCCACTGCCGGCAGCTCCGCCAATGCGTCCGCCATACGCCGTATTTCCTCCGGTGTGCCGGTGACGCTGGCAATAATGGGCACGTCATAGCCCACCAGTCCCTTGTAAAATACCTGCGTGAATTTCTCATATCCGGGGTTTTGCATCCCCACGCAGTTCAGCAGCCCCGAGGGCGTCTCCCACAGCCGGGGCGCCTCCGCGCCACGCCGGGGTTTGACGGTCATCGTGCGTGTCACCAGCCCGCCCAGACGGTGCAGGTCGATATAGTCCGCATAGGAGGAGCCGAAGCCCATCGTGCCCGCCGCGTTCAGCAGCGGCGAATGCAGCGTCACGCCGCCCACTGTGATGTTATCCATGAAAGATCACCTCACCCATCGGGAATACCGGTCCGTCCACGCAGACTTTTTTGTACAGCACGCCGCCGTCGGCTTTCCGCATGGGGAAGCCGCAGCCGGAGCACGCGCCGATGCCGCAGGCCATGCGTTCCTCCAGAGACACATAGCCCTCCGCGCCGTTTTGCGCGGCCCACTGCTGCACCTTAGCCAGCATGGCCGTCGGCCCGCAGGCGTACACGACGCCTGCCGCTGTTTCCGGCAGGATATCCGTTACCAGGCGGCCTTCACTCTCATAGGCGGTGTGTACTGTCCCGTAGGTCCGCAGCGTCTTTCCACACAGGTCATGGGCCGCGTCGCGGCAGCCCAGATACACGGTCACAGCCGATCCTGCATCATGCAGTGCCCGGGCCAGCATACACAGGGGCGCCGCCCCCATGCCGCCGGCTACCAGTATCGCCTGCTCGCCCTCCACGGGGAACGGCGTGCCGATGGGGCCCATCACGTCCAGGGCTTGGCCCGCCCGCACGGCGGACAGCAGATCGGTGCCTGTGCCCACCACCCGATAGAGCAGTGTCAGCGTGCCGCCGATGCTGTCGGCTTCGCAGATGCTGATGGGCCGCCGCAGCAGCGGTGCGGTGCCGCTGCCCACCCGGATAAACACGAATTGTCCCGGCCGGCAGCGCTGTGCGATCACCGGTGCGTGGAGTGTCATTTTATAGTAGCCGTCCAGAATACGGTTGTTTTCCCGTACGGTGGCCATTTCACGAGTCCTGTCAGACATATTCCGCCTCCTGCGGCTTACTTCCGCCGCTTATCCATAAAGTCCCGCAGCATTTCCTCGATATACGGTGCGTCCTGTCCGGGTGTGAACACAGGGGCGAACGCCTCCTTGTCCTCCAGCGGCGCGGTGGCGTCGATGCCCATCTTGGACGACGCACGGGGATACGGCGCGGAGGGGTCCAGCGTGGGGCTGTACATCACCGGCAGTATCATCACATCCCGGTCCGCCTGCATACGGGTGTTGATCGCCCATTCCACCTGCTGCATATCATGTACGTCGATATCCTCGTCCACCACCACACACAGCTTGATGCCGATGTTGGCCGCCAGAAGGGCGGTCATCACATTCCGCGGCTCATAGGGATGGCGCTTCTTGATGGACACCACGCAGTGGTGGCGGCTGGTGCCGCCGGAGGTCAGGCAGATGTCGTGGATGTCCGGGCAGATCTTGTACGCCTCGCGGTAAGCCAGCGCTGTGGCCGCCAGATCCATCATCCAGTGGTTTTCCGTCATGGGCATACCGGTATAGGCATTCTGGAAAATGGCGTCCTTCCGCATGGTGATTGCGGTGATCTCCACCACCGGGGTTTTGCGTACCTCGCTGTACGTGCCGGGATACTCACCGAAGGGGCCGTCGTCCTCCCGCAGACCGGGCAGGGTGCGTCCCTCGATAACGATCTCCGCGGTGGCAGGCACCTCTACGTCGATGGTCTTGCACTTGACCATCTTCACCGCCTCGCCGCGCAGGCCGCCGGCCATGCCCATCTCATCGGTGCCCAGTGCCGGCCGGCACTGTGACGCGATGGCGATGATGGGGTCGCCGCCGATGACCGTGGCGATCTCCGTGCCCTTTCCGTTGTCCTCGTTGCGTTCGATAATGGTACCCAGATGCCGTCCCTTGGGGGCAAAGCAGGTCATGTGGTTCTTGTCCAGCAGCAGCATCCGGTGCATGGAGGAGTTCCGCACACCGGTGATGGGGTCGTTGGCCATCTGCACGCCGGCGGTGATATACGGCCCCAGGTCCTTCTCGAAGTTCGTCAGGATGGGCAGCTTGTACAGGTCCACCGCGTCGCCGGTCAGCACCACCTCGTGCACGGGAGCCTCGTCGTCACCCACCGTTACCGGCGGGATAAACTTGTTCTCGTGGGCCACGTATTCCTTAATAACGCTCTTTGTATCGTCGCCCAGACCCAGTGCCAGACGCACTCTCTCGCGGGTGCCGTACAGGCCGGACAGCACCGGCATATCATAGCCCTCCACATTGGTGAAGAGCAGCGCCGGACCACCCATGTCCGATGCCTTGCGCGTAAAGGCGCATATCTCGTGTACCGGGCTGACCTTCTTGTCGATGACCATCAGGTCGCCCCGCTTCTTCAGCTCCTCCAGAAATTCCCGCATATCGTTGTAATGTGCCATATGACTGTCGCTCCTTCCGTTCTGTCTGTGGCTATCGCGCCGTCCGTCGTCTGCGGGCCGCGCTGTTGCGTATGATGTTGTCCACGGTGTTTCGCTCCTGCTGGCATGGATGAGGGAGACTGTGTCCGTCGACTGTGTACAGTATACATTACAGTGTACACTACGATTTTTTCCCGCGCCAGGGGAGGGGAGAGGCGGCGGAACACCAGCCGCCGCAAAAATGATGTTACAGTTTACACGTCGGCCCGGGCAAAGTCAATAACCGGGCCATAGCGGTTTCACATCACTGCTATTTGTTGAAATGATACATTTCACAATAAGAAAGTTCATGTGCCATTTATACGACACTATTGTCTAAGGAAAGGCAATGCTTTGGACAGGCCGCCGCACACAGGCCGCATTCCCGGCACCGCCGGTCAGATACCCGCCATTGCTTGGCCTGCCGGTCCACGGACAGCGCGCCATAGGGACATTTCTTCGCGCACAGGCCGCAGAATACGCAGCCCTCCGTGGTGTGCAGCCGCCGTATGCCGCCCTCTGCCTTTACGGGGCGGTAGGGCAGATCATGGATGTCCAGTCCCGTGGCATCGCATACCGCATTGATGATGGCCGGTGCGCTGGGCACCACCGCGCACTCCGAAATGCTCTTGGCGCCGTAGGGCCCGGTAGGTTCGCCCTCTTCGATAAAATCCGTCTGCAAACGGGGCATTTCCGTGGCCCGGAAGGGCCGGTAACTGTGCAGGCTGCTGTCTCGCAGTTGCCCTGCCGCGTCAAAGGCCAGTTCCTCCCGGAGCGCGTAGCCCAGCCCCATCTGTATGCCGCCCTCCAGCTGTCCCTCGATGCCCATCCGGTTCATCACCCGTCCCACATCGTGTACAGCGATGTAGTCCGTCACCGTCACCGCGCCGGTGGCCTTTTCCACCTTTACCCGCGCCATATGTACGCCGTAGGACCCGGGGGTGTGTGCCGATGCGTGGGTGGCCACACCGAATATCTCATGCTTTTGTACGCTCTGGGCGTAGTTCATTACCTCTGCCAGCGAGGCGCTGCCGCCCTCCGGCAGCCACGCCCGTCCGTCGTGCAGAGAGATGTCCTCCGCCTGGTCGCCCAACAGTCCGGCGGCGGCGCACCGCAGCTGTGCCGCCGCGTCCTCCGCGGCCTTCTGCACCGCGCCGCAGCTGACATACACGCCCCGACTGGAAAAGTCGCCCAGGTTCCACCCGCACACATCCGTGTCCGAGGCTACGCAGGCCACCTGTTCCGGTGGGATTCCCAGCGTCTCCGCCACGACCTGTATCTGCACCATCAGCTGTCCGTTGCCCATATCGTGGGTGCCGGAGTGCAGCACACAGGTGCCGTCATCGTTCATCTTGACCACCATGCAGTTCTGGTCGATCTGCGAGCCGAAGGCCCCGCTGCCGTGTAGTCCCATGGCCCAGCCCTCGCCGATGAGGTACTTTCCGTCCTCATCGTCCATGTCCGGCCAGTTCTGCCGCAGTGCCATGGCCCGGCGCACGCAGTCCTTGGGCCGGGGGTTGCCGATGGGGTGCCCCGCGAACAGGTCGCTGTCCTCCGGATCCACCAGATTTTTCATCTGTAATTCCGTGTAGTTCATCCCAAGCGCGTCGGCGATCTTATACAACTGCCGTTCCATGGCAAAGAATACCTGCGGCGAGCCGTAGCCCCGCATGGCCCCCGCCACCGGCGTGTTGGTATATACCGGTATGCCCACAAAGCGCATATTCGGTGTTTTGTAGCCCTTGAATACCTTGGCGCTCATGGCGCCGATCACGTTCCCTGCGCTGGAGGCATATGCTCCGGTGTTGGTGATGGCCGTGATCTCCTGTGCCACGATGGTGCCGTCGTTTTTCACGCCGGTCTTCACCGTGATGACGCTGGCGTGCCGCACCCGCGTGGATACCATGCACTCCCGCCGTGTGGCGGTGAATTTCACCGGCCTGCGGCACAGCATCGCCAGCGCCGCGGGGATCAGCTCCACCGAGGACTCCATCTTTCCGCCGAATGCGCCGCCCATGGTGGGACTTACCACCCGCACCTTGCTCAGCGGCAGGCCGAATATCCGGCTCAATACGATCCGTTCGCCAAAGGTGTTCTGATACGGTGCGGTGACGGTCAGCCGTCCCTGCGCGTCCACCTCCGCGATGGCGGTGTGGGGCTCGATGGCGCAGTGGTGTACCGCCGGCGTGCGGTAGGTGTCTTCAAACACCCGGTCCGCCTCCCGAAAACCCTTCGCCACGTCTCCCGTGTTTTTCTCGATCCGCAGCGCGATGTTGCTGCTGCCGTGCAGGGGATAGGCGTCCTCCCGCATGGCCTCCAGCGGATCCGTCACCACCGGCAGCGGCTCGTATTCCACCTCGATCAGGTCGATGGCCGCCTGGGCGATATCCTCTGTCTCTGCCGCCACCGCCGCCACCCGGTCGCCCACAAAGCGCACCGTGTCGTCAAAAATGCGCTCCGTCTCGATAGGCGCCGGCGCCTGCATATAAAACCGCGTGGTGCTGTTGAACCGCGTCTGCGGTGTGTTCTGATAGGTAGCCACTGCCCACACGCCGGGCAGCGCCTCCGCCGCTGTGGTGTCGATGCGCTTGATCCGCGCGTGTGCTATCGGTGAGAAAAGCGCCTTGGCGTACAGCATCCGCGGCATGGTCATGTCGTCCACATACAGCAGTTCCCCTGTTGCCTTGGCCGCCGCGTCCTGCACCGGGTAGCTCTTTCCGATGTACGTCAGATCCTTCACCGGTCCTGCGCCTCCAGCCGCCGCGCCGCCTCCCGGACGGCCTCCTCGATCTTGTAGTAGCCGGTACAGCGGCACAGATTCGGTGCCAGCGCCTCCCGTATCTCCTCGTCACTGGGGTGCAGTGTCTTGTCCAGCAGTGCCTTGGCGCTCATCACCATTCCCGGCGTGCAGAAGCCGCACTGGACGGCTCCGCAGTCGATAAACGCCTGCTGTATGGGGTGCAGCTGTCCGTTCCGGCTCAGCCCCTCTATGGTCTCCACCCGATGTCCCGCCGCATCCTTAATAGGTACCTTGCAGGCGTTCACCGCCGTGCCGTCCAGTATCACGCGGCAGGCGCCGCAGTCGCCGGAGGAGCATCCGTTTTTCGCGCCGGTCAGGCCCAGCGTCTCCCGCAGTACCCGCAGCAGCGTCCACTGGGGCGGCACGCATACCGTGCGGAGCACGCCGTTTATATATAATGAGAAGTTCTCCATGTGCCGTCCTCCGCTTCTGCCGCCCGGTGTTATCCGCCCATGTCCGAACCGGCTGTATCTGTCTGCCCCGGCATACTGTGTCCCGGGCAGGGGCCGCCGGTCATGGTATACAGCGCAGACGTTGTTTCTGCATGTATTCGGATTGGATACTGTATACAGTATTCTTTGCGTACATATTTTACTCGCATTTCACCCCGCCGTCAATAGAAGTGCAGCATTTCTGCCCTTAGCACAAAAATAAACCCCACTTTTTTGACAATTATGACAAATCATACCCGCCCCGCCCGCAGTCCTCAAGCCGTCCCCTTGAGGGGTTCGCGGTGTTGAAAGACACGCCGGTGGCCTGTCAGACCCGCGAACCGACCCGCAGGGAGACAGGCGCCCCGAGGGGGCGGATGAGGTGTAGCTGCGCGGCGGCGAAACACCCCCAATTCCCATTTTCTGTCAAATTCTCCCGTTTTCCATTCCCGGTAACAGAAAAAATGTGTAAAATTTCCATAAGAAGGCTGGACAAATTATGCAGCTGTGCTATAATCTGACTATCCGCAGAGGTACCTCTGCTTTGGCGTTTTAATGGAGATTAAAACGAGTGTGTCTGCGGAAATCTGAACACCGGGGTATGTGATATGAAAAAGGTATTGAGTTTGGTACTGGCGCTGGTCATGGCGCTGAGCCTGTGCACAAGCGCATGGGCGACAGGAGAAGCCGGTACAGGAGAAGGCACGGGTGCAACCGCAGGCACAGAAACCGGCGGTACAGGCGCAAACGGCACCGAGAGCGGCAAAACCAGCAGCGAAGAGAACGGCGGTCAAGCCACGACATGTGTTGCGGAGACCGGCAGTAAGCAGTACGTGACACTGCAGGAGGCTATCGATGCGGCCGGTAGAAAAGCAACCGTGACGATGCTGGCGGATACCAGGGAGAACGTCACCATTTCCACCAACGATCTGACCCTTGACCTGAACGGTCATACCCTCAACGGCAGCACCGGCGAACGCAAGCCCGCACTGACGATCACCGCACGCGTGACGGTCAAGGACTCCAGCGAGGGGCAGACCGGCACGATCATGCGCGAGGATACCGCAGAGAACTCCGGCGTGTCCTCCCATTACGTCATTGATGTTCAGGGTAAAAACGGCTTCCTGCTCTTTAAGAGCGGCACCGTCACGAATGGCAGTGGCGCCGGCGGCACAAACGGTGCGTCCCTTGTCCGCATCGGCACCGACGACCAACCGACATGGAAGCCGCAGCTGACCATCGAGGGCGGCACGTTTAGTCAGGACAACTTCATTGTCCTCAAGGTTGGCGGTTACGGCGTGCTCTATGTGAAGGGCGGCACGATCAATTCCAAGAACAGCTACGCGGTTGAAAACTGGAGCTTCGCTGTCATCAAGGATCAAGCGGTCGTAAACGGCAAGGTGTCCTCTTGGACCTACCAAAATAGTTTGAAGAAGAACGAGCTCGAGATCAGAGGCGGCACGGTCAACGGCGACGTTGAAGCCATCAGCTATGACGGCGTGGCTGGCAAGCGGGCACTCGTTTCCATCAGCGGTGGTACGGTCAACGGCACACTCATAACGGGTATCTATGGTAGTGCGACCGAGCCCAGTAAAGATATAGCCACCATCGAGATTACGAGCGGTACGTTTAAGAACGACCCGACCAAGTATGTGGTTGAGGACTCGGCAGTTACGAAGAACGAAGATAACACTTTCGGCGTAGCGAAGGCATACCTTGCCAAGGTCGGCGACACCTCCTACTACACCATGGAGGAGGCGTTCAAGGCGCAGACGGCCAGCGGCGAACCTATCGTCATGCTGCGCGATTATACCACCGGTTCAACATTCAACTCCGGCACCATTAAACGCACGGTGGATCTGAACGGCCACACCTGGACCTGCACCGGCACGGATGCAAACAGCGCGGCCTTCGAGATCAACAACCCCAATGCGATGCTGACCGTGAAGAACGGCAAGGTGGTCAGCAGCCAGCTGGTGGGTCTGATCCCCTCCGCCATGGGCGGCACCATCACCTATGACAATTCCAGTCTGGTGTTCGATGGCGTCGAGATGACGACCACCGCCCACAGCGGTATCGAGACCAACGGCAACAACACCAACGATACCGTGACGCTGAAGAACAGCACGCTGAACGTGCCCAACGGCTTTGGCATCTACTTCCCCAGCAGCGGCAAGCTGACCATTGAGAACTCCACCATCAACGCCAAGACCATGGGCGTGCAGGTCTGCGCCGGCAGTCTGGAGATCACCGGCGACAAGACTGCCATCAATGTTACCGGCGATCCGGTTCCCAAGACCGAAAACGACGGCGCCATTCAGGACGGCGCGGCCATCTCCGTAGTGGACCGTACCGGCTACAAGGGCCTTGATAAGGTTGAGGTAAAGAACGGCAGCTTCACCGCCAAAAACGATGAGGCGCTGAAGGCGTATAAGTACGAGAATAAGACGGCAAGTGAATTCGTTAACACCGATAAAAAGCCCACCGTCACCGGCGGTACTTTCTCTGGCAATGTCAGCGACTATGTGCCCGATAATACCCCCGTTGCCACTGTTTCCACACAAGGCGGGGGGAACACCTACGTTGTTGGCAGCGAGGCTATCGCTGATGCGGCAAACAATGACGCAAACGTCACCATCATCAAGGGTGGCGCGATCAGCGGCGTGAACGAGGGTGTTACCATCGTGGTCGATAAAGAGGTTAAAGGTGTTACCATCAATAACGTGCCTGTCGAAGAGAATAAGACCTACATCGTTCCTGCCAAGCCCTCCACCGGCGGCTACTATTACTACCCCTCCACCCCCGGCATCACCGCTGAGCTGAACGGCACCAACAAGTCCGCCACAGACTATCCCGGCGGCGACTACGGCCTGGTGTTCCGTTCCACCGCGGCGTTCAGCACCTTCCAGGGTGTCCAGGTGGACGGCAAGACCCTTGCCAAGTCCAACTACACCGCTGAAGAGGGCTCCACCGTGGTGTACCTGAAGGCCGCGTACCTCAAGACACTGGCGGCGGGCAAGCACACCATCACCATCCTGTCCACGGCGGGCAACACCAGCATGGACTTTACCATCGGCGGCAAGAGCAGCAGCCCCAAGACCTTTGACGCGGGCATGGGCATCTACGCCGTGACGGCGGTGCTGTCCGTGACCGGTATGGCGTGGACCGCTAAAAAGCGTCACTAAGCGAAAAAAGAAAGCCCGAAAGGGCTTTCTTTTTTTGCCGCGCATCTGAAAACCCCTTGCAAAAGGGGAAGGAATATGTTACCATGTACTTTGTATACAGTATCCCATACACATATAAGAGAGACTGCACTGCGCCCAAGCCCCGGCAGGGGAGGGAAAATCAGCAGAATTTGCCGGTTTTGCTTGCTTTTTCCCGCAGCAGCGGGTATAGTGTGTATAGAGCCGCCTGCTGCGGTATAAAAAGAAGGGGGCATAGAGAGATGACAGCCTTCACACCGGTGGACCCCGCCAATCCCCAGCGCGAGACGATATATACCCAGCTGAAAAACGCCATCATCAACGGCGATATCGCGCCGGATGAGCGCATTGTCGAAACAAAATACGCCGATATTTTCCGCGTCAGCCGCACCCCCGTGCGCGAAGCCATCCGTATGCTGGAGCGTGAGGGGCTGGTGGTCTACGAGCCCCGTAAGGGCGCCGTGGCCCGTCCCAGGCTGACCCGTGCCGAGGTGGACGAGGTCTATACCATCCGTTCCGCCCTGCAGCTGCTCAGCGTGGATGCTGTGGTGCGGAACATCACCGACGCGCAGCTGGACGCCATGGAGGCCGACAACCGCGGCTGCGCCGAGGCGCTGGACAAGCATGACGTCGGTGCGTATTTCCGCCACCTGGACGAATTCAACGGCCTGTTGACCCAGAGCAGCAATATGCCCCTGCTCATCAAGCTCCTGGACCAGATCGAAAGCTACAGCGCCACCACGTCGTTTCAGAACCCGGAGCACGCCCGCTTCCGCGAGAGCGTGCTGTCCGATGACGAACGCCGCCGCCGTGCGTTGGCGGAGCACGAGGAGATCGTGGCGTCCCTGCGGGCCCGTGATGCGGATCGCCTCCGTCGGGTGCTCACCGCCCATACCGCTAACGTTCACGAGGCCGCCCTCCAGCGCTACGGCAAGGAGGACTGATGCACAGACCCCATTTGCATGACGGATATGTACCATCTGCATGGCGGATATGTATCGCCCGCATGACGGATATGTATCATCTGCATAGCGGGTATGTACCGCCTGTATGACGGAATGTACCGCCTGTATGATGGGTATGTACCGCCTGTATGATGGGTATGTACCGCCTGCACGAGACCCCCGTGACCTGTCATGGGGGCTTCTCTTGAAGACTAAGTGTATACAGTATACATATCAGAGGAGGCATTTATGGACTGGGACAGAGTCATCTACAACGGTACGGTGGTCAACGATGACGGTATGCAGCGTGCCGATATCTACATTCGTGACGGCCGGGTCGCCGCCGTCACGTCCGAGCGCCTGCCCGGCACCGTCGGTGAAACTACCGACGCTTCTGGCCGCTATATCCTGCCCGGCCTGATCGAGACCCACGTTCACTCCCGCGACGGCCGTCTGGCCACCGGCGAGAAGGAGGATTTCCGTTCCTCCACCGCGGCGGCTGCCGCCACCGGTATTACCACCGTGTTCGAAATGCCCAACTGCACCCCTACCATTCACTCGGCGGAGTCTCTCTGCGATCTTGTCTCGGTCATCCAGCCCAAGGCCCATGCGGATTTCTGCGTTTGGGGCCTGGCTTTGGGCGATGCCAATCTTGCCAGCCTGCCCGCTTTGGCGGAGGCCGGCTGCGTGGCCTTCAAATTCTTCTGGGGCTACGCGGTAGACCGCCGGGACAACAGCCTGATCTACAACTATCGTGAGGGCATGGACAACGTCCTCCCGCCCCCGGACGACGGCCAGATCTATCGCCTGTTCCGCGCTGTGAAGGCCACCGGCAAACGCCTGGGCATCCACGCAGAGAATTTCTCCATTGTTCGGGCCCTGACGCAGGAGGCCCTTGCCACCGGCGCGCAGGACTACGCCGCATTGCTGCGTACCCGCCCCGTCAGCTGCGAGACCTCCATTATCGACACCGCCATCGACATGGCCAAGGAGCTCTCCATGCCCCTGCACGTCCTCCATGTGGGTGTAGGCGACGGCGTGGAGCACCTCCGCCGCGCCAAGGCCGACGGCGTGGATGTCACCGCCGAGACCTGTACCCATTACCTGACCTTCACCGACCGCGACGCCCGCCGCTGCGGTGCGGTGATGAAGACTTACCCTCTCATCCGTACCGCCGCAGATCGCCAGGCCGTCTGGCAGGGCCTTGCGGATGGTACCCTGGACTGGGTCTGCTCAGATCACGCGCCCCACACCTGCGAGGAAAAGCACCGTTCCTTCTGGGATGCCCCCGCCGGAATCAGCGGTATCGAGGGTCTTTCTCCTGTGTTGCTCACCGCTGTCCACCGCGGCCTGCTGACGCTGCCCCGCGTGGCGGCGATCACCTCCGCCAATGCGGCCCGTACCTTCGGCCTCTATCCCCGCAAGGGCGTTATTCGCCCCGGAGCCGACGCCGATCTGGCCATTGTGGATATGTCCGCGGCCTACACCTTCCGTCAGGAGAAGATGTACTCTAAAGCCAAATGGTCCCCCTATGACGGTATGTCCTTCCAGGGCCGGGTGGTCGAGACCATCCTCCGCGGCCGCACCACTATGCGTGACGGTCAGGTCCTGCCCGACTGCTTCGGCCAGTTCCTGCCGGTCTGCACCAAATAGCTTGTTTTCTTCCTTTACTCCTTTTCCTCCCCCTTGCACCGAACGGCTCCCGGGCGCGCGCCCGGGAGCCGTTTGGCTTTTTCCGCATAAAAGGGACCGCTGTATGGTGGCCCCTTTTGCTGTTTGGCAGCCACCTTATTGGTTTGGAATGTTTGGCACAAAGCGTTGCGGGTAACAGGGAATTCCGAAATGTCTACTGGGAAAAACAACAAAAGTTTTTCGCCGTGTTTAGGCAACTCTACAGAAATAGAGCCACGCCGGCCCTTTTCCGTTGACAGATCACAAAAGAGATGGTATTTTGAAACTGTGCTCGAGCACAGTCAATTCGTGCTCGAGCACAAATGACACATCGCCAAGGGCGATACAAATTTCGGAGAGGAGAAGCGGACGCGTGACCATCAAGCAGATCGCCGAAAAAGCGGGCACCAGCCGCGGCACCGTCGACCGGGTACTCAATGGCCGCGGCAACGTAAATCCCGAGCTGGCCAAGCGTATATTGGACATTGCCGAGCGTGAGCGCTACCAGCCCAACCAGCTGGCCCAGGCGCTTATTCGCTCCCGTCAGCGCACCCACATCGGCATGGTCATACCCTCCGTCGGCAATCCTTTTTTTGACGAGGTGCTCCGCGGCGCACAGAGCCGCGCCAGAAAACTCTCCAGCTACGGCACCACCCTTACCATCCGCGAGATCAAGGGCTACGACGCCGCCACGCAGCTGCAGGCCATGCGCCGGCTGGTGGCCGAGGGCGTGGACGCGCTGGCGGTCATGCCGCTGGATGTGCCCGAGGTTGCGGAGTACCTGCAGTCACTGCCCATACCGGTGGTCACAGTCAACACCGATATCGATGTCGACCGTGTGGCCTTTGTCGGCTGCGACTACTACAACAGCGGTATGATCACCGGAGATCTGGTGCAGCTCATGCTCAATGGCCGGGGCCGCGTGGCGGCTGTTATCGGCAGCACCAATGTCCGCGGCCATATGGACCGTGTGCGCGGTCTGCGGACCGCACTGGAGGGCACGCCGGAGATCACGGTGGACGCCGTGCTGGAAAATCAGGACGACGACGATGTCTCCTATCAGGTGCTGCGGGCCTATCTGGCGGACCACACGCCGGACATGGTGTGCTTTGCCGCCGCCGGTATCGACGGCGGTATGCGGGCCATCCTGGAAAGCGGAAAGAATATCCGCGTGCTGGCGGTGGACGGGACGGAGGCCGTGCTGCGGTATATGGAGGAAGGGCGCATTGCCGCCACTGTGACCCAGGAGCCCTTCGCCCAGGGGGACGAGGCGGTGCGTGTGCTGTTTGACTATATCCACACCGGACGGCGGCCCGCCGCCGGCGTGGTGTATACCCACAACCGTGTGCGTGTGCGGCACTCGCAGTAAGTTTGTGATCCGATCGGCACAGGCCGATGATGATTTAACTTTTTAACAGGAGGAATGTATCATGGGAAACAGACCGGTAACTCTTTGCACCTGCCAGTGGGCGGACCTGCCCTTCGATGAACTGTGTGCGCTGGCGTCCAAGATGGGCTATGACGGCCTGGAGGTCGCCTGCTGGGGCAATGGCATCGACATTGATCGTGCATACAGCGATGACAGCTACGTGGCCTGGATCAAGGAGACCCTGGCGAAGAACAACCTGATCTGCAAGGCCCTGGCCTGCCACATCATCGGCCAGTGTGTGGGCGACGCTCCCGATCCCCGGCTGAACAACTTTGCTCCCGCGGCGCTGGCCGACAAGCCGGAGGAGATCCGCGCCTGGGCGATCGACACCATGAAGAAGGCCCCCGTGGTGGCCAAGAAGCTGGGCTGCTATGTGGTCACGGGCTTCACCGGCTCTCCCATCTGGAAGTGGCTGTATTCCTTCCCCCAGACCACCGAGGAGATGGTCGAGAACGGCTACGACGAGATCGTGCGCCTGTGGTCCCCTATCCTGGATGAGTTCAAGGCCAACGGCATCAAGTTCGCCCTGGAGGTCCATCCCGGCGAGATCGCTTTCGACTACTACTCCACCGAGAAGCTGCTGAAGAAGTTTGCCGACCGCCCCGAGTTCGGCCTGAACTTCGACCCCAGCCACCTGCTGTGGCAGGGCGTGACGCCCCATCTGTTCCTGCGCGACTTTATGGACCGCGTGTACCACGTCCATATGAAGGATGCGGCGGTGACTCTGGATGGCCGCAGCGGTCTGCTGGGCTCCCACATCGATTTCGGAGACCTGCGCCGCGGCTGGAACTTCCGCTCCCTGGGTCATGGTGACGTGAACTTCGAGGAGATCATCCGCGTGCTGAACGCCGCCGGTTACGACGGCCCTCTGTCCGTGGAATGGGAGGACAGCGGTATGGACCGTATCGAGGGCGCTACCGAGGCGGCCGCTTTCGTGAAGAAGGTGGACTTCAAGAAGTCCGATGTGAAGTTTGACGACGCTATCGCCAACTGAAACGCGACAAGGAGGACAATATGGGTATTCAGATCCGTTACGGCATGGTCGGTGGCCACATGAACGCCTTTATCGGCGAGGTGCATCGCAAAGCCATCGCCTTTGACCCCCGCGCACAGCTGGTGGCGGGCTGCTTCTCCACCAATGCGGAGAAGAACCGTGAGACCGGCGAGACCTACTCCCTGGACATGAGCCGCGTGTACCCCAGCTATGAGGCCATGGCCGAGGCGGAGAGCAGGCGTCCCGACGGTATCGATTTCGTCAGCATCACGACCCCGAACAACACCCACTACGACGTGGCCAAGTGCTTCCTGCAGCACGGAATTCATGTGGTATGCGAAAAGCCTCTGTGCTTTACCGTGGAACAGGCGCAGGAGCTGGTGGCCCTGGCCAAGGAGAAAAACCTGGTTTTCGGCGTCACCTATACCTATTCCGGCTACACCATGATGAAGGTGGCCCGCGAGATGATCGCCGAGGGCAAGATCGGCAAGATCGCCGCCGTCAATGCGGAGTATGTCCAGGAGTGGCTCATCGATGAGCTGGGCGTCCCCGGCGAGGGCACCACTAAGCTGTCCGTCTGGCGCGCCGATCCGGCGGTGTCCGGTATCTCCAACTGTGTGGGCGACATCGGCACCCACATCGAGAACTCCGTCCACTACCTGACCGGCCTGAACATCAAGCGTTTGGCCGCCACCGTGAACCGCTACGGCAAGGAGCTGGACCTGAACGCCAATATGCTCGTCGAGTACGAAAACGGTGTCAACGGCGCGTACTGGTGCTCTCAGATCGCGGCGGGCAAGCTCAACGGCCTGACCATCCGCATCTACGGCAGTGAGGGTGCACTGGAGTGGGAGCAGCACTATCCCGATTATCTGAAGTACACCCCCAAGGGCAAGCCCACGGAGACCCTATCCCGCGGTACCGGTTATATCACCGAGAAGGCCGGCGCGTACAGCCGCATCCCCTCCGGCCATCCCGAGGGACTGATCGTCGCCTTTGCCAACATCTACAAGAACATCATCAGCGCCATTCTGGCGGTGAAGGCGGGCGGTACGGCCAACGACGGCTCTTTCGACTATCCCACCGTCACCGACGGCCTCAACGGCGTGAAGTTCATTCACGCGGTCATCGACTCCGCAGCCAAGGACTCTGCCTGGGTGGAGCTGTAAGAACACGTTATAGGCGGACTTTGTCCGTATCTATAAAAAATTTTTAGGAGGAAACAACCATGAAGAAAGTACTGGCACTGATCCTTGCGCTGGTCATGGCCCTGTCTCTTGTCGCCTGCGGCGAGAAGAAGGACGATGACGCCAACAAGGACAACGATGCTGCCACGGGTAATCGCATCGCGATTCTGGTCCCCAATGCCGACCACGGCTGGACCGGCGCTGTGATGACCTATGCGCAGGAGAAGGCGCAGGAGCTGAATGACGCCGGCAAGTATGCCGCTACCGTCATCACCTCTTCCGACGCCGCCAACCAGATCCAGCAGGTGGAGGACCTGATCGAGAACAAGACCGCTGACTATGTGGTCATTCTGCCTCAGGACAACACCCTGGAGAACACCATGGCCAAGCTGGCCACCAGCGGCATCCCCTATGTGATGTTCGACCGTATCATCGACTCCGCTGCTTCCACTGCTGTTGCCTGCGTCAAGGGCGATAACAACGGCATCGGCGCCGAGACCGCCAAGCGCTTCATCGCCGACGGCATGAAGGCTGGCGACAAGGTCCTCATCATGCCCGGTGACAACTCTTCCGTTCCCACCATGCGTAACGACGGCTTCTTCAGCGTGCTGAAGGAAAATGGCTGGACCGAGGAGCAGATCGCTGCCATCCAGTCCACCGACTACACCGGCTGGAGCCGCAGCAAGGGCAAGGAGCTGTTCATCAACTGGCTGGATGCCAGCACTGTTGAGGACATCACCGCCACCAAGTGGATCTTCACCCACGACGACGAGATCGCCATGGGCATCCTGGAGGCGCTGAAGAGCTCCGAGATCGACGCCGAGAAGAAGGATGCCTTCCTGAACGCCGGTGTGCATCTGGGCACCTCCTCCGGTCTGAACGAGATCTACTCCGTGCTGAAGGGCATCCATCAGAAGGATTACACTGCTGAGGTCGCCAAGCTGGCCGATCTGTTCTCCGTTACTTACGATCCCGCGATGATCAAGGCTGCCGTGGATGACATGATCACCCACATCGAGGGCGGTACCGTCACCCAGGATCACGTCATCGCCGTGTCCGTGGTGGATGCTACCAACGTCAACGACTTCCAGGGCTTCGGTGACGCTGTCTCCAAGTAAGTAAAGTCGTTTCCGAGGGCTTCGCGGGCGCTTCGGCGCCCGCGGGGCACCTCCCCCTTCGCAGGAGGGATCTTATCAAACAGCAAAGAGAGGCGTGCGGCATGGAATTGCTGAAAATGACCAATATCACCAAATCATTCTCCGGTGTGGAAGTGCTTTCGCACGTTGATTTTTCCGTGGAGCGCGGGGAAGTACACGCGCTGCTGGGAGAGAACGGCGCCGGTAAGTCCACATTGATGAACATCCTGGCGGGTGTGCATCAGCGGGATGAGGGCGAGATCGAGTTTGACGGGGAGCAAATGCACGACATTTCCGTCAAACGGACAGAACAGGCAGGTATCGCCTTTGTACACCAGGAGTTGAACCTGTTTAACGATCTGAAGGTGTACGAGAACATTTTTCTTCGCAAAGAACTGCTGACCAAGCTGGGCACGCTGGATAAGCGGGCCATGCTGGAGCAGACGCGCCAGCTGATGAGCGACCTGGGCGTGGATATCGACCCCAACGCCCTGGTAGACGAGCTGGAGACCAGCAAAAAGCAGCTGCTGGAGATCGCAAAGGCACTTCACGCCAATGCGAAGCTCTTTATTCTGGACGAGCCGACCACCGCGCTGAACAACGCGGAGATCGAGCACCTGTTCAGTATCGTGCGGCGATTGAAGGAGCAGGGTAAGTCCTTCATCTTCATCTCCCACAAAATGAACGAGATATTTACCATCGCGGACCGCTACACGGTCCTGCGGAATGGATGCTTTATTCAGTCCGGCAATATTGCCGACACCACGCCGGAGGCCGTCACCCGTCTTATGGTGGGCAGCAGCTACTCCGAGGCCTCGGTGTACCAGCCCCGCCAGCTGGGCGATGTGGCGCTGAAGCTGGAGCACCTCAGCGGCGAAGGGTTCGAGAACGTGGATCTGGAGGTGCGTAAGGGCGAGATCATCGGCCTGACGGGCCTGAAGGGTGCCGGCGTCAGCGAGATGATGCAGGCGATCTTCGGCGCGATTCCCATCAGCTCGGGCACGGTGTATGTCAACGGAGAGCCGCTGCACCACGGCGGCATACATAACGCCATGCGCCACAAGATCGGCATGATCCCCGCCAACCGCAAGGAAAACTCCGTCATCCCGGATTTCACGCTGTTGGAGAACAACTACATCTCCGAGCACACGCTTTCTGCCAATCACCAGCTGATCCGCGGGCGGAAAGAGGTGGCGCAGTACAACAGGATGCGGGATATGCTGAACATCAAGGCCAACAGCCATGACGACCTGATCCTGTCACTGTCCGGCGGCAACCAGCAGAAGGTGATCCTGGGCCGGTGGCTCACCACCGAGGCGGATATCCTTATCATGGATAACCCCACTCAGGGTATCGACGTGGGCGCCAAGGCGGAGATCTACAAGCTGATCCTGGAGCTGGCCGAGAAGGGCAAGACCATCCTGGTCAACACCCTGGAGATACCGGAGATACAGAAGATCGCGGATCGCTGTGTGGTGTTCTACCACGGGCATATCCAGACCATTCTGCCCCGTGAGGAGATCACGGAGGAGAGAGTCATGCTGTATGCGACCAATGTGATACACGCAACGGAGGGAGAGGTAAACGTATGAGTCAGAACACGGAACTGAAGGCCCAGGCCAAAAAACCGGGGCTGAACAAGAAGGGCATTGCCGCCTGGATCAATAATTACAGCTTTATCCTCATCGCACTGGCGATCTTCATCGCCTATCTGTTTATTAACCACGGCGCGACCACCTGGAGTGGCGTGATGAACATCCTGCGGCACTCCGCCGTGGTGGGCATCATGGCCTTCGGCATGGGCCTGGTCATCATCACCGGCGGCATCGACCTGTCCGTGGGCTCCATGCTGGCGCTGGTGGGCAGCTTCTCCGTGGTGGTGTTCAATGCCACGGACAGCGTGTTCCTCACATTGCTGTTCGCCCTGGTGGCCGGCGGCTTGTGCGGCCTGTTCAACGGTGTGCTCATCGGCCTGGTGAAAATGCCCGCGTTCATCGTGACGCTGGCCACAATGCTGATCTTCCGTTCGGTGGCACAGTATTATCTGCGTACCACCGGATCCTCCATCTTCAACATGACCGGCACGCTGGACCACTATGCCAGCTTCTACGGCTTCGGCCAGCTGAAGATCGCCACCGTTCCCGTGGTGGGCATCGTGCTGCTGGTGGTCACGGTCATCATGGTGTTCATATCCACCTGCACCAAGTTCGGCAAGACCGTCTATGCCCTGGGCAGCAATGAACGCGCCGCCGCCCTGGCCGGTATCAACGTCAACCGTACCCGTGTGGCGGTCTATGTCATCACCGGTATACTCACCGGCCTGAGCGCTTTCCTGTGGCTGGCCATGAACGGCTCCGTCGACCCGGCCACCCTGGGTAAGAGCAACGAGATGTACGCCATCGCCGCGGTGGTCATCGGCGGTATCAGTATGAGTGGCGGCAAGGGCAAGCTTCTGGGTGTTCTGTTCGGCGCCATGAGCTATACTATTATCGACAAGATCATCGCCTCCCTGCAGGTGGACGCTCTGATCAACGATACCATCAAGGGCTCGATTTTGCTGGTGGCCGTTATCATCCAGCTGGTGGTGCCCATGATCCGTTCCCGCGTAAAAACGAAACATACTTCGGAGGTGTAATAACATGAAAAAGTACGCTGATGTGAGTAAGGTCGTCTACGATCCCAAGGGGGCCGACCCCTTTACCTTCCGTTGGTATGACCCGGACGAGGTCATCGCCGGCAAGAAAATGCGTGAGCATCTGAAGTTCGCGTTGAGCTATTGGCATACCATCGACGCCGAGGGCGTGGATATGTTCGGCTCCGGTACCATGGATAAGTCCATGGGCCAGACGGACCCCATGGCCAAGTTCCGCGCCAAGGCGGACTTCGCCTTCGAGCTGATGGAAAAGCTGGACATCGACTACTACTGCTTCCATGACGTGGACATCGCCCCGGAGGGCGCTACCCTGGCCGAGAGCATCGCCAATTTCCGCGTGATGGTGGATTATCTGTACGAGCTGCAGAAGAAGACCGGCAAGAAGTGCCTGTGGGTCACCGCCAACAACTTCGGCGACAAGAAGTTTATGGCCGGTGCAGCCACCTCCTGCTGCGCCGATGTGTTTGCCGCTGCCGCTGCCAAGGTCCGGGCCTGCCTGGACGCCGCGGTGAAGCTGGGCGCCACCGGCTATGTATTCTGGGGCGGCCGCGAGGGCTATGACACCCTGCTGAACACCGACATGGGGCTGGAGCTGGACAACATGGCCCGATTCCTGCGTATGGCCCGTGACTACGGCCGCAAGATCGGCTTTACCGGCGATTTCTATCTGGAGCCCAAGCCGAAGGAGCCCACCAAGCACCAGTACGACTTCGATGTGGCTACCTGCATGAACTTCCTGCGGAAGTACGACCTGACGGCGGATTTTAAGATGAACATCGAGGCCAACCACGCCACCCTGGCGGGCCATACCTTCGAGCATGAGCTGCGTACCGCTATCGTCAACGGCAGCTTCGGTTCCATCGACGCCAACGAGGGCGACTATCTGCTGGGATGGGATACCGACCAGTTCCCCGCCAACGTGTACAGCGCCACCTACTGCATGATGGAGGTCCTCCGCGCCGGCGGCTTTACCAACGGCGGCCTGAACTTTGACGCCAAGGCCCGCCGTCAGTCCAACACCTTCGAGGACATCCTGCTGGCCTATATCTCCGGTATGGACACCTTCGCTCTGGGCCTCCGCAAGGCGCTGGAGCTAAAAGCGGATGGCCGTCTGGACCAGTTCGTCAAGGAGCGCTACAGCAGCTATGACAGCGGCGTGGGCAAGAAGATCGTGGATGGTGAGATGACCCTGGAGTCCCTGGCGGATTACGCCGAGGGCCTCAAGAGCTTCGATGTGCCCAGCGGCCGTCAGGAGTATCTGGAATCTGTGGTCAACCGGGTGCTGTTCCACTGAGAAATGACATATTGCGGGCCGCCCGGAAGGGCGGCCCTGCCTAAAGGAGGCGCAAGGCTATGAAGGAATATTTGCTGGGTATCGACCTGGGCACCTCCGGTACCAAGACGGTGCTGTTCCGCAGTGATGGTACGGCCATGGCCGCCCACACGGTGGAATACCCCCTCTACCAGCCCCAGAACGGCTGGGCTGAGCAGGAGCCGTCCGACTGGTGGCGTGCTGTGCGGGAGACGGTGCAGGCCGTGCTGCACAAAAGCGGTGTGGCCGCCGCCGATATTGCCGGTGTAGGCATCTCCGGGCAGATGCACGGTCTGGTGATGCTGGACGAGAGGGGAGAGGTGCTGCACCGCAGCATCCTGTGGTGCGACGGCCGCACCGGCGAGGAGTGCCGTGAGATCACCGAGACTGTGGGCGCGGAGAAACTCATCGCCATCACCGCGAACCCCGCCCTGGCGGGCTTTACCGCCGGGAAGATCCTGTGGGTGCGGAAGCATCTGCCGGAGGTCTACAAGGCCTGCCGTCATATCCTGCTGCCCAAGGATTACATTCGCTACTGCCTCACCGGCCAGTTTGCCACCGAGGTATCCGACGCCTCCGGCATGAACCTGCTGGACGTGCCCCGGCGGCAGTGGTCTGACGAGATACTGAACAAGCTGGACATCGACCCGGCGCTGCTGGGCCGGATGTACGAGTCTGTGGACGTGACCGGAACGGTGACGGCGGAAGCTGCCGCCCTGACCGGCCTGGCCGAGGGTACGCCCGTGGTGGGCGGCGCGGGCGACAACGCCGCCGCGGCTGTGGGCACCGGTACTGTTCGCTACGGAAAGGCCTTTACGACGCTGGGCACCTCCGGCGTGGTCTTTGCCCATGCGGACAGCGTTTCCATCGACCCGGCGGGCCGCGTACACACCTTCTGCTCCGCCGTTCCCGGCAAGTGGGCGGTAATGAGCTGCACGCTGGCGGCGGGTCAGTCCCTGCGTTGGCTGCGGGATACCTGCTGTGCCGGCGAGGTGGCCGAGGCGGCCAAACAGGGCGTGGACCCCTATGAGCTGATGACGGCCCTGGCCGAGAAAACCCCCATCGGCGCCGACGGCCTGTTGTTCCTGCCCTATCTGATGGGCGAGCGATCCCCGCTGTTGGACGAGAAGGCCCGGGGCGCGTTTATCGGCCTGTCCGGCGGCCATGGCCGCGGCCACCTGATCCGCGCCGTGCTGGAGGGCGTTACCTACTCCCAGCGTCAGTGCGTGGATGTGCTCCGTGGCATGAATGTGCCTACGGAGGAAATGATGGCCTGCGGCGGCGGCGCGCGGAGCGCGTTCTGGCGTCAAATGCTGGCCGATGTATACGGCTGCCCCATTCAGACCGCCAAGGCGGCGCTGGAGGGCCCGGCGCTGGGCGTGGCTATTCTGGCCGGTGTTGGCACCGGTGTGTATCCCTCCGTGGAGAACGCCTGCGATGCCATCGTCAAGCCGGATACCGTTCTGTACCCCGATGCGGAACGCAGCCGCGCCTATGAGCCCTACTACCAACTCTATCTGCGGCAATATCCCGCGCTGCGGGAGACCTTCCATGCCCTGGCCGCCATGAGGAGCCGGGCATGAGCGGCGCAAAGCGTATCCTGCCGCTGCTGGCGGTCCTGTGCTTCGCCCTGTTTCTGCTGTACGGCGTCTATTTCAACGCCTTTGGCGCCAACGCCGAGTCCATGATGGCCTTTTTCGGCATTACCGAAAGCCGCCAGGGCTTCGTGATGACCATTCAGTCCCTGGGCGGCATCGTGATGACGGTGCTGCTGGGCCTGTTCGGCGAACGGCTCCACAAGCTGTACGGCCTGTTGGCCGGCGCGGTGCTGGTGGGCGTGGCCGGTGTGACCATTGGCACCATGCCCCTGTACGGCAATGACAGCTACGGGCTGCTGCTGGTGTTTGCGCTGATCGGCGGTGTGGGCTATATCACCATCGACCTACTGATGAACGGCGTCATCGCCGACGTGTTTCCCGAGAAGAAGAGCACGCTGCTGCCCATCGTTCACGGCTTCTACGGTCTGGGCGCCATGCTGGCGCCCCTGCTGGTGACATGGCTTACCGACAGCGGCCGCCCCGCCACCTTTGCCGTACCGTATCTGGTGCTGGGCGCGGCGGCGCTGGTGTTGGGCGCGGTGTTCTGGACGGTGTCCCGCCGCGCCACGCCCCACACGCCCTACGCCGATATGACGGCCCTGCGGGACAGGTCCGTGGCCAACCCGGCGGAGATCTTTCGTGACAAGCGCGCATGGCTCTATCTGCTGTGCTGTTTCCTGTATCTGTGCTTCCAGAACGGCATCGCCGTCTGGCTGCCCAACTACTACAAGACCGTGCACCACATGGCAGGCGGCGCGGCCAACGCCATGCTCACCCTGTTTTTCCTGGGCGCACTGGTGGTCCGTATGCTCTCACCGCTGGTGTATAAGCGTATGCCGGTGCGGACTTTCTATCTGCTCACCTGCTTTTTATCGGCCGGCGTGTTTGCGGTTTTGCTGCTGACGCCGTCTTTGGCCGTCCAGCGGGTGCTTTTGGTGCTGCTGGGCCTGCTGCAGGGCGCGGAGGTCCCGGCCCTGGTGATCCTTTGCTGCGAGACGTTCCCCACTCGGACGGCTTCGGCCTCATCCATCATCGTGCTGGGCGTATCTCTGTCAGCACTGATCGCACCCACGGTGCTGGGGCGGCTCATCGAGCAGGTAGGCTACGGCATCCCCCTGTGGGGCCTGACGGCCTGCCTGCCGCTGTCGGCGGCGGTGCTGCTGGCCATACGCCGTGACGCACCGGTGCGGGCATGACCTTGCCTTTTCCCCGGGCAGCGGGCAAGAAACTTTTTCACGGGCGCTACTCCCACCCACCAAACCTTCCTTATAAAAAACTTCCTTCCTTTATCTCGCTGCCTTTGCTTCAGGCCGTCGGAGGTGTCATTGACGCCTCCGACGGCCTGTGGGCTTTGCGGCTATGCGGGGCGCCCTTGCCGTTTTCCCTGCAAAGCACGCTGCATTCCGCAGTATTTTTGGCAATTTTATTTCGGAGAAGTATTACTTTTTTCCTGTGCTGTGCTATCTTACAGGCGACGGTTAGCTGTATCTAACTGCTGCAAAATATAGAGGAGCGATCTGCCATGAAGAGATTTGCCATGTTTGCCGCCGGTGTGCTGTTCGGCACCGCCGGCATTAAGGTCCTGGGCAGCAAGGACACCAAGAAAGCCTAGGGGCACTTTTTTCACGCATTTTTTATAGCCGCAGTCACAGTACGGTCCGCCGGAGGCCAGGGTATACGTCCGCACAAAGCTTGTCGCGCCGCCGGTCTCACTCATGGTATAGTCCGGATGACACAGAGCCAGCGTTAGGTCGTACGATCCCAGTTCCTGCATCAGTGTGCAGCTACCGCACCGGGTAAACCGCCCTTCATAGCCGCTACCGCCCGGGTATTCGTAAAAGTCCGTCAGCCGTTCCACGTCCGGCCATTCTGGCATGGACAGAACAAATGCGCCAAGCAGGGCACAGTTGACGATATTCATCTTAAAGCGGTCCGCTGTCAGCTGCCGCCGAGCAGATACCCAAGGACGCACGGGGCCGTTTCATCACCGGAGATACTGCTTTAAAGCATATCTCCGTTTTGCATGTGGAATGCGAAATACAAAAAGCCGCACGGGAACACCGTACGGCTGGCTTTGCAGGCACAAGGCCTACCGTTATCCAATAATACCCTATTTCGACTGCATTTTCAATCTGAACATCTTAAGGCGTTTTTTGCCCCCAAATTCCGTGTGGTTGTCTCAGTTTTGCCTGTGTGGGTCAGGTTGTGGGTCAAATGAGAAAACGGCGGCAAATTGAACTTGCCGCCGCATTACTGTTTTCGCACTTTGACCCATATTTTTCAGCAACTTATGCGGTCAACGCAAAATGAAAAAACTGAACTTTTAACGCAGAAAAACCGCCTAAAAAGGCGGCTTTTCAAAGTTATTTTGGTCGGAGTGCGGGGACTCGAACCCCGGGCCTCATGCTCCCAAACTTATCCGGAAAACTTTTTCCGCTCGTTTATAGCGGTTTTCGGCGCTTTTTAATTTGTTTCACTTACTCTTTGATGCTCTTATCTCCGCTGTTTCCGAGTGTTCCGGAGCCGTATGTGGTAATCTATGTGGTCAAAAACGCTTCCCGCCCGGTTTCCGGTGAAGATTCACCGGTGCCGGACGGGAAGCGTTTCTCATTGCTGTTAGCTACATTGTAACTCTGAGCATGGTGTTATGCAAGTTGTTTCTGCGGGGGTGGCAGCTCAGAAGCTGCGGCGCTATAGACAAAGAATAGGCGGGAAGATAGGCAGAGGTACTTTTCTTGCTCCCTGAGTATAAATCCCTTAATACAGGTATAATAGTAAGGGATTTATAGCACAGCCCATTGACTATTCCCTTATTTTGCGTTATTATTTAAGGGAAAAAATGGAGGCGAGGGAATGAGAACCTTCAATTACTCTGCAATTAAGGAACAGAAGTGGGACTCGGATGTTCTTGGCCTGATTGCAGCCATATACAAGGAAGCTGGAAAGCAGGAACTGTATTTGAAGCAGCGCCCGGAGGAACTCGAAAAGCTCGTGGAGATTGCCAAGATACAGAGCACCGAGGCATCGAATGCCATTGAGGGCATCGTCACCACGAGTACCCGAATCCGGCAGCTCGTCGAAGAGAAAACTACGCCGAGGAACCGTGACGAGCAGGAAATTGCCGGATACCGCGATGTGCTGAGTATCATTCACGAGAGCTTTGATGTGATTCCAATTACGCAGAACTATATCCTGCAGCTTCATAAAATCCTGTACAGTCACATAAACAACCCACTTGCGGGCCGCACAAAAAGTGTGCAGAATTATATCACTGCCACCTATCCGGACGGTCATGTGGAAACGCTGTTCACGCCGCTTGCCCCTTATGAAACGCCGGAAGCGTTGGACAGAATCTGCGAGGAATACAACCGTGTGATTGGGAATATGGAACTGGAGCCGTTGATTGCAATCCCGGTTTTCATCCATGATTTTCTGTGCATCCACCCATTCAATGACGGAAACGGAAGAATGAGCCGCTTGCTCACGACGCTGCTTCTGTACCGAAACGGCTTTTATGTTGGCAAGTATATCTCCCTTGAAGCCAAAATCGCCAAAAACAAGGATTTGTACTACGATGCGCTTGCACAGGCGCAAACCGGCTGGCACGAAGGCACGGAGGATGTAGTGCCGTTCATCAAGTACCTGCTCGGAACGATCCTTGCGGCCTATAAGGACTTTGAGGATCGCGTGGCGCTTGTGGAAACCAAGCTGCCTGCATTGGAAATGGTGCGCAGAGCAAGCAAGAATAGAATCGGGCGATTCAATAAGCAGGATATCCGGGAACTCTGCCCGACGCTCAGCGACAGTTCCATAGAGGGGGCCTTGCGTAAGCTGATTGCAGCCGGCGAGTTAAAAAAAGAAGGGCGCGGGAAGAATACCTGCTATTTCAGGCTGAATTAGATTCCCTTCAATACGCGCAACTTTTTAGAGGGCCGCGCCTGTTCATACGAGCAGGTGCGGCCCTTTTGGTCTCTTTACGGAAGTTGGCGCATAGTTCAACGGTTGAGCCGCTATAGACAAGGAATACACCCAAAGTCTCCTGCCGAAATGTACATTCGCCTTACCCGAAGAAATACTGCTTCATATCAGAGACACCGCCATCCTTATCACAGAACCATTCATAATCAGAAAGACAGTTACGGCAGTGGGCAATTACATCAAATCCGCCTGGTGAATGCTGGTTGTCGGCAATGCTCATGACCTCCAAGGGCTTCCCGCAGGCTGGGCACAGTCTGATTTTTCTTGCCTTACGAGTGGCACGCTCTCTCTGCTCTGTCTCAAGTGCACCTAAAAGGTCATGCCAAAGATTCGGATTCGGCTCGTGTTCTGCGTAATCTTCAAGATGCCGCCTAATCTCATCGGCAGCCAGTACGAGAAACTTATCATCCAGAAGCTGAATGTGACGCTTAATATAATCAGCGACTACCATGGGCATACAAGTATTCCTGCCCATCGCATACCGCATTGCCGACAGCAGGATCAAGCGAAAGTCAGAGTCGCAGATGGGGGCGAGCAGGTCCTGAGGGAACAGCAGAAACTCCTTGCCATTATTCATACATACGCGCAGTGGCCGCTGCTCTTCCGTTACCAGATTCAGTAGACTGTTAGCTTGATCTTTCAGCTCATCAACGGTGATCGATTCGTAGTCCTGAAACGGGTTTACTTCATAATTCATCATTTGATCTCCAATCAGTTTGTCCTCACGATGAGGTGTTGGCATTGTAGCTCTGACTGCCCAGAGGTTCAACTGTTTCTTTCAAAAAATGCATCTTAGATTAGGTTGACTTTTAGCTAATATTTGATGTAAAATCTTAGTTAACAACTCTATATAAGCTTTTAGAGGTATGCGATATGAAAATTGATATCGAAAAGACCCTACCTATTTCTAAAGTTAATCAAAATTTTTCCTCTGCTGCGAGAATGGCAGAGGAGCAGGGCCTAATAACTATTCTGAAAAATAACAAGCCCAAATTTGTCCTTATGACTTTCGAAGAGTTTGAGAAACACGAAAAAGAAAAAGGAATGTAATACCATGCAAAAGAAAATTTCCATCTTCTCGTTTTTCTCAGGAATCGGGATTTTAGATTTGGCGTTTGAAAAGAACGGATATAACATAGTATTTGTTAATGAATACGACAACCTCTTTATTGAGTCATACCAGTATGCAAGGATGCAAATGAATCTGCGTGCTCCGATCTATGGCTATCGTAATGATAGCGCTGAACGCTATGCAAGACGACGTGGAAAGAAAAATCTCCTTGCCCTTATTGCACAAGAGCGTGAAAAAGGAAACTTAGTCGGTTTTATTGGTGGACCGCCATGCCCGGATTTTTCAGTTGCTGGAAAAAATGCTGGTGTTGATGGCGAAAATGGCCGATTAACTAAGGTCTATTTCGATATTATTTGTCGTTGCCATCCTGATTTTTTCCTGTTTGAAAATGTTAGGGGTTTAGTAAAAACGGAAAAGCATCGTGCTTTCTATAAGGAAATGATGATGAAAGTTCAAGCTAATGACTATGTTATAGCCGAAAACGTTTTGAATGCACTTGCATATGGTGTCCCTCAATTCAGGGAACGTGTATTTATGGTCGGCATTCATAAAAAAATCTATCAGAACGAACCTAATGCCCTAATATTCAAATGGGATAAACATGCACTCTTCAATACAGAGAATGTACTAACAAGAACATGGCCTAAAGAGAGAGAATTTGCGCCAGATAGTTCATATGTGTTTCCTGCTAAAGGAATACTGAAAAAACTGACGGTTGAGTATTGGTTTCATAAAAATGATGTTGAAAATCATCCAAATGGCAATGATGTATTCCAGGTGAAAAAGGGGCGAAACAAAATCGCAACTATCGCAGAAGGCGATACGAGTGGCAAGTCATTTAAACGGCTACATCGTTGGAGATTCTCGCCAACCGCCGCATATGGACACAACGAAGTACACCTCCACCCTTATAAAGAAAGGCGTATATCAGTAGCGGAAGCTATGGCGATTCAATCTTTGCCAAGAGAATTTGTTGTATTACCAACACTTCCATTGTCAAAAAAGTTCAAGATGATAGGCAACGGTGTTCCATACTTAATGGCAGCAGCAATTGCAAAAACATTAAGGGAGACCTTGAATGATATTCGGGAGGATAATCCATGAGAAAAATTGTGATTGATCCACGCGTTATAAAACATTTGGGTAGAGATTTAATAACCTCGCCTGAAGTTGCTATAATTGAATTAATCAAAAATTCAATTGACGCAAAAGCAAGTCATATAAATCTACGCCTGTATAATAGTATGCCATCTAATGAACTTATCCCGGATTGCGTCAGTGACTCCGTTCCAAATAAGTACCTTGCTTCACCGATTCTTGTTGTTGAAGACGATGGGTGTGGTATGACTGATGCCACAATTGATGGCGGCTTTTTGAAAATCGCCACAGATATCAAATCCAACGAGAAAAGCACTCTTGGCGAAAAAGGCATTGGCCGACTGGCAGCTCAGAGACTTGGAACAGCGCTACTTGTAGAAACTTCTTCGGATAAAGAAAATCATACATCGTATGTTTTTATTGATTGGAATGCAGTGATCAATGGCGTAGTGGATATACCAAGTTGTGATGGTCCTAATACTTTGCACCATACTCGCTTATTTATTTTTAACACAAATTTAGAGGACTATATTGATAACGCCACGCAGTTCAGGCAGGTGTCGTTGGATACTACTGCATTCCAAGTTCAGGTTAATCGAGAACTTAAGTCAGCGCTCAATTTTCTGATTACACCTTTTGCAGATGCGCAGGACACACCATTCATACCGCAGATTAAATTCTATTTCGATGAACACGAAGTTGACATCACGTTCCCATATGATACTCTTGCCTTAGCGGAATCTATTCACAATTTCCAATTTGAGCCAACAGAAGACGGAATGTTAAACTATGGTTTGAACATAAAACCATGGTTTATTGAACGCGTCCATCGGGCATTAGTAAAAGCGGAAGCATTTAAGCGCTTAAAAAAACCACATAGCTTTTACCGTGACATACTGGAACGCAATTCCACAAGAATTGAAAATACGCTTAAAGCTACTGCGACAAAAGATGAATTGGTTTCTTTGTTTTACAATATTCTCTGTGATTTCTATGCTGTTGCGGAAGACGAAGACAAGAAATTAATCTTTGATTCTTTTATCGAAAAAAAAGCACTTTCTGCAATTGAGGAACTTCTGAAAATAGCACCAATCACTGGCTCAATTTATAGTTTTAAACAGGGAGCAGCAATCGGTGATAAGATTATTATCGATGCTGCCTATGATTTAGGCGAGACAAGTAAACGATATTCTTTGAAAGAGCTAAAATACTTTCTGGAAGATTATAATGGAATCAAACTATATCGAGATATATTTCGTATTGGTTTTTTAGGAAATAAGGAAAGTGACTGGATTAAACTTCAACAATTCAGGACAAAAGGGCAACAGTGGTATCGATTTGATCTCGGTAATACTGTTGGATATGTTTCCTTGGCTGATGCAGGACAAAACCATATTCAAGAGATTAGTTCACGCTTAGACATTAGTGCAAATGAAACATCCGAAGCATTCAAGCTTCTTATCAATGTTGTATTTAACTATCTTTTTTACGACCTTAATCGAAAGGCAAACGATCTGGTAAAAACACTTCTTGCAGAGGAAGGCCTGTTAGAAGAGAATCTCTCTAAACGTGTTAAGAAAAACGATGCAGCGCTTCGTGAGATGATGCGGCGTAATAAGCGTATGCAAAAAGCACTTGCTGATGTTTCTGAACATTTGAGGTGCGGAACGCAGATAAGTGGGACGGATCAAGTTGCCCTTCCCCAACAAAGTTACGCATTTCTTACAGATACAGTTAGAAAACTTGATGCTGATATCAAAGAGGATTCTTCTGTTCAAGAGTCTACAGCCGTGTTGCTTTCTGAGGCCGATGCACAGTTAAAAGCTATCGAAGTAGAGTCTTACAACAACTATAAACTTATGGCTAATGGCCTCATTACAGAAACAATTACACATGAATTGCACTCATTAAGTAAAACAGGTATTGTTCCGGATGCAAGTGGACATTTCGATTTCTTAAAAGACTACTTTGTTCAAAGTAGCGGCGTACGGGTCTATAATCAACATGTTATTCCTATCAAAAACAGCTACGGGAACATTTCAGGGAAATTGGATCAAATCGGAAGTCTCTATTCGTTCCTTGAAACTACTTTTATCAAGAAGGGCACATATGATGAATTCATCCATGAATGTATCGAAAGTGTAATTTCGAATATCCGAAAAAATCTTTTATCAACGGTAAAAAAAGAAAGAGTACAGATTGTGTGCAGCACTAAAGATTTGACATGGTTCGTTCCCAAAGGGGTGTTGCTGCATGTCTTTTATAATTTGATCAATAACTCTTTGTATTGGATTGATGTGCGCCGTAAACGGGCGCAAAGCGATAGCACCTACGTTTATCCTGGAACTGATACCATTGCAATTGAGGAATATGGTGTTGATGGTATTGTAGTGTATGACACTGGCACAGGCGTCTCCAAGAGCATGGAAGATATCTTATTTGAGCCATTGCAGTCTGGTAAGCCGTTGTCTGAAGGTCGCGGTATGGGATTATATATTGTTCGGAAATTACTGAACTCTTTTGGAGGCGAAATCGAATTGCTCGACGAGCGTAATGAATACGGAAACAGATATAAATTTTTGCTTGTATCCAATACCTCGGAGGAATTGTAATGAGCTATAAAGAACTTTTTTCGGCTATTGAGTGCAATCGCATTGTAATCATCGAAGACGATTTCAAGCAGGGCGAATACAAAAAAGAGCGAGCGCTGTATGATATTACCCGAATGGCGGTCGATGACCGTTGTCGGTATCTTGCAGAGATTGAATCTATTTCACAGCCACTACATGAGGTTCTGTCAAAATTTCTTTCTTTATTTGACGAATGCTTTGATAAAATTGGAGTGTGGGATGATAGCATTCCCTACGGGGACATTAGTTGTGCGTTTGGGCTGGTTGAAAGAGTAAATCCCGAATTGAAAGTACTACTTGAAGAACAGTATTCTCGTTTTGAGGGCGAGACTGTTCAGAAAATATATGAGCTTGGCGCTAAATACGGAATTGGAGTTAATCACCCTGCTTATTTTGATGATCTTTACAATAACTATATTTTGAGCGAAAATAGAGCCCAGTCTCTTCGCATTTATACGGATTTTTCTGCTGATACACAGAGCTTATTCTCTGACGATATTGGACAGGCTGCTCCGGAGCATGCCGTTGTATGTATTGTAGATAACTATTTATCTGGCTCTAATAGAGCAAAAGAAGTTATTAAGGTGATCTTGGATAGAAATACTGGCATGCGCCGAAATATTATCGGCAGCATTTTCTCATCCAAAGAAATGTATGAAGAGATCACTGATGCTTTGTATTTTGAATATGTGTCTAAAGAGCATCCTGAACAGTTAAAATCTTGTATTGCGAAAAGTGCGTACAATTATTTTATCTCCGAACTAAAATCTGAAACGCTATTAAGTTTGGGCGATGCCTTTGATAAAGCTATTAGAAATAAAGGAATTGCATTTTTCCTTGCGCAGAAAGCGCGGACTGAGGGAGCGTCAGAATATGAAATTATCAATGATTGGATCAGACTATTATCAACCGCTCCCCGGAAAGACGCCGATACAATAAAAAGAATGATTCGGCTATCGAGGGTTATTAATAGTTTAGAAGATGATGAGGATTTGCCTGATGCAGATCTCCAGCAGTTAAACACATTAGAGGCGTTTGATTATACCGTCAATGATTACTTCTTGCCTGTGACGGCCGGCGATATTTTTACTAACAGTAAAGATGAATGGTTTATCCTAATCGGACAAGATTGTGACATGGCCAGGAGTATAACGCGTACGCCTAAAAATGCATTAGCAGAGTTACTACCTGCAAAAGTTCGGCCTCAGACCGATTTTGAAAAATGGACTAATGACTTGAGGAGTGCATCAATTTATAGTTTTAGAAAGAAGCTTGATGCTGGATGTGAAGTACTTCAAGTTGAGTATCAAAAGCGTGAATACATAGCGAATGAAATTTTGAATTTGTGTTCATTCAATTCGACCGGAGAATGTAAGATTTCCCTTTCAAATTCCATTGGTCAGGAGCAACTTATGCTAATGCCGGATTATATGGTAGAGTACTACTCCAAGTTACAGCAATTTTTCTTGGCTACTAAAACATTGCGAATACAGGCAGAAGATGCGTTTGAAATTGTACTCTCAAAAGAACATTCTCCACGGTTACTTTCTTTTAAAGATTTTGATAAAACCTCGGACACGGTGTCCTTTGATTTGAAGCGTGTATGTCGACTGACACATGATTATGTTTTTTATTTGTACAAGTTATACTTGGAGTATCGTGGAAGACAGCCGTTCCAAACAATTAATTTGATTAGACAAGAAGATACTTCTCTCCCTGTTATGTATAACAAAGAGAAAACCGGGCAGTATTTGTCATTTCGAAGCATACCGATTCCGGATAAAAGTAACCGCAAAAATTGGTGCTGGGTTATAGACGCAGCAGAGTTAAACCGAGTGCTTATGCTGTTGAGATTACCTACTCTACGAGATGGGAACGACGACATAGTTCTCAAGAATGAGTGCGTCATACTACAACTTCAACAGGACAAGCAAATTCAAATAGTGAAAGCAAAGGAAAAAGTGCATTTTAAATCAAACTAAAGGTAAATATATTATTTCTGTGTCAAGGGTACTCGGTAGCATTACTGAGTGCCCTTGAACTTTAAAATCAGGTAAAAGATCATGCGAATTTATCATTTTCTTGCCTTTTCTGCTCAAATATGCTACCATAAAATAGCACTAACAGTCGTTGGAATAGGCCTTGGCAGTATAGCTGTGATAGACCAAATGCGCTGCCAACGGCAGAGCATCGTTTAATAAGTATAGGAGAGATACTTTATGGCCATAAGTTATAAAAAACTCTGGAAGCTACTTATCGACAAGGATATGAAGAAGAAGGATCTATGCGAAAAGGCGGGTATCAGCCCTGCATCCGTTACTAAGATGGGAAGAAACGGGCATGTCACTACAGAGATTCTCTTAAAGATATGCACTGCGTTGGATTGCGGTATCGAAGATATCATGGAGATTGTACCAGATAAATAACAACGCACTTTTCTTGCTTCAGGAGGATGAATGATTTCCAGCTGATAATAGCTACATAAATAGAGAAATGAGGAAAAGTAAATGGCTAATAAGCAGATGATAGATGCAATATGGGACGATTCACCTGTCGATGTTTCCACCGAAGTAAACTTTATCTGGTCCATCGCAAACAAACTGCGTGGACCGTACCGCAGCGACAAGTACAAGGATGTCATCATTCCGATGACGATCATCCGTCGCTTTGAGTGTGCTCTTGCACCCACCAAGCAGAAGGTCGTAGACCAGTTCAAAGCAAACCCGAATTTCCCGGCAAAGGCGATGTATCGCATTTCCGGCTTCCAGTTTTATAACACCAGTGAATTTGACCTTGCAGAGCTTGTAAATGACGCAGACCATATCGCCGCCAATTTTAAGAGCTATCTGCAGGGATTTTCCGCAAATGTGCTGGAAATCTTGATGTCCAAGGAGCGCGGTCTGAACTTTGGCGAAGAAATCGACAAGATGGACAAGAATAACCGCCTGCTCTCCGTCATCAAGGCGTTCTCCGAACTTGACCTTGATCCTCGTACCATCGACAATGTGAAGATGGGATATATTTTCGAGGAACTGATCCGTAAGTTCTCTGAAAATGCCGAAGCCGGCGACCACTATACCGGCCGCGACATTATTAAACTGATGGTCAATATTCTGCTTGCCGAAGGCTGTGACGATATCTTTGATGACGGCAAGGTCATCACCATATTGGATCAGGCCTGCGGCACGGGCGGTATGCTCTCCACCGGGTACAATTTCATCAAGCGTTATAATCCCTCTGCCGATGTGCGCCTGTTCGGACAGGAGATCAACCCAGAGTCTTATGCCATGTGCCTTGCCGAGATGCTCATCAAGGGGCAGAACGCCGAAAACATCTGCTATCAGGACACCATGAAAGCCGACCGATTTAAGGGCACGAAGATGCGCTTTGTGCTTGAAAATCCGCCGTTCGGTACTGCATGGGGCGGTAAAGATGCCGCCGAAGGCGTTGAGGATGCCGTCAACGCAGAATATCAGAAGGGCTTCGATGGTCGTTGGGGTGCGGGACTGCCCGGCTCTGGCGATATGCAGATGCTGTTTTTGCAGTCTGCCATCGACAAAATGGACGATAACTTTGGCCGTGCCGCTATCATCGAAAACGGCAGCCCGCTCTTCTCCGGAGGGACTGCATCCGGCGAGAGCCAGATCCGCCGTTGGATGCTGGAAAACGATCTGATCGAAGCCATCATTGCGCTGCCTACAGACCTGTTTTATAACACCGGCATCGCTACATACATTTGGGTTCTCTCCAAGAATAAGCGCCCGGAACGCAAGGGCAAAATTCAGCTGATTGACGCTTCGACTTTCTTCAAAAAGCTGCGTAAAGCCCTGGGCGATAAGAAAAACGAGATTTCTCCCGAAGACCGCAGTGCCGTTACCAAGCTGTATGCGGATTTCACGGAGAACGAATATTGCAAAATCTATCGGAACGAGGAGTTCATTTATCGTGAGTATACGGTGATGCAGCCTCTTCAGCGCAGCTATGCCATTACGGCGGAGCGAATTGAAGCCATGCTCTCCAAAGGTTCGCTGTCCTCTCTGTATGACCAGTCCAAGGTGGATGAACTGGAAAACGCCGAGGAACTGACCGGCAAAGACCAGAAAAAGCTGGAGGCTTACCAGGCGAATCAGCCTGTCTATGAGGCCATTATCGCTGCGCTGAATGCAGCCGTCTCCGAACAGATCTATAATTCCCCGGCGGCATTCATGCCGGTGCTGACTAAGACACTCTCCACTGTGACTGCCGACAAAAAGCTGCTGGAAAAGATTGCAGACGGTCTTTCCGTCATGGACAAGAGTGCCGAGATCCAGTGTGACCGTAAGGGCAACATCATTTACGACAAGGAAACCAAGGACACCGAACTGGTGAAATGGGAAGAAAGCATTGAGGATTATATGGCAAGAGAAGTCCTGCCGCACATCCCGGATGCCGCCGCATTCTTCGAGGAGAACCTTGGTGCAAAGAAACCTGTTATCAAAACCGGAGCGGAGATCCCGTTCACGCGGTATTTCTATAAATATCAGCAACCAATAGCCAGTGAGGAACTGAAAGCAAGATTTTCAAATTTGGAGCTTTCCGTGTCCAAGCAAATAACAAAGTTGTTTGAGTGAGGCGGTAGGACTATGCGTGAGATGAAAGACAGTGGATTGCAGTGGGCAGGCGATATTCCACAGTATTGGAATATCGCAAAAGGAAAGCACTTCATGGCAGTTTTAGAACGTCCCGTTAGAGATGATGATAATGTTATCACTTGCTTTCGCGATGGGGAAGTCACGCTTAGATCCAATCGGCGAGAAGACGGATTTACAGTTGCCACTGTAGAAGTGGGTTATCAGGGAATCGAGCCTGGAGATTTGGTCGTTCATGGTATGGATGGTTTTGCGGGAGCAATTGGAATAAGTGATTCACGAGGTAAAGGGACGCCGGCGCTTAATGTTCTTAGCTGTTCAGAGAATAAAAAATATATAATGTACCTTTTAAGGGCAATGGCGTATACCGAAGTGTTTATGGCACTATCAACAGGCATTCGAGTAAGGACTTGTGATACCAATTGGAAAAAGTTGAAATCATTGGATTACTTAATTCCGCCCGCAGATGAGCAACAGTGCATCGCCGATTTTCTCGATGCAAAATGTGCCGAGATTGATGCGTTGACCGCTGATATCCAGACCCAGATCGACACGCTGGAGCAGTATAAACGGTCTGTCATCACCGAAACCGTCACAAAGGGACTGAACCCGAATGCGGAGATGAAAGATAGCGGGATTCAGTGGATCGGCAATATGCCCGCACACTGGGATGTTGTCCGTGGCAAATACATTCTTCACTATATGCAGAAGCCCGTGCGCGAGGATGACGGTGTAATCACTTGTTTCCGTGATGGTGAGGTTACTCTTAGAAGCAATCGCCGTGAAGAAGGCTTTACGATGTCCGATAAGGAAATCGGCTATCAAGGCATTGATGTCGGTGATTTAGTTGTACATGGTATGGATGGCTTTGCTGGCTCTATCGGTATTTCTGATTCAAGGGGAAAGGCTTCTCCTGTTCTCAATGTACTGGATACCGACCAGTGCAAGCGATACATCATGTATTATCTTCGCAGCATGGCTTACAGTGATGTGTTTCTTGCTTTGGCAACCGGTATTCGTGTGCGTTCCTGTGACCTTCGGTGGAACAAGTTGGCGGAGCTTTCCTATCCGGTGCCGCCGCTTGATGAGCAGAATGCCATCGTAAAGCACATCGATTCTGCGCTTTCAAAAGCGGAAGCTGTTATCGCTGACAAAAAAGCACAGCTTGCAACACTCGACGAATACAAGAAATCTTTGATTTTTGAGTATGTAACCGGCAAGAAGGAGGTGTAGACATGGTTCTGGAGTACTTATTTTTTGATAAAAACCAAAGGCAAAATGTCGAAGTATACAACCACGAATTGGAAACGTCCGATACTGGTAATAGCAAAAATTCTTCTGTTCAAATCACATATAAAGACTTTGATGAATTAGAGTGCTGGATCGTTAAATATGAAAGAAACGGAAACAATGAAACAACAGCAAAACAAAGCTCCGAAATAAGCACCTATATATGCCAGGAGTTTTCCCCCACAATCCTCACGGATGAAAGCTCAGAGTATTTCAACAAGAGTCTGTATCCTTTGGTAAACAAGTTTGAAAGACTACTGCGAAAATTTTTGTATTTGAAAGTGTCACAGTGTGATGAGCAAAAATTCAGAAGCGTTATCTCAGACATCGACCAAAAAGACTTTGGGGAAATATATACGATTCTGTTCATTGATAACAATTTTAGAGCAGCGGCCCGTGATAAAATCAAAAAACTAAATACCCGAGCTGAAATGTATGAAGCTATCGATGCCTTACAGGAAAGTACGGCCTGGCACATTCTTGTTGGCGATGAGGTTTTGTCAATAATCAAAGACAATTTTGACCTTCTTAAAGAATACAGGAATGATGTTATGCACGCACATAACATCAGCTGGGAAAAATATAAAAAAGCAAAAAAGTTATTTACTGATGCAAATGATGCACTTGAGATGGAACTCAATCAGTTACTGCAATATCCCTCAGTTACGCTCTTGTCTGAAAAGACGGCATCCACCCTCTATGAAAAAATGATGGCTTTCAATACTGGTGCCGAGAAGATCGGCACCAGTATGGCATCGGCTCTCGAAGTATTTGCCAAGATAGCAGAGACTTCTGTTCCAAAAGAATTGTCGGCAAATCTTGAGAAAATGCTCCAGCTGCTTGCTTCGGCTGCTTTGCCCACTTCTGATGACCAATCAGGGAAGGATATCCAATCAACCGCAGATGGCGAGGTGAAAGAGAATGAATAACATCCTCTCCGAAAAAGAATATCAGCATTTCATCATGGACAGGCTCTCGCAGGACAATGGTTACATCGTCCGCAAAGCAGCAAGCTATGACCGCCTTTTTGCTATGGACCGGGAGCTGCTGTTTCAGTTTCTGAACGATACCCAGCCGGACGAGATGGAGGCACTCCGCAAAATCTACAAATCCGATTTGGAGGACACCCTCGTCAGCTTTATCAATGCCGAGGTGACCAAAGCCCGCGGCAGTCTGCTGGATGTGCTGAAGCACGGCATTGAGATTTCCAACATGAAGCTGGAGCTTATGTACACCAAACCTGCAACCACCTTCAATCGTGACTTGCTGGCAAAGTACGAAAAGAATATTTTCTCCGTTATGGAGGAGGTCTGGGCAAGCGATGATGAGCGCATTGACCTGGTAATTTTCCTGAACGGTCTTGCCATCATGTCCTTTGAGCTGAAATGTAATGCCGCCGGTCAGTCCTATCAGGATGCCATCTATCAGTACCGTGTTGACCGTGATCCCAAGACCCGCCTGTTTTGGTTTAAGGCAGGCTGCCTTGTGAACTTTGCGATGGACTTAGAGCAGGTTTATATGACCACCAAGCTCGCAGGCAACGCCACCTTCTTCCTGCCGTTCAACATGGGAAACGGTGAAGGAGTCAATGCAGGTGCGGGCAATCCTACCTTCAAAGACAAGTACAGCGTGTCCTATATGTGGGAGGATATTCTGACAAAGGATACCGTCCTTGACCTCATCAGTAAGTTCATCTTTATCGAAATCAAGGAAAGCAAGGATGAGCTGACTGGGAAAACGAAGAAGTCTGAAAACATTATCTTTCCCCGGTATCACCAGCTGGATGTGATTCGCAAGCTGCTGGCGGATGTGCGTGAAAACGGATGTACGCAGAATTATCTGATACAGCACAGCGCAGGCTCCGGCAAAACAAACTCCATCGCATGGCTGGCACACCGGCTGACTTCACTGCACGATGCAGATAATAAAATTATCTTTGACAATGTCGTGATTATCACCGACCGAGTCGTAGTTGACCGTCAGCTGCAGAAAGCTATTATGGGTATGGAGCATAAAGCTGGGCTTATCCGTGTTATGGACGATAAGTGCAACTCTGCCGACCTTGCCATTGCACTGAACGGCAATACAAAAATCATCGCCACCACGATCCAGAAATTCCCGTATATCGTGGATAGCGTTGCAGGGCTGAAAAACAAGCGTTTTGCGGTTATTATCGATGAGGCACATTCCTCCACCGCAGGTAAGGACATGGCAGCGGTCACAAAGTCGCTGGGAGCCGGTGAGCAGGAAGCCGCCGATGTGGAAGATATGATTACAGACGAGATCCGCAGAAACGGCAAACAGGCCAACGTGTCCATGTTTGCTTTCACTGCCACACCGAAGCCTACGACCATTCAGCTGTTCGGTCGTTTGAACACAAAAGGTCAGCGTGAGGCATTCCATATCTACTCTATGAAGCAGGCCATCGAGGAAGGCTTCATTCTCGATGTGCTTCAGAACTATACGACTTACGACACCTTTTATCAAATCAACAAAGAGATCGAAGATGACCCTCGGTGCAAGACCGTCGATGCCAAGCGGCAGATCGCCCGTTTTGTGGAGCTGCATGAAACGAACATTGCCCAGCGGGTGGAGGTCATCGTGGAGCATTTCCGCACCACGGTCATGCCGGAACTCGGCGGTATGGCAAAAGCAATGGTCATCACCGCTTCCCGACAGGGTGCGGTCAAATACCGCCAAGCATTTGAGAATTACACTCAGAAAAAAGGCTACACCGATATCAAGGCATTAGTCGCTTTCTCCGGAAAGGTGAAACTGCCGGACGATGACACAGAATACTCAGAGGCTTCTATGAACGGCTTCCCGGAGGATCGTCTGACAAAAGAATTTGATAAGGACGAATATCAAGTACTTCTGGTTGCGAATAAGTATCAGACCGGGTTTGACCAGCCGAAACTCTGCGCTATGTATGTTCTCAAAAAGCTGAAGGGCGTATCTGCCGTTCAGACGCTTTCACGCCTGAACCGAATCTGCCCGCCGTTCGAGAAGAAGACCTTTGTGCTGGACTTTGTGAATACATATGAGGACATCAAGGCAGCGTTTGCACCGTATTATACGACCACCTTGCTTTCCACCTCCGTAACGCCGACGGCAATCTACGATTTGGAGGCACAGATCGATGCGTACACCGTTCTTGACCCTGATGATATCGAAAAGGCCAACGAACTGCTCTACAAGGGGAATATCTCCTCCAAGGATAAGCAGAAGCTGACTTTTTACTTCAAACGGGCAAAAAATAGAATCGAGCAATACGAACTTATCAAACAGCACGAGATCGTGTCCATGATGTGCCATTTCGTCCGATTTTATGAGTTCCTGTTGCAGGTGTCCTGTTTCGAGGATGCCGACCTACATAAGAAGTACAATTTCATTACTTATCTGCTGGCATACATCAATATTAAGCATCCGGGCGGCGGCTATAATCTGGACGGCAAAATCAAGGCTACGAATTTCGTTCAGAAAAAAGCCGAAGAACATACCAATCCGAAGCTGGTAGCACAGCCGGTTGTAAAGCTGCCCACAGCGGAGAGTTTTGGCCTGACCGAAGCAAAAGAGGAACGGCTTTCCCAGATCATCGCTGAAATCAATAGCCGCACGGGAAAAGCCTACGATAATGATGTAGCAGTCAAGGCTATGCTGCAGATTCGGGATATTCTGCTGAAGTCCGACAAGCTGAAAACCAGCGCGCGGAATAATACCGTCAAAGATTTTGAATTTTCGTATTTTGATGACATTGACGATGCACTGATTGAGGGCTTGGAGCAGAACCAGGATTTCTTCTCGCTTCTTCTCAGCAACGATGAGATCAAGCGACAGGTCCTTGGTATCTTTACAGATGAGATTTATAAAAGCCTGAGAGAGGCATAAAGGGGTAGCATCATGTTTGACAAGTTTCGATTGAAAGATGTACTGGCGCACTACAAGCAGAATTTTGTCTCCACGCAGTGGGGCAACGAAAAATACAAATGGGAAGCTGTGAAATGGTTTCAGGACAATTGGGATGTGAACGTTCAGAATTTCCCTGAAATGCTGAATCGCTCCCTTGACAAGACCTTTAATCTGCTGGCTTCCAGTAACAACTTCCCGAAGGGTATGATTGTTGGCTTTGCCAAAGCCGCTCCGGAAGAGGTCCGAGCAATGTTTATTGCCTTGTTCGACGAGAGCAAGGATGTGTATGAGCGCATGAATGCGTTTAAATTGCAGTCCTCTATTCTACTTGAGAAATACGGAAACGGTGCTGCGCAGCATTACCAGTATGAGAACGCCATCAGTACCTATCTCTGGCTGCGTTATCCGGATAAGTATTACATCTATAAGTTCGGTGAAGTAAAAACCGTCGCAAATGAGCTTGAAGCGGAATACCATTTCAAGAAAGGTGCCTATGCCGATAACATCCGAAACTTTCTGAAGCTCTACGATGAAATCAGCCTTGCCATCAAAGAGGACAAGGAACTCGTCAATCTGTTTCAGTCACAGATGACGGACACCTGCTATCCCGACCCTGAACTCAAAACGCTGACCATCGATGTGGGATTTTATATCAGCAGATTTTACGCACAGAAGGATTCAGAAATTCAAGCGGAGAGCGAGTGGTTTCCAGCAACATATACTCCCGGCTTCTCTGAGGACGATTGGGTGAAACTGCTGGGTAATCCCGAGATATTCACTACCGGAAGTCTTGAAATCATGAAGCGCATGAAAGACTACGGCGGTCAGGCCACCTGCACGCAGCTTGCAGTCAAATACGGCGAATCCAAGAATTTTTACAGTGCCGGATCGTCTGCGCTTGCCAGAAGAATTGCGGATAAAACCGGCTGCCCGGTTATGGAAGAGGATACGGAAAACACGAAGTGGTGGCCGATTCTCTATGTGGGACGCTATGCGTCAAAAGAGGAACAAGGCTCTTACACCTGGAGGCTTCGTGACGAGCTGTCCGCCGCCCTGGATAAGATTGATCTGTCCGGGATTGAACTGTATGTGAAAGCAGCTCCCGGCGAAGAAGACCACGGCTATTGGTGGCTGAATGCAAATCCAAAAATCTGGAGTTTTTCCGACATTGCCGTCGGAGAAGTGCAGTCCTACACGCTCTACAATGAAAACGGTAACAAACGCCGTATTTTTCAGAACTTCTTGGATGCGAAAGCCGGTGACATGATTATCGGCTATGAGTCTAATCCGGCAAAGCAGATTGTAGCAATCGGCCGTATCAGTGCAGAACAGGACGGTGAAAAGTTACTCTTCGAAAAAGTGGAAGGCTTGACTTCTCCCATTGACTATGTGACGCTGAAGGAATGCCCGGAACTGGAACGCATGGAGTATTTCCAGAATCCGCAGGGCAGCCTGTTCAAACTCACAAGGGGCGAATATGACTTCATCCTCGATATGATTCGTGAAGAAAATCCTGTTACTGTGGAAGCTTCCATTGATGCTTACACAAAGAGCGATTTTCTTGATGAAGTATATATGACCGAAAAACGCTATGAAAACCTTGTGGCAGTTCTCCGTAACAAGAAGAACATCATCCTGCAGGGGGCTCCTGGCGTCGGCAAAACCTTCGCCGCAAGGCGTCTGGCATGGTCTATGATGGGAGAAAAGGATGATAGCCGTATCGAGTTTGTTCAGTTCCATCAGAATTATTCCTATGAGGACTTTATGATGGGCTACAAGCCTGTAGAGGATGGGTTTGAATTGAAATACGGCATTTTCTATCGTTTCTGCCAGAAAGTCGCCAATCGGCCGGACAAGGAATTTTTCTTCATTATCGATGAGATCAATCGTGGCAACATGAGCAAAATTTTTGGTGAGCTACTCATGCTGATTGAAAGAGATTACCGGGGCACCAAGGCAACGCTGGCATACAATGGGCTCTCTTTCTCCGTCCCCAAGAACCTATATATCATCGGTATGATGAACACGGCAGACCGCAGTCTTGCCATGATCGACTATGCGCTCCGTCGCCGCTTCAGCTTCTTTGAGGTCGAACCTGGTTTTGATTCCGAGGGCTTCATCCATTATCAGAACGGGCTGAATAACGAAACGCTGAACGAACTGGTATCCAAAGTTAAGGACCTGAATCGCGAAATTACCTCAGATAAATCGCTGGGTAAGGGTTTCTGCATCGGCCACAGCTATTTCTGCGGCAGAGATATCTGCACGGATGAGTGGCTACACTCCATTGTCGACTATGATATTCTGCCGATGCTCAGCGAGTACTGGTTCGATGATGCAAACAAACTCCAGCGTTGGGAGAATATTTTGCAGGGTGTGTTTCAATGATCAAGGATAAGAGCATCTTCATAAAAAACATATATTATATGCTTTCGTATGCCTTCACGACTCTGAATCAGGGCGGCTATGAGGATGTTGCTACCGAAGAGTTCGAAAACATACATAACCTCTTCGCTGCGATTCTGGCAAAGGGCATCAGTAGACAGTTGAAACAGGGGCTGTATCGGGAGTATTTGAACCGCAAAGAGGATGTTGCGGTAGTCCGTGGCAAGATTGATATGCCGGGGACCATTCAGAACCTCCTATCAAGAAAGCGAGTATTGACCTGTGAATATGATGAGCTATCCGAAAACAATCTGCTGAACCAGATTCTCAAAACAACCGTTATGCTTCTGCTCCAGCACACGAGGGTGGATCAAGCGTATAAAAGTGATTTGAAGAAGGAACTGTTGTTCTTCTCGAATGTTGACACAATCGATCCTACTACGATCCGCTGGTCAGCAATTCGATTCCAGAGGAACAACAATACCTATCGTATGCTTATCAGTCTGTGCCAGCTGATTCTCGAAGGAATGCTGTTGACCACGGAGTCCGGCGAATATCACTTGGCTTCCTTCATCGACGAGCAGCGTATGAACCGACTGTATGAAAAGTTCATACTGGAGTATTATGCCAAGGAATGTCCGCAGGTAACGACAACGGCATCTCAGATCCCATGGGCGTTGGACGATGGAATTGGCACTATGCTTCCGGTCATGCAAAGCGATATTATGCTGACCAGAGGCAACGAGATCCTGATCATTGATGCCAAGTACTATACGTATACCATGCAGGCTCAGTATGATGTGCATACCCTACATTCTGGCAATCTGTATCAGATTTTCACCTATGTGAAGAACAAAGAGGCGGAATTCGGCAGCGAACCGCATCAAGTGTCCGGGATGCTCCTGTATGCCGCAACAGACGAGGCAATCCAGCCGGACAACCACTATCGGATGAGCGGTAATCAAATCAGTGTGAAAACACTTGATTTGAATAGGAACTTTTCAGAAATATCTGCTCAGCTCAATCACATTGTTGAAGACCATTTTTTATAAGGATTTATCTTTAAAGACTGTATAACACAGGATTACAGGAGAAAGTTTGTGCACAGTATTTATATAATTAACTCTCTTGGTGTTGATTAGTGCATCAATGAAGATGTTTGGCAATATGACCTATGGGGTATAGCTAACCTGCGAGCCCGGTTGAAGCGGTAAACAACCCCCGCACTAATTGAATAAGAAATTACTCAGCGCACCCCTTACATGGGGGTATAGCTCAGCTGGGAGCGCAAGCAACCGGGTGTGCTCCCCCGCAACGGAGAGTAAAGTCAAAAAATTGAATAGCTCAGAAATCCAGCAAAATCAAGGGTTTCTGGCAACATGGGGGTATAGCTCAGCTGGGAGAGCGCTTGAATGGCATTCAAGAGGTCAGCGGTTCGATCCCGCTTATCTCCACCAAAAACAATGACTCACACAGACCAAATGTGTGAGTCATTGTTCTATCCATACGAAAACACAAAGAGGACGGACACCTGATTCCCTTCCCCCGGAGAAAAACCAATATAGTTATTGAAGCGGAGATTCGATGATAGAATCTCCGCTTTTTTGTTGTCGTCCCAACAGATAAAAAAGAAATGAGGTTTAACCATTGAAAAAATTTTTTGAAGAACTTTCCCGGCGCCTGAGAGAAGGCGGAGTTGAATCATCCAATGTAGAGGATAGGCGGCTGGAGATTTTCCTCCATGGTCAGCCTGTCCTCTTTGTTTCTCCAGGAAACGATGTGTTCCTTTTTCCTGCCGGAAGCAATAATCCGGAGGCCAGTGAATTGTACCACAGAGTCGCACAGACCGCAGATGAAGTGTACACTTATGTTGAGGAGGTTCAAACTGCGCCCACCCTTCATATCAGCGGTCTGAGCGAAAAATTCCATCTGCTGGCGGATTTTGGCGGCGCAGTGCTGGCTGGCCGGGAGTTGGAAAATGGCAGGGGCTATCAGTTTGTCACTTGGATCTGGGACTATAACAGAACCGGCGTGAGCTACGGACATTATTATGATGAAGATTTTTGCGGGGCCAAGCAGGATTTTGCCGTCCGCTCCGGGCTGATCTCCAAGACCCAGCTTTTCTCACCGGAGGAGCTAACTGAACTCTACCGGGCCACAGACTACCTGCTGGATGAAGGCCCAGAGCTGGAAGATGGACACCTCAAAGCCATGCAGACCGCAAGGACAAAGATCGAATACACTGTCCCAGATCTGGCGGACAGACTGGAGCAGGGACAAGCACAGGAGCCACAAATTGATATGTGACATCAGAAAAAGCGGGAGCCGCATCTGCACACACTGTGCAGCATAAGCAGCTCCCGCTTTTTTGTTTTGAAAGAAGGAGTGTGCCATGACAAGATATTTCGCTCAGAATACCCCTCGAGCTGGTCTGGAGCATATGATGATGAGCGTCCCTGGCTTCCAGAAGCGCGGCGGCGGGATGATGATCCTCAGCCGCTTCTGCTACAAGCCGGAGGATGTGGATTGCCGGTACTGCCTGCATTACCGCCGCCGATCCTGTCAAGTCCGCACCTGTCCGTATATCGCGGAGCGGTTGAAGTCCGGCGCGATTGAGTACCTGGATTTGATTCTGGAATATTTCGGACACATCCCTCATGCCGGCCTGCACAAGAGGATTCAGGCTGTGGAACACTGGAGCGGGCCGGATCAGGCAGTCCTGCACACAGTGTCCGTCCACCTCAGAAGCCGCTTTGCGGACAGGGTATGGGATGATGCGCCTCCTGGCTATCTGGCGGCGCTCTATCTTCTCGCCTCAAAGGAGCGACTCTGGCAACCGGCGCTCCCCGCTCTTTCACACGATTCCATTGATTTCAGCCGCATCGTATCCAAACCCCATGGATTTGCGATACAGGATTACCCCATCTTTTATTCCGCCAGACGGCTGTATGACCTGAAGTCACCCATGGAGGCAGAAGATTTGGCACACCCAAAACTGGTGAGTGATCTGGACTTCCACAATATTATTTACGCAACCATGATTGCCAGATATGGAAAGGCGGTCATGGATGCGAGTAGTCATCGTCTCGATCTGCTTAGCCAGCGTCTCATCCCGCGCATGCATATAATAGAACTCCAGCATCTTTTCGACTGCAAAGCACTGCTGCCACTCCGCACAGCCAGACAGTACGGCTTTGCCCTTGCCGGTGAAAAAGTGATTCAACTCTTCACAGGAGACATCCACGCCGAGTTGATAGAGCATGGCTTCCCGTACATCGCTGAGCATCTCTTCTTTATCGTACTTGTCCATCATAATTTCATAGGGATTATAGGTGTTCTTCGTCATAATCTTTATCTCCTTTAAATTCATTTTTCTTTGTGTTGATAGGGGTGTGGGCTTAGCCCGCCTGCCGAAGGGGTCGGAACGGGGCAATCGCCCCGTTCCGTACCACGAAGGCGAAACTTGTCATTCTCGAAGCGAGAATTTTCGGCGCTAACGCGCACTTCAGCCGCTCTGCGGCGCTTTGCGGAAAAGGCAGTCATCCCGCTTGGTCAAGCATCCATGGCGCATCACCTCCTTCCGTGCAGAACACGCTGCGGTAGGTGCTGCTGTCCGGCACCATACCGCGGCACATCATTTCGTTGCATAGCAGCATGCGGAGCACCGCAGTGCTGTAGACACTTCGCATCTCGTCTCGGCACCGACGGGCAACGGTCTTTTGCTCATCGGTCAGATCACCGTAGTGTTCATCGCAGAGGAACAGACGAAGTCCGTCTTCATCAATGGGGTCGGCATGATCCTTGTTCCACGCCCACCGGATGTAGCGTACTGTGTCGTGCGTGCGCTGGAGAACCATCATCGGGTCATGGTCTACAATAAAGTTTGCAAGCTGCTGCATCATGCGCTTTCCTCCTTTTTGTTCTGCCGATTCAATTCGGCCAGCCGTTTCTCTGCCTTTGCCCGCTCTATGTCACGCTCCGCCCGCAGGAACTGCCGCTGATAGTTCAGCTCCAGTGCTTCCTGAATGGGGCGGATGGTGTAGATGAGACTTCCGTTGCGTACGCGGCCGTCCTTTGTGGTGATGGTACTGGGCTCGGTGTGAATAAGCCCCTTCTCCTCCAGACCGGCCACATACTTCCGCACGGTGTTTTCGCTCAGCTGCACCGCCTTTCCGATGGTGCGGTAGCTGGGATGGCACTGGTAGGTTCTGCGATCCTCGCAGCGCAGAAGGTAATTGTAGACGGCGATTTCATGCGAGCTGAGGCCGAGGTTGAACACCTCGTTTGGCACGAGGTAGTAATACTTGTTCGGATCTCGCTTAGGCCAACGCCGGAACATCAGGCATCACCTCCTGTCTGCGCATCTACCCACCGGCGGAACTCTTCTTTGGGTACCACGATGCGGCTGCCTATCCGCAGCGCTGGGAAGCCCGTCTCGTGCATGAGCTCATAGGCGCTGGAGATGGACACGCCCAGCACCTGCGCCACCGTGTTCGCATTGAGGAACAGCGGCAGCTGGTCGTAGTTGGTGAATGTGGATTCTTGCATTGGATTCCTCCTTTATAATTTTTTGTTGAGAGCTGCAAGCAAAAAGCTCCCGCCGAAAAAGTGGGAGCAGTATCCATATTGCAAATTTAGAGCCGCATGATAGAATAGAGACATCAGGAGGTGAGCCGATGCCGTTGGTAAAATACAGGATCTACGAGCTGTCCGCCAGAGCTGTGATCAGCTATGGCAGACAGCAAGATGGTGCATACACCTTTCATCTCAGCGCCGCCGAGACAGAGAAATGCAAATCACTTTCCGCACCCCATGAGCAGGACGATAACGCACTGTTCTATCAGGCCATGTGCGTACTGCACGGCGATGCTTTCACCGGAGCACCTGAAGGGCAGCTGGTGACCGACCTTTCGGATGTCATTTTCTATATGGACTTCTCCGGCATCTTCGACCGGAGCGGCGCCAGAAAGAAACACCTGATCCGGCAGGAGAAGGCCAGGGCCCTGTTCCGTCCCGAAGGTGTCAGCCTGGACTTTGGCTCCGGGGCACATCGTTACCTCGCCTTTGAGCGTTCGGGCAGCATGAGCCGACAGGCGCGGCTGTCCTTCATTCGGGAAGATTTTTATGACGCCGTGCACCGCCGCATCATGATGGATATGACCATCGGTGACTGCCAGCTCAGCAAGCTCTACGCCTACAACGGTCTGATGCTGTCCAGCGGTATCCGTATTGACGGCATCGGTATTGACCGGCCCCACCGGGTGGTGGTCATCGACAATCCTACGCGCACAGAGCGGAATGTCAGCGTCATCACCGTAGAGGACGACGGAACGCAGAGCAGTACCCGCAAATATCACCGGGTGGAGAAAAAAGAGGACATCGAAATCACCTGCTTCGACGGCGAGGGGCTGATCTCAAAAGAATATGCCCGCGTCGTGGATGAGAAGCTGTGCGGGAAGAAAGTCCATACCTCGTTTCAGATCCGTATGCCGTATGTGAAGGGTATGCTGCACGAGGTGGACTTCAAGGACTTCCTGACTCTCTGCGGAACGGACACCATCACCGATCTGTGGGGCATGGAGCATTCCGTCCGAGATGTGGACGTCATCCTCACCAAGAGCATGTTCAAGGGATACGGCTGGCTCACTGCCAGTGGCATGAACTGGGAGGACTACCGGACGGTGTTTCGCAAGTACCGCCATGCGCTGTACATCACCAATGTGAGCAAGGAGAAACCGGAACAGACCACCGAGCTGAACTATCAGTTTCTGACCACCGTTTCCATTCAGGGTGACGAGTTCCGCCCCGCCGATCTGCCGGACGGCTGGGACCACAGCCCGGAGACAGACGAGCGAAATTGGCTCACCAAGCAGACGGAACTGGCGTATTACAATTTCTGCGCCGATGAATCGTTTCGGCAGAATTACTTTCTGGAGAAGTTTGAGCGGGTCAGCTGGTGGGAACGACACCAGGGCAAGGACCAGATCCTTGCCGCCGTGCTGAAAAAGAATCCGAGCTTCATCAACGAACCGGTCTATGCCAAGCGACTGGAGGATGAAGCCGATAAAATCGTGGAGCAGTACGCCGTCGGCCGGTTGATCGTAGCGGGAGACAACCGTTATCTTTCCGGTGATCTTCTGGACTTTCTGGCATTTCTGCTCCCGACTGTTCCGCCGCGCAAACGCAGGCAACGGATGTTTTACAGCACTGTCATGACCGACCACTTCCCGGAGAGTTCCTTCTATGCACCCCAGGCGGCCTATGCCCATGACGACGCCTGCACGCTGCTACGCAATCCGCACATTGCCCGCAACGAGGAGCTACAGCTTTCCTTCTACGACGCGAAGGAAGAGAGAAAGCAGATGCGGCATTACTATTTCGGGCACCTGACGGATGTGGTGATGGTGGATTCCAATATGCTGGCTGCGGAGCGGCTGGGCGGCGCTGACTACGACGGCGATATGATCAAGACCATATCTGATCCGATCCTGAATGCCTGCGTCCGCCGCAACTACAACCTCTACCGCTACGAGAAACACAAATCCCTCACCAACACAGAGAACATTCCTCTGCTGATGATCCCTACGGCCCAGCCCCAAATCCGCAGTGCCGACGACTGGGAGGCACGGTTTGAGACCGTTCGCAGCACCTTCTCCTCCCGCGTCGGTCAGATCTGCAATGCCGCGCTGGATCGCAGCATTATCGCCTACAACGAAAACTCCGACGCCGAGGAGCGGGAGCGCTGCCGGGAGGAGACGGAAACATTAGCCATCCTTACCGGGCTGGAGATCGACTCGGCTAAGAGCGGCATCCGCCCCGATCTGGATGAGTACCTGACCCACAAGACCGTCAAGCGCAGTGCCTTCCTCAAATATAAGACGCTGGCAGAGGAGGCGGAGACCCGGCGCGCCTGGTACGAGCCTACCCATGCGGCCAAGGTAAAGGCGTTTTTCAAAAAGGTGGATTGGGACGAGGTGGACTCCAATGTGGAGCGCCTGCCGTATCTGGCACAGCAGCTGAAAAAGAACACGCCGCGCATCAAGGCAAAGCCCGCCAAGGACGAAGAATTGTTTTCCTTCGCTCGGCAGCCGGACTGGAAGGAACAGCTAAACTCCGATAAGCTGGCGGCAGTGGATGCGCTGCTGCGGGATTGCGATGCCTGCCTCTCCCGCATCCGGGCCTGCCGCGTTCCGTTGAAGGAGAAAAAGCGGAAGAGCGATGTGGAGCGCATTCTATATGCCAGAGGGCAGGAGGATGCATACGATCCTGACGAGCTGTACGCTCTGTTCGGCAGCCTGCCGCCGGAAAAGGTGTCCGCCCTGCTGTATGCCATGCGGGAGCAGGCATGGCACCTCATGGACGAGGATGCGCGGGAGCGTTTCCTGCGGGAATGGCTGCCGGAATTTGAAGATATATACGATTTGCTGACCGATTTCCGCTTCGGCGGCTATCGCATCCTCGGAGACATTGTCTGCGATATGGAGGACGAGAACACCGGCCGGGAGAAAAAGCAGCTGTTCCGTGAAAGCGACTCGAAAGCCTTCACCGCCATGATGAGAGCCTTTGCGGACAAGTCCGCTTCCCGGAGCTACCGTGACGCAGTGACAGCTAAGTGCCGAGAGCTACTGACTACTATCGTGAGACCGACTCTGGCTGTGCGCTATGTGGTGGCCCTCGGCAGGCGTGACCTGCTGTGGGAACTGCTGCCGGGGTATATCGAGAAAAATGTTCTGGAGGTGTGGGATGATTAACGAATGGGAGGAATTCTGCGCGTATACCGGAACGGTTTCCTATACCGCCAGCAAGAAGAGCGACACGACATGGCTGGGCCGCTTCACCTTTGCCACGATCCTGGAATTTGAGGGGATGGCTCGAATTTTGACCATTCTGGCCCGCGGGTATCTGTTCCACGGTAAAGACGGAGCGGTCATTTCGGGTGATCCGCATGATCGGATCGACTACGCCCGCTGTGCGCTCTGCGCCTGGTGCAGTGTGCCAGAGGACGGAAAGCGTGTGCAGGGTAAGGAGTGGCAGTTCCAGACAGACTTTTCGGAGCTGCATACAGAGTTCCCGGAGCTGGTAGATGCGGACGGGGTCGGCTGGTTCCTCCGCCATGTCCTCCGCATCGCGGACTTCATGCTGACGCACCCGGAAAAGGTGCGCAGCACCTCGCTCAAGTATGCGGAGGTCATTCAGTCCAAGTTCTCTGCCGCATGGCGAAGCAAGGTGATGCAGTATCAGATCCCGATTTTTGCCCCCCAAACCAAGGGTGCCTGGACGCTGCGCTTTGATGATGTCCTTGCTGATGCGCTGGAGCTTGGCCCACTGCGCAAAGAGGGACAGGAGCTGCCGCCAGAGCTGACTGAGAAAGTGAAAGCGGCGCTTCCGAAGGAAATTCCATCCGAGGTTGTCTGCACTCTGATCCGCTATTACCTCGCCAACCGGCAGGATGATAGCGAATGGGTCGTCCTGTCGGTGGCAAGCTTTGACGCCTACTTCGGGGACACCAGCTTCAGCAAGAAGTATCTGCCCAAGATCCCTGCAGAAATCGTGGAGCGGAGCAGCGCCTTCGGCATCAGCCGGTATCGGATCACGGAAGAATATCTGCCATAAGGCACAGACAGCGGGACAAGCCTTTACGGCCTGTCCCGCTGCTTTCTCTGTCTGGATCCTGAAAAATGTTTTCTTTGTCTATGGCGGTGCATCCGTTGAGCCGCCGCCTATGCTCTACTCCTCGTCATCATCAGCCCACGAGGAGATCATGTGAATATCCCCGGTGTCCATGTCCATCGCCATGTGATCTCCCATGCGCATCATGAGATTCCCATCGGAGTCCATCGCCATGCTGTCAGAAATGCTCATGGCGAAGTCGCCGTCATCGTAGTCGAAAATGTACTTTGACATACCGTGCACCTCCAATTTTAATCATCGTATTCCGGATAGTCAGGCGCCCACTCGGGCATCCAATGCGCTTTGTTTCTGCGGTTTGCATTGTGAGTTCTCTGGTGCGATCTGTGGTTCGGATTCATCTGATTGGCCCGATTGTCAGCGTCAGCTTGATATGCCTTGTTATTGGGATTATGCAGATTTGCCCAGTGATCCAGTTGTGCTTTGGTATGTGTTTTTCCTGATACCTTTCCCATAATCAGCCTCCTTTCTGAACCGAAAAAAGCCCACGCACTTTGCTTCGTGCGTGGACTGCGATCATCCGGAAGACCGCTTTGCACGCAACAAAACAAACCCGACGAAAGAACACTTTCTCCGGTTCGATTTTGTGGTGCAAAGCATCGAAACAACAGGGGGACAACGACAGTCAACCAGCAAACTGCTTTCTCAATTCCATAATGAGAATTTGATTGGAATCAATAGTTTCGAGGATTTACTCATTTGTCCGCTAAATTGTCTATATCACTACATAGGTTCAATATGATTCGTACTCTCATGATACGAATGGTTGAAGCTTAGGATAGTCCAACAATTCAGCATTAACATGGTAACATAAATCGAAATCAAATGCAATAGGCAACTGCAAATTGAGAAACGATACTGCCGATTTCCGCGGTTTCTATTACAAATCCCCACACTATCGCCCCGCAAGCAGGTGCGCACATGAGTTCTTTCATCGTGCGCCGGATGGCGCTTTTCAATTCCACACCGACAAAAAAAGTGGTTGGTATCACATTTTGATACCAACCACTTTTCGGTGCAGCAGCTTTCGTAATCAAGCAGCTTAACCGCTCCCAGCAGCTCCTGTTTCAGCCCATGCTCCCGATTTTATTGCCATTTTCGTACATATCCGCGGCATACTCGCGGTGATTCGGCCCCTCGTATGGTACCCAACCAAAGCCCGGAATATAGACCTCGTCGCCGGGCTGCAGTTCTATGGTCGGCTGCGGTGCGGGAGGCGCAGGCTCCGGCTGCGGCGTTTCGACCGCAGGCATCGGCTCTGCCGGTGTGGGGACAGGAACGGCGCCAAGCTCCTCGTCCGGCTCTGCCCGCGGCGTTTCCGTATTTTTCTTTTCTGCCGTTGTCGCAGCATCCGCTTTCGGGGCAGTTGCGGCGTGCGTTGGTATTGGGGCGGGTCGTTCCTCCCGTGTGTCTGGCTGCGGCCACACAGCGGCACACAGGGCCAAGCAAGCGGTGATCACAGCTGTCACGATGCGCTTCTTCATTGTTCATCATCCTCCTTTTTGAGCGTAAAACGAGCGCCCGGTTTCTCTGCCGCTTGGCAGCGCGCCGGACGCTCATCGTCATAGTGATTCAATTCTGCGGACAGCCGCCACGCCAGCCGAAATCCGGAGATGAAGCTGTCGAGCGAAGTGTCCTCCGAAATATGGTCCTTGGCATCGATGATCTTCAGCACCCATCGGCGCTCCGGCTTGCCCAGCGCCTCAATGAGCGCGCGGTGGCATTCCTCGATTTCCCGCTTCGTCGCCGCCAGCTCCGGCGGGGTGTAGAAGCAGTCGTACAGGTCCTTCAGCAGTTTCTTCATGTGCTCGCCTCCTTGCAGCACAAACATATATCACAAGTCCGCAGGAATAGCTACTAAAAGATTTGGGAAAATAGGGGCTGAAACGCATAGTTTCAGCCCCTATTGAGGATGCGGGGTACCCGTGGTGCGGGCTCCCGAACCATCGGGTATGCACCCCCTGATGGCTTGGGAAAGGGCTTGAATATCCCGCCCCGGCAATTGATGAGAGACAAGTTGCAGTATAGCATAGAAGGTATATGTTGTCAACTGGACATACCTTTACGATATGTACCCCTCGCCGTGGTCGTGGCGAGGGTGAGAGCTTATTGCGCCATGGGCAGTTCATAGGTAGCGCATTCGTCGATGCTGTCGATACCATTCAGGAACTGCTCCACATTAATGTTGAATTCAATCTTGACCCTATAGTCCCGGAACACCGAAACCTTCTTGATGATGTAGCCGCAGATCATTTTCTTGACCTCCATCGGGCTTTCATCAAAAATCTTGGACCAGGACACGATCCGGTTGAACTCGGCCTTCATCTCCTCGATCTTAGAGTTTCCATCATTCAGTTCTGCGGTAAGGGTCGTGATTCGTTCACTGGTGGACAGTACCTTCTGTCGGGTATCCTCCAGCATTTCAGTCAGCACATCTTGCGGCAGGGCGCTTTTCCCTTGGATCGCCTTCAGCACCTCGGACTTGAGGGATTCATATTCCTTATTGGCCTTGGTGTTTTCGGCTCTGGCCCGCTGCAATTCCGAGCGTATCATTGCCATCTGCTTTTGAACCGCACTTCCCACAATCATGTCGTTGGAAGCTCCCTGCATCTTGTCGAAGACCTGATGCAGCACCTCAGTGACGATCCCGTCCAGAATGTGCATTGTGTATCCAGTCTGTCCTGTACATTCCTGACGGCGCCGGGTCTTGTTGTAGCATACATAGCGAATACGCTTTTTATGGACCGGCGTCCCATCCGCAAGGCGGGTGGTTGTCCCGTTGGTAGTGAGCACCAGCCGGCCTCCGCAGTGGCCGCAGAAGATGTTCCCGGAAAGCAGGGATTGGCCTGCGGTATTCAGCGGTACTGTGCGCCGCTCTTTCCGCTCATTGGTCCGCTCCAGCATCAGTTTCTGCGCCAGGTCGAATTGGTCTGGGGCGATGATCTGGAGGGCCTCAAAGGGGCCGGCATAGGTTTCTCCGCTCCGAAGGATTCCCTTGTAGAGCGGGTTGTGCAGGATGCCCCCCACACTGGCGTCGTGCCAGTTTTGTCCCTTCCGGTTTTTGATCCCGTGGTCGTTGAGGAAGTTGGCAAGGCGCCATCTGCCGTAACCGGACGAAATGCAGAGGTCAAACATCATCCGGACGACTCTGGCCTCGTCCTCATCAATGACCAGCATGTACACCTCATGTTTGCGCTTGTTGAGGATGCCGCTCTTTTCCAGCCGGTACCCGTATGGTGCGTTTCCACCGCGGAACCGGCCTTCCTCTACCATCTGGCCAAGGGCCGTTTTGGTGCGCATCGAAGTTTTCTGGCTCTCTCCATCGGCCTGCCAGAAACGGATATAGTTGGTCAGGCGGTCCGTGTGGGACTCAAACCGCTGCTCTCCTTCCTGTACGCTCCAGACGCGGACGCCCTTTTTAGTAAACCACTCCACAACGAAGGGTGTTTCATCTGACTTGCGGCCCAGTCGGTCGAACATGAAGACAAGCAGAATATCGAACTTGCCCTGCTCTGCATACTTCTTGATGAGCTGCAGTTTATCACGGTCATCGGCGCTGACTTTATAACCGGATACGCCAGTTTCCTGCTCCTCGCCCACGATGACCCAGCCCATTTTCGCCGCAAAATCGTGGCAGGCTTTTCTCTGCATAGGGATGTCTGCCTGGTTGTTTTCATCGTGATCGACCTGCTTGTTGGTGGAAACTCTGTATAAACAATAAACTCTTTCAGCCATTGATATCCGTCCTCTCATGTTTTTTGTGTGAGAGGGCGGACACCCAATTCATTCTATTCGATTATCAAGGTTCCCGGCTTTTGCCATACCCATTATCTCACACTACGGCCAGAATAGCCAGGGGAATTGATAATCTTTTTATAAACAAATCTGCAGTAAATGGGCTGGTGTGTTGGGTTATCCTGTACTTTGCTCAAAGTTTTTGGGCCTCATCAGTCTGCCAAAAGCGAATGTAGTCAAGCATGCGTTCTGCATCAACGCCGTCTATGATCTCTCCCTCATAGACGCTCCAAACATGGATGCCCTTCTTGGTAAACCACTCTGCGATGAATGGGGTTTCGTTGAGATTGCGTCCCAGCCGGTCATACATAAAGACCAGCAGGATATCAAACTCACCCTGCTCAGCAGCCTTTCTAATGCGCTTTAACTTAACAAGGTCATCAGTGCTGACTTTATAGCCGGACACGCCGATCTCCTGCTCCTCGCCAACAATGTTCCAGCCTTTTTTCTCTGCAAAATCGTGGCAGGCGTTCTTCTGCATGAGAATGCTTTCCTGATCCTTACCTCTGTATAAGCAATAGACTCTTTCAGCCATTTTACTGACCATCCCTTCATCAAATCTTCTGAATGCAAGACCTTCAGCAAGTCGTTCTATTTCTGGGGCATTGCATAGGCGCTCAGGAGAGCCTGCTTTACTAATACAGCAACTTCAGGATTTTCTTTTTCTGCAAAGCAGAGAGTGACCTTATAGCCCTGAACCGAGATATGCATTTCAGGCTTTTCTTCGTCGATTCTGAGTACCCTGTTCATAGTAATCCTCCTAAAAATAAAGCATCGGCTATCCTAAAAAGATAGCCGATGCTTTTCAATTTCTAATTGTAACTGCTTAGTGGCGATAGTCCTTTTACAGAGTAGGTTCGATTGACTGCATACCGATTTCCTGTACTTGGACGATATCCAATGTTGGCAGAGCCTTCAGATAATTCTCTACATTCCAGTATTGGACCCCATTTTCCATCTGCGCATCTTCGCCGCGGTACAGGATATAGCGCCCATGGATGGGACCAAACCGCCGTTCCGTCCTCTGGCATTTATCCTCATCGACGAGGTGCCGGTATTGAAAGGGAACCTGTTTGCTGCTGTGTTTGATTTCAAAGATCTCACAGGAGTTTTCTTTCTGGTCATAGATGACCATGTCAAACTCGCCAGCCTCAAACTGCAGTTTGAAAACACGGTGATCCTTGTCGGCCGCCTTCATGGTTTCCAGCAGCACAATATCTTCCATCATCCGGCCACGGACTTCTTCAAGGATGCGGCCCGTGATCTGCGTTTTATCATATTCGCTGAGCGCCGAGAACTGCTCATCCTTTAACAAGGAATGGATAAGGGCCTGGGCCTGACAATATCGCATTCCAGGCTGTGTGAAGAGAATATGTTCCACTGGTTCAATTCCGGGGTCCGCCGATTCAATGGGACAATCCACAATCAACTCCAACGCGGTAAGATATTGCTTAATCTCTATGATGTGAGCAGTTGTGATACCGATGGACTGCTCCTCCTTGTTCCGGATATCCAGCAGTTCCATCAAACGCTGGGTGACCGCCTCTGTATCAATGGCATCCAGCGCCTCTGTGCGCTTTTCGGGGTCACGCTCTTTCCGCAGATTTGCGGCAGTGAGCCGCAGGTCATGGGAGAGAAAATCATCGGTCAGCACTGAGATCAGGAATCGGTGGTTCATATCCTCTATGATCCGGTTGATGGCGCTGGTCAGCTCTCCAGCTTCATACAGAGAGTACAGGTGGCGGAAATGCCCGCCCGACTCGTAGCAGGCCAGGGAGTGCTGGATGTTCTTGCAGATTGCCGTGTCGATGTATCTTCGGGTGGACTCGTCATCCCGGAAGGATGCATCCTGAGCATTCACATCTTCATCGTCAAAGGCCAGCTCTCCGGCGCGTAGTGTGCCGCCATATCGGATGTACTCATCAATGCTGTCGATCCCGAGCAGACGGCTATACTCCCGATATGGGATGAAGGTCGTGTGGATGGACTTGGCCCGGTCATACAATTCTTCATCCATTGCCAGCCAGAAGCCCAGGGAGTCCGTACCAGACAGGACGATCTTCATTCCCATGGTGGCGAACACATCGGAAAAGAGGGCAGCCGAGTCAATAAAGTCTTCCATCAGCGTGACCTCGTCGATGAACACATATCGGAATCCCGCGTTAAACAACTTCTTGAGATCCCGGTTCATCATCGCCATATTGTCAGTCCTGCGGGCTTTGATGTATGCGATACGGCTCAAGTCCTCCTTTGTCATTCTGCCAATGGCCTGACGGAGCATGGTGTTTTTTCCAGTCTGGAGCAGGCCAAAGAGCAGACACACGCGGTCATGACTTCTGCCGTGGAGGTACATCTCCAGTTGCTCAAAGCAGTCGCGTGAGGCCAGTGCCTTTGATTTCTGCGCAACGGCAGCCAGTTCTTTGCCGATGGTTATATCGGTTTCGACACCTGATATTGATATGCTTTTCGGGCTGCTTCCACTCACTTATGCGTCACCTCCTCGCCAATCACGCCCTGATATGTTACCGCTTTCTCAATTCCATTCTTCCGCCAGAAGGAAGTCACGGATATTCCGGTGCTTGATCCCGTTCCTGCTCATGTCAAACTCGTCGAGGGATACGACATACTTGGGGAAATTGTCCTGGATGCCATCGTATGCACCGAACTCCCGTTTCACCGTATCTTCAGAGGCCAGCAGGTATGTTACCTGCACATAGAGTTTTTCTCCTCTTTTTTCGCATACAAAGTCAATTTCTTTTTCTCCTGCTCTGCCTACTGTGACAACATAACCCCGTCGCAGCAGTTCCATGTAGACAATGTTTTCGAGGATCAGGTTGATGTCCTTCATGTTCCCGCCGAACACAGCCTCCCGAATACCGTGATCCGCAATATAATACTTTTCGTTGGAGGCCAGTATCTGCTTGCCCTGCAGGTCCTGGCGCTTTACCTGATAGAAGAGATATGCGTCACAGCAGTACCGCACATAGTTCAGGATGGTTTCTGCCGCGACAGTCCGCTGCTCATTTTTGAAAAACTTAGCCAGAGAGGACGCTGAGAAAACTGTTCCGACATTTGCGGTCATATACGCAATGATGCGCTCCAGCAAATCAATATCCCGAATCTTGTTCCGTTTTACGATATCTTTGAGCTGCACAGAATTGAATAGATCTGTGAGATACTGCCGGGAGGGTTCTTCCTCATACCGGAGGTTGGCCAGATAGGGCATTCCTCCGGCCAGCAGATATTTTTGAAAGCATTGCTGGATCGAATCGCTTGGTGCAATTGTGTGGTACAGTTCCAGGAATTCAGCGAAGGAGAATGGGTAAATCACAAACTCCACATACCGTCCGCCAATATAAGTGGCCAGTTCACCGGACAGCAGTTTTGCGTTGGAGCCCGTAATGTAGATATCGCAGTCCAGCGCCACTCGCAAAGAATTGACGCACTTTTCCCAGCCCTCTACTTCCTGGATCTCGTCAAAAAACAGATACGCTTTTCCCTCGATGCCCTCTGCCCGTTTTATGATCTCATCGTGCAGAGCCGTTGCGGTCTGCAGATGGGAGTACCGCATATCTTCAAAATTGATTGAGATCATCTGAGACGGGGCAACACCAGCCTCCGCCAGTTCCTCTTTGATCAGTTCCAGCATCACCGACTTACCGGAGCGGCGAATGCCGGTCATTACCTTAATCAGTTCGCCCCCAATGAAGGGACGGATGCGGTTCATATACAGTTCTCGTTTGATCATGATTGGAACGCCTCCTTTCTATCGTTGACCTCAGTATATCCCATTTACAACTGAAAATCAACTGATATAATCTAATTTTATCAGTTATAACTTATAAAATTAGTCGTATGTTGGCGCAAACACTGTACACAGCTTTTCAATTTCTCTCAAAGAAGCCCCCGAATGCACTCACTTTCCAGTTCAACGATGTCGCCTATCGGTATCCTTAAGCCATCAACCAGAATCAATACCTGATCCGCCTCATGGATTCTTTTCAGCCTCCCGGTTGATACGATATACCGGCCGCCGTCTTTCTTTGCGTCGGGCTGGAACCAGGTCACCGTGATTTCCGGCCGCTCTTTGATCCGCTCCAACAGCAGTTGCTGTTTTGAGTCCAAGGCAGCCCTGGCATCCTCGTCCAGTTCCATGCGCTGGTCGGTCAGCCGGGCCGTTTCCACAAGGGCGGCGCTGTGGCCGGACAGGGCCGCAAAGGGTGCGAACTGGGCCGCACGGTCTGAGAGCGGCATCCTCGGGTGCTTGGCTGAGGTAGGATGCGGCAAGTTGATGATATCATCGTATGGTCCGGTCATGCTTTGTGACCTCCGATTTGGTTGTTTCTCTCCCTGGCTGTGGCGCCGTCCTCCAGATTCAGTCCTTTGAGGATGGCATTCTTGCCAAAACGCTTTTTGATGTCCAGCATGGTTTCCTGGAGTTTTCTCTCCCGTGCATGGGCAGTGTCAGCCTCTTTTTTCTGCTTTTCCTTTGCCGAGTAGTCCGTAAACAGGTCAATCTGCTCCGGCAAATCCTCCGGCACAGAAGACTCGTCCAGCAGGTGATTGGCGCAGAGGGTCAGCCGGCGGGCCAGCAGGGTTTTATCTACGATCCGGTCATACAGGCTGGTGGCTGCCTTGAGCAGCTCCTCGCCGGAGGAAGTATATCCGTCCAGATTGACTGTACCATGAGCATGCTTGGGAATTTTGCGCCCATAGCGGTCCGTGGTGACCTCTCCGGTGTAGACTGTACCCTTGAGGTTTTCGATGTCATAGCCTACTGTGAGGACCAGTTGGTTGGTCGCAAGCCGCTTATCTACCAATTCCAGCGCCAGTGCATCGGCCATCTCCTGGATGACCAGCCTTGCCTTTTCAAATGGGTATGGGTACTGCAGAATCTGCCCGGAGACGATGCTCTTGTTTTCTGGTTTGTATGCCTTAATGTCCGCAATGGTGCAGGGTTCCCAGCCCCAGGCATGGTCGATGAGCAGTTCTGCGTTGACACCAAACAGTTTATAGAGCAGTTCCTCGTTGTGATAATCTGTAGGCTGCCCGATAGAACACCGGGCAATATCTCCCATGGTGTACAGGCCGTTGGCTTCCAGCTTGGCGGCATAGCCTTTTCCCACCCTCCAGAAGTCGGTGAGCGGACGGTGGGTCCAGAAGGAGCGGCGATAGCCCATCTCATCCAGTTCTGCGATGCGGACGCCGTATTCATCGGCGGGGACATGCTTCGCGCCAATGTCCATGGCGACCTTGGCCAGATACAGATTCGTCCCAATGCCCGCCGCAGCGGTGATACCGGTCGTCTGCAGAATGTCGAGGATGATTTTCCGGGCAAATTCACGGGCCGACAGATGGTAGGTCTGCAGGTAGCTGGTGGCGTCGATGAACACCTCATCGATGCTGTATGGGTAGATGTCCTCCGGCGCCACATGCTTGAGGTAAACACTGTAGACGCGGGTGCTCCAGTCAATATAGTGGGCCATCCGGGGTGGAGCCACGATATAGTCGAGGGCCAGGGAAGGATTTCGCCGTACCTCCGGGTCGTGAGAGGAAGCGCTGGTGAACTGCCGGCCAGGGGTATTCCGCTGCCGTTGGGCATTGACCTCCTTGACCCGTTGGATCACCTCAAACAGCCTGGCTCGACCGGAAATGCCATAAGACTTCAGGGAAGGTGTGACCGCCAGACAGATGGTCTTTTCAGTGCGGCTCAGGTCCGCCACCACGAGGTTGGTGTCCAGTGGATTCAGCCCACGCTCGATGCACTCCACACTTGCGTAAAACGATTTTAGATCACAGCAAATGTAGGTTCGCTCCTTCATGCTTCGGTCACCCCTTCCTCTTTATCTTCCGACGCATTTTCAAAGCCATTATAGCACATTTGTTCTGGTTGTTCTATTGTGAAAAAACACCATCTTGTACCCATTGGAAAACCAGCACAGAATGCTGTGATTTCTAAAGCGATATGCCTCCATCTTTCTGCCGCAACTGTAAAAGAGAGCCGCCAGTCTGGAAACCGGCGGCTCTCTTTTGTCAGTCATTTTTTCTCTCTGCTTGTTCCTCCAGGGCAAGGAAATGGTCGAAGTCGCTTTCAAACATGCGATCCTGCACAATCCGGTATTTTTCAAACTCGCTCTCTGCGAAGGCTTTGGCGATCTCATGCGTCACCCGGCCGGTGTCGTGGAGGATCTCATGCTCATTGAATTCCAGGAAGCGATTCAGCCGCTGTGACCAGTCCTGCATGGTCATAGGGATATGGCGGCCTGCCTGGTATTCCGCATAGTCCAGGTACATGGTCACAATGCGTTCCAGCGCCTGCAGTTCCTCTCTGGAAAGATAGTTCTTAGCAATGGACACATCATACTTCTGTATTTTTCCGTTTGGATACTGCTCCCAGGAAGTTAAGCCCATGTGAGGTTTTTCAGCGTTGGCTCGCTCCACAATCAACTCCGCCGCAGTATGACGGTGGATCGCCCAGTGGAGTTTGTTCTGTACCTCGGAAAAAAACAGGCGTGTGGTTTTGGCTGATTTATCATAATCCAGAGCCGTGGCGTAGATGTCGGTGATCTTTTGGTAGAACTTGCGTTCAGACATCCGAATCTCCCGGATCTGCTCCAGAAGGTGGTCGAAGTATTCCTTGGTAAGTACACTACCCCCGTTTTTCAACCGGTCACTGTCCATGGCCCAGCCCTGAATGGTGTAGTCCTTAACGATGGTATTGGCCCACTTGCGGAACTGGACCGCCCGGTCATTGTTGACCTTGAATCCAACCGCAATGATCATCTGCAGATTGTAGTGCTTCACCTGGCGGCTAACCTGACGGGAGCCCTCAGTTTGAACTATCCGGAAATTCCGGATAGTTGCCTCCTCTGTCAGCTCACCATCCTCATAGATCTTCTGGATGTGCTCATTGATTGTCCGAACATCCACATCATAGAGAGCCGACATCATCTTCTGGGTCAGCCAGATATTCTCATCCTCATAGCGCATTTCCATGCTCTCTGTACTGTCACCGGTAGCGGCCACAAAGGTCAGGTATTCCGCTGCGCTGGATCGGATCGCCTGTTCTTGTTTATCGTTCCGCACTGCAACGCCTTCTTTCTTCTGTATCAATTCCATATTGGGCCAGCAGTTTCCGAGCTTCGGCTTCTCCCTCCGGTGTGATGAGGGCGGGATAGGTTCGCCCGGCAGCGTTGATCAGCCCTTCCTCTGAAAGTTTGTTCAGCAGGTCGTGATCATAGCCCTTCCAGCATCGGCGGACAAGGGGATACTTTTCCAGTTCCTTTTTCTTGACCGCCCGCATTTCCGGTGTATCCCGTTCCTCCCAGGAGGTCAGGTACATCAGCATGAGGGTCAATTCCCGAATGGTTTTCTTCTGTTTTTCCGGCATTAGCCTGTCCTCCAATCTTTTTGACTTACTACCATCATATCACAGGACGGGCTGTTCGTCTATTCCACAATCATTCCGGGATATACATCGGACCACTCCGTATGCGTCATTACTCCGCTGCTGGGAGCGCAGTGGGCGAGAACGCAGTCCGCTGTCCAGTTGACCCATTCCGAGTTCACCAGAGCCTCTTGGTATTCCTCAGTCCAGCCACGGACTGTATTATGGACTTATTACATCATCATTCCTGTACATATTTCTTCGCCTGTTTCATCTTCCGCACCCATCATTCCTATAAAAGAGGACTCCATATACTCGTCATAAGCCCGTGCGTATCTCTCGTACTTCTCACCGCCGGTTTCTTTCAGAACGGTTTCATCAAATGTCCATAAAGGGTAGGAGCAGAACCCACTTTCTTTGTAGAGCCCAGTATCTTTAGCAAATCCACGATTGAGCAGCTGCGGCGCAAAGGGACAGTTGTTTATATCGACATATGCACTGTTTTTCAAGCCAATAAATTCTTCAAAAGATTTTGTAAGAATAGCGAACTGTTCTTTCTCATCTGCTCCTTGGATAGGCATATCAAGAACAATCGCAAGGCCAGGCAGTTCTTTGCCCATAAAATCATAAACCGTGTACAATTCCACCCTCGGCTCCAATATAACGGGCGTCTCAAAATAATCTTTAATTTCAAATGTCATTTTTTCCTCCTGATAACAAAATATCACCTATGCTCTACCATATATGTAAAATCGCTTTTTCCCTTTGTGTAGCCTATCTCTTTGCTCATTTGGCGTCTTCCACTCCGTTCAGAATAAAAGACCAGGGAATGCTGGTTACCCACTCCCTGATCCATTGCGATTAAAAACCCAGTTCAGATATCTTTTCCCACTGGAGGATGTATTTCTGATCTATGATTCGATTCTCATGGTAATGGCCGAAAAACCAGTAGGCGAATTTACACCGCTGGCTGACCATTTCAAGAAAGTCCGTCAGTTCATCCGTTCCATAGGATGGATTGATCTCCTGCACCACACCGCTGGGAGCGCAGTGGGTGAGAACACAGTCTACCGTCCAGTTGACCCGTTCCAAGTTTGCCAGGGCTTCTTGGTACTCCTCCAAGCTGGGCATCTCCTCCTCCCACCAGCTCACGCCTTTGACCCGGAACATGGACCGCATCCGGCGCATCAGCCAATACTGGCGCTCGAAGTCCGGAGCGGCGGGATCAAGGATTCCATCCTGAATATCATGGGAGGCCGCACCGCCCATTGTGAACCAGGCGAGGCCGCCGAAGTCGAAGACCTGTCCCCGCATAAGGTGCAGGACATGCTCCCGCACAACATGGACCCGTCCGCCATTCCATTCTTTTTCTGGTAGAGTGTTCAGCAAGTCAAAATTCTCATGGTTCCCATCCACGAACAGGGTGGTGAAGGGCTTCTTGTTCAGCCAGTCCAACCAATATTGATCTTTCTGGCTTCCATCCCACAGTCCTCCAAAATCACCCGCGATGACCACATAGTCCCCCCGGCTCATCTCCTTCTGCTGTGGGAAGTATTTGCTCCCAAAGCGTTGGAAGTCGCCGTGAGTATCACCCGTAATATAAATTGCCATTCCATCGCACCTCGATTTACAGGGTCATTTGCTGCTGCCCTGGCAGTGGGGAGCTAATTTCTGCATCGGTTGCCGTGCGGACACCAGGACCGTTCCTGGTTTTCGTTGTCACCAGCAGGCCATCTTGAACAAGCTGCTCCATCAGTTCGCCCACGAAGCGGTTGGCAAGATTATGCTTGCCTTCTTTATCACAGAGCCTGTGTACAGAGAACTTTTGAGCGACATTTAAAGCAACCGGGCCTGTGATATACAGGTTTTTCCGTTTTGTCCGGCACCGTTCCAGAATTTCATGTGTGATCTCCTCGCGCTTGGTCTCCAACTGTGCCAGATATTCCTCATCGGTAATATCCCAATACCTCTCGTAGCAGTCGAAGCCATAGCAGCAGAACGATTTCGCATCCTTCAGTAGTTCTTGGATGGCTGGGATCTCGTCCATCTCTATAATACCACTAAAGTTCATCGGATGCAGTATAACTCCTGCCAGCCTTTCGTAACGGTATCAGATGTGCTGTCCCCACCGGGCTGTAGATCCCAGCCCGCACTCTGGAACAGGCTGCGGCTTTCTTCATGAAATTTGGCGGCGTCAGTCTCAGCCGGCCAGCCGGAATCGAACTGATAGCGGCTGCGAATCCGGAAGTAAACTTTTCGGTACTCCACTCTTGCTTCACCTCGTTTTCCTATTCCCAAGTGCTTTTTCAAACAATACCACAAGTAAGGCGGCAACATCTATTCACCAATACCAACAGAATAAATGTTCATAAATTGACCTATTCTACCGATATCCTTCCACCAGACCGACGCTGACCCCAAGCGCCCAGTCAATCTGTTTCATCTCGGAGGTGTCCAATGCTCCAACGCGCTCTCTGAGCCTGGACTTATCAATAGTGCGAAGTTGCTCCAAGAGGATAACGGAACCACAGCTCAATCCATTCGCTTGCCTATTCAAACAAACATGTGTAGGCAGCCGCGGTTTTCCCATCTTGCTGGTGATGGGGGCTGCGATCACTGTGGGGCTGTGGCGGTTGCCTACATTGTTCTGCAGAATGAGTACCGGACGGATACCACCTTGCTCAGACCCGATGACTGGCCGCAGGTCAGCATAGTAAATGTCACCACGGCTGATTTCCTGTCTGCAATATGTTTTCACAGAATACACCTCCTCAGCATATTGGGCTTAATATCACAAAAATAGGGACCGCCTCCGCATCTCCCGCATCTGGTTGGAATGGCTGCTCATACGGCATGTTCCGGTCAGTAAACGGGTTTTGGACAGAAGCGATCCCCATAGCTTCTGATATTAAGACTTCACATTTGTGTTGTCTTTCTTTGGCGCTTGTATTCGACACTACTTCCCCAAGCGCAGGAGCCTGTGCCATTGGCATCAGCTCCATAGGGCGACCATCTGAACCGCGGCTGGCTTCACCGCGTCATGGGACTCTCACCCCCGGCAGGATCTCTGTCGGCCGCCCTCATTGCTTGATCCCCATTTCGGTGGGGGCTGTGACTGGACGGAAGTATCATTATCCCTGGCGGAGTCATTGCGATACAGCTTGCCACAGGCTGTTTTTTGGACGGATGGACCCGCTTAGCACCTTATTTGGCCGTCGTTGATAGAGGGGAAATCCGTCAGGCTGTCATAACCGAACAAAAATGTATAGGTGACTTCGTTTGCAGCCTGTACCAGAACCTCTACAGATGGTTTTCGCGCATCCTCCAGCGTCGCTTGCCCCTGTTCAGCAGGGGCCCCGTCAGGAAAGTATTCAGACAATCGGATATTCGGTTTTCAAGGAACAAGTGAGAAGCATTTCCTTCTCGCTTGTATAGGGGAAGGTGTCGGCATTTTAATAACCCTCCAATTTCAATTTTCTAAAAGTTTTTTCAAAGACTTGAGAATACGGACTTTCCGTTTATGCACTGCAGGCTGTGAAACGCCAATCTCTCTTGCATAGTCAAGTTCACTTTGTCCCTTAAAAAACAACCCCTGTACCAATGCCTGATCCGCAGCAGGCAACGCTGAGATCGCTTGGTACAGGGCCTCTTTCTTTATTTGTTCAAGGATGATGTGTTCCGGAGTGTTGATGGCGTCAATAAACTCCCGGAAATTTTCATAGGCGCCATCCTGACTTCCGATCATCCCACTCGTCTGGATCTCATGGTCAAAAAAGCTCTGATCATTGTCCTTGATATTCCACCGGGTTCTGCAGTAAGTGCGATAGACCTCCTCTGTCACTATGACTTCCTCATATTCCTGAGTGCAGGTGTTAAAAACAATAAGGGTAAACTTCCCGTTGGATTCCATGTGCCTTTCCTCCAAATTTCAAGATTTTGATGGCGAATCAAAATCTTGAAATCAGGGGTACTTGGCGATATAAGCCTCCCAGCCCATGCCGGCCCTCCCAGTGCCGGGCAGAAAAATAGCCGGGGACGCATTTCTGCATCCCCGGCCGATCCCCGCCGCCATATTGCGGCAGGAATACAGAGGGCCGGGACACTTTACAGCGTCCCGGCCCTTGTCAGCTGGTCCTATTCATTTTTGCGCATACCTGCCACTGTACTGAGTATAGCAGAGGCAAAGTCGGAAGGGAGTAGGGATTTCGTCGGTTTTTCATCGGGAATCAGTCGGGATAAAGTCGGGGCATCTCCAATTCTTCCTGAAGTTCCGGCACAGCATAACCAAAAAGGCAGAGGGACAATAAGAAGATCGCCTCGCGCTTTCGGTCATAGAATACGCTTCGCTCCATATTCAGCTCATCCAGCAGTTCCTTTTCTGTGCTGTTGAAACGGTGGATAAATTGTTTGGTCAGGATCTCATAGTAAAGTTCACCCCGGTCAGGGTATCGTTTCAAGCGGAGAAGGGCACGGTCGATCACATCCACCAGCATCCGGTTTTCCATCACACAGCAGACCCGTTCCTCAAACTCCTGCAGATCCATATCCGGGGCGAAACTTTGCAGATAGATAAGCCCGGTATCAGCGTCCTGAGCGCCCAGCTCCCAGGCGTACTCATGCAGTTCCTCCACCCGCTCACTGAGGACCCACACCACATCCCGGTAGATTTTCAAAATCAGCTTTACCCGGTGATAGGCCAGCTGGCTGTCAAATCCAAGGGTCGCCATCTGCCTTTTACATTTCTGCACAGTGGAGCTTTCTTTTCTCATGCCATTCTCCTCCTCCCGTGTTCGCTAAACTGCGAACAAAATGCATATAACAAAGCCTGTGAACATTGGTGCGGCTGCGCCCCTCTCTTAGGAGGGGGGCTTGCCGTACCAAACTTATATGAGATTGCGTGTTTCCAACCGAATACGCATGGCCTGCTTGGAGACTTGGAAGATCTGAGCCATTTCCGCAACCAACTGCTCATTGCTCCTGCCTGCACGCAAACGGTAAAAACTTCTTTTGATTTGCGGCAGGGGCATGAGGAGAGCAGTAGCCAAAGCATCCGCCTGCCATTCGACCAGACCGTGGCTTTCATCCAAAGATGTTTTTCCTTCATAGGCAGCCACATCGCCTGTGCCGGAGTACAGCTTCTGGTGCAGGACCCAGTGCCCCAATTCGTGAGCACAGGTGAACCGCAGCCTGCCGAGGAGCCTGTCCACACAAAGCCGCTCCTCCACCAGGATTGTTCCGGCCTTGACTGCAATCAAACGGTAGCGTTTTTCATCTTGGTCGTATAAAATAGCCGCTCCTTCATCAAAAATCGTTTCCCCAAGGATGCTCCCGTTTTTGCGTAGGCAATGATATTCCAGAGTTAGATCAAACTTGGTCTCTATGATAGTTTCAATGGGAACTGCCTGGGGAGGCCCGTCCAACAAAGCGGGATCATACTCTTGCAGGATCTTCCGTCCAATGGTTTCAATTGCGTCCAATCGATACTTTGGTACAGACAAGAAAATCCCCCCTTAGTTCTGGCGGTTCTGTAGCATTTCCATAAATGCCTTCCATTCCTCATCGGTAGCATCTACTTCCTTTGCCACTCTCAATGCTGCGCGGACGATGTCATGCTGGCGGATATAGTCAGGCAGATCGGCCGGAACCGTCTGCCTGGAATCTGCGGCCAGATCCAGCAGCATTTCATGCTCCTGCTTATCCAATTCCAGAAAAGAAGAGATCCGCTCTACAAATGCTCCCTCTGGCGCTGGCCGGCGACCCTGCTCAATATCACACAGGTACCCATTGGAGATACCGAGGTGTTTCGCGGTATCCCGGAGATTTAATTTGGCCTCTTTGCGCCGTGTGCTGATGAAAGCTCCAAAGGTCACTGGTCTCCCTCCTTCATAGAGTTTCGCTGGTTTGCGAACATCTTGTTTATATTATAACTGGCACATCTGTTCGACACAAGGGCAAAAAAGAAAGCAGAGGCCAGGTGTTAAAATTCCATAACACCTGGTCCCTGTTTTAGAGAAACCTGTGGGCGATCCGCTTCATTTCTTCCACACACTCATGAGGTGCTATGATCTGAATCCCGCCCATAAATTTGAATACCCATCCGTAAAAGGTGCCGCTTGGGTCGACTTCAATGTTTGCCGTAAAGTGTTCCTCGTCATATGTGCGGGTTGGTACAGCTTCTCCATAATGGTCTATGATGGTTTTCATCAGCTTGTTCTCACAGAGCAGTTCAACAGAAACTGTGCGGTCAGCAGCAAACATATCAACGATCTTGTTGGTGTAGCCCGCCACATCAAAGTCTTCATCGGGGGTAAAGCCGGAGGGAAGTATCTTGATCCCCGACAGACGGTCTACTCGAAAGTGGGCCATCCGCTGGTGTTTGTGAGAAAAGCCAATCAGGTAATAGTGGTCATTCTTCCATTCCAAAGCGTAAGGGTCCAGTTGATAGAGATAACCGCCATGTTTGAGAACTCGTTTTTTCTCGGGCGTATATTCATAATACTGGAACTGTATCTGCCGCTTTTCCAAGATTGCCGTTTGGATGGCATCAATGATGTAATAGACTTGCTCATTGTCCGGTTTCACCCGGCTGGACAGGCTGGCGAGCTGCCGAAGCTGCTCTGCCTGATGTGTGCTGGTCAGACGGCATAATTTCTGTACCAGTTCCTCGGATTTCCTGGCAGAAATGATCTTCGAGGATGCTACTGCGTCTGTCAGCATTTTCAGTTCTGGATACTCAAACAGGCGGCTTCCCATAAAATATTGGTTTTGGGTACTCTTGACCACCACAATATCAATTCCTGCATCGATCAGCGCATTGGTATCCGCGTAAACAGTCTGCCGCACTGCCTGAATTCCTTTTTCATTCAGATGGGCAATGATGTCAGATACTGTGGCGGGATGGTTTTCATCAGTCCGCTCATAGAGAAACTGGAGCAATTCCAGTATCCGCATATTTGTTGAATTCTGCATACTTCACCTCCTCGATTCTTAAAATGGTCTATTTTGTATGGTGTCCAGTCCCAAAGACCAGGAACAGGGCAACCACACAGAGAAGCAGGCCCATCCAATTCCGGTCTATGATCAGCTTGATTACCGCCGCAAGCAGCAGACCGCCCACCAGGAGCACAACGCCGTTCATTCAGCGTCCTCCCGAGGCATATTTCCCCATGTGGATGTCCAGCACTTCTCTGGGCGGCTGGATCAGCGCGTCCTCATACTGGCACTTCCACTGAATCTCCCGGCTCATCTGGCCATCCGCCACGCCGTCTATGGTTTCCCCATCCTGAATGGGGTTATCATGCTCCAATATGTACGATGCCACATTGTAGGCGTGGTTTACCACCCAGTTGGGGTCCATGTTGTGGAAGTGGTACTGGAGGTCGGGCAGGAACAGGGTGCTCATGCCCACCGTGTCGATGAGCATATCCTCGGTGCCCTCAATGTTGAAGAAGCGGACATTGACCCCGAAGCGAATGAAACGGTCCGACCCCTCAATCTGGTGAGAACGCACATCCTCCGCCAGAAACAGCTTGCCGCAGTTCTGGAAATAGAATGCCTCACAGGTGGGGTACAGCTCCGCCAGAGCCTCCAGAAAGTCGGCATCCAGGTTGGCACGCTCCAGCGCCGGAAGCGCCGCAGCCAGCATATCGGTGGCCACCACCTGATATTTGCACTCCCGGAAGATCCGCTCCCGGTCCTCCTGGCAGTCCCACATCTGGCTCATGAGGAAGGCGTCGAAGCCTTTGCCCTTGAACCTGTCGCATTTCATCACCATCAGCTGTACCGGGCATTTGCCGTCCTTGAATTCCGCGATATGCTCCTGTGCGGCAAAGCCGGCCATTTGCTTATCATAACAGAAGCACTCTGTTGATCCGATGTGTTTCTCTATCACAGCGGTCATGGTTTCTTTGTCCGGCATGTCCACCGGTTCTTTAAACAAAATCTGAATGAGATAGGGGCCTCCGGGCTGGGGACCCTTTTTATCATCCAGGTTTTGCTGGAAAAGTTGATTGCTCATTTGGTTTCCTCCTTCTTCTCCGGGAACAGCTTCCACCGGAACTCCAACTCTTTCTGGACAAACTCTTTCGGCAGGCCCCGGGGATTGGCAATGAGATACCATACCCGAAAGGTGCGTTTCTTCGGATCTGTTTCCTGCTGGTAGAGCTGATAACCCGCCTCATCCTCCTGAGTCCACTGTCCTGTCTGCCGCTTGGCCTGCACAAAGGGTTCCACCACCTGGTCCAGTTCCTCTTTGGTGAGGCTTGAGGCCCAGGCATGATCCACATCATTGGCGTGGGAGAGGTGGAACAACATCGAACCCATCCAGTTCTTTGCCTTGTGCTCCGGCGTTCCGAGCAATTCCGCCTGACGGCGGTACTCCTCCAGCTGTTCCGCTGTTCCGTACCGTTCCACCATCTGTTCCCGCACATGGATGCACCAGCTGTAATCCCCCGGCTGGATAAAGGGGGCACAGACCGGCTGGAGCGCCTCTGCTGGGTCCACCTCAAAGCGGTCGATAAAGTCGAGGTAGTGAGCTTTGATCAGGGGCAGAAAGGTGTCCAGCAACCTGGTGTTCAGCCGCAGGTCCTCTGTCAGCATCCGAAAGAATGAACCGCCTGTTGTCGGTTCTATTTTGAAAGAGTAGAGCCGATCATCTCCCTGCTTAATGATACAGCTGAAGCCCACCTCCACATTTCCATAGCCGATTTCGTAGTCTATGTAGTTGTAGCGGCTCCGGTCAAACCAGACCTGATAGGTCAGGCCGTTTTTCATTTTCTTTTTGAAGTCGCCTTTTTTCAGCCGCTTCCAGCCCTTTTCCTCCAGCCCCAGGCCGTTCCATAGGTAGTCCAGAAACTCCTGAAATATATCTGCCGGGCGTTTTTGCTCCACGGTCTCCACCTCCTGACGAATCCTCCTTAATAATCAAGCAGGATGGGCACCTGCTGTTCCTCGGCAAACCGCATGGCCCGCCAGAACATGGAGAAGGCGAACTTGGCAAGAGATTGGGTGTCATACTGGGTGTGTTCCGGGATGTCTGCCTTGCTATACTGTCCATCTGAGTCTACGGTTCCGTCTACCGGGTATCCCTCCGTGTCTGCCCAGCCAAGGATGGTATCCTCATCGGCCTGCCATGCCAGCTGGTTCAGCCTTTCCAGCTCCTTCCGCAGTCCGCCCAAGGTGGCGATAGCGACGGTGTCATCGGTGGGCAGAGGGCCTTGGAACAGAAAGCTGTCGGTGAGGGGAAGCCACCAAGTCACGCCCCGAAACAGGGACCACACCCGCTCCTCGTCCGATGCAAGGCGGGCAATCAAGGGATGCTCCCCGAAGATCCAGTCCTTCTCCACGGTGGGAGGCACCGGTTCCTCGTATGTACGACAGGCGGCCACCAGCAGCATAGCGCCGAAGGCATCCCAATCCGGCTTGTCCGTGTAATAGGGCTTCTCATTATTCTCCGGCCAGGGGGCGTAGGGGGGCTGGTCCGGCTGAGAAATGGCGGCCAGAATCTGATCCCGCCAGTTCTCCACCGCCGCCTGAACATCGGTCGGGGACAATTCCTCGTCGTCGGCGGGTTCCCCATCCGGGGTGATGCGGTTGAAGGAATATCCGTTTTCCTCCGCCCACTGCTGAACAACGGTTTTCCAGTTGTGAGAATAGTACCGGGTCAGCGTCCCGGCGTAGATGTCAAGTCCCATAGTGTTTGCCTCCTTTTCTGCTTGGTCAAAGCCGTTCCAGGGTACAGTCGTGCCCGGAATGGTCTGTATCCAAAATGATTTCCACAATGGTGTCCATCGTCTCTTTTCCGAGATTACGGACGCTTTTTTCATAGGCCAGCCACTGGATGTGGATGGGTTGTCCATACTCATGCCGCCCAAAACCGCCCCGAAGAATATCGTTGAAAGCGTTCAGGTTCCGACCGATCTTCCAATCCAAGCCACAGATGAACACCTGCTCCACCTCGTCATAAAAACCGGCCATGTTAGAAAAGCGGCGACCGTCAATGGTGAACATCTCTCTCATGTCCATATAAACGGCTCCTTTAAGTCATATTTCTCCATGATCTTATTTTCCAAGGCTTCATAGGCATCCATATCCTCTGGTTGCGCTGGAATACCCTTTTGCCAATAACCGTTCCCATAGTAGAAAAACATAGCCCAGTAATAAGGCAGGTCATGGCTGAACATCGCCACTCCCATGGCATCGGCCACTGGCTCTGCCAGCGGTGAGCGATCCACTATCTGGGAGGCTTCCTCATAGGAGATCCCCACCAGCTCCACCAGCAGGTGCTTCACCAGTTCACAGAAGCTGTGCTGGTTGAATATGACCTGACCATCCTCATCTTTGAACACGATGCCATCTCTCACCATAATATTCTGCTCCGTTTCTTACTCCTCGTCCCCGGCCTTGAAGTTGTAGATGGGGCGGATGACCTTTACCACATCCGCCGTGGGGCCGATGTTGTCCAGAATATCCTGCATCCCCTTGTAGGCCATGGGGCACTCATCCAAGGTGGCCTTGCTCACCGAGGTGGTGTAGACCTCTGCCATCTGCTTTTTGAATTCAGACACCGTGAAGGACTGTTTGGCGTCCGCCCGGCTCATCAGGCGGCCGGCGCCGTGGGGAGCAGAGCAGTTCCAATCCTCGTTACCCTTGCCCACGCAGAGCAGGCTCCCGTCCCGCATATTGATGGGGATGAGCAGTCGCTCGCCCTCTTTGGCGGACACAGCTCCTTTCCGCAGGATCATGGCGTCGGTATCGATATAGTTGTGGATGGTGGTGAACTGCTCCTCCACATGGAGCTTCATGCCTTTGACGATCTCGTCCATCATGGCCTGCCGGTTGAGCATGGCGAAGTGCTGGACGATCTTCATGTCGTGGATATACTGCTCAAACAACTCTCCGGACACATAGGCCAGGGCCTTGGGGATGTTGGTTTGCTTGAGGTTTTTCAGTTTCTTCAGTTCTTTCTGGATCTCCTTCTCCCGGCCCTCCGCTTTCATTCGGGCAATCAGCGCCTCGATGGAGGCATCGTCAGTGCGGTTGAGCACCTTATAGCCCGCCTCCTGGTAATAGCTGGCCACCTCCACACCCAAGTGACGGCTGCCGGAGTGAACCACGATGTAGAGATTTCCCTCGTCGTCCTTGTCCACCTCAATGAAGTGGTTCCCACCACCCAGCGTACCGATGCTTTTTTCCGCCCGGAGGAGATCCACATGGCGGGCACAGCACAACTCACTCAGGTCGATCTCATTGAGGTAGCGGTGGGCCTTATCCCGGATGGAGAAGCCGGAGGGGATCTTTTCATAAATCAGCTTGTCCAGCTTTTGAAGCTCCAGCCGCCCCTCCCGGATGCGGGTGGTCTCCATGCCGCACCCGATGTCCACACCCACCAGATTGGGCACCACCTTGTCGGTGATGGTCATGGTGGTGCCGATAGTACAGCCCGCCCCGGCGTGAATGTCGGGCATGAGCCGGATGCGGCTACCCGCCGTAAATTCCTGATTGCACAGCTCCTGAACCTGTGCGATGGAGGCGCTGTCCACCACATCGGTGAAGATCTTGGCCTCATTGTATTTTCCTTTGATTTCGATCATAATTTCCTCGCAATATTCTATGGGGCATGGCCCCGTCAAGTCATCTCATACAGCAGGGCAGCGTCGCCCTGCACCAGTTCCAGATGGGAGCGCAGCGTTTCAAGCCCGCTTTGCACCGCCTCGGTGGGCAGATCCCAGTCCGGGGCAATTTCAGCGGCCAGCTCCGGGAGGTCCTGCTCCCGCAGAGCTGCCAGCAGTTGAGACGCCAGCTCTCCCTCCAGCAGAGCGCAGTCCAGGGTGTCCTCCGTCTGGGGAGCAGGAAAACGGACATCCAGATCCAGTTCGCTCTCACACCAGTCCCAGATGGCCATATAGACCGCGCCGGAGCAGTCGCCGTTTGACAGTTCCTGCCGCCGGCCGTCTTTGAGAAGGTAAAAGGATGCGATCTGTGACATAGTTGTTCCTCCTGAATGTTATTCTTTTTCCATCAGCCCTTCTGCCTGCATCCGGATCACATAGAAGGCCCGCACCCAGTCCAGTTCCTGCTCCATGGATTTCTCCAAAGCCAGCAGGTGGCGCTTTCCCAGCCTGCGGTCCAGGAGGGCAAAGATGCGGACAAGAGGATTCTGGCTGACAAGGCTTTTCTCAATGCTCTGGTTGTCAAAGATCCCAAACGCCTCATAGAACACCTTTTGGTCAAAGGTGCCCTGCTCCAGCGCAAAGGCATGAGCCTGGTCGATGGCTTCTTTCGCGGAGTCGCAATCTTTCAGCGTTGTGGACCGCAGGTGATGAAATTTCGTCCACACATTCTCAAAATAGATGTAGTAGTTGCTCCGCAGTACTTCCACACCGTCCATACGAATGGCTGCCCGGCCCTCATGGTCGGCGCTTTTGCTGTAACTGGTGGCAAAATACTGAATGTGACCCCGGAGCGCCGGGCACAGGTAATCATTCTCCAATTTGTTCCGGATTCCACTCCAAGTGGATACGCTTGCCATGTTACCACCTCTCAGTCACGATAGATACCCACGACCAGGATATAGTCATCATCTCCATGAAAATCCTGACACTTGTTATAGAAGTCTCTCAAAGTTCTAAATTCGGCCAACGCTGCATCCCGATTTTCCACTCCGTTCTGTTGGAGATACTTGTCCAGGAAAGCATCTTCATCCACCTCATTGAGGGCAGAAACGATGTCATCCAGATCCTCCAAGAGAGTGTAGGCCACCTGACCATCATCAACGAAATCAACACCTACGATTGCTTGGCTGAGCGGTTCATGAGAGATCGGTTCTGTCCCAGGGCATCCCACCAGCGCCATGTGGAGCTCATTCCACAGGCGGATTTTTTCGGTGTAGAGAAATTCATGCTGATTTGCCGCTGTTTTCAAAGCATCAACCGTATTCTCGCCACTGAAAACAGCATTCATGAGTTCATCTTCAGCAGGGGCGCTTCCATAAAAATAGTGGGCAATGTTTTCAGTGTTCATTGAGATACCTCGCCAGTTTCTTCTCCAGCAGTTCTGCCATATCATTGCAGAGGCGCTTTACCTTGTCCTGCTCATGGGCGTAGTACCAGATGGTTTCCTCTCCGGGGCGGAGCAGGAGCTGGTCGCCGTCCGCTTCTTTCCAGAACTCGCCCAGCACACAATACCGCTCGCCATGAATGGTCAGATTAAATGTTCCAGAGAGTTCAACGATTACGCCTGTGGATACATTGATGCCTGCGGTCAGCAGGAAAAACTCCCGCACCTGGGACGGGAGCGTGAAGTCCAGCACGCTTTCTTGATTCCCGATCTGCTCCTCCGTGGCGGCGGGTTTGATCTCGTCAGAGGGGTCCAGCACCTTTGCCAACGCCTTGGAGAACTTGGGGTATCGGCCAAATAACTCCGGGTTATTGGCCTTGAATTCCTTTTGCTTTTCCCTCTGCACCCGCTCCTGCTCCTTACAGAAAGCGTCCAGCTCCGCCAGATACCGCTCCTGGTAGAGATTGCTGGCTTCAAATGCTGTGCCGCTCTTTTCCAGAATGGCGATGGCTCTCTTTTGGCTGCCAAACACCGGGACCCACTGAAAACCGTGTCGGCAGGGCTTCAGTTTCAGAAATTCACCCCGACTCAGCAGGGCTTCCAACTCCGTCTCATGTTCGTCCCACCAGTTCCGCCAACTTTCTGGTGTTTCCCGCCCCTCGACCAAGTCCAGGAGTTTTTCTGTCAATGATTCTTTGTCCATAGGTGTCCACGCTCTTTCTCCGCCATCACTTCCACATTACTCGGTAGCACAAAGCTCATTCATTTTTGGAATCAGTATTTTATCCATCCACTGGCAAACAATCTCAAAGGTATTGTTAATCTTTTCTTCATTTCCTATATCAAGATATATTTCATTGTCTCTCAAACTGTAAAACAGTGGTTGTGTGTTGATGTCTGGTTTGGCATAACCATAAGGGTCGTATGGACGGGTGTTGATTATATAGCAAACCTCTATGCTTATGCTATCCTTTGTGTTCCCGCCGAATGAGGAAAACGCAATCATATAGGTGAAATTTTTACTGTGCCTCGTAAGTGTTTTGTCGGATTTTTTATACTTGAAGCCTAAATGCCCGTACTTCCCTTGCAACTTGGTTCCAAGCATTTGCATTGCTTCGTTAAAGTTCATTGTGCCCCCTCCATTTTCTCATCGTAAAAATAAATATAGTTCATTTCTCCGTTTCAGAGGGCGCAGGAATAGATGCTCATGGCCCCGTAATCGGTGTGCAGGACCAGCCCGCTTTGGGTAAAGGCAAAATTCACCTGCCGCACCACAAAGGGGTCGTCAATAGAGGCCAGCAGTTGGCCGCTGCCGGTATCCCACAGCTCTATGGGGGAGCTGCCACGATCCTGCTGAACGGCCATCAGACTGCCCCTTGTCCGCACCATACAGGTGTCTGAAAAATTTAGCCCCTGCCGGACCGAAAACGGGAAAGGATTGGCAATCTCCTCTCCGGTCTGGGTCAGATAGAACCTGCCGCCCACCGAGAAGCACTGGTCATCCGGAGAGAAGAAGGGATGCCAGCCCGCATTGGGGATCACAACTTTTTGGGCGGACTTCAGATCGACCAGCACATACTCACCCTCGGTGACACGGTAGACCGCTTTGCTCTGCCGGGGAGAGAGCATCCCGAAGCAGTAATAGGCAAAATTCGGATCTTTTGACTTCTTACATTTTACCGTTTCCCGCCACACTTTCGTGTTGCTGCCAAAGGCAAAGACGACGATCTCCTCGCCCGTGTACCACAGGGCCAGGTCGCCACTGACATCCAGCATGGTCTTCATGCTGTTTTTCTTGTTGGCAAAGGGCGTGACCTCATGGGTGCGGAGCGAGAACTGCTGGAGAAGATAGCTGTTGTTCAGAAGAAGGGTGTCATTGGAGCAGAGGACCTGCTCATAGGTCATCCGCTTGGCACCCAGAGAGACCGTTTCAAGGCTCTCCCCGCTGCCATCGAAGTGATAGAGGGTCTCGTCCTCAAAATCTCCGACCACCCTCGTCAGGAAGAAGTCATCCCTTGCGGGAGAGGCGGCCAGGGGCATGAAGCCGTTACTGTCCTTACCGACAAACCGATGGCACCGCGCCTGCCCAACAGCGGCATCCCGATTCTGATAGACAAATCCTTTCCGCATCTGGCCCATCATGGCGCTGGCAGCCTTGCTCCTGACCTGGAAAGCGGAGTCGCACAGGATCTCCTTGACCTTCCCGCCATTCAAGCAGGTTCGGATGGTATGGCCGTCAATTTCAATCCGCCACTGCTTATTTGTAGTGGGGTTGAGGAAGGTTTTTTCAATCATGGCTTTGACTCCTCCCTTTGAATCAGGATGGTTTTTCCCTCGGCGTTGATGTCATAAAGGTCATCCAAATGGATATGGAAGCCATCCACACGAGCGGTTTCCGCCATCCCCAGAGCGGCTTTCGCCAACAGGAGCAGCCCCGCCCGGTTTCCCGTTAACTCCAATTCATTTCCATCGGCATGGGTGGTAAAGGAGAGGTAGGCTTCCGGTTCCACTGGGAGGATAGGCAGTAGTTCGTCATTCAGTTGAATGGTCAGTGTTCTGGTTTTCATCACTTACCGAAATACCTCCCATCAATCCCACCAGAAATACCAGACGGTGGACTGCCACAGGACATCTGCCAAGGAGCCAATGCTTCCATCCTCATTCTGATCCAGATCTGGGCAGAAGCCATATTGCTCCACAGCCACCTCCATAGCTCTTTCCTTGGAGATCGGAGTTGGAAGTTCAAACTCCAATTCATCGTGGCTCATGGCGGCAGGGATGGCACCATGCTGCTGGAACCAGTATTTGGCCGCAGCCATCAGCTCCGGTGTGTCGGGGCAGTCATTCCAGTTTCCGAAGGGCAGGTAGGCGAAGATCTCCCAAGGATTCTTCACCGGGATCTTGGCCAGAATGAGCGGATAGGTCATCTCAGTATCATCATCCCAGTAGCTGGAGAAGCGGTCATTAGGTTCTCCGCCCTCCATCTCGCCCAAGACTTCCTCATCCCAGTCCATATCGTCATCTTCGGCTTCTTCCTTGCGCTGGCCGGTCAATTCCTCCAAAACCGTCTTTCCGTCCTTGACGGGGGTAGAGAGCATCTTCTTCCGGTACTCCGTTACAGCTTTGAGGTCAAATTCGTAAATGTCTACATCATTCTTCGGGTCGGCGTTCATTACCAGACATTCCAACAGCGTTTCATCATCCGCCTGGATAAGCACGGGAACAAAGCCCTCCCGTACCCCCAGCCGCTGGGCGTAGCTGTATGCCGACATGATGGGGTCATCATCTGCCATGGATGGGAAATAGGTACACTCGCAGTCCAAATACTCCATGATGGCCTGAGCCACCTCGGAAGGCTCCAGTGTGTCCTCGTCGAAGTCCTGTCCCTGCCAGTTAGCAAAGCGTTCTTCGATCACCTCTGCCATAGCCTGATAGTAGTCCTCGTCAAAGGGGATGAACAGGTAGGCTTCATCTTGGAACTCATCGGAGTGATACCGCTCTGGGCCGAAGAAGCAGAGGGCGTTGTCGTCAACATCGGCAGGATAGTAGGGACTGTCGCCCTCTCCATAGTAATAGCCCGCAAAGGCACGGCCTTGATGATTGAACAGCACAGAGAACAGACAGCCGTCCAGCTCATCCCGGATAAACTCCCGCAGATCCACGCTGGCAGAATCAGCCTTGACCTTTTCTACGACCTCTCCGTACTCCGCAAGGAATTCTTCACCCATCAGGTCGTGCTCCATGCACCAGCGCAGGTAGATGGCCATGTGGTTATAAGCATTGATGGGGTCAATAGGCAGTTCCTTTTCCTCGATGCTCTCGATGTGATAGGAAGCATCGTCCATCTCACCGTCAAAATCATCATTGGAAAGGGTGCCACGAGTGATAGCATCCTGGCGGGTGGGGTTTACTACAAAACTGATCCCCCTCATTTTGTTCAGCAGAGCGTCTGTATCATGTTCCAGTTTATAGTCCAACTCGTCCTCATAAAGCGGAATGACCTGATAGAAGTTGACCTCCTCGCCGCCCGGCAGGGTGCAGACCTCGCTGCCATCCTCCGTATCCTGGGGACCGATCAGGGTAGCAGTACACAGTTTGGTGTTGTCTGCAAATGGTTCCCGGTTCTCCACTGTATGACCATGTCCCAACCAACTGTCACAGTTGATGGGCAGACGGGCCAAGGATTTCAGCAGGCGGATGGGCCAGTACCACTTTTCGTCTTTCATGGACTCCTGATCCAGCTTCCAGTCCGCAGGCAGCGCGATAGCCAGCTCCGCCCGCTCCAGCTTATATTCCACCAGCTCCTCCGGCACATTCATCCGGTGAGCGCCCATACCCATGGTGACCAGGGTGCAATAGTCCCGCTCCTCAGTGGGCGGCACCATGCAGATGTCCACATGGATGTCTGGAGAAACCAGCTCGTGGAACACATTCTCGACCTTGCCGAAATACTGCTGGATGTGTCCCTCGACGGCCTCCATCTCCTCCTCGGTGTAGACCTCGGGAACACCGGCTTCTTCATCCTCGGGCATTTCGCCGTCCGGGTCATCGCCGTCATCGTCAGGGTCACCGTCCGATGACTCCCAGGAGATTTTCAGCGTCATCTGCTCCTCCGGCAGACCGACGCCAGGGCTGCGGGTGATGGTGTGCTTATCATCTGCCGCAAAACCGATAGTTTCTCCATCGTGGAGTTCCACATCGTTCTCCAGCACATAGGACACAAGGCTGGCCAAAAAGTCCCGCAGGTCGCTCGGCTTGGCATCGGTGCCCAGCACCTCCATCTCGTCTTTGCCAAACACATCCATGCCGTAGGTGTAGCCATTCATGCCATTCTCGTTTCTCCACAGACCGAACCAGATCCAGTTGAAGATGGGTAGTTCGCCGTCCTGCATCATGTCGGCAAAGCCCTCATAGAACCGGGGTTCAAACACCACGCCGCTGGTGTAGATGCCGGTGGCATATTCCTGACGGCAGCAGGCGGCGACCACCTTGGTGTAGAGCTTGCCCTTTTCCAGCAGGTTTTCCTCCTTGCCCAGCACCGCCACCATGATGTGGGCACAGTGCTCCTTGGCAACCTTGACGGCGTCCTCCCACATATAGTTGTTCTCGGCATTCAGTTCCGCTTCGCCGTTGGGGATGGGATAGGTCGCCAGGCTGACGGCGGCGACCATGTCGCCCACTTCGAACACCAGCGCGTCATCGTCCTTCTCCTCGCTGGCATCGTATTCATCCACGGCGATATCCCACTTTTCCTTCATGTCCCGGATGAACTGCTCTTTATCCCATTCTCCCTTGGACAGGAGGACAAATCCGGTGAAAACGCCTGTGTGGTCACTCTCATCCTCGGCCTCTGCCTCGGCCCGCTTTGCGATCTCTTTCTGGCACTCTTGAATCACCGCCGGGGCATCCTTGTCTTCGGGGTCCAGTTCTGCCCACCGCTGGGCGTAGGGGATAGCCTGTTCCTCCTGCCCATAGAGATACTGATAGCCGTAGGCCATCCGCATATTCCACTCCGCCTTGTCCTGGCCTTCCTCCCGGACGGACTCCAGTACCTCAATGGCGCGGCGCAGGGCCTTGTCTCCCTTATAGTTAGGAGTACCCTCGTCGTGGTCCCCGATGATGGCGTAATTCTCCAGCGCCCGCGCCATGGCGTAGGCAATGCGATAGTTCCGCCAGTCCTCCGGGATGGCGTTGAGGGCCTGGATGCAGCGGGTGTACTCGTCCTCGTCGTTCCACTGCTCCAGCTGCTGGAAGTATTCTTCTTCGTTCTGCGGGGTGTAAGGGATATAATCCATGCCCGCCAGCGTCTCGTCCAGCTCGGGGGCCTGATCCTCATCGTCCGGTTCCTCCTCGGACGGTGTTTTTAGGTTCACTGTGCCCGCCTCCCGGCGGAAGGTGTGGAAACTGGCCCAGGGGATATCGCTGTCCTCAAAGAAATTTTTGGCCATCTGGAGCGCCGTCTGGATGTCCCAGGCGATGAAATCCACATAGCCGCAGTAGAGGCCGGTGGCTCCTCCAGTGAGAGTGAGTACCTCCGGACCGTCGCCGGTGGTGAACAATTCCTCCAGCTTATCCCGGAAGTCGAAGATCTTCTGGGTTCCTTCTTTCTCCCGCAGGGTATCCAGAGGGTAGCAGAAGAAGCCCGCCACCGCGCCGTCAGCATGGAGATCGTCCATGAAGTCATTGTCGGCATTCAGGTAGCCGTTGATGAGCGGCACACAGCAGGTGGAACCGGCCATTACATCCAGCCGCCAGTCAGCGTCGGGGTCTTCATTGGGTTTCATTTCGTAGCCAAGATAGCTCTCCAGATAGGCTTCTGGATCGGTAGAGAGTTCCAGACCCCGCTCCTTCAGAGCGTCGGGAAGCTGGGACATAAGAATGGACGGCTCCGCCCTGGGTTCCTCCAGCACATCAAAGCTGTCTATGTATCTCATGTGGGGAATCTCGCCCAGCACTTGGTCGGTGAGGGTGGTGAGCATCCACCAGACCCGGCCTTCCGCCTCCCGGAGCATGGGCAGCAGCTTTTCACAGTAGGCGGAGAGGGCGAAGCTGTTTTCGCCCTGCTCCTCCAGCCAGATCTGCACATCATCCCCGGAGATGTCCCATCCATCCTCGGTACGCAGACCGATGTTCTGGAGGGGCTGACGGCCCACAAGGATGTTCCAGTGCTCCAGCACCTCCTTGGGGGCGTGTTTCTGGAAGTAGACCAGCTCAAACAGCTTGACCTTATCACCCTCCGGGGTGAGGATCAGCTCGTACTTCTCGCCGTTGAAGCCCATCTCGAAGGAGATTTCATCAAAGGCCAGATTCAGGGTTTCCTCCATTTGGGCCACGAGTTCTGCACCGCGGGTGTGATCCTTGTCGTCATCCATCATCTGGCGCAATTCTGCTTCCATCTCGGCAAAGGTTTCCCACCAGTTCTCTGTCCGATCCCGGAAGCACTCCCAGAACTGCGGCAGAGAAATACCCTGCTTGCACCGGTCGATAAACTCTTTGGTGTCATCGTCACCAGGGCGGACTTCCAATGCCTTTTCAAAATATCGCAGAGCCCGGCCCTCCTGATCCAGATAAAAGTAGGAGTAACCCATGCGGAAGTTCCAGTAATAATCGTCCTCGAAGTATTCCTCATGGGGCTTTAGCAGAGCGAGGGCCTTTTTGAGCATTTCTTTGCAAGTTGGCTTATGTGGGTCTGCCAGATTGTTATAGGCACGGGCTAACTCACTGTCCATCTCAGGGGTACGCTCCTCGGCGGGGATGGCCTCCAGCGCATCAATAATTTTATGTTGTTTGCTCTCCTCATGCCACTTCTGGCACTGCTTCAAAATGTCCATATCAGGGTCCTCCTCGTCCTCATCCGGTTTCCAGTCTTTGATCTGCTGGAACACACCGTTCTCATCCCGCTCAAAGGCGCAGGGGGCGGGGGTGTTCAGCAGAGGAATGATGTCGGGATCGTCGTTGCAAATTGTGTTCAGCTTGTAAATCCCGGCATTGTTGGGGTCGTCCATGTACGCCTCGCTCTCGTCACCGGCGGTAAAGCGCCAGCCGCTGTCCCAGCCGCCGTCCGGATTCTCCCGGTAGCAGTAGCCAACCTTGTAGCCCTCCATCGTAATGCGGTTGGTGGCGATACAGCCATCGGCGCCCTCCCAGTCGGGGAGCAGATTCTTCATGTCCTCTGCCTTTACATAGTAGTCCCGGTTGCGGCCAGCGGCCTCGTACAGCTCCTTCCGCAGCGCCTCCACATCCCGAGCCATCTCCTGGATCTCCTCGTTATCCATCATCTCGCTGAGGTCGTATTCCAGCGGGGCATGGACAAAGTCCGCCAGGGCCTTGTTCATGGCGTCATGCTCCTCTGGCGTAGCAGTGATGCGGATACGGCGGGCGGGGGTGTTGTACTCGTCCAGATCCTGAAGGTTTACACTGCCACTGACGCTGCACTCCAGCAGGATGGCGGCCAGGTCGGTGACCACATCAATGGCGAAGTGAAAGTCCATCTCCACACCATCGGAATGTGTAAACTCCAGGTACTCCACGGTTTGGCGAAAGTCCCAGTTCTGCTTGTCCAGACCGATCTTGGAGAAAATCTCGCTGAGGGGGATCTCCTCCTTTTTCTGATCCTCTAAAAATGCCACAAGGTTCAGACTGTCATCGGAACCGCCAATAAAGTTGCCCCAGTATTTTTTGATATACATTTGTCGTGCCTCCTGTTCTGAATCCAGTCGATCAATGAGCTGATTCAAGTGTTCCAACCACGCAGGAGCGATCTCACCGCTGTCCTCGTTCTTCCAAAGATCCACAATCTCACGGATGCCGTCCTCGTCCGGCACCTCGTTTTTGATGTCGGTGAGCTGCCGCAGCAGGAAAGCAAGTGCTTCTTTGGATGCTGTGAAACCGGTGACTTTATCCCATACAGCTTCTTCATGATCGTAGTCCAGCTTGCCGTTATCCTTCCATTGGAAATACAGCTCCGCCAGAGCCATCGCAGTATTGTCAAAGAGGAAGTCGATTTGTGAGAAGTCAGATCCCAGCATGACTTCCTCTTTCATCAGTTCGATCATCTCGCCCAGATCCATTACCGGATGCTCCGGTACATATTCATTTTTGAGGATGTCCAGTACATCCAGCCCTTCGTCACGCTCTAATGCTTTTATGCCCCATGCTCCCATGTCGGCACCTCTCTTTCTTTATTTTGTATCAAGCTTCTATTGTCAATCATAGTTCTCCAGCCGAATGATAGGCCGATAAAAGTCATAATCTCCGTTTAGTTCATTGTCCTCCTGCACTTCCGGCTTACAGTGGGGCGAACAGGGTAGGAAACCGAGAAATGGGCCCAGCCCACCGCAGATATTGCATCCGCCGTCACCGCCGCAGGTGGTAAGTCTATCAGCCTGCACCACTTCCCGCATATAGGGATC